>BNJT01000681.1_pt1 | contig 268748 bp, 500 predicted proteins | sample 8540491 | NCBI WGS metagenome assembly BNJT01 (sample SAMD00202455, study PRJDB9452) | human saliva metagenome | host: Homo sapiens | reverse complement strand
CGCAGGCTGGGGAGCTTCCGTGCAATACGCCGGGATCCTGGCCGAGCACCGGCACACGTGAGGCCGCGTCGCTCTTCGGCGTCAGCCACATGGGGCGGGTGCTGCCATCCACTCACCGGCGACGCCTCAGAGGCCGCAGCTGCGCTTGAAACCCCTCGTTCCAGCGAACCTGCTGGGGCTCACACCGGGCAGGCAGCGCTGCGGGATCTTCACCGACGACGGGGTGGTGTGGACGACCTGATGATCGCCCGGCGACCCGGCCCACCTGTTCCTGGTGGTCAACGCCGCCGACCGACCGACCTGGGACTGCTGCACCCTCTCGACGGTCAGGGGTCAGGCAGGTCTGGACCGGGCGCTGATGGCGCTGCAGGGGCCCGAGGCCGCCGACGTGCTCACCAGGTGATCCCCGGGTGGCGGAGCTGAGTTCATGGACTCGGTGGATCATGATTGGGAGCACCACGCTGTGGATCTCCCGATCCGGCTACACCGCGAGACGGCTTCGAGATCTCCGTGCTTTAACGCCGTCGCCGAGCATCTCCCGGGCCCTGCTCGCCCAAGACGAGGGTGCTTCCCGCAGGCCTGGGTGCCCGCGACTCCTTGCGCCTGGAGGCTGGGCTGCCGCTCTACGGGCAGAGCTCAGCCCCGACATCACCCCAGCCGAGGCAGGCATCAGCTGGGCCATCCCCAAGATCCGACGTGACAGGTGGCACGGGCGGCAGGTTCCCAGGCGCAAAGCGGATCCTGTCGCAGCATGACCGGCAGCCCCGGACGCATCGCATCGGCCTGCGCGTCCAGGGACGCGCTCCCGTCACGACGGCGCATCTTCCTGTCCGAATTCCGCCGAGCCTGTGGCGAGGTCACCTCAGGTGGCTTCGGCGCAGACAGTAGGGCGGCCCCCATCACTCATGGCCATGCTGCCCGCAGGAACGCCGCTGGGATCAACTGTCACGGCGGGGTCCGCGGCAAACGACTTCCTGACCGTCACAAACTGCCCTTCATCACCCGAGTCCTACAAAGCGCTCAAAGGAGAGCACCCATGCTGAAAGTACACAGGACCCGGTGGCTCGCACCAGTGACGCCGGATGGCCGTCCGCATCACCGCCCACGCCGTCGAACAGTTGGGTGACATCGTCTACATCGAGCTTCCGGAGGTTGACTCTGAGGTGACCAAGGGCGATGAGATCGTCGTGATCGACTCCTCCAAGGCCGCCTCAGGCATCAGCGCACCTGTCGACGGCGTGATCACCGCGGTGAACTCCGAGATCGCCGAGCACCCGGAGCGCTCGTCAACGAGGACCCGGCAGGTCAGTGGTGGTCTTCCGGATCCGTCCCACCAGCCCGACGACCGTCGAAGGCTGCCCTGCGAGGACGCCTACCAGGCCCTGATCGGATGAGCGAGCGATGACCTGGCAGACATGTGACGCCCTATGACTCGCAAACCGCAGCCACATCGGCCCCAGCCGCCCGGAGGTGGCCGAGATGCTGAGGCAGGTTCAGGTGAAGTCCCTGGACGAGCTCATCGATCAGACCATCCCGGCAGGCATCCGGCAGCGTGATCCGCTGAGCTGGGAGCCGGTGACCGAGGGGGACATGCTGGAGCGGCTCCCGTGTGGTGGCCTCCCGCAACAATGTGCGCACCTCACTGATCGGGCAGGCTTCCACCGGCACCGTGACCCCGCCCGCCATCAGCGCAACATCCTGGAGGAGACGCCCAGGCTGGTACCGCCTACACGCCCTACCAGGCCGGATCTCCCAAGGACGGCTGGGCTACTCAACTTCAGACGATGATCATCGGCTTACGGCGGGCTGGACATCGCGGGCGCATCGCTGCTGGATGAGCCACCGCGGCAGCCGAGGCCATGGCGATGGCCACAACGCCGCCAAGGGCAAGAGGCACCGGTTCTTCGTGGCAGAGGACCTGACCCCAGATCCGCGCCGTCCTGGCGACGCGCGCCCTACCCCCTCAGCATCGAACTCATTGAAGGCCCGTGGATGCCTTGGATCCGGAGGGTCTGTTCGGAGCAATCTTCGCCTACCCGGGCACGCACGGCGAGCTCCGCGACTACTCCGCGCAGTGCGAGGCGCTGCATGACGCCGGGGCCCTGGCCATCATCGCCGCCGACCTGCTGGCCCTGACCGTGCTGCGGGAGCCCGGGCAATGGGCGCTGACATCACGCAGTGGGCTCGGCCCAGCGTTTCGGCGTGCCGATGGGCTATGGCGGTCCCACGCCGCATACCTGGCCTGCCGCGACCAGCTGAAGCGCATCATGCCGGGGCCGCATCGTCGGGGTGTCCAAAGACGCCGCGGGGAGTCCGCCTACCGGCTGGCCCTGCAGGCCCGGGAACAGCACATCCGCCGGGAGAAGGCCACCTCCAACGTCTGCACCGCCCAGGCGCTGCTGGCGGTGATGGCCTCCATGTACGCCGTCTTCCATGGCGCGCCCGGACTGACCGCCGTCGCGCAGCGCATCCACTGACCGCCGTCACATCTGGCGAAGACGCTGCGGGCCGCCGCCTCACCCGTCACGCCAAAGGAGTTCTTCGACACCATCACCCGTCGAGCGTCGGCTCCCGCGGCAGGAGATCCTCGACGCCGCAGCCGAACAGGGCATCAACCTCCGGCGGGTCGGCGATGACCGGATCAGGATCTCCGTTGACGAGACCACGCCTGGAGATCTTGGAACGGGTGGCGCAGGGCATTCGGCGCTGAGCCCCCGCGGCAGCTGGTCGACACACCCGTCATCACCGGGCCCTTGCGCCGCACAGACCGAGTTCCTGACTCATCCGGTTTTCCCGACATGAACCGTTCGGAGACGGAGATGATGCGCTACATGCGCCGTCTCAGCGACCGGGACCTGGCTCTGGATCAGCAATGATCCCACTGGGGTCGTGCACAATGAAGCTGAATGCGGCCATCGAGATGCCGCTCACCGGCCGGGAGTTCGCGGCCTCCATCCCTGGCCCCGCCGATCAAACACTGGGCTACACGGGCTCGTCGCCGACCTGTCGTCGAAGCTGTGCAGGATCACCGGCTACGACGCATTCTCCATGTGCAGCCAAACTCTGGCCGCAGGAAGTACGCGGGCCGTGACCATCCGCCTTATCACGAGGCCTGCGAGGACCGATGTGTGCCTCATCCCACCTCAGCGCGCGCTTGACCAATCCGCATCCGCCACGATGGCCGAATGAAGGTGGTAGCCGTGAGGCTGCGGAGCACAGCGACATCGACCTCGATGACTTCGTGGAAAGCGGAGGCCGCGGGCGGAGGCTGGCGGCGGTGATGATCCTACCCGTCAACCCCACGGTGTTTTTCCAGGAACACGGTGCGAGGTCTGCGACATCACCCACGAGTTCGGCGGCCAGGTCTGCATCGACAGCGCGAACATGAATGCGCTCGTCGGCCTGGTGCGTCGGTGACCTGGGCGGCGGCGTCAGCCACCTGAACCTCAGCATGAGACCTTGCAATTCCCCACGGCGGTGGCAGCGGCGCCGGCCCCATCGGCGTCAAGGGCACCGGCCCCACCTGCCGAGGGATCCGAGAACAGGCGAGGCCGGAGCGGTCGCAGGGGCTGCCCTGGGATCAGCCTCGATCCTGCTGATCTCCTGGGCCTACGTCTGCCTGATGGGTGGCTCAGGTCTCACACAGGCGACGCGGATTGCAATCTTGAATGCAAACTCACCTGGCTCCCGGCGTGGGGTGAAGCACCCGATCCTGTACCAGGGCGCAGGCGGGCGGGTGGCCCACAGTGCATCGTCGACCCGCGTGGCTTCACGGCGTGACCGTCGACTTGACATTGCCAAGCGGGCTGATTGATCATGTTTCCACGCCCCCACCATGTCCTGGCCCGTGGCTGGAACCCTGATGGTGGAGCCCACCGAGTCGGAGTCGAAGGCTGAGCTGGATCGCTTCGTCACCGCGATGCTCGACATCGCCCGCGAGGCTGCGGATGTCGCGGAGGGCCGGGTGGAGGCCACCGAGCTCGCCGCTGCGAACGCCCCACACCGCCGCGATCTCATCGGCGACTGGGATCGCCCGTACAGCCGTGAAAGCAGGCTCGCTTCCCGCAGGGAGCGCGTCGTCGCGTCGACAAGTACCGGCCGCCGGTGGGACGAGTTGACAACGCTGGGGACCGGAACCTCGAGTGTGCAGCTGCCCACCGTGGAGGCGCGGGAGGCCTGAAGCGTGCGGGCGGCCCGCCCACTCCAGGCAGGCCGCCCAGCCATCTCAATCCTCACATATTCGTAGAAGCCTTTCCTTCGTTGGAAAAGGCTGTCCTGCCTGCCGTTGGTTCTCGCGTCACCCAATTAGGCTGACGCCATGGGATTGTCTCGACCACTGAAAGAATCATTCAGCACGCAGGTGACACTCGAACTCACCGCCTCCGTCGTTTACCGTCAGCTCTCCATCGACATGGAGGCTCTGACCTAGCCCGGCATCGCCGGCTGGTTCAAGGCCCAGGCCGCCGAGGAGGAGGTGCACGCTGACAAGTTCATCGCCCACATGCTGGATCGCGACGCCACCCCTGTTGGGCCAGATCCACGCCCAGACCAAGCAGTGGCGGCACCGTGCCGGAGGCCTTTGAGGCCTCCCTCGCGCACGAGAGAAAGTCTCCGAGGCCATCCGGGAGCTGTACCGGCAGGCCCAGGCCACCGGCGACATCGATGCCCCTGCCGCTGCTCAACTGGTTCGTCGAGGAGCAGCTGAGGAAGAGTCCCACCGTCTCCGAGATCAGTCCGCCGCATCAAGCCGATCGGCGACGACGGAAACGGTCTGCTCCGCCTCGACGCGGAACTCGGCGCACGTACCAGCGCCTGATCATCACGGCATACGGTGTGGCCCGGTCCCTTCCCAGGGACCGGGCCCACTGCCTGTACTGTGACTCACTTTGGCGCGCTCGATGATCTCAACCAGCCGCCAGCGCTTTTGCGCCGACAGCGGGCGGGTCTCCATGACGCGGACGCGGTCGCCGATGCCGGCGGTGTTCTCCTCGTCGTGGACTTTGATGCGCGACGACTTGGTCATGACCTTGCCGTACAGCGGATGCTTCACGCGATCCTCGACTAGGGACGACGATGGTCTTGTTCATCTTGTCTCGAGACGACGACGCCCTGCAGCACCTTGCGACGGCCGCGCTCTTTGGTGGGGTGGTGTTCTCGCTCATGCTCACTTCTCCTCGATCACGGGCTCATCGACAATGCCGAGGTTGCGCTCCTGCAGCACGGTGTAGACACGGGCGATGTCCTTGCGGACCTCTCGCAGCCGCCCATGCGACTCCAGCTGGCCGGTGGCAGCCTGGAAGCGGAGCCCGAACAGCTCCTCCTTCAGCTCCACCACCTTGGCATTCAGCTGCGCACGGGACAGGCCACGCAGGTCATTGGCAGTCAGTGACTTGCTCATCAGTTCTCACCTGCTTCGCGCTTGATGAAACGGGCCTTGAAGGGCAGCTTGTGGATGGCGAGGCGCATGGCCTCACGGGCACGTCCTCTGCCACACCAGACAGCTCGAAGAGCACCCGGCCGGGCTTGACGTTGGCAACCCACCACTCGGGCGAGTCCTTACCGGAACCCATGCGAGTCTCGGCCGGCTTCTTGGTCAGGGGACGGTCCGGGTACACATTGATCCAGACCTTGCCGCCACGCTTGATGTGACGGGTCATGGCGATACGAGCCGCCTCAATCTGACGGTTCGTCAGGTAGGAGGACTCAAGCGCCTGGATGCCGTACTCGCCGAAGGCAGGTTTCAGTGAGCCCTTGGCAGCGCCGTCCCGCTTCGGGTGGTGCTGCTTGCGGAACTTGACGCGACGAGGGATCAGCATGGGTCACGCTCCTGCGTTCTCGGTTGCGGGCGCAGCCTCGGCCGGGGCCTGGGCTGCGTCGGCGCGACGGCGACCGCCGCGCTCGGACGGTCTCCACGGCCCTCGCCGCGTCCCGGGCGGCGGCCCGGACGCTGACGGCCCGGAGGGTGCGGAGTTCCGTGCAGCCTTCTGGGCGGCACGCTCAGCACGGGTGCCGGTGACGTCACCCTTGTAGATCCACACCTTCACGCCGATGCGGCCGAACGTGGTGCGGGCCTCGTAGAAGCCGTAGTCGATGTCAGCCCGGAGGGTGTGCAGCGGCACCTGGCCGTCGCGGTACCCCTCGGAGCGGGACATCTCCGCGCCGCCAAGACGGCCCGAGCACTTTTGATGCGGATGCCGCTGGCTCCCGCGCGCATCGCCGTCTGCTGGGCTTTGCGCATCGCACGTCGGAAGGCGACGCGGGCGCCGAGCTGCTCGGCGACACCCTGCGCAACCAGCTGGGCATCGATCTCGGGGTTCTTCACCTCAAGGATGTTCAGCTGCACCTGCTCGCCGGTCAGCTTCTCCAGTTCGGCGCACCCGCTCCGCCTCGGCCCCGTTGCGACCGATGACGATGCCGGCGGGCCGCGTGCAGGAAGATGGTGACCCGGTCGGAGCGGCGCTCGATCTCAATGGAGGAGATGCCGGCGCGTTCCAGCGACTTGGTCAGGTAGTTGCGGATCTTCACGTCCTCAGCCACGTAGTCCGCGTAGTTCTTCTCCGCGTACCAGCGGGTGACGTGGTCCGTGGTGATGCCGGAGACGGAAGCCGTTCGGGTTGATCTTCTGCCCCATGCTCTCAGGCCTCCTTCGACTCGCGGGGTTCGACGAGCCACAGTGATGTGGGAGCCACGCTTCAGGATCCGGCTGGCGGAGCCCTTGCGCGCGGGGGCGGATGCGACGCAGGGTGACTCCCTCGTCGACGAACGCCTTGGAGATGTAGAGGTCCTGCGGATCCAGGTCCTCGGTGTTCTCGGCGTTGGCGATGGCCGAGGCCACCACCTTGTACACGGGCTCCGAAGCCGCCTGGGGGGCGAACTTCAGGGCAGTGAGGGGCCTCAGGGCGTCCATGCCGCGGATCAGGTCCACGACACGACGCACCTTCATCGGGCTCATCCGGACGTGACGCGCGATGGCGTAGGAGCCGGGACGATCGCCGAGCAGGGCCTCACGGCGGGCGCTGTTGCCGTTCTCATTGCTCATTGTTCACGAATCCTTCTCTCGCGCCTCAGCGGCGGCGGGCCTTCTTGTCGTCCTTCACGTGCCCCGGAAGGTGCGCGTGGGGGCAAACTCGCCCAGCTTGTGACCGATCATGGACTCGGTGATGAACACCGGCACATGCTTGCGACCATCGTGCACCGCGATGGTGTGGCCCAGCATGTCGGGACGATCATCGAGCGACGCGACCGAGGTCTTGATGACGTTCTTGGTGCCCTTTCGTTCTGAGCGTCCACCTTCTTCATCAGGTGGTCGTCGACGAAGGGCGCCTTCTTCGAGCTACGTGGCATAGTTCCTCAGGCTCCCTATCAGCGCTTCTTGCCGGTCTTGCGGCGACGCACGATGAGACGGCTGCTCGCCTTGTTCTTGTCGCGGGTGCGGCCCTCAGGCTTGCCCCACGGGGACACCGGGTGACTGACCACCCGGGTGCGGCCCTCACCACCGCCGTGCGGATGGTCGACGGGGTTCATCACGACACCGCGGACGGTCGGGCGGATGCCCTTCCAACGGTTGCGTCCGGCCTTGCCCCAGTTGATGTTCGACTGCTCAGCGTTGCCGACCGTTCCGATGGTGGCGCGGCAGCGGACATCGACCATCCGCATCTCACCCGACGGCATGCGGAGGGTGGCGTACTTCCCCTCGCGGGCCACCAGCTGGATGGCGGCACCGGCGGAGCGACCCAGCTTGGCGCCGCCGCCCGGTCGCAGCTCCACAGCATGCACGGTGGTGCCGACGGGGATCTGCCACAGCTCCAGGTTGTTGCCGGGCTTGATGTCGGCCCCCGCGCCGGAGACCACAACGGTCCCCTGGGCCAGTCCGTTGGGGGCGATGATGTAGCGCTTCTCCCCGTCGTGGTAATGCAGCAGGGCGATGCGAGCGGTGCGGTTGGGGTCGTACTCAATGTGAGCGACCTTCGCCGGGACACCACCATCCTTGTCGTAGCGCTTGAAGTCGATGAGGCGGTAGGCCTGCATGTCCGCCACCGATGTGACGGGTGGTGATACGACCCGAGTTATTTACGACCGCCAGGGTCTTGAGCTTCGCCACCAGCAGCGACTTCTCCGGGGTGGAGCGGGTCAGCTCCGGCGAAGTCGGAGACGCTGAGCGCCGCGGCAGCCGGGCGTCATCGGCAGCTGTTTACGGATACCCATGACTAATCGGTCCTTCTTCACTCGCCCTGGCCGGCAGAAGATGTCGATGCAGGTCACCCTCGGCGACGGTGCACGATGGCGCGCTTGAGCATCGACCCTCTTGCCGATGCCGAAGCGGGTGCGCCGGCGCTTGCCCTGCCGGTTCTGGGTGTTGACGGCGGCTGACGCGAACATCGAAGATCTTCTCGATGGCGATCTTGATCTCGGTCTTGTTGGCGTGGGGCGCCACGATGAACGTGTACTTGTTCTCGTCGAGGAGGTTGTAGCTCTTCTCGCGCGACAGGACGCAAGATGATGTCGCGGTGGTCGCGGATCTTCAGCTCGCTCACTTCTTCTCCTTGCCTTCCAGGACATTGACGAGGCCAGCGGCCTCAGCAGCCTCAGGGCTGTTGAACCAGACCTCGGCGATGGTCCGCGAATACCAGGGGGATTCAGGGGTGTGGAACTTCATGGAGTCCTCGTTGCCCTTGATGTCGAAACCCTTGGGGGTTGTCGCCACGGTACGAGTCCTTGCCGTAGTCCCTCTTCGCGCTGCCCTCAGCCTCAGCCTCGCTCTCCGGGCGACTGCCACGAGCGCCGCGGTTGGTGAAGGCGGCCAGCGCGGCAGGGTGAGACACGACTGAGTCTGCGTTCACCACGTCGTAGGTGTTCAGCTGATCAACGGGAAGAACATGTGCCTTCGGAAGGTTGCGCAGGCTCAGCCAGGCGACCTCCTCCGAAGCGGTCGAGGACCACGAGCACCTCTCTTCAGCTCCCAGATGCGACAGCGTCATGATGGCAGCTTTGGTGGACGGGACCTCCACCGAGACCACCTCGGAACGACGAAGATCTGGCCGTCTCGGGCGCGATCCGACAGCGCGCCCCGCAAGGCTGCCGCGATCATCTTCTTGGGGGTGCGCTGCGAGTAGTCGCGCGGCTTAGGGCCGTGGACGGTGCCGCCGCCAGTCCAGATCGAGGGGAGCGACGTGAGCCATGGCGGGCCCGGCCGGTGCCCTTCTGACGCCAGGGCGATGCCGCCGCCGCGAACCTCTCACGGGTCTTGGTGGAGTGGGTTCCCTGACGGGCAGCAGCCAGCTGGGCCACCACGACCTGGTGGATCAGGGGAACGTTGGTCTGGACATCGAAGTATTCTCCGGGCAACTCAGCCTTGCCGACTTTCTTGCCCTCCAGGGAGTGGGACGTCAACGGTGATGCTGCTCATGCCTTTTCACCCTTCTTTGCTGCGCTGCGCACGACGACAGAGCGAGCCGTTGTTGCCGGGGATGGCGCCGCGAGACCAGCAGCAGCCCGCGCTCGGTGTCAACGGCATGGATCTTGAGGTTCTGCACGAGTGACTTTCGCGTTGCCCATGCGCCCCGCCATGCGGAGGCCCCTGAACACGCGGCCTGGGGTGGAGCAGCCACCGATGGAGCCAGGCGCGCGGTGCTTGCGGGTGCACACCGTGGGATGCCTTGAGGCCCCCGAAGCCGTGCCGCTTCATGACGCCCGCAGTGCCCTTGCCCTTCGTCGTTCCGGTGACGTCGACGAACCTCGCCGCCGGCAAACAGCTCGGCGGTCAGCTCCTGGCCGGGTGAACTCGGATGCGTTGGCGGTGCGCAGCTCCAGCAGATGCTTGCGTGGGGTGACGTCGGCCTTGGCGAAGTGGCCGGCGTCGGGCTTGGTGACCTTCTTGGCCTTGATCGCGCCGTAGCCGAGGCTGAACGGCGTTGTAGCCGTCCTTCTCCGGGAGTGCGGACCTGGGTGACGACACGGCCCGGCCTGGATCACGGTCACGGGGACGACTTTGTTGTTCTCGTCCCACAGCTGGGTCATGCCGAGCTTCGTGCCCAGGATGCCCTTGACGATACGTTCGCTATTGCTCATCTCGGACCTCACCCAACCTTGAGTTCGATAGTCGACGCCGGCCGGAAGGTCGAGGCGCAGCAGCAGAGTCGACGGTCTTCGGCGTGGGGTCGAGAATGTCGATCAGCCTCTTGTGGGTGCGCATCTCGAAATGCTCCCGGCTGTCCTTGTACTTGGGGGTGAACAGGATCACACAGAACACGTTCTTCTCCAGTGGGCAGCGGCACAGGGGCCTGCCACCTTGGCACCGGTGCGCGAGTCACGGTGTCGACGATCTTGCGCGCCGAGCTGTCAGATGACCTCGTGGTCATACGCCCGCAACCGGATGCGGATCTTTTGTCCCGCCGCAGTTCGTTCCTTCTACTCGTCCCTGATGGAGTTCTCATGAACATCTTGGGGCCTGGACCCCTCGCAGCTCCGACCCCCGAGGTCAGGGAGTGTCGCCTTGCGAAGCCGCAAGGAAAGACCCTGCCTCCAGCTTCCTGGAGGTCACATCTCAGCTTGGGCTGCCTGCTCGACCTCGACAGGGCAGGAGCTGAACGCACCGCGACACAGCCCACCCTTGCGGAGCAACCTGGATATTCTTGCATGCCCTCGACGATGAGCCAAATCGGCATCCACCCGCCAGCGCCCACCGTGCACGAAACGCCGTGATCACGCTCCCAGACGTCGCCACGGGCGACGGCGGTTTCAAGTGGTGTGGGTCTGTCCGATTAATGGTGTAACTGGCGGTTTCTATTGGTGGGTGCTGGCTGCGGGCATGCGGTCAGCGAAGGTCGTGGCGAACGCGTTCAGGGCGGGGCTTCCAGCGCATGCCCCACCGGGCCTGGCCGGTGCCCTTAGGATCCAATGATCTCACGGTCAGGTACAGGGTCTTCAACGCGGCTTGCTCGTTCGGGAAGTGCCCGCGGGCGCGGACCGCTCTGCGGAACCTGGCGTTGAGTGACTCGATCGCATTCGTGGAACACAAGACCTTGCGGATCTCGATGTCGCTAGTCCAAGAAGGGCACGAACTCGGTCCAGGCACCCAGCCAGAGCCGGATCATCGCCGGATAGGCGCTGCCCCACTTCTCGGTGAACTGTTCGAACGCCCGCTCAGCGGCCTCCAGGGGTGGGGGCTTCCGTAGACGGCTTTTAAGTCGGCCGCGATCTGGGACCAGTGCTTCTTCGAGGCGTGGCGGAAACTGTTGCGCAGCAGGTGGATCAGACAGGTCTGGATCGCGGCCGGGAACACCGACCCGATGGAGTCAGGTAGTCCCTTGAGCCCGTCACCAGACCATGAAGAACACATCCTTGACGCCGCGGTTCTTCAGCTCGGTCAGGCACGCAACCAGAACTTCGCCGACTCCCCGTCCCCCTGGCCGGGCCAGATCCCCACAATGTCCTTGTGACCCTCAAGGGTCGACCCCGATCGCGGCGTAGGAACGGCTGGTTTACGGACCTGCCCATCCTGACTTTGATCACGATCGCATCGATAAAGATCGCCGTGTAGAGTGGACTCCAAAGGCCGACTCATCCACGTGGTCATCTCGTCGACAGCGGTCGGTGATCCGGCTGATCGTGTCGCTGACACGCTCGTGCCGTAAACCTCGGCGAAGTGGGCGGCCGATCTCCCCGGTCGTCAGCCCTTTTTCGCGGAGCGGGCTCCAGCACCATGGCATCCATGTCCGACAACCGACGTTGCCGTTCTTGACCAGCTGCGGCTCAAACGTTCCGTTACGGTCCGGGGTACCTGGATCTTGATCGCACCGACGTTGTCAGTAACAGCCGTCTTCGACCTCGTGCCATTGCGGGAATTACCGCTGCCGCGGCCGACCGGGTCGTGCTTGTCGTAGCCAAGATGCTCATTCAGCTCTTCGTCGAGCGGCCTCAACGATCTGGAGCGGTCAACGCCTTCAGCAAACCACCGGGGCCGGTCAGGCGGCACCAGCATCCGGCCTGACGCACCATCCGCGCGATCGCCTCACGCTGGAAGCCACCTCCAGCTCAGCCGACTCCTCCCGCCGACGGCGGTGATGATGATGATAGGTTCACATGCCCCAGTCTGGCCGACCCCACGGCCAGCTCACTACTCGTTGTTGTCTCGGTCATCATGACTCCTCCTGCCCTGCCGGGCGTGGCAGATTACACCGTTTCGACAGACCCGGTGGTGTGCAGCGTTGAGTGGTTGTTCTATTTTTCTCGGCTGGTGTGGCCCCAGTCAGAGTACTCGTCGGGGGTCGGGTGTTGAGGAGGTCTCGGCGTGTTGGACCTGGGTGTCCGGGTGATGTGGGTGAAGTCGGTGCCTTTGGGGAAGAAGTCCCGGATCAGGCCGTTGCTGTTCTCGTTGGTGGGGCGTTGCCAGGAGAGTGGGGGTCATGAAGTAGGCCTGGCAACCCGAGGCGAGGGTGAAGCGGGCGTGTTGGGCCATCTCGGCGCCTTGGTCCCAGGTGAGGGTTCTCATCAAGGTGGCCGCGAGTCGGTGGGCCATCTGGATCAATGCGTCGGTCACGGTGGTGGAGTCACGGCTGGTGACCCGTTGGATCGTCGTGTAGCGGGTGGTGCGTTCGTTGAGGTCACCAGGGCCGAGGTGCCGCCCTTGCCGATGATGAGGTCTCCTTCAGTGTCCGGGAACTGCCGGTCCTCGACCTCGGCCGGGCGGTTGGTGATGGTGGCCTCACCGATCCAGCTACGGATGCCCCGCCCGGACAGCCGTGACCGGGGGCCTTCGGATGCTACGTCCGGAACGCAGGGCTTTCTCGACGGTGAGTTCGCTGACGCAACCGCCGGCGCCTGGACGTAGAGGGCCTGGTAAATCGTTTCGTGACTGGACCCTCATCGTGGGGTCCTCCGAAGTCCTGCACGCAGCCGGTGAGCGATCTGCTGCGGGGAATGTTTTGTTGTTCAACCGTGTCACCACCTCGTGTCCCACAACGGTGTCCCGAGCACCAGCTTCTCGTCATGGGACGCCGGCGGCTACCAGTCTGCCAGCCGCTGCACCGCTGGGCCGGTACCGGCCAGGACAACGCTTCACCTGCCTGAAACCGTGGAACGGTGAACACTCGAGTTCTGCAGCGATCAGGAGGCAGGAACCCGGTCACCGACCCGAACCTCGATCAGGATCCGCCCCGCCAGAGTCAACCGGCCTGCCATCACGCCACTGCGCTGGCTCTCCAACCTCCAACACCGGATTCTCCCGTAACCGCCACCGACGCCGCCGCGGACTGTAACGATGCTCGTTCAACCCACCAACCCCTCCACCGACGCGACAACACCATCCCCGCCTCGACAGCCACCTTCCTCACAGTGAAGGATACCACCCAACTCCCGCGCGATCGATGACGACCGACCCCGCCCCAACAACACCAACATCAACCCACAACGCCGCTCATCCAACCACACACACACCTCCAGAAACCCTTGTTTCACACCTCTGAACCCGCCGACAGATGACAGGGGCGCGCGGCGTTTCATGCTCACGGAAGTTGAAGCGAGGGCGGCCCTGCGCGCGACGGAGCTCAGAAAGCGGCGGTTGAGGTCAGGAAGCAGTGCGGTTGAGGAATGCCAGGATAGCTCTGACACGCCGGTTCTCGCCGCCCGGCTCGAAAGCCAAGTTTGGCGAAGATGCAGACATGCTTCGCGACTGCCGCGCCGGAGAAACAGGCGAGCTGGATATCTGGTTGTTGGACAGCCCCTGGGCCAGCAGGCTCCAGCACTCCAGTTCACGCGAGGTCAGGTCTCGAGGAGGCCAGAACAGGAGGGTCTGCATCATGGCGCGAGCCACCGGGTCGATCACCACTCCCCGCTGAGGCACCATCCGCAACGCACCGATGAAATCCACGACCCTGCGCCACCGATCCTTCAGCAGATACTCCCGACCCGCCGGCACCGGGTGGTGACGGCAGCGAGATGCAGCTCCTGGGCGTGCATGGGAACATATTGGCTCAACACCAGCACGGTGACTCGGGGTGCTCCTGCTTGATCTGGATCGCCGCGTTGAGCCCGTCATTGGTCATCGTGGGCGGCATGCGCACATCGGTGATGATGACATCCGCAGCGCCCTGACGTCCTGCCAGCTCGGCCACAGCAGCCAGCAGGGGCATCGGCGCGATGCTCCTGCCCGATGATCTCGTAGCCTTGGCGTTCCAGGAGCCCGACGAGACCCTCACGGGGCGGGGCCGAGTCGTCTGCCATCAGCACTGTCGTCATGGGATCACCACCGTGGGTTGGCCTCGGTCAAGGAGCAGAATTGTCGCGGCCAGCTGAAGGTTCGACCGCCGGGCGGGAGGAGATCCGAGCCCTCCGCCCACGGCTGCCAGGGCGTTCCCGCATGCCGGCCAGCCCATGCCCTGAGACGACCCTCGCCCCGCCCGGACCTCGGTCCACAACCGACACCAGGAGATTCTCATCGGCGGCGAGCAGCACCGTCACCTCGGCTCTGGGCGCATGCTTAGCAGCATTGCCGATGGCCTCGCAGGCGAAGGTATCCGACGCGAGCACCGCCTCCGGCAGAACCGGAAGCGGATGGGGAACGACAATGCGGACCCGGTTGGCCGCGGTCGCCGCAACCTCCTCCAAGGCTCGCGGCAAGCCCCTGCTGCCTCTCAGCAGCTGCGGGTGGATTCCCCGGATGGTGCGACGCAGCGCTTCCAGCCCTTCCCGAATGGCGGCCGCAGCCTCCGTCAGCAGCTGTGAGGCCACTGGATCGCTCTCAACCACCGGGGACAGCTGCGCCTCCCCACCTTCATCGCAGCCGCGACGGTGACTGCTGCGCACCATCGTGGAGGTCCCGTTCGATACGGCGGCGCTCAGCCTCCCTACGCCTCGACGATGACCCGTCGCGATGCGGTCAGCTCCGCGATTCTCTGGGCAGCCTGCGCCTCGTTGCTGATCCGCCGTTTCCTTCCCCAGGACATGTCGAGAAATCTACCGCGTCAGGGAGACGGGAAAAGGTAGTGCTGGCACTACCCTCATAGAGGCGTGCGGGTCTGTGCGTGCGCAGCCTCCACGGCGATGGATTGAGGACATGACCAGCAGCACCTACTCTCCAGCCCCTACTGTCCACCCACGACATCACCCAGGGGCTTCGGGCCAGTCAGGGCCCTGGCGAGGTCTCCATCACCATCGCCTCTGGCGGAGTCCGTCGCCATCATGGGTCCTCCGGCTCCGGCAAGTCAACTGCTGCACTGCCTCTCGGGCGTACTGGTTCCCAGCGACGGGCAGGTGATATTCGAGGGTCAGGACCTGACCCGGATGTCCGATGCGCAACGCTCCACCTGCGCCTGAGCCAGTTCGCGGCTTCGTCTTCCAGGATGGACAGCTGATCCCGGAACTCGGGCGCGAGAACGTCCCGCGCTGCCGCTGCTGCTCACTGGCACCCGGCGTCGCGCTGCCCTGGCGAAGGCGGATGAGACCCTGGCCGAATCGGCATCCGCGAGCTGGGCGCCCGCCGCCCAGCCGACATGTCCGGGGGCCAGGCACAGCGGGTGGCGATCGCCCGCGCGCGGCGACGAACCCCGCGTGGTGTTCGCCGACGAACCGAGCGGTGCCCTCGACGGGCCACGGGCACGGGTGATGCAGCTGCTGACCGCCACCGTCACCCAGGCCGGGGCGTGCCAGTGATGGTCACCCACGACCCGGCGGTCGCCCGCTGGTGTTCGCGCTGGTGGAGATCCGTGACGGCCTGGTCACGCCGACCGCCGCCTCGACGCGGAGGTCACGCGATGAGCGCCACCGCCGGTTTTGACCGTCCATCGTTCCAGCTCACCCGCGCACGTTTCGCGGTTCGCCAGGGCGAGGCCCTGCTGTTCTTCGCCTCGGTACTGGCGAACACCATATCCGCGGCCCTGGCCTTCACCATCGCGGGTGCGCGCTGATGTTCCACGAACGCTGGAGCCACCCACGGGCCTGTTGGCCACCCTCAAGGCGGAGGATTCCGACTTCGGCCTGGTCCTGATGTTCTGCTCATCCTGGCCTGATCGCCACGCGCCCTGCTGGTGCCCACCATGATCTCATTGTCCGCCTCGCTGCGGTGCTGGGTGCACGGGGCCGGGGAGCAGCGGCTGTCAGCCCCTGCGGTTGCTCCGGTCTGAGCTCCGGCGACATCACCCGCATGTCACTGATCGACTCAGCCGTCCAGACGGTCATCGGCACCGTTCTCGGTGGAGCGGCCTATCTGGCGACTGCTCCCCTGTGGCAGGCCTTGGACTTCCAGGGCGAGCCCACCATCCTGCTTCTACCCTGGTGGCTGGCGCTGGCTGTCGCAGCCGCGAATGTCCTGATCGCGTTGCTCGCCACCTGGTGGGGTCTACGACAGGTCCGGATCTCTCCCTGGGCGTTGCCCGCCGTGGCGTCAAACCCCGGCTGAGCTGGGCGAGGGCCATGGCGTTCGCCGGAATCCCTAATCGTCGACCAGCATCGGATCGTCCCTGCTGCGCTTTGGGACGGAGACCACGGGCTTTGTCCTGTTCGCGACCTTTATCGCGTTGGCGATCTTCGGCTATAACCTGGTCGGCCCCTGGATGCTCCAGCTCGTCTCCCGACTCTACTTCCTGGTTCCCGGTCCAGCTGCGCTGATGGCTGGTCGCAGGATCATGGCGGATGCCCGCAGCACCTGGCGTCGCGTCGGCGGCCTGGGGGTTCCTGGCCCTGATCGCGGGCTACCTCGGGAGAATGCCCATCGAGCTCAACGGCAAGGACAGCGAGGCCCTCACGGCCTTCTCCGAAAAAGCCACGTGGGGATTTCACCAAGGGAGTCGTCATCACCCTGGCCGTCGCCCCTGCTGCTGACCGCCACCTCCATCCTCATCAGCCAGGCCTCTTCGGTGTTCAGAACGCTCCGACCTCACGATCGCGCTGCCGCATCGGCACCCCCGAGCCCTTCCACGCTCGGGCGCGCAGTGGCTGGAGAACCTGGGACCGCTGGCGCTGGTCACCACCACTGGCTACCTGCTCGGATTCGGCATGGCGCAGCCGTTGGTGAACAGTAGTGGAAAGCACGGGTATCAGCCGCCCGAGACCGGGGTCGTGGTGGTAATCACGGTGATCGTGACGGGTTTTGTCCTCGCCGCCCTGGCCCTGCTGGCCACCCACCCCCTTCAGAAACGGGTGCTGGGGAACCCAGCGCCGCCGCAACGACGACCACTCACCGGCCTCCCGGCCCGGATCGGCGGCACGCCACGGGCCGGAGGTCACGACTGTGTCACGACGTGGCTGCGCACCACCATCCGCCACGTGCCCATGCCCGGCAGGACGAAACCTGCGAAAAGGCTGCGCGCAGACACCGGCTCGGGGTGCAACAGCCCGTCGTCAACTCCCCGCTTCCCCTTGACTCACACATGGCTCCGACCTAGTGTCTGACCTCATGGAACATCCCCGCATGATGCAGTTCGGCGCGCACTTCACCGCCTCTGCATGCCGGTGTTCCCACCCGGTCTGTCAGTTCTGACGCACCCGGAAGTCCGGATCGTCCCGGAATTTTCATCTTCACTGCGCACTCGCATTTTTCTGCGTTTTCCGGCAGCCGTCGCAAACTGACCCGTCACACCTGTTGATGGCAAACGATCCACCACCCTAGAACAAAGGAGTACCCATGCCCATTTCCCGTCGCCACATCCTGGGTGGCACATTCGCGTCGTTGGCCCTGGCCTTCACCGCCTGCTCCGGAGCGTCGCCCGATCCGGTCGCTTCCTCCGGAACCGGATCAGCCGGCAACGCACAGTTCCGGACCCTCGACCAGATCAAGTCCTCCGGCACCGTCAGGATCGGGGTTTTCAGCGACAAAGCCCCTTCGGGGCTATGTCGATGCCGACGGCAAACCCGCAGGCTATGACGTGGTCTCACGCGGAGAGAGTCGGCAGGACCTCGGCGCAAGGTGGACTACGTTCCCGTCGAGGCCGCTTCCCGGGTCGAGTTCCTGCAGACCGCGAAGGTGGACATCATCCTGGCGAATTTCACCGTCACGCCGGAACGCGGGGAGAAGGTGGACTTCGCCAACCCCTACATGAAGGTCTCCCTCGAGATGGTCTCCCCGGACTCGGCGCTGATCACGGAGGTCCCAGCTGGCAGGCAAGAAGATCATCGTGGTCAAAGGGCACCACGGCCGAGACCTGGTTGGCCAAGAACCATCCGGAGATCGAACCTGACAAGTACGAGCAGTACAACGACCACCAGCGCCCTGGCCGACGGCCGCGGGGATGCCTGGGTCACCACGACAACTACCGAGGCCCTCGCCTGGGCGATCTCCAGTGACGGTTTCACCGCGGGTATCACGGCTCTCGTGACCCCGACAGCATCGCTGGTGCCGTCACCAAGGGCAACGGGACGCTGCTGTCCTGGCTGAACGAACACCTGGTCACCCTCGGCAGGAAACGGTTCTTCACGCCGACTTCGACAGACCACCGACCTATCTACGGCGATTCGGCGTCCGCAGGATGAGTTGGTGGTCGAAGGGGCCAGCTCTGAGCATGAGGAGCGTCACCGGCGAGGAGCTGAGGCATGAACTGGGGCATCGTCTTCAGTTCGGCCCCCGTCTACGCCGAGGCGGCCCTGCTCACGGTGCGGGTCGCGCTGTTCGGGGTCATCGGCGCCCTGTTCGCCGGGATCTGCTGCGCCGTGGCGCAGCACTTCCGCATCCCCGTGGCCCGCCATCTGGCAGCCGCGTACGTGGAGATCTCACGCAACACCCCACTGCTGGTACGGCTTTTTCTTCCCTCTACTCACAGGCTACCGAAGCTCGGGATCAAACTGGACCAGGAGATCTGCGCCATCATCGGCCTTGCCTTCTTGGGCGGCAGTTTCATGGCGGAGACGCTGCGCAGCGGGTTGGATGCGGTGGAGCCGATCCAGTTGCAGTCCTCCCTGAGCCTCGGTCTGACACCATGGCAGGCAATGCGGAGGTGATTCTTCCATGTGCCGTCGCCATCAGCATGCCGGGTATCACGGCGAACCTGGTGTTCCTGGTGAAGGAGGACCTCCGTGGTCAGCATCATCGCCCTGCCCGATCTGGTGTTCAGGGGCGAAGGAGCAGATCGGTTCCGAAATATCAGGCGTCCGAGGCCCTGCTGCTGCTCGTCGTCTGTTACCTGCTCATCCTGCTTCCAGTCTCGCTGAGCTCGGTTTCCTGGAGAGGAGGTTGCGCCGTGCAGCGTTCGGGGATTGAGCTGCTCCTCCAGGGACTGAATTTCCTGCGGCTGCTTGAGGGGCTGTGGGTCAGCCGCATCCATTGCTCTGATCGCCATGGCCTTCTCGATCGTTCTCGGCATCGGGCTGGGCATCGTCATGACGTCGCGGAACCCGGTGGTGAAGCTGTTCACCCGCATCTACCTGGAGGTGGTGCGGATCATGCCACAGATCGATGTTGTTGTTCCTGGTGTTTCTTCGACCTGGCCCGCTATCTCGGTGTCAGCCTCGACGGCCGGGCGGCCGCGGTTGTCGTGTTCGCTTGCAGGCACGGCCGAAATGGGCGACCTGGTGCGTTCCGCCATCACGTCGATCCTGCACCAGTACGCCAGCGCGCAGGCGCTCGGCCTGACCCGTGGCGGGTGCAGCGCCACGTCAGTGCTGCCCCAGGCGGCGCGTCGTCTGCTCCCGACCACAATCAACCTGACCAACCGCATGATCGCGAGCCACTCCCTGGTGGCTCTCATCGGTGTGGTCGAGGTGCTGAGGTCGGCCAGCAGATCATCGATGTCAGCCGTTTCACCCCATCCCGACGGTGCCCTGTGGATCTACGGCACCGTGTTGATCATGTATTTCGTCGTGTGTTTCCCGATCTCGTGGGGTGCGCGGCGTCTCGAGAGGAAGTGGGCCACCACATGACCCCGATGCTGCGAATCTCAGGCCTGGGGAAGAACTATGGGGACCTCCAGGCCCTGGACGGGATCGACCTGGAGGTCGCCCCAGTGGGTGATCGCCGTCGTCGGGCCTTCGGGCTGCGGGAAGTCGACGCTGCTGCGTTGCCTGAACGGTCTGGAGACGATCACCGACGGCAGTGTGGAACTGGACGGTGTCGTGATCACGGATCCCGGAACCCGCTGGACCGAGATCCGGCAACGCGTCGGGATGGTGTTCCAGAGCTACGAACTGTTCCCGCACCTGAACGGGCGATGGACAACCTGCTGCTCGGCCCCCGCCTGGTGCAGGGCGACGGCCGCAACGAGGGCCGTGAAGGAGGCCACGGGCTGCTGGAGCGTGTCGGGCTCGCCGGGAAGGCGAGGGTCGCTGCCGCGTGAGCTGTCAGGAGGTCAGAGCAGCGGGGTCGCGATCGTGCGGGCGTTGATGCAGCACACGGGTTGCTGCTGCTCGACGAGATCACCGCGTCCCTGGATCCGGAGATCGTCCGCGAGGTTCTCGACGTGGTGCTGGAACTGGCCGCCGATGGCATGACCATGCTCATCGTCACCCACGAGATGCCCTTCGCGCGGGCGATCGCTCGGATCGAGGTGCAGTGTTGATGGATGCGGGCCGGGATCGTCGAGATAGCCCCGCCGGAAGTTCTTCACCCGATCCCGAGACTGGAACGCGCACGGGCGTTCCTCAAGACGTTCGAGTTCGAGTCCGTCCACCAGCGCAAGAGCTGGACCAGGTGTTTCCTGGTAGGGGGCCCGCCGATCGAGGGTTTCACGCAGCGCACCCATTTGAGGTTTCCTCGCATTACAGGATCTCCATGGACTCGAACAGCGGCGGCGACACCTTGGCCCGGTCAGTCCGACCCCCAGCGCCGAGGGCGAACTTCAGGTTTGATGCAGTCCGTCGACAGTTTCTCCCGCAGCCCGGCCTGGATCCGAGGCGGCGTCGAGAGGCACCGTCTCCAGCACCTCGATCCGGCGTCAGGGACCTCCGCGGCGTTGCCGGGCGGCGATGCGCGGCAGCTTCCTCGATCTCCGCGATCGGTGAAAAGGGAATCCCAGCTTCGGCGGGGGCCTCGCCCAGCGGGGTCAGGCGTTCGTTGACCAGCGGCACGGCCCTGCGCAGCACGTCGATGTCGATGTTCGCATCCCAGTCGCCGCGTTCGGTGCTGGTAGGCGACGATCCGTTCGAGTCAGTTCTTCGGCACCCGGGTGCGCGGATGTAATGGCCGTTCAGCCAGTCCAGTTTCTTCACGTCGAAAAACCGGGCCGGTGGTGTTGACCTTGTCCCAGGAGAGTTTTCGAGCGAAATCCTCGAAGGTGGCCACCTGAGTCGTCATCGGCAGGCGGATGGCCGAGCAGCTGCAGGAAGTTGCGGACCGCCTCCGGCAGGTAACCCTGTTCGCGGAACCACATCAGCCCGGGCGGCCGGGTTACGGCGTGGAGATCTTCGAGCCTGTCATGTTGCAGCGGCATAGTGTGCGTACGGTTCAGGAAGCCGAGGCCCAGCGATACAGCAACAGGTGTTTCGGGGTGGAGCTGATCCACTCCTCACCGCGCACCACCGTCGTGATCCCCATCAGGTGGTCGTCGACGACCACTGCCAGTGGTGGGTGGGGAATCCGTCGGCCTTCAGGATCACCTGGTCGTCGGGGAAGGGGCCTTCCACCTCGCCGCGGATGATGTCGGTGAAGGTCAGTGCGTCGTCGGGCACGAGCATCCGCACCGCAGGGTCTCGGTGAACCCGCAGCTTGGCGCGTTCCTCACGGGTCTTTCGAGAGCTGCAGCCAGGTCGTCATCCGGTCTTGATGCCTTGGCGGTCTCTTGTTCGCGACGCAGCTCAGTAGAGCCGTTCGGAGGAGCACCAGCAGTGGTAGGCGTGCCCGTCGGCTATCAGCTGCTCCACGAAGGGGCGGTGAGTGTCGAGCCGCTCCGGGACTGCCCAGTAGGCCCGTGCCCACCACCCTTGACGGGGGCTCTCATCGGGTCCCAGGCGAGCCAGTCCAGCGAGTCGTAGATCTGCTGCTCGCTGCCCGCACGAGCCGGTTCTGGTCAGTGTCCTCGATCACGCTGCACGGCACCACCACCGGTCTTGGCGGCCCAGGCCTTGTCGAACAGCGCGCGTAGGGTGCCGACGTGCCGGGTCCCCTCGTCGGTGAGGAGCCACTCGGGTGCAGGGTGGAGCGATGTCAGTCATAGTGTCAGCTATCGGCTGCCCAGGGCTCCCAGTTCATGGCATCCTGGACGGGTGATGGCGGGACAGAAGAGGCGACAGGCACTGCTCAGCCAGCCAGGGAGCTTCCGGACCCGGAAAATCACGCCATCCCGGTGAGTCGTCATTTTCACGTTCTGGTTGGACGAGGGCCTTCCGGGTCCCCGGCACCGGCTTCCGTTTCGGGGTGGACCCTGCTGCTGGCCCTCATCCCCAGGCTGGAACGGTTGTGGCGACGGCGCTGGGATGCACGATCCTGCTGGATGCGATTCGCCTGAGGGCGCCAATCCCGGTTCTGATGAGGATGCTGGGCAACTACGGATTCAACTGGTTCCTGGGCAGCATTCCCTCATCGGCCCTTCTTCGATGCGATATGGCGCTCAAAGCGTGAGAGAACCTGGCACTGTTGCGGCGCACCATCGACAACCGGGAGCGGGTGCGGCGAGCCACCATCCGCTACTGGATCACAGCGCTCATCCTGGTGCTGGGAACCACTGCGGTGCTACTGATCTCCCCCATCCTGGTGCTCCTCTGGCTCAGCTCTCCACGTGGCTGGGCTAAGCACCAGAGGCAAAGGAAGAAGATGATAGCTTTTTGAGCCATGAGGAACCGGGTCATCCCCAGCAACTTCATCACCGACGCGGTCCGCCGCGACAACGAAAGCAGGCACGTACGGTGGCAAAGTGCGAACCCGGTTCCCACCTGAGGCCGAACGGCCACCTGCACATCGGCCACGCGAGGCCATCGTCGTGGACTTCGGCACCGCAGGGGATTTCGGCGGCAGCTGCTACTGCGCCGCGAGCGACCAACCGGAGACTGAGGGGAGGGTACGTCTCCTCCATCATCGAGGACATCCGTTGGCTGGGCTGCAGGCCCGCTGATGTACTCGCCACGCCTCCGACTATTTCGAGCAGCTTCACGACTGGGCGGTGTTCCTGATCCGCAAAGGGGCTGGCTTATGTCGATGACCAGGACGGTGAGACCATCTCAGCCACCGGGGGTCCTTCAACACCCCCGGCGTCGAATCGCCGTTCCGGGACCGCAGCGTCGCGGAGAACCTCGACCTGTTCGAGAGGATGCGCGCCGGGGAGTTCCCCGACGGCTCCCGGGTGCTACGCGCGAAGATCGACATGGCGCACGAGAACGATGCAGCTGCGCGACCCCGTGATGTACCGCATCCGCAACATCGCACACCACCGCACCGGAGACACTCTGGTCCATCTACCCCACCTGACTGGGCCCACGGCCAGTCCGAGCGCCATCGAGGGCGTCACCCATTCCATCTGCACCCTCGAGTTCGAATCCCATCGTCCCTCTACGACTGGTTCCTGGAGCAGCTCGAGGTTCCCGCTCCCCCGCGCCAGTACGAGTTCGCGCGACTGGAGCTGACCCACACCGTCACGTCCAAGCGTCGCCTGGCGAAACTGGTCGCGGACGGCGTCGTGGATGGCTGGGACGATCCGCGGATGCCGACCATCCGGGGACTGCGGCGGCGCGGCTACCCGCCGGCCGCCATCCGGGCGTTCTGCCGCGAGGTGGGCACCACCCGCACCAATTCCCGCAAAGGCCATCGAGGAGCTGGAGAGTTACGTGCGTCGCGTGCTGAATGCGACGGCACAGCGTCGCATGGCCGTCACACGTCCCTCAGGCTGGTACTGGAGGGCTGGCCCACTGACTCCGGGGGTAACCCCGTCGTCGACTGGTTCGAGGTGACAAACAACCCCGAGAATCCGGCCGACGGCACCCGCAAGGTGCCGTTCACCGGTGAGCTGTGGATTGAGCAGGATGATTTCCGGGAGGTCCCGCCACCCAAAGTACTTCCGGCTCTCCCCGGTCAGGGAGGTTCGCCTGCGCGGGGCCTATCTGATCACCGCCAGGAGGTTGTCAAAGACGCCGACGGCAACATCATTGAGGTCCGATGCAGTTACGATCCCGCATCCCGCACCGCACCTGACGGTCGCAAGGTGAAGTCCACCATGCACTGGGTCTCGGCCCCGCACGCCCTGGACGCCACCGTCGCCCTGTACGACAGGCTGTTCACCGCCGAGGGCCCCGGGGAACGCACGGGCGAGGCCCTGGACGACCTCAACCCCGCATCCCGCGAGGCTGCTCACCGACGCAAAGGTGGAGCCCGCGCTGGCGGATGCCTCCCCGGAAGGAGGCGGTGCAGTTCGAGGCGGCTCGGTTACTTCGCCGCCGACGACCACACCCCGCGCTGTTCCACCGCACGGTGGGGCTGCAGGACGAGGTGGGCCAGCATTCAGAAACGCGGCTGAAAACCCCACCCACAGGAAGTAGCGGCTACGGTTGTCTGCATGCTTCCCACCGACGAAACCGCCACCGAAGTGGCCCTGGATCTGTTGACGATCCTCGGATACGCCGCCGCCGGGTTCCTGGCGGGACTCGTCCTGTCAGTGGTCCTGACGATCATCATGAGGCAGCTGGCGCACGCGACAAGAATCTGAACTTCCTCAGCCGAAATCTGAGACTGCCCCAGCGTGTCATCTGACCATCTTCGGCACCGGCATTGGGGTGCTGATCGCCACCACACCCACGTCGTGGCATGCCGCACCTCCGTGGCGGGGCACCTTTGAGCACACCTTCCTCATCGTGATGATCTTCGCTGCGGCCTGCGGAATGACGGGAATCATCAAGACCGTTCAGGACGCCGTCATCGCCCGGAAAAGGAACGCCAAGGAAACCCCTCACTACAGGCGCGTCCGCACGCAGATGCAGGTGATCACACGTGTGCTGATCGGTGTGGCATGGATCAGCGCCATGGCCGGGGCGCTGCTGACCTTTGAGCAGTTCCGGGCCATCGGAACCTCCCTGCTGGCCTCCGCGGGTATCGCCTCACTGGTCGCCGGCGGCGGCGCAGTCGTCGCTCACGAACGTCTTTTGCCGGCATCAGATCGCCTTCACGGGTTCCCTGCGCGTCAGGGGATATCGTCGTCGCCGACGGCAACCACGCGCACCATTGGGGAGATCACCTCACCTATGTCGTGTTGAAAAGCTGGGACGAGCGTCGATGGATCATGCCCTCGACGCTTTTCACCACAAAGGCATTCTGAGAACTGGACTCTGGAAGAGCCGAAAAGGTTGGGGACCATTGAATTCGACCTGGACTGGTTGGGTACCGGTCGAGGCCATGCCGCATTGAGCTGCTGCGCTCGTGAAGAACACCGACCTGTGGGATGGCCGCACCGTCGGATTGCAGGGTCACGGACGCAACGGGCGGCTCGGTGCGGATCCGCGCGGTGGTCTCGGCGGGAGACTTCCAGCAAACTGTTTGATCTGCGCTGCCTGATCCGGGAGCAGCTGATCAACTGGCTGCAGACGCAGGCGGTCTATGCCCTGCCCCGCACCCGCCTCGAACCGGACACTGCCACCGCCCCACCCCAGGAGGGAAACGCGAGGATTTCGTCGAGCAGGTCAAAGCCGACTGGGAGGCGCAGCAGGCGAGCGAGGGCCGAGTCCCAGCTGATGCCCCGCCGATGTTCCCGAGCATCCGACGCCGGAGGAGGGAGGACACGCCTCGGACGGCTGGCATGGCTGAGGGCATTGCGCAGCCGTCTCCGCTGAGGATGGCTCATGCCTCGGGAGCAGTAGTCGCCCGACGTGTTGGCTGCCCAGCCCTTCAACTGCGCCAGAAAAAGCCGCTGATGCCCGGGTGGGATGGGCTCAGCCCATCCGAGCATTCATCCTCATAGGGTCTGCTAACCCATCAGAACCGGCGTCCGCCTTGCAGGGCGGACGCCGGTTCCCGACTGTAGTGTCAGATCACTTGAGGGATCTTGGTGACGGAGCCAGCACCAACGGTGCGGCCGCCCTCACGGATGGCGAACTCAGGTTCTCCTCCATGGCGATGGGCTTGTTCAGGTGAACAGTCATCTCGGTGTTGTCACCAGGCATCACCATGTCGGTGCCCTCCGGCAGCTGAACGACGCCAGTCACGTCCGTGGTACGGAAGTAGAACTGGGGTGAGTAGTTGGAGAAGAACGGCTTGTGACGGCCGCCCTCTTCCTTGTTCAGCACGTAGACGGAAGCCTCGAAGTCGGTGTGGGGGTGGTCGACCCGGGCTTGATGACGACCATGCCGCGCTCGACATCCTCCTTCTTGGTGCCGCGGAGCAGCAGGCCGACGTTCTCGCCAGCGCGACCCTCATCAAGGATCTTGCGGAACATCTCAACACCGGTGACAGTGGTGGACTGCTTCTCCTCGCGGATACCCACGATGTCGACGGTGTCACCGGTCTTCACGACGCCGCGCTCGATGCGGCCAGTGATGACGGTGCCACGACCGGTGATGGTGAAGACATCCTCGACGGGCATGAGGAACGGCTTGTCGGTGTCACGCTCCGGCTGCGGGATGTACTCGTCGACGGCGTTCATCAGCTCCAGGATGGACTCACCCCACTTGGCGTCGCCGTTCAGGGCGGGGAAGGCCGCAACGCGAACGATCGGGAGGTTCTCACCATCGAAGCCCTGAGCCTCAAGGATCTCGCGCAGCTCCATCTCGACCAAGTCGATCAGGGTCCGAGTCCTCCTCGGCGATCATGTCGCACTCTGTTCAGGGCGACAACGATTGCGGGAACACCCACCCTGGCGGGCCAGCAGGAATGTGCTCATGGGTCTGGGGCCATCGGGCCGTCAGTGGCGGCGACAACGAGGATGGCGCCATCCATCTGGGCGGCACCGGTGATCATGTTCTTGACATAGTCCGCGTGACCGGGGCAGTCAACGTGCGCGTAGTGGCGCTTCTCGGTCTGATACTCGATATGGGCGATCGAGATGGTGATACCGCGCTGACGCTCCTCAGGAGCCTTGTCGATGCTGTCGAACGGGGACGCCTCGTTCAGGTCCGGGTACTTGTCATGGAGCACCTTGGAGATCGCCGCGGTCAGGTGGTCTCTGCCGTGGTCGACGTGTCCGATGGTGCCGGATGTTTGCAGTGCGGCTTAGTCCGCTCAAACTTGGCCCTTTGCCACTTGGGCTCCTTCTCTGGTCTCACCACGCACCTGCGTGGCCGTGAGTCTGGTGCACCCTGAGCTATGGGTGACACCAGGGGTTCGACGCCCAAGTCTACAACCCGAGCGCATACCCGTGTAATGCTATCGGCCAGGCGAGGGAAGTCAAACTCAGCGTCGCGTCGCAGGGTGCCAGGACAGAGGCCTCAGTCAGCAAAGCTCACATCCCCTGCGTCGAGTTGCCTCAGCTGCGATACACGGCCCTCATGCCGCCCGCCCTCGAAGCTGGAGTTGAGGAAAGGCCTGACAGATCTCCAGGGCCACATCAGGGGCCCACGACCCGGGACCAAAGCACACCATGTTCGCGTTGTTGTGACGCCTGACTCATTGCGGCCGAGTATGTCCTCGGACACGCAGGCGGCACTGAATCCCCCTGGTTTGTTCGCCGCGATGGAGATCCGATCCCGGAACCACAGATCGCGATGCCGAGATCGAACTTCCCCTGCGACCTCTCAGGGCCAACCGGGTGCCCCAGACTGCATAGTCTGTGCGCTCCGCGCTGGCAGGTCCCCGATCCACCACGTCATAGCCCAGCTCACGGAGCCAGGGGAATCAAGTCGATACGCAGGGCATGCGCCGCATGGTCGCTGGTGATCCCAATTCTCATGCGTCAACGTTACCGGAGCCGCCAAAGCCGGACGCTTCGCTTCCCGAGGAACATTAACCTCGGTGTCCTGGAGCACTCTCACCGAGCAAGAGCAGGCGTCCTCCGTTTGTCTGACCCTTCCATCCACATTCTGACTACGCCGCATGGACAGAATCCCCGCAACATGGGCGTCTCATGCAGAACCCAGACCCACAGAATTCATCAGACAGGCGTTTCGCACCGCTCAGATCCGGTTGCGGAGGGATACGCTCCTTCCATGTCCTCGGATATAGAGAATTGGATAGAACTCGGTTACCGAGCTTACGAGCGCGGCGAGGCGCTCAGGCCGCCCGCTGGTGGCGGATGGCTGCGATACAGCGCAGCGCTGAAGCCATGATCAACCTCGGGCTGCTTGCAGATGACAATCCCACTGACCGCGAACAGATGCTGCAGTGGTTCTATCGTGCGGCCCAGACAGGAAGCACCGATGGCATGATCTTCCTCAGCGGGGCACTGCAGGAGCAGGGGATGTTGCCGAAGCCAGGAATGGCTGCGAAAGGGCTGCGGAGCTTGGCAGCTCGGAGGCCACGGTCGGTTGGAGGCGATGAACTCCACGCCTCCGGGAGAATGCAGATTCCCGATGAGGATCTTGATATCCGCCAGTCAGCCTAAACTCGTTTTTGCTCTCTTCAGCCATACCAGCATGGCATGTTGTGCCTGATCCAGACGCGCGAAAGCGGGAGGGGCTCAGGAACCATGGTTCCGAGCCCTCCTGCTGTCTGAACAATCACTCGCCGCCGCGTGCCTTGGCCACGATCTCATCCGAGACGTTCTTGGGGGTCTCAGCATAGGAGTCGAACTCCATGGAGTACGACGCCTGACCCGAGGTCTTCGAACGCAGATCGCCGACATAGCCGAACATCTCCGACAGCGGGACCAGAGCCCGCACAACGCGGTTGCCGTGCAGCTCATCCATCGATTGGACATGCCCGCGCCGGGCATTCAGATCACCGATGACGGTCCCCAGGTAGTCCTCCGGGGTTGTGACCTCGACTGCCATCATCGGCTCCAGGATCGCTGGGTCGGCCTTCTTCGCAGCCTCCTTGAAGGCCATCGAACCGGCCAACTTGAATGCCAGCTCCGAGGAGTCGGCGTCGTGGTAGGCACCGTCGGTCAAGGTGACTTTGATGTCCTCCACCGGGTACCCAGCCAGAACGCCGAACTGCATGCATCTTTGATGCCGGCGTCGACCGCAGGGATGTACTCCTTCGGGATGCGTCCACCCGTGACGGCGTTGACGAACTCGTAGCCAGAGCCAGGCTCGCTCGGCTCCAGATCGATGATGACGCGACCGAACTGGCCGGAGCCGCCGGACTGCTTCTTGTGGGTGTACTCCACCTTCTCCACCTTGCGGCGAAGAGTCTCGCGGTAGGCCACCTGCGGCTTTCGCCGATGTTCGCCTCGACCTTGAACTCGCGCTTCATGCGGTCGATGAGCACCTCCAGGTGCAGCTCACCCCATGCCCGCGATGATGGTCTGTCCGGTCTCCTCATCGGTGTGGACGCCGGAACGTGGGGTCCTCCTCAGCCAACCTCTGAATGGCGACTGACAGTTTCTCCTGGTCCGACTTCGACTTGGGTTCGATGGCCTGCTCAATGACAGGATTCGGGAACTCCATCGACTCCAGGATGATCGGGTGAGCGGGATCGCACAGCGTCTCGCCGGTGGTGGTGTCCTTCAGCCCCATCACAGCACAGATCATGCCGGCACCGATCGACTCGATCTCCTCACGCTTGTTGGCGTGCATCTGATAGATCTTGCCGATACGTTCCTTCTTGCCCTTGGTGGCATTCAGCACCTGGGAACCCGCCTTCAGAACACCGGAGTAGATGCGGATGAAGGTGAGCTTGCCCCAGATGAGGGTCGGCGGCGATCTTAAAGGCCAGGATCGACAGCGGTTTCCTCCCTCCGAGGGCTTGCGCTCCAGCTGCACCGACTCGTCACCGGGCTTGAACCCCTCAATGGCAGGAACGTCAAGCGGCGATGGCAGGTAGTCAACCACCGCGTCCAGCAGCGGCTGCACGCCCTTGTTCTTGAAAGCGAGGTGCCGCAGACCACAGCGGTGAAGGCGGAGGAGAGCACTCCGCGGCGGATGGCGGCCTTGACCTGCTCGACGGTAACGGAGTCCGGATCCTCCAGCCAGAGCTCCACTGAGACTCATCGTCGTTCCTCGGCGATGGTCTCCAGCATCTCGGCGCGAGCGGCCTCGGCTTTCTCGACGCATGTCCCGCCGGTATGTCGGTGACCTCGAAATCATCAAGACCGGGCTTGGTTACCTCGACGGGCCATATGTTTTGCCTTCATGGTGACCAGGTCGACCTGGCCCTGGAAATTGGCCTCCGCACCGATGGGAAGCTGCAGCAAGACCGGGATGGCGTTCAGACGCTCACGGATGGTCTTGACGCAGTGGTCGAAAGACGCGCCAGTACGGTCCAGCTTGTTGATGTAGCAGATCCGCGGCACGCCGTATTTGGTGGCCTGACGCCATACCGTCTGGGACTGCGGCTCAACGCCGGCGACGCCGTCGAACACTGCGACCGCTCCGTCGAGAACGCGCAAAGAACGCTCCACCTCGACGGTGAAGTCCACGTGTCCGGGAGTGTCGATGATGTTGATCTGGGTGTCATGCCAGAAGGCGGTGGTGGCGGCGGAGGTGATGGTGATGCCGCGCTCCTGCTCCTGCTCCATCCAGTCCATGGTGGCTGCGCCGTCGTGGACCTCACCGATCTTGTATGACTTGCCGGTGTAGAAGAGGATGCGCTCGGTTGTGGTGGTCTTGCCGGCGTCGATGTGCGCCATGATGCCGATATTGCGAACCTTGGACAGGTCGATCTTGGCCACGGTCAGTCCTTTGCTGAATGTGTCTGCGAAAACGGTGAGGTCCCCGGCGCATGCCAGGGGCGCGGGAATCACCAGCGGTAATGCGCGAAGGCGCGGTTGGCCTCGGCCATCTTGTGGGTGTCCTCACGTCGTTTGACGGAGGCGCCGAGGCCATTGGAGGCGTCCAAGATCTCATTCATCAGACGCTCGGTCATGGTCTTCTCGCGGCGAGCGCGGGAGAAGCTGACCAGCCAGCGCATAGCCAGGGTGGTCTGACGACCCGGCTTGACCTCGATCGGCACCTGGTAGGTGGCGCCGCCGACACGACGGGACTTGACCTCAATGGAGGGCTTGACGTTGTCGAGGGCCCGTTTCAGGGTCTGGACGGGATCCTGACCGGTTTTGGCACGAGTACCCTCAAGGGCGTTGTAGACGATGGACTGGGCGACGGTCTTCTTGCCGTCGAGCAGGATCTTGCTGACCAGTTGGCTCACCAGCGGAGAGCCGTAGACCGGGTCAACCAGGATGGGGCGCTTAGGCGCTGGACCCTTGCGAGGCATTACTTCTCCTTCTTCGCGCCGTAGAGGCTACGGGCCTGCTTGCGGTTCTTGACGCCCTGGGTATCGAGAGCCCCCCGGATGATTTTGTAGCGCACACCGGGCAGGGTCCTTCGCACGACCACCGCGCACGAGCACCATGGAGTGCTCCTGCAGGGTTGTGACCGACGCCCGATGTAGGCGGTGACTTCGATGCCGGAGCTCAGACGGACACGCGCGACCTTGCGCAAGGCTGAATTCGGCTTCTTGGGCGTGGTGGTGTACACACGAGTGCAAACGCCACGGCGCTGAGGAGAGCCTTGAGGCTGGTGTCCCTGTTCTTGCTGACCTTGTCGGTGCGGCCCTTGCGGACCAGCTGCTGAATTGTTGGCACCTGTTGGTATCACTTTCGTTGTCTGGACGGGTATCCCTGGCTCGCAGCCGACTTCGAGAAGGTTCCGGGTCACCGTTTCCGTACTTGCTTCGCCCTAGCGGCTGCCGTGCGAACTCCGCACAGAACCTGGGATCGCTTCGCAACTCAAAGATCCACGGGGTCATGCCAGGGCACGCACAAGGTGCCCGCACACGGCGGACACGGTCGCAGTCTACGCGACACCTCTGCCTCGGTCAAAACAGCAGCCTCATCCACGGCACTCACGCGCAGACATGGTCGGCGACCGGGAAGGACCCGAGACCCACGCACCACTAACCATGGCCCCCTTGAGGCCCTCCTGAGAACTCGATCGGAAGGCGCAGGACTGATGCCGTGCTTACGACTCCGGCCAAGGCTTCCTCCTCAAGGACAGGCTCTCGCCATGAGGCAGGGGCGATCGTTTGGCAGGCCAGATCAGCGGCTGTGGGGCAATGCCCTCACACAGATTTCTCAGGGGCGGCGAAAAAAATATCCTCACCTCCGGGAAACGCAAAGCGCGACAGGGAAACTCCTTGCTTCCTGTCGCGCTCGGCTAACTGACCTCAAGCTTACGTCATGGCTGAGGCGGTTGCCCCTGCTGAGTAAAGGGGCTGCGCACGTCAGCTGGCTGAACTGGCCTTTCGCTCTTGCCCCGCATAAAAAGACAGCGCGACGAGCACTATCCCAACGACGCCAAGAACAATCCCAAGCCACGGCTGGAAGTTCTGTGCCACGCCAGCAGCTTGAACTGCATACCGAACTGCTCCAGGATCAGCGAGCCGAAGCCGAAAAGTATCAGAATCCCTCCAACAGAACCCATATTTTTCCCTTTCATGGTTCAGAGGTTCTTCCAGACTAAATGACGACGGGTTCACCCTGAGTCTCCACAGCTCTCCGCATGTGCATGAGACACCGCCGGAATCCACGCCAGCGCAGCCGAGTAGCCAGGTGGGGTTCAGGTGGTATGCGCACATCGGTTGTTGGAGGTTGTTGGGTGGGTCCAGCTCAAGCCGCGGTGTTTCGGGAGTTCTCAGGGACAGCAAACGGGGTCGAGAGCGACCGCTCTCGACCCCGTCGCATTGATATGGATCAGGCGCCGGTCTTGGGCAGACCGACCTTCTTGGCAGCCTGGCCACCACCAGCCCCAGGGGCGCTCTCTGCCGGGAGCCTTGTTGTCGGCGTCTGGCCTACCCCAGTAGAACTTCAGCTCCAGGGCCAGATCAGACTTGTCGCCCTTAGCAGTAAGGGTGTAATTGCCCAGCGGAACATCGCTCTTCAGCACGATCTTGTGCACGAACACACCGTTGGGATCGGCCGTGGCGACACTGGCGCGCTCCAATGAGACTCTGCCGTCCGCATCACGAACCAGGTCGAGGGAAACTGCCTCACCCGGGTAAAGCCATACCCGGTGAGGGTCACCTCGTCGCCTGCCTTCCACGAGGTGGGGCTAACCAGCAGACGGGTCGACTTGATGTTGAGCTTGGCAGCACCGGTCTTGTCCTGGCCATTGTAGCCAGTGCAGAGGGGCCGACAGAGCCTGCTCGCCAACCTGCTCAGCAGTGGGGCTGGATCTTGACACCTTGAGGCGCCCTGCTCAAGAGAGTCGGTGCCGACCAGCTTGTCACCAAGACGAAGCTGGGAACTGCTTATAGTCGCTAGGGGCATAAGACCTGCGCCGTGAACGGCTCGCCCTGCTTGAGCTCCAGGGACCTTGTAGTCGTTGCTCCTCAGGTCAACGGTGACGGTGGGCATGTCTGCCTTCGTGCCCTCGTCAGCGTTCACCGACTGAACACTCGCCACTAAACAGTGCGCCTGCCGCTGCCAGCGCGGCAAGGATGCGTGTTGCTTTCACATGTGTCCTCATACATTGTGGGGAAGGAACCTGTAAACCAGTGGCTACATTACACCTGCGGGGGTCACTTGCCACCCCCCACGTCACGACTGACACGATCCGTCACGGAAAGACGTCAGCTGCTGCTCGCTCTCAGGGAGCAGACTGGTCATCAGGTCCTCCTCCGCAACGGCCTCGGTGCTGATCACCTCCGCGCTCGGGACTTTGCCACGCAACCCGATGAGGTCCTGAACCCCCAATCCAGGATCAACCTCCAACCGCTGGCGCACCACCTCAGCAGCAGCCCACTGCGTCGAGAAGCCCGAGCCACTGACAGCAGACATCAGGCTGGTCATCACCATTCCGGCACGTCGCTGCCGGCCCTCAGCGCCGCTGGGCTCCGGCTTCCACTGCCCATCCACCATGATCTCCCCCTGCCTGCTGCGCACCAGCGCAAGGGCTGTACGCCCGTCCACATGGTGCTCTCCAGCCGCTATGTCCAGATGCGCTGGCTCATCTCTGAGTGCATACTCCAGTCGAACATCGATCCCGCCAACGGCATCAGCGATGTCACGACTGTCCCCTGAAGTCCACCTTGACCAAGTGATCCACTGACCTGAAGCCCCTGACAGAGAAGATCGACCGTTCGCTGCGGGCCATCAAGCCAGGACGCCCCCAGACGCCCCGGCACCTTGGCTGCATCCAAGACGACGATGCGCCGGTCCAGTGACAGCAGCCGAAGGCTCTGTCCCTCGGCTTTCGCGAGTATCAGGATGTCGGCGCGAGCACCCGGCTCCCCCGTGCCGGTGTCCTCCATGATCATGCTCCCCGCATCGGCACGGTCGTCAACCCCAACGATCAACCACACCCACCACGTCCTGGAAGAGAGACTGGAAGGTGGAGCGACGAGTTCACCCACCACAAAGCCCCCAGGGCAGCGGCCACGGCCAGCTCCCAACATCGCCACCAAAGCGGCTGTCAGGACCTTGAACCATTTCCGCTCTCACGCCGGTATCGTGCAGCCGTCCCATCCTTGCCATCACGTCGCAATCCCACCCCGTCCTGCTGGGCATGAAACGCCGCCAGAGTCCGCACTCGTGACATCTACCCACCACTTCAACGTCGCCAGCGGCGATTCACGCTCAGGACGACAGGAGCTCAGGCGAGGAAGCGCACTCCCAACCGTCCTCATGTTCCCGGATGAGCAGCGGGGGTGGATGCCAGCACTCACCCCTGCCGTCGAAGATCAGCGGATATCGCCGAAATCGATGTCGTCCAGCGGAACGCCTGGAACGTCCACATCAGTCCCGAACGAGTAGTCGTACGGGTCATAGCTGACGGTGTACGCCTGCGACCGCGCCTCCTGCGTCGGCTCCACCCGGATGTCGCGGTAGCGGTCCAGACCGGTGCCCGCCGGGATCAGCTTGCCGAGGATGACGTTCTCCTTCAGACCCACCAAAGTGTCGGACTTGCCCTGGATCGCCGCGTCGGTGAGAACCTCGTGGTCTCCTGGAACGACGCCGTCGACAGCCATGAATCAGTGGCCAAAGACGCCTTCGTGATGCCCATCAGCACCGGGACGTCCCTCAGCAGGCCGGCCACCCTCGGTGAGGGCCTTGCGGTTCGCGGCCTCATAGGCCTGCCGGTCGACCAGCTCACCCGGGCATCATGTTCGTGTCGCCGGAGTCGATGACGGTGACGCGACGCAGCATCTGTCGGATGATGATCTCGATGTGCTTGTCATGGATCGGGGCGCCCTGCGTGCGGTACACCTTCTGCACCTCGTCCACCAGATGCTCCTGAACCTTCCGAAGGCCACGCACCGGAGCACGTCCTGGGGATCCACCTGCCCCGCAGTCAGCTGCTGCCCGATGGACACATGCACACCGTCGCGGATGGCTATGCGCCCCCATTGGAGTCCTCGAACTCCAGGCGAGTGCGGCGCGCCACCGGGTACTCCAGATCATCGCCACCGTCATCACGCACGATGATGATCTTGCGTGCGCGATCACCGTCCTCAATGCGGATGACACCGTCCGCCTCGGCAATCGGGGCTTTGCCTTTTGGGCTGGCGAGCCTCGAACAGCCTCGACGACACGCGGCAGACCCTGAGTGATGTCGTCACCTGCCACACCACCGGTGTGGAAGGTGCGCATCGTCAGCTGGGTGCCGGGCTCGCCGATGGACTGGGCAGCAACGATGCCGACGGCCTCACCGACGTCCCACCGTCTTGCCGGAGGCGAGGGAACGGCCGTAGCACATGGCGCAGGTGCCAGTCGCCGCCTCACAGGTCAGGACCGAACGCACCTTGACATCCGTGACACCCACCGCGACGAGACGCTCAATCTCAGCATCACCGAGATCCGTACCCGCGGCGACGAGCACATTGCCCTGCGCATCGGTGATGTCCTTGGCGGCGGCACGCGCGTAGACAGAAGTCTCGACATCCGGCACCACCGTGACGACGGCGCCCTCCGCAAATGGCTCAGCCGGAACCTCCACCCGCTTGCCCTCAGAGTCGAGTGCAGTGGTGGTCCAGCGGGCGATGGCCTTGTTCAGGCCCCGCTCGGTCCCGCAGTCCTCCTCACGGATGATCACGTCCTGCGAGACGTCCACCAGACGACGGGTGAGGTACCCCGAGTCAGCAGTCCGCAGGGCGGTGTCGGCCTGGCCCTTGCGGCCACCGTGGGTGGAGATGAAGTACTCCAGCACCGACAGCCCCTCACGGAAGTTCGACTTGATGGGACGCGCGATGATGTCACCCTTCGGGTTGGCTACCAAGCCTCGCATGGCGGCAATCTGACGCATCTGCGTCATATTGCCTCGGGCCCTAAGAGTTGACCATCACGTAGATCGGGTTGGTCTGCGAGAAGTTCTCCTTCATCGCATTCGTGAGCTCAGCCGTCGCATCAGTCCACAGCTGGATCAGCTCCTGGCGTCGCTCATCCTCGGTCACCGACCCGCGCTCGTAGAGCTTGTCGATCTTCGTGGCGCGCTTGTCGTACGACGCCAGAATCTCCGGCTTGCTCGGCGGGGTCTGCACATCTGCGATGGAGACGGTCACGCCCGAACGCGACCCCAGCTGAAGCCCAAGTCCTTCAGACCGTCCAGGGTGCGCACGGTGTCGATCAGCGGATATCGCTCCGCCAAGTCGTTGACGATCTGTCCGATCTGCTTTTTGCCGACCCGCTCGTTGATGAACGGGAAGTCCGCAGGCAGGGGCCTCGTTGAACAGCGCACGGCCCAGCAGCGTCTCCAGGATGACAGAGCCATCGGCACGCACCTTGTCGACGTACTCGGCCGGCGGCACAATGCCATTCAGACGCAGTTTGATGGGTGAGCCGACATGCAGTTCACCACGGTCATAGGCCATGATCGCCTCGGCCAGCGACGAGAACGCCCTACCCTCGCCTGCCTTGCCCTCCTGCAGCATCGTCAGCCAATACATGCCGATGATCATCTCGTGGCTGGGCACAGTCACAGGACGGCCATCTGCGGGCTTGAGAATGTTGTTCGTCGACAGCATCAGGACGCGCGCCTCAGCCTGGGCCTCGGCGGACAGCGGCAGATGGACAGCCATCTGGTCACCGTCGAAATCTGCGTTGAAGGCTGCGCAGACGAGCAGGGTGCAGCTGGATGGCCTTGCCTCGATCAGCTGGGGCTCGAAGGCCTGAATGCCCAGCCTGTGAAGCGTTGGCGCGCGGTTCAGCAGCACAGGGTGCTCGGAGATAACCTCCTCCAGGACATCCCACACCACCGGACGCTGCCGTTCGACCATGCGCTTGGCGGCCTTGATGTTCTGGGCATGGTTCAGATCGTCGAGACGCTTCATCACGAAGGGCTTGAACAGCTCCAGTGCCATGGCCTTCGGCAGACCGCACTGATGCAGCTTCAGCTGCGGACCAACCACGATCACGGAACGACCCGAGTAGTCGACGCGCTTGCCGAGCAGGTTCTGGCGGAACCGGCCCTGCTTTGCCCTTCAGCATGTCGGAGATCGACTTCAGGGGGCCGGTTGCCGGGTCCAGTCACGGGACGTCCGCGGCGTCCGTTGTCGAACAGCGAGTCGACGGCCTCCTGCAGCATTCGCTTCTCGTTGTTGACGATGATCTCCGGGAGCGCCGAGGTCGAGAAGCCGCTTCAAACGGTTGTTGCGATTGATCACGCGACGGTACAGATCGTTGAGGTCCGAGGTGGCGAACCGCCCGCCGTCCAGCTGCACCATGGGCCGCAGATCCGGCGGGATGACGGGCACGGCGTCCAGCACCATGCCTGCCGGGTCGTTGTTTCCGCTCAGGAACGCTGCGACGACCTTCAGCCGCTTCAGGGCCCGGGTCTTGCGCTGCCCCTTGCCATTGGCGATGACCTCGCGCAGCGACGCCGCCTCCGCCTGCAGGTCAAAGGTCTCCAGGCGCTTCTTGATGGCCTCAGCGCCCAGCTAGCCGGTGAAGTACTTGCCGTAGCGCTGCTTCATGTCGCGGTACAAGATCTCGTCGCCCTCCAGGTCCTGGACCTTGAGGGTCTTGAAACGATCCCAGACAGCCTGCATCCGGTCGATGCGACGCTGGTATTGGGTGCGGATCTGCCCGGCCTCCTTCTGCGCACCGTCGGAGACCACGCGCTTGATGTCCGCCTTCGCGCCCTCGGACTCCAGCTGTGCCAGGGTCCTCCTCCAGTTTGGCCATGCGGGCCTCAATGTCGGCGTCGCGATTCTTCTCCAGCTCTCCAGGTGCGTCTCATGACGGGCCTGCAGCGACGGCATGTCACGGTGGCGGGCCTCCTCGTCGACATCGGTGATCATGTGCGCGGCGAAGTAAATGACCTTCTCCAGATCCTTCGGCGCGATGTCCAACAGGGTAGCCGAGCCGCGACGGCACGCCCTTGAAATACCAGATGTGGGTGACGGGCGCAGCCAGCTCGATATGGCCCATGCGCTCGCGACGCACGTTGCTGCGGGTCACCTCGACGCCGCAGCGCTCGCAGATGATGCCCTTGAAGCGCACGCGCTTGTACTTGCCGCAGTAGCACTCCCAGTCCCGGTGGGACCGAAGATCTTCTCACAGAAGAGGCCGTCGCGCTCTGGCTTCAGGGTGCGGTAGTTGATGGTCTCCGGGCTTCTTGACCTCGCCGTGGCTCCACTCACGAATCTGATCGGCGCTAGCCAGCCCGATGCAGAGCTTGTCGTAGAACGTTCACGTCCAGCATTGGTTCTCTTTCCCCGCCGTCTCGGCGGGTGCTGTGCCCTGAAATCTGAGTTTTTGGTGGGTGCCGGTTCATCCGGCAGATGACTGAGTCAGACTCAGACTTCGCCGACGCCGAAGAAGTTGTCGCCTCCGGGACGGCGTCCCAGGTCAATGCCGAAGTCCTCGGCATTGCGCAGGTCGTCCTCCGAGTCACGCAGGTCGATGACGCGGCCATCCCCGGAGAGAACCTCCACGTTCAGGCACAGCGACTGCATCTCCTTGACGAGGACCTTGAAAGACTCGGGAATGCCGGGCTCAGGGATGTTCTCGCCCTTGACGATGGCCTCATAGACCTTCACTCGGCCCGGGACATCGTCAGATTTGATGGTCAGCAGCTCCTGCAGTGCCCAGGCCGCACCGTAGGCCTCAAGCGCCCACACCTCCATCTCACCGAAACGCTGGCCGCCGAACTGGGCCTTGCCGCCGAGCGGCTGCTGGGTGATCATCGAGTAGGGGCCGGTGGAACGGGCGTGGATCTTGTCATCGACGAGGTGATGCAGTTTCAGCATGTACATGTAGCCGACTCCGGTCTTCTCCGGGTAGGGGCTCACCAGAGCGGCCGTCGAAGAGCTGAGCCTTGCCGCCCCTGTCGATGAGCCGCTCGCCGTCACGGGTGGTCAGTGAGTTCTCCAGCAGACCGGTGATCTCTGCCTCATCCGCGCCGTCGAAGACGGGGTGGCGACGCGAGAGTCGGCGTCACGTGCACCAAGCCCACCTCACGCAGCCGTTCCGCCCAGGCCTCCTTGACCTCGGTGATGTCCCAGCCGGTCTTGGCGATCCACCCGAGGTGGTTCTCCAGCACCCGCCCGATGTTCATCCGAGAGGGCACGCCGAGCGGATTCAGCACGATGTCGACGGGGGTGCCGTCAGCCAGGAAGGGTATGTCCTCGACGGGGAGGATCTTGGAGATCACGCCCTTGTTTCCATGACGGCCTGCAAGCTTGTCTCCGTCGCTGATCTTGCGCTTCTGCGCGACGTGGACGCGAACCAGCTGATTAACGCCGGGCGGCAGCTCGTCATCGTCACGGACATCGAAGACACGCACGTCAATGACGGTGCCGGACTCGCCGTGCGGGACTTTGAGGGAGGTATCGCGAACCTCGCGGGCCTTCTCACCAAAGATCGCACGCAGCAGGCGCTCCTCGGGCGTCAGCTCGGTCTCGCCTTTCGGGGTGACCTTGCCCACGAGGATGTCGCCCGCGGAGACCTCTGCGCCGATGCGGACGATGCCGCGCTCGTCGAGGTCGGCCAGCATCTCATCGGAGACGTTGGGGGATGTCGCGGGTAATCTCCTCAGCCCCCAGCTTGGTGTCGCGGGCGTCGATCTCGTGCTCCTCAATATGGATCGAGGTCAGGACATCGTCCTGCACGAGACGCTGCGACAAGATGATGGCGTCCTCGTAGTTCAGCCCCTCCCAGGGCATGAAGGCGACCAGGAGGTTCTTGCCGAGAGCCAGCTCGCCCTGATCGGTGCACGGGCCATCGGCCAGCGGGGTGCCGACCTCGACGCGATCGCCGGCAGCCACGAGCGGCCGCTGGTTGATGCACGTGCCCGCGTTGGAGCGCACGAACTTCTCCAGGCGATATGACGAATAGGTGGCGTCGTCGTTGGCAACCCTCAATCAGGTCTGCAGTGACGGACGTGACAGCACCGGCCTTCTTCGCAAGAGTCACGTCGCCGACGCTCCACCGCAGCGCGATACTCCATGCCGGTTCCCACCAGCGGAGCCTCGTTGCGGATCAGCGGAACAGCCTGCCGCTGCATGTTCGCGCCCATGAGGGGCGCGGGATGCGTCGTCATGCTCGAGGAACGGGATCAGCGCCGTCGCCACCGACACCATCTGGCGCGGGGAGACGTCCATGTACTCGACGTCAGCCGCGGGAATCGTGTCGATGTCGCCATGCTTGATGCGCACCAGGACCCGGTCCTCTGTAAGACGGCCCTCGGCGTCCAGCGCGGCATTCGCCCTGGGCGATGGAGTAGCGATCCTCCTCGTCGGCAGTCAGGTAGTCGATCTGGTCGGTGACCTTGCCGTCGATGACGCGACGATAGGGGGTCTCAATGAACCCGAAGGCGTTGACGCGCGCGAAGCTGGCCAGCGAGCCGATGAGGCTGATGTTCGGCCCCTCAGGAGTCTCAATGGGGGCACATGCGGCCGTAGTGGGAGGGCATGGACGTCGCGGACCTCCATGCCAGCGCGGTCGCGGGAGAGACCGCCAGGGCCGAGAGCCGAGAGGCGGCGCTTGTGGGTCAGACCTGCCAGGGGGTTGTTCTGATCCATGAACTGCGACAGCTGCGAGGTGCCGAAGAACTCCTTCAACGCCGCCGTCACCGGACGGATGTTGATGAGGGTCTGGGGGTGATCGCTTCGATGTCCTGCGTGGTCATGCGGTCGCGTACGACACGCTCCATACGACCCTAGACCGGTGCGCAGCTGGTTCTGGATCAACTCACCTACGGTGCGGAGGCGACGGTTACCGAAGTGGTCGATATCGTCGGCTTCGACGGGGTTACCGTTCAGTTCCTCACTGTGCTCGTGCAGCGCCACGACGTACTTGATAGCCGCGACGATGTCCTCAATGGTCAAGACCTGCTGGTCGAACGGCAGATCAAGGCCGAGCTTCTTTGTTGATCTTGTAGCGACCAACCTTGGCGAGGTCGTAGCGCTTCGGGTTGAAATAGTAATTATCGAGTAGGGTCTGCGCGGCATCGCGAGCCGGAGGCTCACCCGGACGCAGCTTGCGGTAGATGTCGAGGAGGGCCTCGTCCTGGGTGCTGACGGTGTCCTTCTCCAACGTCATGCGCATCGACTCGTAGTCGCCGAACTCCTCCAGAATGCGGTCCTCGGTCCAGCCTAGGGCCTTGAGGGAGGATCGTGACGTTCTGCTTGCGCTTGCGATCAAGGCGGACGAATACCATGTCCCGCTTGTCGATCTCAAACTCCAGCCACGCGCCACGTGACGGGATCACCTTGCAGGAGTAGATGTCCTTATCAGAGCCCCTTGTCCGGAGTGACCTCGAAGTAGACACCGGGCGAGCGGACCAACTGCGAGACGACAACCCGCTCGGTACCGTTGATGATGAACGTGCCCTTGTCGGTCATCAGGGGAAGTCACCGATGAAGACGGTCTGAGACTTGATCTCGCCGGTATCGTTATTGACGAACTCGGCGGTCACGAACAACAGGGCCGCGTACGTGACATCGCGGTCTTTACACTCCTCAATCGAGTGCTTTGGGTTCCTCGAAGCGGTGGTCACGGAAGGACAGCGACATCGTCTCGTTGAAGTCCTCAATGGGCGAGATCTCCGAGAAAAATCTCCTCGAGGCCCGAGCGCGTGTTCACGTCGGTACGACCGGCGGCAAGACGCTCCTCGAGCGTCGGCTTGCCAGGCCTCGTTGCCGATGAGCCAGTTGTAAGAGTCGATCTGGAGATCGAGAAGGTTGGGGACCTCAAGTGGTTCAGGGATCTTCGCGAACGAGATCCGACCGCTGGGCAAGACGACATTGGTGTTCTTCAACGCAGAGCGCGAGGCGGCCAAGATTCGGTCCTTCCGGGAACGCCGATGGCAAGGTTTGTTGCACAACAAATCTCCCGCGTCAAATCACGGGAGACTCCAGTACAGGGCAAACAAACACTATAGGCGTAAGCGCAGGTGACGCGCAACTCGCGCCAAAACCGGTTGCTCCTAAACATGATACCGACGCCTCCCCTCACGCAATGACTCGTCCACGACGGTGCGTCGGAACCACATCGTCGCCGTCGCCACACCCCACCGGGTGTCTCGCACGAATCGCCGGCCTAGGGTAAGCACGATACGCACAACCACCACGGACAGGGGCAAGGGAGCTGAGGCGGGTCGTGCAGCGACTTGGTATGGGGTGGTTCAAGGCATGAGGTCCGGGATGCCACAAGGCCCGCCCCTTCGGGACGGGCCTTGTGCAATCGGATCACTTGATCTCGACGGAACCACCGGCGGCCTCTAGGGCGGCCTTGGCCTTCTCCGCGGCATCCCTCTCGACCTGCTCGAGGACGGGCTTCGGGGCACCCTCGACGAGGTCCTTGGCCTCCTTTAGGCCGAGGCTGGTCAGAGCGCGCACCTCCTTGATGACGGCGATCTTCTTGTCGCCACCGGAGGTGAGGATCACATCAACCTTGCCGGAATCGGCCTCCTCCTCGGCGCCGGCGTCAGCGCCTCCGGCGGCCGGAGCAGCGGCAGCAGCCACGGCCACCGGGGCGGCGGCGGTGACGTCGAAGGTCTCCTCGAACAGCTTCACGAACTCGGACGGTTCGATGAGGGCATCTCCTTGAAAGCATCAAGGATTTCTTCCTTGGTGAGCTTCGCCATGATGGGCGTTCCTTTCGATTAAGAATCGCAGGCAGTCAAGCCGCGACGGGTGTTCCGCAGCGGGCGCTGCTCAGTTGGCCGAATTGTCGGCCGGGACATCGCCGGCGGCGGCGTCGTCGTTCGTGGTCTGTGGCGCGGGCCTGCGCCGCCGATGATGCTCGGGTCGCCAGCAGCCTTGTCCTGCAGGGCGCCGAACAGGCGGGTCCCCTTCGACATCGGCGCGGCGATGGTAGCGATAGCCTTCGACAGGCTGCCCTTCATAGCACCAGCCATCTTGGACAGCAGAACCTCGCGGGACTCGAGGTCGGCAAGCCTCAGGACGGCCTTGGCGTCGAGGAACTTGCCCTCGAGGACGCCACCCTTGATGACCAGGAACGGATGTGCCTTCGCGAAAGTCGCGCAACCCTTCGTCACCTTGGCGATGTCGCCGGAGATGAAGGCGAAAGCAGTCGGCCCCGTTAGCGTCTCTTCGACGCCTTCGATGCCGGCATCCTTAGCTGCGAGCGCAGCCAGGGTGTTCTTCGCAACGGCGTAGGGTGGCCTCACCGTTGAAGGATCGACGCAGCTCCTGCAGGTCCTTCACGGAGAGCCCGCGGTACTCGGTAAGCACCACGGCCGCGGAGGTGGTGAACTTGTCACTCAGCTCGGCAACCTTGGCTGCCTTGTCCGGCCTCGCCATTGGGTCTCCTTCCATTACTGTTCTCGCCTTCGACCTCAGAATGAAAGAAACCCCGTCGCCGGCGGCGCGAGGGCTAAACCGAGCGGGCTCGGTCATGCTTTGCGATCACCTGCGCGGGCTCCCTGGGGGACTTCGAGTTCTCATCACCTGCGGTCTTCGGCTTGGCGTAGCCTACGCGACGACGCCACTGGCGCCAAATCGCGTAGGGTTTCATTCAGTGGCGGCGACGCCGAGCGCCCGGCCCGCTCGACTATTCTCCCGCCTGTAGGGCCGTCCGGCCCCGCAGACTCACGGGAGGAACCATGCGCGCGCGCATCCTGCTGGCCGCTGCCGCCAGCCCTAATCGCTATGACGGCCTGCAGCTCCGGTGGCAGCGCCGGCGGAGCCGCGTCCTCGTCAGTCCCCAAGGGCTACGACATCTCCGGCGTGCAGAAGGTTGACGAGATCGCCAACCTGCTCCCCAGGCCATCAGGGACAAGGGCAGAGCTGACGATCGGCGCCTCCACCGACTACGCGCCGGCCGAGTTCCGCTCCGATGACCTCAACACCCCGATTGGCTACGACATCGACCTCAGCAAGGCGATCGGCAGGGGTCCTTGGCGTCGAGGCAACAATCGAGCACGGCCAGTTCGACTCGCTCCTACCCGGCATCGGAAGCAAGTACGACCTGGGAATCTCGTCCTTCACCATCACCGAGGGAGCGCACGGCCAGCTACAACATGGTCGCCTACATTTCCGTCGGCTCCTCATACGCGGTCAAGAAGGGTAACCCGCAGAGCTTCGATCCGGCCGACGTGTGCGGCAAGGCGATCGCCGTCCAGACCGGAACTTGGCAGGGAGACCGAACTCTCCCGGCTCTCCGGGAGTGCACGGCCGCCGGCAAGCCGGCGGTTGAAGCTCTGTCCTATGCCAAGCAGTCGGACGCGACAACCAACGTCGCCGGCGGCAAAGCCGTCGCCTTCTTCGCCGACTCCACGGTCTCCAGCTACGCGGCGAAACTGAGCGAAGGCGGTCTTGAGGTCGTAGGCGACGTCATCGACTCCGCGCCCCAGGGCGTTGTCATCGCCCAGCAGGACAAGGAGTTGACCGCTGCGGTCCAAAAGGCCGTGCAGCACCTGATGGACGACGGGACCTGGAAGAAGATCCTGACCGAGTGGGGTAACGAGGTGCCGCACTCGATAAGGCGACCGTCTCCCGAATCCTGATCGATGGATATCCCCGAGCTCATCCACGCCCGTCCCGTCCCCGGCCCAGCCGCTGGATCTGGGCGGGCATCGTTACGCTGCTGGTCCTCACGCTCATCCATTCCCTGGTCACCAACCCGGAGTACCGCTGGGACGTTGTTGGCCAGTACCTGTTCGACCCGCGCATCCTGGTCGGGGTCCAGTGGACGCTACTTCTGACCGTCGGGGCGATGGCGCTCGGTATCGTGCTGGCGGTGACCAGCGCGATCATGCGGATGGGCGCTAACCCTGATCCTGCGCGGCGTCGCCTGGACCTACATCTGGTTCTTCCGCGGCACCCCGATCTACACCCAGCTCGTGTTTTGGGGCCTGATCTCGGTGCTGTACCCCGCATCGTCCTCGGTATCCCGTACGGCCCGACGTTCTGGACGATTTCGACGCAGGATGTCGCCAACGCTGCGGTTCTGGCGATCCTCGGCCTCGGTCTTAACGAGGGCGCCTATCTCTCTGAGATCGTCCGCGCCGGCCTGAACTCGGTAGACAAGGGGCAATGGGAGGCCGCGACTGCCCTCGGCATGAGCCGCGGCCAGACGCTGCGTCGCATCATCATCCCCCAAGCGATGCGGGTCATCGTTCCCCCGACCGGCAACGAGACCATCTCAATGCTGAAGACGAGCGTCCCTGGTATTGGCGGTGCCGTTCACCTACGAACTCACGTTCGTTGCCTCGACCGTCGGCAACCAGAAGTTCCTTCCCGTGCCCTCTTGATCGTCGCCGCCATCTACTACCTGGTGATCACGTCGATCCTGATGGTCGGACAACACTTCCTCGAAGCCCACTACGGCCGCGGCTTCGACGGCGCCGACTCGCCCACCGGCAAATCTCGGGCCATGTCGAAGCGTCAACAAGCTATCCTCGCTGCCGGCACCGCCAAAGCCAGCCCCTACTTGGACGTGACCCCATGCCCCCATGATCGAGATCCGTGGCGTCCACAAATTGTTCGGCCACCTGCACGTCCTAAAAGGGCATCGACCTGACGGTGCAGCGCGGCGAGGTCACGGTCCTGCTTGGCCCCTCGGGTTCTGGCAAGTCGACACTGCTGCGCTGCATCAATGAATTGGAAGAGATCAGCGCCGGCCGCGTCTTTGTCGACGGTGAACTCGTTGGACTTCGTGAAGAGATGAAAGGCGGCCACACCGTCCTACACCGACGCAAGGACGAGGACATTGCCCGTCAGCGTTCCCGTATCGGCATGGTGTTCCAACGGTTCAACTTGTTCCCCCATATGACGGCGCTGCAGAACGTCATGGAGGCGCCGCGTCAGGTGCGGAAGGTAGCCAAAGACACGGCCCGCAAGCGCGCCGAGGAACTGCTCGACCGCGTCGGGCTGGCGGACCGCGCCGATCACTACCCTGCTCAACTATCCGGCGGCCAGCAGCAACGGGTCGCTATCGCGCGGGCGTTGGCGATGGATCCGGGTTGATGCTGTTCGACGAACCCACCTCGGCCCTCGACCCCGAACTGGTCGGCGAAGTCCTGAACGTCATGAAGGACCTCGCCTCCGACGGTATGACCATGGTTGTAGTCACGCATGAGATTGGTTTCGCTCGGGAGGTCGCCGACCAGGTGGTGTTCATGGACGATGGCATGGTCGTCGAACACGGCACCCCCACGGGAGTCATCGACAATCCGCAGGAGCCCCGAACCAAGGACTTTTTCGCGAAGGTCTTGTAGGCCTCCGTGCGCATTTGTGCGCCCTGGGGAAGACAGGCGCGACAGCATCGGCAACAATCGGTATCGGCACCTACCTGGAGCCAGCCGCACCGCTCGCGGCCCACCCCCGATCCGGAAGAGAGCCCTCATGAACGCCATCGTCTTGTCCGAACTCGATCCGCAAACCCAGGACGCCGTCGCCGCCACCCGCCAGCGGGTTGCCACCCTCCATGGAGAGCTCATCCGCTGGGGCTTGGTGGTGTGGACCGCTGGGAACGTTGCCGAACGGGTCACGGTGGATCGCGGTGACGGCCCGGAACCGATTGACCTGTTCGTCATCAAACCCTCAGGGTGTCCCCTATGAGGGAACTGACCGCCGACAACATGGTCGTCTGCGACCTTGATGGCAACAAGATCGACGACGGAACTCCCGCCTCGCTCTCCCCTTCTTCGGATACGGCCGCTGCAGCCTATGTGTTCCGCAACATGCCCGAGGTGGGAGGCGTGGTCCACACACACTCCACTTACGCGACTGCCTGGGCGGCCCGCCGCGAGCCGATCCCTTGCGCCCTGACCATGATGGGCGACGAGTTCGGTGGCGAAATCCCGGTTGGGCCCTTCGCTCTCATCGGCGATGACTCGATAGGTCGCGGGATCGTCGAGACGCTCCGGGGCTCGAAGTCGCCCGCGGTCCTCATGGCCAACCACGGCCCATTCACGATCGGCAAGAACGCACGGGCAGCGGTTAAGGCCGCCGCCATGTGCGAAGAGGTCGCCCGCACCGTCCACATCGCTAGGCAGGGCGGCGAGATCCATATCATCCCGCAGGACCTTGTGGACAGCCTCAACGACCGCTATCAGAACGTCTATGGTCAGCGCTGAGCAGCACGCCGACGCCTGAGCACACTTGTGGGTCCCACCGATCGGTGGGACCCACAAATGTTTATCCCGCAACCTAGATGGCTTCTAGGGACTCCCCTTTCGTTTCGCGGGCGAACAGGGTAGGTGATCCCGCCGACTAGGAGCAGCGCGGCGAAGATCACAAACGGTAGGAACACTACCTCCACGGTCGGCTGGGCCTGCCCCATGAGCGCTCCCACGAAATATGGGCCAACTACCTTCGCGACCGCTCCGATGCCGTATCCCAGGCCAAGGCCGGTGGAGCGAGCTTCCGTCGGGAACTGCTCGCCACCGAAGGCGTTCAGGGATGCCGAACGCGCCGTCGCCGAACGTCATGACGATGAAGATCCCGACGAAGAACACGATGCCAGCGTTGCCGATCTGACCGTCGTGCACCATCAGCGTAGACAGCGCCGCGATCAGCGCCCCGACCGCGCCGATGACGCCGCAGCCGAGCATGGTCCAGCGCCGTCCGATCCGGTCGGAGATCCACGCCGACCCGAGACGTCCCAGCAGGGTCGCCGAGGGAGACGAGCATGAATAGCGTCGCGACGGTGCCGGCGTCGAACTTGAACGACTGACCTAGCAGGGTCTGCCCCCACGACTGCACCGTGAAAGAGCCCAGGATGAAGCAGAAAGAACCGAGGGCCACGACTGGTAGCTGGCGTGGGTGGCGGGAGAATATGACGGAGTACGACGCGGAGGTTTCCTTAGGCAGGGGCGGCAGCGCCGCGACCTGCTCGACGGGGATCTCCATGGCCCAGGCGTAGGCCTTACGTGCCTCGTCCTCGCGGCCGTGGGATTGGAGGAAGCGGGGCGACTCGGGGATGAACTTGGCCCAAGCGAGCAAGACGATCGGGATGCAGCCGATCGCGATCAGACCGCGCCAGCCCAACGGCCCGCCCAGGTACTTGGTCACCAGACCGCCGAGGAAGATGCCGGCGGGGATGAACACGCTGGTCAGGCCTGCGAGCAGGCCGCGCTGTTTCGCGGGAACGAACTCCTGAACGTACGGGACCGAGGTGATGTTGAGGCCGCCGACGCCAAAGCCCACGCCGGTGCGCAGAATGGTCAACAGGATCCAGCCGTTCACGGGGGTTAGCGCGGAGGCCGCCGTGAAGACGACGAGGACGACGATGCACCAGATGAAGGCCGTCTTGCGTCCCAGTTTGTCAGCTAGGCGCCCCCACGTGATGGAGCCAAGGACGGTGCCCAGACCCGCCCCAGCAAGGATGATGCCGGACTGCATGCCGGTCAGGTGCCAGCCGTCGGAGCTGATTAGGGAGGTTGACGATGAAGCCGATCAGGAACATGTCGAAGAACTCCGACACGTTGCCGACGATGGCCATGGTGATCAGGGAACGTTGGTTTCGGGTGAGCCGGTGGTTGTCGATCTGCTCGGGCGCAGTGCGGCCGGCCGGCGTCTGCGTGGTTGTCATTGGCTAAGTCCTTCCGGGAAAGGTGGGCATCGCGGTCAGCGCACGATGTCCGAGCCTGAGACGAGTTCGAGCTCGCCGGGGCGAACGTGAGTAAGGTCGCCGTGGTGGGTCAGGGAGCCAGCTGTGCGACGCGCGTGCCCATGCGGATCCCGCGCTCGACATCGCCGTCGAGCCAGCCGTGGAGAGTGCCTGCTACGAAGGAGTCCCCGGCACCGGGGCGGTCGATGACCGGCACGGACTTGATCTCGAAGATCTGGTCCTCAGTGGTGGTGGACAGGTACGTGCCTGCCCTCCCGTCGGTCGTGACGACCACGGGCACTCCTAGTTGTTCCCGGAGCATTCGACACACCCGATCTCCAGACCCGTCGAGGCCGAACACAATGCCGGCGTCGGTGCGTGAGCAAAAGAGAATCGCGGACTTGCGGGCGATCGGTTCCAGGACGACCCGGGCTTGCTCACCGCTCCACAGCAGGGGAACGGAAGTTCACGTCCAGGGGCTACGTTCACACCACGTTCAACCGCCGCGTCGGCGAAGTACCGAACCACCTTAGCGGTCTCGGGCGTGAGCGCGGCGGTGATGCCGGTGAGGAAGACGACGCGGGTATCCAGCAGGGCATCCCAATCAAATTCCTCAGGGGTGATGGAGCGGAATGGGGTGTATTGGCGGTCGTAGGGTGACCTTCCCAGGTAGGGGAAACTCGCCAGGTTCCAGGAAGTACAGGGCGACGCGGCCCTCGTCGGCGAGGACAATGTGCCTCATGTCTACGCCGACTGCCGAGTACTCAAGGCGATGCGGTCTGCGAGTTCACCGCGGGGCAGCTTGGTGGCCCTACGATGTGGACCGGCCTGAGTTGGGCCAGCAGGCCGGCGACGTTGGCCTCTGAACCCGCCGCTGCTCATGCGCAGTGAGCGGGCGGTAGCGAGTCGCTCTCCGCGCTCGCAGGTGAGTCGGATTTGGCCTTCACCGATGGTGGTTAGGTCGTACATCATTGTCGGTTCCTTCGTTTGGCTGGGGCGGCCAAGCGGCCGCGTTGTCGGGCGTTAGTTGGCTCACGGAGCCACGACGGGGATGCCGGCGGCAGTTGCCTGGGCCTCAATGAAGTGACGCGCAGCGACGCAGCGGTCGACGGAATCGGGAGCGTCGTCGTTCCACATCTCGATCATCAGGCGACCGGTCCAGTGCTGGCTGGCGAGGAGGGCGAAAGAAGTCGGCCAGTCGACGATGCCCGTGCCCATCTCGATGCGTCGTGGCTCGCCGCGTCGCACGTCTTTCGCGTGCATGGCGACCATATGGCCGGCCCCGGCTGCGAGCTCCACGGCGGGGTCGAGGCCCTGCTCAGCGATGTTCCCGAGGTCCGGGTAGACCTGGAGGTAGGGGCGAATCGACAGCCCGCACGAACTCCATGGCTTTGGAGATGGATGTGACGTCATCGCCGTCGACGTTCTCGATGCCCATCACCACACCGAGGCGCGCGGCTAGGGGGACGGCGTCGGCGAGCATCTGGGTGTACCAGCGCTCGGCTTCCGGGTTCGGTTCCTCGTAGAAAGCGTAGTAGCCGGCGATCTGGATGACCGGGGCGCCGAGGTCGTGGGAGACCTCAAGGCCGCGGGTCATGACCGCCCTGGCTCGCCGACGTGTTTCCGGCTCTGCCGAGCCGGGCCCGATCTTGCGGTGCACAGACGGGCAGACTCCGCCGATGGCGGTGCCGGCGTCGTCGGCCGCGTCGCGGACTCGCCGACACTGGGCCCGGCCCTCAGTCCAGGCGAGCCTCGCGCTCGGGGGTTTCATCGATCGATAGGTCCAGGTAGGAAAAGCCCGCCTGAGGCACCTGCTCCAGGAAATGCCGCCAGTCGCTGCCAGTGGACAGGGCGTTCCCGATCAGGGCCTTCTCGTAGATGCCTAGCCAGATGCCGTCTTGGAGATCTGCGGCGGAGCTCACGACCACACCTTTGCCAGGGGCCACCTTCAGCTCGGCGGCCGCGGCGGCTGGATCCTCGGCTGCGACGATGGCCCGTCCGGCGATTACGATCCCGACGCTGCGCCCGGCGAAGGCGGGTAAGTCCTGAGAGCTGACACCGCCGGTAATAGTGACGGTAAATCCCATGCCGGCGAGTTCGTCGACGCGATCCATGTCCTCGGACTTCCAGGATAGGGTCGCCGGCAGCCTCTCGATCGCGGGACCGCTTGACGATGACATGCTCTACACCGGCGGCTCTCCAGGCGCGAGCACGCTCGGGGTCATACCACTCGTCGGCAAGCTCGACTTGGGCCTCGCCGCCGAACTCCCTGGCCACCGCACAGACCTGTGCGATGGTGGCCAGGGAGGCCCAGCGACGCAGCTGACCAGGTTGGCTCCGGCCTCAAACGCCATGCGCGCGATCTTGGAGCCAGCCTCTGCGATGCGTACGTCGGCGAGGAGCTGCTTGTCGGGGAACAGAGCACGGATGGCGCGTACTGCTTGGAATCCCTCGGCGAGGATGAGGATCGTGCCGCACTCGATGACGTCGACATGGGGCGCCGCCTTCTGCAGCGGTCCCAGCGCAGCAGGCAGGTCGAAGGTGTCCAGTGCGATCTGGAGCCTGGGTACGGACATGGCACGCTCCTCAACCAATTGGGTCGAAGGCGAAGAAGGTGGCGGCGTTGTTCACCAGCAGGTCCTGGACGGCCTCGGGGGCGACCCCCTCGTCGTCGATCAGGCGCGGGCAGAAAACGGCAGGATCGTAGTCGATACCAGAGACCGAGCCGTAGACCTTCTGGTACGAGGCCTTGCCGGAATCGGTGCCAAGCAGGATCTGCTTTCCGTAGCCCTTGTCCAAGAGGGTCTTCACCAGATTCACACGGGCGTTATCGGGCACATACTTGATTCGGTTGGTGCCGTCCAACTCGACATACGCACCGAGCTTGGTGATCTGCTCCTGCACCCACGGGTCCCAGTTGCGCTGAATGTGACCGATCGCGATCTTCTCTGGTGCTACCCCTGGTCGATGAGGAAACGGGCCTGCTCTGGGGCCACAGGTGCCGGCAGTCACGTGTGTGTGATGGGAGCGCCCGTCTCCTTGGACGCAATAGCGACGGCCTGGCCAGTCTTGGCCTCCCAGTCGGTGATCCTGCCGTAGGCGGTGGCCCACTGATGCAGCCGGCCTTGATGTCTGTGCGCTTGACGAGCGGCCCCATGTAGTCGTTGGCGTCGATGCCCTCGACGATGTCGGCGATAAAGCAGGGTCGGCGATCTCGTTCACGGTGTACTGGTTGACCCAGGACTGGCGCCACTCCAGGTAGACCTTCTGCTGGTGGAAGCCGGTGGCGGCGATGACCTGCAGGCCTTCGACGGCGTCGACGACCCGTTTGAGCGCCAGAACGCCGCGGCCCGAGGAAGCCGGGCACATGTCGACGATGGTCCCGCCAGCGGCAAAACGCTTTGCCGCTTCCACGAAATAGGTGGCCTCCTGGGCGGCCTTGTCCTCGTCTATCAGCAGGTGGTCGGGGTCGAGGTAGACCTCACCGGCGCCGACACGGATGAGATGGTCGTGGGCGTTTACGACTCCTAGGGTGCTCGGGTCGACGTCGCCGTGGATGGTGCGTGCGATGGCCATGGGTTCTCCTTCGAACGTTGTGGTTACCAACCGGTTGTCGAGCTGGTAGCCCCAAGCTGCGAAACAGATCACCTTTCAACTAAGGCCCTGTATGCACATCCGTTCACAACGATAGCCCCTCAAGGCTATTTCTTAGGGATCAAAAGTCCTGGTCAATTATGATTACCACCCAGATAGAATGCACATATGTGCGCTGCGCTGGACCGTGACCGACTCACCTTGCTGCTGCAGGTCGCCCGGCTGTACTGGGAGGAGGGTCTGAGCCAGGAGGAGATCGCCGCGCGCGCCAGCTACTCGCGGGCGACGGTCTCACGCATGCTGACCGAGGCCCGTAGGGCTGGAATCGTCACGGTCACGGTCGCCCATCCCATCGAGCGCCTCATGGGGCTGGAGCAGCGTTTGATCTCGTCGTTCGACCAGCCCAGGCGCGGGTCATCGAGGATACCGGGGACCGCCGTGGCGAGGAATTGGCGTCGGGCGGGGTGAGTCGCTTGTTGGCGCGAGCCACAGGCGAGCTACTCCTAGCCAACTGCGGTCCCCTGCAGCGTCATCGCCGTATCAAACGGGCGAGCGGTTGGAGCTGTGGCCCGGGAGCTGCCGGAGCGCATCTGGCCCCGTTCGACGACGGTTGCGATGCTCGGCAGCGCTGGCAACGTTCTCGGCGACGAAGACGGCCCCGATATTTGCCGTAACATCGCTCTTCGCCTCGGCGGTCACGTGCGGACCCTCCCTTTGCCTCTGGTGTTCGACTCCGCGCGAATCGCCAAAGCAGTTCGCGACGAGGACCAGATCCTGGCAACGCTAGAGCTCGCGGCTCGCTCGGATGTGGCCTTGACCGGGATCGGAGCCGTCGGCCCCCAGGGTCGCGGAGTCAGCCCCTGCTGCGACGCTGGATGACGCCGGCGGTGGTGCGCGAGTGCCGCGAACGTGGCGCTGTGGCGCACGTCGTCGGCCATCACCTCGACGCCAGCGGCCGCCACGTGACGACGAGTATCTGCCAGCGGACCCTGTGTCTGGAGCCAGATCGGTTGAAGGAGATCCCGCTGGTGATCGGGGTAGCTGCGGGCACCAGCAAAGCCGCCGCGATTCTCGCGGCTCTACGCGGCGGGTACTTGTCTGCCCTGGTCACCGACGAGTCGACGGCGCAAGAGGTCCTGGAGCTGATGGCCGCGCAAACCTGATTCCAAGGGTTTTGTCCTGTAGTCGCAATGATCAACCGCAACCGCGTAAGCACCTAGTGGCAGCGGCCATCGTGTGTCTACCTTTGCCGATACTCATCGCGCTATCCCAACTTTCAGGCTCTTATGAGGTTCCCCTGAACCGTAGAGGCATCGACATGGGAGGCTTATCCACAATCATCCTCAAGTGTGCTCCGACTAGGGATTTGCTGGTCGACACGCCGTTTGTGAATAAGCCTCAGGGGATTGAGATGTCAGAGAAGCGAGAGCTTGGTGTCAAGTGGTGGAAGCAACGAGTAGGCGTTCGTATGCTTCGCGTGGAGTTGGGGCCATCCCAGGGCTGCTCTGGGGCGTCCACCCATTGTTCTTCGGCGATGGCGCCTGTGGCAGCAGTTGGTGTGTGGTGATCTGGGTGCCCTTCGGGTCAGGAGTGCTCACAGATTCAGCCCGCCTGTGTTTTCGATTGGTTCCCCGTCCCCTTACGGTAGAGCGAGGATGATAAAACCACGCCCTTGGAGGTTTATTCACAGCTATCCTCAAATGTCCTTTGACTAGGGGGTTCGCTGGCCAACACATCGCCTGTGAATAAGGCTCTTGGTGTCGGTTGTGATCGATCAACACATCACACAAACCCTCAGATGTTTCCTCTTGCCCAACAGTTAGAGCCAGGATCGTCACGAACCGGATGGTGCGCTCTACCAGGGTCGCTGCCGCTGAGGTGCCATCGGTTCCCGATGATCAGGCCACACCTGCCAGTACCCCTAGGTGCCCTACGATCATCCACATCCTCAGGGGATGGTCAACTGGTGCTGACCATCCCCACGAACCGGGGTGGGTGCGCTGCCCTACTGGGTGGTGCGGCCAATCCTCTGGTGCGTCTGGAGCACAGGCATGACTCCTGTGACGGGCCAGATCCTTCTTGTCACGAGGGCATAGAACCCTGGTGTAGACAGCCCTCGCAGGACACCAACTACTCCCTTCAGCGCTCGGGGAGCCCTTGCACAGATTCTCTAGACTGCCATCACACAGGCCCCCAGCCTTGAGGGTTCCCGCGGCGATTCGATGAGGGGGGTTCTGGAACGCTTCAGGACCTACCTGCAGCCGGGCTTTGCGGACCCGATACAGCACATCGATCTTGCGGATCTTTGGTCAGGGTCCAGCGTTTCAGGGCGTTCACATCAGCTGCCACACCGGCTGATACCCACACTTCCCGCCGCTGCGACGTATCCCTCTCGAGATATCACAGAGACCGATCCACCATGATCCGATCCCGCAGCCCACCGCCGCAGCAAACAACCCTTCCTACCAACCCTCTTAGCGATAGCCACCCGGTCCCATAACCGTGCAGCATACGCCGCACCATCCCCCTCCCTGACAAGCACTGTTGCCACGACCCTAAGACACCGCCACTACCTCCCGGGAACTCTTTGCCCGTAACCGCTGCTCGGCCAAGGGCATTGAGGTGGATCACTGCTCTGCTCGGCGATTCCAGATCGCTGATCCGTGCAAGGAGAACCAACGCCCGTGATGCCAGTTCGCCACTCGACTGGCCGAACTTCTCGCCCAGCGCACCGATGCCGCGAAGTAGGCAGGAGGAGATACTCAATGCCACCTCTTACGCAACCCCCGATGTCCATACCTGATGAACGCCCGGGCGGTGTCATAGGGTCGTAGCAACAGTGCTTGTCGGGGAGGGGTTGTTGGTGCGGCGTATGTTGACGGTACAGGACCGGGCGGCTATCGCTAAGGGGTTGAAGGAAGGATGCTCGCTGCGGCGGACTGCGGATCGGATTGGTAGATCGGTGTCCGTGGTATCTCGGGAGATACGCCGCAACGGCGGGAAGTGTGGGTATCAGCCGGTGACAGCTGATGTGAAAGCCCAGAAACGCCGGTCCAGGCCAAAGACCCGCAAGATCGATGCCGATCCGGTCCTCAAGGCCCGGGTACTGGCGGATTTGAAGCGTTCCAGGACACCCCGCCAAATCGTCGGGAGACTCCGGGCGGAGGCTTGTGATGGCAGTCTAGAGATCCGTGCAAGGGCTCCCCGAGTGCCGAAGGAGCGGTTGTGTCCCACGAGGCCGTCTACACCTGGATCTATGCCCTCCCGAAAGGAGAACTGGCCCGTCACGGGATCATGCTGCGCTCGAAGCGCACCAGACGCAGGCCGCGTCGCCCGGTGGGGCAGCGCACCCATCCGATCGTGGGGATGGTCAGCATTGATGACCGCCCCGAGGATGTGGATGATCGTAGGGTCCCAGGGCACTGGGAGGGTGACCTGATCATCGGGGCCCATGGCACCTCAGCGGCAGCGACCCTGGTAGAGCGCACCACCCGGTTCGTGACGATCCTGGCTCTGCCATTGGGGAAGAACTCCGAGGGTTTGTGTGATGTGTTGATCGATCACATCAACACCATCCCAGATGTGATGCGGGGTTCTTTGACCTGGGATCAGGGCTCGGAGATGGCCCGTCATGCCGCGCTCACCCTGGCAACCGACATGAAGGTGTACTTCGCTCATCCTCGTTCTCCATGGGAACGGGGAACCAACGAGAACACCAACGGGCTGATCCGTGAGTACCTGCCCAAAGGCACCCAGATCACCACACACCAGCCCTACCTCAACGCCATCGCCGAAGAGCTCAATGAACGCCCCCGAGCAGCCCTGGGATGGCTCACCCCACGCGAAGCATACGAACGTCTACTCGTTGCTTCCACCACTTGACACCAAGCCGGTCGGCAGAGTGAACTGAATGCTAGAGTACTGTCTGAAGATCCCTTGGGAGGACTCCTAACGTGACCCTCATTAACTCTGGCGGAAGTCCACGTCCATGATTCTGACCGGACCAGAGATTATCGCTGCCCGTGAGCGTGGCGAGATCGTTATTGATCCCTTCATCGCCGAGCACGTCAACCCGAACAGTTACAACTTTCGGCTTGGCCGCCGTCTGCGTCGGTATGTTTCGGATGAACTGGATCCACGTGAGCCCAACGAGGTCGAGGAGATCACGATTCCTCCCGAGGGCTTCGTGCTGGAACCCGGCAAGCTGTACCTGGCCCACACGCTGGAGCGTCTGGGCAGCGTTCGGTTCGCTCCAACCTTCACTGCGAGGTCGTCCGTGGCCCGACTAGGACTGTTCATCAACCTCTCAGCCGAGTTGGGGGACATAGGATTCGTCGGCCAGTGGACGCTCCAGTTGTTTGCGGCACACCCCTTAAGGGTCTACCCCGGGATGGAGATTGGTCAGATGATCTGGTGGCATCCGGTTGGTGACATCGACCTGTATGAAGGCAAGTACCAGGGGCGGTGGGCCCCAGGTCTAGCGACATCCACAAGGACTTCCTCAAAACCGAAGCTCGTTCCCAGTTACCCAGGCTCGGTTCCAGTATCGGTGGGCACGTCGGAGGCAAGTTCGCGACGTTGGCCAAGCACTCCTCTTCCCACCCTGTGCCTGATGCGTTCGCCATCCCCGTCGAGTTTCTGGACTCCATGCTGACCCCACAGGTGCGTGATGAGCTAACTCGAGTCCTCCAGGGGATCAAAAGCCACGGTAGGCGCGTTCCTCCTTGATGACGTCGCGGACCTCCAGGAACTTGTTGCCCCGTGTCGACTGCCCGAACGAAGTCGCGACCTGCTCTCCTGGCGTGACACGGCTCTCGTCGAGAATCCTGGCGCGCGACTCGCTGTCAGGTCCTCTGCCCTGGACGAGGACAGCTACGCTTCGAGCCGAGCTGGGATATATCGAAGCATCCTCGGCCCTTGAGGAACCCGAGGACGTGATCGACGCGGTGGAGGAGGCATGGCGAACTGGGTTCGAGGCCGCCTCTATCGCTGCTCGCATTCGTGACGGCGACTACTCCTTGCCAAAGGTAGCGCTTTTTGTTCAAGTCATGGTCGAACCTACTCAAGCAGGTGTCGCTTTCACCGCTGGGGACAATGTGGAGTTGGCCTGGGTTGAGGGCTTGGCTGATGACCCTAATGAGTGGCGCGGAGGACGGTGCCTCGTGGCGTAGTGGCGAGCCACTTTCATCACGCCCAGCGGCCCTCGCTGGAGTTGAAGCAATGGCACGCGAACTCCGTATTGAGCGGGGTGAGGACGCTCGACATGGAATGGGCTGTTGATGCGGCAGGCGTGGCTTGGCTGCTGCAGGTGCGCCCGGTGACTGCATTGAACGTCAACGTCCTCCCGGAAGCTCACTTGAGGTGACAGACCTGTACGGTGACGATGAGGTAGCTGGTGACTGGGGCGACGTCACCGGGATCCGGGCAACGTACGTCATGAAGCGGAGGCCAGCACACCAACTGGCCCGATCCCTGGGAGCCACCTCCGGCGCAGGCGTGGTCGTTGAGTACAACGCCGCAGGTCTCGCCGACAATGCCGATGCCCTCCTGGCCTTCCTTGATGCTGCGCGCACCCCCCAGATCGTTGCTGACTTCAACTCGAACACGCGGCAGGTGCTCCTACCCCGTTCAGAGGTAGTCGCTACTCTCCGAGCTCATACGACAGCGCTCCTTCCCGGTCAGGTGACTCACGTCATCCTGCGAGAGTTCATACAAGGCGAGGCGGGAGCGATCACCATGGCAGTTGACGGCGTCGTTCTCATGGAAGTGACACCTGAGGGTCTAATGGCCCTCAACCGTGGTACGGCCACGGTGGGTCACCCTCACCCTCACAGACAACAGGATCACCAACGCATCGGGCGTGTCCCCCGAGTTGGTGGAAGTCGTGGCGACCCACGCCACGGCGCTCGTCTCAGTCACGCATGCGCTCCGCGAAGAACTGGGTGCATTAACCGTCGAGTGGGCCCTGTCGGGTGGCGAGGTGTTCTGCATCGACTACTCGCGCGGCGAGAGCGCGGTGCCAGTTACTGGCCGCCTCATGGCCCCGGGGCGGCCGTCGGCGACGTGCTTGACCTGCGGGAGCACGACTGTGAGTTGCGACGGTTGTCGGTTGGCCCCGCAGTCAGCATTGACAAGTCGATCGATGTCTCAGACCACGGCGTGATCGCAGCGACCCTGGCTCGACTGGACGCGATGGACTGTCCGCCAATCATCGTGGCCACCCATCCCTACGCCGTGCTGTCAACTCTCATCGGCCGCGTGGCGGGATTCGTCTTCGAACACGGGTCTGCGCTGTGTCATCTCGCGATTCTGTTGCGTGAAGCAGGGGTGCCCGCAGCTGTGGCGGACGCCCCATCCGGCGATCGTCTTTGATTGCCGACGGAGGAGGTGGTGAAGGCATGAGACAAGCGTCACTGACACTGGTCGTCGGGCCCCGAAGACTTGGCGAGAGCATTGCCGGTCCGCTGGACATCAAGTCCCTCACGTTCGTGAAGGTTCCTGAGGAAGCTCTTGCTCCCAGGGTCGAAGATCCCGGAGCTATGCACACGCTGAGGCTCGACTGGCGCGTGCGGGCTACGACCACCGTCACCAACGGAAGACTCTCCCGGTCTGTTCCATGGGAACAGTTGTTCGAAGGCATGTTGGCGGGCGACGCCTTAGGGGGCATTGCTATGCTGACACCGCTGTGGCTACTGGCGCGCGACGCGGATGGTGCACACGTCTTCGTAGCCTTGCGGCACATGGTCTCGGACGCGCTATTCGTCCGCCTTCACGCGGAACCGTTCGATGACTCCTCCGACGCCGAACTGTCACGCGTTGCTGCGGAACTGCATCAGAAGCACTCGCTGTTCCTCAACAATCACCAGTGCTACTACAGGCGCCTGTTTCCAGGTGAGGAGATCGAGCACAAGTACACGCTCCCGCTCGAAAACGGATATCTGGTCGACCACGCTACGCCTGTATCAGGTGGTACGCGAGGGGTGACTGGGCGGGATTCATCCCCGAGTATGCGGATGAGTTCCAGGCCTGGGACTACCTCAACTACCTGTTCGCAGTGCCGGAGCCGCCCGAAGAACGTGGCTATGTTTCGTTCATCCCCTTGTCGACCGGGGGATACACGATCAAGCGGAAGTGGTTTGCGGAGGACGCAACCCGCCGGGGCGAAAAAGTATCAGCCAGCACCTGCTGGGCTCACCGACCTGGACGCCTATATTCGCGACACGCTGGGCCTGACCTCGGCCCAACGGATGCCAACGTTCCGACGGGTCCGCTACGACCTCAACTTCGAATCGATGCGGACCGGCCACGTGTACGGGATCTTCTTCGACCGGAGTATGACCGTGGATGGTCCGGCGGCGCAGCTTGTACAGTGCGAGCTTGAGTACCTCCGCACGCGATCCATCCTGCCTTTGGAAGAATCCGAAGTCTTGAGGGAACTCGACGAGGTCGCCTTCCGCTTGGAGGGCTTCCTCGCGGCTGAAGGGTTTCCACCGAGCGCGGAGTCTATTCCAAGTTGTCGTTCTTGAGGGATGTGGTAAGAGACGGAACCTCCCAGCCGCTGTCCGACAGAAAGGACCGACCTTGACCAGCAGCCTGTTCATGCTTGACTTGGAAGGACACTGTACACCCGTGAAGGCCTCATCAATGGTGCGCTGGAGGCGGCTGCCCAGTTGCGGGAGTTGAGCCTGGGCGTCCGTTTCCTCACCAACACCGACTCGCAATCGGACTCGGCGCTGCTGGAGCAGGTTCGTGCGCTGGGTCTAGAGTTGGAACTGCACGAGTTGTTCACCCCGGTGAACGCCGCCGCGGCGCTCGTCGCCCGGGTGCCGAGCGGTCGTGCGTTCGTGGTTGGGACGGCTGCGGTAAAGAACCAGCTAGCGCGGTCCCTGGAGTTGACCGATGACCCTGCGTCAGCGTCCCATGTGATCGTGGGGGATTGTCGCGATGACTTGGACTACGGTCTGCTCAACAGCGCCTTCCAAGGACTTGACGCGGGGGCGGAGTTCATCGCCCTGCAGGCTGGGCGTTTTTCCTGTCGCAGGGCAGCGCCACCTCGACACCGGCGGGATTGTTGCAGCACTCGAGTACGCCTCGGGCCGGAGGGCGCACGTGGTTGGCAAACCCGCAGAGGCCTTCTTGGACGCGGCGGTTGCATCGGGGAGGCTGCCGGTAAGCCGCGCGGACGTGTGGGTCGTCGGCGACGACGAAACGACGGACATCGGCATGGGCGTGGCCTACGGAGCACAGACGGTCCAAGTACGAACGGGTAAGTACCAGCCAGGCCAAGGTGGCTCCGCCACCCACATTGTTGACTCCATCGTGGATGTCCCACAACTGTTCGAGCCATGACCGTCTGGTGGTTCGTTCTGGACGGTGCCGGCACGACATCATCCAACGGTTGCTAGCGGAGGGATGCCTACCGCACCTAGGCTCCTTAGCTCGTTGCGGTGTCATGCGCTCAGTAGCCCCATCAGCGCCCAGTTGCCAGACGCCGCCGGGTTTGGCGACGCTCTTCACCGGCCTATCTCCGCACGAGCACGGGGTTACTGGGTTCTTCGTTCCCGGGGGTGAGAACCGTACTAGTCCAGATTCGTGGAGCAACGGCTTTGCCCCAGGGGTACTGCGCAGGGATCCCGTGTGGGTGGAACTGCTTCGTGCGGGGCAGACGGCCGCGTTCATCAATGTTCCGTGGGTCTTCAAACCCGATGGGCACGTTGCCCCAAGGCGTGTGGGTGGCGACGGAGGCCTTCAGCCAGAGGGAGGAACGTGAAGCCCTATGCCGTCCTGCGCCGCCCTGGTGACAGGGGGCTCTTGTCAGGGACGGAGGCAATTCTGGGTCGAGATGGCGAGGTGACGTTGCGCCATCGAGACAGGACCAGACAGACAATTGGGGATGTGTGGGCGGTGTCCACAGCCTCGGACAGCCCCGGTTGCTGGTTCCGTAGCGTTCGGCTGCCGGATGCCACCATTGTGGCGCGGACCGGCCGGTGGCGTGACCGCGTGGGCGGTTTCGACGCTGGTCTCGTGGCGAGAGTGAAACAGGCTACCCGAGGGCTTCCATTCGTTGGTGAATCGCTGGGCTCACTCTTCCGGGACGGTGTGCTGGGCTCCACGCTGGCCCAAGGCGGCGACGGCACAGCTGAATCGTTCCTCTTGTCGGCGGCTGCCCTCGTCACCGACTCGGTGGCGCGCCCTTGGAGGCGGTTCTGGCGGGTCCCAGGCCGGATCTGCTAGTGACGTACATCCCCACAACTGACGACCCTCGGTCACGAACTCGCTGTGAGCCCCGACAGGCTCGAGCACCTGACCACGCTGGCGGTCGGTTTTCGGAGGGTGGATGCCTTGATCGGGCGCGTCCTATCCGACACAGAGCCAGACGACACGGTCCTGGTCTCGGCCGATCACGGCATGGCGCCGATTCGACGCACGTTCTGCGAACAACATGCTGGTGGCTGCGGGCCTGGCGACGCCACCCTAACCCCTCAGCTGGGAGCGGATCCCAGCAGCCACGTCCTCTTCCACGTGGTGGGCAACGGGCTACTCGTCGCGCCCTCCGGCTCGGAAGCACTGCAGGCAGGCATGGCTGTCCTGTCGGAGGCGCGAGATGATGACGGTCAGCCCTTCGTGATCGGGTGGTCCGATGACCGGGGCCGTACTTGCGCGCGGACGATCCCGGCCCCTGTGTATGCAAGATTTGCGCCAGGCGTCCTCCTTGGCCGGACGTCACTCCGGGACTGCCGGTTTCGGGTCCCGGGGTTGCGATCCGCAGCGCACACGGTGTGGAACGAAGACTCCACTCTTCGCGCGGTCCTCTTGGCGGCCGGCCCACAACTGGTGACCTCCGCGGCTAGCCGAGTAGAGGATAACAGGGGAGTGGCGGGTCTGGTTCGGGTGGCGCTCGGTTCCGACCGGGCCCGGCCGCCGCTTCGGATTGCTGTCTTCGGCCATTCCGGAGCGGGCAAGTCTACATTCACCGAGCTCCTCCAGAGATGGGCCGCGTCACGCTGCCTGACAGTCGAGTGGGTGAAGCTAGCTGCCCCCTCTACCAGCTTCAGCAGGAGTTCCGAACCGTGGCGGGCATGGCAGCCTCGCCAGACACCCAAGACCAACGGCTCATGGAGTCAATCGCCACCCACCTGCGTGCTCTCAACCCACGCGCCCTCGTTCAGCCCGTCCTGGACCAGGTTGCCGTCTCTAGCTGATATTATCGTGAATGACGATCTCCGCGATCCGCACGTCGACGCCCCAGCGCTCATTGAGGCTGGGTTCGTGACGGTCAGGGTGTTGGCGTGTGACGCGATCCGTGCGTCCCGTTTGTCACATCGCGGGATGTGAGTACATCAGACGCCTCAGCGTCGGGGATCGACGCGATCCCAGTCAACCACTTCCTCGTGAACGAAAGCGACCTCGACTCGTTCCAAGACTCCATCCACCGACTACTCGAGGAACTCTATGATTCTCACTGGGCGTGAGATCGCCGCCGAGGTGGCGGCCGGTCGCATTCACATCAGCCCCTTCGACCCGAGTCGGCTGGAACCGAACAGCTACGGGTTCCTGCTGGGCGCCACCATCCTCCAGTACACCGACGAGGTGCTGAGTCCAGATTGTCCGCCCACCGTGATCAGCCACACAATGGGGTCAGAGGGGACAGTCCTCCTCCCCAACCGCCTCTACCTGGGCTCGACTCGTGAGGGTGATGGGGAGCAGTTGCCATGCCGCCACGCTGTACGCACGCCTGAGCGTGTCCGCTCTGGGGATCTGGATCCAGTACAGCGCGCCTTTGGGCCACTGCGGTGCCATCATCCCGTGGACGCTAGAGATCAAGGTCGCGCAGCCGGTCCGGGTGTACCCGGGCATGCTCATCGGCAAGATCGCCTTCTGGGCGATGAGGGGCGAGCCGAGGCTCTACCGCGGTCGCTACGAAAAAGTCGGAAGATGTTGTGCCCTCGTTGCTGGTCGAGGACGTGCTATGAGGCGAGTCCTTCTCGTCGGAACGAATAAGTTCGACGCCCTACCGGCGCTTCTGGCGCGCTCGGATCTGGAGGTTCAGGTCCTCACAGAGCCGTGGTACGCCGAACGCTACGCGGCTGCTGGGCTTGAGGTTGGCACAGTGCCGAGTCTGGACCGACTGACTGATGTGGAGGCTTGGGCGACTAGAGCCCACAGCACCCGGCCCTTCGACGCGATCATGGCTCCATCCGAGCGCTCGGTGACTGTGGCAGGCTTCCTCCGTGATCTGCTCGGAGTCGATGGCATGTCGTTCCGTTCGGCAGTCCGCCACACCAGCAAGCACGTGATGAAGTCCGCCTTGGCGTCTCATGGGGTACCGATCGCCCCTTACCGTCATGTGGTCGGGCTTGATGCCGTCCCGGAGGCAATTGAGGACCTGCACGGACCCGTCCTCATCAAAGCCACCAGGGGCACAGGGAGCACGTCGTGCGTCGAGGCGCAGAACGTGGAAGAGTGGTTCGATGTGCTCGCTCGCCTCCCCACCGCCCTGGCGTCCGCGTCTGGGATCATGGTTGAGGCTAGGCTGGACGTACGGGAGGAGTTCGTTCTTGATTCCTTGCACACGCCATCAGGGACCGTGTTCACGAGTGTGGCCCGCTACTTTGACCCCCTGTTCCCGCGCCATCCAGGGGCTGCCGGTAGGCAGCATCGTTTTGGTCAACGAACCACGTCGCGTCGAGTTCCTCGCCCTGCAAACTGCCTGTCGTGCCGCGCTCGGGCACGCCAGCGCCACGCACCTCGAGATCTTGGTGGACGCAACCGGCCAGTTGTTCGTCGGCGAGATGGCGGCCCGCCCAGGGGCGGGGCCATCGCACTAAAACATCGCCTACAGCCACCACGTGGACATGTGGGCGGGGTTGCTCGCGCTGGAGTTAGGGCGAATCGCCGCCGTCCGTACCCGTTCCCGCTCCGAGGGCCCACAGCCTGGTTCTGCTTACCGACGCGGCCGGGTCTGGTCCGTTCCGTGACGTCGGCGGATCGGCTGCGCGCTGTGGAAGGGGTGATTGATGCCGTCGTCGAGGTGACACCAGGTGATGTGTTGCGAGGTTCGAATGCATCTTCCGCGCGGGTCGGGCACGTCGTGGTCGATGCAGTGGATGCCTCGGTAGTAGCGGCGAAGGTTCTCGACCTGTTCGAGTTGGAGTGCGACGAGGTCTCAAGATGAGCACGGTTCTCATCGCCCAACAGCCGTCGTCGACTGCCCCTGTCGACCATTGGCTCAGCGAAGTGGCGCTCGACGTGGATGTCGTCCTGTTCACGGAGGCTGGGGGTAACCGGGACCCTAAGGACTACGCACCCCGAACGCGCGTCGTCGCCACGAACGATCCCTACTTCTCGCCCGAGGCAACCCGCCAGTTGTTGTCGTTGTGCGAGGAAATCCGCCCCGACCGGATCGTCTCGAACGCCGAACTCGACATGATACGGATCGCGACTGCGCGCAGCCTCTTCCAGATCCCGGGATTCGGGGCGGCCCTCGGTAACCAACTCCGAGACAAGCTGGCGATGAAGGTGCTGTTCGAGGAGGCTGGGCTGCCAGCCGTACCCCATGTCGATGCCCAGTCCGTCGACGATCTCCAGGACGCACTGACCTCATTCGGGAAGATCGTCGTGAAACCCCGGTGGGGTGTGGGGTCACAAGAAGTCCGGGTATTCGAGAACCACCAGCAGTTGGTGTCAGCCCTCGTCGACGACGCGACATTCCTGCCTGCGCTCAGCGGGCACCAGCTCATCGCTGAGGAGTTCGCCCCGGGGGCGGTGCTACACATTGATGCAGTGTTGGACGGTGAGAACGTGCTGTTCTGCGCCGCCTCGGGTACGTCGACCCGCCACACCTCTTCGTAGATAGGGACACGTGCTCGGTCGTCCAGGATCCCGACGGCCCTGTCGGACGCTGGGCCATCGGGGCGTGCCGCTCCTTCGCGGGGGCGCTGCCCCATGATCACGGCATCGCGCTCATTCACTTCGAGGGCGTATCATAACGGCGACAGCTTCCTGGCTGGCGAAGTGGCAGGACGCCTCGGTGGCGGGAGCCATCAAGAACCCTACTCAGGGCCGCCTACGGCGTGGATCTCTCGCGCGAGGGTTATCTCATCGCAGCTGGGCTGGCAAGAGGATCTTCGCTTACGCGCGAGCCGCTGCCACCGCTGGTGCAGCCGGCAGGGGATGGTCCTATGGACGGCGACAGAGCCACCGTTCAGCCCGAGCAACGCTCCGGAGTGGACGTGCGGCACGTGGCAGACGGTCCGTGCCGCCCCGGCAAGCAACTCGGTGGACAGCCGCGGCGGCACGATCGTCCTAGGGCACCAGCCCTGAGGAGGTATTGGCCCGTGTCAGAAGCATATCCGGACGTGCCTGACTTTCCGAGCGAACGTCGCTTCGCACTCGCGATGGCGGTGAATGCGCTCGGCAACGGTGGATTTGCCACCATCTCGGCCCTCTATTTCACAAAGGTCGCGGGCATTCCCATCCCCGCCCTTGGTCTCGTGCTTGCTGTCGCTGGGGGTGCTGGCCTGGTGGTAGGGTCCAGTCATCGGGCGGCTTTCCGACCGCATGTCACCCAAGCAGCTCTACGCCGCGTTGCTGGTCTTCCAAGGAGTCGGCGTGGCCGCATACTCGTTGCCGGTGCCTTACCCCGTCATCGCGGCACTTCTCGTGGTCGTGGTCGTGGCCGAACGAGGCGCGGCCGCGAGTCGCGGAACTTTCATTGGGCGGTTGGTCAGCCGGTCGCGCCGCGTAACTTACCGAGCACGGGTCCGTGCCATCACCAACGGTGCCGGGGCGATCGGAGCTGCTCTGGGGTCCCTGGTCCTTGTGAAGGACACAGCAGAGGCCTACCGTTGGGGCGTGTGGGCGAACGCCGCTACCTTCCTTGTGGCGGCAGCCCTCATCCAGGCCTGTACGGTGTTCGCGACGCCCCCGTACAGTCAGCACAGCGTCAGGTGAGGAGCCCACGCGACCGATTCGTGCGCTCTCAGACCGCCCCTTCCTGGCAGTGACCGGCTTGAACGCCGTCCTCCTGCTCCACGGCAGCATGCTGACTTTGGCATTTCCACTGTGGATCTCCCAGCACACGGCCGCCCCATTGTGGACGGTGTCGGCTCTGGTCCTGCTCAACACCATCGGTGTGGTACTTCTCAAGTCCGTTTCGCGAAGGGTGTTAACAGCATCCCGACAGCAGGAGCAGTGGCGCGCAGGTCCGCCCTGCTGCTGGCAGCATCATGCGTTGTGGTCGCTGGTGCGGGGGATGTCCGAGGTACCTTGGGTAGCAAGTGTGGTCCTGCTGGTGGCGACCGCTCTGCATCTGGGAGGTGAACTCTTTCAGGCGGCGGCAGGATGGACTTTCGCATTCGAGATGGCCCCGGAAGAAAACCTCGGGGAATACCAGGGGCATCTTCAACGCGGGCCAGGACACTGGGCAGTTGGTGTCCCCCGTTGTCTTCACCTTCATGATCGCACTGGGGGATGGTCGTGGCTCGCGCTCGCCATGGTCTTCGTCGCCGTTTGGTGGTTGTTTGGTCCTGCTACCCGCGTGGCGATCGCCACGCGTCCCCGAGGAGCGGAGTGACATGCCTGACCCCTACTTTGTATTCGTCAGTTACTCGAGCCAGTTACTCAAGGATGCGGCCAATTTCTTACCGCCGCATTCGGTTGTAGTCTTGGAAGAGCCCCAAGTAATCGTCCAGCGCCGTGTGCGCGAGCGAGTCGCTGACAACCCCACCGTGCGCGAGGTTATCGAGGGTCCAACGCAGCGCTTCGCGGAAGTGAGTGAATTGGATCACGCTCTTCGCCACCTTGAGGGGCCGACTGGTGTTCGTACCCGCAACGGAGTATGGCGTGCCGGCTGCCGCGCTGCTGTCCGAGCAACGAGGTTCTGAGGGACTGGGCGTGCGCGCTGCTCGCGCGTTTCGGGACAAGGCGTACCAGCGCGAAGTCGCTGAGCAGGCCGGTGTGCCTCAGCCGCGTTTCCGCGTGTGTCGCTCGTTGGCAGAAGCAGAGTGCGCGCTGGTCGAATTCGGCGGACGCGGGGTTGTGAAACCCTCAAGATCGTCAAGGGAGCCTCGGCGTGACACTCGTCCGAGATCGGGCGAACCTGGAAGACGCCTGGGCCCGAGCGGTCAGCCCTCCCCGTGAATCCATGTGGGCAGGTGAGGGACGTGCCGACAGGCTACTCGTCGAAGAACTGGTTGAAGGGCCAGAGTATAGTCTGGAGGCAGAGGTCCTGCACGGGCGAATCGTCAACCGCAACCTGACTCGTAAGCGACTCTTTTCCCGGCGACCTTCCTGTCGAACTGGGGCACGCAGTACCCGACGCCTCGCCAGGGAATCGCTGCTGATTTGGCAGCGCACTTGGAGCTCCTGGTTGCGGCGGCAGGGAGTCAGGGACCGGCTTCTTACACTCCGAGTGGAAGCTCAGCAATGGAGGGCCCCGGCTGATCGAGTGCGCTGCCCGGCTCCCGGGCGACGGCATCCACTCCTTGATTTCATTGGCTTACGGCATCAACGTGACGCGCGAGTTCCTCGACATGCTCGCGGACGGCACGCGGCCGGATCCCTGGGTGGTCCGAGGCGGCGCGGCGGTGCGTTTCCTACAAGCCCCGCCTGGCCCAATCGCAACTGTATCGGGACTTATGCATGTCCGAGAGATGCCAGATATCATCGAATGCCATGTTGACGTCCAGCCTGGGGACAGCGTGCCGGTAGTCAACAGTTCTTATGCGCGCGTCGGCCACGTGGTGGCTACTGGCTCCAACGCCGATGTTGCCGAGGCTACCGCAGAACGGGCAGCCAGCGAGATCGTTTTCTCCCAATGTACTGACCGGGCAGGGTTGAAGAACTGTAACGAAGCGCTTTTAACGGTGGCACGGTGGAGGAGAAGTAGCGTCCCAGTGACCACTTGGCACCGCCAGCACAACCGTAGCTTCGGATGCTGGCGGCGAGTCAAGCAGAACCGGAACTCACACCCCGACAGAACCGGAACTCGGCTACCTTAGGGACCATGCAGCCATCGGATGGGCTCGTCGCGCTTAGGCTCCTGCCCGTTGCCGTTGAGCGCTGCGTAGATTCTCCCGTCGTGCTCCTGAAAGGCCCAAGAACGGTGGGCAATTCCACGCTGCTGCGGGAGCTGGCTACCCAATTGAGCGGGTGAATCCTCAACCTCGACGACCTCGCAACGCGGGCCGCCGCGGCCCAAGAGCCGGCCCTGCTGCTCGACGGACCGGTACTCAATCCGACGAGTACCGGAACGTGCCTGAGATGCTGGTTGCCTTCAAGGTCCGGGTTGAATCGATTGAGTGAGCCTGGACAGTTCGTGCTGACTGGCTCAGCTCTGCGCGTAGTCTCTGACCAGACGGTTTCAAAGGCTCCCGATACCTTCCCTCTAGGCCGAACTCGGGGGTTCCAGGGCAGGCCTGCTCGCCAACCTGCTGGCAGCCAGTATCCTTGCTCCAGTTCGGCCACCCTGCTGGAGGGCTTCGTCGTATCTGAGTTCCTCACACAAGCTACTTGGACCGAGCCATTACGGGTGCCGGGCACTGGCGCAGAGACTGTCCGTAGAAACGGTGTAAGTGGCTCCATCGCCCGCCTGGGTAGGAAGGGGTCATCGTTGACCGAGACAACCACCAGTAGCAGTTCATCGGCTGTGGACTCGGCCAGGCTGGGGGCTGTGACTCTACTCCACCGCCGGCGTTGGTGGTGGGAGTAGGCAGAGTTGGACAAGGCCCTAGCGTGAGGTGATCGCGCAGATGGTGCAGGTCATCGAAGCCGCCCTTTGGATGAGGGAACTCAACGAGCACCTGGGCTACGCAAGTACGACCCCGTCGGCCGCGGGATGGGTAACTCCCGCAACGGCACCCGGGCTAAGACGGTGGTCACCGACAACGTGGGCGCCATCCAGATCGAGGCACCCAGAAATCGCAATGGGACCTTCGAGCCGCAGTTGGTCAAGAAACATCAACGCCGCTTGTCGGACATGGACCAGATGGTCCTCAGTTTGTTAGCGAAAGGGGCTGACGACCGGTGAGATCGCCGCTCACTTCGCCGAGGTCTGCGGCACCTTGGTGTCGAAGGACACGATCAGCCGGATCACCGACCGGGTCGTTGACGAGATGAACACGTGGATGACCCGCCCTTTGGGGCCCATCCACGCAGTCATCTTCATTGACGTGATCATCATCAAAGGTGCATGACGGGCAGGGTCCGTAACCAGTCCTACTACGCCGTGATCGGTGTCGATCTGGACGGCCATAAGGACATCTTGAGGGGTCTGGCCGGGCAACGGTGACAGGGAGTCGGCGAAGTTCTGGTTCGCCTGCCTGAGCGAGCTGAAGAACCGCGGCGTCAAGGGACTGTTCTTCATAGTCTGCGATGGGCTCAAAAGGCTTGCCGGGCAGCATCAAGAAGGTGTTCAGCCAAGCGAAGGTCCAAACCTGTTTCACTCACCTGTTGCGCAACAGTTTCGGCTACGCGTCCAAGAAGCACTTGCCCGAGATCGCCGCGAACCTGAAACCGATCTACGCAGCCCCGACTGCCGAGGCTGCGTTCGAGGAGTTCGCTGAGAAGTAGGGGGTAAGGCCTACCCGGCGATGATCCGGCTCTGGCGCAATGCCTGGACCGAGTTCGTGCCGTTCCTGGACCACGACATCGAGATCCGCAAGGTCCTGTGCGCTACGAACACGATCGAGCCCCTGAATGCTCGTTCCCGCAAAGGCTGCTCACGCCCGCGGTCACTTCCCGAACGAGCAAGCCGCATTGAAGAGACTCTCTACCTGACCGCAAGATCATTGGACCCCAAAGGACACCAGACCAACCCGCTAGGGGCATGCGCTGGAGCCCACCCTGAACACCTTCGCCAACACCTTCACTGACCGCATGCCCACAGCCAACACCCACCAGTAGAGAACGCCACGTACACCATTAATCGGATACTCCCCTACCAAAGTGACACATCAAGGAATCCTTGCAAATGGCCAAGAGCGGCCTTCAAACCAGGCTTGTGTTCCATTGGAAAACGGTGCGAGGCTCAGGTCTGACCGCGGGCATGTAAAAAGGGGGCAGAACCCGTAGGTTCTGCCCCTTCCCAAGTCAGCCTTTAAGCGGATTCGGCCGGCTTGGTGGCAGCCGAATCGATCTGAACGCTCGGCGACATTGTCGCGGAGGCGGCGATCTTCTTCAGGTAGCGGCCCTTCGAGGAGGCTGGCTTCAAACGCAGCACCTCGTCTAGGACCGCGAAATAGTTGTCGACCAGCTGCTGGTGGCCGAACGAGACCTTGCCGATCAGGAACTGGAGGTTGGCGTGGCGGTCAACCCGGAACTCGATCTTGCCCCCTTGATGTCCGAGACGGCCTTCGCGACATCCATCGTGACGGTGCCGGTCTTGGGGTTCGGCATGAGGCCGCGGGGGCCGAGGACGCGGCCGAGGCGACCGACCTTGCCCATCATGTCGGGGGTGGCGACGACAGCGTCGAAGTCCAGGTAGCCGCCGGCCACCTTCTCGATGAGGTCGTCGACACCGACCTCATCGGCGCCTGCGGCCTTGGCGGCCTCGGCCTTCTCACCGGAGGCGAAGACGAGGACCCGTGCCGTCTTGCCAGTGCCGTGAGGAAGGTTGACCGTGCCGCGGACCATCTGGTCGGCTTTGCGGGGTCGACGCCGAGGCGGATGGCTACCTCAACGGTCTCGTCGAACTTCGCCGACGCCATCTCCTTGACCAGCTTCAGTGCCTCTTCGGGCGAGTAAAGCTGGGTGCCGTCGCGCTTCTCGGCGGCGGCCCTGTAAACCTTGCTGTGCTTCATCTCTGGTTCCTTGATTGTCTTGTCAGCTTCGTGGGCTGATCCACCAGTTCTGGTCCGGGAGCGTCCTCTACCAGGGGTGCGTCACCGACGGTGACACCCATGGAGCGGGCTGTGCCCTCGACGATCTTGCATGCGGCCTCGACGCTCGTTGGCGTTGAGGTCAGGTAGCTTCATCGTGGCGATCTCACGTACCTGATCCTTGGTGAGGGTTCCCACCTTGTTCTTCAGCGGGTTGTCGGAGCCCGACTGGATGCCAGCGGCCTTCTTGATCAGCTCGGCAGCAGGCGGGGTCTTCGTGATGAAGGTGAACGTGCGGTCCTCGTAGATGGTGATCTCCACGGGGATGACGTTGCCGCGTTGGGACTCCGTCGCGGCGTTGTAGGCCTTGACGAACTCCATGATGTTGACACCGTGCGGACCGAGAGCGGTACCGACCGGCGGCGCAGGCGTAGCGGAGGCTGCCTGCAACGCAACCTTGACCAGGGCTGCGACCTTCTTCTTGGGAGGCATGTTGGGTCCTTATGAGTTGAGTTTGAAACGGTCACGGCAGGAACCGTGACGCAACGCGCCATTTTAGGCTGGTGGAACGTGAATTCCTAACCGACCTTCTCCACCTGCTTGAATTCCAGGTCGACGGGAGTCTCGCGGCCCAGGATCTCCACGAGAGCCCGGAGCCGCTGCTGGTTGGCGCTGATCTCGGTGATCGTGGCGTGCACCCCGGTGAAGGGGCCGTCGGTCACCATGACGGAGTCGCCCACCGCGAAGTCGACGACCTCCACCTTCTTCTTCGCGCGCACCGCGGGACCGGACGCCTCAGCGGCGGCCTTCGCGACCACGGAAGGAGTCAGCATGCTGACAACCTCGTCCAGGCTGAGCGGGACAGGGCGTCTGGCCGTGGCCGACGAAACCGGTCACGGATGGGGTGTGGCGCACCGTCGCCCAGGAGTCGTCGGTCAGCTCCATGCGCACCAGCACATAGCCCGGCAGCACGCAGCGGGTGACGGTCTTGCGGGTGTTGTTGCGCAGCTCGACGACTTCCTCGGTGGGGACGATGGTCTCGAAGATGTAGTCCTCCATGTTGAGGGAGGAGGCCCGGGAGTCCAAGTTCTGCTTGACCCGGTTCTCCATGCCCGAATAGGTGTGGATGACGTACCATTCGCCCCACTTCGACTCCAGCTCTTCGCGAAGCCTTGCGACAGCGGCAGCTGCGACATCGTCAGTCTCGGGTTTCTCGGGTTCGGAGGGAACCGGGTTGTCATCCGCGAGCTGGATCTCCTCGTCCTGGGAGCCCTCCTCGTCTGCGGACAACGGACCGAGATCGATCTCCACCTCGTCGCTGGCTGTAGGCAACTCGCCGAGATCGATCTCGAAGTCGTCGGTGTTCTCACTCACTGGCTTCCTCCAAACAGCTTCAGCAGGGTCCAGGCGAAGCCGGCGTCAAGCAGGACCACGTACAAGATGATGAAAAGCACGAACAACAGCACCGCCGCATACAGGGTCGTCAGCTCCAGGCCAGGTGGGCCAGACGACCTTTTCAGCTCACTGACGGTCTGACGCGTGAACTGGGCCGGGTTCTTCGCCCGGTACGGGTCCTGATGCTCATGGGTTGTCTCCGAACGCTTTCGCGTCTTGACAGACTTCTTGACCGGGGCCTTCGCGGTCTTCCGCTTCACAACCCGCGATGCGGGCTTGTCGTCCTTGGTCTTGGTGTCATCCTCGGAGTCGTCGGCGGCATCCTCCGAGGTTTCCTCGTCGAACTGATCCTCCAGGTCGGCGATCACCTCGTCGTCGGCGACGGGGTCAGCCTCGAGGGCGCTCTTCCCCGTCTTGCTGAGTCTTATCGTCGCTCACGCGTGGTCCCTTCCGGTCAACAAACGATGAGGCCTGCCCACCCACTGGGTGGCAGGCCTTTCAGCAAGGTGCTTCGCAGGGCAGGAGGGACTCGAACCCCAACCTGCGGTTTTTGGAGACCGCTGCTCTGCCAGTTGAGCTACTACCCTTTGGCGTTTTTCGGCAGCCCCGATGGGGCAAGGCTGACCGTGCCAGTGCCCCATAGTAACGCATTCACGCGAGGGGCAGAAATCGCTCACGGGATCTCGACACCGATGAGGTTCACCTCAGGCACTAGGACGATCCCGAAACGCTCCTCGACCCCGGAGCGGATCTCCCGAGCCAGGGCGACGACATCAGCAGTCGTCGCCATCCCACGGTTGGTCAATGCCAGAACGTGGCGCGTGGACAGCCCTCGCCGCCCCTGCCCGTAGCCGGGGTTGAACCCAGAGTGCTGGATGAGCCAGGCTGCGCTGGTCTTGATTCCGCCCTCGGCCTGGTAGCGGGGAGCCTCGCCGGGGAGGGCGGCGGCCTGCTCGTCGGTGAGGATCGGGTTGGTGAAGAAGGAGCCCGCAGACCATGTGTCATGGTCTTTCTCGTCCAGAACCATGCCCTTGCGACGCCGGATGCCGAGGACCGTCTCACGGACGTGAACGGCTGGGGCCCGCCGTCCGACCTCTACGCCCAGCTCACGGGCCAGCTCGGGGTAGCGGATGGGCTGGCTCTGGTCTCCCAACGGCAGTTGAAGTCCACGCGCAACACCAGATAGCGGCCCGGTTCCCGTTTGAAACCGGGAGGTGCGGTAGGCGAAGTCGCAGTCGGCGACGGGAAAAGTGCGCACTGTCTGGTCCACGCGATCCCAGGTACGAACTTGCTGGATGGCATCAGCCACCTCGAACCCATAGGCGCCGACGTTCTGGATGGGCGTGGCCCCGACGGAGCCGGGAACCCCGGACAGGGCCTCCAATCCGGACCATTCCCTCAGACGCATGCGCGGGCTACGAGATCATCCCAGCTCTCCCCGCCGCCACCTGCACTTGAGCGCCGTAGCAGGCCTCCTGCTCGACGGTGATCCCACGGGTCGCGACCTTGACGACTGTGCCGTCGAAACCGTCGTCGGAGACCAGGACGTTCGACCCACCCCCCAGGATCAGGGCGGGCTCACCACGGGAGTCGCAGTCGGCCACAAGGTCGATGAGTTGCTGCTCACCCGTTGCCTCGACGAAACGTCGGGCTGGTCCACCAACTCGGAAGGTCGTGTGATTCCTCAACAGCTCAGTCAACGCGGACCTCCACCTTCGCAGCCCCAAACACCGCGTCGCCGCCGCAGGTCGCAGTCAGGTTCACAGTGGCCACCCCGTCGTTGATCTCGGTGACGGTTCCCGTGTAGACGACATCGACCCCCTCGTCGGTGTCTGGCACCGCCACGGGTCGGGTGAAGCGCACGGAGTATCGCCTGATGCGAGAGGGATCCTTGACCCAGTCGGTGACGACCTTGAGGCCCGCTCCCATGGTCCACATGCCGTGGGCCAGGACACCCGGAAGACCGATGGCACGGGCATGGCGGTCGGAGAAGTGGATCTCGTTGAAGTCGGTGGAGGCGCCGGCATAGCGCACGACAGTGGATCGGGTGACGTTCACGCGCAGTTCACCGATGAACTCATCAGCCATGGACGGTCTCCTCACGGTTGTGCATCAAGGTGGAGCGGGCTTCGCAGACAAGCTCATCGGCGACGGTCAGGGAGACCAGGATCGTGATGAAGTCGAGGTTCCCCGCTTCCGGACCCGCTCAATGGTCAGCGTGGCGGTCACGTCGTCGCCCTCCGTCAGGGGACGGTGAAAGTCGAAGGCCTGGTCAGCATGGACGATGCGGTGGAGGGCCACACCCAGTTCGGCATCGTCGAAGAGAGCATCCCAGGCCTGGGCAGCGATGACAGCGGCAAAAGTCGGGGGCGATCGGAGGTTCCCCGCATAGGCTGGGTTGTCGTCCTTCAGCGCCGCAGCGAACTCAGCAATCTTGGCGCGGCTGACACGATAGACGGGGGCTGGCGGATACGTCCTGCCCACGTGGTCGGCGGAAATCGGCATGGGAAAAAGGCTGCTAAGAACACGTGGGGCCGCCCCTGAAGGACGGCCCCACGTGTGGTCGAAGACAATCAGCGGGTCTCGCGATGCGCACGATGGGTGCGGCAACGCGGACAGTACTTCTTCAGCTCAATCCGGTCGGGGTCGTTACGACGGTTCTTCTTGGTGATGTAGTTGCGCTCCTTGCACTCGGTGCAGGCAAGCGTGATCTTCGGACGAACGTCCTGCCCTTCTTGGCCATGATCGGTTTCCCTCGTGTCTCAAGCGCGGATGCGCGTGCTGTGTCTGCTGTGTGGTGACGAGGGCGGGACTTGAACCCGCGACACAGCGATTATGAGCCGCTTGCTCTACCGACTGAGCTACCCTGTCGCAGTTCCCGCTCGGTCACCCTGGCAAGAACAGAGCCCCCATGCGGAATCGAACCGCAGACCTTCTCCTTACCATGGAGACGCTCTGCCTACTGAGCTATAGGGGCCAGCCGTCGGCAGACTCTACACGACAGGTTCAGGGGAACACAAATCAACGACGAGACTCCCAGGGGCCTTCTGCCGTTGCTTGGGGTTGTGCCTCACAGGTTTTCCCACGATGGGCTGGGCTTTTCCCACGATAGGCTGGGCGCCCATCCACCAGCCGGCTCTCTGGGCGCGAAACGCCGCCCATAGCTGCAGGCGCGTCCTTCCACCCCCGAGGCGATGCTCCGTAGGGCGTTTCGTGCGCACCGAGTCGCAGAGCAAACGAAGGGGACGTCGACATGGTCTTTGCAACCGACAGACATTTCCCGCTCACGAAACGCCACAGAACGTCACAAAGCCGTCGGTCAAAGCCCCCTGCGACGCATCGTGCGGCGTTTCGCGCGCGCCAGGGGCCACTCCGCACGTCGTCGACCAGCCGCGAGCCGCGTGTTTGCTGCATCCCACCCAGACCGGCTACTCCGCACACCATCGGCCGGTCTCCCCCACAGCGCGCCCAGCACTGACCCAGCAGACAAAGGCGGGGGACGAAAGACAGGGACCCGGATCACTCCGGCCCCACAGTTCGGCAATCATCGAAGACCAGTCGGAAAACGCTCACGGCCCCGGTTCCATCCGACCCGAGGCCTGGTGGCAGGTGTTGGATTCGAACCAACGTAGGCTACGCCGACGGTTTTACAGACCGCTCCCTTTGGCCACTCGGGCAACCTGCCGTGCTGGGGAGTCCAGCGACGAAGACAGTAGCAGGCAGGGGGCCGTCGCCAAACCGGAAGCGGTCCACGGCTGCTGGCAGAATGGGCATCACGCACAGCTATCAGGAGGAAACATGGCAGCGGACAGCTCTTTCGACGTCGTCAGCAAGGTTGATCGCCAGGAAGTGGACAATGCGCTGAACCAGGCCGCGAAGGAGGTGTCGCAGCGTTTCGACTTCAAGGGGACGGATTCCTCCATCCGCTGGTCGGGTGAGGCAATCGAGATCGAGTCAAGCGGTGAAGAGCGGGCAAAGGCCGTGCTGGATGTGTTCCAGTCGAAGCTGATCAAACGCGGCGTATCTCTGAAGGCCTTGGAGGCAGGCGACCCACGCATCTCCGGGAAGATGTGGAAGATCACCTGCACCACGAAGCAGGGCATCAAGCAGGAGGATGCGAAGAAGATCTCAAGCTGGTGCGCGATGAAGGCCCCAAAGGGTGAAGGTCCAGATTCAGGGTGATGAGCTGCGCGTCTCGTCGAAGTCACGCGACCACCTGCAGGAGGTGCAGCGGCTGATCAAGGAGGCCGACTACGACTTTGCCGTCCAGTTCGTGAACTACCGCTAACGTCTTCGCACACCACTTCTGAGGACAACTCACTGATCCCGTTGCGCTCGTCCGCACTCCTGTGCACGAAACGCCGGGAGCCGACACGATGACGTCACCCAGCCCATCCCGCAACACCAAACGGCGTTTCATACACACCAGCCCACAACGCGGAAAACCAGGCGGGTTCAGGGGTGTGCGCAACAGGGTCTGTCCGATTAATGGTGTAACTGGCGGTTTCTATTGGTGGGTGCTGGCTGCGGGCATGCGGTCAGCGAAGGTCGTGGCGAACGCGTTCAGGGCGGGCTTCCAGCGCATGCCCCACCGGGCCTGGCCGGTGCCCTCGGATCCAATGATCTCACGGTCAGGTACAGGGTCTTCAACGCGGCTTGCTCGTTCGGGAAGTGCCCGCGGGCGCGGACCGCTCTGCGGAACCTGGCGTTGAGTGACTCGATCGCATTCGTGGAACACAAGACCTTGCGGATCTCGATGTCGTAGTCCAAGAAGGGCACGAACTCGGTCCAGGCACCCAGCCAGAGCCGGATCATCGCCGGATAGGCCTTGCCCCACTTCTCGGTGAACTGTTCGAACGCCCGCTCAGCGGCCTCCGGGAGTGGGGGCTTCGTAGACGGGCTTTAAGTCGGCCGCGATCTGGGACCAGTGCTTCTTCGAGGCGTAGCGGAAACTGTTGCGCAGCAGGTGGATCGAGACAGGTCTGGATCTTCGCGGCCGGGAACACCGACCCGATGGAGTCGGGTAGTCCCTTGAGCCCGTCGCAGACCATGAAGAACACATCCTTGACGCCGCGGTTCTTCAACTCGGTCAGGCACGCGAACCAGAACTTCGCCGACTCCCCGTCCCCTGGCCGGGCCAGATCCCCACAATGTCCTTGTGACCCTCAAGGTCGACCCCGATCGCGGCGTAGAACGGCTGGTTACGGACCTGCCCATCCCTGACTTTGATCACGATCGCATCGATAAAGATCGCCGTGTAGATGGACTCAAAGGCCGACTCATCCACGTGGTCATCTCGTCGACAACCCGGTCGGTGATCCGGCTGATCGTGTCCTTTGACACGCTCGTGCCGTAAACCTCGGCGAAGTGGGCGGCGATCTCCCCGGTCGTCAGCCCTTTTCGCGAACAGGCTCAGCACCATGGCATCCATGTCCGACAACCGACGTTGCCGCTTCTTGACCAGCTGCGGCTCAAACGTTCCGTTACGGTCCCGGGGTACCTGGATCTTGATCGCACCGACGTTGTCAGTAACAACCGTCTTCGACCTCGTGCCATTGCGGGAATTACCGCTGCCGCGGCCGACCGGGTCGTGCTTGTCGTAGCCAAGATGCTCATTCAGCTCTTCGTCGAGAGCGGCCTCAACGATCTGAGCGGTCAACGCCTTCAACAAACCACCGGGGCCGGTCAGAGCGACACCAGCATCCTTGGCCTGACGCACCATCCGCGCGATCGCCTCACGCTGAGCCACCTCCAGCTCAGCCGACTCCTCCGCCGACGGCGGTGATGATGATGGGTTCACATGCCCCAGTCTGGCTGACCCCACGGCCAGCTCACTACTCGTTGTTGTCTCGGTCATCATGACTCCTCCTGCCCTGTCGGGCGATGGAGCCAGTTACACCGTTTCCCTGACAGACCCCGCAACAGCGGTTTCTGGAGGTGTGTTGTGCGAGTTGGATGAGCGGTGTTGTGGGTTGATGTTGGTGTTGTTGGGGCGGGGTCGGTCGTGTCATTCGATTGCGCGGGAGTTGGGTGGTAGTCCTTCTACTGTGCGGAAGGTGGCTGTTGAGGCGGGGATGGTGTTGTTGCGGGGTCGGGTGGGAGGGGTTGGTGGGTTGGATCGAGCATCGTTACAGTCCGCGGTGGCGTCGGCGGCGGTTGCAGGGAGAATCCGGTGTTGGAGGTGGCAGAGCCAGCGCAGTGGCGTGATGGGCAGGGCCGGTTGATCCTGGCGGGGCGGATCCTGATCGAGGTTCGGGTCGGTGACCGGGTTCCGCTCTCCTGGATCGTTGCAGAACTCGGTGTTCACCGTTCCACGGTTTCCAGGCAGGTGAGGCGTTGTCCTGGCCGGTACCGGGCCCAGCCGGTGCAGCGGCTGGCAGACTGGTCACCTCGGCGTCCCAAGGACAGGAAGCTGGTGCTCGGGACACCGTTGTGGGACGAGTGGTGACACGGTTGAACAAGAGGGTGTCAGATGGCTTGTGTAAAAGGGAGTTGGGATGATCTGAAGGGAGATTGACTGTGGCCAGGACACCAAGGAGCAATGAGTCGTTCAGCCAGGCGGGTGAGCTGCGGCGGGAGCTGATTGATGATCGGCTGCTGGACGAGTTGTTGGCTTCGGCCAGTGAGCGGGGATCGCCTTGACCGGGGAGGGTGGGTTGTTTCCCGAGCTGGTCAAGGCGGTACAGGGTACGCGGGATGCAGGTCTGGGTTGACCGAGCACCTGGGCTATGAGAAACACGACCCGGCCGGGCGGGGTTCGAGGAACTCTCGTAACGGTACTGTGCCGAAGCGGATTGACACCGAAGACGGAGCTGGTCGGGTTGGATCGACCCAGGGACCGTAATGGCTCGTTCACCTCGCGGCTGGTGCCCACCGGTGAGCGGAGGCTGGGTGGTCTTGATGACATGATCATCAGCCCTTTATGCGGGCCGGTGTGACGATCCGTGAGATTCAGCATCACCTCGCCGCGAGGCTGGGTACTGAGCTGTCTCATGAGACCATCAGCAATATCACCGAGGCTGTGATGGACGAGGTCACTCAGGTGGCAGGACCGGCCTTTGGAAGCGTTCTACCCGGTGATCTTTCTGGACGCTGTGGTGGTGAAGGTCCGGGACCAGAACCGGGACGGTGAACCGCCACGCCCACATCGCGGTCGGGTCGATACCGACCGCGGTCAAACACGTGCTGGGGATCTGGGTCCAGGCCGCTGAGAGGGGCGAAGTTTGGGGCCAGCGTGTGCACCCGAACTGGCCAACCGCGGCCTCAAGGACGTGTTGATCGTCTGCTGTGACGGGCTCACTGGGTTCCCCGAAGCGATCGAGACAGGCCTGGCCCGGATCCCTGGTCCAAACCTGCGTGGTGCATCTGATCCGGGCTTCCATGCGCTACGTCGCCTACGCTGACCGGAAAGCCGTCGCAGCGGCGTTGAAACCGAAGTAGAACACTGCTGTTGACGCTGATGCCGCGCTGGCAGCCCTGGTCGCGTTCGCCGATTCGCACCTTGGGTAAGAAGTACCCGGCCGCGGTAGCGACCTGGGAAGGGAACGCCTCGGTTCCGGTTCATCCCGTTCCTGGACTTCGGTCCCGCGACCCGGGGAGGTGATCTACACCACCAACAGCATCGAGTCGTTGAACTACCAGCTGCGCAAGATCATCAAAAACCGTGGTCAGAGCCCTCAACGATGCTGCGGTGGTCAAACTGTTGTGGCTGGCGATCCGCAACATCGAGGACAAGAGGGCCCGTGAACGAGCCAAACAGGCCGGCAAACCCAGAGCCCAACGCACGGCCCCCGGGAAACTGGTTGAGGGTTTCACCGTCCAAGGCTGGACCAGAGCCCTCAACGAACTCAGCCATCCGCTACCCCGAACGATTCCCCCAAACCAACTAAACCCAACCATTTACACAAATAACTTGACAAGCTCCCAACCGTCCGGTCGAGGTCGAGGACCGGGCAGTTCCCGGGCACTGGGAAGGAGACCTCATCATCGGCAAGGGCGGCACCTCGGCCCTGGTGAGCCTCAACGAACGCGCCACCCGCTACACCATGATCCAACGGGTCACCAGCCGTGACTCCACCACCGTGACCGACGCATTGATCCAGATGGCCCACCGACTCCCGGCCACCTTGATGACGACCCTCACCTGGGACCAAGGCGCCGAGATGGCCCAACACGCCCGCTTCACCCTCGCCTCGGGTTGCCAGGCCTACTTCTGCGACCCCCACTCTCCCTGGCAACGCCCCACCAACGAGAACAGCAACGGCCTGATCCGGGACTTCTTCCCCAAAGGCACCGACTTCACCCACATCACCGACACCCAGGTCCAACACGCCGAAGACCTCCTCAACACCCGACCCCGCCGAGTACTTGACTGGGCCACACCAGCCGAGAAAAATAGAACAACTACTCAACGTTGCGGGTCTGTCAGGGGAAACGGTGTAACTGGCTCCATCGCCCGACAGGGCAGGGAGGAGTCATGATGACCGAGACAACAACGAGTAGTGAGCTGGCCGTGGGGTCGGCCAGACTGGGGCATGTGAACCCATCATCATCACCGCCGTCGGCGGAGGAGTCAGCTGAGCTGGAGGTGGCTCAGCGTGAGGCGATCGCGCGGATGGTGCGTCAGGCCAAGGATGCTGGTGTCGCTCTGACCGGCGGTGGTTTTGTTGAAGGCGTTGACCGCTCAGATCGTTGAGGCCGCTCTCGACGAAGAGCTGAATGAGCATCTTGGCTACGACAAGCACGACCCGGTCGGCCGCGGCAGCGGTAATTCCCGCAATGGCACGAGGTCGAAGACGGTTGTTACTGACAACGTCGGTGCGATCAAGATCCAGGTACCCGGGACCGTAACGGAACGTTTGAGCCGCAGCTGGTCGAGAAGCGGCAACGTCGGTTGTCGGACATGGATGCCATGGTGCTGAGCCTGTTCGCGAAAGGGCTGACGACCGGGAGATCGCCGCCCACTTCGCCGAGGTTTACGGCACGAGCGTGTCAAAGGACACGATCAGCCGGATCACCGACCAGGTTGTCGACGAGATGACCACGTGGATGAGTCGGCCTTTGAGTCCATCTACACGGCGATCTTTATCGATGCGATCGTGATCAAAGTCAGGGATGGGCAGGTCCGTAACCAGCCGTTCTACGCCGCGATCGGGGTCGACCTTGAGGGTCACAAGGACATTGTGGGGATCTGGCCCGGCCAGGGGACGGGAGTCAGCGAAGTTCTGGTTCGCGTGCCTGACCGAGTTGAAGAACCGCGGCGTCAAGGATGTGTTCTTCATGGTCTGCGACGGGCTCAAGGGACTACCCGACTCCATCGGGTCGGTGTTCCCGGCCGCGAAGATCCAGACCTGTCTGATCCACCTGCTGCGCAACAGTTTCCGCTACGCCTCGAAGAAGCACTGGTCCCAGATCGCGGCCGACTTAAAAGCCCGTCTGAAGCCCCCACCCCGGAGGCCGCTGAGCGGGCGTTCGAACAGTTCACCGAGAAGTGGGGCAAGGCCTATCCGGCGATGATCCGGCTCTGGCTGGGTGCCTGGACCGAGTTCGTGCCCTTCTTGGACTACGACATCGAGATCCGCAAGGTCTTGTGTTCCACGAATGCGATCGAGTCACTCAACGCCAGGTTCCGCAGAGCGGTCCGCGCCCGCGGGCACTTCCCGAACGAGCAAGCCGCGTTGAAGACCCTGTACCTGACCGTGAGATCATTGGATCCCAAGGGCACCGGCCAGGCCCGGTGGGGCATGCGCTGGAAGCCCGCCCTGAACGCGTTCGCCACGACCTTCGCTGACCGCATGCCCGCAGCCAGCACCCACCAATAGAAACCGCCAGTTACACCATTAATCGGACAGACCCGGGCTGCATTTCGTGCGCAGGGCGGTTGCGTAACGTGGAGGCTCAGGAGCCGATGATGTGCCCTCTCAACGCAGCATGTCGTCGTGGTGGCCGATGTGGTTCAACTCAATCGTGCCGTCGGTCAACTGCCACCACGTGAGACGTGGTGCTCCGGGCGCACCTGTTTTGACGTTGGTGCGCCAAGGCGTCACCCCATCGGGCACTACGCGCTGGGCGGCCGCCTTCGGTGGGATGATGTACTGATGGGTTTTCTGCCTGTCCCAGGCATGGCCGGAAAGTATGTCGACAATGATGCGAATGACTCGCCTCCGGCTGCGGAGCAGATCGGAGTCCAAGGATTTCAGGAACACCTCGCTGATGACATAGGGATTCAGCGGGGCCTGGGCTCGTTCCTCCTCAGGGACACTGGTCAACCACTCATGCTGGACTTCCCAGCGGAATTGCTTCTCCGCGTCGCGGTACACCGTCGGATAGCCCTGCTGTTCCTCTTGTTCCGCCATCCTGCGACGGAGTTGATCTAGTTCTTCCTCGGCACTGTCCGCGCGTGAGCGTTCCCGGGCCAAGGAGGCCTGCTCGTTGTCGATGAGCTGAATCAGGTCATCCAGAATCGCGCCTCTCACCTGTTTGGTGATGGCCTCAGTCTGGGCTGCGAAGAGGCGCTTCAGTTCTGTCGATGTAACAGCATCCGGCAACGCAACCGGAATCGGTGATGGAGCGGATGCTGGTGTTGAAATGGCCCCGGCTTCGGCAGCGGACGTGGCTTTGCCGAAGGTTTTGGGGCTGGGGCCACGGGTGTGGTCCCAGGAAGCTTCTGCTTGAATTTGCTGAGGATTTCCAGCTGATTGGCTGACAGGACTGACGTGGGGGAGGAAGCGCCGATCTGGCGCGGCCCGCCCACTCCTGGGTGGCTCTCCACGAACTGGGCTATCGCTTTGCAGGCTTGGTGCTGGTCGTCGCCAGGATAAAACCCGGAATAGCCGGTGCCTTCGCCAGTGGTCGGTTCGCGAGGCCCCTGCGAGTATCACCCGTATCCCGCCCCCATAGGCTTGGAATTGCAGTATCTACAGCATCAGAGAGACGCTCTGATGCCGTCATGGTCTCCAGCACTGCCAGCTCCAGTGCCTGGGGAGCAGGGCGGCGAGATCCTGCGTGTCGATCCGGGGACGGTTGGTGTCGCTGGCGGGGGAGACTACGACGAGAGCTCCGTCGCGAGATGAGTCAAACATCCTGCTGACGAGATTTCCGATATCTCGCGCACCGACAATCCATTCGCTTACTATGGATCCCTCCCCTTGCCCCTCATGAAGCGGCTGGAGGCAAGCGTATCGTTAATCAGTCGAAAATGTCTTGTGTCTTGCTGTGACTCTCTGCGGTGACGGAAAGTGAATTGTCTATCGAACGGGACGAGTGGGGATTGTGGATAATCCATCGATCAATCCGGCGGCTGAAAATGGAGATTTGATATAGTTTTCGCTATGGTTGAATCTCGAGGACTCTTTGATCTTTAAGATCAATGATGGGGTGTTCTCGGCTGTGGTGGGGTGGTGTTGGAGGGAGGAATCCTGACGTCGTGTGACGTGACTTTCGCCGGTTTCCCCGGATGCGGCCTCTCTGCTCAGGTCTGCCTCGCTCTGTGATGCCGTCTGGTGGGTTGTGCGCAGTCGTGTCCATGAGTCAGCTTTCATGAGATGGTCTTCTGGTGATGAGCTTTGTGCCAGGCCAGTCGGCTCTGGCCGACAGGATCTCTGAACATTTGCCATGCGCGGAACATCTCGTCTGATGGGAACAGGGTCTGGTGCACAGAACGTGAGTCAGCGTCGTTGCCCTCGCCGCGCACGAAAACACCGTATGTTGCAGCGGGCTTGGGCCCGGTGCGCGGATGTGATGCAACGTGCGGTGTTTCGTGCCGCTTGGATGGGGCCTGCGGGGGCTCAGTGGACGTCGACCCACGGATCCCCGCGGGTGTGGCAGCGCCGGGCGTGTGCGAAGTATCCGGAGCCTCTGTGGCCGGCGCGTATGCCTGTTGGGCGGGGTCCCTATTCGATGACTGGGGAGGGCAGCCACGAGGAAGGTGAGATCTCACGAGCAGACGACGGCGTGGCCGCGGTCGAACTCCACCACCCTGTCAGCCTCACCGATGTTTTTCCAAGCGGTGCGTGATCTCGATGATCGTCAGATTCGGGAAAGATCGGTCGAGATTGTCGCGGACGCGAGCCTCCAGAGAAGGATTCAGATTGGCTGTGAATTCGTCGAGGACCAGGGGCTTTGGGGTGCATCAACAAAGCCCGCGCCAAACAGAGACGTTGCAACTGCCCACCCGACAGCTCTCGTCCGTCGCGTCCCGTCGGTGTCGCCAGCCCCATGGGCATGGCGTGGATCTCGTCGGCCAGCTCTGCTGTCTCAAGGGCACTCCAGAGCTGCTCGTCCGTGGCTTCCGGCGCGCCCAACCGCAGGTTTTCTGCGATGGTGGCGTCCAAGACCCTGAGCGCGCTGCGGAACGAGGATGATTTCACGGCGAAGTGAGTCCAGGGTGAACTCGCGCGCAGAGACCCCGTTGATCATGATGTCGCCCCCGTTCAGCTCGTCAAAACGAAGCAACAGCTGAGCCGCAGTCGACTTCCCCGATCCGCTGCGACCCATGAAAACCGTGCGGCCACCGGCCGGAGCCGTGGCTGACAGCCCCGCGAGGGCTGGGGTATCGGGATCTGCCCCCGGATAGGAGTAGGTGACGTCTCGCCACTCGATCTGTGGCGCACCATCAAGCTGCAGCTCCCGCGGCCCATCCGTGACAGCATCGGCTGAGTGGCATAGTTCCCAGAGACGACGGGCAGCGCCGAGAGAGTGATCCAGGTAGCCGACGGCGTCCTCAATGCCACGGGGTCCTTCGAAGAGCCTCAACGAGGCTGCTGCCAACCCTGCCACGATCATGGGATCCAAGGCCGAATGGATTCCCGACCACACCACAGAGGCGGTCGACACCAGCATCAGAGCCAGATTGAAGGCTCTCCGCAGCCCTCGGCAGGTCGTTGGCGTCAGCGATGCCTGACAAATCTGGGCACCCAGTTCATCCTGCTCGCTTGTGCGCTGCTTTTGGCGTCCGTAGGAGACCACCTCATCAATGCCGAAAACTGAATCTGTGACGTGCGCAGCCAACGCCCGACGCAACTCCAGCATCCTGGCAGTGGAGTCAAAAGAGCGTTGCAGCCCTATGAACGGCACTACGAACAGGGCCAGGGCGACACAGAAGGCAGGAACTACGACAACTGCCCAGTCCAGCGTCGCACCTGCCGTGACCACGGCGACGGTTGGGACCACAAAGGCCGAGAAGACGGGGGCGAATGTGTGAGCATAGACCACCTCAATGCGATCGACATCCCGGGTCAGGGTCGGCAACAGATCCCCCGATCTGTTGCGAAACACGACGGCTGGGGCTTGCGGCCACAATGCCCCGAATGCGTGGCCGCGCAGCAGCTCCAGGGCTTTGAAGGCCACATAGTGGCCTGTGAACTGCTCCCCGTAGTAGGCCAGGGCCTTCGCAATGGCGACTGACATAATCCACCACAACATCCCGCTGGCTGGGTGCCCCGTCGCGGCCGCCGCCGTCGTCCAGCCGACCAGGCCGAACAGCGCCAGGTCGAGGCTCAGGTTCAGGCAGCGCAACATTGCAGACATCACAGGGGACCATGCACCGGGCGGGTGATGCTGGTGAGCCAACGAATGATTCCATACGTTCCAGGCGTCATGCCGATACCCCCAGGTCCAGAGGCGTGAGAATTCCATCTGTCAGCTCATAGGCGGCGTCAGCCACCCGTAGCAGCGAACGGCGGTGCGTGACCACGATGACGGCCCAGTCTGAGCCGAGTTCGGCAATGGCCTTGATGATGGCGTCTTCTGATGCGACGCCCACCTGACTGGTTGGCTCATCAAGCAGCAGGAGCCGACGGCCTGACAGCAGTGCTCGGGCCAGCGACAGCCGCTGCGCCTGCCCGCCTGAGATCAGTTGGCCGCGTTCGCCGAGCGTCGGCATCCAAGCCGCCGGGCATGCGGGAAACCTCGTCAGCCAGGTGGGCCCGTCTGAGCGCATCCCAGAGCTCGTCGTCGGTGGCATCGGGTTTCGCCATCCGGAGATTGTCGGCGATGGTTCCGGTGAACAGCCAGGTTGACTGAGCGACGGTGGCCGAGAGCTGGCATGCGGCTTCTGGGAAGAGGGCGTTCACGTCCTGACCTTCCAGGATGATGGTGCCCGACTGGATTGGCACGGTGCCTCTCAGCAGGCCCAGCAGAGTCGACTTCCCGGCCCCCAGAGGGCCCGAGGATGGCCACTTTCACCCCCGGGGATGTCCAGGCTCACATCGCGCAGCACTGCTCCGCGACCATAGTCGTGATGGATGTTCTGGATGCTGATGGCAGCCTCGGTGGGATGGGGGTGCTGGTGGTGTGCCTGAAGTGGTCTTCTGGGAAGCCAGCGCCCGCGCTATTGCCCGCTGCGATGCTTTTCCCCCATGCCGATGTAAAAGAAACCGGCAACCTGATTGAGGGGCTCCAGCGTCAGAGTCAGCAATAGGGCGGTTGTCATTCCTTCCGTCGGGGTGATCGCACCGGCGGCCAGGCGAGTGCTGATGAGGTGTACCGCCCAGCAGATCAGCAGCAGCGAGAAAGCACCGTCGAGGACGATGATGACCACCTGATTGCGCGCCAGGAGACGCACTGATTGCGCGACGGTTCGTCTCACCCTGGGCGCGTAGGCGGGCCTCGGTGCGGGGCCCGCTCCCAGCAGGCGGATTGGGATCAGGTTGCGCAGGGCGTCAAGGTAGTGAACGGTGAGCCTGCCGCGCTCCTTCCGGGATGCGGCTGATACTTTCCGGAAGAGTCGCAGGAAACCTGCGATGGCTAGGGGAACCAGGGGACAGGCGGCCATGATGCCGAGGCCCAAGATGGGATCAATGGTGGTGACGTACGTCAACGCCAGGAAGGGTATGCACAGGGCTGCGATGGTCGCTCCCAGGTATGTCTGCCGGTATTCGGTCATGCGCTCGGCATTGTCGGTCATCAGGGTTACCTGTTGCGCCGGAGGGACTGTCCCGGTGGGCGAGGCGGAGGGCATTGTGGAAGTGCGTTGAGAGCAGTTTGGTGCGCAGATGCCGCTCTTCCTGGCGGGCGGAGCGTCCTCCGGTGAAGACCTCGCCGAATGCGCAGCAGGCGGCTGCGACGATGCAGACGGCGAGCTGAGCCCACGTGGATTCGCTGGGGTAGGGGCCTCCCCAGATGCGCCCGAGGGTGATGAGGGCAGCTCCGGTGAAGGCGGCTGCGCCGATCCGCAGTGCGCAGACGACGACGGTCGCTCGTCGGCCGTATTGAGTGACAAGCATCGTGACTATTTCCTGTTTCTTAGGGTTTTGTTAAGCTCTCGCAACAGGGTGTCTCAAAGATAGCGGATCGGTCGCTTCTGGCCAACCCCTCGCGCCTCGTAAGGGTTCGCGGCGAGCAGATTCGGGCGTTGGGGAGACGGTGGTTGGCCTCTAAGCCTCAGAGATTCTGCTCGGTTTTTCGAGTCCTGGGCGTCGTCATGCTGGCTGGTGCGCCTCGGCGGGTGTGTCGGGCCCTCTGAGAGTCTGGCGACGGTGGGGTCGGCGCTCCGATGCGAGGCCCGGCAACGAGACGCGGCTCCCCCACCTCCGGGAGATGCGTTCGCGAAACGCCGTGGTGAGCGGCAGCGGAGTTTCCCGACGGCGTGTGCGTCCACTACCGCGGCGTTTCGTGTCTGGGACTGAGGCCTCGTCTGAGTCGCCAAGGCCGTGGCGTGTTGCTGCAGATGGGGGCTGGGACTCGCAGCTGCGTGATGTTTTGGCGCGCGCGAACCGCCTGATGGGACTGCATGAGGGGATCAGGGCGACGAGGTTGCGTCGTTCTTCGGTGTTTCGTGTCCGGGGGTGGCCGCTCAGGGATTTTGCCTCGGCCTCAGTGTGGCGTACAGTGTCTGCGAGCCAAAGACCGCAGGTGACGTTAAGTCTCAAATCCTCGTCGAGGAGCCCGCGCAGGTGATCGCAAGCAAGCTGACGGCAGAAATGCTCTAGGCCGCGCTCCGCGCCACCGGCGGCGGGGTTTCTTTCGTTTCTGGGGTCAGAGGTGACCCAAGTTATGGAAGGAGACCCAATGGCGAGGCCGGACAAGGCAGCCAAGGTTGCGGAGCTGAGTGACAAGTTCACCAACTCTGCTGCCGTGGTGCTAACCGAGTACCGCGGTCTCACCGTCAAGGACCTGCAGGAGCTGCGCCGGTCCTTCGGTGGAGACGCCACCTACGCCGTTGCGAAGAACACCCTGGCTGCTATCGCGGCCAAGGAAGCGGGCATTGACGGCGTCGAGCAGACGCTCACAGGGGCCCACTGCTTTCGCCTTTATCACTGGCGACATCGCCAAGGTGACCAAGGGGCTGCGCGACTTCGCAAAGGCACATCCGTTCCTGGCTATCAAGGGAGGCGTTCTCGAGGGCAAGTTCCTCGACGCCAAGGCGGTCCTCAAAGCTTGCCGACCTCGAATCCCGCGAGGTCCTGCTGTCGAAGATGGCTGGTGCCATGAAGGGCAGCCTTGCCGAGGGCGCTGGCACTCTGGCAGCTCCGCTGTCAAGGGTGCCCGTCTCCTCGGTGCTCTGCAGAGCGCTGCGGAGGCGAATCCAGATCTGATCGGTGGGGTCGGCACAGCGCCGGCTGCCGAAGCCAAGAACGAGGGACGTCGCTGCTGGCGACGCCACCCCGGCCGAAGAGGGCCTAAGCAGCAGCCGCTGCGGAAAAGAAATCCGTCGCAGCTTGACTGCTTGCGATGCTTAACCGAAAGGAACGCCCATCATGGCGAAGCTCACCAGGAAAGAGCTCCTTGACGCCTTCAAGGAGATGACCCTCATCGAACTGTCCGAGTTCGTGAAGCTGTTCGAGGAGACGCTTTGACGTCACCGCAGCTGCTCCGGTTGCCACTGTGGTTTGCCGGTGCACCGGCTGCCGGAGGTGGCGATGCCGGCGCTGCTGAGGGAGGCCGAGTCCGGCAAGGTCGATGTCGTCCTCACCTCGGGTGGCGACAAGAAGATCGCCGTCATCAAGGAGGTGCGCGCCCTCACCAGCCTCGGCCTGAAGGGAGGCCAAGGACCTGGTGGAGTCCGCTCCGAAGCCTGTTCTCGAGCAGGTCGAGAAGGACGTCGCGGAGAAGGCCAAGGCCGCTCTTGAAGCTGCCGGAGGCTCCGTCGAGATCAAGTGATCTTGGCCGGGAGATCCGCAAAAACCAGACTGGCTCGTCCCTTGGGGGCGGGCCAGTTTGTTGTTCTCCCAGCATAGGGTGCCAACGATTGAGCGTTCAGTGCGTGGAGCTATGGGAGGATGCTCACGGTGTGATTGCCGTCTGTAATGTCGAGGTCAGGGGGTGGGCTGCGAGGCGGCGTTTCGCGCTCGTGGAGCGTGCATGAGAACCTCGGGTATCGTCAAGGGAGTGAAAGGCCGCCGAGGTATGGGAATGCTGTGGCTCGCAGTTGGTTTTTGGGCTGTCTCTGAGCTTGTGGAAGCGGTAGCTTCCCGGTTGATGACCTCTGGCCACGATGAGGCGGTGGTCACCGTAGTTGTGCCTGGCTTCCGCAACTCCGACCCGCGTCACCCTAACTTTTTGAATCGTTGGAGAGCCAAGGTTGCGTTGCGTACTGCCCGGCATTATGGCTCACGGACTCGGATCCTAGTTTGTGGCGGTGACCCAGTTGGAACTGGAACCCCGGAAGCTGATCTACTATTTGCTGAACTGAGGCGCATCGGTTTTCTAGGGCCTATCGACGTGGAGGGAATCTCGTAGTACATTCGAGAACTCGCGATGCATCGCGCCGCTGCTAAGGATGCTGAACGCGTTGCAATCGCCTCAAACCCGCTGCATGGAGGCTTATTCACAGCTGCTAGCATCTGGGCTCCGACAAAGGGTTTCGCCGTCTCTGGCACCCCCATGAATAAGCCTCATGGGCTGAAGCTCAGGATATATCTGATGCGTGAAAGTGAGCGGTTTCGGCGTCGATTTGTTCCTTCAACGGACTTTCGGTTATGGGAGTGGGGGATATTGCGGGTGGGTACAGCTGCTGTTGGTATTTGTGATTTGTTTCGGGTGTATTCCTCGGTAAAGTTCGTTCGTGGAAGGCTGAGCGATGGTGAATCCCCTGAGGGGAGGGTTCGGTGATCATGCTGTTTTGCAGCAGGTCTCCTTATTGCCTAAAAATTTGGCTGTTGTTTGACTATGTCTCCGAATGTTGAGACTTATTTATAGGAGGGTCAAAAGCAGTGAAACTCCTTGCTGGATCCGGCTGATGGCAGCTGTTAATAACCCCTGGGGTTCCATATATTTGCCAGCGATATCACGTCACTCCATGGTAGATGCTCGCGGGGAGTCAGCATCGTCTCAGGTAGTCTTTTTCCTGGCTTGCTGCATCTGTTGCCTGCTGAATACGGAGGGTTATTCATGGGGAGATCAGAAACGGCGAAATCCTTGTCAGGGTCCGGTTGCTAGCAGCTTGTGAATAAGCCTCATGGATGTCTCTTAAGTATGTGCGCAGATACTTGTACTTGGGGTCTTGAGGTGACGTGTGAGGCCCTAAGCCGGGCTCAGGGAGTGTTCGGGCCGGGATGTTGTGGTGTGGCGTGAATCGCCGTTTGCGGTGCTGGGAACGCACTACGGTGACGGCGTCGAGGCGTAGTGCGGCGTTTCGTGTACAGGGTGGGCGTGAGATGAAGCAGGGTCGTGCGGCCCGCCCAGAGGAGGGTTGAGTGCTACACGTTTCGTGGACAGTGACGAAAAACAGGTTTAATCGAACATGTGAGGTAAAAATCTGTATTATGTCCGCATCTAAGTACAGCGAAGAGTTCAAACAGCAAGTCGTGTTGGAGGTCGTTGAGAAGTCCCGCACGATCAGCGAGGTGGCAAAAGTCCTACGGTCTGGTCCCGCAAACCGTGGGAAACTGGGTGAACAAGTGGAGGAAAACCCATTCCGGCATCGAGGGTGAGGAAATGACGGCAGCCCAACTTGCCGAGTACAAGAAAAATCAAAGCCGAGCTGCGTGAGGCCCGGATGGAGATCGATTTCTTGAAAAAGCGGCGGCCTTCTTCGCGCAGGAGTCCCGGTAAAAACACGATACGCGTACATCCACCGCGAAGAAGGCAACTACCCGACCCGTTTGATGTGCCACTGTCTGGAGGTGTCGCATTCAGGCTATTACGCCTGGCGCAACAGGGGCATGTCGGAAACCCAGAAACGCCGTGAAGAACTCGCCATTTTTGTGACGTATTTCTTCAACGACTCCAAAACAAACCTACGGTTATAGACGGGTCCACAAAGTCTTGGAACGCAATGGTGTTGCAACCAGTCCGGAGACGGTGCGCAGGCTCATGAGGCAGGAGGGCCTGGTGGCGTGTCAGCCCCGCCCCAAGGCCCGCACCACCGTGCCTGCTGCCGACCCTGACAGGCCGCCCCGACCTGATCGAAAAGGAACTTCACGGCTGATGCTCCGGCCCGGGAAACTGGTGGGTGACATCACCCTATATTCACACCCGGGAAGGATTCGTGTACCTGGCGACCGTGATGGACTGCTACTCGAAAAAGAATTGTTGGCTACGCCATGACGGAACACATGCGAACCGAATTGGTCCAAAACGCTCTGGAAATGGCGGTTCGGAACTGCCCAGCCCATCAAGGGTGTGACGATTTTTCATTCGGATCGGGGATCGCAGTACACGTCCGCTGACTACACCGCCACCATGAACAAGTATGGTTTCCTCGCATCGGTGGGAAGAACCGGCGTGTGCTACGACAACGCAGCAGCGGAATCATTCAACGCCACCTGCAAGAAAGAACTCGTCAACCGGAAGATCTACCACACCAGAAGAAAAGCAATCAAAGAGGTGACATCATGGATTGAACTCTGTTACAATCAGACCAGGCTTCATTCCGCGATCGGGTACCGTACCCCGAACGAAGTCCATCAGGAATGGAGGAAAACCAAGACGGCAGCCTAAACCATAATTCAAGTTTTTCACTGCCGTCCACAAAACCTATGGCAGTCCAGGCCATGGCAGCCGTCGAGACGGGGATCGTGGCGTCTGTCGAGGCGGGGTCTGGGGTGGGGTTGCTTGGATTGTGTTCAGCCTCAGGCCGCGCACAGGTGCATGAATCGCCGTCTGCGGCGCTGGGAACGTGGGCGGTTTCAAGTGTTGTGTGCAACGTTGAGTAGTTGTTCTATTTTCTCGGCTGGTGTGGCCCAGTCAAGTACTCGGCGGGGTCGGGTGTTGAGGAGGTCTTCGGCGTGTTGGACCTGGGTGTCGGTGATGTGGGTGAAGTCGGTGCCTTTGGGGAAGAAGTCCCGGATCAGGCCGTTGCTGTTCTCGTTGGTGGGGGCGTTGCCAGGAGAGTGGGGATCACAGAAGTAGGCCTGGCAACCCGAGGCGAGGGTGAAGCGGGCGTGTTGGGCCATCTCGATGCCCCTGGTCCCAGGTGAGGGTCGTCATCAAGGTGGCCGGGAGTCGGTGGGCCATCTGGATCAATGCGTCGGTCACGGTGGTGGAGTCACGGCTGGTGACCCGTTGGATCATGGTGTAGCGGGTGGCGCGTTCGTTGAGGCTCACCAGGGCCGAGGTGCCGCCCTTGCCGATGATGAGGTCTCCTTCCCAGTGTCCGGGAACTGCCCGGTCCTTGACCTCGGCCGGGCGGTTGGTGATGGTGGCCTCACCGATCCAGCTACGGATGCCCCGCCCGGACAGCCGTGACCGGGGACTTCGGGTGGTACGTCCGGAACGCAGGGAGGGTGTCAGATGGCTTGTGTAAAAGGAGTTGGGATGATCTGAAGGAGATTGACTGTGGCCAGGACACCAAGGAGCAATGAGTCGTTCAGCCAGGCGGGTGAGCTGCGGCGGGAGCTGATTGATGATCGGCTGCTGGACGAGTTGTTGGCTTCGGCCAGTGAGCGGGGGATCGCCTTGACCGGGGAGGGTGGGTTGTTTCCCGAGCTGGTCAAGGCGGTACAGGGTACGCGGGATGCAGGGTCTGGGTTGACCGAGCACCTGGGCTATGAGAAACACGACCCGGCCGGGCGGGGTTCGGGGAACTCTCGTAACGGTACTGTGCCGAAGCGGATTGACACCGAAGACGGAGCTGGTCGGGTTGGATCGACCCAGGGACCGTAATGGCTCGTTCACCTCGCGGCTGGTGCCCACCGGTGAGCGGAGGCTGGGTGGTCTTGATGACATGATCATCAGCCCTTTATGCGGGGCCGGTGTGACGATCCGTGAGATTCAGCATCACCTCGCCGCGAGGCTGGGTACTGAGCTGTCTCATGAGACCATCAGCAATATCACCGAGGCTGTGATGGACGAGGTCACTCAGGTGGCAGGACCGGCCTTTGGAAGCGTTCTACCCGGTGATCTTTCTGGACGCTGTGGTGGTGAAGGTCCGGGACCAGAACCGGGACGGTGAACCGCCACGCCCACATCGCGGTCGGAGTCGATACCGACCGCGGTCAAACACGTGCTGGGGATCTGGGTCCAGGCCGCTGAGAGGGGCGAAGTTTGGGGCCAGCGTGTGCACCTGAACTGGCCAACCGCGGCCTCAAGGACGTGTTGATCGTCTGCTGTGACGGGCTCACTGGGTTCCCCGAAGCGGAGCTTGTCAAGTTATTTGTGTAAATGGTTGGGTTTAGTTGGTTTGGGGAATCGTTCAGGGGTAGCGGATGGCGAGTTCGTTGAGGGCTCTGGTCCAGCCTTGGACGGTGAAACCCTCAACCAGTTTCCGGGGCCGTGCGTTGGGCTCTGGGTTTGCCGGCCTGTTTGGCTCGTTCACGGGCCCTCTTGTCCTCGATGTTGCGGATCGCCAGCCACAACAGTTTGACCACCGCAGCATCGTTGAGGGCTCTGACCACGGTTTTTGATGATCTTGCGCAGCTGGTAGTTCAACGACTCGATGCTGTTGGTGGTGTAGATCACCTCCCCGGGTCGCGGGACCGAAAGTCCAGGAACAGGGATGAACCGGAACCGAGGCGTTCCCTTCCCAGGTCGCTACCGCGGCCGGGTACTTCTTACCCAAGGTGCGAATCGGCGAACGCGACCAGGGCTGCCAGCGCGGCATCAGCGTCAACAGCAGTGTTCTACTTCGGTTTCAACGCCGCTGCGACGGCTTTTCCGGTCAGCGTAGGCGACGTAGCGCATGGAAGCCCGGATCAGATGCACCACGCAGGTTTGGACCAGGGATCCGGGCCAGGCCTGTCTCGATCGCTTCGGGGAACCCAGTGAGCCCGTCACAGCAGACGATCAACGCGTCCTGAGGGCCGCGGTTGGCCAGTTCGGGTGCACACGCTGGCCCCAAACTTCGCCCCTCTCAGCGGCCTGGACCCAGATCCCCAGCACGTGTTTGACCGCGGTCGGTATCGACTCCGACCGCGATGTGGGCGTGGCGGTTCACCGTCCCGGTTCTGGTCCCGGACCTTCACCACCACAGCGTCCAGAAAGATCACCGGGTAGAACGCTTCCAAAGGCCGGTCCTGCCACCTGAGTGACCTCGTCCATCACAGCCTCGGTGATATTGCTGATGGTCTCATGAGACAGCTCAGTACCCAGCCTCGCGGCGAGGTGATGCTGAATCTCACGGATCGTCACACCGGCCCGCATAAAGGGCTGATGATCATGTCATCAAGACCACCCAGCCTCCGCTCACCGGTGGGCACCAGCCGCGAGGTGAACGAGCCATTACGGTCCCTGGGTCGATCCAACCCGACCAGCTCCGTCTTCGGTGTCAATCCGCTTCGGCACAGTACCGTTACGAGAGTTCCCCGAACCCCGCCCGGCCGGGTCGTGTTTCTCATAGCCCAGGTGCTCGGTCAACCCAGACCTGCATCCCGCGTGCTGTACCGCCTTGACCAGCTCGGGAAACAACCCACCCTCCCCGGTCAAGGCGATCCCCCGCTCACTGGCCGAAGCCAACAACTCGTCCAGCAGCCGATCATCAATCAGCTCCCGCCGCAGCTCACCCGCCTGGCTGAACGACTCATTGCTCCTTGGTGTCCTGGCCACAGTCAATCTCCTTCAGATCATCCCAACTCCTTTTACACAAGCCATCTGACACCCTCTTGTTCAACCGTGTCACCACCTCGTCCCACAACGGTGTCCCGAGCACCAGCTTCCTGTCCTTGGGACGCCGAGGTGACCAGTCTGCCAGCCGCTGCACCGGCTGGGCCCGGTACCGGCCAGGACAACGCCTCACCTGCCTGGAAACCGTGGAACGGTGAACACCGAGTTCTGCAACGATCCAGGAGAGCGGAACCCGGTCACCGACCCGAACCTCGATCAGGATCCGCCCGCCAGGATCAACCGGCCCCTGCCCATCACGCCACTGCGCTGGCTCTGCCACCTCCAACACCGGATTCTCCCTGTAACCGCCGCCGACGCCACCGCGGACTGTAACGATGCTCGATCCAACCCACCAACCCCTCCCACCCGACCCCGCAACAACACCATCCCCGCCTCAACAGCCACCTTCCGCACAGTAGAAGGACTACCACCCAACTCCCGCGCAATCGAATGACAGACCGACCCCGCCCCAACAACACCAACATCAACCCACAACACCGCTCATCCAACCGCACAACACACCTCCAGAAACCGCTGTTGCTGCACACCCCTGAACCCGCCCGGCGCCGAGACGTAGTGCGGCGTTTCGTGCGCGAAGAGGCGACCGGGGATCGGGGTTCGCGGGGAACTGCGCCAGGGGCGACCAGGATGGTCAGCTGTGGCGTGGCGTCAGCCCCACCCGCAGCTCTACCGCCAGGGGTGCGGCGAGATCGCCCCAGTCCCTGCACGGCGAATTCCCCAGCCCCTGCCACTCAGCGGCTGGAGCGCAGCAACTCGCGATACGAGGCGCGGCATCCCTCGGGGCATGGGGTTCCAACCACGCCGACTGCACCCGCAGCACGCCTGCTCTGCGATCGCTCTTCAGGTCGACGCGCCGCGCGAGACGGTTCCCCAGCAACACCGGCAAGCGGTAGTAACCGAACTGCCGCTTCGCAGCTGGGGTATGAGATCTCGATCCGGTAGCGGAACCCATGCACCCTCTCAGCGCGCGGGCGATGCCACACAACCGGATCGAATGGGGTGAGCAGGGCGTCGCGGGCGAGTCTGCCCGGGATGACGGCGTCGCGGTGCAGCCATGCAGGCTGCAGACGACCTCCACGCCTCCAGCCCTCAACTGTGACAGGCAGCAACTCACCGGCCTCCACCAACTCTGCAATGGCGACTCTGGCATGGGACAAACGCAGGCGGTAATAGTCAGCCAGGTCATCGGCAGTCCCCACTCCGAGGGCGACGGCAGCCCGCTGCATCAGCCGCCTCCTGGCCTCATCCCCTGGGACAGTGATCTCAGTCACCTGGGCTGGGAAGGCCTGCTCATGCAGGGCGTAGCGTCGTTCGAAACCGACACGGCCAACGGTGGCAATCTCCCCGCACAGGAACATCAGCGCCAGGAGCTGCTTGACGGTGGACAACCCCACCAGGTCCCGGTGCGACGGTTCAACTCGTGATCTATCTCACTGGCCCTCAGCGGGCCTCGTTCCGTCAGTTCCCGGAGCAACCAGACACGCAGTTTACGGTTGTCCCGGTAGAAATCCGACGTCCCATAACGGGAACGGAAATGAGCCCGCCGGAATGCGAAGAGCGGCCAGTCCTCCACCGGAATGAGCGACGCCTCATGCGCCCAACACTCCGTCAGAACCGGATCGGCTTCAGACGCGAGCACATCCAGGCGGGCTTTGTCGCAGGAACCGATCCGCGAAAAGACCGGCAAGTAGTGACTGCGCTCGAAAACATTGACGGAATCAAGCTGCAGCAGTCCCAACATCCTGATCACCCGTTCGATGGTGTCGGATGAGGGGACCCCTCCGGGCCGTCGCCCGGTGAATCCCTGCGATGCCAGAGCAACGCGACGGGCCTCAGCCGCGCTGAGCTCAGCAGTCACGCCCGAGCCACCGCCAGAAACAACGGAAAATGCTGACGTTCATCGTCGACCTCCCGGCCGACCTTCCCCGCATCATGCAGCCGAACCTCCCGGAAACCCGCTGCTGTGAGCCACTCTGCGAACTTCTCCCGGGAAAGCCGTGATGCCCATCAAATCCCGGCAGCGGGCATGGAATTTCCCAGCGGCATCATGGTCAAGGTCGGCCAGCGCAACCCAGGCACCTGTGAGCATCATGGGACGCAGACGAGACAGCACGCCCGGAACATCGTGGATGTGATGCAAAAGCCAACTGAGACAACGCCAGATGGTAGGGGCCACCGGGTGGGACATCGTGCTCAAGATCCGACACCACCGCCGTCCAGTCGTCGAGGTTCTCTTCACGAAGCGCCCGCTCAGCAACCGCAACCATGCCGGGAGAAGCGTCAAGCAACGTCGTCGGGCCCAGGACATCGGCGAGCAGCCGGGACAGCAGTCCAGTTCCGGCACCGAGTTCCACCGTCCTGGGACGCCCCTCGATGGGAATTTCATTCCGGATGAGCTGAGCAACTCGTTTCGCACGTTCCCGGCGATCGGGGTCGTCATCCCAGGTTGCAGCACACGATTCAAAGTCCTCAGCCATGCCCAGAGCCTAGCCTGACATCGCGGGCTCACACCTTGCGCTCGAAACACCACTCCCGCGCCAACCATGCCCACCTACCCCCGGCCTTCCGCAGCACACGGCGATTCGCGCACACCAGCGGGCGGGGCCTTGATTCCGGCCCGCGCAGCCCATGGGCTGGCTAACTACAGCCCACTCTGCCACCCCTCAGTGGCCAGACTCCGGTCGGCGCAGCAGGTGGAGGAGTGCGACGACGAGTCCACCGACCAGCAGACCGATGATCCCAGACAGCAGAGTCTCGGTCAGCCATTCGGCGACGCCTCCCACCACCGGCAGCTCCCGCTGCCGCATGGGCTGAACCGTGGATGAGGTGAAGCGGCGCCTCCCACCCCTAGCTTGGCCGCACCGTCGAGGAGGATATGGCCGCCAACCCACAGCATCGCGGCGACGCCCACCACTGACAGCACCCCCAACAGCCTCGGCATGGCGGCGACGAGAAACCCTCCGATCGCCCTGCCAACCCCTGAGCCCTCACGCATGCGCACCCCCACGTCATCCATCTTCACGATGAGCGCAACGACGCCGTAGACCAGCGCCGTCATGACGATTCCGACGAGCGCCAGCGCCAGGCCGCGATGCCAGAATCCCTGGTCTGACAACTGGTTCAGGGAGATCACCATGATCTCCGCCGACAGGATGAAGTCAGTGGTGACGGCCCCCTCACCAAGGCGTCCTCGCCCTCAGGGCCGTGACCTGCTGCTGGCGTGTCGTCGTGATGCCCAGCGATGGCCTCCCAGACCTTCTCCGCCCCCTCGAAGCAGAGGTAGGCGCCGCCGAGCATCAGAATGGGAGTCAGAAGCCACGGCACGAACTGGCTGAGCGCCAGCGCCACAACCAGGATGATGGCCTTGTTCCGCAGCGATCCCTTCGCAATCCGCCAGATGATCGGCAGCTCACGCGCAGGATTGAGCCCAGTCACGTAGCGGGGGTGACGGCTGCGTCGTCGATGACGACTCCCACCGCCTTGGTGCTGGCGCTACTGGCCAGCTTCACGATCGCTGCCACATCATCCAGCAGCGCAGCCAGACCTCCGGCCATCTTTTCTTTCCTCCCGCATCTCATGTCGCCCAAGCAAGGTAGCATCTTGATCGACAACCTCGGTTACCATGCGTGACCATGAGCACCCTCCGGCTGATCTCCCACAACGTCAACGGCATTCGCGCCGCCCTGAGACGCGGCCTGCATGACTTATGGGCTCGGGAGAACGCCGACGTCATCTGCCTGCAGGAGGTGCGCCGTCAGGTCAAGGACCTTCCCGACGGCGCATTCGCGGGCCACCATGTCGCCTGGGCGCCCGGCGAGCTGGCGGGCCGCAACGGCGTGGCCATCTTGACCCGCACCCCACCGCAGCGGATAGCAACCCTCGACGGGAAAAGCCACCGTCGTCTCCCCGACGGCATGGCAACAGCCCTCCAGGCTGAGACTGTGACAAATCGAGATCTGACGTCTTTCGCGCACGAGGGCCGCTACATCGAAGTCGACTTGGCCGACGCCCCCAGTTCGCGTTGCCAGCCTCTACCTGCCGAAAGGTGCGGTTCCAGAGCATCACGCCCGCAAGCCCGAGGACGCCAACACCCCGAAGTATGAGCGGAAGATGAAATTCATGGCTGGTCTGTCGCGGCATCTCGACCGGGTTCGCAAGGAGACCGCAGCGCTGGGACGCGAGTATGTGATCGTGGGTGACTTCAACATCGCCAACACCCAGCATGACCTGAAGAACTGGCGTTCCAATCAGCGAACCGACGGCTTCCTTCCGGAGGAACGCGACTGGCTCACCCAGCAGCTGGGGCCCCGCACCCTCGTCGATGTGGTCCGAGCACACCACCCCGGCCAGGACGGCCCCTACTCCTGGTGGTCGTGGCGCGCCAGGCCTTCGCCAACGACGCGGGTGGCGGATCGACTACCACTTGGCCACTCCGGTGCTCGCGAAGGCCGCTGTCACAGCCGCATCGCTGCGGGAGGCAGACTACGACCCCGCGTCAGTGATCACCGCCCCGTCGCCGTCGACTATGACCTGACGAAGCTCTCCTGATCTGCGGCATTCTCCCAGTCCTGACGCAGCTCGTGGGTGGCAACCGACTCCCAGATGGTCCACAGCAGCAGCAGCGCCAGGAGCCAGAGCCCGTTGCGAATAGCGAAGTTCATGGCCGCGTATCCCAGCAGCATTCCGGTGACGACGATGGCGGCCCGCAGCCAGCGGTTGCTGGGACGGGTGACGGGGAACAGCACTCCGCCCCAAAGCACATACCAGGAGTGGATGGCGGTACTGCAGAAGGCGAACAACAGGAATGACCAGCTGACGAAATGCAGGGGCCGACGGCCCAGGTGCCTCACGGCAAGCCACACCATCCCGATGGCTGAGACAACCATGCCGAGGGTACGCAGCGCCACGATGACGGACCGGCCCCCAGGGTCCCAGCCGAGGGCGTTGACGGGGGAACTGGATGATGTATCCGAGCACGGTGAACGGCGAGACCGAATCTCCCATGCTCGGGACGTGAATGGCATTCACCCAGCCGAACCCAAGACCCGTCATGACACTGATGAGAGCAAACACTGCAACCGTCAGGCCCAGCGATGCGAGGGCTCTGGCCACCGCGATCCCGAGGGGCCTCAGCTTCCAAGAGGTCCACGGACTCGTGAGGAATGGCAGGGCGACGGAGGCCAGCAGCGCCGGCTGCTTGATGGCGACCGCCACACCGACGACCATGGCCCCCCACCACCAGGCACGCCACCGGATGGTGACCCAGATGCCGACGAGCATCAGCCCCTGTCATGAGCGAGTCATTGTGGGCGCCACCGATGAAATCGATGATCAAGATCGGGTTGGTCAGGGCAAACCAGCTTGCCGCAGCGGGGTTGATGCCGAACCTGCCGGAGATGCGCGGCACGCACCAGCCGATCATGCCGACACCGATCAGCGACGGAACCCGCATGATCACCGCAGACCAGTAGGGATCCAGCCCAGCCAGGATGATGAGTACCTTGCTCAGCCACAACGCCAGCGGCCCATAGGGCGCAGGGGTCTCACGCCAGACCCATGCCACTTGGTCGGCGAACTGCCCCGGCAGGATGCTGGGCCGACCAGATAGGGATCAAGATCATTGACCTGCAGCCATCCCTGGGCAGCATAGGAATAGGCATCGTGGCTGAAGATCGGAGGACCCAGCAGCATCGGGGGATCCGACGATGGCCAGGATTACCCAGTGCCTCAGCTGCGGCATCCCCTGCGCCTCGCGTCGCGCAGGTCGGATGCGCAGCCAAAACTCCAGCAGTAGCGCCAGCCCGAGCATCGTGAGCACTGTTCCGGTCCATTTTCGAGATGGGGCCGCTGAACCCTCAGCGACGCCATGAACCTGGTCAGCGGGGACTCCCTGCGGCAGGTAGGCCGGCGACAATGACCCGCCACCAGGGCAGCACCGACCCGAGGAACCCGAGCACACGGCCCGGGCTGCCAACGCATCGCTGAATGCCCGCCGCACCTGCCCAGCGGCGGCTTGGAGAACGGTCATCTGCCATCGCCCCGCAGCTCACCGTGACCATCCGACGACGCGCCCGCCGGCACGTCCACACCAGAGGTAGGCACTGCGCCGGACCGGTCACGCGAGAGATGCATGCCCCGCATCCTACGGGGGCGCTCCTGTCACATTCCGAGCGGGCTGCTGACGATAGGCACCTCATCTCAACGGCTATAGACTTGCGCGGGATCAATGTAGGGAGAGGATTTCGTGGTTGAGACGCGATCACTGGACCGGGTGGTCATCCGCTTCGCCGGGGATTCCGGCGACGGCATGCAGCTGACGGGGGACCGGTTCACGGCGGAGTCAGCGTCGCTGGGCAACGACATCGCGACCCTGCCGAACTTCCCCGCAGAGATCCGCGCCCCACAGGGAACCATTCCAGGCGTCTCCAGCTTCCAGGTCCACTTCGCAGACTATGACATCGTCACCCCGGCGACCGGCCGGACGTGCTGGTGGGCCATGAATCCCGCCGCGCTGAAGGCCAACCTGACCGATCTTCCCAAAGGGGCGGGGTCATCATCGTCGACGAGGCGGACTTCACGAAACGCAACCTGGCGAAGGCCGGCTGGGAGTCGAATCCGCTGACCGACGGCTCCTGAGGCCTGGAAGGTCCACAGCCTGGACCTGACGGGCATGGCGGCTGCTGCTGCGAAGCCCTTCGGCTGGGCCGCAAGGACGCCTCCCGCACCAAGAACATGTTCGCCCTGGGGCTGCTGTGCTGGCTGTACTCACGAGAGACCAAGGGCACCCTGGACTTCCTGAGAAAGAAATTCTCCGGGAAACCCGAGATCCGCGACGCGAACATCGCCGCCTTCAAGGCCGGGCATGCCTACGGTGAGACGGCAGAGGTCTTCGAGCACCGCTACCACGTCGCCCCCCGCCCCCATGAGACCTGGCCGCTACCGACAGATCACGGGGAACCTGGCCACGGCCTACGGGCTGATGGCGGGGGCAGACCGCGCGGACCTGCCGCTATTCCTGGGGTCCCACCGATCACCCTCGGCCTCCGACATCCCTCCACGAGCTGAGCCAGCGCAAGGATGTCGGCGTCATCACGGTGCAGGCGGAGGATGAGATCGCCGGGATCTGCTCTGCACTCGGCGCCTCGTATGCCGGCCTGCTGGGGTGACCACCACCTCTGGCCCCGGGATGGCGCTGAAGATGGAGACCATAGGGCTTGCGGTGATGACGGAGCTGCCGTTGGTGGTCGTGAACGTCCAACGGGCTGGGCCCTCAACGGGCATGCCCACGAAGACCGAGCAGGCCGACCTGCTGCAGGCGGTGTTGGGCCGCAACGGCGAGTCGCCGGTGCCGGTGCTGGCGGCCAAGTCCCCCGCCGACTGCTTCCTCACAGCTGTTGAGGCCTGCCGGATCGCCGTCACGTATCGGACGCCCGTGATCATGCTGACCGACGGCTACCTGGGCAATGGCGCGGAGCCTTGGCGTATCCCCGATCTGGATTCCCTTCCTTCCATCACGCCGGGGTTCGCCACGGAGCCGAATGCGACCAGGCCTGACGGCAAACCGACCTTCCATCCCTACGTGCGCGACGAGAATCTGGTGCGGGCTGTCGCGGTGCCGGGGACGCCCGGCCTGGAGCATCGCATTGGCGGGCTGGAGAAGAACTCCGTGACTGGAGCCATCTCCTACGACCCCGAGAACCATGACCTCATGGTGCGGACCCGGCAGGCGAAGGTCGACGGAATCGCGCGTGACATCCCGGATCTGGAAGTGCATGATCCCTCAGGAAGGGCCCGGGTGCTGGTGCTGGGCTGGGGATCGACATATGGCCCGATCGCAGCCGCGGCGCGACGGGTGCGGTTGAGCAACCGGGAGGTGGCAACAGCCCATCTGCGACACCTGAACCCGATGCCCCGAAACCTCGGCGAGGTGCTGAGGTCCCTACGACAAGGTGATCGTGCCGGAGATGAATCTGGGGCAGCTGGCCTTCCTGCTGCGAGGCCGCTATCTGGTGGATGTGACGTCCTATTCGCGGGTGCGGGGGCTGCCGATCTCCGTCGGCGAGTTGGAGGCGGACCTGATGTCTGCAATCGACAACCTGGGGGTGAGCTGATGCACGGCCTGGCAGGCGTCCCTTCGGCGCAGGCTCCGCTGACCCGGAAGGACTACACCAGTGACCAGGAGGTCCGCTGGTGCCCCGGCTGCGGTGACTACGTGATCCTCAGCACATTCCAGTCGATGATGGCCGATCTGGGCATCGCCCGCGAGAACACCGTCGTGATCTCCGGCATCGGCTGCTCCTCCCGGTTCCCGTACTACGTGGACTGCTACGGGATGCATTCCATCCATGGGCGCGCCACCGCCATCGCGACGGGGGTCGCTGCCGCCCGCGAGGACCTCAATGTGTGGGTGATCACAGGTGACGGCGACGCCCTGTCCATCGGCGGCAATCATCTGATCCACGCGATGCGACGCAATGTGAACATCAACATCCTGCTGTTCAACAACCGGATCTACGGATTGACGAAAGGGCAATACTCCCCACCTCGGAGCTGGGGAAGCTGACGAAATCCACGCCCTACGGGTCGGTGGACGCCCCCTTCAACCCCGTCGCGCTGGCGTTGGGCGCCGAGGCGTCGTTCGTGGCGCGTGCAGTGGACTCAGATCGCACCCAGCTGACCGAGATCCTGAAGGCCGCGGCGGCGCATCGCGGTGCGACGCTGGTGGAGATCTACCAGAACTGCCCCATCTTCAATGACGAGGCTTTCGAGGCCCTCAAGGGGCCGGAGTCTGTCAATGCGCTGATCCGGCTTCGCGACGGAGAGCCGGTGCTCTTCGGAGCTGACGACCAGCTCTGTGTCATTCGCCAGCCCGACGGCAAGCTCGTGGTGGCCGAAACCGCAGATGCAGACCCTGGGCAGATCGTGGTGCATGAGGAGGCTCGCCAGGACCCCTCACAGGCTTTCGCTCTGGCTCAACTCACCGATCACGGAGTCATGCACCGCGCCCCGGTGGGGATCTTCCGTCGCGTGGAGCGGCCGGCCTACGACGACTTGTTGCGTGAACAGTTGGTCCACGCCCGTGCGGAGAATCCCCATGAGGCGCTGCAGGCCGCGATGCTCGGGAAAAACCTCCTGGGAGATCACATAGCAGGCGAGGGGCTCTGGCAGTTCCACGAACGTGCCAGAGCCCGTATCAGCTCTACCTTCCTTCCCAGGTCACCTTCGGTTCGGCGTCGGCCACGTTGATCGAGGCCTTGGCCCACCTCGTCCCCTTGCCCAGGCCGTAGATTTTGCAGTCGGCCGTCTCCCCGCTGGGTCTGGTGCAGGTGCCGGTGACGTCGAACTGCCCGAATTTACTGGATGAGATGATGGTTGGAACCGAGCTGCCCACCTCGGGGACGACGCTCTCCATCACGATGCTCTCCTCGGAGCTCTGAGTGCGCTTGAGTGAGCCATCAGCCACGGTGGTGCCGTCCTGCAGCGTGCCGCTCATGGCCATGTCACAGCCGGGGTCGAGATTGGCCGAGGCGAGGCAGGCCTTGGCCTCCGGCAGCACCTTCTCACGGAACAGGTCGATGCCCGCCTGACTCACCTTCAGCTCCATCGCCATGTAGCCGCCGTCCTCCGATGTCTTGATAACGGTCTCGGTGGTTCCGGTGAATTCCAGGTACTTGTTGGCGCTTGCCACCTGATAGCTTCCGGGGAACACTGCGGGAGTCGTCGCTTTGACAGCGACCCCGTTCACTGTCACATCAACCTTGTCCGCCCGGGACAGGGTACAAGGTGGGCAGGTGTAACTGGATCTGCTTGTTGCGAGTGTTGATCCGGTACTCGTCCGTGGCCGTGGCGCCCCCAGAGCGTAGGGACACGGAGACACTGAAATACGGTGCGTCCCCCGTCGGCTCATCGACCTTGATGTCCGTCATCGGCGCGCGGCTAACGGAGTCCTTCAGAACCTCGGCAGTGAGCAGGGAGGCGTCCGAGAACGACGTGGAGCTCAGGAAGGCCTTGGCGTCATCAGCGCGTCCCTCGGAGAGAGCCGTCAGATAGTCCTTGGCAATGGTCTTGGCGGCTTCCTTGGGGTCGGCAGGAAGCTGTGAACCACCCCCAGGCTCGCCTTCAGCGGTCCTGGTTCCCGGCAGGATACCTGAGAGGACCAGGACGAGAGCCCCGACCAGGACCACGGCGACGACGCCGAGACCGATCCACAGCCCCGTCTTCGGCTTTTTCGGGGCCGGCTGCCCGTAGCCCTGCTGGGGGTAGCCTGTCGCATACATCTGCTGACCTGGCATTCCCTGAGGGCCCTGCGGCCTCTGCTGGGGCGGTACGTTCTGGTAGCCATGCTGTTGCTGAACCTGAGGTCGGCCCTGCGTTGGTGAAGCGAACTGGGAGCCTGCCTGCTGGGCGCTCCCCTGCGTGGCATAGGGGTGCGGTGGCGTCGGCTGGCTGGTTCCCGCTCCCCAGGATGGCCGGGGCCAGGCTGCGGGGGAGGATTATGGGAATCGCTGGGTATGGACATGTGGTTCCTTTCTCCCCCAAATCATAGGGCCTGCAGAGGCAATCAGTCCCCCGGGCAAGACACAAGCAGGGTGATTCTGCGTCCCCAAATGATGACCTGCCCTGCGCCCACCTCACACTTCCTCAAGGCGACGGAATGATGGGCGGAAACGATGATCAGTGACGCCTCAGTCACTGGAGATGATCCACCTCAGGATTCAGACCAAAGAGCGCAGAATTCCGGTGCGATATTTCAATGTAGCATACGAAAGGGGCCCGACTCATCCAGTCTAGGCCCCTCACGAACGACGCTCCCCCGCGTCAGCTGCCTCACCTTTCGGCCGCAAGCCCCCCGCCTGCGTTTTATCGAGAAGTTCGGAATCGACCAATGGCCGGTTTCCAGAACTGATTCCGTTCCCCCACCAGATGAACCTCATGCGATCCCATCCGCCTCATGAATCTGTTCAGCAGCAAGCAGAAGATAGCAGGAAATCTGCGTCGTCCGAAAAGGATGACAAAATGCAGTTGATCGGTTGTTGTCGAAAGGGGCGCATCACATGACGAAAGCGGGGCTCCAGGAAGGCTGGAGCCCCTGCTTTCACGGATTTTGTCCGGTCCAGCTGACCTCACCGCTGATGCGGCAGATCAGTACGGGACCGGAAAGGCTGCGGCGGACTCTCACCACAGGGCCAGAGTCCGCCCCAGCATTGATCAGGCCTGAGCGAACAGCCTCAGCAGAGCCTCAAGGCCGTTGGCTCCGGTCTTGGGCATTCTCGGCTTCACCGGAGTGCTGCAGACCGGTTGATCGGCGACGAGGGTGAAGGTGGCAGAGCCATCCTGATTCAGGGTCCATCCGGCAGGCATGTCGGATGCATTGACGCTGTATCCGCTGTCTGGAGTGGCCTGGACAGTGATGACGACCTTTCGTCCCACGACCTGGATCTTTGGATCACCATAGGTGAGTCCTGGCACCTTCGGGATCTCGACCTTCGGGGCGCTCGGGGTCTTCGATCCGGGAACGCAGACGCCGGGGTGATCTTCAGGGGACACCGGGGTGACGGGAACGCCCTGGCAAGCCAGCACATCCATCGTCTTGGTGTAGGGTGGCGGTCCTGTCCTGGTTCAGGGTCCAGCCCGCAGGCAGGTTCGCCGGGAACGTGTAGCCAGCCTCCAGGTCGCATCGACGGTGACAGTCACCTTCCCGTCTGCGGTCTTGATCACCGGGTCGCCGTACTTGATGCCCTTGGTCTGGGCCAGCTCCACCGTCGGATCAGACGGCGTGGTCGCACCCGGCGCGCAGGTTCCTGCGTTCACCACTGGATCAATCGGAGACACCACGCCCGGTCCGCAGGATGGCACGTTCACCGTCGTGGTGTAGGTGGCGGTCCCGTCCTGGTTCAGGGTCCAGCCCGCAGGAAGATTCGCCGGGAACTTGTAGCCAGCCTCCAAAGTCGCGGTGACAGTCACCGTGGCCTTGTCGCCAGCCGTGGTGATCTTCGGCTGCCCATAGGTGATGCCCTTAGTCTGAGCCACCTTCACGTCGGATCAGATGGCGTGGCCGAACCCGGCACACACACGCCCTCCTCCACCTCGGGATTGACGGGAGTCACCTCCACCTCACACTTCGGCTGCTGGACCTCACCGGTGAAGGTGGCAGTCCTGCCATCTGGGTTCATGGCCCAGCCCGCAGGCAGGGCATCAGCATCAATCTGCTTGTCGGCATCCGGAGTCGCGACGAGGGGTCACCGTCGCCTTCCCATCCGCAACTTTGATATCCGGCTGACCGTAAGTGATGCCGAGGGGTCTGGGGAACGTTCACCGTCGGGTCAGACGGCTTGGTCGCACCCGGCGCGCAGGTTCCGGCAGTCAGCGTCGGGGAAACCACAGCAACCTTCGGCAACTCACACGTCGGCACATTCACCGTTGTGGTGTAGGGTGGCGGTCCCGTCCTGGTTCAGGGGTCCAGCCCGCAGGAAGATTCGCCGGGAACGTGTAGCCAGCCTCCAAGGTCGCGACAACAGTCACCGTGGCCTTGTCGCCAGCCGTGGTGATCTTCGGCTGCCCATAGGTGATGCCCTCAGTCTGAGCCACCTTCACCGTCGGATCAGACGGCTTGGTCGCACCCGGCGCACATACCCCAGCAGTCACCACAGGATCAACCGGAGTCGCGACCTTGTCCTCCTGTACGGTGTTGGTGAGAGTCACCTCGGTGGTCTTGCCGCCACCGGTCACCTCGACGGTCGCTGCGGGGCTGTTCGCTCCACCGTCGGCGACGTTGTCACCGGAGAACACTGGGTCCTGGAAGGTGACTCCCGCGGGAAGGGCAGCTACGTCCTCGGCGAGGGCGACCCGGGTTCCGTGGGGGATGTTCGCCAGGGAGACGGGGGTACCGTCGCCCTTCAAGATCAGGGTGCCTTCCTTCAGCGTGCCCTTGACTTCGTAAGAGTATTTCACCGGGAAGTCTGCGGCAGCGAAGTTGCCACCGGCAACGTTCTTCTTGAGGCTGATGTGGCCAACGGACCCGTCGAGTCCGCTTCCGGTGCCGGAGCCCGTCATGTCGCGGGTGATGACACCCTCAGTCGCCTTTCCTCCGACGTCGGCCTTGTTCACAAGCTCCGCGCCGACCGGGATGTCCTCCTTGCTCTCCAGCTCCACCTCGACGATGTACATGTGCTGGTCGCTGAAGTTCTGGGTCTGGAGGTCAATGTCGGTGGTGAACTTGCCATCCTGGATGTCGACGGTGATCTTGGGGTTGCCTTTGTAGTTGACGTCCTTGTTTGGATAGAGCTCGATGTAGCAGGCCGGATCGCGGTTCTCATTCCAGCACTTGGCGCTGGACACCAGCTTGTAGACGGTCACGGAATCCGGCATCACAGACAAGTCGATGCCATTGACCGCGAAGGTGTCTGCAACCGTCACCTTCGAACGATCAGTGAAGTCCCGTCCGGGGAACCGGATCAGCCACTTGACGCGCTTGGGGTTGTTGGAATCAACCCAACCGCTCTTGCCCACATTGTCGGGGAAGCTCGGGTTGTACCCGATGCCAGTGTTGTTCGCCGGTGGCAGCGGGACGCTCTTGTCCTGGCCGTTGACGGACACGTTGACGGTGCCCTGGTCGTAGGTCTTGTTGGAGCTGAAGTTGAGGGTCAGGGTCCCGTGGACCTGGGTCTTGCCGACCACATTGCCGTTGAGGGTGCAGGTGAGCTCCCTGTCAACCGCGGCGCATGTCCCATAGGTCAGTGTGTCGTTACCGACGCCCTTCAGCTCGAATTCTCCGGTCTTCAGCGAGAACGGCTCGGGCAGGGGCCAGGGTGAACTGCTGGCCCGCCTGGCCGCTGTTGTCCGGGATCCGCCATTTGGCGGTCAGCACGAGGTCCTCCCAGACGTAGACCGGGTTTCCGTCGCCCTTGGCAGATTCGATGGTGATCGAATCCGGGTCAACAACGGACACCGTGTCGGCGTACGCCCTCACACCGGGAATCATCGAGATGACGCCGACAAGCAGCGCCATCAGCACGACGCCGACGCCACGCATAGACGTCGACCTTTCTCTGAGTATCAACTCAGCCCCTCCCTTTTCATGATGCAGGTGAAAACACTCAAATTAAATGCGAAACCAACGCTCGAAGCAAACCCTGGCGACAGGAATCCTCTCAAAAAAATTCTGAGGTTTCGGTAGGGGCTGGGGACGCCTCCCCATTCCAAGACTTCCGAGATGCCACCCCCAGCCCAGCTCAGGATCAGCTGGAACGCCTCAGCGACAACCTCCACGTCGCCCATTCCGACCGATCGAACGACAGACGACCTGGCCTGGAATGGTTGGTCGGCGACGCGATAGAACCCAGCTTCCCCATCTCCCCCACCCTGCTTGTGGGTGCCGGTGGGGAGATTGCCGCGCCAGGAGTTCAGGCGCCCCTGCCCCGACGCGATGACATTGAGACGGAAGGGGCCAGTGGACACGAAAATGCTCAACTCGCTCACCCCCCCATTACTCTTGATTTGATTCGCCGATAGTAAATCGGTCACGGCTCCAAAATGCAACTTGGCTCTCACAACCAAGCGGATGGGATGCGCATATCGAAACGGCAGGGGCACAGGAGCAAGACCGGCCTGCATCAGGCAGCGATCAACGTTGCCAACACGAACAACTGAGAACATTCCTGGCCGATCGGCCGGGTCGAGGCCAGAGCTGGGCTCATAGCCCTATGGCTGGGTCAGCCACCGTGGCGGGGGCCCGAGAGCCGGCCCGTGAGCTCAGTCAATGCCGCACGCTCTGCCTCATCCTTGATGATGCAGCTGGAGAAGAACCGCAGCCGGGCGTCAGAGGCCAGCACCTCACGCACGGGGTGGAGCACAGCCTGTCGGGACGGCCCTGTCAGCGACCTCGGCGATAGTGGTGAGCAGATCCAGGACCGATCCATGCTCTCCCCAGTCCGCCAGCCCCGTCTGGACGATCTCCACCAGCAGGTCCTGTGTCACCGCAGGTTCCTCACCCAACAGGAGCCACGCCCGGGCGGCCGCTGCCCGACCAGTCTCCCCGGGCAGCGCATCGGATGCCCCGTCCGCTGGAGGCCACATCACGCAGCAGATTCGACAGCTCACTGCGATGGGCCCGCGTCAACCGGCCCTCCACCAGCCACACCACCGCAAGTGACGCGGCCTCCGCAGCAACCCTGTTCCCGGCATCGATCAGCTCCACCACCCCGGGCCACAACTCCACTGCGTCCCTCACGTCGGCGGCAACCAGGCGATCCGCGGCAAGCAGCCGCTCCTGGCCGATGTTGGTTCCATCACCACTCAGGAACTGCGCTGCCCAATCAATGAACTCTGGGTCATCCGGCTCCGGGTAGGCCTCCAACACACGGCTCGCCAGCAGGAGAGGCTCTTCGTGCAGCAACGCCCGCCAGTCCTCCAGCTCACCGCTGAGGCTGGCCAGGGCAGAACTCGCACCTCTGGGTCCGTCCCCTCCATCTGACGGACGAGTCGCGCATCCGCCTTGTCGCCCCACGAGGCCACAACACGCGCGACGGAGCCAGGCAGTTGGTCGGACCACGCCAGAACCTGTTCTCGCGCGACCTTCGACGAGGCGCTTCCCCAGTGAGCCAGCCACCACAGAACCGCTTTCACGCCCTCTGAGGGTCGGGCCATCCGCTCCTCCGCCAAAAACCTCCGCAATCTCACGCGCCAGACGTTCCGACCCCACCACCGGCGCACGCCCGAAGGCGTAGCCCAGTTTCGTCGCACTGCTCACCGACGAGACCATCACATGCAGGGCTCTGTGGATTCGTCTCAAGAACGGCCAGCAGATGCTCCTCCCAACGGGGATCACCCGCCACTGCCAGAGCCGCGGCGACATCGGCGCGGTTATCGCCATCTGCCTTGGGTCGCGCTGCCCGTGAGCCGTAGGCGTCGAGCGCGTCGCAGACCTCACTCGTCGGCACAAGATGCTGCAGGATGTACACCGCCACATCAGCCCGGATTGAGAACTGGCTGAGGATCTCCAGCAGGCTCCTCTGGGCGCGGGCAGCCTCGCTGCGTGAGGCCTGGATCACCGCGAGGAGCCCCCGCGCCGCAGCCTCCGGATCTGGAAGCTGGCTGTAGAGCCTGCGCGCTCCCGACGGATTCCTCGCAGGCAGGGAAGTCCCATGGCCGCTGGGCGTGGGGATCGACGGCAGCACGCACCTCACGCAGATCCTCCCAGCGAGTTGTCACGAGATCGATGTCGGCCTCGCTCTCCTCCCCCTGAGCAACCTCAACCAGGCGGCGACCACATCGAAACGCCAGTCGCAGGGGCAGGTCCCCGGGCCGTCCGCCCGCACGCCCCAACGCCCCAGCCGCAGCCAGTGCAACATCGTCGGTGGGCTGCTGACAGGCCCTCTCCAGCAGAATCTGTCCCGCCCCGGGGGCAAGCTGCCCGGTGACGCCCTGGAGAGCAGCCGCCTGCGCCGCGGCGACGTCTTCCCCCGCAACCAAGGGCAGCAGGATCAGCTGCATCTCCGCCAAGGTTCGGTGCGCGAGCTCGTGACGCGGATTCCCCTGAGGCAGCGTCGCCACGCTCTCCGCGAAGTCCTCCAGCAGGGCAAAGGCCGACTCCAGGTCGGCGGCCCTGGTGGCGGCCATGTGCGCCACCACCAGGATCGCCGGGAAGGTTGCGGAATAGAGGGCTCCTCGGCGCAGCACAGAGATGGACAGCTGATCGAACGCATAGGCGGACTCCTCCGGGTCGGCCAGCGCCATCAGATCGGCTGCGGTTCCCGTGGCACTCCCATAGGGCGTTCTCCAACTGACCCCAGCTGGTGGCCTCGATCAGCCTCCGCCAGGGGGATCATCGGATGCCCTCTGCCGGGTCCTGCCACCGCCATGGCTCAAGGCAGCACCCCTCCCCCCATCGGCGTCTGGGAAACAGCTCCGCCATCACCACCGGCGTGCCCCCATCTGCTCCACCTCATCGCCGCCACGACGTTGCACCAGGTCTTGGTCATAGGGGCTCCCTTTCGCGCCATCCCCCGACCCGAGCCTATACAGTCACAGCCCGATGCGTGAGACCATCATGCAAATGCCCTTCACATCAGCATCGGCAGAAACATGAAACGGGGCCCGGTCAACGCCGGGCCCCGCAGAGGGCAAAGGGTCGCCAGCTCAGGAATGAGCTGATTGATGGTTCAGGAGCCAGTCTTCGGAAGCCTTGGCTTGCTGGGAACCTTGCATGCCGGATCATCCAGCACCTGGACATAGGTGGCCGAGCCGTCCTGGTTGGGTGTCCACCCAGCTGGCAGCTTGTCAATGGAGAAGGCCTGGCCATGTGCAGGCTTGGCGGTCAGGGTGACCTTGACCTTGTTCTTTCCCGCACGTTCGATCTTCGGCTCGCCATAGGTCACACCCTCCGTCTTCGGAATCTCGACGGTGGGGTCGGTCGGGGTGGTCGAGCCTGGCTTGCAGACCCCCGGGGTCACCTTCGGGGAGACTGGGGAGACGGTCTTCGCCGAGCAGTCCGGCTGCGTGATGGTCTTCGAGAAGGTCACCACGCCATTCACCACCGACCAGCCCTCCGGCAGCTTCGCGGTGTCGATCGTCGCGCCGCCCTTGGGGGTGGCGGTCAGGGGTGACCGTCGCCTCGGAGCCGTCCACGGTGATTTTCGGTTCGCTGTAGTCGATCTGGTCGGTGTCGTCGGCACCGGTCACCGTGGGCGGGGTCGGGGTGGTCGAGCCTGGCTTGCAGACCCCCGGGGTCACGGTGGGGATCACCGGGGTGACCGCGGCTGTGACCTTGCTCACGGTGTTCGTCAGGGGTCAGATCAATGGTCTTGCTGCCCTCGATCTTGATCTGCGCACTGTTGCCGTCCGGAACACCGTCGTTGACGCCCTCACCTGAGAACACCGGGTCACCGAAGGTGAAGCCCGCGACCTCTGGGGTCTTCTCCGTCAGAGTGACAACCGAGTCATTCGGGATGTTGGGCAGGTCGACGAAATCACCATCCGCGGTGAGGGAGAGCTCACCCGTCTTGGTGCTGCCGCCGGCCCTCATAGCTGTAGGTGACGGGGAAGGTGGTGTCGCCGGGCAGGCTGTCGGCATTATCCCCGGTGACAACCTTCCTCACCTTCAGGTGACCGAGGGCCCTACCGGCTCCGGTGCCGCCTCCTGCGGCCCGCTTGGTGGTCTCCGCGTTCACCTCGGTGGAGTCGACCATGGCCTTGTTGACCAGTTTGGTGCCCTCCGCGATCGGCTGAGGGCCTTCACCCAGAGGATCATCGCGTAGATGCGGTCGGCGGAGAAGTTCTCCCCCTTGTTGTCCAGCGTGGCAGTCACCACGTCGGCGGTCTCATCGATCTGGTAAGTGAACGACGGTGTGGTGCTCTCGTCGTAATCCTTGCGGCAGCCATCAGGCTTGCTCTCATTCCAGCACTGGGGATCCAGCGTGGACGAAAAGACCTTCGGGTATCCGGGGACGACATTGAGATCCATGCCCTCCACCTTGAAGGTGTCGGTGATCTCGACCTTGGACCGGTCAGCGATCTTCGAACCGGGGATAGCGATCTGCCAGGCCACCAGCGAGGGATCCTCCTCCGCGTCCTGGCATCCTCGCCGGGGAACCAGCCGCTCTTCTGAATGTCGGTGGGCATCCTCTTGCCGTAGCCGATGCCAGGCTGGTTGTTGGGCAGCGGCACCTCGACCTGCCCCGGTTCCCCAGGTCGAACTTCAGCTTGCTCTGGTCCGTGGTTTTGACAACCTGGGCCTCAACCGCAGACCGAGCCGCCGGCGTCGGTCTTATTCTCAACGTTCTCGTTGAGTGTGCAGATCAGCTCATTGCTGGACAGAGCGCAGGTGCCATAGGGTCAGCGGATCCCCGTCACGTCCCACCAGGTCGAAGGTGGCCCTGGTGGCCTTGAACTCCTCAGGGCAGACCCAGCGTGAAGGTGTCGCCGGCCTTGCCAGAGTTGTCGGGAAATGGCCCAGTCCGCCTCGATTCGGACCATGCCCCACAGGTACACATCCGGTTGCTCATCGGAGTCCCGGATGATTTTTGATGTTCTCAGGGATGATGGCGTCAACTTCAGCTGCCCTGGCCTGCGGACTCACCGTCGCAAGACCCACCAGGCTCAAGAAGAACGCCAGAAGCAGCGCCGGTAAGCGCCGCCTCCTCAGATTGTGAGTTTTTCTGCGGCATGACTTCTCCCTCTCCCCCAGCCTTTCAACTGTCTCTCGAACGTTAACACGCCAAGGTGACGCTGAGGAAAGTCAGAGAGTCATGCCGCCATACCAAAAATACGATGAAACGGTTCACCAGCTGGATTTCACGATCCCCGGAAGCTCGCCACGATGCGCCAGCGTCCGGAACCGCACTCGCGACACCCCCGGCAATCCGCAGATAGCCGCGCGGTCGCCCATCGACGGCATCCCGGTTTCGCAGCCGAACGGGAGACCCGTCGCGCTTGAGGGAAGCCAGTTTGCGGACAGCCGCAAACCGCTCCTCCGCACTGGCGTCAGGGCTCTCAATGACTGCCTTTGAGCGCAGCCCGCTTCTCGGCCTGCTGAGCAACGATGCGGGCCCTGCGCTGATTCGCCACAATCTTGGAGCGCTTGGCCATCAGCGGGCCTCCTTGAATTCAACGTGCCGCCGGACCACTGGATCGTACTTGCGCAACACGATCCGGTCAGGGTCATTGCGACGGTTCTTGCGGGTGACGTAGGTGTACCCCGTGCCTGCAGTGGAGCGCAGCCTCACCAGGGGACGCAGGTCGTTCTTCTTCGCCATGCCCTACAGCCTCTTCCCCTGTGCGATCATCTCCGCCACGACAGCATCGATACCGCGGGCATCGATCACCTTGATGCCCCGCGCTGAGACCGTGAGCCTGACATGACGGCCCAGCGACGGCACCCAATACCGTTTCCTCTGGACATTGACGTTGAAGCGGCGCGCGGTCCTCTTTTGGACCAGGGGACGTTGCGGCCGAAGCCCGGCGCAGCACCGGTGACCTGGCAATGTCGAGACATGACACTCCTCGGGTTGTGCGAACTACGAGTGCTAATGATAATGATTCCTACTTGTTCCGCAACCCTTGGAGACATGATGAAAGCCTGGCATCCATCCCGACTACCACCCCGTGGTCTTCCGCGACATCTCTACCCAGACGATGTACCTGACACGCTCAACCATCACCTCGAAGACCACCATCACCTGGGAGGACGGCAACACCTACCCCCTGGTCGACGTCGAGATCACCGCCGACAGCCACCCCTTCTACACCGGCAAGGCCCGTCAGCTCAGCGTCACGGGCCGTGTGGAGAAAGTTCCAGCAGCGCTACGGGAAGACCAGGTGACCACCGACATCGCCCTGGTGGCCTCCTGGGACCAGGTCGCCAGGGCAACCGCGACGAGCGCTCTCCTGGTCGATCTCCCAGACGCCCTGGTGATCCAGCATGACCTGTCCCCCGACGGCGAGCTGCGACGGCGCTGCTGGGATGCGACAGGCATTGTTGAGACCGACATCGTGACACTTGAGCACGGCTGCATCTCCTGCGCCACACGTGAAGACCTGGTGCCCGCCCTGGCCAATCTGCTGGAACGACGCACCTGGGGCCACGTGGTGGTGTCACTGCCCCTGACCGCCGCGCCAGAGGCCGTCACCTGGCAGCTCCGCGAGGCCATCCGCACCAGGCTGATCGATGCCAGACTGGCAACCGTCCTGACCGTCGCCGACGAGTCAACGCTGATTGAGGACATCTTCGGCGACGACCTCCTAGAAGACCGCGGACTGACGCTGTCACTCACCGACGAACGCGCCGTCGGCGAGGGCAGCCTGCGCCCAGCTGGACTTCGCAGATGTGATCGCCACCCTGGGAGAACCGGATGCAACCACGAACGCGGTCCTGGAGCACCTAGTCGGCGACCGGGGACGCGCCCGGGTTCACCACCTGGACGCGGCAGCCCTGATGAGCCGCTCCCACGACTTCCTGGCCGCCCAGCGTCGCACCGACCCGACCGGCCCACACCACCACCGCAGCGTCGACTGTCACGGCGTATGGACTCTGGTGCTCTCCAGCGACCGCGCGCTCCACCGGGCCGTCTCTACGAACAGGTGGAGCTCATCGGGGCGGGCCGCCTGCGCAGCCGCGGCCTGACATGGGTGCCCTCACGCCCCCCCAGATGATGGTGGCCTGGGATGGGGCGGGCGGTCAGTTGAGCATCGGCGACGCCGGGCCATGGGCCAGCGAGCGGGAACGTCACACACGGCTGGTGATCACAGGCATCGACGCCGCGGACCGCGAACGGGTTGAGCGGGCCTTCCGCGACATCCTGCTCACCGACTGGGAGGCCTCCCGGGTGAATGATTGGGACATCGACGACGGCCTCGGGCTCTGGCTCGGCACAGCCGAGCAGGAGGAAGCCTGACACCGGTGCCCGCAGAACTGCTAGCTGCTGCGCGCAGCCAACTCGTCGCAGACCTGGATCAATAGCTCCTTGGCCTCGCCGTCCGGCAGGGGGCCAGGTGGGCGCAGGCCAGCTCAGCACGGCGGCGCACCTCAGCGCGGGCCTGCTCAATGACCGGGTGGGCCCGCAGTCGCCCCAAAGCCTCCGCCAGTGCCGCATCACTGCTCAGATCACCAGCCAGCAGATCCTTCAGCGGCTGGTCAGCCGGATCCGTGCTCTGCGCCAGCAGCAGCGTCGGAAGGGTCGGCACTGCCTCCCTCAGATCCGTCCCCGGGGTCTTGCCCGTGACGTCACTGGTGATGTCGATGATGTCGTCGCTGAGCTGAAACACCAGCCCGATCTCCTCACCATAGGCAGCTAGCGCCCGCCGCACCTCAGCCGAGGCTCCTGCCACCATGGCGCCGAACAGCGCAGATGCCGCGATCAGGGAGCCGGTCTTGTCAGCGATCACCTGCAGGTAGTGGGCAAGCCGGTTCTCCCCTGCCGCGGGACCGCGAGTCTCGGCAATCTGCCCCTGGACAAGACGAGTGAAGGTCTCAGCCTGCAGCCGCACATGAGTCGACTCCCAACTCCGCAACCAGAATGGAGGCCTTGGCGAACAGGTAGTCGCCGATGAGAATGGCTATCGAATTCCCCACCGGGAGTTCGCCGACGGGGCGGCACGACGCACATCGGCCTCGTCCATGACGTCGTCGTGGTAGAGGCTGGCGACATGCGTCAACTCCATCACCAGGGCCGCCTTCAGCAGGCGCTCCTCATCCGCCCCGTCCCCAAACTGGGAGGCGAGATACACCAACTGGGGCCGGAATCGCTTGCCCCCGGCCGTGATCAGATGACTGGCGGCCTCCGTCACGAATGGCGAGTCCGCCACCGCGACCTGCCGTAGCTGCTCCTCGAAACGCGCCGAGAGAGAATCGATGTCGAGGGCCAAGGTGACTCCGTAGGATCAGCGAATGAACTGCGCGGCGCCAGCCTCAGATCAAGGATAGTACCGGGGAACAGCCCCAGGAACACCGTCGCCAGCCCCGCGACGCCCACCAGCAGCCATGTCGCGGCCGAGGCCGGAGCCACCGATCCCTCTCACCCCGCTCAGGGGCGCTGAACCACATAGCCACCACAACCCGCAGATAGAAGAAAGCCGTCACCAGGCTGGCGATGACCGCCACCAGCACCAGCCACCCGAAACCGCCCTCCCAGGCCGCCGCGAACACCACCAGCTTGCCGACAAAGCCCGCCGTCAGCGGAATCCCGCGAAGCTCAGCAGGAACAACGTCATCACGCTCGCGACAAGGGGATCCGTCTGACCCATCCCCTGCCATGCCGCGATTCCGTTCGCCTCACCACCGGAGCGACGCACCATGGTGATGAGCGCAAACCCGCCCAGAGTGGCCATCCCATAGGCCAACAGATAGAAGGCAATGGCCCCCACCGAGGAGACGTTCACGTCCTCCCCGGCACCCACCGCCGCCACGAAACCGGCCAGGATGAACCCCGCATGCGCAATGGAGGAGTACGCCAGCAGACGCTTCAGATCCTGTTGCAGCAGACCGACGACCGCGCCGACGACCATGGTGGCGACAGCCACCGCCGCAATCATCGGCTGCCAGTCCCAGCGGGCCCCACCCAGGGCAACGTAGAACACCCGCAGCAGCGCGGCAACGGCCGCAGTCTTCGTGGCGATGGCCATGAACCCGGTGACCGGCGTCGGCGCACCGGTGTAGACGTCCGGGGTCCAGGAGTGGAACGGCACCGCCCCCACCTTGAACAGCAGACCGACCGCCAGCAGCACCAGGCCAGCCAGCAGCAGAACCCGCGGCGAGGTGTCGGCGACGATGGCCTGCGCGATCCTGCCGTAGGTGAAGGACCCGGCATAGCCGTACAGCAGCGCCACGCCGAACAGGAAGAAGGCTGAGCTGAAAGCACCCAGCAGGAAGTACTTTCAACGCAGCCTCCTGGCTGAGCCACCGGCGACGGCGCCCCATGCCGGAGAGCACATACAGCGGCAGCGAGGAAGATCTCCAGCGCGACGAACAGCGTCAGCAAATCGTTGGCCGCCGAGAACATCAGCATCCCAAACAGGCAGAACAGCAGCAGCGGGAAGATCTCGGTGTGCTCGCGCTGCTGACGCTCCGCCTCGCGTTCCATGGGCGATCCGGGAACCGTCGCCGCCTGCGCCGCGAACGCCGAGACCCCTCCGGCGACGGAGCGCTCCGCGAACAAGACGACACCACCCAATCCGACAACGAGCAGCAGCGACCAGAAGAAATACGAAGGCCCATCCAGGGCGAAGGTCCCGAGCGCAACCACCTGAAACGCCCAGCGATCCAGTTGTTGACGGTGAACCCGAGGGCCACGATGATGGCGAGCAGCGTCAGCGCAGTCTGCAGCGGATACCGGTGATGTCGCGGTACGACGGCCTCGACGAGCACCCGAGGACAGCGGCACCCAGCAGCGTGAGCAGCGGCGCCTCAAGCATCCACTCCACAGCCGGAACGGTGATCTCAAGCAGGGCTCATCAGTTGTCTCCCTGAATCGACGGGGTGGGATCGGTGACCTCTAGGGGCAGCCAGCACACTCTGAGCCGCATCGTCAGCCACACTCAGCACGGGCTTCGGAAAGAACCCGAAGACGATCAGCAGCACCAGCAGAGGAAACACCGCCGCCCGCTCTCTGAGGCTCAGGTCATCGGACACAAGCCTGGTCACCGGCTCTGAGGCCGGCCCCGTCGCGATGCGCTTGTACACCGTCAGCACATATGCGGCCGCCAACACCATGCCGACCGTGATGACGGCGGTGTGGACCGAGTAACGCTGCCAGGAACCAGCCATCACCAGGAACTCGGAGATGAAGCTGGACATGCCGGGCAGGGCCAGCGCCGACAGGCCAGAGAGCAGCAGGAATCCCGCCAGGACGGGGGCGGTCTTCTGCACACCGCCGTGAGCTTCAATCGCTGCCGTCCCCCGGCGCCGCACCAGGAACCCGGCGACAAGGAGCAGCGCAGCCGTGGAGAAGCCATGGTTCAGCATGTAGAAGATGGAGCCGGCCATCGACTGCGTGGTCAGCGCAAAGACACCGAAAACCATGAACCCGAAATGGCTGACGGAGGTGTAGGGACACAAAAACGCATCAGATCCGGGCTGGCCAGGGCCATGAGGGCCCCGTAGATCATGGAGACGATGGCCCACACCAGGATCACGGGTGTGGCCCACTGGGAGGCCTCGGGAAGACCATCAGGCAGACCTTGATCATGCCGAAGGTGCCGATCTTGTCGAGAATGCCGACCAACATCGTCGACGACCCGGGGCTCGCCTGCTCGGCGGTGTCGGGCAGCCAGGTGTGCAGCCCAGCCATAGGCGCCTTCACCGCGAATGCGAAGAAGAAGGCGAGAAACAGCCAGCGCCCGATGCCGCCGCTCATGTCCAGTCGGGCCAGGGTCGCTCAGCAGGAAGCTGGGGCTGCCCTGACTGGCAGAGACGGCGTACACACCCGCGACGCCAACCAGCATGACCAGTCCTCCTGCCAGCGAGAACAGCAGGAACTTCACGGCCGCGGCGGCGCGGGCTCGGCCCGCCGAACCCGGCGATCATGAAGAACATGGGAATCAGCGTGGCCTCGAACATGATGTAGAACAGCAGCAGGTCACCGGCCAGGGAACACCATCAGCGACAGCCCCTCCAGGGCCAGCGCCAGGGCGAAGAAGACCCGGGTGGGCCAACGTGCCCCCTCGGCCTCGCCGACGTGCCACTCCGCGAGCAGCACAGCTGGGGTCAGGGAGCACCGTCAGCAGGACCATGATGGAGGCCATCGAGTCGAGCTCAGGGAGTAGCTGGCACCGATCACGCTGATCCACGGCAGTCGCTCAACAAGCTCCATGCCCTGGCCCAGGACGAAGGCGGCAACGCCGACCACGGTGGTCACCAATGCGAAAGCCAGGCCGATGACACGTGCCGCAGCGCCGCGGAGGAAGGCCAGCGTCAGCGCACCCACCAGCGGGAGGAGCACCAGGATGCTCAGGGAGGGAATCAGAGTTGATCACGTGCTTTGTTCCTTCCTCAGACCAGCTGCCCGAGAACCACGATGGCCCCTGATCATGACGATGCCGATCACCACGGTCAGGCCGTAGGTGCGGGACTGGCCATTCTGCGCGCGGCGCAGCAGCCTGCCCAGCCCGAGCGACCCATGCCCGGAGCCGCGCACCGCGCCGTCGACGATCCCGTGGTCCACCAGGCTCAGGACCGTGGCGACCCCGGTGACGGGGCCCGTCACCAGATAGGTGTTGACGGCGTCGCCATAGAGGTCGTTGCGTCCGACGAGGACAAGCGGGTTGCGGGTCTTCGGAGCCTCGCGGGGAACCCCGTCGCGATACAGGTACCAGCCACCCGCGACGCCCATGGCCACCACCAGCAGGGGTGAGCAGGCCGACGGGGGTGAAAGTCAGCAGACTCGTCTCGTGGGGATGGGATCCGGTGGCGGGGAGCCAGCCAGCCCTGGATCCAGTTGTTCATCGCCAGGCCCGCGACGAGCGACGCGATGGCCAGCAGCACCAGCGGCACCACCATGACCGCGGGAGACTCATGCGGATGCACATCCTCCTCCCAACGCCTGGCCCCGAAGAAGGTCATCATCATCAGCCGCGTCATGTAGAAGGCGGTGATGCCCGCACCAATCAGGGCCAACACACCCAGCGCGATGTTCTGGGCGAAAGCAGTCTCGATGATGTGGTCCTTCGAGTAGAACCCCGCCGTGAACGGGAACCCAATGATCGCCAGGTAGCCCATGGCGAACGTCAGGAAGGTCCATCGCATGGCCCGACTCAGAGCGCCGTAGTGACGCATGTTCACGTCATCGTTCATGCCGTGCATCACCGACCCGGCACCCAGGAACATGTTGGCCTTGAAGAAGCCGTGGGTGATGAGGTGGAAGATGGCGAAGGCTGCGCCCGCCGGGCCAAGGCCCGCCGCCAGCATCATGTAGCCGATCTGGGACATCGTGGAGCCCGCAAGGACCTTCTTGATGTCGTCCTTGGCGGTGCCGATCCAGGCGCCGGCCAGCAACGTCACCACACCGACGATGGCGACAGCCAGCGTCGCCGCCTGGCTCTGGGCGTAGACGGCATGACTGCGCACCACCAGATAGACGCCCGCGGTGACCATTGTCGCGGCGTGGATGAGGGCGGACACCGGGGTGGGACCCTCCATGGCGTCCAGCAACCACGAGTGCAACGGCACCTGCGCCGACTTGCCGCAGGCACCCACCAGCAGCAGACAGCCCAGCAGCGTCGCGGAGGTGGCATCCAGCTGCCCGGCCCCGGCATTGACGGTGGAGAAGGCGGTGCTGCCGAACAGCGACAGCATTGTGAAGATCGCCATCGCCATCCCCAGGTCGCCGACACGATTGACGACAAACGCCTTGCGTCCCGCAGCCGCGGCGGACGGCTTGTGCTGCCAGAACGAGATCAGCAGGTAGGAGGCCAGGCCGACACCCTCCCAGCCGAGGAACAGCACAAGGTAGCTGTCAGCCAGCACCAGCGTCAGCATCGCCGCAATAAACAGATTCAGGTAGGCGAAGAACCGGCGGCGACGCTCGTCATGGGCCATGTAGCCGATGGAATAGATGTGGATCAGCGAGCCGACGCCCGTGATGAGCATCACGAACAGGATCGACAGCGGATCGACCAGCATCCCGAAGCTGATGGTCCAGGACCCGGCGGAGATCCAGTCGTAGAGTGGCACGGTGACGGCCCGGTGGCCCCTCATCCGCGCTCAGCATCATGCCGAACAGCAGCGCGCCGATCGTGAACGATGCCAGCGACGCAGCCGTGGCCAGCCAATCGCCCCCAGCCATCGCTGTGGCGGCCGAGCAGCAGCAGGATGGCAGCGCCAGCCAGCGGGATCACGATCAGCAGCCACGCCAGGCTGAACAGCCCCTGTGGCCGGGACCGCGGCAACAGTTTCCAGGAACAGCACACCGACCCCTTTAGAACTTCAACAGGTTCGCGTCGTCAACAGAAGCCGACCGGCGCGCCCGGTAGATGGCGACGATGATGGCCAGGCCGATCACAACCTCAGCGGCCGCCACCACCATGACGAAGAACGACGCGACCTGACCGTCGAGCCCACCGTGCTGGCGGGAGAAAGTCACGAACGCTAAGTTGGCTGCGTTCAGCATGAGCTCGACGCTCATGAAGGCGATGATCGCGTTGCGGCGCAGCAGGAATCCGAGGGCTCCGACGGAGAACAGCACCGCCGCCAGTATCAGATACGCCTCCGTACTCACCTGGGCTCTCCTTCCAGCTCGGCAGCCACCTGTCTGATGTTCTCGAATGCGACCTCAGTGGGCTCACGCAGATCGTCGACCGCGACGATGGCGCCCCGGGACGTGAGGGTCCTGCTGACCGAGGACTCGGCGACGGTGCCGTCGGGAAGCAGCGCCGGGGCGTGAATGGCGTTGCTGTGCGCGTAGACACCGGAGTTCGGATCCGGTCCAGGATGGACACCCTGCGTGGCATAGCGCTCCACGCGCTCCTCCATCAGCTGCGCCTGACGCCTGACTTCCTTCAGGCGTTCCCCATGGGCCAGCACCATCGCACCGATCGCGGCGGTGATCAGCAGCGCAGAGGCAGCCTCCAGCAACACCACATAGCGGGTGAACAGCAGCGCCGCAATCCCCTGCACGTTGCCGCCCTCAGCGGAGTTGGCCTCCGCCAGCCCGGCCGGGCCACCCAGGAACACCGCCTGCCCGACGGCGAACACGAGCAGACCCGCCAGCCCGAGCACCCCAAGGATGCCGAGGAATCGCTGGCCCCGCAGGGTCTCAATCACCGAGTCACGGGTGTCGACGCCGATCAGCATCACCACAAACAGGAACAGCATCAGAATCGCCCCGGTGTAGACGATGATCTGCACCACGAACAGGAACGGTGCGTCCTGCGCGGCGTAGAGGATCGCCAAGCCGACCATCACCCCGGCCATGCAGATCGCCGAGTGCACCGGCTTGCGGGCGATCACGATACCGATCGCGAGCAGCACCATCAGCGGTGCGCAGACCACAAAGGCGACCAGCTCACCCGTCAGGGGGGGAAAATTCATGTCACCGCTCCTTACCAGGTGCCGTGCGGTTGTCGGGCTGGCCGGTGGACGGCAGCCCCAGGAAGTAGTCCTTCTCGTTGTCGCCTAGACGCCTGGGATGAGGCGGCTGCTCCATGCCCGTCACCAGCGGGGGCCAACAGGTCCTGCTTCTCGTAGATCAGCTGCGGACGGGTCTTGTCCGCGATCTTGAACTCATTGGTCATGGTCAGCGCCCGCGTCGGACAGGCCTCAATGCACATGCCGCAGAAGATGCAGCGCAGATAGTTGATCTGGTAGACGTGCCCGTACCGCTCCCCCGGTGAGAAACGCTGCTCCTCGGTGTTGTCCGCGCCTCCACGTAGATGGCGTCGGCCGGACATGCCCAGGCGCACAGCTCACATCCGACGCATTTCTCCAGGCCGTCGGGCCAGCGGTTCAGCTGGTGCCGGCCATGGAATCGCGGCATCGTGACCTTCTCCCGGCCCTTCTGGGGGTAGCCCTGGGTGAAGGTTTTCCGAAAGATGGTGTTGAAGGTGATGCCGAATCCGGCCCATGGGTCGAAGATTCCCATTACTTCTCCTCGTCGGCCGGTTCTTCGACGGCGGGGGCCTTCACGATCCCGGCCAGTTCAGGCAGCACCTGGCCGGGCCTGGGCGGCACCGGATAACCACCCGCGAAGGCATCGAACGGCTCACCGGGGACCACAGTCGGCACCCGCTCCGGCTCCCGTCGTGCCGGGGCGAAGGCGATCAGGATGGCCACCAGCGCGATCGCCAGACCCAGCGTGTACTGCGGGGCGATGCCCACCATCACGATCCACAGCACGGAGATCGGGATCAGGCGCTTCCAGCCGAGGTCCATGAACTGGTCGTAGCGGTATCGCGGCAGCGTGCCACGCAACCAGACGAACAGCGAGAACAGCAGCTGCACCTTGATGACGAACCAGATGGGTCCCAGCCACGGGTTGTTGAGAGGCTCAAACAGGTTCAGCGGCCAGATCGGCAGGGTAACCGCCCAGGAACAACGTCGTGCACACCGCGGAGACCGTCGCCATGTTGATGTACTCCGCCAGGAAGAACATGGCGTAGCGGAAGCCGGAGTACTCGGTGAGGTATCCAGAGACCAGCTCCGACTCGCACTCGGGCAGGTCGAAGGGCGCACGGTTCGTCTCGCCGACCATCGCGATCACGTAGATCACGAACGACGGCGCCAGCAGCAGGGCGTACCAGCCCATCACCCCCACATTGGCCTGGAGGTCGGTGAACGGAACACGGAAGACGATGGAAGTGCGCTGCGCCTCGACGATGCCGTGGGTGCTCATGGTGCCGGCCATGAGGAAGACACCGACGATGGACAGTCCCATCGCGATCTCGTAGGAGATCATCTGCGCCGAACTGCGCATGGCTCCGAGGAAGGCATAGGTGGAGTTCGAGGCCCAGCCCGCCAGCACGATGCCATAGATGCCGATGGATGCTATGGCCATCACAAACAGCACCGCCACCGGCAGGTCGGTGACCTGCAGACGGGTGGTGTGGCCGAGGATCTCGACCTGGCCGCCGAACGGGATCACCGTCCACGTGGTGAAGGCCGCCATGCCGGTCAAGATCGGGGCCAGATTGAACACCCACTTGTCGGTGTGCTCGGGCCGGAAGTCCTCCTTGGCAATCAGCTTGGCGCCGTCCGCGAGAGCCTGGCCCAGGCCAAACGGCCCGTTCATGATGGGGCCAAGACGGTGCTGCATCTTGCCAACGAGACGCCGCTCATACCAGACGTTGAAGATCGTCCACAGCAGGAGGATCACGAACAGGGCTAGGACCTTGATGAGGATGAGCCACCAGGGATCCTGGAAGAACACGTCTCATACCTGAGCTCCTTCTTCAGCGTGGACGGGGAGCACGGTGACCAGGGAGCCCGGCGGCACCTCCAGGCGTCCAACCCCCTCGCCTGCGTTGGTGGGCACCCAGATCACGCCGTCGACCATCTCGGTGATCTCCACGGGAAGCAGCTGACTGCCGCCACCCCCTCGACACGGCAGACCTCCCCGAGCCTGAGGGCCTCCGCGGTGGCTGCCGAGACACGGGGCGACGTTGGGCCGTGCGGTCTTGCGCAGCGCCACCTCATAGTCGGTGCCGCTGGAGGCGTCCAGAGCCTCATGCCAGGAAGCCACCACCATGCCGCCCCTGCTCAACGCCACGGTCAGGCACCCTCGGGTCCACGATGCGGGGGCCCTCCCATCGCCCGAGCGCCTGGAAGTCGACCCAGGCGGCTCCGGCATTGCGTATGCCCAGGTCCCTGCCGAGCGCATCGGACAGGGCCGCGAGGATCCGCAGATCGCTCATGCGGATGCCGCGTCCCCTCATTGACCAGGGCGACGGGCCGCACCCGCTGCTCCCAATTCATGAAATGCCCAGCCTGCTCCTCCATGAGGCAGGCAGGGAACACCACGTCAGCGTACGCGGTGGCCGCGTTGCCACGGGTGGAGATCTGCACCACGAATGGCCTCTCCAGGGACTCCAGCACAGCAGCGGAGTTCGGCAGGTCCAGCGGGTCGACGCCCGCCAGCACGAGGGCCCCTCAACTGGCCCTCGGCGGCTGCCAGGAACTGCTCCCTGGGCGCTCAGACCAGGTTCCGTCGGCACTGAGTCGATGTCCCAGGCCGCGGCCAGGTCAGCACGTGCGGCAGCCGAGGAGACCGGGCCTGCCGCCAGGCAGCAGATCAGGCAGGCAGCCAGCGGCGATGGCCCCCATGTCGCCGGCACGACGCGGAATCCATGCCAGGCGCGCCCCGAGGAGTCGGCCTTGGCGATGACGGCAGACAGCAGCCCGGGCTGCGATGCGGCCCTGCTCCCCCACCAGGATGATGGTCCCTCCCCAGCGGCAGAGCCGTGAGGGTCTGGGCCTCGGCTCCCGGGGCCACTGGGATCAGTTCCGCCGACAGCTTCTCAGTTCCCGGGAGGCGAAGGGGGCAAGGGTCGTGACCTTCAGACCCCTCTTCCTCACGGCTTTGCGCAGCCGCAGGAAAAAGCACCGAGGTCTCATCCTCGGGCTCAGTAGCTGACCAGCACGACGTGCCTGGCGCTCTCCAGGTCGGCGTAGGTCACGTCGATGCCCCGGCCTGCGACGCGGGCTCCCCAGGAACTGGGCCTCCTCGTCGCTGGCAGCCCGGGAGCGGAAATCGATGCTGTTGGTGCCCAGCACGGCACGCGCAAATCGTGAGTAGGCGTAGGCGTTCTCCACAGTCAGGCGGCCCCCGGTCTGGACGCCGACGGCGGTTCCAGCTGCTTTGAGTCCCTCCACCGCGGCATCAATGGCCTCCGGCCAGCTCGCCACCTCCAGCACACCGTCGCGACGCACCAGGGGTCGAGTCAACCGGTCCTCGCCGCGTCCATAGACGAAGCCAAACCGTCCCTTGTCACACAGCCACTCCTCGTTGACCTCAGGGTCATCACCAGCCTGGCGGCGCTTCACCTGGTGGTGGCGGTGGTCGGTGCGTATCGCGCAGCCACCCGCGCAGTGCTCACATGAGGTGTCGGTGGACTTCAGGTCAAACGGGCGAGCCTGGAACCGGTAGGCCGCTGACGTCAGGGCCCCGACGGGGCAGATCTGGACGACATTGCCCGAGAAGTAGGAGTCGTAGGGGTCCTGCTCGTAGAAGCCAACCTGTTGCAGGGCACCCCGCTCCACCAGGGGCGATGAAGGGGTCGCCGGAGATCTGCTCGGAGAACCGGGTGCAGCGAGCGCACAGCACGCACCGTTCCCGGTCCAGCAGGATCTGCGCTGAGATGTTCACGGGCTTCGGGTAGGTGCGTTTCACTCCTTCGTAGCGGGACTCGCCGCGCCCGTTGCTGAGCGCCTGGTTCTGCAGGGGGGCATTCACCGCCCTTGTCGCAGATGGGGGCAGTCCAGGGATGGTTGATGAGCAGGAACTCCAGCATGCCCTCCTGCGCCTTCTTGGCGACGGGCGAGCTGACCTGGGTGCGCACCACCATGCCCTCGGCCACCGGCATGGTGCAGGAGGCCTGCGGCTTCGGGAAGCCACGGCCGTTACCTGCATCGGGGATCTCGACGAGACACTGGCGGCAGGCCCCGACGGGATCCAGCAGCGGGTGGTCGCAGAACCGCGGTATGGCGGTGCCGATCATCTCCGCCGCCCGAATGATCAGGGGTGCCCTTCGGCACGCTGACCGCCACATCGTCGATGGTCAGGGTCACCAGCTCCGGCTTGGGAGCCACCTCAGTGTTGGCGGACTGGCTCACTGTGCCTCTCCTTCCGTGGCGAACAGCGCACTGCGCGCATAGGGGAACAGCTCCCAGGCAGGGTGTGTGATACCCCAGCTCGAACTCGTTACGGAAGTTCCTGACCGCGCTGGTGGTGCAGGCGACGGCACCGTCGGCGAGGGCGCAGAACGAGCGGCCACCGATGTTCTCGCACACGTCGAGGAGCTTGTCGACGTCGCCCTCCTCAGCTGTCCCGGCCTCGAACCTCATCAGCAGCTGCACCAGCCACCAGGAACCCTCCCGGCAGGGGGTGCACTTGCCGCACGACTCGTGCTTGTAGAACTCAACCCACCGCAGGGTGGTGCGCACCACGGAGGTGGTTTCATCAAAGACCTGCAGGGCCTTCGTGCCCAGCATCGTGCCGACCGATCCCATGCCCTCGTAGTCGAGCGGGACATCAAGGTGCTCGGGCGTGAGGATGGGTGTGGAGGACCCCCAGGGTGAAGAACTTCAGCTCATGCCCGCGCGAATCCCCCGACAGCTCCAGCAGCTGCCGCAGGGTGATACCCATGGGGGCCTCGAACTGACCCGGCCGGGCGACGTGCCCGGACAGCGAGTAGATCGTCATCCCCTTCGACTTCTCCGTTCCCATCGCCTGGAACCACTTGGCTCCGTTGTTGACGATCGACGGCACCGACGCGATGGACTCGACATTGTTGATGACCGTTGGGGAGGCGTACAGGCCCGCGACCGCCGGGAACGGGGGCGCAGGCGCGGCTGCCCGCGGCGGCCCTCCAGCGAGTCGAGCAGCGCCGTCTCCTCACCGCAGATGTAGGCCCCAGCCCCGGCATGGACGATCACGTCGATGTCGTATCCGAGGCCCATCACGTTCTTGCCCGCATAGCCGGCCCCGTAGGCTTCCCTGACGGCCTGCTGAAGACGCCGGATGACGTGCAGCACCTCGCCGCGGCAGTAGATGAAGGCCTGGTGGGAGCCAATGGCGTAGGCGGAGATCAGCACGCCCTCCACCAGGGTGTGCGGGGAGGCCATCATCAACGGCATGTCCTTGCAGGTGCCCGGCTCCGACTCATCGGCGTTGACCACCAGGTACTTCGGGTTGGGGTTGTCCTGGGAGACGAAGCTCCACTTCATCCCCGTCGGGAAGCCCGCGCCGCCGCGTCCGCGCAGCCCGGCGTCCTTCACGAGGCTGATGAGATCGGCCTGCGTCATTCCCAGCGCCTTGCGCAGAGCCCGGTAGCCGCCGGTGGCCTCGTAGCGGGACAGCTTCCAGGACTTGTCCTGTCCCCACTGCTCGCTCAGCACGGGGGCGAGAAGGTCGGTCACCTCGGCTCCTCCTCCGCTGGCTCCGGCAGGTTGGCGGGGTTGGGCGCGCTCCATCCGCGCTCGGCGGCGATGCGGCGTCCAAGCGTGGAGGCGTGCCCCGCGGAGGGCCCCTCATCGGCGCGACCGTCGGGGAAGCCGGCGAGCACTCGCTCCGCCTCCTTCCAGGAGGTCAAGGTCGCACCACGCGGAGAGACGACCTCCTCACCGTTCATGAGCTTTTCGATCAGCTCATCGAGCTTCTCGGGAGTCATGTCGTCGAAGAACTCCCAGTTGACCATCGCGACGGGCGCGAAGTCGCAGGCGGCGTTGCATTCGAGGCGTTCCAGGGAGACCCTGCCGCAGGGCGTGGTCTGGCCCTCATCGATGCCCAGCCTCTGCTTGGCCCGATCCAGGAGGATGTCGCCGCCCATCACCGCGCACAGCGCCGTGGTGCACACCCGAGGTGATGGTTGCCGGCGGGCTTGCGCTTGTACATCGTGTAGAAGGTGGCGACGCCGGAGACCTGGGCGGTGGTGATGTCCAGGATCTCAGCGCACAGCTCTATGCCGCGGGGGCTGATCCTGCCGTCATAAGACTGCACCAGGTGCAGCATCGGCAGCAGCGCGGAGCGGGGCTGCGGGTAGCGGGGCGGCCAGCTCGCGCAGCTCCGCGATCGCCTGCTCGCCGAGATTGGTGAACTGGTCGGTGTAGTCCACGGCGCCGGACTCTGGGAAGTCGCTGGTGAAGTGACCGCTCATCGGTCGACACCTCCAAGAACTGGATCGATGCTGGCGACGGCCACAACCACGTCGGAGATCATGGCGCCCTCGCACATCAGGGGCACCGATTGCAGGTGGTTGAAGCCTGGGTCCCGGAAATGGGCCCGGTAGGGCCGGGTGCCGCTCGTCGGAGACGAGGGTGCAGCCCAGCTCCCCTTGGGGACTCGATGGCCTGGTAGACCTGACCGATGGGCACTTTGAAACCCTCGGTGACGATCTTGAAGTGGTGGATCAGGGCCTCCATCGACTCGCCCATGATGTGGCGCACATGCTCGAAGCTGTTGCCCTGCCCGTCGGGGCCGAGGGCCAGCGACGCGGGCCAGGCGATCTTGGCGTCGCCGACCATCACAGGCTGCCCCTGGGTCCGTTCCAAGCGCTCCAGCACTGCTCGACGATCCTCAGGGACTCCCAGCACTCGGCGAGGCGGATGCGGAACCGGCCGTAGGCGTCCTGGGTGTCCCAGGTGATGACGTCGAAGTCGTAGGTCTCGTAGCCGCAGTAGGGGCTGCGTCTTGCGCAGGTCCCACTCGTACCCGGTGGAGCGCAGGATCGGCCCGGTGACGCCCATCATCATGCAGGCCGCGAGGTCCATCTTCGCGACGTTGCTCATCCTCAGCTTGAAGATGGGGTTCTCGTTGCAGAAGGTGGCGTACTCGGGCAGGTGCTTCCTCAGCCAGGTGATGACGGTCCGCAGATGCTCCAGCCCCCATCCTGGATGTCGTTGGCGACGCCACCAGGACGGATGAAGGCATGGTTCATGCGCAGGCCGGTCAGGCCCTCCAGGAAGTCGAGGATCATCTCCTCCCGGAAGGCAACGGTCATCACGGTCAGGGCGCCGATCTCCATGCCGCCGGTTCCCATCGCCACTAGGGTGAGAGGCGATGCGGTTGAGCTCCATCACTAGGACGCGGATGATGCTGGCCCGCTCCGGAATGTCGTCGGTGATGCGCAGCAGCTTCTCGACGGCCAGGCAGTAGACGGCCTCGTTGAACAGCGGCGCGACATAATCCATGCGGGTACAGAACGTGACCCCTGGGTCCAGGTCTTGTACTCCATGTTCTTTTCGATGCCGGTGTGCAGGAAGCCGATGGCGGGCCGGATGTGGGTGACGGTCTCCCCATCCATCTCCAGAATGAGACGGAGCACGCCATGGGTTGAGGGGTGCTGCGGCCCCATGTTCACGACGATGGTCTCGTCGCCCCGCTCAGCCTGCTCGGCGGCGATCTGCGCCCAGTCGCCTCCCTGCGACAGGTAGACGCGGTCAGCCTGCGACTCGCCGGGTCCGGCGAAGATGTCGTTGCTCATCAGTTGTACGTCCTCCGCTGATCGGGGGCGGGCACAGTGGCTCCCTTGTACTGGATGTCTATGCCGCCCAGCGGGTAGTCCTTGCGCTGCGGATGGCCGGCCCAGTCGTCGGGCATGAGGATGCGGGTCAGCGCGGGGTGGCCATCGAACTCGATGCCGAACATGTCCCAGGTCTCACGCTCATGCCAGTCGGCCATCGGATAGGTTGCGACGACGGAGGGCACGTGGGCGTCACCCTCGGGGGCGGTCACCTCCAAGCGGACGCGCCGGTTGTGGGTGATTGACAACAGGTGGTAGACAACATGCAGTTCGGCACCAGCCTGCTGCGGATAGTGCACGCCGCTGACGGACACGCACATCTCGAAGCGCAGGTGCGCGTCGTCACGGAATGCCTTGACGGTTTCCAGGAGGTGCTCCCGGGGGACGAAGATCGTCAGCTCGCCGCGGTCGAAGAGCACAAGCCCACCGTTGAGAGCCGGAACCAGCTCGGCGGCCCTGGCGACGACGGCGTCGAAGGGCTCACCGAAGGGCCCCCACGGTCTGGCCCGGCATCTGCAGGGTGCGCACGATCTTGCCGTAGCCGGAGGTGTCGCCGGAGCCTCGGCTCCACATGCCAGCCTTCGTCGCGAACACTGGAGCCTGCGGCACATCCGCATCGGTCTGCGGAATCAACTCGCCTGGGGTCTTAGTCATCGCATGAGTCCCTTCAGCTCATGGGTGGCGGGCGCGGCCAGGGCGGCCTGTTCACGCTCCGCGATGACGGCGGCCTCGTTCGGCCCGATGGGCCGCTTCGCAACCTCCTTGCGGAGCTTGAACATGGCGTCGATCAGCATGTCGGGCCTCGGCGGGCAGCCCGGCACGTACATATCGACGGGGACGATGTGGTCGCAGCCCTGGACGATGGCGTAGTTGTTGAACATGCCGCCCGAGGATGCGCAGGCGCCCATGGAGATGACCCACTGGGGTTGGGCATCTGGTCGTAGACCCTGGCGCACGATGGGCGCCATCTTCTGTGACAGGCGTCCGGAGACGATCATGAGGTCGGCCTGGCGCGGCGAGGCGCGGAAGACCTCCCTGCCCCCAGCGGCCAGAGTCGTAGCGGGGGTGCCGTGAGCCATCATCTCAATGGCGCAGCACGCCAGCCCCATGGTCACCGGCCAGAACGAGGCCTGCCGGAACCAGCCGAACAGCCCCTCGACGGTGTGGTGAGCAGCAGTCCGCTCGGAAGTTTCTCTTCGATACCCATCTGGTCACACCTCTCAATCCCAGTCGAGGCCGCCGCGGCGCTTGACGTAGTAGTAGGCCACCAGAACCGTCACCAGGAAGCTCACGATGGCGATGATCCCGAAGAAGCCGAGCCCCTTGTAGGTGACCGCCCAGGGGTACAGGAACACGATCTCAATGTCGAAGACGATGAACAGCATCGCGATCACGTAGTACTTCACGGGAAGCGGCCGCCGCCGACCGGCTGCGGGGTGGGCTGGATGCCGCACTCGTAGGAGTCGTACTTCGCCCGGTTGTAGCGGCGCGGGCCGACGAGGACGCTCAGGATCATGGAGACCACCACGAACACGGTGGCTCAACACCGCCATCCCGACGACGGGGATGTAGAGGTTCATTGCAGTTTCCCTTCCGCTCTGCCTGCCCCTGTCATGCGGACGGCGCTGCCTTGCACAGGGCGTTGATGATGCGGTCCATGACGTCGCCGTCGTGGCGGTCCGTCAGGTTGGCCAGCAGCTTCATGACAAACCGCATCAGGGGTCTTGTGAGGCAGGGCCGTAGGTGGTGCACAGACGCATCACCCGCGGGTCGCCGATCAGCTTCACGAAGATGGTTCCGAGCCGGTAGTAGCCTCGAGACGGGCCTTCAGCTCGGTCCGGTAGCCGTGCAGGGCACGTTCAGCGGGCTCGGTCCCGATTCCCCGGGCGTGGGCCTCGGCAATGGCGTCGGCGGCCAGTTCGGCAGACTCCATGGCGTAGGCGATGCCCTCCCCGTTGAAGGGTTGACCATCCCGCCGGCGTCACCGACCAGCAGCAGCCCGCGCCCTGTAGACCGGTTGGCGGTTGAAGGCCATCGGCAGGGCGGCCCCCTGGATCTTGTTGACCCGGTTCTCCTCCCGGAAGCCCCACCTCCGGAGTGTTAGCCAGCCAGCGCCTCATCAGCTCCCGGTAGTCGGTCTTCTGGAAGGACTTGGACGTGTTCAGCACGCCGAGGCCCACATTGCAGGTGCCGTCCCCCATCCCGAAGATCCAGCCGTATCCGGGCATCAGGGTGGATTCGCGGGGCTTGCCGTCCCACAGCTCCAGCCAGGACTCAAGGTAGTCGTCATGGGTTCGCGGCGACGTGTAGTAGGCCCGATAGGCCACCCCCATGGGACGGTCGTTGCGTTTGTTCAGCCCCATGGACACCGACAGGCGGGACGAGTTGCCGTCGGCGGCCACGACCAGGGGGCTGTGTACTCATCACCGTTGCGGCTGCGCACTCCCACGATGCGTCCCGTGCGGTCGTCGAGGATGGCCTCGGTGATGTTGACGCCCTGGTGCATCTCGGCTCCCTGGGCGACGGCATGCTGGGCGAGGAGGTTGTCGAAGTCCGCCCGGGGACGAACCAGGCCGTAGGGCGGGTAGTCAGTCAGGGAGGGCCAGTCCAGTTGGAAGGGCTCCACGCTGCCGCCGCAGATCCGCAGTCCCTTGTTGTGCAGCCACCCGGCCTCGACGGAGGTGTCGATGCCGAGTCTCACCAGCGAGCGGGTTGCCCGCGGGGTGAGTCCATCGCCACAGACCTTCTCACGCGGGAACCTGCTCTTCTCCAGCAAGAGGACACCAAGTCCCCTACGTGCGAGATGGGCGGCAGCGGCGGACCCGCCGGGGCCAGCGCCGACCACCACGACGTCGGCTTCCGCCTTTGGCATTCTGCTCTCCTCAATAGCTTGTACATGGACACCAAAAACCACGGCTTGATCAGCCAGTCTAAGGGGCAGAAGACCGTTGTCACCAACCCAGCGAAAATTAGCCTCGAATCGGCTCTGACAAGGGGTTTTGCGAGGTTTTTAGCAACATTTTTCGGTGCGTTATTCGCCCTGTCCGCGGAGACGCCGCGCGGGCTGCCTGAGACCCGCCTGGCCACCTGGCTGAGGCCTCAGCTATCGTTCCCAAGGTGAGCCTCGACTTCACGACGAAAACGACTGCGAGCCAGCACAGTCGCCATCGACGATCCGGGAGACCTCTCCGTTTCCTCACGCCGGAGCGATCCACCGCCTTCCTCCGCCACGGCGAGGGCATCGTGACGTTGGGCGAGGTTGCCCGCTTCGACACCGACTACGCCGACGCCGCGGATGTCTGGTGGGATGAGGTCAGCGCACACATCGACCACGACTCGGAGCTCCCCGGCTCCTGGGGAACCGGCCCTCTCGCGGTGGGTTCCTTCGCCTTCGACCCGGAGAGTTCACGGGCCCGCTCCGTCCTCATCGTGCCGCACACGATCCTGGGGCGTCGCGCCGGCCAGAGCTGGATGACCCGGATCAGCGAGGGACGATGCAGCCTGGAGCTCCCGAAGCCCGGTGAGCCAGTCACCCAACCCGACGGCATCAAGCTGCTCCCAGACGGCCTCCCCGACGACGAGTGGCTGAAAGTCGTCGCCGAGGTCGTGGAGCGCATCCGCTCCCAGCAGGTGCACAAAGTGGTTCTGGCACGGTCTCTCAGGGCTAGGGGCCATCCAGCCCATCGACCCGCGTCACGTGCTGCGACGCCCTGCTGGCGGCCTACCCCCATGGCCTGGAGCTATCTCGTGGACGGCATGATTGGGGGCCACCCCCGAGTTGCTGGTACGCCGCCAGCACACTCTCGTGACCTCGAGGGTCCTGGCGGAACCCTCTCCATGGACCCGGGGCACAGCGACCCCCTGGCCCTGACCCAGCAGCTGACCGGCTCACGCAAGGACATCCTGGAGCACGAGTTCGCCGTCGCCTCCGTCACGGACGCCCTCGAACCCCTATTGCGCAGCGATGAACGTGCCCGACTCTCCATCAGTGCTCACCCCTGCCAAACGTGATGCACCTGGCCACCGACATCACGGGGTGACCGACCCGGAGACCAGCGCGTTGGCCCTGGCCGCTGCGCTTTCACCCCTCGGCCGCAGTGTGCGGCACCCCGACCTTCGAGGCGGGCGAGATGATCGCCGAACTGGAGTCCCTGGATCGCGGCCGCTATGCGGGCCCCATCGGCTGGGTGGATTCCAACGGCGACGGTGAGTGGGCGATCGCGCTGCGAGGGGGTCACATCAAGCCCGCGCAACCCGACGAGATCCGGCTGTTTGCAGGAGCTGGAATCGTCGCGGACTCAGTGCCCGCCGCTGAGCTGGCCGAGACCGAGGCGAAGTTCGTCCCCATGCTCCAGGCTCTGGCCTGCGTTAAAGGCACCAGTTCCAGAGATTCTCCTCGGGCCCCTGATGCGGCAAGCCTCACCTGATGACGACGGAGCCCGCAGACGACAGGATCACGCGCCTCAGCCATTTTCCCCTTGTGAGCGGCTCAGGGGAAGGCCACCCTTCGAACATCGTCACATATTTACGCAATGCATCACTCTTCTAAACCCACTGATTTACGCGAGAATTTCATGCATATACCCCAGTCAGCGTAGGTTTCGCTTGCTTGCAGGGCTTCTCGGGGCGACGTAGCGTAATTCCCGTCGGACACGTTACAGACGAAAGGCTAGAGGTTATGTCCACCATCACCCCCATCACGTCCTGCACCACAACAACCTGCGCTTTCAACAACAACGGCTGCACCGCTTTCGCAATCACCGTTGACGGGTCATCGGCCTGCACCACTTTCATCACCCTCGACGCCCGCGGTGGCCTGCCCACCGCCGACGGCCGCGTCGGCGCCTGCCAGCGTCTCGACTGCGTCCACAACAAAGACCTGATGTGCACCGCCAGCGGGGTCACCGTCACTGACGGGGCCTGCACCTCCTACGCGGCCCGCTGACACCGCTGGGCCCGCCGTGGCCCCACGTCTGAAACAAATCAAGCGCGGGCCCCGCTTTCGCGAGGCCCGCGTGTCCTCGGGACCAGCCGTCAGATGCGCCTATGGGCGCACCGGCCCCTGAGCCTGACACGAGGCGCTCCAGCTCAGCCGACAAAGCCGGCAGACTCGCTGGGCGATCCTCGAAGCCTGCGAACACCGTCGCGGTCTCCTGCTCGTTGATGTGCATGAGCGTCACCCCGGCCGGGTTCACGTCGATGCAGAACACCTGCCCCAGCAGGTGGTTGCAGATGCCCACGGTGTTCGGGCGGATCGTCGCCCGTCCGGGCAGCACCCCGCCGGAGACCGCCCGGCACACCTGACGCAGGGCATCAATCCCCAGCTCCGCGACCACGGCATGAGCTGCAAAGTCATCCTGGAGGGGGTTCGGCGGGGCCGCCATCACCTCGTCCCAGGACAAAGGCGTCACGCCGCCGTGGTCGTGAATAAGCAACCGATCAGCCTCCACCACGCCCACGCGGGTCCCCGGAAGCTGGGCCAGTTCGGCGACGCGCTCAGGCAACTGACCCTCAGCCAGCAGAGATGCCACATCCACGCCTGGAAGCAGCACCAGCTCACCCAGCAGATGGACTGAGGCCGCGATGGCCGAGAGCATCACCTCATGGCTGTGTCGAATCAGGTCGAGGCGAACCATCACACCATGCCCCGCAGGCATGGCGGAGAGCGGACAGTCCCCGTCGGGCCTCAAGGCGACGACCAGAGCGCCGTTCTCCGTGAGCCCATGGGCCACGAAGTCGTACTGGCTGTCCAGGCGCCATGCGACAACGGAGCAGGCCGCGCCGCCTGCCAGCATCCGCCGGGCGAGCAGCTGGGCGCATTCCAGACTCATCACGTCCCCGGCGGCCTCCGGTGATGTGCTCATCCGCCTTCCACCTTCCCGAATTGATTAACGACACCCCTAGCGCACGCAAATCAAATGAAGGAAGGCTACCCTGCCTTAGAGGACTCCGCCGTCGCCTACCGGCGGCGCTGCACCCTCACCTTCGTGACGCTGCCGCCCCGATGCTGGGCGCGTTCCTCCTGGAGACGACGTCGCTGCTCCTCATGCTCGTCCATCAACGCCTGCTGCGTCATGCCGGAGCGCAGCACCAGGAAGGCGACCAGTGCCACCGCAAGGGAGATCCAGGACGGCCAGCCCAGGATCAGCGGCAGCGTGACCAGCGCCACGATGTCGACGCCCCGCAGGACCGCGAACATCATGCCGGGGGGCATGGCCCCGAATCCGACGGCGACCATCGGCCCACCGTAGTTCGGCGGCTTGGCGCTGACCCAGCGGACAGCGGCGAGCAGCCCGGCGATCGCCGTGATGAAGGAGGTGGAGAACCCGGCGACGAGATCCCCGTCGGGCCCCGCCAAGAGACCGCCGAAGGCGGGCATCGTCGCCAACGCCCACAGCAGAGCCAGCGCTGCGGGGACTGCCATCGCGGCCTGCTTCACCTCGGACGTCGAGAACGGGAAGCAGCGCTGGAGGCCCTGGGTTCGGGTCAGCACCCGCAGTGAGGTGCAGAAGGCGATCAGCGTGCACATCAGCACCAGCGCCGAGATGGAGGGGCTCAGAACACCGACGCCAAGGGCCTGGATGGCATAGGGGCACCAGCATGGACACCAGCCAGAACAGCAGGGGCGCGGGTGCGCCACAGCCGCTGCACATCCCGCATCACGATGGCCCACAGGCCGCGGCCAGCCCAGGGTCGGACGGACGTACCCCCTGTTCCTGGCCTGATGCTCAACGAGGATGTCACGCACCAGCGCCAGATCCAGGGCGAAGGCCGCGCCCTGCATGCCAGACAGCAGCGACGACCCGGAGGTCAGCCGCTGCCTGCGCATGTGCCGCAGCCTGCGCCAGGCGGGGAGAAGGCTCACCAGCCCGATCACCAGGCCGCCGCCGGCAACCCCCAGGCGAACTCGGCGCTGAGCGCCTGGACTGGCTCGATGGGCAGCCAGCCCGCAGCGATGCCGATGAGGATCGCCAGCGACGCGAAGGCAGCCACTCCCACCAGCCACAGCACCAACGCCGTCGCCCAGCGGCGTTCAGCACCCTGCTCGGCCGCGGCGAAGGCGACCAGGCCAAAGCACCCGGCTCCCGAGGCCAGAGACCACGCCAGGATCTCCAGCCAGCTGCCGCCCACGAGTGTCGCCACCAGGGCGCCGAGTGCCGCCCCGGCAATCAGGGCAACCAGCACGGAGCCCACGAGCCGCCCAGTCAGGAGCCTGCGTCGGTCGACATCACCGTCCATGATCCAGAAGCCCTCGGCGGCTGAGGCGACGATGGGACCAAACATCCGGGCCACCACCAGGGCAAGCGCCAGGAAGGATGCGACCGCGGCCCAGGGCAGCAGGTCGCGGGCCGCCACGCAGGCCTGCGCATCGCAGCCAGCGGCCGATCGCTGGGCCTGCATCACAGAGCTGACCAGCATGGCGCCGATCAGCACCACGCCGAAGACCATCACGTAGGCGTCCTGCAGGGGCCTGCAGGAGGTTCCGGTCAGCCCTGCCGCGCCGCCAGTCACGCACCAGCAGCCGCAACTGGGTCTCGTCGACCTTCCCGATTGCCCCGAAGCTGTCGCTCATCGACGCTCCCCCAGCCGCACCTCACGGGCCCCGATGGCGGCAAGCAGGCTCGGTTCGTGGCTCGCAAGCACGATCGCCAGGCCGTCCTGCAGCTCAGCCTTGAGGCGGTTGCCAAGCCATTCGACGCCCTCGATGTCCAGCCGCTGCTCCGGCTCATCCAGCACGAGCAGGCGACGCGGCCGCACGAAGGCAGTGGCCAGGGCAAGGCGGCGACGCTGCCCCGAGGACAGTGTGGAGGGCAGCTGCCCCGCCTGCGGGACGAGCTGCACCTCCTCCAGGACCTCATCCACCAGGTCATCGGGATCGGCGATCCCGTGGGCGCGGGCCAGCAGATCCAGGTGCTCCACCACCGAGAGGTCCGGGAAGAAGTCCAGATCATCAATCACCGTGGCGACGTTGCGGCGGATCTCCGCGCTGGTCTCGTTCATCCGGACGCCGAGGACCTCGACCTTGCCCCTCATCGGGACGGTCAGCGCCCACCAGGCACCGCAGCACCGTCGACTTGCCCGCGCCGTTGCGTCCCGTCAGGGCCACAGCCTCGCCCGCCGCGACCTGGAGGTTGAAGCCCTCCACGATCGTCACGGGCCCGTAGGCCTTCTTCAGCTTGTCCACCTTGAGAACTGTGCTCTTCTTCGCCACGCCGACCATTGTGACGCATCCGCCCCGGCGCCATGGCCGTCGTGGCATGTGAGACCCCCGGTAACGCCCAGACGAGTAACGCTAGAATGAAACAAAGTACCAACGGAGGTAATTCATGAGGGGTACCGCCTACGTCCATCCTGAAGCCACCCTGCGCCCCGGCAAGCTGGATCTGCTGGCTGCCTGGCTGCCCGACCAGTGGTGGTTCGACGGCGATGCGAAAGACCTGGGCATCGTCGCCGAGTTCAGCTTCGTCGATCCCGCGGGGAAGCCGGGTTTGACTGTCTGCTCGTACGATCCTCTGATGCGGTGTATCACATTCCGATCGCCTGGCGCTCGAAGCCACTTGACGGCGGAACCCTGATCGGCACCACAGAGCATTCAGATCTGGGAACCCGATTCGCCTACGACGCCCAGACCGATCCCGCCTATCTGAAGGAGCTCGTGCGTGTGATCCGGGAGGAGGACACCGACGCTGACATCGTCGAGGTCGGCCAAACCGCCCCGCGGTCGAAGAACATCAAGGTCTTCGGCAGCGGCCTGGTTGCCGGGGAGACCACCGGCTATCCGCATGTGGTCCACAAGCTCGACCGAGCGCCCATCAAAGACGTCGTGGGCCAGCTGATGGGCCAGTGGCGCCACAACGGGGCCGAGCGGGTGGATCTTCTGGCGGTCCTGCACTGAGGTCTCCCATCGCGCTTAGAGTCCGCTGTGGGCGCTAGGCTGAGGCCATGCACTCAACGCGAGCGGATCTCAATAAGAAACGCGCCGAGGTCTCGGCGATGTTCGACGGCGTGGCCGCTCGCTACGACCTGCTGAACAGCCTGCTGTCCCTCGGGCGGGATCGGGGCTGGCGGCGGGCCACGGTCGAGGCCGTCGCAGCCAGACCGGGCGAACGCATCCTGGACCTGGCAGCTGGGACGGGAACCTCGTCACTGCCGTTCCTGGAGGCGGGCGCCCACGTCTTCCCCACCGATTTGTCGATGGGGATGCTGCGCGTCGGCAAGAGACAGCAGCCCCGGCTGTCCTTCGTCCGCGGCGACGCGCTGGCCCTGCCGTACGCCGACGACTCCTTCGACGCGGCCACCATCAGCTACGGCCTGCGCAACGTGGAGGACACAGCCGCGGCGTTGCGCGAGCTGCTCCGCGTCACCAAGCCCGGCGGTCGCCTGGTCATCGCCGAGTTCTCCACCCCCACCAATCCGGCACTGCGCTTCGCCTACGCACAGGGGGCTCTACGCCTGGTCCCGATGGCGGCGAAGGTGTCGAGCAACCCGGTCGCCTACGGCTACCTGGCCGAGTCCATCCTGGCATGGCCTGCGCAGGAGCAGCTTGCGGATCTGATGGCCGCATGCGGCTGGCGGGAGGTGGAATGGAAGAACCTGACGGGCGGGATAGTGGCGCTGCACCGGGCCCGGAAGTGAGCTTCCTGCTGGATCCCTACGCGGCCCCGCAGCTGCCCGGTCAAGACCTTCAACGCATTCAGCCCCAGCATCCCAAAAGCCCGCCCAACCCCTGGATGAGTCGCTGCGGGAGGCCTTCTCCGGCGGCTCGGAGTTCCGCGAGCGGATTCTGGCTGCCATCCGGCGCGGACGTGAGTTCCTGGACCTCAAATCAACTCCGAGGAGCGAGGCCGACACCCTGACTGCCATGGCCGACGGAGTCCCGGTGATCATCGGCGGAACGCTGCCCGATGATGTCGAGGGGCATCGCTGTGGCCGTCCCGACGCCCTGGTCCGCGGTGACAACCAGCCGGATGGCCGCCCCGGCTACTGGCCTGTGCGGGTCAAGCCCTACCGGGTGCTGGAGCGGCAGCGTCGCGCGGAGGAGCTCAGAGCATCAAGTCTGGCAACCCCCACGCAGCTGGGTCCCCTGCGGGGCTTCCGGTTCCGCGCCTCACCGTCAGGGGTGCTGCTGGAGCTCGCACACCATTGGAGGCTCCTCCAGGCCTGCGGCTCGGCAGCGGGCACTGCGCTGGCGGGCGTCGTCGGCACCGACGACAAGCACGCCTCCCTCATCTTCTGGGTGCCCCTTGAGCTGAGGTTCCTGCGCACCTTCTCCCGCACCTCCCCACTGGCCACCGGCTGCGCTCCGCACTGGAACGCTACGACCACGAGCACGATTTCCGCGTCTACGTCGCCCAAGAGGCCACTACCCGTTCCCCCGATGACGAGCGGCCGCCCGTGGTGCGTCCCATCCGCATCGCGGAATGCGAGTGGTGCGCCTGGTGGGAGACGTGCCGCCCACGCATGGACGACGACGACATCTCGCTGCGGATCTCGAAGACCCCGCTGGATGTCCGGGAACTCCAGACGCTGATGGGGCTGGGCATCACGACGGTGTCCCAGCTGGCCGAGGCGAACATCGACACCCTGCTGCCGGATTATCTGCCGCTGACCGCGCACCGAGATCATGCGGAAACCCGGCTGCGCACAGCAGCTCGCCGGGCGAGCATGATGAAGCGGGGGGTCTCCCTGGAGAAGGTGTCCGTGGGGCCGGTCGAGGTTCCCCGCACCACCATCGAGCTGGACCTGGACATTGAGACCGACGAAGCCGACCGCACCTACCTGTGGGGAGCGCTGCTGACGGACCGAGGCACCGGTGAGCAGCTATTCCGGCACTTCAGCTCATTCACGATCCTCAGCCCGTCGGCGGAGGTGGGTCTGGCCGTGGAGTTCGCACGCTGGCTGATGGCGCTGGTGGAGCGGCATCCCGACCTGAGGGTCTACCACTACTCCGACTACTGAGGTGGTGCATCTGAGAAGGCTGGCGGATCGCAGCCAGCATCCCGACCTGCTGGCTGCCTGCGACCTGATCAAGGGGCATTTCATTGATCTGTTCGCCTTGGTGCGTGACAACTTCGTCGGAGTTGACGGCCTGGGGTTGAAGGCTGTGGCGTCGAAGGGCGCCGGGTTCTTCTGGCGGGACGAGGAGCCGGGTGGGCTGAACTCCCAGACCTGGTTCGCCGCCGCCGTCAACGGCCCCACACGGGAGGAACGAGCGGCGGCGCGCCGCCGGGTGCTGGAATACAACGAGGACGATGTGCGAGCCACCTGGCACGTGCGCGAATGGATGGAGAAACTGGACGCCTCCCCACAGATCGACCCGGCTTAGGGTCGTTTATGAGCAACCATGCTAAAACATCATCAAGCATCAATCTCCCCGTGCGTGCAGCATCATGCGCGCTGAGCACCAGTCAGCCGTCTCTCCCGCGGCCACCTGACGCACGATCTGCGCCACCTGCGCAGCGCCTCCTGTCCCAACCGAGTTTTGCGTAGTCCGTGAGCCAGTCGGCGGACGCGGGCAGACGCCCGAGGCAGTCCTCGGCGACGATCTGGGCGATATCGCCACGGCCGGCCAAGGACTCCAGCCGGTCATACATGTACCGAAGAGCCCGCATCTCGCTGCGCTTTCGCCAGCGCACGCACCTTCGACGTGTCCAGGTGCTCCGGGGGCCAGTCGGTTCGCGCGAAATGCGGCTGTGTCCCTCGCGTGACCTTGTCGGCGTTGAGGACTTGGCTCACATTCTGGGGTGGGAGCATCACCGTGGGGATGCCTGCTGCTCCGGCCTCCAGCAGGGTTGTGAGTCCGGGCGAGGGTGAACAGCAGAGCTACTCTCAGCCAGCAGTCTGCCGACTTCGCTGTGCCTCACGGGACCGGCTTCAACGCCTGCGGGAAAACTGGCTGCCGTCTGGGTGTCGACGTTTCCTATCACGTGGACTTGGTACCCTGATCCTGCAGCATCCTCACCAGGGATGGAAGAACCAGGCCGCAATAGGATGGGGTCTCTGCTGAGAATGGGGGAATGGACCCCGCCGACATTCACCAGCGCGAAGCCATCCCGCAGCCAGCCGGGTCCTGCTGGGGCACTATCGCCTCAACCTCAATGAGATTGCGAACTTCCGCGAGGCTCGGCAGGCCCTTGACATTCATGCCCGCAACCTGTTGGGCACAGTACGCGGCAACATCAGTGCAGATGTGATCCTCTGTGCCCCAGAGGTGGGCGAGGCTGTCAACATAGATCACCAGGGATGCCACGTCGGGTCAGCCGCGTGGCCAGTTCTGGATCAAGAATCACCAGTGCGGCGTCGACATCCCCAGGTCAGCGTCCTCAGAGACTCGACGGTCATCGGTTCTCAGCCCAATCGAGGAGCCGAGCCGAGACTGCATGAACATCAGGTCTGCGTCTGGCAGATGCTGAAGGATCGCGCTCAGCTTGCCGGCGGCCCCGAAACCGAAGTCGACCGACGAGCACAGCAATCTCATATGTGCCCCAGCGGCGGGTGCTTTGGAATTCACTGTCATGTCCTCTCCTCCACACGCGCGAGGGCCTCATCGACTGTTGTCGCCCTGTGGACATGGGTGAGAATCTCTGGACTGACCATTCCGCCAGCGATGAGCGACTCCTCCATGAAGTGGAACCAGCTCTTCCAGTACGTGGACTCTGGGGGCTCAACAAGCACCACTGGTCTTATCGGAAGCCGTTTCGTGTCCTGCAAAACCAAGACCTCAAAGAGCTCATCCATGGTTCCCACACCCCAGGCAATGCCCATATGGCATCGACTCCCCTGAATCAGCATCACTTTGCGGAGCGCAAAGCTCTCCACTGTGACTGAGCGCGATGCGTCAAGAGTGGTCTCTGGTATTTCGCCTTCAATGTCGATCCGCACAGCACGCGATCTCTCCTCGCCCGCACCGTCGCGGACAGCCTGCATCACACCTGGGCCACCGCCTGTGATGACAACCCATCCGTTGTCGACGAGTGCCGCCCCGAGGGACTCAGCCAGGGAATACGTCGGCGACGCGGGGGCGGTGCGCGCAGACCCGAAGACAGTGCCCATCTTCAGACCCTGGTTGTGCCATCTGGCCGAGTCAGCCCACGTGTCGAGGTGCTCAAGGTCCCTCGCTATCTGATCCAGATGCGGGCGCTGCAACGCCAGAGGAAGTTGCGCGCAGATCTGGTTCTCGCCATTCAAGGTCAGGTTCCCGGTCATGTGATGTCAACTACCTTTCATTTTGCCCTCAAGAGGGAGCTGATGCACCGAATCTCGGCGACATACTCGGCATTTCAGAGTGCAGAGAGTCTTCCAGTGTCGAGTTGAGCTGTTCTGTTCCCAGGTCTATAGTCCGAGCATCTCTTTGCCCAGTCATCCAGTGATGAGCGAGCTTTGACCCGCACAGTCACCTCGTTGAGTTGGTCCGATCCCGATCTGACATTCCCATGTCGACGCCTTCATAGTGTCTCTGGGCACCCTACGGGGTGAGTGATTCCTGGCGAAAAACTGTAACGTTCCACGAGAGGAGGTGAAACAACCGGCAATGGCACGACGGATGCCCTGCTGGCCTTCCCACGATGGGCTTCCGGTTCCCCTAACTCCGGTGGAGCAGCCGTCTTGGCCTCGCCATGCGTCAAACCACGACGCGCTGCCATCCGACGCTGGCCACGTCTCCTCTCCACGATCTGCATCGCGATCGCCCCCTCAGCGGTGGTCGCCTCATACGGAAACGGTCTCCCCCACCAACTTCCGCAACCCTACCAACAGGATTCGAGAAGTGAAGCCAAGATCGTGGGAAAGATGACCTGGTGAGCGCTGATCTAATCCAGGAGGCAGCGGCCGTGGCCGATGGGAACATCGTGGTGGGCCACGGACTCATAGCCCCCGCCATCGGGAGACCGGTTAGCCTGGTTCACAAGATCCCCAGAGGAGCACGATGCCAACACCTGACCGAACGCCTCGCACCGCCACGGTCCTCAGCCGCGAACGGCTGGCACCCACCATGGTTCGCCTGAGGCTGCACACCGACGACCTTGCGACGGTGGAGCTTCCCTTCACCGATCACTACATCAAGCTGATCCTGCCTCCCCGGGGAGCCGACTACTCCTGGCCATTCGATCTTGAGGAACTGCGCCAGAGTCTCCCCGCGGAGACGCAGCCAGTGTTCAGGACCTACACCATCCGCTCCTTCGACCGGGATTCCGGCATCCTCAGCCTCGACTTCGTCACCCACGGCTCAGGGATCGGCGGGCCCTGGGCAGAAACCGTGGCACCCGGCACCTCCGTCGGCTTCCGCGGCCCAGGGGTGCCTGGGGGCCGCGACCCGGCTACGACCACTTCATGCTGGCAGGCGACGAGGCAGCAGGCCCAGCAATCGCAGCCGCCATCGAGGCGCTGCCGGAGGGATACCCGCAACGGCATTCGTCGAGGTGGAGGACGAGAACCACCGCTTCCCCATGCCGGGGCACGACAACGTCGAGATGCACTGGGTGCTGCGTCGCGGGGCCCTGCCCGGGGAACCGCTCGCTGCTGCGGTGAGAGCCGCCGGCATGCCCAAGGGCCGGACGGGCTGGTTTGTCCACGGAGTCGCGGAGATGATCCGCGACCTGCGACGCCTCCTGTTCGTAGAACACGGGGTGCCTCGCAGCGATGTGTCCATCTCCGGCTACTGGAGACGCGGCATGACCGACGAGCAGTGGCGCGCCTCGAAGAGGGCCTTCAACGCCGAGATGGAAGCCCAGGGATAACCTCATCCATCTCCCAGACCTGACTGATGCCGAGCCGCGACAGGAAATCGTCGTCATGGCTGACCACCAGCACACCCCCGCGGTAACTATCCAGCGCGGCCACGAGCAGGTCGAGGGTCTCCACGTCGAGGTTGTTGGTGGGCTCATCAAGGATCAGCAGCTCCGGGGTGGGTCGGCCAGCAGCAGCGCGCCAGGGGTGGCGCGGAAACGTTCACCGCCTGACAGCCCCCTGACAGGACGGTCGATGTCAGCTCCTCTGAGGTCGAAGCGTGCCAGCCGGGACCGAAGTTCCATGCTGGTGGCCGACGGCGCAGCCTGTCCCACTGCCTCCCGCACGGTCTGCGCATCAGCCAGGACATCGAGTCGTTGTGGCAGGTGGCCGAACCGGCTGGTCAGCACCCGCCCAACCGGTCCTCCGTTCAGCAGTTGACCCAGCAGACGGGTCTTACCGGACCCGTTGCGTCCCATGAGCGCCACTCGCTCCGGTCCCTGCAGCACGAGCGTCGGATCGACGGCGGTAACCTCCAGGAGCCGTCGGGAGGCAGGCACCTCCAGCTGGGGCAGGTCGAGGGCGAGCTCCGGCTCCCGTCGCAGCCGCGACTCTGCCTGCTCCACGGCTTCGCTGGCCGTCTCGACGCGGGCTCTGGCACGTTCTCCTGCTCGGCCGGCGCTTCCCTCAGCACGGTTGGCAAAATAGTCGCGTGCCACTTTCTCCACCCCACGTCGCTGGGCTCTTCTTCCCACCTGACGCTGTCTGGAGGCCCGCTCCATGACCTCGATGCGGTGACGGTAGGCCTGTCGCAGCTGCTGCTGCGCCTCCCGCACATCACGTTCCGCAGCCTCCCGCTCAACCATCACGCCAGCCTGGAACGAATCCCAGTTGCCGCCGGTCAGATGCACCTGACCTGAGCGGACCTCCGCGATGGCCTCGACCCGCCGCAGGAGCTCCCGGTCATGACTGGCGACGAGGACGGCACCACGCCAACGGGACAGCAGATCGTAGACGCGGTGACGTCCGTCCCGGTCCAGGTTGTTCGTCGGCTCGTCCAGGATGGCGATGTCACAGCGTCGGACCCGCAGCCCGGTCAGCGCCACGAGCATCGCCTCCCCACCGGACAGGGTGCCGAGGCTGCGGTCAAGGCTCAGAGCGAGGCCCGCGGCAGACAGTTCCGCCTCTGCCCGGGCCTCAATGTCCCAGTCGTCGCCGACGGTGTCGAAAAAGATGCTGATCGGCTTGGCCGTCGCTGATGGGCGCGCAAGGCCGTGAGTTGGGCCCGGACCCCCAGCAGGTCTGCCACCTCGTCGTCCTTGCGGAGGGTCAGCTGCTGGGGCAGCAGGTCGACGACGCCGTCCCGCACGATGGTGCCGGAGGTGGAGCTTGAGGTCGCCGGTGATCAGGCGCAGCAGCGTTGTCTTGCCGGATCCGTTGGACCCCACCAGACCGGTCGTCCCGGGTGGGAAGGCGACTGTGACGTCGCTCAAGCAGGGATTCGCCATCAGGCCAGGTGAAGAAGACGTGAGAAAGAGAGAGACGTGAGGGCATGGAACTCCGATCGGTCAGCGGGAGACGCTGAGCCGGGGCGGCGCTCCACGGCGTCAGCGCGGGTCAGAGAACCACGTGATCAGTCATTCTTTCTCCTTAGTCGGGGCAGAAAGGCTAGTCCAGTGCAGTGCATCAGGGCAAGAGCCCCACCGTTGGCGGCCCGCGCAGGAGCCCGTCAACGGTGGATACGGCTCCCCTGCGTCAGGGGGTGACGTTGGCGGGTAGCTCCGACAGGATCGCCTGCACCGTCGCCTTCGCGTCGCCAAAAGCACATCACCGAGTTGTCGTTGAAGAACAGGGGGTTCTGCACACCCTGCGTAGCCGGCGTTCATGGAGCGTTTGAACACCACGACCTTCCCGGCCTCCCACACCTTCAGCACCGGCATCCCGGAGATCGGGGATCCGGGTTCGTTCGCGGCGGGATTGACGGTGTCGTTGGCGCCGATGACCAAGACGACGTCGGTGTCGGCGAAGTCGTCGTTGATCTCATCCATCTCCAAGACAATGTCGTAGGGCACCTTGGCTTCGGCCAGCAGCACATTCATGTGCCCAGGCAGCCGCCCCGCGACCGGGTGGATGGCGAACCGCACCGTGATGCCGCGCTCCCGAAGCCTGGAGGTGAGGTCCGCCACGGGGTACTGGGCCTGGGCGACGGCCATGCCGTAGCCGGGTGCGATCACCACTGACGTGGCCTCCGACAACAGCGACGCCACATCGGTGGCGGACACCTCCGGTATTCCCCCACCTCCCCGCTCTCAACGGCTGGTGCATCCCCGAAGCCACCGAGGATCACGGAGACGAAGGACCTGTTCATGGCCCGGCACATGATGTAGGACAGGATCGCGCCAGAGGCCCCGACCAGGGCCCCGGTGATGATGAGGATGTTGTTGCCGAGCATGAAACCGCTGAACGCGGCGGCCCATCCCGAGTAGGAGTTGAGCATCGACACGACGACGGGCATGTCGGCTCCGCCGATGGCCGCCACCAGGTGGAATCCGAGCACCAGGGAGATCAGGGTGACCAGCGCCAGCGGAACCAGCGGAGGGACACCACATACCACCAGCCGAAGCCGGCCGTGGCCACGAGCATCAGCAGATTCAGCCAGTGCCGCCCGGGCAGAACCAGCGGTTTCGAGGCCATGCGTCCGTTGAGCTTGCCCCAAGCGACCAGGGAGCCAGTGAAGGTGACGGCGCCGATGAACACGCCGAGCACCACCTCGACGGAGTGGATGACATCCGCATTCTGGGCCTCCATATGGACGTTGAAACCCACCAGCACCGCCGCGGCCCCAACGAAGCTGTGCAGCAGCGCGATGAGCTCCGGCATACCGGTCATCTCGACTTTGCGGGCCTTCCAGACCCCGATGGAGGCGCCGATGGCGACAGCTCCGAGGAGCAGTGCGGCGAGAGGTCCAGTCGGGTTTGCCGGCGACAAGATCATCGTGGGCGATGTAGTAGTTCGTGGCGACCAGTGCGAAAAACCATGCCGAGGATGCCGAAGGCATTGCCCTTCTTCGCAGTCTCGTGTCTGCTGAGGCCGGCCAGGGCAAGGATGAACATCAGCCCTGCGGCGATGTAGGTGGCGTTGATGAAGTTGCTCAGCATGGCTCAGCCCTTCCGGAACATGTTCAGCATGCGGTGGGTCACCGTGAACCCGCCGAAGACGTTGATGGACGCAATCAGCACAGCCACGAAGGCAATGCCCTTGATCATCCAGTTGTCGTGGGCCAGTTGCGTCATCGCGCCGACCACGATGATGCCGCTGATCGCGTTCGTCACACTCATCAGCGGGGTGTGCAGGGCGTGGGTGACGTTCCACACCACGTAGTAGCCGACGACAATGGCGAGCACGAAGACTCCCATCAGCGCGACGAACTCCGCGGGAGCCACCGTCAGCAGGGCGATCAGAGCAACAGCCCCGAGCCCGACCCAGGCAACCTGATGCCACCATGGGCGTTCAGGGGGCTGCCGGCGCTGGGACAGCGGGCGCGGGGGCTCTCCCGCGGCGCCGGGCTGGGGGCTGCGGAGACCTGGATGGGCGGTGGCGGGAACGTGACTCGCCGTCACGCACCACCGTCATGGTCCGCACCACCTCGTCGTCGAGGCCGATGACGAGGTTCCCGTCCTTCTCCGGGGTCATCAGGGTCGAGCATTGACCAGGGTTCGTGCCGTAAAGCTGCGACGACTGCCCAGGAAGCCGCGACGCCAGATCGGTGTAGCCGATGATCGTCACCCATTGTCGGTGACGTAGCTCTCCCCGGCCGGGTCAGCTCGCAGTTGCCGCCGCCAGAGGCCGCCAAGTCGACGATGACCGAGCCGGGCTTTCATGCTCGCGACCATCTCGGCCGTGATGAGCCGCGGTGAGGGTTTGCCGGGGATGGCTGCCGTGGTGACGATGATGTCGACCTCACGGAGCTTTGTGCTGCGTACAGCTCGGCGGCGCGCGCTGCATAGTCTGCGCCGACCTCACGGGCGTAGCCGTCGGAGCTGACCCCTTGGTCGCTCTGGTCGACGTGCAGGAACGTCGCTCCCATGGAGGTGACCTGCTCAGCCGTCTCGGGGCGCACATCGGTTGCCCGGACCACCGCGCCGAGGAGTTGGCCGCTCCGATAGCGGCAAGCCCAGCAACGCCGGTGCCGATTACAAACACCGTCGCCGGCGGAACTTTGCCGGCAGCCGTCACCTGTCCCGTGAAGAACCGCCCGAAGGCATGTGCGGCCTCAATCACCGCCCGATACCCGGAGATGTTCGCCAGTGAGCTGAGAGCATCCAGGGCTTGAGCACGGGAGGTGCGCGGCACCATATCCATGCTCAGGGCATTCAGCCCCTGGGCGGCCAGGCATTTCGTCAGTCCGGGGTCCTGCCGTGGGTTGAGGAAGGAGATCACTGTCGCCCCGGGACGCATCTCCAGCAGCTGACTATCCGGAGGGGGACCGACTGACAGCACGATGTCCTTGTCCCAGGCCGTGGAGACGATCTCTGCCCCGGCCTCAGCGTAGGCCTCATCGCTGAAGGCCGCCTCAGCACCGGCTCCGGTCTCGATGAACACGCGATAGCCGAGCTTTCGCAGCTGGGTCACGGTCTTGGGGGTGGCTGCGACTCGAGTGTCGCCAGTCTCCCGGGGTACGCCAACATCCATGAGGTCACCGTATCGGTCCAGCTCAGGGGTTCGGAAGCAGGTGTGAGATTTCCGCAGTGGAGTGCAACCAGCGCCCGACGCCGAGGGTCATCTGCGTGGCCCAGCCACCAGTTGTCAGCGATAAGGGCCGGGATTGCCTTCGACCATCCACGACATCGCTTTTGGCGACACCCAGTAGCTATTTTTCTGCCCAAAAGCCACGTTGCTCAAACGGCCTCAGAATACGAGCGGGTGATCAGCCGACCACCCGCTCCACGAAATGAGGCCGGACCGGGAACGCCTCTCGGCGAAAGGCCGCTCGAAGCGGCTAAAGGTGGAGCCAGGGTTACCGCGATCCGGCGCATCCATATTAGCCGGTCACGATGTCCCAGGGGAAGCAATCACTCACCACAGCTTGTCGGCGTACCACGATTTCGCACAGGCCTCCAGGTCTGCGGCACGCTGGTCCCAGCGCGGCCCGAGGCGACGGCATGCGATGGCCGCGCGTTCGCACAGGTCACCGAAGTCACCGTCATACTTTCCCGACCAGGACGGCCCGGACCTCCTCTGCCACAGGCCCCTCCGGCAACTGCCGTTCTGACCTTCCGCAGATGCGCCAACGCGCCGAGGGAGAGACACAGCGGGGAGCCTGCGCCCACAACTCCAGCAGATCCTCAACCCCCTCCTGCTCTATGTATTCCAGCAGGCGGACCCTGATGGCGGGCGCCGCCTTGTCTCCCGACAGGCGCACGAGGACGGCGGCGGTGTCGTGCGCCACGGTACTGGCTTCCGCGGGGTCGCCAGTTCCGTCGAACTCCTCAATGATGTCGCTGGGCCGCTTGACGGGCTTATGGAACTAGCGCATCTCATCCTCTCCCACTAACTAATACAGCATTTGTCTTCTGACCCTATCGGGTTAACCCTGCATGATGTGGACGTGAAGCAGTTCCCGGCCGCGGATTGTTTGGTCGAGAAGTTCACAGAGTGATTCTACGCACGACGGTTTCGACGTGCTCCAGCCCGCGGCATTGGCCATGCCGGACAGGTCAACCCCTTGTGGGGCCCGGAATACTTGGTCGAAGGCACTCGCATAAGGGGCGGAGCCCTGCTCCAGGGAGGCGAAGATCGACCCACCCTGGTCATCCAAAAGGGACTACACGCATGCGTAGCTGTGGCTCAGGAACCGGCAGCACAAGAGACCCCAGGTCGTGTTGCAGGGTGATGTCTCCCAGCAGGACGGTGGTGGGGGCACCGGTGGCCAGCGCGATCCCGGTCGCCGTCGCCACGGTGCCGTCGATGCCCGCGAGGCCTCGGTTCGCCCAACAGACCGCTGGGCTCTGGTTGATGGGGGCTATATCCGCGTAGCGGATGCTGTTGCTCGCGCCGAGCACCAAGTTCTCACCGGGACGTGCGGCAGCCACGACTGCAGCGGCGACGGCCTCCCCGCTGAGCTCGCCCGAGGGTTCCAAAGCGGGCTCCTGCCAGCGCGCCAGCCACGCGGGATCGCCGGGGGGCAGGATCACCCCATCGACGACCTCAGCGGCCACGTGGCCCGGATCAACCCATTCGGCATGGCCTGCGACCACTATCAGCTCCACATCCTGGCGAGCCAGGAGGGCGGAGACGGGCCTGGACAGCGTGGGGTGACCGAACACCACGACCCGCTCGATCTCAGAGGCGAGCTTTGGAAGCATCTCCCGGTAGCGCGGGATCGCCCGCCCGGCGCGGGCGTTGCTGGATGGTTCAGCCAACAGCGGGACCCCAGCCATCTCAGCGGTGGCCCGCGCCTCCGCACCCACCTCTGGGGGCGCATCGCCGGCCAGCACCACGGTGCGGGCAGGGGCGGGTCGGGACACGGGCCTCCGCCCGGCGGCTCACGGCAACCCTGGGGCAGGGCCTGCTGGGGACGGGGCCTCGCACCTCAGAGTCGACGAGCGGCTCACCGAACTCGACGTTGACCTGCACCGGACCTGGCCTGGCGGGTCCTGATCCCCGCCGCCAGAGCAGCGGCCCGGGCGATGACCGCCCGCCAGGGCAACCTCCGTGCCTGCCTCCGGGCTGAGCCGGAGCACGTCGAGGGCCGCAGATCGGAGCTATGCCGAGCTGGTCGCAGGTCTGGTTCGCCCCGTGCCCACTGCGGTGGCAGGGGCGGTCGGCAGTCAGGAACAACAGCGGGACTCCTGCCGCCCTGGCCTCCATCGCGGCTGGAACCAGATTGCCGACCGCCGTCCCGGAGGTGCTGACCACCGCAACCACGTGGCCGGAGGCGCTTCGCCAGGCCAGCGCGGTGAAGGCCGCGGAGACGTTCGTCGATGCGGACGTGCAGCCGCAGCAGGCCCGCGGTGGCCGCGGCGTGGAGGGCCAGGGAGAGTGGGGCGTTCCGGGATCCGGGAGAGCAGCACGGCCTCCGTGACGCCTGCGGCAGGAGGGGCCTCGACGATGGCGACCCGAGCGGCGGTGAGCTCACGGCAGGCTCACCCCTGCGCCGCAGCCACGCGCCTGAGGCGTTCCTGCCACCACGCCGCCGTCGCCTCATCGGCTCGGTGCGCGGCAAAGTAGAGACCGGGTCCGGGATGAGGGGTGGAGCAACAACTCACCCGAGACGGGGGTGAGGGGGTGGGAGACCACATCCCCGCCAGCAGGTTCGCGGTCTCCAGCCCGCAGGCGAACGGCAGCTCGGGCAGGGCCGCTGCCAGCCCGCAGAGCCCGGCGTGGAGCCCAACCGAGGTCTCCACGGCGCTGGAGACCACCGCGGGCAGCCCCAGCTGCTCCACGAGCCGCAGGCAGGCTCAGGGCTCCCCGAGGGGCTGCTGCTTCAGCACGACGACATCCGCAGCGCCGAGATCCCGCACACGCAGGGGATCATCGGCCCGGCGGATCGACTCGTCGGCGGCGATGGCAGCCATGCCGTCGAGTCGACGGCGCAGCTCCGCCAGCTCTGCGGCGTCACGGCACGGCTGTTCGGCGTATTCGAGGGCCGGAGGGGCCAGCTCCCGCAGAGCGGTCTCAGCCGTGGCGAGGTCCCAGCCCCGTTGGCATCGATCCGGATCCGCCCCTCGGGCGGGGCCTGCCTCACCGCGGCGACACGGGCGATGTCGTCGTCGAAGGCTCTCCCCAGGGGCCGCGACCTTCACCTTGATGGTGGTGCAGCCGGACTCCTTGACGCGCGCCGCCACGAGCCAGGGGATGGCGGGCACGATGCCGTTGACGGGAACCCGTTGCCTGATCGGCTCAGGGCTCCCCTGTTCCGCGGCCTCGACGGCTGCCGCCAGCCAGGGAGCCGGCCTCCTCGTCGCCGTACTCGGGGAAGGGGCTCCACTCCGCCCAGCCGCAGGGCCCTCGAAGAAAGCACCCCTGGCGGCGGGTGAGGGGCCTCGGAAGGGCACCCGCAGCGCAATGTCGTAGACGATCACAGGGCAATCACCATCCCGGCGAGCAGCCCCACGGCCATGGCCAGCTCGGTCAGGGAGGCCGCCTGCAGCATGGCGATCGGGTCCTGACCGGAGGCTCCACGCAGGATGCGAGCCACCGGGCCGATCACCAGGGGCGAAGCCGAGCAGCCCGAGCCCGACCCACGGGGTTGTCAGCGCCATCATCCCCACCACCGAGGCCGCCCCGACCACGATGAGGGGCGACGAAGAACACGGGTCCCGGTGTCACCGAGCCGGGTGGCGAGTGCGTTTCCCGACGCGGGCATCCGCCGCCAGGTCCCGCAGGTTGTTGACCACCAGCAGCGCGCTGGCGAGGGCTCCCATGCCGGTGGCGGCCGCAGGATGCCGGGGTGATGGCACCGAAGGTGACATAGGTGGTGCCGACGGTCGCCACGAGGCCGAAGAACACGAAAAACCATCAGCTCCCCCAGGCCAAGGTACCCGTAGGGGCGGGGGCCTCCGTGTACAGCCAGGCCGCGGCCAGGCAGGCCGCCCCACCGCCAGCAGCCACCAGTTGCCACTGATGGCCACAACCAACAGTCCCAGGACGGCCGCCGCCGCGAAGCTGAGGAGCGCAGCCCGTCTGACGGCCCGCGGCGTGGCGAGCCCTGAGGCGGTGAGCCGGGTCGGGCCGACGCGGACGTCGTCGACTCCCCGGACGCCGTCGGAGTAGTCGTTGGCATAGTTCACCCCGATCTGCAGGGTCAGCGCCAGGCCAAGGCACAGCACCGGCACCACGATCAGCCGCCACAGCGGGGGGCGAGGGGGCGACACCGAGCCCGGCCACACCCGCCAGCACCGGCGCCATGGCGGCGGGCAACGTCCTCGGCCGGGCACCGGCCACCCAAACAGAAAGGCTCATGATGGGCTCATGCTAGGCAGCATCATCATCGCCGGTCGCCATGAGCCTCCGCAGCGCCGTCCGATCAGGTTTGCCGCCGGCTGTCCTGGGAATGGGGCAGGTCACCAGCTGCCGCGGAAGCCAGTGCCGGGGAAGCTGCCCCGTCAAAGCCTCACGCCACTGTCCCAGGGGATCCTCCGGCGCAAACAGCACGACCCGCTGTCCCCCACTCCTCATCGGGGGACTGCCAGCACCTCTGTCTCAGGATCGATGGCCGCCGCTGCCCTGCACCACTCGACAGGTCGACGTTCACGCCGCCGCTGATGACGACATCGTCAAGACGACCCAGGATGCGCAGCCGACCGTCCCTGCCACATGCCTCGGTCGCGGGTGAGGACAGCCCGTCGCGCAGCACCTCCGCGGTGGCCTCCGGGTCCCCAGGTAGCCGTCAGAACAGCATGGGGCCCGAGACCGCAACCCGCGTCTCCCGCAGCTCAATCCCCACCCCTGGCAGCGGAGCGCCGTCCCGAACCACCCCGCAGGTCTCCGACATCCCATAGCTCTCCCTGACCGCGATCCCGCAGTCCAGCGCCCCGCGCCCGCAGCTCCGGGCTGAGGGGCGCTCCCCCAAGCAGCACGAGGTCGAAGGCCCGCAGCCGGTCCGTCACGACGGAATCACGCAACGCACGATGCAGCTGGGTGGGCACGAGGCTGATGGCATCGCCGTCGCCGGTGGGCCGGAGCCTGCTGAGGTCAGAGACCCGCAACGGGGGTTGGCCTGCCGCCGTGGACGGGAGCGGACCAAAAACCATCAGGCCGGCGACGTAGCCGGCGGGAAGAGCTAGGTGCCAGGTGAGATCCGCGACGTGACGCGCGGCCTGCGCGGCGGCGGTCAGCGCAGCCAGGACAGCACCACCGGCAGGGCTGTGCCAGTTGTTCCCGAGGTCTGCACCACAGCCCCGACATGGGTCGCCAGCTGGGGCTCGGGGCCATCGGCCAGCCCAGCGAGGGCACCACCGTCGAGCATGGCCCCCACTCGTCTCTCCACGTCGTTAAAGCCTATAGAATGGCGTGGTGCTGAGGGTGCTCTTGATCGTCGCTGTGGTCATGCTGACCATCTATTGCGTCGTGGAACTGGCTCCAGGCAAAGGGGATTTCGTTCGCTCCATGCCCCGATGGATGTGGCTGTTCACCATCATCTTCGTTCCGGTGATTGGCCCCATGGCTTGGTTGTTCGCAGGTCGTCCCACGAACCGGCCACGGCCACGGCAGCTCGGCCCCCGACGATGACGATGACTTCCTCCGCAGCCTGAGATGACTGACGAAAGGAGACCCATGTGGAGCGGTCCTGAGGCCAGTAGCGGCCTGGCTCACCACAGCAGCCGCCGAGTTCGAGGGCGAAAAATCGACGAACTTGATGACCTCGACGCAGCCATCGGCGACGGGGATCACGGCACGAACATGGCCAGGGGGTCTCGCCACCGCCGCCGCCATCTCACCGATGCCAGAGGCCACCGCTGGACAGTACCTGCGACAGGTCGGCATGGCTCTCGTCAGCTCCGTCGGCGGCGCCTCGGGCCCTCTGTACGGCACTTTTTCTTCCTGAGGGTTGCACAGTTCTGGCAGTCACCGTACACGGTGCAGGACATTGCCAGGGCCTTGCGGGCGGGGGGCAGATGGGATTGCGGCCGGGGGCGAGCGAAGCCCGGCGACAAGACCATGCTGGATGCGCTCCTCCCGCCGTCGAGACGCGGGAGGCTGCCGTCGGCGACGATCAGGACTCCGCACTGCGACAGGGCGGTCGCAGCCGCCAGGGGCAGGAGCCGAGGCGACGACAGGCATGCTGGCGCGGCGAGGTCGGGCAGCCCACTTCAAGGAGCGTTCGCTCGGGCACCTCGACCCGGGGGCCAAGTCCATGGAGATGATCCTCGACAGCGCTGCCAGCCACCTGAGGGTGATCAGCTCACCATCCGCAATTGCACAGCGGACCCACCATAAATGAGCGTTTAACACTGCCAGGTGACCGCTTTTTGCCTACTTTGCAATAGGCTCGCGCATGTCGTTGAGCACCGCGCCCCGCAAAGGCGGTCATCATGGCCAGAGGGCCCTCGGTTCGCGGATGCGCAGGGCCTCGGAGGGGTTGAGCTGACGGCCGAGCAGCAGAGGGGCGGCCGATGCGGGTGTGAAGGCGATGATCTCACTTGATGGCGGGCCTTTCCTGGACTATGTGATCTCGGCGCTCGCCGACGCCAGCTCTCCGAGATCTGCCTGGTCATCGGACCCGAACACAGCCTCGTCCGCGAGTACTACGATCAGTTGCCCAGACAGCGGGTCGCCATCTCCCTACGCAGTTCAGGCGGAGCCGCTCGGCACCGCCGATGCGGTGCTGGCGGCCGAGGACTTCGCCGGCGGTGACCGGATTCTGGTGATCAACTCCGGACACTTTACTACCCGCCGCCGCGCTGGCGCAACTCGCCACGACTCCCGGCTCCGCGCTCGTCGGCTTCACCCGCGAGGCCATGCTGACCGCTCAGACATCCCCGAGGGCGGATCGCGGCCTTCGCCCTGGCCAGCATCGATGCTGACGGGAACCTGGACGAGCTCATCGAGAAGCCCGATACTGCTGCCATTGAGCGCCTGGGGAGCCGGGCACTGATCTCGATGAACTGCTGGCTCTGCTCCCCGCGATCTTCCCGGCGGCCCGAGCGATCCCGAGGTCCGCGCGCGGGTGAAATACGAGATCACCGACGCGGTCCGCCGCGCCATCGCCGACGGCGACCCATATCAGGTCATCTCGGTCAACGAGGGGTGCTCGACATGTCGCATCGCAGTGACATCGCCTCGGTCGTCGCCGCTTTGAGGACCAGGGAAGTGCGTCTGTGACGCAGTTGGTTCGTCCCGGGCCGGCTGGAGGCGCTGGGCAGACACACCGACTATGCCGGAGGAACTCTCTGCTAGGCACGGTCGACCACGGCATCACGGTGTCGCTGGAACCGGGCGGCGACGGCATCTCGGCGACAACAACCGCCAGACCCGGGAGCAGCTGACCCTGCGCCCCACCATGCAGGTGAGGGCTGCCCGCCGGGCATTGGGAGAACTACCTGCAGGCGGTTGTCGACCGGCTGTCCGCAGAACTTTGGGAAGCTGCGCCCGCCCAGCTCACGATCGATTCGACGCTGCCCTTGCCAGCGGCATGTCGTCGAGTTCAGCCTTGGTGGTGGCCATGGCACTGGCGCTCATCGATCACAGCGGCCTACGGGAACACGGCGCCTGGAGGAGAACATCCACAGCCAGATCGATCTGGCCGGATACCTGGCCTCCATCGAGAACGGCATGAGCTTCGGCTCCCTCGACGGTGAGAGAGGGGTGGGCACCTTCGAGGCTCCGAGGACCACACCGCCATGCTCTGCTGCCAGTCCGGGCAGCTGACGCAGTTCAGTTCCTGCCCGATCCAGGAGGGAGAGTCCGTCGGTTCCCCACCGGCTGGAGCTTCGTGATCAGGGTCTCAGGGTGCTGGCGGAGAAGGCCGGCTCGGCCCTGAGCTGTACAACGCGGTGTCGCTGCGCAGCCGCGAGGTCGTCGCCGCTGGAATGCCGCCACCGGGGCCGGGCACCTGACGATCGGTGAGGCTGTGGCCAGCGACGACGACGCCTGGGAGGGCTTGAACGCCGTCGTCGCCCATGACCCCCGGCTGTCGCGGCGGCTGAGGGCTTTCCTGACCGAGTCCGGAGGTTGATCCCCACCGCCGTCACGGCCCTGCGCCGCGGGGATGTAGCCGCTTTCGGGCGGCTGGTGGAGCGGTCGCAGCGCAGCGCAGAGACCAACCTGGGAAACCCAGATCCCCGGAGACGATCCGCATGGTGGAGCTGGCGCGCGAGCTGGGCGCGTTGGGGGCCACGAACTTCGGGGCGGGCTTCGGGGGTCAGTGTGGGCGCTCGTCAAGACGGCGGATGCCGAGGGCTTCGCAACGGCCTGGAGGCGGCGCTACGCCGCGGAGTTCCCGAGACGGCCGCCCGGGCATCGACGCTGGTCACGCAGCTGGGCGGCCCGGCGCGTCGCCTGTGAGCGCCTGCAAACAAGCCGTCGTCACGAGCTCCGGTCGGCGAGCCTGCGGGCCAGGCCCTCGACGATGAACTCGATCTTGAGGTCGAGCGGTCCCCGATCCGTCCACGACTGCTGTGGCCTCAACAGTTCCGGGGTCGCCTCCGCCATCCCCTCCTCGACGATGCGCTTCTGGGACACCTCTGGCCCGTCGCGACCTTCCCGTCTGGTCCGGTGGCCTTGGCACGGTGGGCCTCGATCGCCATGTGGGTGCATGCCACGGTGTCCCCGATGAAGTCTAGGGGCGAAGATGGCCCTCCTCCTGCGGCGAGGCCCCGTTCGATGAGGGCATCCTCCCAGGTCCTCATCCCCGGGATGAAGAAGTGGTACGCCCAGGTGACGGTGAGGGAGCGTCTCAGCGAGTCCCAGGTAGGCCTCCAGCATCTTCCACAGCCAGTTGGCCTGATGACGCAGCAGGGTCCTGCCAGCTGCCCTCAGGAAGGGTGAAGCCAGCGTCCTGCGCCACGTGGATCGAGACAGCTGCGCGGCAGGTCCTCACGCGATGAGATGATCCGGTACAGCGCGGGGGCTCCCACGCCCAGCCGCTTGGAGACCTCAGCCAGCGTGAAGTCCCGGATCCCGATGGCAAGCGCCGCCTCCACCACGTCCTCACGGTTGAAACCAGGTTTGGGCCCGCTCCTTCTGCCCCACGCTGTCATGTGATCAACGTACTCCTTGCCCCGACCCCGTCGCAGTATTAAGGTGGGACTACATCAATGATGAATGCCATTTCCTATTCGATGAGGGTGCCCCATGCCGACGTTGGAAGCCGGGCAGCAGAGCAAAACGCAGACAGAGAACAAACGCCGAGCGGCGGCAGGACAGGCCGCGATCAGGCGGCTGGCAGCTCCAGTGCGCGGGCTGCAGTTGCTGGGCCAGGTCTTCGTCATCGCCTCCGCAGTCCTGACAATCGCCCCCTACATCGCCCTAGTGCAGCTGGGCGACATCCTGCTGGCCGCGCACAGCGACGGAATCTCCGCAGATCCGTCCCAGGTCTGGCCAGTCATTCATCTGCTGGTGGGAAGCTTCTCAGCCCAGCTGGTCCTGTATCTCATCGGCCTGCTGATCACCCACATCGCCGACCTCCGCCTGCGGGACCAGCTGCAGCGCGGCATCGCCAGGCGGCTCGCCCAGGCGCCGCTGGCGTGGTTCACAGAGTCGAACTCTGGACTGGTGCGCAAGGGCATCCAGGACGACACCGTCGCGGTTCACACCGTGATCGCCCACGGCCCCATCGACATTCTCAATGCCGTCATGACCCCTCTCGCCCTGCTGGATTCGCCTTCTGGCTGGACTGGCGGCTGGGTCTGCTGAGCATCGCAACGGTGCCGCTGTACCTGCTCACCTACTCCTTCTCGCTGCGCGGCATGCCGGAAAAAGACCGCGGAGATGGACGCGAAGCTGGCGAAGGTCTCCTCCACGATGACGGAGGTTCGTCGCAGGGATCTCCGTGGTGAAGGCCTTCGGCCGGGTCAGCCAGGCCCATGGGGCATACATCAAGGCCGCCGACACGTTCTCCAGATTCTTCCGCGGCTGGGCTCTGCCCCTGATGTCGATCAGCTGCCTGTCCATGTCCTGGGTCTCCATCCCAGTACTGCTGCTGGTGAATCTGGGCGGTGGGGCACTGCTCATCAAGCTGGCGTGGTCACCCTGCCGAAGGTGCTGGCCGCGACCCTAGTCTCGCTGGCGATCCCGGCACCGTGCTGGTGGTCTCCTCCATCTCGTGGGCGTACCAGATGGCGGGGGCGGCGGCCATCCGGCTGTGTGAGATCCTCGACACCCCCGTCCTGCCGTTCCCCGAGGACTCGCTGACCCCCGAGGGCCATGCCATCGAGCTCGACCACGTCAGCTTCTCCTACGGCGACACCCTCGCCGTCGACGACGTCACGCTGAGGCTGGAGGAGGGAACGGTGACGGCACTGCTCGGGCCGTCGGGCTCCGGCAAGTCCACCCTGGCGACGCTCATCGCACGGTTCGCCGATCCCAGCTCCGGCGTCATCCGGCATGGTGGCATCGATCTGCGGCAGCTGTCCGAGAAGACCCTCTACGAGAACATCTCCTTCGTGCTGCAGGATGCCCAGCTGCTGCAGGCCTCCATTCGCGACAACATCGCCCTGGGCCGGCCGGAGGCGACGCTGGAGGAGGTGCGGGAAGCCGCCCGGCTGGCACACATCGACGACTTCGTCATGTCGCTGCCCGAGGGCTATGACACCGTCATCGGCAGGGACACCGCCCTCTCCGGGGGTCAGGAGCAGCGGATCGCCATCGCCCGGAGCCATCCTGATCGACGCTCCCGTGCTACTCCTCGACGAGGCCACCGCGTTCGCCGAGCCCCGAGTCGGAGGCAGAGATCCAGCAGGCACTGTCCACGCTGGTCGAGGGCCGGACCGTGCTGGTGATCGCCCACCGGCCAGCGGCCATCCGGGGGCGCCCACCGGATCATCATGCTGGACCGTGGCCATGTCCAAGCCACCGGCACTCACGAGGAGCTGCTGGCGAATCCCGCTATCAGGCCTTGCTGAGCCAAAGCGGGGACAGCTCCTTTGATGTCACTGAGGAGGTCAAGTGATGAGCAACCCTGTGAACCGTCATGCCCTGCTTCCGCGCTACCGCAGGGTTAATGACCGCTGCCCGGTGGAAGAAGCTGTCGTCCGGCTTCATGCTCGGCACCATCGCCGGGGTGTCGACTGGGTTGGCGCTGCTGGCGCTTCTGCCCGCCTCAGTCGCTTTGGCGTCGGGAACCCGACGCTGGGGACTAGATTTCGCAGGCTGGCTGATCGTCCTGGTGATCCTGGCCGTGGTCACCGTCGTGTTCGACTTCATCGGGACCCGAGCCAGCTACGTCGGAGGGCTCAACTTCCAGCAGCAGGTCCACCACAGCATCGGCGACAAGGTGGCACGGCTTCCGCTGTCCTGGTTCACTGCCGCGTCCGCTGGCTGGATGTCCCGGACCGCAAACCCAGGAGATGCTGTCCCTGTCCGAGTCCGCCGCCCATTTCATGTACAAGCTGCGCACCAGCATCACGTCGTGCGTGGTGATCTGCATCGGATCCTGGTTCTGGGACTGGCGACTGGGTCTGCTGTTGACCTGCGCAGCGCCTCTGCTCGCTGCGGGCATGGCGGGAGCACGTCGCCTGCTGAACCGCAGCAAGTCCCTCAGCGAACCGGCGGAGATGGGTTGGCCCGCCCGCATCGTGGAGTTCGCCCGTTGCCAGGGAGCGTTGCGCTCCTATCACGCCCCCACTCCCCCAGGGACTCGAAGCGGCCTTCTCCGGGAGCCGAGAAGGCGCGGCGGGCCTTCTGGTTCGAGACCGGGGGCGGCATGCTCAACGGCGCCATCGCCCAGCTGATCGTCATCACAATGATCTTCCTGGTCACCTCCCTCGCCCTGTCATCGGATCTCGCCCCGTTGGAGATGCCGTCGTCACCATCGGCATGTGCCTGCGGTTCATGACGATGCTGACCGAGATCGAGGACCTGTCCCAGGGCTTGGAGGAGCGCCGACAGATGATGAACCACATCGATCAGATCATGGATGCTCAGGTCCCTACCGGAGCCGGAGGCCTCCCAGGCGATGCCAGCCACTGGGGCTGTGGAGCTGGTGGACGCCGTATTCGGATACCAGCAGGACAAGCCTGTGCTACGCGGCGTCTCAATGACGGTTCCCGCCAACACGATGTGCGCGATCGTCGGCCCCTCCGGCAGCGGCAAGACCACCATCGCCCGCCTGATAGCGCGTTTCTATGACCTGGACTCCGGACAGGTGCTGGTGAGCGGCACCAATGTGAAGCAGCTGACCACCGAGGACCTGATGTCGCAGCTGTCGATGGTCTTCCAGGGACGTCTACCTCTTCGACGACACCCTGAAGGCCAACATCCGCCTCGGACGTCCAGACGCCACCAACGAGGAGGTGCGTCGCGCAGCCGAGCTGGCGGGGGTCGCGGAGATCGTCGAGCGTCTCCCCAACGGCTGGGAGACTCGCGTCGGCGAGGGCGGCCGTGCCCTGTCCGGGGGTGAGCGGCAGCGGGTCTCAATCGCCCGAGCGCTGCTGAAACGGGCGCCGATCGTGCTACTCGACGAGGCCACCAGCGCCCTGGACGCAGAGAACGAGGGCGAACATCGTCGCCGCGATGGAGGAGCTGCGCCGCACCTCAACGCTGATCGTGATCGCCCACAAGCTGGAGACCATCGCCGCCGCCGACCAGGGTGGGTGGTGCTGAGTGCCGACGGCCGCATCGCACAGCAGGGGTCGGCACGACGATCTGGTGAACGTCGCAGGCCCTTACCGGGACTTCTGGGAGTACCGGAGCAGCGCCAGCGGCTGGTCACTCATCTAAACAGCTCATCGGAGAAGCATGAAGCCATCAAACGCCTCCTTGCTGCTTCCACCGCCTGAGGGCTGTCGCTGCTTCAAGCGCATTCGTGACTCGTTGGGTCTCGTTCCTGGTTCAAAAGTGGACGTCCTCGCTCTACGGCAGCGGTGTGCAGATCACGCCTGGCGGCCGGACCGCCCAGCTAGAGCGGGATACCGATGGCCGACTGGTCTCTCGTGCGGAGGCCGTCGTCACAGAAAGAGCAGATGTTCGCGCTGATCGATGCGGGACGACGTTGACCAAAAAGCCTCGCTGTGCCGTTGACACGGCGTGGCTGTCCCGCTGCTCGTCGCGTCGCATGAGGCACACGAGACGGTCAGACTGTGGGCGACTGAACGCTCCCTTCTTCTTCTCAGCGGGCATGCTCTAGCCGAGACCTATTCTGTGCTGACTGGTTTTGCCCGGCGATGCGCGGGTGAGCCCCTCGGATGCCGTCATGCTCATCGACGAGAACTTTGCGGAGGGTCTTGCACTTCCACCCGAGATGGCTTCGAGGGCTCATCGGGATCTCGCTCGTCTTGGCATCTCGGGCGGGGCGACGCCCACTGGCTACGTATGTGGCGCTGATGTCCGCTGGACTGACGCTGCGTATGCCTCGCATGTATCATGCCCTGCCCGATCTTCCCGTTGCGGTGGCCTCAGTCCCCGGTGAGGAACCGTCCTGTCACGCTCTCGGGATGTCGTGCGACCTGCATGGGGGTTCCCGCCGCGACGATCCGGCCACCTGAGTGCCGCCACCCGGCCCGAGGTCGATGACCCAGTCGGCATTGGCCACCATGTCGAGATCATGTTCGATGATGACGACGGTGGCACCGTCGTCAACGAGGCGCTGAAGCGCTTAGCAGCACCTGAACGTCCAGCGGGTGCAGCCCGATCGATGGCTCGTCGAAGACGAACAGGCTCTCACGCAGGCCACAGCCGACATGCTGGGCGAGCTTGAGTCGCTGCGCCTCTCCCCGGACAGGGCTGTGGTCGCCTCCCCAGGGGTGAGGTATCCCAGCCCCAGGTCAGGCCAGCAGCCGGGTCGCCTGCCCACCCGGGCCCAGGTCCCCGAGGCCTCCCCGCCTCGGCGACGCTGAGCCGCAGCGCCTCCGGCAGAGCTCATCCCCTCGTCGCTGCGGTCAGCCAGGGGCCGGAGGATGTCTCGGGCCCGCAGCCCATACCGTGAGCCGCCGCAGCCCGGGCACACGACATCGAGCATCTGGAAGGAACTGGATGTCGAGCGAGATCTGGCCGGTGCCGTCGCATTCGCCGCACCGCAACGTGCCGGTGTTATGGGAGAATCGCCCCGGCCTTCAGGCCCTGCTCCCTCGCCTCCCGGCAGAAACCGCGTAGGGCGCGCCGGAGGTCATCGAGGATTTCACCACTGTGAGGTGCCAATCGTGGAGCGGATGTTGGTGCCGATGGGAGAGGCGTCGACGACGTGCACGTCGCGGATACCAGCGGTGTCCACCTCGACAACATGCGGGCAGCCGACCGCCATCAGTGATGGGCGCGGAACGCCGGAACGAGGGCTCTCCAGCACCAGCGTGGTCTTCCCTGAACCGGAGACCCCTGTGACAGCCGTCAACCGTCCCTTGGGGATCGCGGCATCCAGGGCGTGGACCGTGTGAACGGGGGTGGTCGTCATCCGCAGGACGCCCCTGTTCGAAGAGCTGCTTGTCACCGCATCGCTCCCGCACAGCGAGCGGGGCCGTCGCCTTGATGAAGGGGCGATGCGCGAAGCCCGGATCACTGAGAGCTCCCCAGCGGACCGGAGAACATAACCTGGCCGCCGTCAGCGCCTGAGCCGGGTCCGATCTCAACCACCCAGTCAGCCTCCCGCAGCACCTGGACGTCGTGGTCGACCACGACCACGGAGTTGCCGTCATCCAACAGTCCGGAGAGCACGTCGAGAAGACCGGCGACATTCGCCGGATGCAGCCCGATCGAGGGCTCATCCAAAAACGTAGAGAACCCCGGTGGTGCGGCTCCGCACGGCACGGCACAGCTGGACCCGCTGACGCTCCCCCGTGGACAGGGATGACGAGGCCCGGTCGAGGGAGAGATAGCCCAGGCCGAGCCGGATCAGCATCCCGGCGATCCCGAGGTACTCCGCGACGATGCTGGCCGCGGCCTCTGCAGCTCCTCCGGGTGCCGCGTCGGCCCAGGGGTGCCGACCCAGGCCGTGAGGTCGTCGAGATCACGGGCTGATCGCCTGGTCGATGGACCAGCCGTCAGATCAGCGTGGAGCGGGCGCGGTCGTTGAGACGGCTTCCCCGACACTCGGGGCACTGCTCGATCGTGAAGAAGCGCTCCAGCCGTCCGATGGCGGTCTCGAGTCTCCGCGCCCCGCAGCTGCTCCAGCACGGCGGTCCGTGCGTTGCGGTAGGTGAGTTTGACGTCGTAGACCCTGCCGTTCTTCGTTTGGAACGGGATCTGCCGTTCCACCGACGGGCCGTTGAACACGATGTCTCGTTCCCGCTCGGTCAGCTCCGAGAAGGGCACATCGCCGCGGACCCCCAGCACCTCGGCAACCTGGTTGGTGCCGACGAGCCCGATATGTGCCCCCCATGCCGCGACGGCCCCGTCTCGCAGGGTCTTGGACCTCGTCCGGGACCAGCGCCGCCTCGTTGATCTCCCGGACGAGGCCCGTCCCTGACAGTGGGGGCAGGCCCCGGAGCTGTTGAACGCGAAGTCCTCCGCCTCGAGGTGCGAATTGGGCGGCGCACTCGGGACAAGTCAGCGACACCCCTGCCGCCACCTTGAAGCTGGGTTCCAGCTGGTGGCCGTTCGGCAGCGATGTGACCCCAGCCTGGAATAGATCAGCCGCAGGCTGTTGAGCAGCTCGGTGGCAGTCCCGAAGGTGGAACGGGCGCCGCCGACGCTCGGGCGCTGCCGGAGGGCCAATGCCGCTGGCACGTGTTCGACCGAGTCGACGGTGGGGCGGGCGGCCTGACCAATGCGTCGGCGTGTGAGCTGGACGGCCCTTCCAGTACCGGCTCGATCCCGCGGCATATAGCACCGAGCGCCAGCGACGACTTGCCGGAGCCCTGACACACCCGCGATGGAGACCAGCTGACCGAGGGGATGGACACGTCGATGTTCTTCAGGTTGTTCACCCGTGCTCCCCGCACCTCCATGGTCAGGGGAGCACGGCGAGCACCTCGCGCCAGGGGGTCTCTCCGTCACAACAGCCTCCTGCGATAGTCGCGATGTCTCCGGGCCTGAGGGGCCGCCACGACGATGGCGGGCCGCAGGTTCTCCCCGCGGCCCGGTTCGATCATCGGTTCACGCCACGGCGTCGTCGTCGACCCAGTCGAAGGTCTTGGTGACCGCCTTCTTCCGAGTTACGGTAGAGACGGGCACGCTCCACCTCGTCCATCTCCGGCTTCCAGCGTCGACCCTCGGCCCAGTTGTCGATGACATCCTGCTCACCGCTCCAGAACCCGACGGCGATGCCCGCCGCGTGAGGCCGCGCCGAGCGCCGTCGTCTCCGCAACCACGGGACGCACCACATCAACACCGAGCTGGCCGGCCTGGAACTGCATCAGGGTCTCGTTGGCGGTCATGCCGCCATCCACCTTCAGCTCAGTCAGCCTCACACCCGAGTCGGCCTCCATGGCATCCAGCACCTCACGGGTCTGGAAGGCCGTGGCCTCCAAGACAGCGCGGGCGATGTAACCGCGGTTGACGTAGCGGGTCAGCCCCACCAGCGCACCACGGGCATCGGCCCGCCAGTGAGGGGCGAACAGACCCGAGAACGCGGGAACGATGTAGGCGCCCCCGTTGTCGTCCACCGTCGCGGCCAGGGCCTCGACCTCCGGGGCCGAGTCGAACATCCGCAGGTTGTCCCGCAGCCACTGCACCAGCGACCCTGTCACCGCGATGGACCCCTCCAGCGCGTAGACCGGCTTCGCGTCACCGATCTTGTAACACACCGTGGTCAGCAGGCCGTTCTTCGATGGCACGAGCTCCTCACCGGTGTTCATCAGCATGAAACAGCCGGTGCCGTAGGTGTTCTTCGCCATGCCCTTCTCGAAACAGGCCTGCCCGAAGGTCGCAACCTGCTGGTCACCGAGGATGCCCGCGACCGGGACACCGGCCAGAAGACCCTGCTCGCGGCCCACCTGCAGACCTCCGCCGAGGACCTGATCTGCGGCAGCATCGACATCAGGGATCGTCATGTCAGCCGCGATCTGCTCAGACCAGTCGAGGGTCCCCAAGTCCATCAGCATGGTGCGGGGAGGCGTTGGTGACGTCGGTGACGTGGACGCCGCCCTTGACTCCCCCGTCAGCTGCCACAGCACCCAGGTGTCCATGGTGCCCGTGAGCAGCTCCCCAGCCTCAGCGCGTTCCTGGCACCCTCGACGTTGTCGAGGATCCACTTCACCTTCGGTCCGGAGAAATAGGTGGCCAGCGGCAGTCCGACGATCTCCTTGTACCGGTCTGCTCCTGCTCACCGCCGAGTTCCTCGACGATCTTCTGGGTGCGGGTGTCCTGCCACACGATGGCGTTGTAGACGGGCTCACCGGTTTTCCTGTCCCACACCAGAGCGGTCTCACGCTGGTTGGTGATACCGACCGCGGCCAGGTCCTTCTTGTTGAGCTGCGCCTTCGCGAGCGCCTGGGCCACCACCTCACGGACGTTGCCCCAGATCTCAAGGGCATCATGCTCCACCCACCCGGCGCGCGGGAAGATCTGCTCGTGCTCCTTCTGCCCCACGGCGACGATGCGCCCACCATGGTCGAAGATGATCGCGCGCGACGAGGTGGTTCCCTGGTCAATGGCGAGCACGTATTTGGTGTCTGTCATGTGGTCACTCCTTCGTGAGCTGCCCGGGGTCGCTCAGGATTCAGTAGGTCAGGGAAGCAGCGGGCCCGCCAGGACACCTCCGATGAGGGGCCTCAGGATCGGGACCACGCTTGTGGCCCCGTCAGAGCCACCTTTGCCCTCGATGGGAAGGATGGCATGCATGATGCGGGGATACAAGTTCCTGGTGGGGTTGATGGCACATCCTGCGGAACCGCCGAGACCGGGGTGGGGATGCTCAGGCATCGGCTCCGCTGCTGACTCGCCTGCGGAACTGTCTCCCGGTCAGGCTGCGCCGGGAGGCGGTGGCCAGGTAGGGACAGGCCCAGCGCGATGACCCCTGAGCAACAGGGCCATTCCGGCGAGCGCTACCAGGCCCTGAGCCACCGGCCAGAGAGTGCGGATCAACATTGGGCCGTTGTGCAGTGGGGGACCCCTGCCGCCCCGACCAGCCAGCCGGGTACGCGCGATGTCAGCCCGAATGCGATGGTGGCAACCAGGGAGCAGTCCCGCCGCACCGCGCCCGGCGTTGCCCAGCCACGCAGCCAGGGCATGGTTGACGAGGGTGAAGCTCACCCCCGTCAGAGCAAGCACCGCGGCGGCTCCCATCGTCCTGCCCGCTGGCAGGCTGAGCACCACGCCGACGACAAGACCCAGCAGCAGCCCGGCACCCGCCCCGATCGCAGCTGGCAGACCGAGGGTTCGTGCCCACAAGGCGACGCTGGAGCGCGACGATGAGACCAGGTCAGAGGGCACCGGCTGGGCGAACGCATAGGCCAGAGCGGAGCCAAGCCACAGGGCGCTAACCGCCAGCAGGGCCGCAATCGACACCGTCGCCAGGCCGTGCAGCTGGGTGTCCTTTGCGATGGGCGAAGCCACAGACTCAGACAGAGCGGCACGATCCGCCTCGTCGTAGTGCGGCAGCTGCGAGGCACCGTCGGCCAGCTCGCTGTGGAACTGCCCCAGACCCTCGGAGAGCTCCCCGCCCGTCGCCGAGACGCAACAGCCCTGAGGACAGATCCAGCAGCCCCAGAGCGGCCTGTTGCACTCCGCCGACGTAGCGGCCGTACCAGAAGGGCAAGTCGCTCACTTCCCGCGGCGAGACCAGAGGCACCCTGAGCCACCCGGCTGGTTCCCGAGGTCAGCTGCCTGACGCCGTCCGCAAGCCGCTGCCCACCCTCCGACAGGCGCTGGGTTCCCGCCGGGAGTTGCCCCACCTCTGTCTGCAGAGTGCGGATCCCCTCCATCAGCTGGTTGGCGCCGCTGGTGAGTCGTGGTCCGTTGGTCTTCAGTGGCTGGCCGCCCTCGACAAGGGCGTCAGCGCCCTCCCGCAGTCTCGTGACGCCTCCGGTCAGCTGCTTGGCCTTCTCGGCAAGCTGCGTTGGCAGCTGCTGCAGCGCCTCCAGGGGATCGGTGCCATCCGGCAGGAGACCGGTCAGGGCGTCTCGCAGCTTCACCAGCGACTCCGAGACCCTCACGCCCATGCGGGAGAAGTCGCGGGCGGTCTCCAGTGGGGTCTTGCCGGTCCTGGGGTCCTTCTGCTCCAGAAGTTCGCTGACAGTCTTGGCTCCCTCCTGGAATCCCTTGCTCATCGCCTTCGTGACTCCCCTGGGTGTAAGCCGTCCGCATCTGCTCGCAGACATCGGGATCCGTCACCGGGCATTCCCAGCCCGCGACCAGCTCATCAACGATCTGCTGGGCCTCCGGAGGCAGTGGGGCGTTGCCGGATGCGTAGGCCGCAAGCGTCTCCTTCACCTTGTTCAGCTGTGCGTCGAACTCGGCGGCTGCCGTCCGGAGGTCTTCAAGGCTCACGGAGTGGGCATTCACCCCCGGGAAGTGGGTGTTGATCGCGGTCTGGATCTCCCGCAACGCGGGGCTGAGCTCAGCCAGAGCTGCCTGCACCTCAGCCAGCTTCTGACTGCCGCCCCTGCGATCTCAGGCCGTTCTCCAGCTGGACGAGGGCCGTCGCGCAGCTGCGCCACCCCGTCAACCACTTGGGAGGCGCCATCCGTGTATGCGGGAATGCCTCCGAGGAGAGGCTCCGCTCCTCGGAGAGCTGAGTCGACGGCGACAAGCTTCGGGGCACTCTGGTTGAGCTGTCGCAGACCAGCCAGGGCGTCGGCGCCTGCCGGCAGCTCATCGCCGCCCGTGGCCAGCTGATCCGCGCCAGCAGCCAGCTGCCCAGCGCCCTCTGAGAGCTCCAGCGCCCCATCCTCCAGCTTCTCCCCTCAGTGACCAAGGTGCCGAGGTCCCGTTTCAAGCTGCGTGAGCCTTCCGCGGCCTTGTTGACGCCATCCGCAAGCTGAGATCCGCCCTCATCCAGGCGAGCGGCCCCGTCGACGATCTGACGGAACTTCTCACCGACGGTGTTGAAGCCGATGTAGATGTTCTCCAGGTAGCTCTTCGTGAGGGTCTTGTTGACGGTGTCGGTGGCCAAGGCTGCGATCTCCCGGGCCACTGCGGCGTCAGTGACAGGGGCGTTTTCGGAGACGGTCACCTGCACCCTGGCCTGCCGCGCCGCCGAGGCATCGTTGGCGCTGAAGGAGGTGGCGGCCTCGGAGAACTCCTCGGGGATGACGACCACGGCGGCGTAGCGTCCTGACTCAGCCCCACCTCCGCGTCGGACAGGGTCCGCCAGAGTCCAGCTGATGTTCGAACCGTCACGGGCCACCATCTCTGCCGTCAGCTGGCGTCCGAGCGGCACGAGCTTCCCGTCCACCTGAACGGCATGGTCAGGTTGACCACGGCCGCCTGCACGCCGGCGTCTCGCCCACCGCGCACCAAGCCCAGCAGCATGATCACGGCAAGCAGCGGAACGAGGGCCAGCACGGTCAGGGCTCGCCTGCTGAGCCGATGCCCGGGATGCATACTCTCTGGTCTCTACGGGGTGCTCTAAGTTCGAGGTTTTCAGGGACGACGATGCCGTCGAGGCCGAGGGGCTCAAGGATGGACTGGCGCTGGCGCACAGCACCAGGGCTGCGGTGGAGTCGGCACGGAACTCGGCGATCAGCGTTCCAAGGATGTTGCTGGCCCATTCGGAGGAGATGCCCTCACCGAGTCGACGAAGGTCACCGAGCCTGACCGGGGTCTGAGCCGCCCTGCAGGGCGGCGAGGGGTCACGTTCGTGGGCGAGATCTGACGTAGCCGGTGCGGCGGTGCACGGCGCCGGCAGCTCCCGGAAGCAGCTCACCCGCCACCCGGGCCCGGCCGGAGGTGGTGCCAACCGGCCTGACAGGGCTGGGGCCAGTCCAGTGCGGCTGGAGACGGGACCGGCGATGCCGACCACATTTCCGGGTTCCAGGGGCCAGGCTGGTGGGTGGGACGATGCCTTCCACCGCCAGTTCGTCGGCGTAGAGGATGTGCCCGGTACCGGGCCATTCCACAACTGCAGTTTCTCCGTGAGGGCCTCGCCCTCGACATCGAACACGGGAAGCACACGGTCGAGCCAGGAGGGAAGCCACCAGGCACGCTCCCCAACAGCGCCAGAACCGCCGGCACAAAGGTCATCCGATCAGGAAGGCGTCGATGGCGACGCCGACGGCCAGCGCAAACGCAATCTGCTTGATGGAGCTGATGCCGCCGGGAACGAAGAACGCAAAGACGGCGAACATGATGAGGGCAGCGGCCATCACGACCGGCCCCGAGGCGGCGAATCCTCGGCGGATGGCGTCGATGGGCTCCCCTGCCGTGGACGTACTCCTCACGGATACGGGAGACCAGGAAGACCTCGTAGTCCATGGCGAGGCCGAAGAGGATGCCCATCAGCAGGATGGGCAGGGAAGAGATGACCGGCATGCCCGCTCCAGGTTCACCAGTTCCTGAGATGCCCTTGGTTTGAAAACCAACGCTGTGGCTCCGAGCCCCGCCCACCGAGAGCAGGGAATCCCACGGTGGCCTTGACGGGCACCCAGATGGATCTAAAGACGGCAGTCAGCAGAATCAGCGACAGTCCGACCACCAGCGCACCGAATGGCAGCAGCGCCCCGGCCAGGCGGGCGTTGACGTCGATCTGCATTGCGGTCGTACCGGTGACGGCGGTCTCCACTCCATAGCGCTCCCGCCAGTCGTCCGCTCTGTCGCGCAGAGCCTGGACGAGATTTTTCCGGTGGTCGGGTCGTCGGGGCCGGTGGTGGGCACGATCTGCAGCATCCCGACCTCGGCATTCTGGTTGGGAGTGGACGGCGGCACATCGGCGACTCCGTCGATAGCCAGCACCTCGCGTTTCAGGTCTGCGATGAGGCCGAGAGGGTCGGTGGAGCCGATGATATCGGCAGTCAGCACCAGGGGGCCGTTGCGTCCCACCCCGAAGTGCTCCGTGACGAGGTCGTAGGGTGGTGCGGTCGGGGGATCCGACGGCGTGCTGCCCAGAGTTCGGCAGGGAGGTACGCAGCCCCAGACCTGGCACGGTGAGTGCCCCAGCGCGGCGACGATCAGGACGATCACGACGGCGGGTCGGGATGTGATGGCCTTCGCCCACCACACGAACGCACCTCCTGCCGGGCTGGGACGGCCGGGGCTTCTGGGCTCTTCGGGGACGCAGCCACCTCCCGAGCAGGCTCATCAGGGCAGGCAGGAGGGTGAGGGACGATGGCCACGGCGAAGACGATGGCCAGGGCCGCGAAGACTCCCATGACGGTCAGGAACGGAATGCCGGAGACTCCGAGCCCCAGCAGGGGTGCGATGAACACGGTTAGCCCTGCGAAGACGACAGCCGAGCCCGGCTGTCCCGACGGCGCGCGCCGTCGACTCCTCGGCGTCCATGCCAGAACGCAGCTGATCGCGATGCCTGAGACAGGGATGAACAGCGCGTAGTCGATGCCCACGGCAAGGCAGCATCACCGCCAGCATGGGGTGGTGGAGTTGATGGTCGCTATCCGGGCAGCCAACATCAATATCGCCACGGTGACGCCCACCCCCAGCACTGCGGTGATCAGGGGAAGCCCGGCGGCGATCAGGGAACCGAGCACCACCATCAACACCACCAGAGCGATGCCCAGGCCGATAGCCTCCACGGCACTCAGCTCTGGCAGTTCGTTGTTGAACACCTGACCTCCCATGTCCAGGGAGGCCCCTGTGGGCAGCTGTTCAGCCATCTTCTGCGCGACAGCTTTCAGCTGGGCCAGCTGACTGTCCGTCGGGATCCCGTGGACATCAACCAGGAACATGACCATGGCAGCCCGTCCATCCTCCGAGACCATGCCCAGAGACGGGGTTCCACGGTGGCGTCACACTGTTAACTGATGTCCACAGCGGCCAGTTCGGTGGCGGTTTCCTCAATGACGTCGCGGACCTCCTCAACGACATGCCCCTCGGGCACGACGAAGACCGCCAGTCCTTGCATCATCGCACCCTGGGGGAAGGTCATCCTGAGCTTGTCCATGGCTTCCTGCGACGAGCTGCCGGGGATCTCGAATACGTTCTCAAGCTTTCCCCGGAAGGAGACGGCGAGCATTCCCATGAGCAGGCCCGCCGCCAGCCAGAGAACCAGGACAACCCGGGAGTGCCGGTAACACCAGCGGCCGAGGGCATAGAGCTGCGCAGACATCAATTCCCAACTTCGATACAGCAGTGCATTCAGATCAGCATACATTAATGTATCGATATCGCATCTCTAGACTGGGAGCATGACTGAGTTGACGCCTAGGCGGGAGGCCACCGTGGGTCGCCTCGTGGATGCAGCCATCCAGGAGTTCGCCTCCAAGGGCATCGACGGCACGAGTGTGGAGCAACTCTGCGAGGGCCGCCGGATTCTCCCGCGGCGCCTTCTACTCGAACTTCCAATCCAAGGACGACCTGTGCATGGCGGTGATCGAGCAGTACCGCGACACCATCCTCAGCAGCCTGGCAAAGGCCGTCGCCATCGTGCCCCAGGGATCAGACGTCGACTGGATGGTGGGCACAGCCATCCGCAGCGCATTCAACGCGTTCCTTCCCCGTCAGGAGATGCGGGTGACGCTGCTGGAAATCCGGCTCCGAGCGCTGCGGAACCCAGAGCTGGACGAGCGGCTGACCAAGCTGCACGAGGAGACCAGACCTCTGCTGGAGCTCATTCATCGACGACCTAACCGCAAAAACCAACGTGGCCCTCGCCCTCGACACCGGGCAGATCATCAAAATCTTCGAGGCACTGTGCTTCTACGACCCCCAGCCGAGTGATGAGGAGGCCATGAACGAGTTGCTCCCTGTCCGTCGCCATCTCTCTCATCCGCCCGCTGGGCGAAGACAGTCAGAAGAGTCGGGTGAGCTCCTCCTCGCTGGGTCTCAAGACGATATAGCGTGGCGGATACGTTCCAGGATGGGGCATGACCAGGTGCGGGAGCCGGGCCCTGAGGTCGTCGAAGCTCACCCGGTGACCACTTTCCCCCTCAGCGAAGAAGACACGATCCACCCTCGGGATGCTCGTGCGTTCCAATGCGAGGGAGACCGCAGCCCAGGAGAGATCTCGGTCTCAGAGGCAGCGCCGTTGAACTCGGCGACGTAGTCCACCTCACTCTCCCCGCCCTCCAGCAGGCTCTCCTGGAGAAAGTTGCGCTGCGGGGCATGGATGACGTTCTCTGACCGCAGCCGCAACGTCTGGAAGCGACGCCCAAGGGGCTCCGGCAGCGGCGGAATGTACCGCGCCCAGCGCCCCTCCCTGACGACGTGCGGGACGGGGTGGATGCCGTCACGGGCCTCCACCTTGGTCTCCAGCATCTCCAGCACGGGCTCCCACTGCTCGGTTGCCGAGTTCACAAGCAGCAGGTCATTGCGGGCCGCGGGAATCGCCACCCACTCCGATCCGCTCTGAGCCCCACATGCCTGGAGCACCTGCCCCATGGTCCCCAGATCAGCGAACCATGCGACCTCATGCCCGTAGGGAGAGGTCACCGCCACCACGTCAGGGCCCAGCCCCACCTCCCTCAGGGCGAGCCCGTCGTCCTCCATGTCGTGGAGGTTGACCACAGCCCTGCTGAGAAGTTGGAAGTCATCCAGTTCGCTGCGGTCGGTGGGCAGGTCCCTCTCCATCACCATCCGCAGGGGCGTTCGGCTCATCAATGGCAAGGGCGACCCCGATGAAGTCGGTCAAACGCCCCACCCGTCCCAGCCTGGCGCCGGCGCGGGGCAGGAAGTAGTCAGCGCTGCGGGGCGCTGGAAGTGCTGATTCTGGGCCACGCTCATCGTCTTCAGAGCTGCCCCGTCGGGCGTCGAGCTCAAGATGAACCCGCTCTATGAAGGCTTCCTCCGTCTCGCCAGGTCCTGCGGGTGGTATCAGCTCCGGGTTGAGGCCGATGGTCTCACCGTCATCGAAACGTAGGAGGATCAGGCCAAGCTCTGCCAGGTCCTCCGGCTGCGGCGAGAGGACCTCCACTGCCGGATGGAGGGAGAAGATCCCTGACTGCCTCATCGTGCTCCATGGCACGAGCCTACTCGACCCTGGAAGGGGTGAAAGCAGGAAGCGCCCATGCGCCCACCCTGGGGGTGGTCGCATGGGCGCTTGACTGCAGGTCTTCCCTAGCCCCTGTTGTAGTGGGCGACGTAGTCGATCTCGATGTCGGCCACTTCCGGGGTGAGCGGCCCGGGAACGCCGTTGTCGACGGTCTCGGTGTCGTTCTGCCAGCCGTAGGGGTCCATCGCACCGGTCTGGAAGCCAATCCACATGCGCTTATCGGTCACATTCGGATGCTCGATCTCCCCCATGGTTGACCGTCGAATGTGAACGTGATGCGGTCAGGATCAACGATCACACCGTAGGTGTGCCAGCCGCTCATGTCCTTGTTGTCGAAGAAGCGCTGCTCCTGCTTGTTGTCAGGATCCCAGTGATATACGCCCATAACCTCGGGACCGTTGACCCGGCCCTCGGCGAAGTCAATCTCCGGTGGCCAGCTGCCGTCCTCCGGCCACAGCAGGAAGGCATAGCCGATGCCCTTGGCCTCCGGGAACTTCGCACGCACCTCCCAGCGTCCATAAGAAGCTGAGAATATTTCCCGGGAGCCGGCGCCGCCAGCACTCCACTTGCCGTCCTTGTACTGGGTTCGGATTAAGAGCTTCCCGTCCTGTATGAGTGAATTCTCCTGGGACATCACACCCATCGCGCCATGGCCGACTGCGGGGTCTCCCCAGCCGTAACGCTCCCACTTGGTCTCCTCGATCGGCGTGTCGAAGCCGTCGAAGTAATCAATGGTCCACCCCTGGGTCTCAGCATCGGACTGGCTGTGCTGGGCAGGGTTTCTGAGACTCGCTCTGCTGCGTCGGAGTGGGCTCAGCCGACTGGTTGTCGGTTCCGGGCTGTGACTCCGGATCGCTCGCTGTCGGTGCCGCAGGCGAATTCGGCGATTCCTGCTGCTCCGCTGTCGCCTCGCTGCTCGCCTCACTGGATGCGACGGTGGCGGATGCCTGTGCCGTGCTGACGTTCTGAGGCGTGGCTGACCGCCTGGCCTGCTGCGAAGAAGGTGCCTGCCTTGTGCTCAGCAACGCCTCCGATGCCTGAGGCTGCGCAAACATGCCACTGGCGATCATGGCTGATGCCACCCCCATCGTCGCTAGAGGCAAAATCAATCGACTCATCATGAAAGGTCCTCCCATCTGGTCATTACACAAGGCACCCTAGCTCCCTGGTCTGATATCCCCAACCCTGCCCCCGGCACCATGGTGTGAGGAAGACGTCGGTCGTGGTCCTCGACCCGCTACGATGCCAACGGCGGGTTTTGCAAGCTGACTAGGGCATTACCCGCCGATTCACGGCAAGTCTGGGAAGCGATCCATGCAACCGCACATTTCTGTCTGCATACCCGTCTATCAAGGTGCCTCAACCCTTGGGGTGACCCTCCGCTCCGTGTTGGCCAGCGAGTACGACGACTTCGAGGTGGTGGTCAGGGGACAACGGCTCGACCGACGGCACACGCGATGTCGTCGCGCAGTTCGACGACCCCGCATCCGCTACGTCCCGCTCCGACAGGACCATCCCACTGCCACAGAACTGGCAGGCGGCTGTGGAGGAGGCCCGCGGCAAACTGATCAAAGTGGTCTGCGCAGATGACCTGATCACCCCGGAATGCCTGGGGGACGCAGGCAACGCTCCTCAACGATCCATCGGTCAGCCTCGTCGCATGCCGCCGCAACATCATCGACGGCGACGGCCAGATCCTGACCCGTGACGCCGGCCTGCCACACCTCCTCGGGACCCACACCGCCCCCGAAGTCGCGAGGATCACGGTGCGCTACGGCATCAACCCAGTCGGCGAGTCCGCGTGCATCATGTTCCGCCGCCGAGATTTCGACGCGATCGGCGGCTTCGACGGATCGATCGTGTTCGCGATGGACATCGACGCCTGGCTGCGTCTCATCGACCGCGGCACCATGATCGGCCAGCCCGAGTCCCTATGCCTCGTTCCGCATCTGGACCGACTCGCTGTCCAGCGGCCACACCCGCGAGCAGCTCGACGAGCACGTGAGGTTCCTGGCGAAAGTCGCAGACAATCCCCCGATACGCGATTCCCAGCCTCACCCGCCATTGCATGCCCGCCGTCGCGCATCTGTCCTGGCGCGCCTGGGCGGTGCGGCAATGGCTGTGGAAGCGGACGCGACGCCCCTAAACACTGGCATGGACCGCACGCCTATGACGTGTTGGATGCCAGCCTCATGGGAATGGGCAAAAAGATCAGGCGACCGTTTCGCCTGGAGTTTCCGCAGGCCGAGGAAGAACGGTGCCAGGCGGCAGCAGGCGAACGCGAAACGCCCGATGTTCCAGGCCAAATCCTGCGGCGCAAGCACCGACGCGACGCAGCCCGCAACCGCGACGGCGATCAGCACGACGACCCGCCACGACGGGCGGATCGGAGGATGCCGGCGGCTCACCGCCATCCGCAACACCACCGCCTGGGCGAACAGCGCCAGGAACGTCGCCAGTGCGACACCGTCAATCGCGAGGGGACCGACCAGGGCGAACGTCGCGACGATCTTCACCGCCACAGCGATCGCAGAAGCCCACGCCAGCGGCACCGACCAGCGAATCGTCACGAGCATCTGACCGCTTTGCGGCGGCAGCGGCGACCGGGAAGGCCGCCAGTGTGATGAGGGCGACGACTGAAACGAGATGCCCCTGGTCGTAGGGCGGCGGGGGCGAAGATCCGCAGCAGCGACGGCGCGGCAACGGTGATGCCCAGCACCGCCCATGCCACCAGCGAGAACACACCGTCGCGTGATGCGGCAATCACCCTCCAGCGCGCGACGTCATCGGTGATGCTCTTCAGACGCGGCAGCCAGGCGCGGTTGGTGAACGTGAGCATCAGCGTGACGACATTGCCGACGGTGAAGGCCACCTGATAGCGCGCCACCTGCACCTGGCCCAGCACACGCTGAATGATGAACCGATCACCAGCGGTCAGCAGGAAAGACGACAATCCTGCGAGCGCCAGCGGCAACCCGAGGCGCAGCCCACGACGCAGCGTCTCACGGTCACGCAGGCCCGCCAGCCGGGGCCGGGTCCATGCCAGACCCAGCGTCAGCGCCGTCACCTGCCCGACGATCCCCCAGCGCATAGATCTCTGGGGGTCCGCTCCCACGCAAACAGCGGCCCGATGCCGATGATCTGGCTGCCCACCGTGGAGATCAGCGAGACGGTGGCGAACCTCGCGAGCCGATCCTCGGCCTGCAGCAGCGACAACACCAGCAGCACCCCAGCGCCGGGAGCCGTCCAGCCCAGCGTGATGAGCACCAGCGTGAAGCTTGAGAACCCGAGGGCAGGCGCCCAGAAAGGCGCCAGCAACGCGATGCACCCGACGATGACCGCGTCAATCGCCAGGCCTGCGGCAAGCAGCCCCCGGGCTCGTGTGGGATCGTTGTCCTCGACCCGCTGCATCTCCAGGGCCTGGTCCAGGCCCAGCACGGTGACGACGATCAAGAGCTGGTACAGCGCGATGGCCGCCGAGGCGAACCGAAGCCCGCCACCGGCAGCGTGTACGCCAACACCGGTGAGACCACGGTGGCGACGACCATCTGCATCGACCAGATGACGACGTACAGCATGCCCCGGCCGAAAAGGTCGGAGGCCTGACCGCGAGACCCAGCATTCCCCGCTGTCATGGCAGGCGCCACAGCTCCCGCTCAATGCGGTCCAGAACAGGCCAGGAGTCCTCGGTGAACTTGCGTGCAAACAGCGCAGGAGCGGTCACTCGGGTGCGGGCCGCATGCAGCGCGGGAAGATCCTCCAGCCCCAGCACCCGCGGGTGTGGGCTGGGCTGCCTGCCCCAGTCGATGTGCCAGGCGTGCCCTGCCGCGCACATGGCTGGTCTCCCAGTCCATCCCGAAGGCTGGTGAGACGAGCAGGCTCGGCAGCATCACCTCGTCGGGGATCCACACGTCGTGGAAGTACTGGACCAGGTCGTCGCGGGTGTCGACGAGCTCCAGCAGCCGCTCAACGTGACGGCGCGCCAGGATCTTCAGCTGCGATCCCCGGCGGGGCTGCACCCCACGCGGCCAGCGTCTCGGCATGAACGACCACACCCGCTTGCGGTTGCGCACCCTGTTGCGGAAGATGAACCGGTCATAGCCGCCCATCGGACCCTCAGAACGTGATCGGCAGCCGCCACGCGTCAACCCACGAAGCTCCCCTCAGGCCGGAGAGCCGATCAGTGAGACGGTCGACACCCACCAAAGGGTAGTCTGCACCCGTCATCATGATGACGTGCTCGGCATCGGTGTGCTCCAACGCTGCCCGGTACCCAGCGAGTTCAGCCTCCACCAACTGGTATGTCGCCCATTCGGAGGCGAAACGCGGCACTGTTCGGACCCGCTGCGGCAGACCGTCGGTCAACTCGGCATAGTGGGCCTCGGACACCCTCGCATCAACATGCAAGAACACTGGAATCCCGTCGAGGGTCCCGACGATGCGCCGGAGAAGCCGTGGCTTGTCGTGGGCTAGCAGGACAACTGCGATGCTCATGCCCCGCCCCCCATCTGGCAGCCGGTAGACCGCAACGCCAACGCCCTGATAGGCGACGGTGACCCCTGGCCAGGCCCGGAGCGCCTCCTCAAGGCGTGTCTGATCGGAGGCCAGCTGTTGGGCGTAGCGTTCATCAAATGCCTTCATGGATTCGGAGGCCACCACGAATCTCACGTCAGCGGGCTTCGCCAGCCAGCGGTCCATGAGCATCTTCACATCCTCCTCGGGATCGTATTCGGGACCGACCTTCGAGGGGTAGACCTCCTTGGTTTCCTCAATCAGCAGCAGCTCACGGGAGATATAGAACACATCCTTGCCTGACAGCGGCAGCGGATCAGCCAGCTCAGTCCCGAGCGTGTACACCTGCGAATCGTCGGTGATGTGGGCCTCCACCCACTTGATGGCCTTGACGTTCTCAGCACGGATCACGCGCGTATAGTCCATGCCCGTCGTGCCGATGACGAACACGGCAGTCAATGCGATCACGCCCGCATTGCGCACTGGATGCCATGGCATGGTCCAGAATCGCCGCCCAGTCTGAGGCAGGTTGATCGACCCGATGATCGCAAGCCACGGCAGGCAGAACAGCGCCACCCTGAAGGCTCCCTCCGACCCATATGAGGATGCCGCGAAAAGGCCGACGGGACTCGCTGCGGCGAGCGCCAGCCCCAGGGTCATCTTGTTGCGGTACCGATCATCGCCACGATCGCGCCGATGCCGATGCAGAACAGCGCAATGGCGGGCACCCTGAACGTCACCGTGTTGATCAGATCTGGTGTCAGGGCGCTAGAGGTCTGCCGCGCGGGAGTCTGGAAGTTCTTGAGGATGTTGAACAGCTCGTCGGCGGACACATACGACTTCAGCACGCCGCGGTTGAGCAGCGCCCACAGCGCCGCAGGCTCAAGGAGGATCGCAGGCGTCCACCATTGCTTCATCAGCCTCACGAGCACAAGCGCGACGCACGAGGCCCGCGAGGAACGGACTCAGCTGATGCGTGGGCGCCGCGGCGATCGACAGCATCAGCGCAGCTCCCACCCGGGCCCATTTCATGCCTGCGCTGTTGCGCAGCAGTGCGGCGGTGGCAGCTGTCACAAAGGCAAGGCCCGCCACCTGCGGAGCGTAGAAGCTCGTGGTGAGGCTGGAGCCGAGCGCGAACACCAGAGCCGCCCACCACGCGCGTTCGTCAGCGACGAAATAGCGTGCAAGCACCGCGACGGCAAGACAGTTGACCCCGCGCCGACCGCCCCGAATATGGCGGCATAGAACATCAGATCGGACCAACCGGCCGCCTCCTGCACCAGTGCGCTGGAGCTGAAACAGCCCAGACCATGCCTGATAGATGCCCTCGTGACGGTTCAGGCCCTGGTTGGTGATCAACTGCTCCACGATGCCTATGTGTCGAGCAGCCACCTGCACCGTCGGCATCCCGTACATGAAAGCCTGGCTCATCGGCACGACAGTGGCCAGCAGCACGATGCACCAGCCGAGTCCGCTGGCGCTTGAGAACGCCCAGCACACCGAGAAGACCAGCGCGGCCAGGCCGAGGAACCAGACCGGGCCAGCAGCCCAGGCTGCGCCGTAGTACGCAGGGGGTTGGGCTCGCATGGCGGCGGTGAGAACCGCCAGCAGGGAACCCGACGCTCCCCAGGCCGATGGGCCCGAAGAGCGCCTGAGCTGTCTGGCGAAGCCACGTGGCATGCGTCCTCGGCGGGTATCTGAAGGCCATCCAGATAACCGCCGCCACCGAGGCCAACAGGATGACCACCGCCATGGCCCGTGGATTCCAGAAGCCGGTGAGGGCCATCGGCAGCGAGCCGAGGATCAGCACCCCGAGGCTGCCGATGAACCAGGAAAGGATGAAGTCAATGCCGCTCAGTCGTGCGACAAGACCGACCGCCAGGCCGGGGACGGTGTGCAGGGGCGATGGCCACCATGACCCCGAAGAATCCCCGTGGGGGCCGATGGCGATGACGGCTGCGCTCAACAGGCCGAACGCGGCGAGGAAGATCGCAAGCCAGAAGCGATTCACTCTGAGCCTCGGACTCGGCAACCTCCTCATCGGCGGCCACCGGGCGCATCTCAGGCTCAGGTTCTTCCGAGGCTCGTGTCGGCTCAATACGGGGTCCCCTGAGACCTCGGCGCTCATGTGACCTCCCTGGATCTGGTGCGCTCGTACTGGTGAACTGTGGCCTGGCGTGCCGTCACCTCTCTGGATGGTATCGACTGCCTCCCCTCACTCCCCCACTCATTCCCGCGGGAGTCCTGCCGGTCCCAGGGTCATGTGAGAGCACCCGCCGAGGTGCCGCATACGCACGCAGCGCCGGGGCGACGGGCCTTCCCGTGAGCACGCCCTCCGGCCCGTCGGTGAGGGCGCGTGCATAGTCTGGGAGGCTCAGGGAGATGGCCTCGACGGTGTGGTCGACATCAGCCTCGGAGTGCGCGGCGCACGTGACCCATGACTGTCCGAGCACCCCGTGACGCAGCAGGCCCTGAAGAAACACCGTCCGCATCGCCTGCGACCGGTTCCCGTCGCTGTCGTATGTGGCGAACATGAGGCATCGCGGATCTCCTGCGGCGGCCAGGTGGGCGCTGAGCCCGGCTGAGGCCACCACCTCGGTCATACCAGCGGCAAGGCGTTCACCCGCCGCGCGGATCGCGGCGATCGGGTCGGATACGGCGTACTCGTCCATGACGGCTCTGAGCGCCGCCAACCCCACGGACTCCGGCCCATAGGTCGTCGAGACCAGGAACGGCCGTCGCCTGTCGGTGGTCAGCCCTCCCAGGTCCATCAGGTCAGCCCGGCCCGCGAGCGCCGAGATCGCGTAGCCGTTGCCGATGCCCCTTGGCCCAGCAGCTGAGGTCCGGTGTCACGCCGGTGAGGGCCTGGATCCCGCCGACATGCCACCGGTAGCCGGTGACGATCTCATCAAAGATGAGCACAGTGCCTGTGCGATCACACAGCTCCGCAGCCCCGTCAGGAACGGCAGGTCGGGCGGGGTCATGGCATCGGCAGCCTGCAACACGACGGCGGCCACATCCCCTGGGACACGATGGCCTCGGCTGCTGTGAGGTCGCCGTGAGGGAACAAACTGCCCGAGGCGGCCTCCGCGGGATGGGTTCCGGCGCTCACGGCGGTGTGTCCGATCCACCAGTCGTCCACGGAGAAGAACGACTGGTCGGCGACGGCGAGGCGCGTGCGCCCGGTGGCGGCCCGGGCAAGCCGGACGGCTCGCGGTGGTGACGTCGGAGCCGTTTTTGGCGAACTTCACACGCTGCGCACCCGGGATGTTCTCCAGGAATCGCTCCGCGACCTCAGCCTCCAGGAGGGTGGGGCGGGAAAAATTGACACCGTCACACTGGGCTCGGCGGACGGCCTCGTCGACCCGGGGATGGCGATGACCCAGGGTCACAGCGCGCAACCCGATGCCGTACTCGATGTAGGAGTTGTTGTCGACATCCCACACCCTGCGCTCCCCGGCCGCGCACGATCACCACGGGGGCTGGCTCCGGATATTGATCCTGGCCGCGCGCGTAGGTGTGAGCCCCGCCGGGAACGAGCTCATGGAGCCGGGACTGCGTGGCAATCGACTCGGGCCAGGAGTTGATGTGACGGCTCGGCTTGGCGATGCCATCGGGGCCCGCCACCACAATCCTTCCCCGCAGCTGCGGATAGGCGGCCAGCACCTCGTCGCGGAGATCGGGCAGCAGGAGCAGCACCTCCTCTGGGGCGGCCGCGATGAGCTCCTCGGGGCTGATGACCGGCACCCGGCTGCCGGGCATGGAACGGCCCCTGCTTGTTCGGCGAGGCGTCCCCGATGCCGTGGATCGCGTCGGACAGCTCCCCGGCCATCGCGAGCTCCGCCACAGCTTTGAGGCCGCCCCGTAGGCATACAGGCGTGTGCTTGTGGCGCGACGGTCTGCCAGGTAGTCCCGCAAGTGGCGGAGCGAGGCAGCCACCGAGTCGGCGAGGCCTGCGAGACCCGCTGGGCTGGTCAGCCCCTGCCGCGCCTCGGCTTCGTAGGGCGGCCAGGAGGGCGTCATCAGGCTGCCCGTCGCGGGTGGCAGAACCACGGCGACCCCGCCGTAGAGGTCGTATCGCAGCGCGGTGATCGGGGTGAGCCCAGCCACCGCGAGCGTGTTTCGCAGTGACGTGAGGGAGAAGTAGGTGTGGTGGCCATGCCGCAGCGCGGTCCACTGGTGCTGCGCGACAATGTCGCCGAGCGGCTGGATGAGGGAAGACGGCGAGCCCTCCCTCGCTGAGGGCCTCGGCGCGACGTTCAAGAGCTGCCCTGAGGTCGCGGTCATGCATGAGGCCGAGGCTGTCCACCAGCAGGTCTGCGGGGCCGCTGACCTGCTCCAGGTCAATGAGGGGCAGCCAGCTCCCGCCATGCGGTGAGCCGAACTCGACGACCGTCCTGCGTCCGTCGAGATGACCGAGGCGCGCCAGATCGGCGATCGTCTGGCGGGCCTGATCGGTGACGGCCTGCGGTTCCGGGACTGGGATCTCAGGGTTCGGTGGTGTCGTCGGCATCAAGCTGCGCCAGTCCACAGGCTGGGCACATCCGCATGGCGGGGCATGCGACGGATCGGGCTTGGGGTCGTCAGACAGCGGCCAGTGCCGCGCCGAGGGCTGGGCTCCGAGGTCGAGAACGATCACGCCGTCGGGATCTGAGCACAGCAGGCATTCAGCCGCTGGTTTGCCTCCGGCATGATGGGGCCATGGACGTATATCAAACCGACATCGACGGGGTGCTGAGGTTCGTGCCCCAGCCGCACCGCGACGACCGAGGCCTGTTCACCCGCACCTTTGACGCTGCCATCGCGGAACGCCACGGGGTTGTCTTCGGGCCTGGTCACCAGGATTCCCAGTCCCGCTCGGAGCCGGGCGTGCTGCGAGGGCTGCACGGCAGGCTGGGCGATGGTGAGTCGAAGCTGGTGCGTGTCTCCACCGGGGCGGTGCTGGATGTCGTGGTAGATGCGCGCCCGCATCCCTCGACGTTCGGCCGCCACATCACGGTGGTGCTCGACGACCAGGAGTTTGCCGCGCTCTGGATTCCCGCGGGTTGTCTTCACGGCTTCCAGGTGCTGCGCGGCCCGGCGGATGTGCAGTACCGGATCGACCGGCCGCACGACCCGTCCGAGGACGTAGCGGTACGCTCACGACGACCCGGACCTTGGGATCGCGTGGCGGCCGGGCGAGCCCGTCATGAGCGAGCGCGACCGGGCAGCCGGGTCCTGGAGACAGCTGGTGGAGCGGCTTTGACAGAGACCTCCTGGCGGGGCGAGCCTCGAGTATGGCCCCCAGGCTTCCTCGCAGGGGGGATCGGTGACGTCATCTCACCGCCCGGAGGTTGTCGTCGAGGTAGGAGGCGTCCTGCAGCGCACGGATGCGCGCGAGCCGGACGAACTGTTTCGTGAACAGATCGTTGTTCATCCCGTGCTCACGGTAGGCGGCGACCAGCTCGCGGGCCCCGTCGGCGATGCTGTGACGCACGGTCGCCTCGGGAAGCAGACGACGCAGCCGGGAGAAGTCCACCCGGTAGGAGCGGGGATCGTTGCCGGTCTCCCCCGTGATCCGCACCGCGGCTCCGGTCTCGTCGGCAACCACCTGCGCGATCTCGGCGACGGTCACGTTGTTCGCCTCGGAGCCGACGTTGATCTTCTCCCCCGGATGTCGTCAGCAGGCGCGGCAAGCGCCGCCGTGAAGACGTCGGCGATGTCGGCGGCGTGGACGAGCGGACGCCAGGGGGTTCCGTCGGAGAGCACGAGCACCTCACCCGTCAGGAGGGCATGGCCGACCAGGTTGTTGAGCACGATGTCGGCGCGCAGCCGTGGGGAGAATCCGAAGGCTGTGGCGTTGCGCAGCGAGACGGTGCAGAAGTCGCCGTCGGTGAGGCCGTCGAGGTCTGACTCAACACGCACCTTGCTGACCGCATAGGGGTGACCGGGGCGAGTTCGGCATCCTCCGCGACAAGTCCCTCCCCTGCGGCACCGTAGACGCTGCACGTCGACGAGTAGAGGAAACGCCCGACACCCGCCTGTTTCGCACGCTCCGCCAACTGAACGGAGGCCACATGGTTGATGTCCTCGGTGATCCTGGGCGCGAGATGGCCCAGCGGGTCGTTGGACAGCGCAGCGAGGTGGATGACCGCGTCGAAGCCCCTCCAGGTCGGAGGCGGTCACGTCCCGCAGGTCGCGTCGCAGGGGTGGGTGGATCCTCGGCGAGGGGCCGAGCAGGCAGTCGGCGAACCAGCCGGTGTCCAGGCCGGTGACCTCATGGCCTGCGGCCCGCAGCACTGGGGCCATGACGGTGCCGAGGTATCCCTGGTGGCCGGTGAGCAGGACCTTCATTCGTGTACTCCGATCTTCACAACAGTGGTGGGTACGACGAAGGCTTCGGCGTACCGGTGGTGGCATGGACCTCGCGCAGCCGCATGAGCGCGGCGAACGCCTCGTCGTCGAACCATGGGTGATCCGCCTGGCTGGTGTAGTGGCGTGTGATCACATTGATCTTTGCCTGCGCCACGGCCTCCGGGATGGGGACGAACGTGCTCATGGCGGGCAGGTCGGACTCGTACTCGCGATCTCATAGCCCCACACGGGCTGGCGGCGAAACGTCTGCGCGATGAATCTGGCGACGAGGCGGTGATCCTGGTGCATGTCACCCGGCTGCGGGCCGATGACGAGGTCAGGCTCACCTGCCTCACGCACCTCCACCACGGCGTTCTTGACCGCCTCCCAGCTGGCTGGGGAGTCGATTGTCGGTGAAGCCTGCGACGGTGACGGTGAGGTCCGCGCCAGCGCACAGCTCCGCCAGCGCGGCACGCTCCTCCCCCTCCCGGACGCTGTCGGCGCCTGTGAGGGTCAACGCCGTCACCCGCAGCCCGGAGTTGGCCTCGCACAGCATCCGCACCGTGGCTCCCGCTCCGATGGCGATGTCATCGCAGTGCGCCCCAATGAGGGCGAGATGACGGATCGGCTCAAGGATCATGATGCCGCTGCCAGGGTACGAATCCAGGGGGCGTTTCCGGACTCGTACATCTCATGCAGGAGGGCGCGTTCCTTGAAGGTGTCGGCGGGCATCCAGAACCCGTCGTGGCGGTAGGCGATGACCTCGTTGAAGGGTGCCAGCTCACCGATCACGTCGATCAGATCGCGCCCGTCGCCGAGGTGGTCGAAGATCGACTGCCGCAGGATCATGTAGCCGCCATTCTCCAGCAGCGGCAGATCCACGATGCGGCGGAATCCGATGACCGTGTCATCCTCGCGGACGTCGATCACATGGAAGGATGCCTGCGGGCGGACCGCCAGCATCATCGCCACCGCATCCGGGGAGGCGTTCATCCGGGCGACCATGGAGTCGAGGGAGACGCCGCTGAGCACGTCGGTGTAGTTCGCAAAGAACATCGGCTGGTCTGCGAGGAGCTGCCTGACCTGCCAGAGACGCTCACCCTATCGACGACTTCGGGCCGGTGTCGACATATTCGATGTTCCAGTGCTGGGCGTGTGGGCAGTGGGCGACCGCCTCGGCCACCGCCGCCCGCACCTGATCCGCCGCATATCCCAGGCACAGCACGAAGTCCTTGTGCCGAATCTGGCGTAGTGCCCCATGACGTGCACCACTAGGGAAGATCGCCCACAAGCTGCAGGGGGGCTTGGGAAGCCCTTCCCTGTTCCAACCTCTCATGCGCATGCCGTAGCCGCCGCAAAACAGTACAACTTTCATTTTTCACCCAGGGTTTCGATAGTCGAGACTGGGCATCGGCCATATGAGCCGAGTGCCGGGCTTCAAAGGTCGCCGTGAGCTGAGCGGTGATTTCATCGCGCAGGTTCCACGGCAGGACGAGTACGTCGTCAGGTGCGTCGTCGATGAGGTGTTCTGGGGACACCACCGGGATCCGAGTGCCGGGCGTGTAACGGCCATGCTTGAACGGGTTGCGGTCGGCGGCGTAGGCCACCAAGTCAGGGCGGATGCCGCAGTAGTTCAGCAGGGTGTTGCCCTTGCCGGGCGCGCCGTATGTGACCACCCTGACGTGCCGGCACGCCGGGCCTCGATCAGGAAGGAGAGCAGGTCGTCACGGATCATCGCCACCCGCTCCGCGAGTCCCAGGTACCCCTCGGGGCTTCCAAGTCCAGCGGCCCTGCTCAGCCGCCTCAATCTCGGCGACCCGGGGTGTTCGGCCACGTCCGCCTCCTCCGGCACCGCCCACAGCCGAATTGAGCCGCCGTGGGTGGGCAGGAGTTCGACGTTGATGAGCTTCAGACCACCGGAGGCCAGTCCGCGCCGAGCCGCGAGGACCGTCCAGTACTGGAAATGCTCGTGGTAGATGGTGTCGAACTGGGCTGAGGTGATGAGGGAGAGGGCGTGGTGCACCTCGATCGAGACGCACCCGTGGTCCGCGACGAGGCCTCGCAGCCCAGCGGTGAAGCCGACGATGTCCGGGATGTGGGCCCACACGTTGTTGGCCACCACGAGATCGGCCGGACGATGGGCGCTGCGCACCTCTGCGGCGAGCTCCTCGTCGAGGAATGCCCTCAGCATGGGGATGCCCTTCTCGCGGGCCGCGTCACTGCAGTTGACGCTCGGCTCAATGCCCAGGCAGTCCATGCCGCGGTTCACCACGTGTGCAGGAGATATCCGTCATTGGCCGCCACTCGACGACGAAGCTTATCGGGACCGAGGCCGAGCGAGTCCACGGCTTGGTCGACGAATCGCTTAGCGTGCTCCACCCAGGAGGTGGAGTACGAGGAGTAGTAGGCGTAGTCCCCGCCGAAGGTCGCCCTCAGGCGTGATGAGGGGCTGTATCTGCAGCAGCAGGCAGTCAGGGGCAGACCCGCAGATGCAGTGGGTAGGTGGGTTCCGGCTGGTCCAGCTGCTCCCTGCGACAGGAAGGACTCGCATGGCGGGCTGGCCCCGAGATCAAGGACGGATACGAGTTCATTGCTGCCGCAGAGCCGACAGATGATGTTCACTGAATTTCCCCTAACTTGTCTAACTGTTGTGAGTGTGTGTTCTGCGGCCGCGTCGGATGGCGATGCGACCGATGATGTAGCCGAGGCCGGTCATCATGAGGGGCGGAGATGATTGCGAAGACCCTCCAAGACCCCGGAGGGGTCTTCGGGGAGTGAGCACAGCTCACGCAGCACGCCGCGAGGCAGGATGCGTGTGGTGTATGCCATCTCCGTGGACAGCGAGGCCTGACGGGGTGGTGCGTTCGGTCACGGCTGCCTTGGAGATTCCCTCCGCATCAGGAGCGCCGCCACAGGTAGCCCCAGGTGAGTCGGTCCTGACTCACGCGGTGACGCACCATGCTGCGGGGCTCGAAGAGGACCTTGACCTCCGGCCGACGCTGGGTTGCGCGTATGCAGAGCCCGTCTCCTCACAGCCGTAGGGGACGCGCCCCACGCGGCCAAGGTCCTCGCCGAACAGCCCTGCGGTCTCGAACACCTGGGGTTCGGAACGCCATGTTGCAGCCCATGACGTTGCGCACTGGTGCCGTCGTGGTGGGCTGGCCCTCGTAGGTGCAGCCCACCACCCAGTCGAGCTCGCCACGGCCGTCGGGGGCCGCTGGCAGTGAGACTGGCCTGTTCGCTGGCTGGGCCACTCGGGGGTGGCGGCTCCTCCTGTGATGAGCACGTCCGTGTCGTCGAAAGGGGCCAGCAGCGCGTCGAGCCAGCCGGGCCCGGGAGTCGCATCGTCGTCAGGAACACCACCACATCGGTGGCAGCAAAGCCTGATCGCAGTGTTTCGGGCACCGGAGAGCCCTTTCCTGCGCGTGTTGGGGACGATGTCCACGAGGGGCCCTTTGAGTTCGCGGGCTTTTGACCAGGAGGTCGTCGTTGTGGTCGATGACCACGAGCACGCGGCCTTCGCGCCCTGACTCGGAGCTGGTCGCTCGCGGCCAGCGCTCCGTCCCTCAGGTCGTTCCAGCGGTCCATCGTGTAGGCGCAGATGACAACGGTGACACTGTCTGCCATATTCATTCCCCGGCACGTTCGCCGACGGTTTTCGCCTGGGTCGCCTTCTCTAGGCATGCACCCGCTCCCACTCCCGTGAACGCAGACGGCGGGTGGGAGAGTGATGCGGGCCGGGGCCGCGACGAGACGGAACGTTTCGCCTGCCGCCCCGGGCGGTCTCGGCCGCTCTGGTGCGCAGCACCCGCTGCCCATCGGCGAAGGTGCGCGATTGCTCTCGCCGTGGATGCGGTCGAGTTCGAAGCTGGGGACCTCGGTGACTGCAAGGCCGGCCTGCGCCACCCGGACGGTCAGAAGGGTCTCGATTTCGAACTCGTCACCCCAGATGCGGGTTCCGTCGGGTGGCGGAGGTTGCCAGGGGTCAGGGAAGCCTCAGGGCAGGAAGGATGTCGGCCCAGAAGGCGTTGTAGCTGCAGCACAGGTCGGTGAATTTTTGTGCCGAGGCTGAGGTTGCTCAGCACGTTGAGCCCCCAGTTCCCCGCCGAGCGGAGGCGGGTCAGATCAACAGAGCCGCCTCCCGGCATGTAACGCGATCCCTGGCAAAGTCTGCGCCGTCAACGAGGGCCTCAACGAACGCAGGAATCTCGCAGGGATCGGCTGACCCGTCGGCGTCGAGGGTCACTATGATGTCGCCGGTGGCGTAGTACATGCCGCAAACTAGGGCGTTGCCCTTGCCACGCCGAGTCTGCTGTATCGCTCGGAGGTTCGACAGGTGACTACGGGCCACATCGACCGTGCCATCTGTGGAACTCGCGTCCACGAGCACTACTTCGTAGACATCTGGCAAGTCCGGTAGCAGTACCTCTGAGGGTTCTTGGCCTCGTCTTTCGTCGGGATGACGACGGAGACTCGTGGACTGCTAGAGCGATCGCTCATGGTACCCCCACTTCATTCGGGATCAAAGTGCGCGTTTCCATTGATTGATCAACGCGCCAAGCCGACCATAGACGAAGAGTGAGCCAACCGGGAGCCCTATACCCCCCGGGGTATCTGAACCGTCGCGGCGGAACCGCATATGCCCTAGTCAGAGCGCAAAAGGCCCGTAACCTGAAAGTAATCTGAAAAAGGCTTTCAAGAGTATTCTCAGGCTTTTGAGGCCTATTTTGCAAGGGTTTGCGCAATCTGGACAAGAAATCAACAACGACCTCACAGAGTCCCGATTGGCCAAAAGAACGACAGGATACCCCCGTTTTGGCGGTCACACCCCGCGATGGAGGCCGCGGGGCCACGGCTCCGCGGCCTGACAGGAGGCTCCGGGTTCGCAAGACTGGGGGGATGAACATCGAACGAGTGATCACCACAGCGCCAGGGTCGCAGGACTTCGAGAACAACGTCTGGATCGTCGGCGACGACAAGGAGGTGGTCGTGATCGACCCCGCCCACCAGCCGGATCGCATCGCACTGGCAGTCGGCGGACGACGAGTCAAGGCGGTGTTGCTCACCCACGGCCACTGGGACCATGTGACCGCCGCCCCCGCGTTCGCGGCCCTGATGTCCAATCCGCCCATCCACCTCAACCCAGCAGATGAGTTCCTGTGGCGCGAGACCCACCCAGGAGAGGAGTGCACAGCATTGCACGACGGCGACGAGTTCACCGTCGCAGGCCTGACCCTGACCGCCATCACCACGCCAGGGCACACCCCGGGCTCGACGTGCTTCGCATCCCCCGGCGTTGTCTTCACGGGCGACAGCCTGTTCGAGGGCGGCCCCGGTGCCACCCGCTGGGAGTACTCAGACTTCTCCACCATCATCGACTCCATCAGGCGACGCCTGCTGACCCTCCCCGGCGAGACCGTGGTGCACACCGGGCACGGACCCTCCACCAGCATCGGGGCTGAGCGCCCGCATCTGGAGGAGTGGATAGCCCGTGGCTGGTGACCCACGGCACAAGACAACGTTTCACGCACACCACCCGAGCCCGTTGGGGAACGCGGCGGAGGACCCCGTGACCTGCCTGCCACCGCTAGGGTGGGAGCAGACTGAATAAGGAGCAGCAATGAAGGTTCTCACTCACCGGCGGCGCCGGATACATCGGCAGCACCGTCGCCTCGGCCTGCGAGGACGCGGGGCACAGCGTCGTCATCCTGGACGACTTCTCCACCGGACGCCGCGAGTTCGTCGGAGATCGGCCGCTCTACGAGGGCGACACCGCCGACGCCGCGCTGCTGGACCGCCTGTTCCAGGAGCAGCCGATCGACGCCGTCGTCCACTGTGCCGCGAAGATCATCGTGCCGGAGTCGGTGGACGAGCCTCTGGCGTACTACGAGAACAACGTCTCCAAGACCATCACCCTCCTGGCAGCCCTGCAGCGCAACAACATCCACCGGTTCCTGTTCTCCTCCTCTGCCTCCATCTACGCCCCCGATGAGAACTTCATCGTCACAGAGGACTCCCCCTGCAGCCCGGCTCCCCTATGCGCGGACCAAGCTCATGGTGGAGATGATCCTGGAGGACTTCACCAGGGCCAGCGACGTGCGGGTCGCGTCCCTGCGCTACTTCAATCCCATCGGCACCGATCCGAAGCTGCGCAGCGGCCAGCAGCTGGAGAAACCATCGCACGTGCTGGCGAAGCTGCTGGAGGCCCTGGGTCAACAAGGAGACATTCACCGTGACAGGCGTCGACTGGCCCACCCGCGACGGGTCCGGCATCCGCGACTTCATCCACGTCTGGGACTTGGCCCAGGCACACGTCGCAGCCCTGGAAAGGCTTCGATGCCGCCACTGCCGACGAGCCATACCAGGTGTTCAACATCGGCACCGGCAACGGCGTGACCGTCAAGGGAGCTGGCAGCCAGTTCTCGAGAAGATCAGCGGGGCCCCCTGACGGTTCGCTTCGGAGACCCCCGTCCCGGGACGTGGCGGGCGTGTACACCGTCTCGCAGAAGGCCAGGGACGTGCTGGGCTGGGAGGCCCGGTTGACCGAGACCGAGGCCGTGCGCGACGCCATCGCCTGGCTGCCGGTCCGCAGGGAGAAACTGGGATACTGAGCGCTCCCGAACCCCAGCTCAGACCGGGTCGGTGGCCTCGGCCCAGAGCTGACGACGCTTCCGGCCTTGCGCCGGTCAAGCAGACCGGTCACCATGAGCACCCCCGCCAACGCGAACAAGGTCCAGATCAGTTTGCGAATCATGGCCGCCAATGTACCCGGCGCAGGGGCTGCTCCCCCCTGGGAGAGGCCTTAAGTCGGGATCATTCAGGGGAATCCATGACCCGGGTATGACACCTTCCCCTAGTCTCTACCCATAGGCTTAGATCCCATGAAGGCAGTGCTATCCGACTCGCGCCGTCGCCTGTTGATCGACGCGGCGACAGCGCTGGCCGCGTTCCTGCTGCTGGTGGTTCCCCTGGTGTTGCTGGAGGTTCCCAACCCAGTAGCCGCCATCGGCTGGTCAACCTTGATGGTGACATCGCTGGCCTTCCGGCGCGACAACCCGTTGTTGGCGGTCGCCATCTGCGCGGCGGCCGGCACCGGGATGGTCTTCCAACTCCCTCCCCCACCCCCTGCGGTGTTCGTGGTCCTGGTGATCTGCTATTCAGCGGCACGCCACCTGCGATCAACCGCGAGCGCGGTGGTGCTTCCCATCGGCATCGTGGCCTCCTTCGCAGGGACCCTTCTCCTGGCTGGCGAACATCCCCAGGAGCAGCGCTTCATCGCGGTGGGGCTGCTGATCACGATCTGCCTGGCGCTGATCGGCAGCGCCCTATCTGCTCGGCAGGCACGTGGCGGAGCGGGGTCGGCTTTGCAGAGTTGGAGCAGGCGCTGGCGGAGGAGCGCTTCCTGGCCGGGTCGAGGAACACGCAGCAGGCAAGTGAGCTGGCCGAGGGGCGGGCCCGCACCGAGGTCGCACGTGAGCTGCACGACGTCGTGGCTCATTCGCTGTCAGTAATCGTGGTCCAGGCTGAGGGCGCGAAGGCACTGGCCGCAAAGAAGCCGGAGGCCGCCATGGAGGCCCTCGACGTGATCGCCAGGACCGGCCGCAGCTCGATCTCCGAGATGCGCCGGATCGTGTCGCTGCTGCGGGGCGAGTCAGATGCCTCCTTTGGACCCACCCGTCGCTCCCCCAAATCCCGGAGATGGTTGCCAAGGCCGGGGACCGCATCACGTTGGAGATGCCGGAGGAGCTGCCACCGGTTCCCGATTCCCTGGGGCTCACGGCGTACCGGGTGATGCAGGAGTCGGTGACGAACTTCCTGAAACATGCCGGCCCGACCGCCCAGGCCAGCGCAATTCTCACCATCGGCACCGAGGCCATTGAGATCCGCGTCAGCGACGATGGCGTCGGACGGCAGGCTGCCCCGATGGCAAGGGGCGCAGGACTCCGCGGCATGAGGGGAGCGGGTGGCCGCGATGGGTGGCACGTTCGAGGCCGGCCCTCGCACCGGTGGCGGCTACGAGGTGCGCGCAGGCTGCCTCTACCATCACAGTTGGGACGAAGCTGGCTGAAATGAGAGAGGGTAAGGAGACAAAGTGATCAAAGTCCTGCTGGCCGACGACCAGTCCCTGGTGCGCAGCGGCTTCCGGATGCTCATTGATTCGGCGGAGGACATGGAGACCGTCGCAGAGGTGTCCAACGGCGCGGAGGCAGTCGCCGTCGTGCAGTCCCAGCCTGTCGACGTGGTGTTGATGGACATCCGGATGCCGGTCATGGACGGCACGGAGGCGACCCGCCAGATCACCCAGCTGACGGACCGAACGAAAGTTCTGGTGCTCACCACCTTCGACCTGGATGAGTACGTCTTCGCGGCTCTGCGCAACGGCGCCTCCGGATTCCTGCTGAAGGACGCCCTCCCGGAAGACCTACTGGGCGCAATCCGCACCGTCGCACAAGGAGGAGCCATCGTTGCACCCTCAGCAACGCGACGACTGCTGGACCACATCGCCCCACGACTTCCCGTCGACAAGGCACCCGACACCTCCATCCTGGATCCCCTCACCGAGCGGGAGCGGGAGGTTCTGATGGAGGTGGCCCGCGGCGCAAACAACGCGGAGATCGGGGCCCGGCTCTACATGGCCGAGGGCACCGTCAAAACCCACATCGGACGTCTGCTGTCCAAACTCCAAGCCCGCGACCGCGTCGGCTTGGTCCTCATAGCCCACCAGTGCGGCCTGCTCGACTGAGCGTCCCCTTGGCTCCAGGGCCAGGGGATGCGCCATGAGCCTACGGCACAGGGACTGCCGCCTCGTCCGTGAAAGTTGACTTTACGGTGCAACAGCCAGCCGACGGTTCGCGGCCAGGGCATCCAGCTGAGAGATTCCATCACCAGGGGTGGCTGCCACCCGCCGCTGCTGAGCCGTGTGCCCTCTGATCGGACACGCCATCCACAGTCCTGAAACATGTCGCCCTTTTGGATGACATGGCTGCCCTCTTGATTCGTTTCATAAACCTCTGATTAGCGGTTTTTGCTTGTGCGAATATTGCTTCCCGGGTGGGGCGTCTGTTTTTCTTGCGTTTTTCTCTTCACGCGGCCACGGATCTCGTGTTAGCGTCGACGCATTCCATCCGCCGGTTCCATGAGCGAACTATCACTAGGGCGGGTTGGAAGGCGAAACAACGATGTGAGAGGGGAAGACAATGAAAAAGTTGTTGGGAAACCTCGTCGCGGTGGCGCTGGGTCTTTTCAGTCAGGCTGCCGTGGCGCATGCTGATGATCAGCAGAGCGAGGAGGAGGCCTGGGCCCAGCTGAACGCTCAGATCAACGCAGACTACGAGGCAGGACGACTGACTCCCGACAAGGGTCAAACCGGCCCGCTGGAGAAACACGGAACATTGACTCTGACATGGAATCCAGCAGTGGTGGAGGAGGGCCGGGACTGGCACGAAGGTGGGATACATCGGCGTGTATCCAGAACGCAAGGGTGTGATTCTGGTCACCAGTGACAAGTTCGGTGGGATCGTACCCACCGGCCACGCCGGAATCGTCTATGAAGAAAACCTCACTGTGGAGTCCATCGATAAAGGTGTGGTTGAGCTGCCAAACACCTGGTATGAAGACAAGAGCCAGGCGTATGGGGTGACGGTGCTCAGCACCACAGAGGCTCAGGATGCCGCGGCGGCTGACTGGGCTCATGCCCAGATCGGAAAGCCCTACAACATCAACTTCTGGAACGTGAATCGACGCGACAGGTTCTATTGCGCTCAGCTGGTGTGGGCTGCGTTCAAAGACAAGTACGGCATCAACCTGGACACGTATCGCTTCAAGCAGGCCATTCATCCCATGGAATTGGTCCTCACTTCTAAGACCAAGACCATATACAAGATGCGCCCATGAGCATCCGTCATCTATCGATCGCTCTAGCCCTGGCTGGTCTCACAGTGTGGTCTGCTGGTTGTGTCGGTGGCGGGGAGGAGCGGGAGGACTGCAGCACAGGTGTTGCTGTGCTGTGGTCCTCCCAGACCGCCTCCCCATCCTGGAGTAGAACTATGGACCCCCGAAGGCAGAAAAAGCAAGGATCAGGGCCGAGGGTACAGGGCATACACAAGGCCGCAGAATTCAACGGCGATATTCCCTCTCCGTGGTTCGCAGCCAACGGCAACACCGGACACGACAAATCCAGCATCAGCCGATTGGATCGCACCGACTGCTCAGTACACATCAGCACACTCGACGAAACAGGAGTTTTCGCTATCGCCGATCTCTCCGGCCACCCAGTGGTTTCCTACCGCTACGGAGCCGAGAACACCTGGCTTGACGTCTACGCCCCCGAAGGACAACGGGAAGGCAGATACCACACCGGCAAGGGACGCGCCATCCGCCCTGGCTGTCTCCAAAGACCAAGTGCTGGCCTTCACCATGGCACGCACCCTGGAAGCTACCCCACCACAAGGCCCAGTAGAAATGCACACCATCACCGGACCACCAAACAACCTCACCCTAGCTGGCCGAGTGAACCTATCCGAACCCCTAGGCTGGCCACCCATTACTGGAACTGTTGACGACGCGACCGTACTGGGCGAGAAGATCTACTTCACTATGGCAACTTTTGAGAACCAGGATGTCGAGACCAGCAATTGACGAGACTCGCTCCACACTAGGGTGTGGTAGACCAAACCACAGGCAAAAGTAAGCGAAATCCAGCTAGAAAAAGACATGCCCTACCAAGTAGAACAACACAACAACCAACTGTACGTGGCACACACCTTCCTCAACCCCGGCCCCCGCGACTTCAGCGAACACCGCTACATCTCCCGAGTCACACCCTCCACAGGACAAGTAGAAACCTTCGACGCCGGACCATACCTATACCGCATCGCCTTCTCCGAAGGACTGCTATACGTCCCTACACTACGACCGAGAAGCCCCCACCCTAGACGCCTACCAACCCGACACCATGAAGAAACTCACCACCCACACCCTAGAAATGCCATCCGGAGGCCACTACTACATCGGCGCCATAGGGCTGGGCACCCCGGCCGGACGATGAAGCTGCAACTTTCCGGGGCACTGTTGGACCACGCCGAACTCTTTGATACCTCGATCCTCGGCTGGGGCCCTGGATGAGTACGTCTTCACGGCTCTGCGCAACGGCGCTCCGGACTCTAAACTAAAGGACGCCCTCCCGAAAACCTACTGGGCGCAATCCGCACCGCCGCACAAGGCGGAGCCGTCGTGGCACCCTCAGCAACCCGGCAACTGCACTTCACACCCGCAGCTGCGTCGACTTGGTCCTCATAGCCCACCAGTGCGGACTGCTCGGCTGAGCCCAGCCCGGCGGGAGCGGACCAACGCCAGCACCGCGACCACACACAGGGCCGCAACGGCGCAGAGCAGCAGGACGCTCTTGCACACCGTGGCCACGCTGCTCAACGTCGCCCATGCCCTGGGCTTTTCGGGATAGCGCAGCAGCATGACGGCAATGCACACGTTCTCAAAAGTAGTCGCAGGCCCCCGTGATGATCGGCAGCGCCGTGAGGACGCGGCGCTGGAGCAGGCCGACGCCGGCTACGCCAGCCAGTCGGTGGATCGCCATCCCGCAAGCTGCCGCGAACAGCCCCGGATACAGCATGTCCAGCGGCAGCTGGCGTCCGAGGTACAGCTCACGTCCCTCGGGACCGAGCCGCTCGAACACCTCCCCAGATGCTGCATGTCGTAGCCGCTGTGCGTGAGATCGGGTATGGGCAGGCCACCTGTCAGGCGCATCAGCTGCGGGATGGTTCCCAGCTGCATCAGCAGGTACACCAAGGCTGCCGCAGCGGACAGCAGGACTATGAGAAGGATGACGCGACGAGGCCGGGAAAGCAGCATACAGACTCCATAACGATGTTATATAACACTGTTACGGACAGCATTGACTACCCTGAGCCACATGTCAAGGCCCCGCACCCACGAAGACAGCCTGCGCGAACGCCTGCTCGACGAGGCGACGAACCTGATCGCACAAGGGCGGCGCACAGGCACTCTCCTGCGGACACTCGTGATGACCTGCGACACCTCCACAACCGCCGTCTACCGCCTGTTCGGCGGCCGCCCCCAGCTGTTGGCGGCAGTCCTACTGCGAGCCGCCGAGGAATTCACCAAGACGCAGCGCGACGCACCCGCGCCGGAGGACGCCGAGGGAGGCCCTGATGGAACTGGCCTGGGCCTACCGGGCCTGGGCGCTGAACAACCCCATCGCTTCCTGGTTCTCTTCGGCCAGGCCATCCCGGATGCGGAGACCCTGACCAAGGCCGTATGCCACGCCCGAGCCCCACTCCTAGAGCGCGCAGAGCAGGCCGTCGAGCAGGGAAGACTCAACGGCCCCGCCGAGCAGCTCGCAGCCGCCCTCTGGTCATCGGTGCACGGCTGCACGCTACTGCAACTCTCCGGGGCGCTGCCAGACCAGGATGAGCTCTTTGAAACTGTGACCCGCTCCGCGATCCGCGGCTGGCGCCCATAGGCCGAACTCAGTCGACGATGTCAGGGGCCACCATGCGGGCAGCCGACGCCGCGGCATCGGTCGGCTGCTCCTCCGCGGCCAATTCCGCGGCGATCCGCTGCCGATAGTTGTCCTTCTCACGCTCAGTCCTGGCCTCATCCCAGCCGAGCGCCGCGGCGGCGATCTCGGCCACCTCGTCGATGGCGGACTCCCCACGGTCGCGGGCCTCCGAGTTCAGACGGACCCGGGCCACGAAAATATCCTCCAGTGCAGCGCCCCTCCACCGTGCAGGCGCGATGCACCTCGGCCCCGCAGGAACTGGGGGCTGCGGCAAGGGGTTCACCGAGGCTGGGATCGGCGTCGATATCCGCGAACAGCTGCGGCAGCTCCGAGCCGTAGCGGCGCAGCAGATGGTGCAGACGGGCAGAGTCGATGCCATGACGCGCCCCGAGCCTCTGCGCCTGGTTGACAGCAGCCTGATAGCCGTCACCACCCAGGAGAGGCAGATCCGCGGTGACCGAGGGCCGCACTTTCGCCAGCGACTGGCCGAGCGCGAAGTCGACGGCGTCCTCGGCCATCACTCGGTAGGTCGTGAGCTTACCGCCGGCGATGGCCACCATGCCGGGAATCACCTCGGTGACGGTGTGCTCGCGGGAGACCTGGTGGACTTCGACTCATCCAGCACCTGGGCTGCAGCAGCGGCCGCAGCCCCGCGTAGGTGCCGATGATGTCATCGCGAGTCAGGGGTCTGCCAACACCTGGTTGGCCTGCTCAAGCACGTAGTCGATGTCCTCGGATGTGGGCACCGGATGCTTCAGCTGCTCATGCCAGGCGGTGTCGGTGGTGCCAATCACCCAGTAGTGCTGCCACGGGATGATGAACAGCACCGACTTCTCAGTGCGCAGGAACAGGCCGGTGGTGGCCTTCAGCCGGTGACGCGGGATGACGAGGTGGATCCCCTTGCTGGCCAGCACCTTCAGGCCGCCCGAACCACCTGCCAGGTCCTGGGTCTGCTCGGTCCACACGCCCGTGGCATTGATGATGCGCTCAGCCTCAATCGTGACCTCCGTCCCCGTCTCCAGGTCGACAGCCTTGACGCCACAGGCACGGCCCCGGCCGTCGCTTGAGGATCTCGGTGACCCGGATCCGGCTGGCCGCGGCGGCACCATATTTCACAGCCGTGCGCACCAGGGTGATGACCAGGCGGGCATCATCCACGCGGGCGTCGTAGAACTCGATGGCACCGACCAAGGCATCCTTCCGGATCTCCGGGAAACGACGCAAGGCACCGGCTTTGGACAGGTGGCGCTGGAGGGACCGTCTTGCGCCCGCCCGAGCCGATGCGGGACAGCGCGTCATACATGCCGACCCCGACGGCGGAGTAGGCACGCTCAATGACGGGGGTCTTGAGCGGCCACAGGAAGAACTGCGCCTCGACGAGATGCGGGGCGATGGTGGTCAGCAGCCTGCCTCGTTCCTTGAGGGCCTCTGCCACCAGCTTGAAGTCGAGGTTGTAGAGATAGCGGAGCCCGCCGTGAACCAGCCGTGAGGACCGAGGATGTGCCAGAGGCCCAGTCCTGGCCCTCAATGATGGCGGTGCTCAACCCCCGGGAGGCCGCATCCAGGGGCGATTCCGGCTCCGGTCACCCCGCCTCCGATGACGAGAACGTCGAATCTCTGAGAGGTGAGCGCTTCAATGGCTTCTGCTCGCTGCTCCTGGGACAACACGGTCATGGAGGCTCCTTTGCTGGTGTCTGCGTATTGCATCCTGTCCCCAGTGCACGAATGCACACAAGTCCAGTGCACATTCGTGCACCACAAGTCGGGCGTCAAGGGCTAGGCGTTCACATCCTGGTGTCGCTCGTCGGAAGCTCATCCACGAAAGACGGTCCGCGGGGAAGATGCCGCGCCAAGGCAACCACATGAAACCGCACTGGGAAGACCGTGAGCGAGGCGAACGAGGTGCGGTGCCGCAACCGGGAGCGCCGACATGCAACTGGCAGCCCAGCTCACCGGTCTACGCCATGGCCTCCACCTGGGCTATGCCGCCCACCTCATGGGCTGTTCATAGGCTGTGGCCCGCAGAGGGATTCTCAGCGCAGCACCGACGCAAAGGCCCCCGAAGAGTCAGCGGGCTCGCGACTGCGGTCCGGCGCGGAAGCGGACTGGGGCTCCTCCGAGACCGTCGGGGAGGTGTCCTCGCTGAACATGGAGCGTCGACCCTCGAAGGCGCGGCCGAGGGTCACCTGATCGGCGTATTCGATATCCCCGCCGACAGGCAGACCGGATGCGGGGCCGGGTGACCCGCACGCCGAAGTCACGAAGCATCCGCCCCAGGTACGCCGCCGTCGCCTCGCCCTCGGTGTCAGGATCGGTGGCCGGGATCACCTCGGTGACCGTGCCGTCGGCCAGGCGCTGGAACAGCTCCCGGGTGTGCAGGTCTCCCGGCCCACGGCCATCAATGGGCGAGATGGAGCCCCCCAGCACGTGATAAGTGCCGCGAAACTCGCCGGTGCGCTCAATGGCGATGACATCCTTCGACTCCTCCACCACACAGAGCACGGAGCGGTCACGACGGGGATCACGACAGACCCGACAACGGGTCTCCTGCGACACGTTGAAGCAGACCTCGCAGAAGCGCGCGGCCTCCTTCACGCGACGCAGCACATCGGCCAGCTGGATAACGTCCTCCTCAGGGGGCGTCGAGGGAGGTGAAAGGCGATGCGCTGGGCCCCGCGCGGGCCGATGCCCGGCAGGCGGCTCAGCTCGTCGATCAGGTCCTGGATGGGGCCTTCATACAAGGTGTCAGAACCCCATCCCCGGGACCTGCGGCGCTGCCGCCTGGGCCGCGGTCTCGACGTCCTGGCGGGCGCTGCGGAAGGCCGCGACTATCAGGGCCGACAGGGTCTCCGTGTCCTCCGGGTCGCAGGCTGCGGGATCGATGGTGACGTCCAGCAGCTCGCCGAGGCCATTCAGCCGCACCTTGACGAGGGCCCCCCGCCTGCGGCAGCCTCAAACTCGCGGCCGGCCAGATCCTCACGGGCCGCGAGCATCTGCTCCTGCATCTGCTGCGCCTGCTGCATCAGGGCGTTCATATCGAGTCCATCGAACATAGAAGTCCTTTCGTCGCGCTCCATGATAGGGAGATCCCACCGACACAGATTGGCCAACTCGCAACGCCCTGTTCACCGTCAGTGCGGGGCTCCTCCTCAATGACCTGGGCACCGAGCTCGCGGGTGAGCAGCCTGGCCGCCATCTCGTCGGCGTTCATCAGCTGCTGGTCGTCGTCTGCAATCTCCGGTTCCTGCTCCGCCTCAGGTGGTGATGGAGTGGGCGACGGGCGGCGCCGTGGCGGTTCAGGTGGCGGCTCCGGTCGAGGGGCTGGCTCCGGTCGAGGGGCTGGCTCCGGCAATGCGGATTCCGCAGCCACCGGCCGGGACACGGGTTGTTCAGGGGCAGACGCCGCAGGGCGCTCATTGGCTCCGGCCATGACCGCCTGGATTCTTACCTCCACCCCGATGACCTCAACGATGGAGGCGATCAGCAAGGCAGCTTTCTCCCCGCGCCGGCAAAATTCTTCCACGCACCGGCGTCACCGAAACCGAGCAGCAGCTGCCCATCGGTGATGTCCAGCACCTGCGCATGTTTGCTCAGCATCATGTGGGTGAAAACGATTATGTCGCTTCACCTCCTCCAGGACACTGGGCCAGACCTGTCGCAGTTCGGCGGTGGTCAGGCCGTGCTGCTGCGATGGCGCGGCCGGGGGTCTGTGGCGGCGCTGCGGGGACGGGAGCGGCCTGAGGCGGGGCCTGCGTGGTTCCCAGGGGCGCCCCCGCTGGCCGCCGCTGTCTCTGCTGTGGTCGCGACTGAGGGCTGGGGCTGGTCCTGCCGGCCTGGGGCTGTCGGCGCAGGTGGGGGCCGGAGCCTGGGGACGCCCCTGGGGCGATGCGGGTGGCGTGTCCTGCTGTGCCGGCTGAGCCGGGGATGCGGTCGCGGGCACACCGTCGCCCAGCATGCCGACGCGACGCTCCAGCCGGTCCATGCGGGCGTGAAGCCCCCGTTGCTCGGTGTCTGCTCCCGGCAGCAGTACACGGGCGCACATCAGCTCCAAATGCAGCCGGGGCGCGGTGGTGCCGCGCATGGCAGTCAGGCCGTCGGCGATGACCTCGGCTGCACGAGTCAGCTCACCTGCCCCCATGCCCGCGACCTGCGTTGCGAGCCGCTGGGCCTGGTCGTCGGAGACCTCCAGCATCCCGTTCTCCGCGGCCTGCGGGACTGCCGCCAGGATCACCAGGTCCCGGAGGCGTCGCAGCAGGTCCTCGGCGAAACGCCTCGGGTCCTGACCGATCTCGATGACTTTGTCGATGCTGCGGAACACCCCGCCGCATCCCCCGCGGCGAAGGCGTCGACAATCTCGTCCAGCAGCGCGTCCGGGGTGAATCCGAGCAGCGCCGCCGCCTGGTCGTGGGAGACACCCTCCGGACCGGAGCCGCCGAGCAGCTGATCCAGCACCGACAGGGAGTCGCGCACCGATCCGCCACCCGCGCGCACCACCAGCGGCAGGGGCCGACGGCTCCACCGCCACCCCTCCGTGGCGCAGATCCCGGCCAGGTATTCACCGAGCAGTCGCGGCGGCACCAGACGGAACGGGTAGTGGTGGGTGCGCGACCGGATGGTGCCGATGACCTTCTCCGGTTCCGTGGTGGCGAAGACGAACTTCGCGTGCGGCGGGGGTTCCTCGACCAGCTTCAGCAGCGCGTTGAAACCCGCGGTGGTGACCATGTGGGCCTCGTCGACGATGTAGATCTTGTAGCGGCTGTGCACCGGGGCGAAGAAGGCGCGTTCCCTCAGGTCGCGGGCGTCCTCGACACCGCCGTGGCTGGCGGCGTCGATCTCGATCACGTCGATGCTGCCCGGCCCGCCGCGCGCCAGGTCCTGGCAGGAACGGCAGACCCCGCAGGGCGTGGACGTGGGGCCCTGTTCGCAGTTCAGGCAGCGCGCCAGGATGCGGGCGGAGGTGGTCTTGCCGCAGCCGCGCGGCCCGGAGAACAGGTAGGCGTGGTTGACGCGGTTGTTGTCCAGGGCCCGCATCAGGGGCACGGTGACGTGGTCCTGGCCGATCACCTCGGCGAACGAATCCGGGCGGTAACGCCGGTAGAGCGCCAGCGGTGGGGGCGCGGCCTCGGGGCGTGCCCGCTGATCGTCCGCGACCGGATGCGACGGCGCCGCGGACGCGGGGGCCGCTGGTCCCTCGTCCCCGGGCTCGTCGAAGAGACCCGGCCCCTCCTGCTCGAAGGCGGGCTCGCCGAGATATCCCTCGTCCAGGGGTGCGTACTCGTCCTCAGGGTTCGCCGTCGTACTCGTCTTCCACGCGCTCAACTGTATTGGAGACCACCGACACTTTCCCGTCGACCACGTTTCTCCCCGGGGATCAGTGAGGCCGGATCGTGGGCCCCGGTGAACAGTCCGTGTCGGAACCATCCGACGGCCGGGCAGCCGGCCCGGCCCGCGGAGGACGAGGCCCCACCCGGGGATCTCCTCAACCCAATACGTTATTCAATAACAGTTAGCCGCTAACATACAAGGGTGAGATCCATCCCCACCCGAACCCGGGCCCGGCTCCGGGGAGACCGCCCTGGACCTGTTCCACCGGCACGGCTACGCCCAGACCTCCGTCACGCAGATTGCGAGAGCCGCGGGGTTTCCCACATGACCTTCTTCCGGCACTTCCCCACCAAGGAGTCCGTGGTCGTCGGCGACCTGTTCGACCCCCTCATCGCGGCCGCGGCGCCGCCCAGCCCGAAGAACTCCCGCCCCTGGAACGCGCCGTGCGCGGATTGCTCGCCGCCCTCGACGACCCCGCTGCCGAGGCCGAGCTGGGCTCACAGGAGTTCCGGGAACGCATCGAGCTGATCGCCGCCACCGACTCGCTGCGGTCGGCGGCATGGGCCTCCGGGCAGGCCACCCGGGACGCGATCCGCGAGGCGTTGACGACGCAGGACACCAGGCCTCGCGAGGCCTGCGTGGCAGCGGGGCCGTGATCGGTGCCGCGACGTCCCTGCTCCTGGCCTGGGCGGATGAACCGGCGGACGAACCGGCGATCCAGGCCCTTCGGGAGGGTCTGGAGCTCCTGCTGGGAGAGGCGCGGTGAGTCCCGCGCTGGCCCTCCGGGGCATCACCCGCGACCCTGCGAGGCCGACGGGTTCTCGACGACCTGGATCTGGTCGTCAACCCCGGCGAGTGCCTGGCACTGGTGGGCCTGAACGGTGCCGGGAAGACGACCGCCCTGCGCGTCGCCCTGGGCATGCTGCGGCCCGGATCCGGGAGCGCCGAGGTCCTGGGGCACGACGCCCGGACCTCCGGCGGTGAACCGTGGGGCGCGGTCGGGCACCTGGTGGAGATCCCGTTCTCCCTATCCCGAGCTGACGGCCCGGCAGAACATCCTCGCATCCGTCGCACTGCACGGCCACGATCCCCGGCACGTCGCGGATCACATCGCCGGACTCGCCGATCTTCTCGGGCTGAGCGACTGGCTGGGACGTCCCGGCACGTCGCCTGTCGCTGGGTGCCGGCAGAAGGTCGGGTTGGTGGCGGCCATGGCCCACCGACCCCGGTTGCTGGTCCTCGATGAACCGACGAACGCCCTCGACCCGCTGGCCACCGCCGGGCTGCGCGAAATCATCGCGGAGCTGACCCGTGACGGCGTGGCCGTTCTGGTGACGAGCCACCACTTCGACGAGCTGGCGCGGATCGCGCATCGCGTCGACGTGCTGCACGCCGGTCGCGTCATCGACTCCCTCACCCCCACGGAACCCGATCTGAGGCCAGGTTCTTCCGGACCGTGCTGGCCGCCGAAGAGAACAAAGAGAAAGAGAGAAACGATGATCCCCGGCCACGTGGTGGGCATCGAGGCCCTGCAAACTCACACGGTCGGTCGTGACCCGGGTGGCGACGGCGACGTCACTGATCCTGGTGCCCGCCACCTCCGCGGGCGGATATGCGGCCGCGACGCTGGCCCCCGACACCCAGGTGGGCACGAAGGCGGCCGGGCTCATGGCCGCCGTAGGCTGGCCCGGTTTGACGGGGCTGGCGGCCATGGGGAACCGGGGTCGCCGTCCTGCTCGCCGCCGGGATCGTCGCGTCCTGGCTGGTGGGCCGGGAGTTCACCGATGGCACCGTGGTTGGTCTGTTCGCCCTCCCTGTCGGCCCGGGCACGATCGCTCTGGCGAAACTGCTCGTCATCACCGCATGGTCCGCGGCGCTGGCCGTCGCCTCCGGCGCACTGACGGCCCTGGCGGGCATCTGCCTGGGCCTGCCCGTCACCGGGGCTGCGGGCTGCGCGGGAGGCATCACCCTGGTCGGTGTACTCCTCGGGGCCGGTGCGCTGCCCATGGCGTGGTTCGCGACCCTCGGACGCGGCTACCTGGCGGGGATCGCGGCCGCCCTGGGGATCGTGATCGTCACCAACCTGGCCATCGGTCTCGGCATCGGGGATCTCATCCCGTGGGCGACTCCGTCCTGTGGGCCACCCCGGGCGGCAACACGCAGCCCCTCGCCCTACTGCTCCCACTGGCGGCGGGCCTCGCGGGGGGCCATCCTCACGACGCGGTCCTGGGGTCGGCTGGAGCTGGGGAATCGCTGACCATCCCGCGGCAGAAGAAAAGGCCCTCGCGCACCCGGAAGAGCTCACTTACCCTTGCTGCCTTCCGGCCCTGGGGGAATTGGGCGAGGTACCGCCGCGCGAGGAACCACGCATGAGTGTACATGAGACAGAACCCCGGCGACGACCTCGCGGACAAGCCCCGCCCTTTGAAGCCAGTTGAGCCGGGCCGCGACAAACGAGCGACCCGAACCGACACCGCCCCACACCCGACAGCCAGAACCCACCCAAGTTCCCCAGACACGCACAAGAGGTTTCGACACGACCCACTCGCTGACGCTCGCAGGCCGGCTCAACCAACTTCCACCAGAACAAAGCCGGTTGAGCCAACACGTGAGCATCCTCTCCCCGAAGCCGGTTGAGCCGGGCCGCGACGAAGGAGCGACCCGAGTCGAAACCCCCGGCACCCGGTAACCAAAACCCGAACACAGTCACCAAGGTCTCGACACACCCACTCGCTGACGCTCGTGAGGCTCGGCCAACCAACTGGCCGGGTGACACCGGGTCGATCAGTTCTCATCTAAGCTCCTACCGTCGCCGTTTGAGGGGTTCTGGAATGAATGCCGTTGTCGCCGCCGTCCTTGTGATGCTGATTCTCGCCACCTTCCGGGTGCACGTCGTGCTGTCGTTGTTCCTGGGGGCGCTGGTGGGTGGCCTGCTCTCCGGGATCGGCTTGGAAGCGACGATGGTCGCCTTCCAGGAGGGTCTGGCCGGTGGCGCGCGCATCGCCCTTTCCTACGCGCTGCTGGGGGCCTTCGCCATGGCCGTTGCCCACTCCGGGTTGACGCAGCTGCTCGCCGATTCCCTCATCCACCGGCTCGACGGTCAGAGCTCCGGGCAGAAAACCGCTTTCTGGGTGAAGTGGGGCATGCTCGCGGGCATCGCAGCGATGGCCGTGATGAGCCAGAACCTGGTTCCCGTGCACATCGCGTTCATTCCGTTGCTGATCCCGCCGCTGCTGGCGATCATGACCCAGCTGCGACTCGACCGTCGCGCCGTGGCCTGCATCATCACCTTCGGCCTGGTCACCACCTACATGTACCTGCCGCTCGGGTTCGGGAAGATCTTCCTGGAGGACATCCTGCTGGGCAACATCGCGAAGGCCGGTCTCGATGTCGACGGCGTCAACGTGATGGTGGCGATGGGCATTCCCGCGCTCGGCATGATCGCGGGAATGCTGATCGCGGTCCTGGTGACCTACCGCAAACCCCGCGACTACGACCCCGACGCGAAGGTCGGCGTCGCCGCCCCCGCGAAGGTGAGCACACCGAAGGTGATCGTCGCCGTGGTCGCGATCGGCGCCAGTTTCGTCATCAGTCCTGGCTGACGATCACCGATTCAAGGCCGATCCGCTTCTCGTCGGCGCCCTGGTGGGGCTGTTCGTCTTCATCGCGACGGGCGTGGTGCGACGCCTGGAGGCCGACGAGGTGTTCACCTCCGGGATGCGCATGATGGCGTTGATCGGTTTCATCATGATCACCGCACAGGGTTTCGCGTCGGTGATGAAGGCCTCCGGACAGGTCGAGCCCCTCGTCCAGGCCACCGCCGGCCTGTTCGGCGACAACAAGGCGATGGCGGCCTTCGCGATGCTCCTGGTCGGTCTGCTCGTGACGATGGGCATCGGGTCGTCGTTCTCCACCCTGCCGATCATCACCGCGATCTACGTCCCGCTGTGCATGGCGCTGGGTTTCTCACCCCTGGCAACCGTCTCCATCATCGGCACGGCGGGCGCGCTGGGCGACGCGGGTTCCCCGCCTCCGACTCGACCCTAGGCCCCACCGCGGGCCTGAACGCCGACAGCCAGCACGACCACATGCGCGACACCGTCATCCCAACATTCCTGCACTTCAACCTGCCGCTGCTGGCCGCGGGCTGGGTGGCTGCCATGGTGCTCTGAAAGGTTTCGCCTCGACGCCTCGCGTCCGGAGGTGCCGCACCCCGACAGGCCTGCGCCGTCGGATCTCGGACGAGCCGGTTTTCCGCCGCCGAGACCGGCCGAGTTTGCCCAGCCCCGGGTCCTCGGGTAGGGTTCCCCGCGGAGGATTCGCCTAGAGGCCTATGGCGCTCGCTTGGAAAGCGGGTTGGGTTCACGCCCTCACGAGTTCGAATCTCGTATCCTCCGCCATCACTCCCGCCGAAACCCGGCGGGAGTTCTCCATTCTCCCTCGAAATCAATCAGCTGCAAGCTCACGATCCCCCAGGCGCAGAGCCGCCCGGACCATGGCCGCAACCATGTCCTCCACCCACGGCGGCATCTCCTCGGCATCCGGGCCGATATAGGGACGCACCAGGCCATACGACGTCTGATAGACGGCCAGACGCACCAAGTCCAGACAATCAATCGACCCGAAGCGGCGCACCGTGAGGTCGGTCATGACCTCGAAAAACCTCGTCGTTCAGCGTCTGCAGATCCGCTCTCAGCCCCTCAGGGCACTCCATCAGCTCCGGATCACGGGACTCAAGCCGGGCCAAGACCTCACGATGCCTGAAAAGCGTGAGCGCCTGCGCCTCATTAGGGTGCCTGCGGCAGTAGCTCGGAATGACTATGGCAGCCTCGACGAGGGCCCTTTCCGGATTCTCCCCCGAACGGGCCGCAGCCAGGAACTCCGCCTGGAATCTCCTCACCGAACGCACCCACAGGGCCAGCAGCATGACCTCACGATTCGGGAACCGGTAGTACAGCGACCCGACACGCGCCCCAGCCTGCGCCGCCACCGCTGCCGTCGTGGCTCCCGAGCCCATCCGGCCCACCACCGCCAACGCGGCGTCAAGGATCTGGTCCGCGGTGAATTTCGACGGGCGCCCCACGACCCCAACCCTATCGTGCGACGTTCTGATAGGTTTTTGATTATGAAACCAAAAACTTCGCCCCTGGTCGGCCGGCTCCTCATCGGCACCGGCATCATCCACAACGCCTTCGGGATCATCATCGGCTGGAACAGCCTGCTGGAGGGAATCCAGGCTGGCCTCGTCGGGACGTGGGAGGAGACGGCGGCACGAGCCATCCTGTTCTGGTTCCTCACTGCCGGCTCTGCCCTCATAGCCATGGGGCTGCTCACCGCCCATATCGAACGCACCAGCGGCCCTCTTCCCTGGGCCTTCATCATCGCCCTCGCCGTCATCGCCACAACCGGTGTCATCACGATGCCCGCATCAGGGTTTCTGGCTCCTGCTCGCGACCACGGCAATAGCCGCCTTCAGGCGTATGCATTCACACTGAGCAGATTGGGCAGGTTCCCTTAGGATGAGTTGGTGGCGATTGAAGAGAACCTCGAACTGCAGCGCAGGCTGTACGGCGAGAACCTTGCCGATATAGCTAGGCGGGTCCGAGCATCACTCGGCCTGACCCAGGCCGGCCTGGCCGACGTGCTGGGGCTGTCCGCCCCCATGATGTCTCAGTTGCTGTCCGGGCAACGCGCCAAGATCAGCAACCCCGCCGTCCTCGGCCGACTTCAGGCCCTGATCCAGCTGTCCTCCAAGGTCTCAACACTGACCGCCACCCAGCGCAACACGCTGATCAACAACATCCGGGAGGCCACCCCCACAATCTCCACCTCAGTCGAGCCTGTGCTGCAGGCGCTGCGCAGCGCCGCTCCCCAGGACGAGCTGATGCGTCTCGCCGGACTCACCACCTCCCCCGACCTCTCCCAGCTCCTCAGGAATGCAGCCAACCATGGGTGAGATCTTCGGAGGCCGTTACGAGCTCATCGACCCTCATCGGCGAGGGCGGGATGGGAGCAGTTTGGCGCGCCTGGGACCAGAGGATGCGGCGCATCGTCGCAGCCAAGGTTCTGCGACAGTCGGACGCCTCCACGCTGCTGCGGTTCGTCCGGGAGCAGGCCATGCGAGTGGACCACCCCCACGTGATAGCCCCCCTGGGCTGGATCGGAGAGGACGACCGGGTCCTATTCACCATGCGCATCGTCTCCGGAGGCTCTCTGGCAACCCTCATCGGAGATCACGGCCCACTGCCCCCGGTCTTCACCGCAGAGATCCTTCGCCAGGTCCTCTCAGGCCTGCATGCAGTCCACTCCGCGCGACTGATTCACCGTGACATCAAACCCGCAAACATCCTGCTGGACGCGACGGGGCCAGAATTCCCCACGCCTACCTGACGGACTTCGGCATCGCCATCGACCTCGACGGGCCACGCTTCACCGAGACAGGCAAGGTCAACGGCACACCTGGCTACCTCGCCCCAGAGCTGATGCGGCTTGGCGACATCACCCCAGCCGTTGACCTCTATGCCGTCGGCATGCTGGGAGCGACGATGCTGACCGGGATGCGCCCCGGGAATTCGACATCAGCACGGTGCCGCCGCCGGGAACGCCAGAGCGGCTGTGGAACCTGATCTGGGCGCTGGGGCATCCTGAACCCGCAATGCGCCCGGCCTTGACGGAGGCTCAGCAGGAGCTGTCGCACCCCGAGCTGGCCTGGCGGGATGGAGCCGCCGGGGATGTCGAGGTTTTGCAGCAACTGCCGCCGCTTCCACGCCCCGGGAGAGCACAGTCGCCACTGCCCGCCAACCCACCCATGCCGCATCCAAGCCCCTCATGGCCAGGACACCGCCGATGCACTCAATCTCGTCCGCCAGCCCAGGCCCGATGCCTCTCACACAGGCCCCTGCCCAGTCAAAGGCCTGCCAGGAAGAAGATCCCGGCCCAACCTCTTCAGAGATCAAGCCGGTGGTTGCTGATTAGGGTCAACTCTCGTGGTCATCGGCGGCTTCCTGCTTCTCATCATGGGATACATGAGCTGATCCCGAACCTGTTGCATACCCTGAGTCTCGACGTTGTGAGGCCCGGCCCCCAGAGGGGGCCGGGGCCGAGCCGGAGGGTAGGCGACCCTCCCCTCGGTGAGGAAGTCAGCTGATGTGGCCTGGCTTTCTTAGCGGACAGGCCGATTCCCTCACCGAAGCTTCTTTCCATATAGTGTGGCGTCGCATGGGCCGCACCCATCCAGCATGACAGCGCCGTCGAGGTGCTGGTCGCGCACACTGGCGAGCCGAACAATCGACTCTTCGCACTCTATAATGTTTGCTGATGCAAATATAACATCAGTGACGCTCACCCGCTGCCGAATCCGCGACGCATGCGCCAGATCCCATCGGCAGCAGACCAGGGACGTCTCCCTCATGAGACCTCACGGCGGAGCAGCAGAGAGGAGACTCCGCCCCCACCAACGATCACCAGGCTTCCTCCCAGCAGATAGAGAACCCATCTGCCCTCCCCTGAGCCGGGAAGCGCCTGTGCGATGTCCTCGCCCTCGCGATCCGGGGAAGCCGAGTCCGAGACCATGCGCTGATCATCCTCCTCCCAGCTCATGATCGATTCCCCAGCCGAGGAGAGAGATATCCACTCCGACAGGCGACCCCATCCGGGGCACACCGCTGGAGGCGTCCAGTGCCAAGTGACGGTACCCCGCCATTGACCCGGAGTCATCCACAGCCGACACGATCTTGGGAGTCTCATCATCCACATGGAGCGAGGCTGCCAGCAACCCGCAGCTCAGCACCGACAGCGGAACCAACACCACCGCGGCCAAGGTGTATGCGTCTCACCACAACCTCCAATCTTTGCAAGTGCGAATTTACGGCTCGCTCTCACGAAAGTCAAGGGGTTCGACGACCCATCCTTACTTCGGCCAGCACATGGGGTCAGCGCAGCCCTCGGAGCTTCCACATCCGCCTCAGGGCATAGAGGAGGCCACCTCCTCCCATCACGATGAGGGCACCACCAGCGACATAGAGCATCAGCTTTACCTTCCCCCATCCGTCTCGGGGTCTGCGCTCGGGTACTCCCCGGAGTGTTGGCATCGCCGGGGTTCGTGACCTCGGAGGCGGGCACGGAACTGCTGGGGTCGCTGCCCGCCTGGCCCGAGACCTGGAAGGAGAAGTCGATGTTCGCGGGCTGTCCAGCCAGCAGCTTGCCGTTGCCGATACCCACCGCGAGTAGTAGTAGCCCGCCATGGAGAACCCCGCGCTGGGCTGCTTGAACATCAGGGGCGAATCCCAGCGATTGCGGAACCTCACCTCAGGCACCTGATTGATCACGGGGCGTTCGAGCACCGCCCCGGACTCCTTGGTCACCGTCAGCATCGACGGACTTCCAGCAGCCTCAGAGTTGACCTGGCTGAAGTCAGGGGCATAGACGTCCGAGGGCCACTTTCAGATGGTCGACCGTGACACCGCCGAGCGCCTCTTTCCTCAGGCGCACACCATCCATCGCGAAGAGCGATTCCTGCCCATACTCGACGCGGGTCTTGAAGAACAGCTTCTCCCCGGGCAAAAGCTCCGTCGTGTAGGTGCCAGGAACCAGCTCGGTGGCATCGTTGAAGCTGGCGCCACCCACCACAGTCTGCGGCTCCCCGGAGGCGGGCGACCCTCAATTTCTTCGACACGTCCTGGGGATCTCCTGCACCCCCTGGGGCAGATCGCCGGGACGTCCTGGACGGGGGTTCCTCAATCACCCTAAGCTCGAAGGGAACCTCGCCTCCGCTTCCAATCCCACGTTCAACCTTGTAGACGAGCTCCCCAGCCCCTGCGCACTCTTTCGTGGAAGCCTTGGGATTCACGAGGGCGGGGATCCAGCTGCCCGAGGCCATCACGGTGGAGGCCACGATCATCCCCAGGCCCCCGCATCCTGGTTCTCTCGACTGTCGTCGCTGCACAGCAGTCCCTCCGGGGTGGACAGCTGGAACTTCCAGGCCCCTCTGCCGAAGGAGTCCAGGACGCTGGTTCCCGACATCCTCGTCACAGAGCTGACTCTGAGAGTTGATCCCGGCCAGCGACGCTTGACCCGGTAATACCGTGCAATGCTCTCCGTGGAGCTCACAGGGGAGACGTCCGTGTACTGGCCGAGTTCCAGGACCGGAGCAGCCGCCTGGTCAGAGGTCCCCCGCACGGGTGTGCCTTGAACCGTGTAGGGTCGGGCAGCCCGCGCTCCCACACGCTGAAGGCTTGACCTCAGGGCCTCCAACCCTCCCGCCTCATAGTAGGAGCCATTGCCTGTCTCAGCGATGCACTGCAGCTGTCGTCGGCCGTTGTCGTCGGCTTCAAGCCCCACGACATCCATCTGCACCCCGGCGCCTCCCGTCGCCTCCCGGACACTCTTGCAGGGGTCGGGGGTGCAGGTGTCCTGCCCGTCTGAGACCAGGATGATCTGCCGCTTCCCGCCCTGCCCGAGATCCTTCACGGCCTCCGTCACTGCTTGTGCCATCGGCGCCGCACCGCCAGGCTGCACAGCCTCAATTGCGGAGCCCAGCTCCGGCTTGTTGAGCGCGGCAATGGGATGCGTCACCTGCGTGTCAGAGCAGGCCGCCTCTCCCGAGCCCTGGGTGGCGCCGTAGACTCTGAGGCCGACCTCGACCCCCTCGGGAATCACATCGAGACTGCTGATGAGCGCCCCCTTCGCCGCCTCAAGCCTGGTGCCGCCGGATGCGATGTCCTGACCCATGGAGCTGGAGGCATCAAGCAGCAGCATCACCTTCGGCGCCTGATCGTCTGCGTGGGCAGGCAGCATCACCGGCCCGCACACCGATGCAACCAACGGCACCAGACACAGCATCGTCAGGCCATACGAGCGTTTCATATCCGTCTCCTCACCCATCTCAGGTGCTTGCGCACGTCCTTGGAGCGGACAGCCCCACTCCAGGCGTCGTCCTCACCCATGAGTCAACGCTAACGCCATGGCAGATCATGAGACGATTCCCCCATGCCTGTTCATCATCCCGTTGACTCCCCTGATTCTGGACGAATCACCCCCGCAGGCCGAGGCCATCGGCATCATCGACGCCCCAGGCCTGGTGGAGGCTGCCCAGCAGCGGAGCGGCGATGTGCGTGTCTGGTGCGACGACTACCGTGACGCCCAGCTGGTCCCCTCCGGCCTGCTGGTCAGCCATCCGAGCGAGTTGCGTGGCATCACCCTGGCCTGGGGGCACCTTCCCAAGTCACTGGCAGCCCTTGACGAGCACTGCGCCAGCATCCAGGGGGCCACCGACGTCACTTTCCTGACAGGAGCCAGGATCAAACACATGAACCGCTCCATGAACCAGGTGCTCGGCCGTCATTTCGCCGCGGTGAACGCAACTCTGGGGCGCGCGAAATCGCGGGCGCTGCGCGCCTGGGGTCCGGAGCAGCGCGAGACCGAATGGCCGAAGGCACGCCGTCACGACGACCTGGACCTGACCCTTATCACGCACGGCGCAACCTTCAACGGCAATCGCATTGACGACGGCACCCGGCTGCTGCTGGCGCATCTGCACCTTGAGGGCGGGAAGGCCCTCGACCTGGGCAGCGGGAACGGCGTGATAGCCGCAGTTCTCGCGCGTCACGGCATGGCCACCACCGCGACGGACGTGTCCTGGTCGGCAGTGGCCTCCACCCGCGCCACCGCGCAGGCCAACGACCTTGAGTTCGACATCCGCTGGGGTGATGGGCTGACGGCCTTTGAGGACCACAGCTTCGATGTGATCGTCACGAACCCGCCCTTCCACCAGGGCATGGCGAAGGAGTCCGATCCAACCCTCACGATGTTTGACGACGCAGCACGGGTGCTGCGGCCGGGAGGCCAGCTGTGGTGCGTGTTCAACTCCCACCTGCCGTGGCGGCGCGAGCTGGCACGACGCCTCGGCCCCACCAGGCTGGTGGCGCAGGATCGCCACTACATCGTCACCGTCACCACTCCACAGGAAACAAGGAATCAACACACAGCCAATCCATAGCTTCTGGAGGTTGGCTGTGTTTCACAGGCACACACAGAACAGGAGACATCAATGACGAATCAGGATCCAACCCGCCCCACCTTCACCGCCCCAGGCCCGTCCGGTGCTCCGTTCGCCTCCCCCTCCCAGCCGACCTTCACGCAGCAGCCACGTCCCGCAGGTGTCAGCGGCGATAGCGGCGGATTCGGTGGACCGCAGCAGCCGATGCCACCGCATCCGATGCAACCGCAGGCCACTGCCACAGCACCCCAGCCGCGGCAGCCCAAAGTCCGCAGAAGGCTGGCTGGCATCGTCGCAGTCGCCATGCTGTCGGCGGGTGTCGGCGGCGGGGCAGCCCTCACCGCCAACCACTACCTCGCCTCAGGTTCCCCATCAGGCACGCCTTCTGCAACCACCACCCAGGTGGTGCAGGCCTCAGCCAACAACCCGGACTGGACCGCAACAGCCGCCGCAGTCAAGGACGCCGTCGTTGCCATCCAGGTGACAGGCCGCAACGGTTCGGGCTCCGGGTCCGGAGTCATCATCGACGACAAGGGCACATCATCACCAACAACCACGTGGTGGCCGGCGGCGGGGCGGCGGACTCAATGTGACCATCGGCAATCGCACCTACACCGCAGAGATCGTCGGAACCGATCCCTCCACTGACCTCGCCGTCATCAAGATCAAGAACCCACCCTCGGACCTGAAGGTCGCCAGTTGGGGCGACTCCACCAAGCTGAACGTCGGACAGCCCGTCATGGCCATCGGCAACCCCCTGGGACTGTCCGACACCGTCACCACCGGCATCATCTCCGCTCTCAACCGGCCGGTCACCACGCAGGCCGTGTCTGACAGCGTCGGCGATCAGGGCAGCGAGGTCGTGGTCACCTCCGCCATCCAGACCAACGCCGCCATCAACCCCGGCAACTCAGGTGGCGCTCTGGTGGACTCCTCCGGGAACCTGATCGGCATCACGTCATCCATCGCGACCCTCACGTCGAGCACCTCTTCCGGCCAGTCCGGCAACATCGGCATCGGCTTCGCCATCCCAGCCGCTCAGGCCAAGGACGTGGCGGAGCAGCTGATCGCCAAGGGCTCAGTCGAGCATGCCCAACTCGGCATCAACGCCGCAGACGGCAACCAGGACTCCCAGCTGGGCGCAAAGGTGGAGAACGTGGCCCCGGGCTCAGCCGCCGCGAACGCAGGACTGCAGAACGGCGACCTGATCACCTCCCTCGACGGGCAGCCCGTCAAGGGATCCGAGTCCCTGGTGGCCCTCATCCGCAACAGCAAGGTCGGACAGGAGGTGACATTGGGCGTCATGCGTGGCGGCAGCACTCTCGAACTCAAAGCCACCCTTGGTGCCGCAGTAAACTGATTCTTCTCAACCCCTTTCCTTCGTGCCTCGCCCTCCCCTTCAAGAGGAGGGGCGAGGTCGTGTCCGCCATATCGGGAATCCGCCGCCGCATGCCCGATAATCTCTGAGGCATGCGAGCCCGTGCAGTCGCCCTGAGCCCCGAGATCACCCCTTGCCCTTCACCGCGGAGTGGGTCCCCACCTCCTTCGGCCACGCCGCCTGGGCAATGGTCGACACCGACGACCCGGAGTCACTTCGCCTGAATATGCTCACGGCGGGTCTCTCCGGTGGCGTCATCACGGGCCCTCTGGCCGACGCCCCCGCACACCTGGTGATGGTGGATGTGGACTCGACGCTGACCACCACCGAGGCTGTGGATCTGCTGGCGGAGCATGCAGGCACCGGAAGCCTCGTTGCACAGATCACCGAGCGGGCCATGCGCGGTGAGCTCGACTTCGCGGCCTCACTGCGGGAGCGGGTCGCGACTCTGGCCGGACTTCCGGCACGCACACTGGACGATGTCTATCCCAGAATGACGCTCTCCCCCGGAGCTCGTGAGCTGGTGACTGCCCTCCATGACGCGGGCCTGAGGGTGGGCGTCACCTCAGGAGGTTTCACTCCCTCGTCAGCCACCTGGCGGAGGATATGGGTCTGGACTTCTTCAACGCCAACGATCTGGAGATTCGCGACGGGGCGCTCACCGGCCGCGTGACCGGAACCATCGTCGACCGCAGTCAGAAGGCCCGGGATCTCGCCCGATTCGCTGCCGAGGCCGATGTGCCACCCGAGCTGACTGTCGCGGTCGGCGACGGCGCAAACGACCTGGGGATGCTGGCCGCAGCTGGGCTCGGCGTGGCCTACTGCGCGAAACCCATCACCGCTGCTCAGGCCGATGCCGTGGTCTCCTTCCCCCGCCTGGATGCCGTGACGGCCCTTGCCTTGCGCTGAATTTCCCGCTTTGTGCGCACCTTCCCCACACTCTGGGAAACTGAACCGATACGCTTGCTGCGACGAGCAGGTAGTTCCAAGGAGGGAATAATGTCAGGTCGGATTCGCAATGAGGGTTTCCGTTCCAAGGTGATGTCAGCAGCTGATGCTGCGGCCATGGTCGAGAATGGATGGAGCATCGGCTTCTCCGGGTTCACCGGGGCCGGCTATCCCAAAGGCATTCCCGGGTGCGCTCGCCGAACGCATCACAGCCGCCCACGAGGCAGGCGAGGAGTTCCGCATCGGCGTCTGGACCGGGGCCTCCACCGCCCCCGAGCTCGACGGGGCCCTGGCGGCCACGGGGGGCGTGTCCTACCGGCAGCCCTATCAGTCTGACCCGGAGATGCGGAAGGCCATCAACGCCGGGGAGTCTTACTACACCGACATCCACCTGTCACACGTCGGCTCACAGGTCAGCCAGGGCTTCCTGGGCAAGCTGAACCTCGCCGTGATAGAGGCCACCGCCATCACAACCTACGGCGAGATCGTCCCCTCGTCGTCGGTGGGCATGAACCGCACCTACGTGGAGCACGCGGACAAGGTGATCATTGAGGTCAACGAGTGGCAGTCCGAGGGCCTCTACGGGATGCACGACATCTACTACCCCATCGGCGCGCTGCCCCCAAACCGGGTGCCGCTACCCATCAGCACACCCGGCGATCGCATCGGCGAGAAGGTCATGCAGGTGGATCCCGAGAAGGTGATCGCCGTCATCGCCACCGACGCGCCTGACCGCAACACCCCGTTCAAGCCCCTCGACGACGACTCCCGGGCCATCGCCGGCTACTTCCTGGACTTCCTGGGCGCAGAGGTCAAGCACGGCCGCCTGCCGAAGGATCTGCTGCCGCTGCAGTCCGGTGTCGGCAACATCGCCAATGCCGTCCTCGCAGGCCTGCTGGACGGACCATTCGAGAACCTCACCTCCTACACCGAGGTGATCCAAGACGGCATGGTGGATCTGCTGGATTCCGGGAAGCTGCTGGTGGCCTCCGCGACGGCGTTCTCCCTGTCCCCGAGGCCGCACACAAGATGAACGACAACGCCCACGAGTACACCAAGAAGATTGTCCTGCGCCCCCAGGACGTGTCCAACCATCCCGAGGCGATCCGCCGCATGGGCGTCATCGCCTGCAATGGGATGATCGAGGCCGACATCTACGGAAACGTGAACTCCACCCACATCATGGGATCGAGGATGCAGAACGGCATCGGCGGCTCCGGCGACTTCACACGCAACGGCTACTTCTCAGCTTTCGTGACGCCGTCGACGGCAAAGGGCGGGGCAATCTCTGCCATCGTCCCCATGGTCAGCCACATCGACCACACCAGGGCACGGCGTCGACGTCATCATCACGGGAGCAAGGCCTGGCGGATCTTCGTGGCCTGGCCCCACGGCAGCGCGCCCAGGCCATCATCGAGAACTGCGCACACCCAGATTTCAGGGAGCCACTGCGCGAATACGTGAAGCTGGCCGCCACCAAGGCAAATGGGCAGCACACCCCGCACGACCTCGCCACCGCCCTCAGCTGGCACGTCCGCTTCCTGGAGACCGGCTCCATGCAGCAGGGGATGAGGGATTCCACCAAGTCCGCAGACAGGTCCCCGTGATGGCAAAGATGCCCGGGCATGCGCCGGGGCATCTCTCAGTCTCAGCTTCCCAGCTGATAGGTGCGGTGGCGACGCCACCTTCCCGTGCCGGGAGGCGGACCGCTCCACAGTTCGACGGTGGTGCAGTTCTGGGAGACTGGCAGCTGGTCCAGCACCCGCCTCTCAGCGACTTGGAGTTCCTGCTGGGATGCGCGTTTTCCAATGGTGACGTGGGGAACAGCTCGTTCGGGCACGGCACCGAAAGCCGGATAGTCGGGGAATACCTCCCTGATGCGTGTGACCAGGTTGTTCAGCACCGTCGGACTGTCGGGAGACAGGTACACCGAGTCCTCCCCGAACCAGGCGGTGGTGCTGAAGTCGAGCTGGAACCCTGCCGAAATCATGCAGCACCTGAATCAGTTGATCGTCCTGTTCGACGGAGAGCCTGCTGGTGAACGGGTAGAGCAGGTTGAGGTGGGCAGGCACCCCATCGGCGGCAGATGGGTCGAGTCGGGCCCGCAGCTTTCCCAGCAGCGGCTCCATGTCCGAGCATTTCAGCATCAGCGCAGACTGCCGATATACGAACAGGGGAACCGCGGGCAACTTCCATAGTCCCATCCTATGATCTGTTGCCCCGGCATGGAGCCGGTTACGCGGAGGTGTCCGCTTTCCCGCGCCCTACGTGGGAGACTGATCGGGTGAGCATTCGGGAGATTTGCAACCAGTTCAGCGATCAGCTTGTGGCCCTTAGACGCGACCTGCACCAGATCCCGGAGGTCGGGCTGGATCTGCCCCAGACGCAGCAGCGTGTACTGAAGGCTCTTGAGGGGCTGCCTCTGGAGATCACGCTCGGCAGGAGTCTCAGCAGCGTCGTCGGGGTGCTGCGAGGCACCGCACCTGGCGGCGGGGAGCGTCCTGTGGTTCTGCTGCGCGGCGACATGGACGCCCCTGCCGGTGGTCGAGAGGTCAGGTGAGCCCTTCGCATCAGTCAACGGCAACATGCACGCCTGCGGACATGACCCTGCACATGTCGTTGCTGGTCGGCGCAGCGAAGGCTCTCAGCGCCTGCCGGGATCAGCTGGCCGGGGACGTGATCTTTCAGTTCCAGCCCGGTGAGGAAGGGGTGGACGGCTGCCGCCACATGCTGGAGGAAGGGCTGCTTGATGTCGCGGGGACGTCGACCCGACGCGGCCTGGGCCATCCACGTGGGGCGGCTGGTGAGCCGAGCGGCGTCTTCTCAACGAAACCGGGGCGGTGATGGCCAGCTCCGACGTCATGAAAGTCCGCGTGGCGGGTCGGGGGCGGCCACGGATCAGCCCCGCACCAGGCTGCCGACCCTGTTCCGGCTCTGGCGGAGATGATCACCGCCACCCATGCGATGGTGACCCGGCATTTCAGCATCTTCGATCCGGTCGTGGTCAGCGTCGGGCGCGTGCAGGCGGGCACCATCGCAAACGTCATTCCGAGGACGGCTTCTTCGACGCAACGTTCCGCACATTCTCCGACGAGGCCCGCAGCAGGCTGCTCGCCCTGTGGCCGGAGCTGCTTGAGGGCATCGCCCGTGCCCACGGCGTCGGTGTGGAGTACGAGCTGGTGGAGCAGTATCCCGTCACCGTCAATGATGAGACCGAAGCGGATCACGTCGCAGAGGTTGTGGGTGAGATCTTCGGCTCTGAGCGTCATGTGCGTTGGAGTTTCCCACTGGCTGCTGCGGAGGACTTCTCACGGATTCTGCAGGCAGCTCCCGGATGCTTCATCGGGCTTTCCGCATGCATGCCGGACCTTGATCCCGCCAGCGCCCCGGTGAACCACTCCGCATACTGCCGTTTCGACGACTCGGTCCTGGCAGATGGAGCCGCCCTGCTGGCGGAGTTGGCGGCCAGGCGCCTGGCCCCAGAGTCACAGTAGGCTGGATGGCGATGACCACCCAACGCATTCCTCCCGCTCCAGCCAAGGAGATCGCGACATTGCCGCCGTTGCCTGTGCTGCGGGGCGAGATACCGCTGTCAAAGCGCACAGGGGAGCCGCCACGTCCCTGGAGCGTTGTCGTAGGCCTGGTGCTCTTCTGCCTGGCTGCCGCCGCCATCGGGATGCTCTACGGGCGGCACTGGTGGATGGCCGCGCATCCCGACAGCTATTCTTCCTCCGCGCAGCTGATCCAGTGGCTGCAGCCCGACCCGGGGATGTGGCTGTCGTTGACGCTGGAAGGTGTGCTGGCGATCGTCGCCACTTTGGTCGCGGGGGCGTGTGCCGTGGCCGGATTCCAGGCCTGGAATGGCTGGGGCTGGTCCCGCATCACGGCAGGGGTTGCGCTGGGGCTGACCGCATGCGCAGTCGCGGTTTTCGATCTGTTCGCTTTGGTCGCTGTGGGGTTGGCTGGCGCCGGCACGCTGCTGGTGCTGCTTCCCAGCTCCCAACGCTATTACCGGCATTTTCTGATGCACCGGGCTCAGGCAGCCGCCCCTATCGCCGCCCCGCGAAGATCATCTACGGGAGGCTTCCCGTTTTTCAGTAGCGCGGCACCGGCCTGCGCCGAATGCACTCGGCCGGTGCCACCTGGCTGCGGGGGCGACGGACCTCAGCCCGCTGCGATGACGTCCCCGGAGGGCCAGGTGCGCTTGATGTAGTCCTTGACCTGCTGGCTGTGCAGCAGCCCATCAAGTGTGGCCACCCCGGTGTTGGTGTTGTCGGTGCGCCACACGAGCATGTTGGCGTAAGGATTGCCCTCAACCTCCTCCACCAGCAGGGCATCCTCGGCGTTCAGGCCCGCGGTGAGAAGGAAGTTGCCATTGATGAACGCGAGATCAATGGCCGGGTCCTCACGCAGCTGCACGATCACCTCGGGGGCGTTCTCCTCAAACGCGAGACCCCGCGGGTTCTGCTCCGTGGTCAGGTTGGCCACGGAGGCGTCCTCACCAATGTTCTGGAGCAGCCCGGACTTCTCCAGGAGTTTGAGCGCACGGTACTGGTTGGACACGTCGTTGGTGATGGCGATGGTCGCGCCATCCGGGATGTCGCCGAGGCTCTTGTGCTTGCTGGAGAACAGCGCGTACGGCTCAATGTGGATACCTTCGCCGTGGCTGAACTTGTAGCCCTTCGAAGCCGTCTCAGCCTCAAGGTAGGGCAGATGCTGGAAGTAGTTGGCGTCGATGGACCCCTCTGACAGTGCGGTGTTGGGGTGGTGAAGTCGTCGAACTCCTTGATCTCCAGTTCGATTCCGGCGTCTGCGTCAGATTGTCTCGGACGAACTCCAGGATCTTGGCGTGCGGGACGGGGCTGGCGCCCACGATCACCTTGCTCGGCCCCGAGTCGCCCGGAGCCGCTGCTGTCCCCCACCGCCAGGACTGCTCCACAGGCGGTCAGCGCCAGGGTTGCAGCCAACAAGGCAGCCAGCGGGGATGGAAGTCTGCGCATGATTGCGTCCTTTCTGGGCCAACAACAAGTTGGCCGCCATGGGTGGACGCGCCGACCGGCTCAGCGATGGTCGACGCGGCGAATCACTGTATCCCCCAACACCTGGAACAGCTGAACCATTCCCAGAAGCACGATCACAATCACGATCATGACGAGGGAGTCAGCGTTGGAAGCCGTAGTTGTAGGGCCAGGCGTCCCAGTCCGCCACCACCGATCAGACCCGCCATGGCGGAGTATCCGGTCAGCGCCACCACCGTCGTCGTCACAGCAGCGACCAGCGACGGCAGTGCCTCCGGAAGCAGGACCTGGTGATCGTCTGCATCCGCGTGGACCCCATAGCATGGGCCGCATCGACTTTGCTCGGATGCACCTCGCGGGAGGAGGACTCCACCAGGCGAGCGAAGAACGGGACGGCGGCGATGATCAGTGACACGCAGGCCGCGAACGGTCCGACCGAGGTGCCGACCAGCCAGCGGGTGAACGGGATCAGACTCAGCATGAGGATGGCGTAGGGAACGGAGCGGGTGGCATTCACGACAGCCCCCAGCACCTTGGAGAGCACGGCATTCGGAGCCATGCCCTGCGGTTGGCAGATGTGAAGCAGAACGCCGAGGGGCAGGCCCAGCAGCACCGTCCCCACGCTGGAGATGCCCACCATGATGAGGGTCTCGTACAGGGCTGGCTGAACTGCCTTCAGGAGTTCGTCGATGCTAAGGGTCAGGAGGATCACCGATGTGCTCCCTTCAGTGCGGTTGCGGGGTCAGCTGCGCATCGGCGCCCAGATCGCGCAGATAGGCGACGACAGCCTCGGGGTCCGTGCCAGCCGGTACTCTGAGTCGCAGATGACTGAAGGTGATCCCGGCAAGATGCTCGACGCTTCCGGCGATGATGGGGATGGTCACACCAAAGTGCTGCGAGGTGAGCGCGACCACAGGCCTGTCTGCCGTGCTACCCGAGGCCAGAACATCCACCAGCACGGCTCCTCTCTCGTCGTCTGGATCGTGAGGCGGGATGTCCAGCAGCGCCTTCGACAGCGGGCCGTCAAGCGTCCGGATGACCTCAGTCAGTGGCCCGGATTCAACGATGCGTCCCTCCTGGAGGAGGGAGACTGCGTCATGGGCTCGCTTCACGACGTTCATGTCGTGGGTGATGATCAGCACCGCCAGCTTCAGCTGCTCCCGAAGATCGGTGATGAGCGACAGGATCTCTTCAGTGGTGCGTGGGTCGAGGGCTGAGGTGGGCTCGTCGCCAGGAGCACCTCGGGCTTGGTGGTGAGACGCGAGCGATGCCAACGCGCTGCCGCTGGCCGCCGAGAGCTGCGCGATAGGCATCCTGAGCGTCTTTCAACCCCACCAGGTCGAGAAGCTCACTTCCGCGTTTCAAGGCCTTGTCCTGGGACACCCCCTGGATCTCCAGCGGGTAGGTGACATTGCGGATGATCGTCCGGGAGTCGAAGAGGTTGGCGTGTTGGAACACCAGGCCCAGGTTGCGTCGCGCCTTCCGCAGAGCCGTCGAACGCACGATCGTCAGGTCGACACCCCCAAGCTGATCACACCGGAAGTGGGACGGTCGAGCATGGCGAGACAGCGCACCAAGGTGGACTTCCCAGCTCCGGAGTGCCCGATGATGCCGTGGATGCTTCCCGTGGGAACCGTGAGGCTGACGCCATCAAGCGCGGTGACGCTTCGGCCCGGCTGGCGATAGACCTTCCTGAGGATTGGTGACGGTGATCAAGTCAACTCCTGAGGTTGTGACGGCTTCGTCAGTGAACAACTCACAGAAGCAGCATTTGATTCCATACCCGCAGCGCCGGGGTCGACCTCAGGGCCGGATGGCGGCGGCGACAGCGTCGAACCGAGCCTGGTCCAGAACCGCACCGATGCGCCGGACCCTTCCCGGGTCGACACGGATGATCCGGTTGACCCGGACCTCGCTGGGACGGCCTGCGGGTCCCAGGCACCCGAGCCGATGTCCACCAATACCGTCCCGACCTGGCCTCCTGCGCCGCATCCCGGTCGTGGTCCTGGATGTCAGCTGCAGCCCGAGCAGCCATGGCCCATCGTGGCCGATGATGAGCACAGGGCCGGTCCTCACTTGGGAATGGTCCTCCTCGAAGGGCACCCAGGTCCACACGATCTCGCCGGGATCCGCCTCCTCACCGGGCTGCGGGGAGTAGATGACGTTGGGTGTGCTCGTGAAGTCGCCGGGGTATCCGGCATCAGGTCGGTGCTGGTTTCCCCGGAGACGCGGGTCTCAGGTCTCGCAGTGCGCTGCCCGTGGCCCCAGATGGGGAGCGATCACCCCAGTTTGCCTCCCGGAGCCGCGCAGAATGTAGGTGATCAGGTCACGCCCCAGCTGCCCCAGAACCTTGCCCAGCCAGTTACTCATGCGGCAATCCTAGTGTCGGGGGTTGTGAGCTCTTCGGTCCCGGCTGCGGTGCCACGCTGCGTTCACCTCACTCACGGTGCGCCAAGTACCGCTTCACTCCGCTGTCCCGGCAGATCATCCGTCCTGGGAGCGCATTCCGTGTCAGGACCTTCAGCGCATGGGCCGGAGGGCATGCGAGCAGGCAGGAAACCTGCCGTTGGTTCATTGCGGGAGAAAAATCAAGAGGCCCGCGCCCGTCCGATGGGGGTTCGGACAGGCGCGGGCGTCCTTGGGTCCCGGCGAACCGGGAGCCGGCTACGCGGTCCGCTGCCCAGATGGGGGGAACAGGCTACGTGTCCTGCGCTCCGGCAATGCCTACATTACCCCATATGGGGGTCATGGAAAAGCGGAAGGGGGTGCGTGTTAACAGAGAATAATCACTACCGGCCATATGCATTAACAGCGATTAATACAGACCTTCCGGGCGTCACCCCGTCAGAGGCAAATTAACCTTCCCCCACACCCCTCCCTCACCTCTCACGTCCGCCGCCTCGCACGCCCCAGAAACAACAAAACCCCTAGTCAAAAGGCAAAAGCAGGCCCCTGCGCACCTCCCAGCCCGCCGCCCCTCAGCCCGCCAGCACGCCTCAGCAAGACCAGGAGAGAGCGCCGGAATCCAATCGATACGTCCCGGTGGTCGAGATCGCTCAATCCGATGAAGACACCCATTTACCCTTAGAGGAAAATCTGATATTTTTCTCAGACCTGAGAGACTACCTTAATCTCTTATAAATGGCATGATGGTCTTATGCCTGATGTTCCACTCACCGGACTGGTCGTCCTGCTGGATGAGGCCCCCATTGATGCCCTAGTGGGCACCATTGAGGTTCTCGTGCAGGAGGGGATCACGAACCTCTCATTGCCCCACCCAGGTCACGAATTCACGGAGATCGCAGCCTTGTACGGCGCCCGTGCCCACCCTCGGCATCCACGGGGCCATAGACGACCTTACCGGAGCTGTCGGGCTCGGGGGCCGGTTTCGTATTGCCGGACAGGGTCGACAGGGGAGCAGGCAGAGGCGGCAGCAGCAGCCGGCCTCCCCTGCTACGGCATGGCCATGACCCCCAGCGAGGTCCAAACGGCCCTGGAGCTGCCCCTGAGCGGTGTTCAGCTGTTTCCGGCGGATGTGGTGGGGCCAGCGATGGCCGAGCGCATGCGAGAGATCGGGCTGATCAGGCACATCGTGCCACGTGGCGGGCTCGTGGCCTACTCCGCCAAGCAGTGGCTGCGGCATGGGGCACCGGCCGCCATCGTTGACAGCCAGCTTCTGGGCGACGCCCTGGAGGGCGGCAATCTGGCCGCGTTACGTGACCGTTGCCGCAGTTTCAGCGACTAGCCGGGGCCGGAGTCCTCAGAGCCTTCTTCGCGCCCTGGGCTCCTGTTGACGAATCTTCGTGGTCTCAGTCTCGGAGAAGTCATCCCAGTCCTGCGTCTCCGAGTGAGGCCGAACAGTGTCCTGGGTTCCCTCCCGGAACCAACCTTCGGGAACATCACCGCCTCCCCGTCGGGGCGCCTCGGGTTGCCCGGAGGTGAAGGTCACGGGCGGCTCAGGAGCCTGCCTGCCGGCAACCGATGGCATCGCGGACGCAGCGTCGGGTGACGCGCCCAGGCGCTGAGCCATGTCCTCGTCCTCAGCGTCGCCGATCAGCCCGATCAGCTCATCATCATCGATGTCGCGGTTGCGCGGGCGAGCTACCACCCCAAGAAGCGTGAGGGCGCCGATTGCTACGACGATCACCGCCGCCGCGAGGAACCACATCGTCGGGAAGTTCCCCCGACTCCGGGGTGGCGGCAACCGGCTCAGCCTGACTCTTTGAGGACGCTGCCGAAGGCCCGCTGCTGTCCGTCATGGAAGCCGGAGCAGTCTCAGGCATCGCACCCTCCGCCGTCGCGCTGGGGGTCGGGCTGGCCCTGACAGGCGACGCCACCGTCAGCTCTGCGACGGCGGAGCTGGACTGCAGGCTGCCGCCGCCGGCAAAGGTCGCCACGAGGCTGCCCTTCCCTCAGCCGACTGCGCCGGGAATCTCGACCATGGCGCTGTAGCTCCCGTCCTGGTCGGTCACAGTCGAGGAGTTCGGCAGGCTCGTTCCTTCATAGGCGAACGTCACTGTCGCACTAGCCACTGCCCCGCCATCATCTGCCGTCACCCTTCCGGAGACCTGCAGCATCCCACCCGGATAGGTGTTGTCCGAGCTGACCTCCATGGTCATGGTCGTTGCACCCGCCTGCTGCTGCGGCAGCTGGGAGAGTGGAAGAGTCGCACCGTGCTGGAGGGGCCCGTATTGGGCGTTGCCTGCGAAGGTGACAGAGACCTCCTGGTCTGCCTCCAGCATGTCCGACGGCAGGCGGAAGCGCATGGTGAAGCCACCGCTCCCATCTGTGACGGCGCTGTGCAGTGCACGCCCGCCGCCGGTGACAGTCAGCTGAGCGTTTGCGACCCCATGGCCTGAGACATCCACCAGGCTGCCGCTCGACGACAACGGTGCCGTTGGTATCAGCGTCGGCGTCGAGTTCAGTGTCGTCGGCGTCGGGGTCGCCCACGCTGCTGTGGCGGGCAGAAGCAGCGCGGAGAGAACTGCCGTGATCACGGCCAGGACCGCACATCGCATGCCCGGATTCGTTGAGCTCATTCAGCATCCTTTGCAGGAGGGCCCCAGGAGGTTACCGGGGAAGGCTCCCGGGGTGTCTGCAGATCCAGCTTCTGCCTCTCAGGGTAACGCGCAAAAACCTTCCGGGTCCCCCAAACCGCAAGACTGGCCATGTCTTCGAGCGCGAGGGGGCGCACACCGGTCCACTGCGAACGGGAGGAACCTCACTTCCAGATGCCAGACCACCCCAACCCATGGGAGGATGGTGCACGACGTTCGGCAAGTGTGACGACAGTTTGTCTCAACGCCGATCGCCACCTATTCTGAGAGAAGCTCAGCTAATTCTTAAGAAAAGAGGTGAAGCCATGGCTCAAGCCCGACGCGCCTTCCAGGAGGAGGACGAGACGCTGGAGATCACTCCCAGCCCTCCGCCTCGCCTCGCCGCGGCTTCCAGAAGCCCCAGCGACGTGGAGTCGGCAGCTGCTCGCCCCCTGGCCCTCTCCGGGCCTCGTGGTCGCGGGGTCTTTCGCCCTCGCTGCACGCGGAGGGGCACTCCGACGCAATCGCCGATCCCAGCGACCAGGATTCCCCACTGGGGCTGAGCCGCAGCAACGTGCGCTCTCCCCTGCCCACGCCATCGGCATCTGCTAAGTCAGACGAGTCGCAAGAGCCAGAGGGCCACTGCCTCCACTTCCCAGCGCCCCCGTGGCGGATGCCCCCATCAGCCGAGCCGGCCCCACTGAGGAACCGGGCCCAGCGCCGCCGAGCCGGAGTCCGAGGCTCCCCGGAGACACCTGCATTCGATCCCAGCGCCCTCGGCAATGACAGCGGCGAGATGTACACCGCGTCGTCAGTGAATCTCCGCACGGGACCGGGCACCAGCTACGAGGTTCGGGTGACCTTGGAAGCTGGCGTCGCCTTGACCCTGACCGACGTCAAGGTCGACGGCTGGCAGCAGGTGAAGTACAAGCAGAAGGCCGGGTGGGTGAAGTCGGAATACCTGTCCAGACCAAGCCCGAGCCGCCCCCTGCGTCCTCAGGAGGAAGCGCCGGGGGCGGCAGCAGCAGTGGTTCAGGTGTGTGCGACAACGCCTCGGCCAAGAGCCATCGAGTCAGGGGCTGGCGTCGAAGTCAGTCGCTGCGCTGCGCAAGGTCTGCGCGACCTTCCCTGAGGTGAAGTCCTACGGTGGCTATCGCAACGAGTCCGGCTATCACGGTCAGGGTCGGGCCATCGACATCATGGTCTCCGGCGAGCAGGGCTGGGTGATAGCGAAGTGGGCTCGTGAGAACGCCAGCAGCCTCGGCGTGATTGAGGTCATCTACTCGCAGCAGATCTGGACCACCCAGCGCTCCTCCGAGGGCTGGCGGCACATGTCGGACCGTGGCTCTCCCACAGCCAATCACTACGATCACGTCCATCTGTCCATCGGAAGCTGATAACCAAACCCGTTCGGCCCGGCTGCGAGTGCCAGTGACGCTCCTTTCCCCAGCCGAGGCCCCTGATTTCTTCTATGTCACCCTAGGCTTGATCCATGATTGAGCCCGTTGATGCCACCGCCACCACAGCCTGGGATGAGTTGGACCAGCTCGCGGACAACGCCGAGTTGGATCTCCGCCAGGCCTTCGCCGATGATCCCGAGAGGGCCAGGCGCTTCAGTCGCGACATCGGCGATCTGCATGTTGACCTGTCCAAGAACCTGATCAACGATGATGTTCTGGCCGCGTTGCTGCGTCTGGCCGAGCAGACTGGCGTCGCAGAACGTCGTGATGCGATGTTCGCCGGAGAGCACATCAACGTCACGGAAGACCGGGCCGTGCTGCACACCGCTTTGCGGCTTCCACGCGATGCCAGTCTGGTGGTCGACGGGCAGGACGTGGTCGCTGACGTGCATGATGTCCTGGATCGGATGTACGCCTTCGCGCAGGAAGTCCGCTCCGGCGAGCGCACAGGATGCACTGGGAAACGCTTTCACCACCGTGGTCAACATCGGCATCGGGGGCTCGGATCTCGGCCCAGTGATGGTCTACGAGGCTTTGAAGCCTTATGTCCAGGAGGGCCTGGAGTGTCGTTTCATCTCGAACATCGATCCCACGGACTGCGCCAGAAGCTGGCGGGCCTGGATCCCGAGACCACGCTGTTCGTCATCGCCTCCAAGACCTTCACGACCCTGGAGACCCTGACCAACGCCCGCATGGCCCGCGCCTGGTTCCTGGAGCAGCTCACCTCCCGTGGGGTCATCAGCGGCGACGGGGAGCGTGACGCCATCGCCCGGCATTTCGTGGCCGTTTCGACAGCCCTGGACAAGGTGGCTGAGTTCGGCATCGACCCCGCCAATGCCTTCGGTTTCTGGAACTGGGTGGGCGGCCGCTATTCCGTGGACTCTGCGGTGGGTCTGCCCGTCGTGATCGCGATCGGCCCAGACAACTTCCGTGACTTCTTGGCGGGCTTCCACACCGTCGACCAGCATTTCCTGACTGCCGAGCCCGCGCGGAACGTGCCGCTGCTGATGGGGATGCTGAACATCTGGTACGTGAACTTCCTGAGGGGCCACCAGCCATGCGGTGCTGCCATACGCGCAGTATCTGCATCGCTTCGCCGCTTACCTGCAGCAGCTGACCATGGAGTCGAATGGCAAGTCGGTGCGGTGGGACGGCTCACCCGTGACGCTGGAGACCGGTGAGGTGTTCTGGGGTGAGCCCGGCACCAACGGGCAGCATGCCTTCTACCAGCTGATCCATCAGGGAACACAGTTGATCCCTGCGGACTTCATCGCCGTCGCCAACCCGGCACATCCGGTCAAGGACGGGGACGTGGACGTCCATGGCCTGTTTCTGGCGAACTTCTTCGCCCAGACGGCGGCCCTGGCCTTCGGCAAGACAGAGGATGAGGTGCGGGCCGAGGGGACGCCGGAGGGGATCGTCCCCGCCCGGGTCTTCTCCGGGAACCGTCCAACCACCTCCATCCTGGCTCCGGCACTCACCCCGTCAGTGGTGGGTCAGCTGATCGCTCTGTATGAGCACATCACGTTCGTGCAGGGCATCGTGTGGGGCGTGGACTCGTTCGACCAGTGGGGTGTCGAGCTGGGCAAGAAACTGGCGCTGGAGATCGCGCCCGCGGTGTTCGGGGATGCCGAGGCCCTGGCCCGGCAGGACAGCTCCACCCAGTCCCTGGTCTCCTGGTACCTGGAGCACCGCGCATGAGCAGGGTCCTCCTCACAGTCTGAGGGTGCCGGAAGACGTCGCCGTGGGGTGGAGGTCGCGGTGGCGGCGGCCCTGGTGGTGACGCTGGGGCCGATTCTGGTGGGGATGCTACATGCGTCGCTGGCCTCCGAGGGCCGTCTTCATGAGGTGGGTGAGGACGTTCCCGCCAGGGACGTGATCATGGTGTTGGGAGCGCAGGCCGACCCCTGGGGGCCGTCTCGGTTTCTGGCTGCCCGGTTGGATGTCGCCATCGAGTTGTTCAACTCCGGTCGTGGCAAGGTGATCCTGGTCACCGGAGCCAACACTCGCTCCAGCAACTACGAGACCCAGGTGATGGAGGACTACCTCGTCAAGCGTGGGATTCCCGCGGGCAGGATCGTCCAGGATGTTGCAGGGTTCGACACCTATGACTCCTGCATGCGCGCCCGGGATGTCTTCGGGGTGAGGGAGCTGACGGTGGTCTCCCAGCCCTATCACCTGCCCCGCACCGTGGCGACATGCCGGGCGCTGGGGCTGGATGCCATCGGCGTCGGTGAGCCAACAACACGACAGGAGTGGCCGATGCCCTACCTGAAGGGTGAGCTCCGTGAGCTGCTGGCCGTGGTGAAGATGGAGCTGGATCTGCTGCGCGGGGCGAAGGCCACCTATTCCCCGCCGTCAACGGCGATTCAGGACGCTCTGGCGAAGAGTTGAGGAGAGTGGGAAATGCCGGGCCCAGTGGACCCGGCATTCTGCTTTTTCCGAGGGACGAAAAACCCGCCGGGAGGCGGGTGATGTGACCAGGGCCGGGGTCGAACCGGCGACCTTTCGCTTTTCAGGCGAACGCTACTACCAACTGAGCTACCTGGCCGTCTAGGCGGCTCTTGCCAACCTAGCGACCCCGACGGGACTCGAACCCGCGACCTCCGCCGTGACAGGGCGGCGCGCTAACCAACTGCGCCACGGGGCCAATTTCTTGACCTGCTGGCCTCTGGCCAGCCCGGGTAACTTTAGCGGCATTCCCCCGATTTGTGAAATCGGGGTTTCAGCTGCCTGAGCACCCTTTTGATGAGCCCGACAATGCACTGCCCATCAGAGCATCCCCAACGGGATTCGAACCCGTGTTGCCGCCGTGAAAGCGGGGGCGGAGTCACAGGCCGCTAGACGATGGGGACCAGACGACAGAAGGATAGTGGGGCTGCGTCCCGCTGGCAAACGGGCTTCAGCCTCCTGCGGGAGCGTAGGCGGCAAGCCAGCGCTGGGTCTCATCGAAGAAGCGCCGACGCGGCTCCTCCTGAGACAGGGCTAGGGTCGTGACGGCCGTCCTCTATGCGGATCAGGGTCACGTGATCACCGAGCTGCGGGCCTTCGCTGCCAGGGTCTCGACGTTCAGCACGAGGTCAGCGCGATGCATGTCGTCGTCCCAGGTCCTGGAGAGGTCGCTTCGCGAGCTGATGAGCATCAGGACAGGCACCGAGATGCCAAGGCCGGCCGCAACGGTGGCGTGACCGCGCATCACCGCCGTCAGCCAGCCGACCCTGGGCAGGAAGGCGGGATCGCCCTTGAGGTTGAGGGTTGAAGCGCCACTCCCTTCCCTCGTCGGCGGAGATGCAGCGCTGATGGAAACCCGTCTCGGGCAACGTCACCGAGCGGGTTGGCGACAGGGTTCCGACGGCCCCGAAGGCCGCCGTCAGGGCGGGCCGCCACGATGGCAGGCTCGGCAGTTCCAGCCAGGGAGAGTTCAGCACGACAGCGCGCGCCTCACCAGGCCGAGCCGCCGCGAACAGCGACACGATCAACCCACCTGTCGAATGCCCCATCAGCACCAAGTCCCTCTGCGCCCGCAGCCCGGATCTCCTCGACTGCCAGGTCCAGCTCCCTGGAAGTACTCACTCAGGTCGTTGGTGTAGCCAGCCAGCTGCCCCTGCCGCAACGACCGCCCGTAGCGCCGCAGGTCAAGGGGCGTAGAAGCTGAACCCCCAGCCTCGACAATCTCGGCTAGGGTGAGACTGGAAGAAGTAGTCGCTCCAGCCATGGACGTAGAGCAACGCATGACGAGACGACGACGCAGATCTGCGGACCAGTGAGGCCACGACCTGATGATCTGGCTCGCTGGATAGATAGCCGCCCCAGGCAGCGGAAAGATCAGCTGCTGGTGATCCCGGCAGCTCAGTATCAGCAGACCAGGCGGCTATGGGGCGGCGCCACCAGTGGCGTTCAGGCCCGTCAGGAGACGGATCGTCGGAGTTAGTACTGCTCGGCGAGATCCGCGTAGGCATCGGGGATCTCCGTGGTCTCCTCCGACTTGCGGGTCTCGCCTCGAAGCTCTCGCTCAAGAGACGCAAAAATCAGTGTCCACTGCGCGATACTTCAAATCGCGGGCCACCTTTGTCTGCTTCGCCTTTGCCCGGCCAGCGCCCCATATGGGTCGACCCCTCGCTTTAATCATCGCGGACTTGCCGCGGAATCTGTCAATAACTCGTGCCCTAAAAGCCTCACCTGAGTTGTGCACGTTGCTCAAAGCTCCCCCATCCTCACGGGTAGGCTGGCCACGCTGATTCACCGAAGAACCGAGGAGACCCGATGGGCAAGATCATCTACACCCTCACCGATGAGGCCCCCTGCTGGCCACCCATTCGCTGCTGCCGATCATCCGATCCTTTACCTCCCGGGCCGGAGTGACAGTCGAGACCCGGGACATCTCGCTGTCCGGCCGGATCCCTGGCTCAGTTCACTGACCTGCTGCCCGAGGAACAGCGGGTTTCCGACGCCCTGGCAGAGCTGGGGGAACTCGTCGCCTCCCCGACGCCAACATCATCAAGCTGCCCAACATCTCGGCCTCTGTACCCCAGCTGAAGGCCGCAATCACCGAGCTTCAGGGCAAGGGCTACGACCTGCCCGACTATCCCGAGGGATCCTGTCTCGGAGACGGACATGGACACCCGCGCACGGTACGACCGGGCCAAGGGATCGGCCGTTAACCCGGTGCTACGCGAGGGCAACCTCAGACCGTCGGGCACCGGAGTCTGTGAAGAGCTATGGCGAGGGCAAACCCCCACCGCATGGGGAGCTTGGAGCCGTGACTCGAAGACCAGCGTCGCAACCATGGATGCCGATGACTTCCGCCACAACGAGCAGTCGGCGGTCCTTCCCGCCAACGACGAGCTCACCATCCGCCACATCGCCCCCGATGGCACGCAGACCATCCTGAAGTCCGATCTCAAGGTCCTGGCGGGTGAGGTGGTGGACGCCACCGTCATGCGGGCTGCCGCCCTGGATACCTTCCTTGCTAAGCAGATCCGCATCGCGAGGCAACGCGGCGTGCTGTTCTCCGTGCATCTGAAGGCCACCATGATGAAGGTCTCCGACCCGATCATCTTCGGTCACGTCATCAAAGTCTTCTTCGCGCCGGTCTTCGAACGTTATGGCGACGAGCTGGCCGCGGCGGGGCTGTCAGCCAACGACGGCCTGGGCGCGATCCTGGCCGGCCTGGATGAGCTGGAGCACGGCCCAGAGATCCGGGCGGCCTTCGAGGCTGCCTGTGGCCGAAGGCCCCCGCCTGGCGATGGTGGACTCGGACCGGGGGATCACAAACCTGCATGTGCCCTCCGATGTGATCGTGGACGCCTCCATGCCTGCGATGATCCGCACCTCGGGGCACATGTGGGGGCCGGACGGCGAGGAGGCAGACACCCTGGCGGTGTTGCCGGACTCGTCGTATGCCGGTGTCTACCAGGCCGTCATCGACGACCGCCGCCTGAACGGCGCTCTACGATCCCCGCACGATGGGAACCGTGCCGAACGTCGGGTTGATGGCCCAGAAGGCGGAGGAGACGGGTCGCATGATAAGACCTTCGAGATCACCTCACCCGGCCGCGTCGAGATGGTGACCACCGGCGGGGATGTGCTGACCAGCCATGAGGTGTCCGTCGGCGACATCTGGCGGGCCTGCCAGACCAAGGACGCGCCGATCCGGGACTGCGTGCGGCTGGCTGTCGCCAGGGCCCGGGCGACGGGGTGGCCGGCGGTGTTCTGGCTGGATGAGGACCCGCGCCCACGACCGGAACCTTTCGCACCAAGGTGGAGGCCTACCTGGCCGAGCTGAACACCGAGGGGCTGGACCTCAGGATCCTGGACCCCGTCGCGGCCACGAAATTCTCCGTCGAGCGCATCCGGCAGGTGGTCTCAACACGATCTCGGTCACAGGCAACGTGCTGCGCGACTACCTGACGGACCTGTTTCCGATCCTGAGTTGGGTACCCAGCGAAGATGCTGTCGATCGTGCCGCTACGGCCGGTGGGGGCCTGTTCGAGACGGGGCTGGTGGATCTGCTCCCAAGCATGTGCAGCAGCTCCTGGGGGAGAACTACCTGCGTTGGGACTCGCTCGGGGAGTTCCTGGCCTTGGCGGCATCCCTGGAGCATCTGGCCGACGCCGAGGACAACCCGAGGGCGGCGCTGCTTTGCCCAAAACCCCTGGACCAGGCCAACGGACGCTTCTCGCCGAGGACAAGTCCCCCTCCGTCGTCTGGGGAGGCACGGACAACCGGGGGTCCCACTACTGGCTGGCGCGGTTCTGGGCGGAGGCCCTTGCGGAGCAGTCCGAGGACGCGGACCTGGCCGCCGCCTTTGCCCCCATCGCGAGGGCCCTGGTCGACCACGAGGGGGCCATCACGGCCGAACTTGCCGGGGTACAGGGGTCTTCCGCGGACATCGGCGGCTACTATCGTCCGGATGAGACGATGCCTCAGTCGTCATGCGCCCATCGTCCACGCTCAATGCGGGTGATCGACGGGCGTGATGTCCAGGCGCAGGGGAGCGCAGCCGCAGCCTCGGAGCCCGGATCACCTCAGCGATGGTGGCTCTGGCGGCCCTGGTTCTCGCGATCTCGGGCGCGCTGCTGTACCTGTTGCAGCAGCGTGAAACCCGGCTCGCGTGGATGAGGCCCCTGCAACGCAGCGTCGAGGAGCTGCGGGTGTTCAGCAGCGGCGTAGATCCCGAGACGAACCAGCCATTCACCTCCGTCTACGCACTGCTGGGCGTCTACCTGAGGCGAACGGTGGCGGCGGAGACGGAGTCGGAGATGGGGTTCGTCGGAACCACCCTCGCGTGGGAGGCCAGCGCCGATGTCACGGTGCGGCCGGGAGAGGATCCCGAGTTGTTGGCCGCCCTGGAGGGTCCGCTTCAGTCCGGCTCGGTGACGCTGGGCACCACAGAGACGAGCGTCACCACGTGGCGCTGGGTCGTGGTGCCTGTAGCGTTCTCGCAGGACGCGGAGCTGCGGTGCGGGTCTCACGACATGCGGGCGGAGCTCGCCCCGCTCAACCGCTCCGTGGCCTACTACGCACTGATGTCCTCGGGCATCCTGCTGGCCGCCGTCGCCGTGTCCATATTGACCATGAGAGGTCTGCTTCGGCCTATCGAGCGGCTGCGCATCGCAGCGGAGAGCATCGATCGACGCGATCTCAGCGCCCGGGTCCCGACGCGGGGCAGAGACGACCTCGCCCGACTGTCCCGCGCCATGAACCAGATGCTGGACCGGCTGGAGGAGGCCATGACTGCCCAGAAGGACCTGCTGAACGACGCCGGGCACGAGCTGCGCACTCCCATCACCATCGTCCGAGGCCACCTGAGCTGATCGACGCTGGGGACCCGGAGGATGTGGAGAGCACCAGACGCCTGGTGATCGCGGAGCTGGACCGGATGGGCGCGCTGCTGAACGACCTGATCATGCTGGCCGCGGCCCGCGAGATCGACTTCATCACCCCCACGCCCACTCCCCTGGCCGATCTGGTGGTCGAGACCTTCGAGAAAATGCGTGCCTTGGGTGATCGTCAGTGGAGACTCGTAATGTGGTGGACATCACCATCGACATCGATCCGGTGCGCATCACACAGGCGCTGCTGCAGTTAGCCGCGAACGCAGTCAAATACTCTGGGGAGGGAAGCAGCATCAGCCTTGACGCCGAGCTGCGGGGTCATGAGGTCGGGATCTCCATCCGCGACCAGGGAGTGGGAATCTCCAGGGGATCTGGAGACGATCCGGCTGCGTTTCGCCAGGGCAGCAATGCCGCACAGCAGGCCAAGGGCTCGGGGTTGGGGCTGAGCATCGTCGAGTCGATCGTCACCGCACATGGGGGCGGTTGGAGATAGCCTCCGAATTCGGGAAGGGCTCACGTTCACCATCGTGCCGCCGCTAACCGATCGTTTAGAGCAGACCATTGAGCACCATCCTCCCTCGTCGAGGACGAGCCCCAGATAGCGTCTTTCGTGGCCAAGGGGCTGAAGTCAGCTGGGTTCAGCAGCATCCACTCCCCCACAGGCCGTGAGGCGATCACCCTGGCCACCCAGGGCGAGTTCGACCTGATGCTGCTGGACGCCGGCCTGCCGGACATCGACGGCTTCGAGGTGCTGCGCCCGATCCGGGAGCAGGGTATCGACACACCCATCATCATGCTGACGGCCCGCAAGACGGTTCCTGATCGGATAGCGGGTCTTGAGGGCGGGGCCGACGACTATGTCGGCAAGCCCTTCAGCTTCGATGAGCGTTGCTGCGGATCCGCCTGCGGCTGCGCCGTGAGTCGACGTTGCAGACGACTGGATCCGAGCTTGCGCACGAGAACATCCGGCTGGATCTGCGAGGCAGGAGGCTGCACGTCGGCGACCAGGCGATGGATCTGTCGGCACGCGAGTTCTCCCTCGGCCGAAACCTTCCTGCGCAATCCCGGACAGGTCCTGAGCAGGCAGCACCGCTCACACACGCCTGGGGCTACGACGCGGATCCCGAGTCGAACGTCGTGGATGGTACGTGCGGCACCTGCGCAACAAGCTCGGCAGAGAGCGAATCGAGACGGTCAGTATGGGATACCGGCTGGTGTGTCAGTCGTCGTCGCCATCATCATCGTCGTCGTGATCATCGTCGTCACGGTCATCATCGCGATCACGGCCTCTGCTGCGGTCATCGTCGCGGTCGTCATCGTCATCATCATCAGCGCGGGAAGTCACCTGGCAGAGGCGCTGGCGCGGTCGTGGGCGATACTGTCGTGGGGTGGCGGTCGTGGCGGCTCCTCGCTCACCGGGATGGGACTCGCATCCGACACCGTGGCGACCTCCGACGGGATCTGCGGACTGGCGTTGGGGTTCGCTGAAGCTGAGATGCAGGTCCCAGCATGACGGGGGCCTTGTCACGCTCGGCAGTCGCCGCCAGGGCCACCAGCAGGCCGCCGGCAAGCCCGAAGAGCACAGCAAAGGAGATTGCCAGCCAGACTGTTGTTCCTCATGCGCCCTCACCTGTCCAGACTTGTCCCCCATGGCCCATGTACACCTCATTCACATGTAATCGCATACCCTCCGGGTGAAAAATCTAAGGAGAATCAGATGAGATTCCCCTCATGGTCAGGCCAGTTGGCCATCACCCGCCGGGGCCGCACCCCGGTTCAGCGCTCAGGCGTCGCCCCGGGATGCGAAGCCGACGATGAAAGCCTCGATGGCTTGGGTGAAGCGGCGGATCGCCGTCATCGGCCCCAGCGCCGATGCTCCTGGTCGACCACAGCCGCGAGGACGGGGGTGACGCTGTGGGTCGATGGCGTCCGGGGCGGTGGGGGAGAGCATGCTCGTTGAGGGTGTGGGCCATGACGAACGCGGTGATGCTGTTCATCGTCACGATGGCCACCGGCAGCGGCAGGCCTTTGCCGGTGAGGGAGGCGAGGATTCCGTTCACGACGCCGAGGATGTCGTCGTGCTGCTGATCGGCCCAGCATGATGGGAAGCACGTTGGGGTGCCGCAGGAGAACGGTCCGCAGCCGGTTTGCGAGATCGCGAATGTAGTCCTGCCATGTGAGCGCAGGGTCGTCGGCAGGCACCGCCCCCTCGCTCAGCACCTCATCCCACACCGCATCCAAGAGCGCTTCCTTGTTGGGGAAGTAGTGATAGATGGACATCGGCTCCACGCCCATTCGACGCGCGAACCCGCGCAGAGTCAGGGCCTGCAGGCCCTCCTCGTCGACGAGGGCGAGAGCCTGCTCTGCGAGCTGACTGGCGTTGAGACCCGCTGCATGACCCGGTTGACGTCCCATGTTGCCCCTCACAGTCATACGTTGTACGGTTACATCATCCCACACCTTACGGCGTAGTGTTTGAGGAGCTTTGCATGTCGTTTTCCGCGAAAGAGGCCAGCTGGGATCCCGAGACCGGGCATCCACGACGTTGGCTGATCCTGGCAGCCCTGGTCCTGGCCATGTTCATCGTGCAGGTCGACCAGTCGGGGCTCTATCTGGCGCTGCCGCACATTCAGCTGGAACTGGAGGCCTCACCCCAGCAGCTGCAGTGGGTGGTGGACGCATACTCGCTGACCCTGGCCGGGTGGTCCTGACCGCGGGTGCGTCTCGGACCGGCTGGGTCGGCGACGGGTGTTCCTGGCGGGGTTGACCGTGTTCGCCGCCGCATCCGCCGTGGGGGCGCTGGCCCAGCACATGGACCTCGTGATTGCAGCCTGGGCGGTGATGGGCCTGGGTGCGGCCATGTTCATGCCCGGCACCCTGTCGATCCTCACCCAGGTGTTCTCCCCGTCGTCCAGGGCGCAGGCCATCGGCATCTGGGGCGGAGCCTCGCTGGCGTCATCGTGGGCCCCTGATCGGCGGCGCCGCCCTCCAGGCCTTCGACTGGCGAGCGATCTTCTGGCTGAACGTGCCGTGGCCCTGGTGGCGTTCCTGGCCTCCGCAGCCCTGGTGCCCGAGTCACGCGATCCGCATCCGCGGCGCGTGGACCTTCCAGCCGCACTCCTGTCGTCAGCCGGCCTGCTGGGCATCACCTACGGCATCATCTCCTCCTCCGAACACGGTCTGTGGACCGTGCTCCACACTGGGGGCGATCATCGCCGGGGCATCCTGCTCGTGTGGTTCTGGCGGCACAGCGCCCGCCGCCCAGACGGCATGCTCGACGCCGCGGTCGCCCGCACCCGTAGCTTCCAGGCGCTCCATCGCGGCAGCTGGAGTGATGTTCACCATGGCGGGACTGCAGTTCGTGACACCCAGAAGCTGCAACTCTCCCTGGGATACGGCACCTCCTCGCCGGTTTGGCCATCCTGCCGCTGGCGGCTGCGGCAGTGGTGTCCTCCGCGCTGGCCCCAGTCCTGGCGGCACGCATCACGTCCAGAGCGACGATGACCGGCGGCATGGTCCTGGTGGCGCCGCAGGCGCAGCTTCACGGTCTGATGCAGCATCTCGACGGCTACCTGCCGGTCCTGGCTCGCCTGATCCTGATCGGGCTGGGCACTGGGTTTTGTCATGGTTCCGGCGCAGGATGCTGATGAGCAGCGGCCCCCTCACCCGCTCCGGGCTCATCTCATCCATGAACGACACCCTCCAGGAGGTGGGAACCGCCCTGGGGATCGCCGTCGTCGGGGCGGTCCTCAACCTCTCCTACACCCATGCCCTCCGGGCGGCCGCACCCGAGGCACCCGCCGACTCGCTCACCGCGACCCTCAGCGAAACAACTGAACCTGCGCTCCGAACGCCGCCTTGGACGCCTTCGCCACCGCCTCACAGCATGCTGGGTTGGCGGCCGCGGGCATCGCGCTTCTCGTGGCGATCCTGATCGCCGTGCGCCTGGGCCGGAGCCAGGCGCAGCCCCCGGAGAGAGACTCCGGCGCGCCGGAGGGCGAGCAGGCATCCGATCACAGCGCCCTCGCGAGCCTGCGGCTCAGGTCAGCAGGGCTGAGCCCGCCGTCGGCTGCGATGATCTCCCCAGCACCCAGCCCTCCAGGCCACGATCGGCCAGCACCCGCAGTGCAGCGTCGGCATGCTCTTGGGCAGCAGCCACCATGCCGACGCCCATGTTGAGGGTCGCCCCAATGTCGGCCTGGGAGATGCCGCCGACCTGCTGCACCAGCTGGAAGACGGCGGGGGCGTCCAGGGAGGAGCGTCTCAGCTGGGCCTGCAGGCCGTCGGGAATCACGCGGGCCAGGTTGTTGGCCAGTCCCCGCCGGTGATGTGGCTGAGGGCGTGCATCTCGACATCGCGGATGAGGGCTAGCACATCCAGGGCGTAAACCCGGTGGGGTCAGCAGCTCCTCGCCGAGGGTACGACCCAGCTCCGGGATGTGGCGCCCAGCGACCATCCGGCCTGCTCCAGCAGCACGTGCCGCACCAGCGAGTAGCCGTTCGAATGCAGCCCAGAGGCCGCCATGCCCAGCACCACGTCACCGGCTTCGACGCGCTCCGGGCCCAGGATCGCGTCACGCCCACCACCCGGTGGTCGCCCCGGCGACATCGTACTGTCGGGGCCAAGGAGGCCGGGATGCTCGGCGGTCTCCTCCCACGAGGGAGCAGCCAGCCACGACGCAGGCCTCGGCGATGCCGGAGACGATGGCCGCGATCCGCTCCGGCACCACCTTCCCGCAGGCGATGTAGTCAGTGACGAACAGCGGCTCGGCACCACAAACCACGAGATCATCGACGAGCATGCCGACCAGGTCGAATCCGATGGTGTCGTGGCGGTCGAGGGCCTGCGCGATCGCGACCTTCGTGCCCACCCCTGTCGGTGGAGGTGGCCAGCACCGGATGGGCGTAGCCCTTGAGGGCCGATGCGTCGAAGAACCCGGCGAAGCCCCCGAGCCCTCCCCAGCACCTCGGGGCGACGGGTGCAGCCACGGATGCCCTCATGAGTCTCGACGGCACGGTCGCCGGCCCCAATGTCGACTCCGGCGGCGGCGTAGGCGTGACTGGCTCATTTCTCCTCCAGATGCAGCAGTTCAGCCTGTCCCTGGGGATGGCTATGGGATAGCGAGCCGTCAAAACAGGCACGGCACAGACTGGAGGCGGGACGCCCGGGTGGCTCAGTCAGAGCATCGAGGGATATGTAGCCCAGGGAGTCCGTTCCCAGGGAGCGGCGGATCTCCTCGACGCCCGACCGGGAGCGATCAGCTCAGCGCGGGTGGCGAAGTCGATACCGTAGAAGCAGGGCCATTCCACGGGAGGAGAGGAGATGCGCACGTGCACCTCCTGGCCCCGGCCTCGCGAAGCATGCGCACCAGAGCCCGTTGGCTGTTGCCGCGGACGATCGAGTCGTCGACCACCACGAGCCGCTTGCCCGCTAGCGACCTCCTTGAGCGGGCGTTCAGCTCAGCCGGATGCCGAGTTGCCGGATGGTCTGGCTGGGCTGGATGAACGTGCGACCCACGTAGGCGTTCTTCACCAGACCCAGGCCGAAGGAATGCCGGAGGCCTCCGCATAGCCGAGCGGTCGACGGCGTCCCGGAGTCAGGGGGTGGGATAACCAGGTCCGCGTCGACGGGGGTGCTCACGGGCTAGGATGCGGCCGATCTCCACGCGGGTGGCGTGAACGCTGCGGCCGCGATGGTGGTGTCGGTCGGGCCAGGTAGACGTATTCGAAGAGGCAGCCCTTGGGTGGGCCTCGGCGAATCGTCGGCTGCGCAAACCTGGCGTCGTCAATGGCGATGAACTCACCGGGCCTGACCTCCTGACGAAACTGGCCCCGACGATGTCCCAGGGCCGCGGTCTCGGAGGCGACGACCCAGCCGGTGGCGAGCCGCCCAGCACCAGGGGCCGTCACGCCCTGCGGGTCACGGGCGGCGAACAGCGTCGTCTCGTTGATGAACGTCAGGCAGAAGGCCCCACGGAGCCGGGGAAGCACACGCATGGCGACCTCCCTCGATGGGCTCATCTCCGAAGGCTGACATCAAGGCGGTCACCAGCGAGGTGTCGTTGGTGGAGTCCATGGTCTTCTCAGGCACCCGCAGGCTGGGGTCGAGCTCACGCAGCCACTCCGCCAGCTCGTCAGTGTTGGTGAGGTTGCTGTCAGGGCCAGAGCCAGGCCTCCGTGTGAGTTGCGCGGAACGTCGGCTGGGCGTTGTGCCACACGGATGCGCCCGTCGTGAGTAGCGGGTGGCCGATGCCGAGCCTGCCACGCAGCGAGGTCAAAGTGGCTCTTGTCGAAGACCTGGGAGACCAGCCCCATGTCCTGGAACACCGTGATCCGCTCCCTGTCGAGACGGCGATGCTGGCGGACTCCCTGCCCGCGGTGTTGAGCGCGAACAGCCCGTAGAAGGTCAGCTGGGCCACATCCTCGGATGGGGCGAACACTCCTGAAGACGCCGCAGGCGTCCTTGGGGCTGTGGTCGATGGGATCAAGATCGAGCGAGAGTCGGCCATCGGGTCGGAGCACGGCCTCAGCCTATCGCCTTCGCACAGAGTCTCCCCAGTCATTCCGCATCGTGCACACGTCACCATGGGCAGACGTGCAGCCTGAGCCCGCCGTTCAGAATCGTGGGGCGATGGTGTAGCGTGGAAGGCGATGATCCTCTCGCAGGGTCGCCGGGGACCAGGCCGGAACCGCCGACAAGTGTTCTCGATCGCGCGGCTCAACACCGGCCTGGTGTTGAGCCGCACAAGTGGCCAGAGCGCTCGGACATCAGCCATGCGATTGATAGCCCCTACAGCCTTCCAACAGCAGGGTCTCCGCCAGGGCGGCCTTGGCCAGGTCCCGCAAGTCCACTGACTCGTCGATGCCGTGCATACGGGACGTCGGATCGGTGACCGCGGTCACCAGCACCAGGGCATCCGGATTGCGGTCCGCGAACTCGGCGACGATCGGAATCGACGCCCACAGCCGATTTCGACGACATCAGTGCCGAAGGCCTCCCGGAACGCAGCCCTCGCTGCGTCGGCCCGCTCCCCGTCGAGGGCAATCCGGCTGGGAGCCCCCGACTGTCCGGCGACGATGTCGACATGCGCTCCCCACGGCGCGTTCCTGCGCAGATGGGCTCTAGCGCTGCCGCGGCCGCCTCCGGATCCCGCCCGGGGCGAGGCGCACGCTGACTTTGGCCCGCGCCGACGGGATGAGGGTGTTGAGGCTTCGGCGACGGGGTGGCGTCAATGGCCAGCACAGAGACGGCAGGCCTGAACCACATTCGCTCCACCAGCGGACCATCGCCGAGCTGGGAGACCCCATCGAGCATCCCGGTCTCCTCCTGCAGTCGGTCAAGAGGGTATTCAAGATCGGGTCCCGCCCGGAGACCAGCCCTCAATCGCGACATTCCCGGCCTCGTCATGCGAGCGTGGCCCAACATGCGACACAGCGCGGTCAGCGCATCGGGCGCGATCCCGCCGAACTGTCCTGAGTGCAGCCCTCAGCCAGGGTGGAGACGGTGACCTCGCAGTCGGCAACCCCCCTGAGTGATGTGGTGAACGACGGCTTCCCCACCTCCCAGTTCACCGAGTCCGCGACGACGTACACATCAGCGGACAGCTCATCGCGGTAGCGGTCGAGCAGCACCGGCATGGTCGGCGACCCGATCTCCTCCTCGCCCTCAATGAACACCTTCACCCCGACGGGCGGCCTGCCGTCGAAGGCCCGCAGCGCTGCTCAGATGCACGGCGATCCCCTTGTCGTCCGCTGACCCGCGGGCGTACAGCCTGCCGTCACGTTCTGTCGGCTCGAAGGCCGGGGAGGTCCACGCGGATGCACCGCCGATGGGCTGCACATCGTAGTGGGCGTAGAGCAGCACCGTGGGTGTGCCCTCAGGGCCTGGGAAATGCGCCCACACCGCAGGCTTGCCGCCACCGTCGAGGAGCTTGACCTCCGTAGCCCTGAGGTCGCGGAACAGATCGGCGACGGCATCCCCGCAGGCTGCGACGTCACCGTCGTGCTCCGGCATGGAGGAGATGGACGGGATGGCGATGAGCTTGTTCAGGTCGGCGATGGCGGAGGGGAACACCTCTCGACGTTCCAGGCGAGATTGGTCATGAGGGCCACTCTATTGAACGACGAAGGAGGCCTCCCTCAGGGGCGGCCTCCTCTCCGGACGCCGTTCAGCCTTTGACTGCGCCCGCTGTCAGGCCGGAGACAATGTACTTCTGCAGGGTACACGAACAGCAGGGATGATCGGGATCGCCGCCACCACCGCACCCGCCGCGAAAAAGCGACCACGGGCGTTGCGCTCGTCGGAGGCCCACACGTACATGCCGACCGCCGGGGTGTAGTCCTCGGGACGCTGCAGCACGATCTTGGCCAGGATGAATCTCGCCATAGCTGCTGACAAAGCGACAGCAGCCCCACGATCACGAGGATCGGGGTGACCAGCCGCATGATGACTCCCAGAAGATCTGCGCGTGCGTGGCCCCGTCGATGCGCGCGCTGCCTCGTCCAGTTCCCTCGGATGGTGTTGAAGAATCCATAGATCGGAACGTATTGCCGCCCAGCGCGCCACCGAGATAGATGGCGATGAGCGCGACGCTGGAGTTGAGCCCGAGGATCGGGTAGATGTCACGCAGCATCAGCAGCAGCAGGAAGATGGCGACGAAGGCCAGCATCTGCGGGAAACATCTGAACCAGCATCAGCGTTGTGAGCCCGCCCGGCGACCTGCGAACCGGAACCGGCTGAAGGCGTAGGCGGCGGAGGCTGCCATCAGCACGGTACTGACAGCGGTGGCAGTGCTGACCACGAAGGACTGCAGCATCCAGCGGGGAAGTGGCTGCCGAACAAGGTGACGTAGTTCTCCAGCGAAACCTTGCTGAACAATCCACTGGATCCGGAGATCGTGCCGCCCGGGTTCAGCGACGCGCGGAGAGCACGTACAGCAGCGGGAAGACGCAGTAGAGCATCAGCACCACCGCCAGCACATGCTTCCAGCCCACCTCCTCCACCAGCGGGCGCCCTTGAGGCTGACGTTGCCGTTCATCACATAACCTCCCTCAAGCTTGCGGGTCTGTCTGAAACCAAGCCAGGCGATGACGCCCACCACCAAGAAGATGAGGACGGACAGAGCCGATGCCAGTCCGGTACTGCTTGGACCCTGACTCGAAGGCTAGTGGAGTAGACCATCGAGATCAGGATGTCGGTCTCGCCGATCAGCACAGGGCGCCCGCGAAGTTCGGCCCCCGCCAGTGAGCATGTAGATCAGCGAGAGTTGTTGAAGTTGAACGCGAAGCTCGCGATCAGTAGCGGGGCCAGGAGACCATGAGCATCCGGCAGCGTGACGCTGCGGAAACGCCGCCACGCCCCAGCGCCGTCCATGATGGCGGCCTCGGTCAGCCTCGGATGGGATGGCCTGCGGTGCACCGGTGCTGATCAGGAACATGTAGGGGAAGCCCAGCGCCAGGTTCACCCGAGGATGGACAGCTCGCCAGGTTTCGTCGGTGAGCCAACCGATGCCTGCCTGGCCCAGCATCTGGGCTTGATGATGCCGAAAGTCCTTGTTGAGCATGCCTTTCACGACAGGGCGGCGAGGAAGGCTGGGAAGGCATAGGGAAGCAGGAAGACCGCACGGTAGAGCGTGCGGCCCCGGACCCGTTTGTCGTTGTAGATCACGGCCAGAGCCAGACCGAGCGCAAATGTGGTGAGCACCGACAAGGTGGCAAATGCGAAGGTCCACAGGGTGATCTTGATGAAGGGTCCCGTCAGTCGGGGAGTCGTCGAAGACCTCAGTGAAGTTCTTGGCCCCGACGAACACCCGCCATCCGGGCGTCAGCTGCGACCCGTCGTCGGCGACGAAGGCTCCGACGGACTCATCGGCGTGATAGACCTCGCCCCCGGAGTCCGTGAAGGTGTCAGCGGCCGCGTCGTAGGTCAGTGGCGGATTTGGCGACATACGCGAAGGAGGCGTTGTCGGTGCGCAGCCAGCCATCGTCGGGGCTGTCGCTGAGGCTGACCCGCAGCGCCAGCACCGCATCCTGGCGAGCCTGCACATCCGCCAGCGTCAGCACGCTCCACCTGGGACCCCAGTCACCTTGCCGCCGGTGACCACGGCATCCTTGACTCGGACAGGGGCTCACTCTGGGTTCCCACCTCAGCCCTGCCGTCACGGCTCACGGCGAATCCAAGCTCTCCATCCCGCTCAACGACGGTGACGGGTAGGTGGCGGTCCCTCCACCCTACGGTCGGAGTAGCCTTGAGAATCTGGGTGATTGCCGGCTGCTTGGTGTCGTTGTGGCCATCTCCGTAGTTGGTGAACGCCACCCAGGCGGTGGAGCCCATCAGATGACCTGATACACCAGCAGGAACACCAGGCCCGGGAGCAGATATTTGGCGGGATCGCTCGCTTCGAGAAGTAGACATAGTCAGCGACGAGCAACGTCACGGCAAGGAAGATCAGCACGAACCAGCGACGCTGGGGCGACAGAGGTGAGGATCCCGTACAGGCCGGAAGGCATTAACCAGGGCCATCAATACCAGTTTCACGTAGAAACCAGGGCGCGTGTAGTCGCGGGCATGGGAAAAGCCGCGGCTCAGAGGGTACCAGTTTTTCGCAGTCATGTCGTTTCCATGACACTGAAACCGCGCGGCATCACCCCGGGCGGCAGCTCAGCCTCACTTCTTCTTCGCAATGGCTCGATGTTGGTGATCATCTCCCGCCATGTCGTGGCGGGATCGGCACCGTTCAGGATTTTCAGCCTGTCGTTCCCCCAGAATTCCCAGACAGCACCCATCGCGGGAATCGCGGGCATCGGCTGCGAGTGGGCGGCGGCCTCCTGAAGCCTTTTGAGAACGGACTGTCGACGGAAGATGCGACGGAGGTCAGGGCGGGAAGACGGCCGTCCTTCTCGTAGAGGGCCTTCTGGGCCTGGGCTGGCCAGATATTCAAGGAACTGGTTCGCCAGCAGCGTATTCTTGGACTGCGACGACAGATAGACACCCTGCACGCTGGCGAAGGGGGCGGATGGCTCACCACCGGCGGAGGGGATGGGAAGCACCGAGATGTCGATTCCCGCGGCGGTGAACTCCGTGGTCCACCAGGGGCCGGTCACGATGTAGGCGGACTTTCCCTCAAGAAAGCCCTGCTTCGCCTGGTCACCACGATGGAGTCGAGACAGCACCCCTCATCTGCAAGCTCTTCAGGTAGTCCGCAAACTTCTCGCCGGCCTCGCCCTTCATGCCGAGCTCAGTGGTGTACTCGCCTTTGTCGTCGGTCTTGAAGACGGTGGCACCGAAGGAGCTCTGGATCGGATACAGGTGGAAGGGATCGCCCTTGTCGCCCTGCTGACCAAGACGGGGAACCGAGGGGTGAGCTGCTTGCCTTGGGCCACCAGCTCATCGAAGGTGGCGGGGTCTCCTGAGCCAGCTTGCTGTTGCGCACCAGCCCAAGGTTGTCCACCGACATAGGGAACGTCCGTAGAGCACGCCGCCGCTGGTGAAGCCCTTCCTGGCTCGCCCGGAGAGACCGCTGGCCTTATCTCCCCAGCTCGACGGGGCGAAGGATGACCTGTTGCTGACGAGGTCCCCATCCAGTCATGCGGCGCCGACGATCAGGCTCAGGCCCGGCCCGGAGGGCGCCTGGGAGATGAAATCGGTCTTGACGTCCTGCGTGGGGCTTCTGCACCACCTCCAGGGCGACGCCGGTGGTCTTCTGGAAGGACTCACCGAGGGCCTTGAAGCTGTCGACGCGCTTCTCATCAGCCCAGATCGTCAGAGAGGAGGCCGCCCCAGCAGGCGATGACGCTCCATCACCGTCGCTGGTGGACGAGTTGGTGGTGCTGGGCGAGCCGCAGGCGGTCAGGGCAAAGGCCAAGCCGGTGGCGGTGAGCAAGCAGGCTCTTTCGCATCTCGGTTCTCCTGTATCAAGTTGGCGCCAGCGCCACGCGTCGTTTGCTGCAAGAAACGCTAACAAATCTACAGAAAAACTTTCCGCAAATATCAGAGGTCCGCAGGGCACAGTTTGATAACATTTCGCCATCGCCGTCCCAATGGAGGTGTTGATGGGCACTCGGCTACGCCTTTTCGGACCTCGCGGCACGCGCCGGGGTCTCCGTGTCAACGGTCTCACGTGTGCTCAACGACAGGCCAGGGATCAGCGGCGGCAAAACGCCAGGCAGTCATGGATGCGATGGCGTCACTGGGATACACCCGCGAGAGGCCCCAGCGACACGCACCGGCACGATTGGACTCGATCGTGCCGGAGTTGTCCAATCCTCTTTTCCCGAGTTCTGTCGAAAGGCCTCGATGCCCTGTTCCGGCCCACCGGCTTCCGCACGATCATCACGACCGCGGGCCTCTGGCGCAAACGAGGCCGCCTGCGTCGGCAGCGCTCCGCGAGCTCAGGTCGATGGCATGGTCTCCATCTCCGGCGCAGCCTCAGACGCCCAGGCGGACCTCTCCCCCACGCCCATCTGATGGAGACCGCATGCCTGCGGTGTTCGCCAATGGGCTCACCGACACGCTCGTCCGCCGGTTTCCCATCAACTGCCCGACGAGGAGGCCATCGCCAGCTCGTCGCGCACCTGCGGTCACCGGGCACGAACATATCGGCCTTTGCCGTCGGGCCAGACCGCTTCCCGCCCAGCAGACGCAAGTCGGCGAAGTTCTTGAACCTCGGCTCTCCCAGGAGAGCATCGCGAGCACCATCTTCTACCACCGAGGGCGGTCGAGTGGCGGGGCACGACTCTGGAGTCAGGGCATACCGCTATCGTGTGCGGTTCGGACCCGATGGCTCTGGAGTGATCAGGAAGCGCACTGCCCGTGGGCTGCGCGTGCCGAGGACTTGTCCGTCATCGGTTTCGACGACTCCGTGATGATGGCCTTCACCCGGCCGGCCCTGACCACCATCCGTCAGCCCATCCAGGCCATGTGCGAGGCCACGGTGGCGGAGTTGCTCCGAGCCATCGACGGCAACGGCATGGACGGCACGGACCGCTGTTCCACCCTGACCTGATCATCCGCGAATCGACAGGACCACGATCACGAACGACAACGCTTTCAGTGGTGGCGAAGCGCCGTCATCTATCAGATCTATCCACGTTCCTTCGCCGACAGCGACGGTGACGGCTACGGCGATCTGCGCAGGTGCGATCTCGAAGCTGCCCCATCTGAGGGACTTGGGGGTGGATGCGGTGTGGGTGAGTCCGTTCTACCTCTCCCCCATGGCCGACGCCGGCTATGACGTCGCCGACTACCGGGAGGTTGATCCCCTGTTCGGCGCGACTGCCGACGCCCACCGGCTGATCGATGAGGCCCACGCACTGCGGGCTGCGGGTGCTGATCGATCTCGTAGCCGAAACCACACCTCGGATGCAATCGAATGGTTCCAGGCCGCCTCGCTGCCGAGCTCGGGCGCGCTGGAACGCGAGCGCTACCTCATCCGCAACGGCTGGGGGAGAAGGGGCAGCAGCCCGCCCAACAACTGAAGTCGTTGTTCGAGGGCCTGGCTGGATCCCGGCCGAGTCGCCTCTACCTGGCACCTCGGAGCAGTGGTATCTTGCATCTCGCACGATCCACCAGCCAGACCTCCTCGACTGACTGAAACCGTCCGCGAGGGCTTCACACGACATCCTGCGGCACTGGCTGATCTCGTGACGGCTTTCGCGCCGACGTGCGCAATTCTGCTGCGGAGGAGGCGGGGCCGCCGGACGAGGGTGGAGCGTTCCGAGCTCTGGAGGGCGATCCTCGGCCCGATGTGGACCAGACGGGTCCACGACATCTACCGCCGCTGGCACAAAGTACGAGGAAATACGACGGCGACCGTGCTGCGGCCGAGTACCCGTCCCCGATCCGGAACGTCTCAGCGGCTGCACGGCCGGACGAGAGATGCATCAGGCATCTCAACTTCGACTTCCTGATCGCCGCGGTGGGATGCGTGCCGGCCACCGTGCAGGTGATCTCGCAGACGATGGCGGCCAACGTGGGCGTCGGCGCGCCCACCACCCGCTGCTGAGCAACCACGATGTGGTGCGGCACGCCACTCGTCTGCTCATGCGAGACACCTCGATACCGAGGGCGTATCGTTGCCGATGATCCGCAGCCCGACGAGAAGCCTCGGTCTTCGGCGCGAGCCGCGCGGCGACGCTCATGATGCCGGCGCTGCCCGGATCGGCTTACCTGTACTCAGGGGTGAGGAGCTGGGACTGCCAGAGCACACCGCGGTCCCAGATGAGCTGCGCCAGGGACCCCATCTGAGTTCCGCTCCCTGGCACGAGAGAAGGTGGCGGACGGCTAAAGCCAGTATTCCGATGCCCTGGCGGGCCGATGCGCCAGCCGCCGGTTCTCCCCCACCGGTGAGGCCTGGCTTCCGCAGCCCGGGAGCTATCCGGCGCTTTCGCCGCCGACCGGCAGGTCGGATGCCGGGCCCGACGTGGACGATGTGCCGCGACGCTGCATGCAGCCGCCAGGTACGGGCTGGCACCGGCAGCTGACCTGGGAGTAGTCCCCAGATCACGTTAGTCTGCTTCTGACAACGGCGTAGGTCCGGGTGATGGTCAACATCAGGGGCGAGCCCAGCGCCGTTGCCCGAGGGCGAGGTGCTCCCGGCCAGCATGGAGCTGGCCAACGCCGCCGACAGATGCGCCGTCTGGGTTCGTAAGCCGACTCGACTGACCGGCGCGATCGGATTACTCCATGCCCCGGTTCGCACGACCGGACCGAGGCCATGTTCCGGCGGCATGGCGGGTGGATGCCACCGGAGCTCAGCGATAGGGTGAGCGGCAGGTCGCGTCTTCTGACGCGACCATGATGATCGCGCCCCGAGCTCTCCGCAGTGAAAATCCTGCCGCCCTCCTGCGCTCTGCTGGTGACGCCGGAGGCGCTCAGCCAGACGCGCTCAATCTGAGTGTTCAGGCTCTCGATCTCAGCCTCAAGCATCAGTATCCCGCGTGATCCCTCCAGGTTGACTCCCTCGTTCTGGCTTCAAATGCTGAATGTGCCTCAGCTCGCCACATCGCGCAGCGAATAGCGTCGACCCCGGGCCCCGAGCGCTTTTCGGCACCACTCAGCCCCAGGCGGCGCGCTAGCCAGACGGGAAGGTCTGGGATGCATGTCGGCAAGCTGGGGCCACCGAGATCTGGAAACACGGGAACGTCTCGATCGAAGGGCCTCGTAGGTCTGCCGTCATCCTCAGCCTCCGAACAGCCCCTGCCTGCGGATCCTCCTGACCGGATCTGTCAGCGGTACCCTTTGAGCGCCTCCCGCGCCGCATCGGACAGCGCAGGTGGCACGCAAATCTGATGGTCACGCCAGCAGATCCCATGGTGCCGTCCTTCTTGCGGACGCCACGCCCACCACGCACCCGCAGCGTCCGTCACGTCTGGAGTGCTCCGGCGGTAGCATGCGCAGCTTGACCATTCGCTCCTGGGTGCAGCGTCGGGATCTGGATCTCGCGCCCAGAGAGGCCTCCGCGAACGTGACGGGAACCTCCAGGTGAGGCGCTGTGTCCCTGCTGGCCGAAAAGCTTGTGGGTGAGAGCATGGACGCAGACGACACAGGTTACTGGCAGCGCCGTTCCCGCCGGCCACGTGCTCCTGATCCGGATCCATGCTGGCCGTCGAACTCCTCGCGATGCGATGCGGACGCTGACGGTGCTGGTGGACTCTCCGCGCCCGCCGCCGTCGCAGACCGCAGGCCTCCCACCAGAAAGTCGTCCGGCGTGCAGTCCGTGCAGGGCTCGCTCATGAGAGTAACACCCGCCTGCGGTGGAGCTGCGCATCCCGGAGCCCCTCACATGCAGGGCACACCTCGGCAGGGTACCGGCCTTCGCGCCGGTGCCGCGGTAGCGGCGTACGGCTGATCCGAGACCATCCGCATGGCGACGGTGGTGCTCTAACCGCCTGTTCGAACGTCAGGGTTGACGTCGCCTCAATGTCGGCACTCGTCGCGGCCCCTGCCGAGGAACGGCGCACGCCGAGGCACTGCCACTGAACAGGTTTCCAAACAGGGCTCGCCAAAGCTGCCTGTGGGCGCTGCCGGCGATGGTGGGAAACAGGTCCTCAAACCTCGAGCGGCCTCCGGCTCCAAGTGGCATGGAAGGGCGGTGCGCCGGAGCCGAAACAGGCGACATTGCGCCCTCGTCAAGTACCTCCTTGCGCTTCTCCGGCTCGGAGAGCACTGCATTGGCCGCTGCCTCTTTGAAATGGGTCTCCTGCGGCTTTTATCCTGGACTCTGATCAGGCTGATTTCGTCCTGAGCGACTCTCTCCGGAAAAGCCTTCTTGATCTCAGCGCTGGGCCTCTTTCCCACGCCGAGAACCTTGCAATAGTCCTTTCTCATCCAGTCTCAGCCTCACTCATCGCCTCCATGCGTGCTCTCCCGTCGCCAGTCGCGCCATCCCCGAGTCAGGGATCACCCCTGCGTGGATTGAAGCGACGGCGACTCGGGCTGGCTGGACCTCACACGCCTCACGCCGCAGGAGCAGCCTGGCCAGCTAATGACTCATGGGTGAGACTGTGGTGACAGTGACGGCGACTCTCCAACGGAACCTCCATAAGCGTCCTCATGGCGGTTCGGGTCGAAGGAGTCATGTGACGGTGCTGAAACGGACCAGGCCATGTTTCACCGCGATCTTCCAGCCCATCTGCCATCAGCCTGAACCCTCTTCGGACAGGTCCTCATGGGACTTTTGGCCAGCCAATCGAGTCCAGCACCGGCATCGGTCAGGTCGGCACAGCCTCAATTCCGGCCTGCGGGGACGTGCCTGGTCCCGGGTCGACGCGCTCTTGTAGTTCACGTACTCCGGCCTGAGGCGCTGCAGGTCCGAGGTGCGTCTCGGCGACAGCCTTCCAGTCGAGTTTCCCTGGGTTCCTCCAGTGGCGGCGGTCTCCATCGGCGAGGGCCGAGGCGGCTGCGTCTACAACCGCCTCGGCCTCTGCCACTACCCCTTCCGGCGGGTTGAGTCTCACTCACTTGGTTTCCCATCGTCCACGATTCAGCGTCCAACAGACGTCATCGCCCTGGGCCTCACCCCTCAGGCTGAGCCGTGCCAGCGGAGGCCTGCCCTGATCGGGCCTGGCCTGAGCTGCGGCGTACATGGCCTGACCCATGGCGGCAGCCTTGGTGTTGGGGTCCTCGATGGCGGTCTTGACCCGCACTGCTGTTACCTCACCCTTCAGGGCCTCCCTTGAGCTTGTTGTCCACAGCCCTCGACAACCCGGGAGTATCGGCATCGTCACCGATGGTATCGGCATTCTCATTCAGGAAGCTTCTCGGTGCGTGAACACCAGGGCGTTCGCCTCGCCGCGCATCATCCCGACGGTCCCGCGACGCTTACGGTCCTCTCCGCGTGGTTTCTCAGCCTCCTTGACCATGCGGTCGATGTCCTCTCGCAGCAGCGCGGAGCCGCCCGTGACGTCATGGACTGCCTCGCTGCAGTGGCCAGATCCTCGCGCCGACGTGCTGATGCCGTTGGCATCAATCGTCGAAGGTGACCCTCGATCTGCGGGACCGAGCGCGGCGCCGGCGACAGACCGGTCAGCCTCGAAGCTGCCGAGGATTTGCTGTCGCCGGGCGAACTCACGCCCACCCTGGTAGACCTGGGATCATCACTGCAGGCTGCTGTCCTCAGCGGTGGTGGAAGGAACTCGGAGCCTTGGTCAGGGATGACGGTGCTGCGCCCAATGATCCTCGGTCGTCACGCCACTGGTCCCAATGCTGAGGCTCAGCGCATGGCGTCCAGCAGCAGCACATCCGCCGACCCTCGCCCCTCAGCACACCGCCTGCAGAGGCGCTGGGCAGCCACGACTACGTCGCTGGACGCCTTGTTGGGCCACGCGCGCGGTCAGGCCTCCTTGACGAGTTCGGTGACGGCGGGCATCCGGTGGAGCCGCCGACCGAGCGGCACGGGTGTCGATCTCTTGTCGACGGAGGTCTTCGCATCGGCGATCACGGCCTCAGAGACGGTGGAAGTGCAGCGGTCCGCAGCGGCGGCTACGTCATGCGCTGGAACTCGGCGCGGGCCGCTTCCATCCGAGATGCAGCGGGCCCTCGGCAGAGAGCGGGTGATGTAGGGGCAGGCAGGTTGATGGAGGTCTCCGGTGGCGGAGCTCAGTTCGATCTTCGCGCGCCTCGGCGGCCTCACTGCAGCGCTGGCGGCCATCTTGTCCTTGACAGGTCCACGCCGCGCGTGTTCTTGAACTGCGAGACCAGCTTTCAGTCGACGACGACGGCATCCCGGTCGTCACCGCCGAGGCGGTTGTCGCCCTTGTGGCCTTTGACCTGAACACGCCGCTCGGCGATGTCGAGCAGGGAGACATCGAAGGTGCCGCCACCCAGGTCGAAGACCAGGACAGTGTGCTCCTTGTCGCCCTTGTCGAGGCCGTAGGCGAGGGCCGCGGCGGTGGGCTCGTTGATGATGCGGTCAACCGTCAGGCCCGCGATCTCACCGGCTTCCTTCGCTGGCCTGGCGCTCGGCATCGGAGAAGTAGGCGGGGACTGTGATGACTGCATTGGTGACCGACTCGCCCAGGTAGGCCTCGGCGTCACGCTTCAGCTTCTGCAGGACGAAGGCGGAGATCTGCTGGGGACGATATTCTTGCCGTCGATGTCCACCTCCGAGTCGGGTGCCCTGCGTGGCGCTTGACAGAGCGGATGGTGCGATCGACGTTCGTGACCGCCTGCCGCTTGGCGACCTCGCCGACCAGAACCTCGCCGGAGGGCGTGAACGCAACGACCGACGGAGTGGTGCGGGCACCCTCGGCGTTGGGGATGACAGAGTGGGTTCGCCGCCTCGAGAACGGCGACGACCGAGTTCGTGGTGCCGTGAGGTCGATGCCTACTGCACGGGCCATGTATCTCCTATTTTTCTCTGCGATGTTCGCGTTCAGTGGATGCTCCAGAAGCCCTCGAGCGGAGCAGACTCAACTATGCCACAGGATTGCAGGATCGACACATTCGTCTTGAGCCCCAGGGGCTCAACCCGGGTTCAGTCGGGGACATCCCCGACCCGCAGGCGCTTGACCGTTCCTGAGAGCTCCCTTAGATTCGGCTTGTCCGGGGGAATCACCAAAGCCAAGATCTTGGCAGCTCGTTAGGAGTTCGTTTTGAAACGTTTTAGGTTGCAGGCAGGATTGGGGAACGCCTCAGCCTTCCTCGTCGCCCTCCAGCCTTCCCCGTGCAAGCGCACGCGGACGACAACACCCCACAGCCCACCCCCGCCGCGACAGCTGACGCCTCTCAGGAAGCGGCGGCACCCGGCAAGGCCACGGCCCAAGAGCTGCAGACCATGCTCGATGACATGACAAAGATGAACGACGTCGACCTGCGACGCACAGCCAAGGACGCCGCAGGCCGTTTCGTCAGGTCCCGGTCATATCACTGATGGGCAACGACGCACGAGGGACGAGCGCCCCGAAAGTATTGGAGCGATAAACTCAGTAGACCGCACGTACGCCAGCGCCGCCTCACTGGGAAGCCATCAACCCGTGGTTCTACATCACCACCGGCAAGAACAATGCCTCCACCAACACCCGCGTTGAGATCAGCCAGATCAAGCTGAACATCCTGCGCTGCTCCACCAACCAGTGGAGACGGTGCAAATCGAGTGTCGGCGGGTCGTTCTATGGCACAGACCCTGGCCGGCAAGCCTGTCGACAAGGCACCTGACATCCGGCAACGTGCAAGAACGGCAGCGTCGAGATACTGCAGAACCTGATCAAAACCTGGCGTTCCACGGCTGGGGCGAGGAGATGAACTACAACACCAAGGACATCCTGTACGTGCACACTACCAGGTGCAGGTACGCCTGGTAGTCAACGACTCAGAGCAAACCCGACGATCGCGCCAGAGGCGCAGCAGTTGATACAGGTTGGCACCGACTACTACCCACACCTCGGCACCCGCGTCGAGGACCAAAAAGATGCGCATGCGAGACGACGAGGGCAAAAAGAGGTAGACGGCTACTTCCCCGGTGTTGGGCTCTCCAGGCGAGAGCTGGTCACCAATGAGTGGCAGACGTTCAACTTCGTCAACGTCAATGCCCCCGGCGTCAAGCACGAGGGCACTGGGGGCGCGAACGTCTCGATCACCGCCGACCAGCTGCGCAACAACCCGCCGCCCTCCTGGCTGCCGGGTGAGCCTGCCAGAAGTGATCGCCGACTGAAGGCGAGAGAGCAGCCCGCCCCAGGCAGTCTTCCTCGCTGATAGCCTCACACAACGGAGAGGAGCAACCATCGGTTGCGCCCCTCCGTTGTTTCCATGCGCCCGCTCATCGGGCACCCCACATGACCGACCATCACAGCCTCGGCCCAGCCTCGACGCCGACCCACAGGGCACCTCAGAGTCAGGCCCGCTACTGGGGTAGTGAGCACCAGAGTCAGAGCTGACCGACCAACAGCTAAGGAGCCGAAGTTGAAGCGTTTGAGACTACGGACAGGACTGGGAGCGCCTCAGCGCATGCTCTGGCCCTCACCACCATGCCCGCCCACGCGGGATGCGCCAGCAGCCGCGCTGAAGATCAACACCGCCCCCAGTTTGCCGCCGAGGGCAAGATGATCCGCGTCGGCCGCTCTGTTGAGCGAGTCCCGGCGACTACGGAGCGCGGAGGTTGTCAAGAGCTACCGGCTTCGCGACGGCCAGCAGATCCCTGACAGCGGGGCCGTTCTCACACCCCGGGTCCCGGAGGACTTCGGGCATCAGCTGGTCTCACGCAGGTGGTGCGCGATCCCCAGAGCGGGAGGAGATCACCGCCCAGCGAACCTGTCACTCGTCCTGTCAGCAGGGGACACGACACCTCCCGCACAGAATGAGCCATTGACGACCTCACCGGTCAAGGCAACGGCCGAAGAGCTGCAGACCATGATCGACGACATGGAGAAACTCAACGACATCGACCTGAGACGCAACGCAGACGATCATGGCGGCCGCTACACAGGTCCCGGCCATGTCGTCATGGGCAACGACGCCCGCGGCACGAACACCCCTGAATACTGGCAGAACGAGCTCGTCCACAAAAGACCTGGTCAGCGACAAGTACTGGCAGGCCGTCCAACCCCTCGGATGTACATCACCCTGGCAAGGCCAACGCAGCTGACAACACCTGCGTCGAGCTCAGCCAGACTCAAAGCTGAACGTCCTGCACCGCTCCACCAACCAGTGGGAGACGATGAGCCCTGCAAAATCGAGGGAATGTCTCACCCGTGGAGCCCGGTGCGGAAAGGATGTGAAGGAGCCCGACCTGCGCGACGGCGAGAATGGCAGCGTTCAGATCAAGCAGGATCCTGGCATGCTGTTCCACGGCTGGGGCGGGGAGATGTCCACGACACCGAGGACATCCTGGCTGATCCACGCCCAGGTGCAGCACGCCTGGTGTCGACGACACGCGCGAAAGCCGACGACCGAGACAAGGCCCAGCTGCTGATGCAGGTCGGCATCGACTACTACCCCTGTCATCGGCATGCGCGTCGACGACCCGTTGCTGGAGATGAAAAGACGGTGGAGGCACTTCCCCGGCGCCGGGCTCTCCAGGCAAAGTTGATCACTACGACTGGCAGACGTTCAACTTCATCAATCGTGGACGTGGCTAGCAGGAGCCTGGTGGCTCGATCACCGTCGCCCAACTGCGTGACAACCCACCGCCGTCGTGGCCGCTGCCCGCCGCCGTCGTCCACCCCGACGCGCAGCCGACCGCCACGCTCGTCCACCCTGACGCAGCCAACACCTGCGCCCAAACCCGTGGAGAGGCTGAAGGTCCGCCTGCCCAAGAACAGGCTTCTAAGGATCTGACTCCTGAGGGGAGCGGCTGAGCCGCCCTCCACTGTTTCCAGGTCTGCCATGTGACCCGGGGAGCATCCGCATCCTGCCCTGTGTCCACACTCCGTATCCCCATCAAGGTCAGGACCCCGATGACCCCTTGAACCAGCCCTACGACCCCTGACCAGCCATCCTCCCACGGCAACCAGAGCCCCTACGGCCAACCCGCCCATACCCCAACCCCGGCATGGGGTTCCCCGGAGGAGCACCCGGTTTCAGGCCCCTTTGACGGGTTGACCCAGTCTCAGGCCGCCCATAGCTCCGACAAGTCGAAAGTCGCTGCGGGCCTCGATGCAGCTCTTCTCGGCGGCTTCGGCGTTGGCCGTTTCTACACGGGACATATCGGCATCGGAGTCGCACAGCCGCTGACCTGCGGCGGTCTTGGAATCTGGTCTCTCATCGACGGCATCATGATGTTGACCGGCAGCGTTGACGACGCAGATGGTCGCCCACTCCGCAACCGAGCGTCATCACGTCATCGGGGTCCTCGGGCGTCCTCACCGGCGTGGCCATCGGGGTCGGGTATCTGCTGCTAGCCGACCACAACCCCAGCGTCGCCATGCCCACCTGCCCGACGAAACTGGTGACTGGCTTTCGACTGTCCAGCCTGTGGCAGGCCCGGATGGCTGCACTGATCCTCCATGGGGATTGGCGCGAGCTCTGCACGACAACGCCTACCTCGTGGTCGCGCTGCCAGCGGGTGCCATGATGCTGCTGATGTGGGCCAACCGCCAGTGGAGGGGCATCCCTGGCGGCCTCCCCGCTGGGTCGCCTGGTCCTTCCTGGCGACGGCTGCGCTCTGGGCCGTCGTACGCAACCTCCCCTGGCTGGCCCTGGCCGCCCACCTGATTGATGTCTTTCAGTTGGGTGACCGAACCTCTCATGACCTCTATGCCGCCCATCAGAAGAAAGCCTCTGAGCACCAGGGTCCCATTGCTTCCGTTCCCCTGGGCTTCCTCCTTGATTCCCACCCCAGCCATGATGGAGAAAGTCTCATCAAGCACACGCACCCCGGGAGGCACATGCACCGTATATCCTCCCATGATCGCTGAGAGACCAGTTCGATCTCCACGCCAGGCCCCATCGCCTGATCCAGATGGATCTCATGCCCGCCCCAGAAGGCGAAGCCGGAGAGCGCAGGTGTTCCTCGCTCCAGGTAGACCTGACGCCACACTCATGACGGCGGGACCCAACCCGGGGGGCCTACCGACCCGGCCAGCAAGCCGAGCAGAGGACACAGCAGTCACGACCCCAGACCCTCCCCCAGGCAGGTCGACGAGGAGCGCCGCCAGGTCGTCGGAATATTTGGCGGACAGACACCCTCCTGCCGCTCCTCAAGCTCCTCCAAGCCGAGCCGACCCTCCGGTGTAGGCTCCTGCAGCGTCGTGAGCGCGGGCCTCCGCGCTCCGCATCGCCGATCCTGAGCCGAGGCTGGTCATTGATCACTCGGCCATGTACGGCCACCACAGCAGTCAGCCCACCAAAACAGCCCGACCGGCATAACGCCCAGTCAGGGGGCTGCTTTTGCTATGGAGCCGCCCACGGAATCGAACCGTGACCTACGCTGACGAGAGCGTCGCTCTGCCTACTGAGCTAGGGCGGCAGCGCCACCAAACATAGCGGGCCGGAACGACCGCGAAATCTCGCCCTCCCCACGATGACAACCCCACCTGGCGGGACTTCAGCCCCCACATCACCCCAACTCCTACAGGAGAAACTCATTCGCAAACAAAGTATTGAAAAGTTCAGGTTGAGTTATCGCTGTGCATGAGCAACGTAGATCTTGGCCCCATCCTGACGATCCGCGGCCGGTCGAAACTGACGCGGCCGAGGCAAATCGTCTGACTGCATCGCGCTGAAGCCGATGGAGCCCGGCCCCACGGAGGACTCATGGAGACACAAGACTCGCACGCAGTCCACCGGACCGCAGGGCAAGTCCAACGGCCTGACACGAGTCCCGTCACAGCGGTCGGTCGTCGGGTCCGCATTGAGGAGACTCGTCCGTCTCAACACTCACCGTCGAGGGACCACGTGCGCGCCGCTCTAAGGAGGTGATGGAGGTCAGCTCCACAGGTGAGTTCGGCCCCAGCCTCAGCGGCTTCTCCTGATCCGTCCACCCCGCAGTCTTGAGGACCTGCGCGACATCGGTCTTGGCGAAAAGAGCTCCCTGATCCGCGTAACCCGCGGCTGATCGTGACGCCGAGGCCCACCACCGGTGGGGTTCGCAGTCTCCGCGTCCCCCGCCTGGGTCGCATTCGCGTCACCGCGCAGGCGGCTGCCATCTCAGCGATCGTCACAGAGGTCACCGACCTGCTCGAGCCCAGGCCGGCGGCGTCACCGTCGAGGCCCCATCTCGCAGGGTCGTTCGAAGATCAAGGTGAGTCGGGCTCCTGAGCCTGAATCTGAAGCCCGGATCCAACGTAACCACGCATGCAGAGGCATGGTTAGCCAACATACGGTGGCCCGAGGACAACGCTGGGGCATCTGAGGTCATGATCGGAAAAACGGCGCAGCCTCGCTGACGTCACCGTCGTGATGGGCTTCAGCTTCCATCCTCAGGTGGTGAAACTGATGAACGATCAGCTCTACCAGGCCCCCGCCGACTGCCCCGTCTGCGGCGCTGACCTCACCGTGACCCGCAGGCAGGTTGCTGCCACTGCGGCTCAGAGCTGGCAGGTGAGTTCGCTGAGCCTCTACGACCGTCTGGATGCGGCCGAGCATAACCTGCTTCGGTGTTCCCTGACCTCGTGGGGAACCTGCGTGAGGTGGAGAAAACACCTCAGGTCTCCTACCCGACGGCACGCGCCCGGTTCGACGCCATCTTGACGAAGCTGGGCATGAATCCCGGACGCGGCACACGCAGAGCCGGACCCAGAGAAGACAGCAGCCACGCCACAAGAGCGGATCCTGCGCGGGGTAGCTCAGGCGAGATCAGCGCGAGGTGGGAGCACAGCGGACGTCAGGGGCTTGAGTGACAGTCCGGCACCCACATCAAGACAAGTCTCGTATTCGCGCTGCATGAGCTGTTGAGGACGACGAATCGGGCCGCCGCACGGTCGTGCGGCGGCCCGAACTCATGACGCCTCAGTGGTGACCTTCGTGATGGTCACCGAGATGCTGCGACCCGTGGGGCGGCGTAGGTAACCTCGTCTCCCACATCGTTTGCCCAACACCGCCGCCCCCAGCGGAGACTGCGGAGAGACGGCATCGGTCCACGGAGTCGTCAGTTCCGGATCTCCCGCGAGCCGAGGAGGAAAGGTGTCAGTGTCATCCTCGCCGCCATCGAATGCGGACGGGACGATGCGTCCGGGACTCACCTCGTCCGGACGCCCTGCGCCTCACCGACCTGGGCGCGTCGCAGCAGATCCTCAAGCACTCGGATCCGCCCTCCATCTGCCCCTGCTCCTCACGGGCGGCATGGTATCCGCCATTCTCCGACAGATCGCCCTCCTCGCGAGCGGCCGCGATGCGCGCCACCTCACCCGCGGCCCACCGTCTTGAGATGGGTCAGTTCGGCCTCAAGCTTGTCGTGGGCCTCACGGGCCTCTGCTCGCCAAACGGTCTCAGCAGTACTGGTTTCGGACATCACGTCATGCCAGCGCAGATGTCTACTGCTGCCAGGAGAGCTCTCACACGCATCACCATCACGTCCCGATTCGGCGGCTTGCGGCGATTCACGCCAGACATCTCCCCCGGCCTCGCACGCGGGCCCGTTGCGCCTCGCGGCATGTACGCATCGCCCATCCCGACGACGAGGTCGAGCAAGGGCGCTGCCACCACCGCAAAGTATGTGGCCGAGGGAGTGGAGTCATGGCTGCTAACCCTGTGCGGGAGGCGAGCTGGTGATCATGCTGAACCCACGGCTGGTCGGCAACCCAGGAGATTCAGGCCCAGCCTTTCCGGAGATCCGGCGTCGGGAGATGGCGCGCGCCCGCGAGATCCTGGGCATCCAGCAGGTCTGGCTGGGCTTCGTCGACTCAGGCCTCGCCCGGAGGGTGATCCGTCACTGCCGCCGCCCGAGGGCTGCTTTCGCGCTTCAGGATGTGCGGGAGGCCGCAGGCCGTCTGGTGCGGGTGATGCGGCTTCCGACCGCACGTCGCTGTCACCACCTCGCGACGAACGCGGAGCTACCCGCATCGATCACATTCAATGCGCAGGATCACCGTCGCTTTTCCAGGCAGCAGCCGTGAGCCCAGCGCTGTGGTCTGGGCATGGACCGGCCTGGCAGGCTGCGAAGCCGTACTACCACATGAGCTTCCACCGGAAGAGCGCTTCGCGGCGCTGGACCTGCTGATGCAACGAGCAGGCATCGCGCACCTGCAGCGGCGCGACGAGACGATCCCTTCTCGACGGCGGGCTGACGACCTTCGTCCACCGCGCCCGAAATGCTTGGACGTGCGGGATGAGGCGCCGTTGTTTCGCAGCCCTGACGCAAATCGACCCGGACGAGACCGTGGTTCGCGGTGCCGCCGCCATCCAGCGGGCAGGCTGGCCGACGGAGGACTACCTAGCCAGGTCGTCCCAAGGTACCGGCACGATGATCAGAGGGACGATCTGTTCACCGGGCTGCGCGAGGTTCCCTGGCGCCGGAGTTCATCATCTGACGGGCAGCTGGTCTCCGGGTCATCGAGCGAGCCGCGAGACCACCGACGCACCGCCCAGATGCCCCCTACCAGGACACGCCTGCGGCCCTGGGAGCAGCCCCACCAACACTGATCCGTAGAAGAGAAACACGACGACGTCAGCAGGATTCGGGTCCGATTACGGGTGAAGACCCCCGACCAGCAGGAACGCCAGATAGCTGAACACCAGCCCGAGGCCCCCAGGGTGATGCTGTGTAGAGGGAGATCGTTTCACACGACGCCGCCCCTGAGCAGGCAATGGCCAGCAGGAGTGGTGATCACCCAGGTGCGCACGCCTGCGAACCGCGTCGGCAGACCCAGAACCAGGAACGTGGGATGGAGTTGCTGATCAGGTGGGTGAAACCGAAGGCAGCCAGGGTGCGGTGGCGATGTGCGGCACGATATCCGCCTGCGGCATGATGCCGAGCTGGTCCAGGGCATGGAAGGATGCGTGGTCGATCAGCCCAGCAGCTGCCACCAGGGCCAGCAGCCTCCCCACCACGATGCTGAGACCGGGCTTTCAGGCCGTCTGTCCTGCGGGGGTTGTGGGGTTGTGCCTGGCGTACCCAGCGTGACAAACAGGCGCGGGCCTATCTTGGACCTCATGGCGAACCGACTGGCGCATCTCAGGCAGCGATCACCTGGAAGCATCGCCCAGCCAGAGAGCGTCGACCAGGCCGGGTTCGGAGGCCTGGGCGCACGCCGTCGAGATGGATCGCTCCCCATCCTGCCGAGTATCGCAGTTATGCGTCGTGCCACTGGTGCCACGTCATGAGCCACGAGTCATTCGACGACGCCGCCACGGCGCAGCTCATCAACGACAACTTCTGTTCCTACCGCGGTGGATCGAGCAGCACCCCGTCGTCGACCAGGTATTCATGACAAACCCGCTGATGAACGACGGTGGCGGCTGCCACTGACCGCCTCGACGTTTGAGGCCGGCCCGTCTTCTGGGCACCCATTTCCTGCCACGCCATGCCAGCCTGGCCAGCCATCATTCACCCAGATCTTTGGAGGCCCTGGCCGAGACCTGGAGGTCGCAGCGTGGGAGCAGCTCCTGGCGGAAGCATGGCGGTCTCTGCTCACCCAGCTGCGCTGGCGGAGTCACCCGTGACCTGAGCCCCTGCAGGTGCATGCCGTCGTCGGTTGCGGTGGCCGACTTTCGACCTGATACACGCCGGACTCGGCACCGCCCCGAAGTTTCCTGTTAGCGACGCGCTGATGCACTTGGTCCGCGGTGATGCCCGAAGCCTGAGTTGGCGCAGCGCAGCCTGGAGGCCAGCGGCAATGCGGTGGCGTTTACGACCAGGTGGGTGGCGGCTTCCACCGCTGGTCCAACCGACCCGGGGGTGGGTGGTGCCGCACTGAGAAGATGCTCGACGACAAACGATGCTGCTGGGCACCCACATCCGGGGTTGGCGTCGAACGGCCGAGCATGACGCTGGCCTGCGGGCGCTGCTGAGCGCACGTGGCCCACGGCATCGCCGCCGCCTTCCGAGCGTGAGCTGCTGAGCGTGGGCAGGCGCCTTTCATGGCAGGTCCGGACGCGGATTCGTGCGATCCGGAGGTGCAGTGTTCGAGGCATCTCACTACCTGTGGAGCCCGAGCCGATCATCGACGCGCTGCGCCGGATGACGACTGGGCAACGCAGGTGTTCCACGTCACTGTGGGCGGCACTTCTGGGAGGGCTCGTCCACGTTGCAGTTGCGCGGTCGACCGACCTCGACTGGCTGGCTGGACGTCACGGCCTGACTCTTGGCTGAGCGAGCAGAGTTCAGGCCCGCGACGGACCGGCTGGTGGTGACGTCGGAATGCAGTGGCGACTCGTCACCGGTGACAGGGGTGTGCGCCGGATTCGGAACGAGCTGCATTGGCTGGAGTTGGCTCTGGGCGCAGCCTGCTCACCTGGCGGTGATCTCCACCCCAGGGGGGCTGGCCTGCGCGATCTGTCGCTGGAGGGCGTGGTGAATCCCGAGGCGGGGCACGCCGGAGGACCCTCGAGCCATCAGCAGGCATTCGCCCTGGGCGGTGAGCGACGGGGACGCCACCCGGCTGCGCCGGGCGGAGGTGCTGTGCGATCAGGCCTGAGTTGTTCGGCGCCGATGACGGCGGGTTTCATGACTCGTTCAAGTGAGCTGCTTGTGCGTCCCCGGTCTGGGACGGATCACGTCACCCTGTCGGTTGCGGGTGCACCTGATCCGGGCGTTGCGGCGGGTTGGGCTGCTGGCTGAGCGCTCAGATTCTGCTGGCCCGCGCGACCGCGCCTCAGCCACGACCTGGGATGTCCTCGCGGATCCGCGCTTCGCGGGTCGGCGCTGGAGGATCTGATGATCGTCGATTTGAGGCGGCGCGGCCTGAGGCCCGCGGTCGCTGGGCGTGGTGGTGACGGCCGACCGTTCGGATGAGCGGCTACGCGGCAGCGCTCCAGCCGGGCACCGTCGTCCTGGCGGCTGCGGCGGGGACCACGGGTTTCGGCCCCGCTGATGGCAGGGCTGACAGGGCGGTCTATGTTCGCGGGGATCGCTGCTTCGATCCGGTCACCGACCATGCGAGCTGAAGACCCCTGTAGCATCGGGTGTGAGCGTCAGCGGTCACCACACGGCCAGGGCCGATGGCGATGCGAGGCAGATGGTCACACGATGGCAGGATGAACACCTCAGGAACTGAAGAGGCGGGTTGACAGACGCTTGTGCCGAGGCGAGCGCATCGGAGAGTAGGACGAGCCCGCCCGCCAGGATCAGCAGCACCGGCGGGGCCACCGGCCGCCCAGAACTCACCGGAGCCAGCCGACCGCCGCCCAGCCCATGCCCACATACAGCAAAGCGCGTAGAGCCAACGGGGCAGCCGCCCAGCAAGCCCTGAAGATCACCCGACGACACCGCCGATGCCCCAGATGAGACACAGAGTCCACCGGGAGCCGCCCTCCAGCAGCACCCAGGGTCAGGGCGTGTAGAAAGCGGCGATGAAGACGAAGGATGTCTTGAGTGGTCAATCCGCTGCAAGATGGCCTCTACCAGACGGGCCCAGGAACCGCGATGCAGGTGGCTGAGGTGCCGGAACAGCGACGCCGCCTCAGAGTCCAGACCGCGCAGCCGATCCCGGCCGGGCAGGGTCGGGGCGAGTGGTGAGCAGCAGACCGGCGACCGTAAAACAGGCGCGAACACCATGTGTAGCCAGCCGCGCATCAGTGGCTTCGCCTGCCCACCTCCAGATTCCTCGGCGCCACGGACGCAGAGCTCCTCACCATGAGGTGCTCCTTGCCCCGATGCCACGCGGCTTCGAGCCTGTGGGGAGGTCCCCTCCTACGGCTGTCCCCTGTCAACACATCGGATTTCCTCGATCGCCCAGACCCCTTCCATTTGGTTTCGCCTGCCATGCGTTTTATCACAAGTTTGCCGCCTCCGCAACCTACGGAAGCGTAGGCTACTTGATGCGCCCCTGAAAACCAAGTCACCTCGTCGTCTCATCACCCGTCACGTCGTCGCCCTCGTCGCTGTCCCTCAGCTGCCCGCACACGAAACGCCGCAGAATGCCGCGGCACAGCGGCCTCCCCGGTGACGTCCGCGACGCATCGCGCGGCGATTCACGCACGCCTTTGCCCGACCAGCTCAGCACACAGACGCTGAGGCTTATTCGCGTACGTTAGCAACTGGCCTCTAACGAGGATTTCGCCGGTTTTGGACACCTCGTATGAATGAACCCACCGTCACGCCAAACCCATAACGACCCAAGCCCATAACGGCCCAACCCATAAACCATCCAAACTCATAGCACCCATAAGGATAACAACTCGCGCCTCGGGTCTGGTTAGAAACGGTGTAACTGGCTCCATCGTTCGACAGGGCAGGAGAGCTATGATGACCGAGACAACAACGAGTAGTGAGCCGCCGTGGGGTTTGGCCAGACTGGGGGCATGTAGAACCCATCATCACCGCCGTTTATGGAGGAGTCGGCTGAGTCGCTGGAGGTGGCTCAGCGAGGCGATGCGCGGATGGTGCGTCAGGCCGCTACAAGCGGTGTCGCCTGACCGGCCCCGGTGGTTTGTTGAAGGCGTTGACCGCTCAGGATCGTTGAGGCCGCTCGACGAGCTGAATGAGCATCTGGCTACGACAAGCATCGATCTGGTCGGCCGCGGTAGCGGTAATTCCCATAATGGCACGAGGTCGAAGACGGTTGTTACTGACAACGTCGGTGATCAAGATCCAGGTACCCGGGACTGTAACGGAAACCGTTTGAGCCGCAGCTGGTCAAGAAGCGGCAACGTCGGTTGTCGGACATGGATGCCATGGTGCTGAGCCTGTTCGCAGAAAGGCTGGACGATCGGGAGATCACCGCCGCCCACTTGCCGAGGTTTACGGCACGAGCGTGTCAGCGGATTAATGATCAGCCGGACACCGACCGGGTTATCGACGAGATGACCACGTGGATGAGTTTATTTTGAGTCCATCTACACGGTGGCGATCTTTATCGATGCGATCGTGATCAAAAGTCAGGATGCGCAGGTCCGGTAAACCAGCCGTTCTACGCCGCGATCGGGTCGACCTGAGGGGTCACAAGGACTATTGTGGGGGATCTGGCCCGGCCAGGGGGACGGGGAGTCGGCGAAGTTCTGCGCGCGCTCGACCGAGTTGAAGAACCGCGGCGTCAAGGATGTGTTCTTTTCATGGTTCGGTGACGGGCCTCAGCGACCACCCGACTCATCGGGTCGGTGTTCCGCCGTCATGACATCCGCGACCCGTTCGATCCACCTGCTGCGCAACAGTCTCCGCCACGCCCTCGAAGACGCCAGCTAACGTCCCAGATCGCGGCCGACCTTTAAAAGCCTGCCCACGAAGCGACGGAGGCCGCTGAGCGAAGCGTTCGAACAGTTCACCGAGAAGCAAGGCCTCATCCGGCGATGATCCGGCCTGGCTGCGTGCCTGGACCGAGTTCGTGCCTCTTCGATTCGCACGACATCGAGAGATCCGCAAGGTCTCGTGTTCCACGAATGCGATCGAGTCACGCAACGCCAGAGTTCCCGCAGAAGCGGTCCGGCGCCTCGCGGGCACTTCCCCGAACGAGCAAAGCCGCGCTGAAGACCCTGCACCTGACCGCAGATCATTGATCCTGGCGGCACAGGTTCCCGGTGCATGCGCGCGCGAAGCCCGCCTGAACGCGCTCCGCCACGACCGCGCTGACCGCACGCCCGCAGCCAGCACCCACGTCAGAAAACCGCCAAGCCACACCATTAATCGGACAGA
>BNJT01002878.1_pt1 | contig 269490 bp, 310 predicted proteins | sample 8540491 | NCBI WGS metagenome assembly BNJT01 (sample SAMD00202455, study PRJDB9452) | human saliva metagenome | host: Homo sapiens | reverse complement strand
TTCTTCTCGGGTTTGGTTGTTCTTGACCGTTACTTGTCCGCTTTCGACTTCGCTCTCTCCTAGGGTGATGAGGGTCTTAGCCGCAAAGACATCGGCTGACTTGAACTGAGCTTTGAGCTTTACGGTTGAGGTAATCACGCTCTGCTTTGAAACCTTGTTGGCGAAGGGCTTGTACCAACTCCAAGGCCTTGACATTTGCTCCTTCTCCCAAGACTGCGATATAGACATCTAGGGCGTTTTCGATAGGGAGAGCCACACCTTGCTTTTCAAGAATGAGAAGCAGGCGCTCTACACCAAGTCCAAAACCAAATCCAGCAGTTTCAGGGCCTCCAAAGTAAGCAAACCAAACCATCGTAACGACCACCCGCACAGACTGTCAAGTCATTGCCCTCAATCTCAGTGATAAACTCGAAAAATAGTGTGGTTGTAGTAGTCCAGACCACGCACCATATTGGTATCGATGATGTAGTCTACTCCAAGATTTTCCAACATCTGACGCACAGCATCAAAATGAGCTTGACTTTCTTCATCAAGGAAGTCCAAGATAGAAGGCGCATTCTCTACTGCTACCTTGTCTTCTTTTTCCTTAGAGTCCAAGACACGGAGAGGATTTTCCTCCAAACGACGTTGGCTATCCTTAGACAAGGTCTCCTTGAGCGGTGTCAAATAGTCAATTAAGGCTTGGCGGTAGGCTGCACGGCTCTCAGGATTTCCAAGAGTGTTGAGGTGCAATTTGACACCTTGGATGCCGATTTCTTTCAAGAAATGAGCTGCCATAGCGATGGTTTCCACATCGGTAGCTGGATTGCTAGAGCCAAAACACTCAACCCCAATCTGGTGGAACTGGCGCAAACGCCCTGCCTGTGGACGCTCATAGCGGAACATAGGGCCCATGTAGTAGAACTTACTTGGCTTTTGCACTTCTGGGGCGAAGAGTTTATTTTCCACATAAGAACGGACAACGGGCGCAGTTCCTTCTGGACGGAGGGTGATATGACGGTCACCCTTATCATAGAAGTCGTACATTTCCTTGGTTACGATATCCGTTGTATCTCCGACAGAGCGACTGATAACCTCGTAATGCTCAAAAATAGGCGTGCGCACTTCTGCGTAGTTATAGCGCTTGAAAATCTCACGGGCAAAGCCCTCAACATACTGCCATTTGACAGACTCAGCAGGTAAAATATCCTGCGTTCCTTTTGGTTTTTGTAATTTCATAGGGAATCCTCTTTAAACTTAATAGTCTTATTTTACCACAAATAGAGGGATTAAAACAGTATGAATAAAATTAGGATTTATACTCAATGAAAATCAAAGAGCAAACTAGGAAACTAGCCGCAGGTTGCTCAAAACAGTGTTTTGAGGTTGTGGATAGAACTGACGAAGTCAGTAACATATCTACGGCAAGGCGACGTTGACGTGGTTTGAAGAGATTTTCGAAGAGTATTAGATATCATTTTTGAGATTAAGACCTGTCAAAAGAATAGCTAGCAAGGAAAGACCAATAAATAGCATCCAAGTCAACTGTATATTCCATACAGCTACAAGTGAAAAACAGGCTGTTCCCACAGGTATGGATAAGGTAAACAATAGACCTAAAAAATTACTGGTACGAGCTAGAACCTCTGGAGCTAGATTTTTCATGAGCATGGCACTAATCTTTGGTTGAACTTTACCAGACACATACAGAGTTGAACAGAGAAATAGTAAACCAAGTACGACTTGATTGAATAAATTAGCTAGACCAACTAGACTGAGTCCTACGGTCACCCACATCATCAATCTAGGCAAGGACTGCTTCCCAAAATAATCATTGCCCGTAAGGCTACTGATGATGATTGCTAACAAAGCACAGACTTGACTGATAAATAATGCCTCTGTGTAAGAAAAGTCCAAAAGAGAATGGCTCAAAGAAGATGTTATAGATACTTCCTAAAGCGCCACCCAAGGCATTGATAAGCAAGACAGCAAAGATCATGAATCCAAAGTTTTTCTGTCCACCTTTAAGAAAAACGAGACGTAAATTTCGATAAATCGTTAGGAACTGCTCTTTGATAGATAGACTCTCATTTTTTTAAGTGATTCACCATCAGCAGATGACATTGACAGGCTCAATTTGCTTTTTTTCCTAAAAAAAGAGGATAACGGCTGATACTAGGAAAAAACAGGCATTGATTTCCCGCAACGAGAAAAAAATTATTGACCGATAGACCCTAAGAGCCAAACTCCGAAAAGCTTGACCACCAATAGCTGAAATATAGGTGATGAAACTGGGAAAAAAGAATAAGCCTCCATCAGATCATCTTCAGCTACTTTTTTTCTTTAATGAGAGGCATGCGCAAACCACCTGCAAAAATCACTGATGACATCACTAATGACATTGATTAAACACAGGCTTGAAAAGGCAAAGAGACTAGCTTGCTGAACAACTAGGGCTGCTAGAAAAAATAAAACCGCCTGAAACAAACCGCTATAGATCATCCATTTGACCTTGTCCCTCGTGTAATCTGCCCGAATCCCTACAAAAACTGTAAAGAGAGTCGGAAGAATCATGACAATATTCGCCATAGCAACAGCAAAGGAGGCCTGTGGCAAGGTCGATGCATAGACGATAAATACCAGGTTAAAAATTGAAGCACCAAAAGCATTGAAGAAGCGTGACAAAGTCAAGAGACGATAAGCTTGATTTCTGAACAATAGTTTCATAGGTAATCTCCCTTCTTGTTCGAAGTTTTATGTGAAGTATGACTATAGTATAGCACTTAGAAATTGAGAGGAAAAACTTTTTGAATATATGCAACAAACGAAATGATCAAAAAGAATCGAGAGAACTTTCTCCAGTGGCACGAGAGAGCCCAACAGTTCTATCGCTTAAAATTTTCAAATTATTTTTCGTAGTTTGCAGATATTCAACAATCGGTCGTTTTTTTCTATAGTATTCGGCAGATTTATTACAGCCAAGCTATCTCAAAAAAATACGGACAGCATCTTCCATCTTTTTCTGACCTTCCTTGACTCTGCCTTGCTTGCTATCAAGGAGACCTTCTGCCCACAAATAGACAATTCGGAAAATAGGTTTCGCTAGCCGCAAGCTGTACTTGAGTAAGGCGACGCTGACGTGGTTTGAAGAGATTTTCGAAGAGTATTAGATATCATTTTTGAGATTAAGACCTGTCAAAAGAATAGCTATCAAGGAAAGACCAACAAATAGCATCCAAGTCAACTGTATATTCCATACAGCTACAAGTGAAAAACAGGCTGTTCCCACAGGTATGGATAAGGTAAACAATAGACCTAAAAAATTACTGGTACGAGCTAGAACCTCTGGAGCTAGATTTTTCATGAGCATGGCACTAATCTTTGGTTGAACTTTACCAGACACATATAGAGTTGAAAAGAGAAATAGCAAACCAAGTACGACTTGATTGAATAAGTTAGCTAGACCAACTAGACTGAGTCCTACGGTCACCCACATCATCAATCTAGGCAGGGACTGCTTCCCAAAATAATCATTGCCCGTAAGGCTACTGATGATGACTGCTACTAAAGAACCGACTTGACTGATAAATAACGCCTCTGTGTAAGAAAAATTCAAGAGAGAATGGCTCAAAAAGAAGATATTATAAATTCCACCCAAAGCGCCACCTAAGGCATTGATAAGCAAGACAGCAAAGATCATGAATCCAAAGTTTTTCTGTCCACCTTTAAGAAAAACAAGGCGTAAATTTCGGTAAATTGTTAGGAACTGGTCTTTGATAGATAGACTCTCATTTTTAAGTGATTCACCATCAGCAGATGACATTGACAGGCTCAATTTGCTTTTTCCTAAAAAGAGGATAACGGCTGATACTAGGAAAAAACAGGCATTGATTTCCGCAACGAGAGAAAAATTATTAACCGATAGACCTAAGAGCCAAACTCCGAAAGCTTGACCACCAATAGCTGAAATATAGGTGATGAACTGGGAAAAAGAATAAGCCTCCATCAGATCATCTTCAGCTACTTTTTCTTTAATGAGAGGCATGCGCAAACCACCTGCAAAATCACTGATGACATCACTAATGACATTGATTAAACACAGGCTAGAAAAGGCAAATAGAGTAGTTTGCTGAACAACTAGGGCTGCTAGAAAAAATAGAACCGCCTGAAACAAACCGCTATAGACCATCCATTTGACCTTGTCCCTCGTGTAATCTGCCCGAATCCCTACAAAAACTGTAAAGAGAGTCGGAATAATCATGACAATATTCGCCATAGCAACAGCAAAGGAGGCTTGTGGCAAGGTCGATGCATAGACGATAAATACCAGGTTAAAAATTGAAGCACCAAAAGCATTGAAGAAGCGTGACAAAGTCAAGAGTCGATAAGCTTGATTTCTAAACAATAGGTTCATAGGTAATCTCCCTTCTTGTTCTAATCCCTATATGAAGTATGACTATAGTATAGCACTTAGAAATTGAAAGGGAAAACTTTTGAATATATGCAACAAATGAAATGATCAAAAAGAATCGAGAGAACTTCTCCAGTGGCACGAGAGAGCCCAACAGTTCTATCGCTTAAAATTTCAAATTATTTTCGTAGTTTGCAGATATTCAACAATCGGTCGTTTTTCTATAGTATTCGGCAGATTTATTACAGCCAAGCATCTCAAAAATACGGACAGCATCTTCCATCTTTTTCTGACCTTCCTTGACTCTGCCTTGCTTGCTATCAAGGAGACCTTCTGCCCACAAATAGACAATTCGGAAATAGGTTTCATTTTCATTGTAGAAATGCTCTTCGATAACACGTTTAAAATAAGAGGCATTGGTAAATTCTTCACACTCAATACTAGCTAAAAAGCCATTCAATAGTATAGTGTGAAAAAGGTTTCGATTGCCAGACATTTCCATTAGAAAATCAGATTTTCGTACCATCTCTCTAACATACCTAGTGAAAAGAGAAACAGATAGAAATGGTGAACTGACTGAAAATAAATTGAGTTCATAGATTCCCCAGATTTCGGTAGAAAACAAATAATCATGAAGGACTTTCCCCTCCTCTGCCGTTAACTCTACCCTTTCGTCCATGCTCTTCATATAAGACTTTATAAGAATGGCATTTAGAATATGTTTCTGTTTGTTTTGAGAATGGGCATGCTTTTGATACTCCCTACGATACAAGTCCTCAAGAGGTGCTATATTCTTTGGATCCAAGACATCTATGATTTCTTTTCTCAACTCAGAATCTGTATCATACTGAAAACCTCTCGCCAGAAAGAGGATTTCCTCTACACTGGCAGATATATTTTTCTAGGGCAAATAAAAACACTTTTTCCACCGAAAGCTCACTCTGACCTGTTTCAAAGCGAGATAACATAGACGGCGAAAATTGTCCCCCAGTTGCTTGTCTCAGCGAGATATTTCTTGACTCTCGTAATTGTCTAAAGACTTTTCCAATCTGCTCCATAGGCTTCCCCTTGATTCAGTATTTTCTTTATATTATCATATTTTTTTCAGAAAAATTCATCAAAAAAACTTGCCAAATTGTCAGAATTATGAGAAAAATAGAGGATATTTATCACGTGGAGGGACTGTAATGAGAGAGGATATCAAAATCAATGACCGCGCTTTTGGCCTTACAAGACCAAATTATCGAAAAAAACTAGAGAAGGTTTTTTTGACACAGATGTGGAATTGGATGTTTACAATCTAGGGTTGATTTATGAAATCAATCTGGACGAAACAGGCCTCTGCAAGATTGTCATGACCTTCACCGATACTGCCTGCGATTGCGCCGAAAGCCTGCCTATCGAAATCGTGGCAGGTCTCAAACAAATCGAGGGTATCGAAGATGTCAAGGTTGAAGTTACCTGGTCGCCTGCCTGGAAGATTACACGAATCAGTCGCTACGGCCGCATTGCCCTTGGACTGCCACCTCGTTAATACTCTTCAAAAATCTCTTCAAACCACGTCAGCGTCGGCTTGTCGTAGGTATATGTTACTGACTTCGTCAGTTCTATCTGCAACCTCAAAACGGTGTTTTGAGCTGACTTCGTCAGTTCTATCCACAACCTCAAAGCAGTGCTTTGAGCAACCTGCGCCTAGCTTTCTAGTTTGCTCTTTGATTTTTATTGAGTATAAGCAGGCAAATCACTTTTGAAGATGAAAAGAAGCAAGCCAAGATTGGCTTGCTTTTTGAGTTTATTTTTTACCTGACTTGTCCATATTCCAGAAGTCTGTCACGGCTCCGCGTGAAGCAGATGATACGATATGGGCATATTTACCGAGGACACCACGGCTGTAAAGTGGTGGCAAGGTTGTTTCTGCCTTGCGTTTCAAGTTCTTCTTCGGATACGGCCATGGAAATTTCTTTAGTATCTTGGTCAACCGTAACGATATCGCCTGTACGAAGGTAGGCAATCGGTCCACCATCCTGAGCTTCAGGAGCGATATGTCCAACAACCAGACCATAAGTACCACCAGAGAAACGGCCATCTGTCAAGAGGGCAACCTTGTCTCCCTGACCTTTACCAACAATCATTGATGAAAGTGACAGCATCTCAGGCATACCAGGACCACCCTTAGGTCCAACGAAACGAACAACGACTACATCGCCATCAACGATTTCATCTGTCAGAACGGCCTGAATAGCATCTTCTTCTGAGTCAAAGACCTTAGCTGGACCAACGTGACGACGCACTTTAACACCTGATACCTTGGCAACCGCACCGTCAGGGGCAAGGTTCCCGTTCAAGATGATAAGCGGACCGTCCGCACGTTTTGGATTTTCAAGTGGCATGATAACTTTTTGACCTGGTGTGAGGTCTGCAAAATTAGCCAAGTTCTCAGCTACAGTCTTACCAGTACATGTGATGCGGTCTCCATGAAGGAATCCATTTGCCAACAAGTACTTCATAACCGCAGGGACACCACCGACTTCGTAGAGGTCTTGGAAGACATACTGACCAGAAGGTTTCAAGTCAGCCAAGTGTGGCACACGTTCTTGAATCGTATTGAAGTCCTCAAGTGACAAGTCAACATTGGCAGCATGGGCAATGGCAAGCAAGTGAAGAGTGGCGTTTGTAGAACCACCGAGAGCCATAGTTACAGTGATAGCATCTTCAAAGGCTTCACGAGTCAAGATATCTGATGGCTTGAGACCGAGCTCCAACATCTTAACAACAGCACGTCCTGCTGCTTCGATATCTTCTTTCTTATCAGCTGATTCAGCTGGGTGAGATGAAGAGCCTGGCAAACTCATACCAAGAACTTCGATAGCGGTCGCCATGGTATTAGCAGTGTACATACCACCACAGCCACCAGGGCCAGGGCAGGCATTACATTCAAGACGTTTCACGTCCTCAGCTGTCATATCACCGTGGTTCCATTTTCCGATACCTTCAAAGACAGAAACCAAGTCAATATCTTTACCATCAAGATTTCCGGGTGCAATAGTTCCACCATAGGCGAAAATAGCTGGGATATCCATATTGGCAATGGCAATCATAGAACCAGGCATGTTCTTGTCACAGCCACCGATAGCGACAAAGGCATCCACGTTGTGACCACCCATAGCCGCCTCGATAGAGTCTGCGATGATATCACGAGATGTCAAAGAGAAACGCATACCAGGCGTTCCCATAGCAATCCCGTCCGCTACAGTGATAGTCCCAAACTGCACAGGCCAAGCACCTGCGGATTTGACACCTTCTTTGGCTAATTTCCCAAAATCATGCAAGTGAATGTTACATGGTGTATTTTCCGCCCAAGTCGAAATCACTCCCACAATCGATGTTTCAAAGTCCTTATCTGTCATACCAGTCGCACGAAGCATAGCACGGTTTGGTGATTTAACCATGCTGTCATAAATGCTACTGCGGTGACGTTTATCTAATTCAGTCATTTGTTCCCTCCCATTTCAGTTTTTACTATTATAGCACATTTTAAAAGCAATGAACAGAAGAAAATTCTTGAATTTTCAGAAAATTCTATACACATATAAACATTTTAAATTAAAAACAACAAAGCGGATCAGGGCACTTTCTGATTACCAGAATATGCTTTTAATCCGCTTACTTTAAATAACGTAATGTAATTTTTACAGAAGTTCTTTCAGATAAGTGTATTTAACATCTATCTTGCATTATAAAACGCTAAAACTTTCTCTTTTATATTCGATTCACTCAAACCATACTCATTAAGAAGATAATCCATTTTCCCTACTTGACCGAATCTTTCTTGAACACCCATCCGATGAATTTTTGTTATTCCATCATCAGAGAATAATTCACATAAAGCACTGCCAATTCCACCTATCTGATTGTGGTTTTCTACAGTAAATATAGTTTTTCCGCTTAACATTGTTTTTATCTGTTCTGGTATCGGTTTGATTCTAAATAAATCTATCACACCTACTGAATAACCTAATTTAGACAGTTCATCCGCAACTCGAATACTTGGAGCAACAATTATGCCAGAAGCAACTATTACAACATCTTCACCGTGTCTTAACTCAATGTAGCCTTTAGAAAAATCTTCTCCACCTTGATATACAGCCTCTGGAGCTTTTCTAATTGTTCGAATATATTTTAGTCCTTTTAATTCTAATGTCTGGTTCAAGATTTCACGAAATTGGATATCATCAGTTGCTTCAAAAATGATTGATTTAGGAATTAAACGTAACAATCCAATTTCTTCAAATGGCATATGTGTTCCACCATTCATCTCTGCCGTTACTCCTGCATCTGAGCCAATCACAGTGGCATCCAATTGTGCGTACCCAAGAGAAATAAATAATTGATCAAATACTCTTCGTGAAGCAAAAGGGCCAAATGTATGAAGATAAGGTCTAAACCCCTGAATAGATAAACCTGCTGCAAGCCCGACCATTTCTGCTTCCATGATCCCAACATTCACATAACGGTCTCCAAAGTCCTTTTCAAGATTATTAGTAGCCATCGAACTTGACAAGTCTGCTTCTAAAACTACTATATCAGAATAACTTTGGTTAGCTTCTAGAAGGAAATCTCTATACACATGTCGTAATTCTTTCGTACTTCTCATCATTCTGTTTCCTCCAATTCCTGACTTAATCTTTCTACAACTGAAGTTAACATTTGTCTCTCCTCTACAGTAGGGCGAAGATGATGATTGGATTTCATTTCTTCCAGCTCTCGAACTCCTTGACCTTTAATAGTGTCTAATACAATACACTTAGGGGATGAATTATTTGACTGTTTTAATTGGATAATCCCTTCATAAATTTCTCTAATATCTGAACCATTGACCCTAATGGATTCAAACCCAAATGCTGAGAATTTTTCTACAAAATCACCTGGATTACAAATATCCTTTGTAAAACCATCTAATTGTTTTTTGTTATCGTCTACAAATACAATTAAATTAGATAACTGTTGATGAGAAGCAAACTGTATAGCCTCCCAACATTGTCCCTCATTTAACTCACCATCTCCAACAATAGCATAGGTATAAAAGGGACTTTTTCTTATTCTCTGACCATATGCAAGTCCGGTTGCAACACTAATTCCCTGTCCTAAAGAGCCAGTTGTCATATCTATACCCGGCGTTAGATTTCTATCAGGATGAGACGGTAATTTGGTTCCATTTGTATTTAAAGAATGTAAGAATTCTTTGTCAAAGAAACCATTCAAATAGAGTGTGCTGTACAAAGCTGGTCCAGCATGTCCCTTGGATAAAACAAAATAATCTCTATCTCGTGACGCAAATATTTCTGGAGTCATCGGCATTATTTCACCATAAAGCACTGCTAAAACTTCTACTATAGACAGACTCCCTCCATAATGGCCGAATCCAAGATGATTCAATGTTCTAAGAGTATTTAATCGGATTTTTGTTGCAAATTTTCTTAACTCATCTTCTCTATTTTCACTTAAAATCATCCCTTATTCCTCCTTTGCAGATGGCTTTTTAATAAAGGATACTCCAAACATAACTGCTAGAATAAGAACAAGACCAATAACAATGCCTGCTTGTGAGCCAAATTGATTCAACATTCCTAAAATAATTCCTGATAGACCAAAATCTGCATCTGAGAAAGTTGACCCTTGGAAACCAAGTCCTCCCAAAACTGGCATTAAAAAGACTGGAAGAAAACTAATTAAAATACCTTGTAAAAATGCTCCAATAGTGGCTCCACGAACACCACCAGATGCATTCCCAATGACACCTGCAGTCGCTCCACAGAAGAAATGAGGCACAACGCCTGGTAAGATGACAACCGTTCCTGAAGCAATCATAATTGCCATACTTACTAAACCACCAACAAAACTAGAGATAAATCCAATTAGGACTGCATTAGGTGCATAAGTATAAACAATCGGACAATCCAAAGCAGGTTTTGAATTAGGTACAAGACGCTCTGAGATACCTTTAAAGGCTGGAACAATTTCACCCAAAATAAGGCGAACACCTGCTAAAATAACAAATACACCTGCTGCAAATTGACCTGCTAATTGTAAAGCATAAACTAGACCACTTGTACCATTACTGATTTCTTTTTCTATATATTCTGACCCTGCAAAGATAGCTACAATAATGTAAATAACTGCCATAGATAAAGTAATACTAACAGTACTATCACGTAAAAAAGCTAAACTCTTTGGGAATTTAATGTCCTCTGTTGATTTTGATTTGTCACCGATAAGGCTACCAGTGAAACCACTTAACCAATATCCCAAAGAACTGAAATGACCTAAAGCCACCTTGTCATTTCCAGTTAATTGAACCATATATTTTTGCACAAATGCCGGGGAAACACTCATAATAATACCAAGTGCTAATCCTCCTAGTAAGATAAGAGGCAAACTTGTAAAGCCAGCAACTGATAAAATGACCGCAATCATACACGCCATATATAGAGTGTGGTGCCCTGTTAAAAAGATATATTTGAATCGAGTAAAACGAGCAATTAAGATATTGAATACCATACCTGCAAACATAATCATTGCAGTAGCTGAGCCATATGTGGTTAAAGCTACAGCTACAATTGCTTCATTATTCGGTACAACTCCAGATAAATGAAAAGCATGTTCAAACATGGTACCAAATGGATTCAAAGAATTTTGTACAATTCCTGCACCACCAGATACAACTAAGAAACCAACAAAGGTCTTAATTCCACCTTTAATAATATCAGGTAATTTCTTCTTCTGAAGAACTAATCCTAAGATTGCAATTAAAGCTACTAAAATAGCTGGTGTACTAACAATATCCAATATGAACTTCATCATGACGCTAGCCTCCTAAATAAGTCCTTTTTCTTCACAAAGTTTAGTAATTAATTCTCGTAGTTCATCCATATCAATAATACTATTTAAGATACGAACATCTCCAAGATGACTAGCTGAATCAGCTAAATCACGACCAACAATCCAAATATCAGCTGCATTTGGATCTGCTCCACCTAAATCATAGTGTTCAACTTCTACATCTGAAACATTCAAATCACTCAATACAGATTCAATATTCATCTGTACCATAAAAACTTGAACCTAATCCTGAACCACAAGCTGTACCAATTTTTTTAACATTATCTAATCCTCCTGTTTAATTATCATTTCAATGTCATCATAGTTTTTTGATGATATTAAAGTTTGAACATGATTTTTATCTCTTAAAATTGTTGTTAAATGTGACAAAGCCTTTAAATGACTCTCATTATCAATAGCTGCAATACAAATCAACAATCTTACCTCTTGTTCTGGATTATCCAATAAATAAATCGGTTCTTCCAAAACTAACATTGACATTCCTATTTCATTCACACCTTCATCTGGCCGAGCGTGAGGAATTGCTACTCCTTTCCCTAAATTAATAAAAGGCCCAAACTCTTCTACTTTTTGAATCATTGCCTCAGGGTAGTTCTCAGTTATCTTATGTTGATCCAAAAGCGGTTTAGCTGCTAAACGAATTGCCTCCTTCCATCCTAATTTTTCCGAACTAACCTGATAAGTTTCTTTTGTAATTAATTCTTCTAACAATGGTAACACTTCCTTTCTGTTCATTTCTTGATAGAGATACCTCTTTAATGCTAATTTTAACTCTAATTCTTGTGTGATTACACTATATCGTCTTACTATGCTAATTATCTGATTAAGCTCAATATCTCGATAACCTGTATCTGGGAAATCTTTTGATACCAATTCAACTAACTGTGTTGTTTGTTCTTCCGTCATCATAACAGAAACTAGATAATTTGGCTTCTCTGTATCCACCTTTATAGTAGAAAAAACCATATCATAGTCACTACTAGTTTTCGCATATAAATCATCAATCTTTGAGGTTCCTATAAACTCAATTTGAGGGAATAATGCTAATAGATTCTCTTTTATCATCAATGAAGAACTAATTCCATTAGGACAGATAATTGCTGCTTTATAACATTTTTGAGGCAAATTGTCTGCTTTCTTTAAATATCCTCCAAAATGGATAACAAAATATGCTGTTTCACTATCAGGTATGGGCTTGTCAATAGCGTCCATCAAGGGAGTCAAAGAATCTTTTACTAGTTCAAATAAATCAGGATAATGTTCTTTAACATGCAACACATATTCATTTGAGCTAGGTAAGCCGAACTTTAATCTATAGTAAGCCGGTATAAGGTGGCGGCGAAGATTTTCTCTCAATACTTCTCTTTGTTTAAAATGTAACAAAGAAATATCTTCCATTCTACTTATAATAGCCTCTGTTAATTGATTAAAGTAAACCGGAGCAACATCTACTTCACCTTCAAAGCAACTTGATAATAAAACTGTGACATAGCGATAATCATCCTCTGAAAATACCGTATCTATAATTCCCAAATCAACTACTGTATCTAATAAAATAGTCGTTATATCTTGAATAATAGGAGATACTAGTGTCTCTGAAAGACATACTCTTTCAACATCCCTTTGATACCTACATATAATGAATACTAAACCGAAAAGGCAAACTTTTAATTGATTAACAATAGGTACTATCTGTAGCTTTTCATAATAATCTTTAACTACCTGATCAATCAAATCATAAGTTAATGAATACCCCCAACTGGATAAAACATAATCCAACCCCCAAATCCCTATGGAGGATTCCAGCAACTCACTAACCATTTGAAAAGCTAAACGGTGCTTATTCCACTCTGAACCGTGTAAAGTATAACCTTTTGCTCTACTGTACCCTAGCTCCAAATCATTATCTAACATAATCTTTCTTAATGATTGAATATCAGATAAGGTTGTATTCTTACTTACTTTCAAAAAGTCTTGGTAATGATTATTCGATATAAAATCTAATCGGCAAAAAGTGTAAAGATAGATTAATGCTAAGCGAGTCGACTTTGGTAAAACCAATTCATCCGACTTAATAATATCTGTCAAAGACTGCTTCGTACGATTTGATAAACTATAGCGACCTTGTTTTTTATCCAGCACTATCCCTTTATTAGCTAGATAAGGCACTAAATAATCTATTCCTTCTTTGACTTCCTTTATAGGTAAGCTCACCTTAACAGATAATTCATATAATGATAGCTCACAATGATCCATCAAAGTCATCAAAATAACTAGTGCTCTATAATCAAACATTTCTCTTCCTTTCTAACTACAATTATAGTGTAAAAGTTATAAGAATAAAAGAGTATTTCAGCACAATATAATCTCACTTCCTACAAGTAATTATTGGGCTGAAACTTTTTAGTGATTATTTGTCAACTTTCTATTAATTTTAAAAAACAAAATGATATCATTTAGATATCAAATAACAGAGGTCATTCTTATGACTGAAAAACTAATCAATTCAAAACCAAATGGTGTATTAGCATTGATTCTCATTGAGTTGACAATCGTACTTGGTATCTTTATATTTATAATGGGTGTTGGTTCGGAAAACATTTTTGGAATTATTATCGGACCTTTACTAATCGTAATTGCAGCGCTGACTCATTCTGGTTTAAAAGTTGTCAAACCTCAGGAGGCTATGGTTCTGACACTCTTTGGTAACTATACAGGTACCATCAAAGAACCTGACTTTTACTTTGTCAATCCCTTCAGCGTAGCAGTCAACCCTGCAAACCACACTCGACTTGGACAAAGTGGTGACGTTAGCACGAAATCTCCTTTTTCAGGGATGAAATCATCAAATGGCAATGACTGCTTAGGAAATCCTTGAAGCACGTATCACTTACCTAGCTTATGCTCCAGAAATTACTACCATTATTGATGCCCGTAAGATGATTGTAGATGGTGCTGTAGGAATGGTTGAAATGGCACTAGAACGGCTCAATGAAGGGGAATTGGTAGAGCTTGACGAAGAACGAAAAGCGGCCATGGTTTCAAATCTCCTAGTCGTTCTCTGTGGCAATCATGATGCACAACCAATTGTCAACACAGGAAGTCTTTACTAAAGATGGCTGAAGCTAAAAAAAGCAGATCCCCCTTCGACTCTCAACAAAGTTATACGCTGCACTCGCATCATGGGCAGAAGATGACTTTCGTTCAGTCAATGGGCAAATCGAGTATCTCCTCACAGAATGTCTCAAGCAACGGAAGAAAGACGGAAAGTACGTCTCAGAAACCATTGATGAACCATTTGAGATTGATATTTAACACCTTCTCCTGTCTGCTAGGTCTGACAGGAGAATTTTTTCATCTTTTTTTGTCAAGTAACTTTACTTTACAAAAAAAATGTGTTATCCTAGTATGGTTGATGAAAATCAGTAGATTGAATCGAATATAAATACCTAAAGGAGAAATCAAAATGGCAGTACCTGCACGTCGCACTTCAAAAGCGAAGAAAAACAAACGTCGTACACACTACAAAGTAACAGCTCCATCTGTAAACTTTGACGAAACTACTGGAGATTACTCACGTTCTCACCGTGTATCACTTAAAGGATACTACAAAGGACGTAAAATCGCTAAAGCTGCATCAGCTGAATAATAGAAGGGAGATACCATGCGCGTAAATATTACACTTGAACACAAAGAATCTGGTGAACGCTTGTACCTTACTTCTAAAAACAAACGTAACACTCCAGACCGTCTTCAATTGAAGAAATACTCACCAAAACTTCGCAAACACGTTGTGTTTACAGAAGTTAAATAATAGGTCATTACGTTTCAGTAGAAACGAAAAAACCTTGATTTAACGCGATTCTTGAAATTTCAAATTTCAATGTATTGCAATAAAAATCAACCGAATGACTACATTTTTGACTACATTTTTTGTGAAATAAATTAGATGTTCGGATATATAGAAAACGCTCTAGTCATATTGTCTAGAGCGTTTTTGTGTTGTTTAAGAAAAATAGATGTTGGTTTTAGATAACTACACATTTCAGATTTTTTAAAACAAGATTTAATTGTTGATAACTAGAAAGGATTATTATGTTTACAAAAAATAAATTTCAATACTGTATTTACAATCATGAGAGATTAGAACTTTATGAGCTACAAAAGGAATATCAAAAGGATAAAGCTGGGACAAAACTTAAGTATGAAAATCAATTATTTTATCCTGGTTGTCACAAAGTGGATTTAGTGATAAACGAGAAAAAAGGGAAAATCTATTTATCGAGTCATCCTAAATCACCTCATGGTGACGGATGTGAATATACTTTGGAATCTGCTTCGAAAATAGAACTGAAAGAATACTATGAGAAAATTGATGCAGACTTAGCTGAGCAACTCTTAAATCGTATTCTGGAAGGAAAGGTCACTAGAGTAATCCAACCAAGGAGCGTCAATTCTCTGCAAAATAATAATGAGGTGCCTGATGTAAAATTTGTTTTAGAAAATAAGGATGGGATTAGAAAATATTTACCTCGTAGATCCCTCCTCTTAAATAAATTAGAAGAATCCGCTCACCTGACTATGTACTATGGAGAATGTAAGGTATTTATAGGTAAGACTGATAAAAAATACTATCTACGAATGTTTCGAAACAATGATCATGCAAAGTATATCTGTAATTTAGTAATTCCTGAAAGAGTGTATAGGTATTTGGAAGATGAATTAAGATTTATCCCACAATCAGAAGATTTGAGTTTTAAACATTCAAGAGCCAATGCAGTTCCTGTAAAGTTAGCCTTTGTTTCTACCATGAAGAAAAAACAAGAATATTATAATGGATACTTAGGCTTTTCAAAATTACTTAAGGTGAAGCGTATTTAAATTATTTGTCGTATAAAGATTTAAAGTTTATGAGATCCCAAAAGCCTATGTTACTTTCCATTTTTTTGCTTTTTTAAAAAATATCCGTTACAATATAGATATAAACCGATAAGAAAGAGAGAAAAAACATGGTATATATTCACAGATTTTTAGGACAATGGCTTGATAAAAACATGACAACTAATAAAGCTAAAACTTTGCAAAAGGGGTTTGCTTTAGGAAGTGGAATTGACGAGTATCTAAAACAGATAGAAGTCCGAAGAAGGTTTACGTTGGCAGTGGAGCAAGAGAAGTATTTCTACACGGTTCCTAAAGAGGTATCTATCGGAGATACCAGATCAGATAGGTATTATCGTCTAGAAATGAAAGACTACGAAAGTGTAGCATCTAATACCGTCTTTTACGGTAACGGGACATCGATTTTAGTTAAATCCTTGTTTGAGGGTAAAGGAGAGATAGTGCGTATCTATGAATACGAAACCCTTGACCTACTTATAGAGGATTTAAGAGAGGAAGTAGCTATCACATTTAGTTGTGTTTATAAACCGTGCTACCTTCTTGCTGGTGACTTTCAAGAGTTCAAACCTAGACTTGAACTAGGGAAACTTTATTGTCACTATGTTCAAGCACCTAGCTATCGCAAACCTATCACAGAAGTAGAAATTTAAGAAGTTTTACCGCTACTCTTAAATAAGAGTAGGTGTTTTTTCAATTTGTAAAGAGGAGCACTATCATGGGACTTTCATATGCACCAGATTATGTATGGACAGATCATTTTATTCAAAGAGCTAATGAGAGATTTGGAGTTAAAGAAGATCAACTTCCTAAATGGATTTCTAAGCAGATAAATAGTTTGACATTATATGATTCAAGCGAGGGACAAAATCAAGATAAACGAAAGTATATATCAGATAGTGGAATTATTTTTGTGTGCGATACAATTGAACGTAAATTTATTACTTGTTATGAAGCAAATGATTTGGTAGCTGAAGGGAAAAATATCACCATACACGATAATAACGTTGACTTATTTAAACAAGAAGTTGAGAAATTATCAAGGAAATATTATTTAAAAGATACAAAAGAAATGTTACTGAGTGTTAAAGAACACTTGACTGAATTTAATCAAGTTGCTGAAAAGTTAATGAAAGGAAGAGTAAGCCAACAAAACTACGAACTCATCAGTAAATTGATTGATGAATTTCATGTAGTAAAAGCTGCTGTGAAAGTGATTGAAACCAAAAGAAATGATTTTAAACAATAGTTTTAGTGATACATTTCAATTTTAAGTTTTAATAGCAACAAAAAAGCACTGTCGGAGGAAGTTGACAGTGCTTTTTCTATTTTATTAGCAAAGATAGTATGAAAATTTTAGGAATAATACTATACTTTGCATTTTATTACTAGAAAGATAGTAGAGGAAGTTAAAATGAAATACTAACAGTAAGGAGGAAAAATTTTTCAAAATAAAGAAATTTGAAAAATTAACCAAACTGAAAAGGTATTTATTTTGTACTGATATCTCATCGGTACAATTATAGTATATCAGATATACTGCTAAAAAAGCAAGAAGTTGGACAGTAAGCAGTATTATTTTAAAAAGATTGTTTAGAGATGTCCTTATTAAATCGTGATTCTGATATTCTGATTTTTAAGTTGGTGATAAAAAGTTAAACTTTATTTCAGAAAAACTTGCTAGAAAATCAGAAATTATGTAAAATAGAATAATAAGATTGATAAGGAGATATATTATAATGGTGGAGAACATTTATTTATTTTTAATTGATTATGTTAACACAATTCTATTTCATCCAATTTTAAAAGGGATTGAGTTAAGTATACTTATTCTACTGTGGCAGTTGATTGGAGGAATTGTTTTATTTGGGTTGACGTATTTACTTAAACCAATAGATAAAATGTTTAATGTCAACACTCGTTATCTTGTTTTGTCATTTGGATTATTAGTAGGATTATTTTTACCGATTTTTATCGCTACTAATGATTGGAATGATGATAAATCTGTTATCACTGTTTTCCAACGTGTTTTTCGGTCTGTTGCAAAACTAGAAATGGCATTTGTGACTCTAACACTTGTAACTTTAATCTTAGGTGTAGGTATCATCGTTCCTATCTACTCAATTACAATGGCAATTTTCAACTTTGTCATTGGAATTATACCAGTCTTAGCAGGATTTGCGGTTCTTATACCTATCTTGTTCGTTGGGGGTATCTTATCGTTAGTTGGTGCGGTTGCAAATAGATTCTGAGCAATTATAGATTGTAGCAAAAATAAAGGAAAGAAAAATGATGGAACATGACCTTTTTAATGATTTTCAAGACACACCCGAAGATGAATTAGAAGAGTCACCTCTTGAAGAACGTCTTGAAATTTTAAAACAAAAACATTTTGAGAAAGAAGCTGAGAAGGAAAGAGAGGAGGAAGAAAGAAAACAAGCTATCATCCAAGCCAAGAAAGATAAAGAGTATAAGAAATACGCTTCTAAGGTAGAGAGTTTGTTTAAATGGATGATCGGATTTACTTTATTTGCGACAGTATCTGTCGGCTATTTATTGTATAAGGATTATTTTCTTATGACTGTACATGGGGGGCTTATTATTGCAGGCGAGACGAAAGAACTAGGTAAGGCGATTGTTGAGTGTATTCTTTCTATGATACTATGTTTTCTTGCCCCTGCTCTATTAGTTTGTTTTATTGTTGATTTACCAAAAGATTATGAGGAGAGATAATTGATGCTTAAATTGAAAAGTATATTTTTAATAGGCATTGTCCTGACAAGTGTGATCGTTATTGGAAGTGTTTCAGGAGCATTTTATCTTAAACATATGAGAACAGAAAATGAAACAGTACAACAAACAACTGAGCAAACTATTCAACAAACAGAAACTACACAAAATAATGTGGAGAAAAAGCAACAAGAAAAAGGGAAATTAAGAGAAGAAATCACCGACGACGATAAAAGTTACAATGAAGCTTTCAAATCTCTCGAAATGGCAGGGCATAAGGTAGAACCTAGTCTCGAAAAAGAAGTGAAAGAGGCTTTTAAGATTGTTATCAAGGAATGTAAGACTGCAAATATCGTAGAGATCGACTACTCTATTGAAAAGCATCTTAAAATGGCCAAACAAGACATGATTATGGCTTTTGCAGTGTCATTCCAACAAAACGGATATGATGTGAATGTTGACGATATTGAGGTTTACGAATCAAGTGTATCTGACGTTGTTCAGTTTATCGTAAAATCAACCAAGGACGGAGAAGATAGTATCTTCTGGACTGGTAATTATAATACAATGGCTCACCAAGTTAGTATTTCACACTATTACGGAGGGCATGTAGGAAAGGCTTTTGGGTAAGAAACAACAAACAGTCCATTGAGTTGATTCGGTTTGTATAGATTAGGAGAAATATATGTTATATGTTGTAGCAAGTGTCATTCTATTTTTTACTTTAATTGGTATTTATCAAAAAAAGTTTAAGGTCAATGCATTAATAGTGCCGGTAATGCTTTATGTCCTGGCGATTGCCTTTAATCTTATTTTAAAGTGAAATAATTAGAAGTTATATATTGCTGAAAAACTATTGAAGCATATGGAACATAATTTATTACCTTTAGAAGATCGCTATTTCGGGTCAGCAATCTTTGAACCTCACCCTATTCAAGAAATTTTTGAGGACAATATCATACGTAAATTTACAATTAATATACATAATGATAAGGAATTAGGTCGTTCTCAAAAGAATCCTAACGAAACACATTATTATGAAAACCTAGATTCTCTGGGATGGTATGCATATGATGATAACTTTGGGACAAGTGAAGAAAAATTACTAGTTAGAACATTAAAACATCTAATGAGTGAGCTAGAAGAAAAATGGTCAGATGTTTTTTTACTAAGAAATGAAAAAGCTGTCCGTATATATAATTTTGAAGATGGAAAAGCTTTTGAGCCCGATTTCATAATGTTTGCGAACGATAAGAAAACAGGTAATACTTCATGGCAAATTTTCATTGAACCTAAAGGAGGGCAGTTTATCGATGGTGAAGGTGGTTTTGATAAAGGTAAAGAGGGTTGGAAACAACAGTTCTTGAATGAAATTACAAAACGGTCAGAGGCAAAAATATTAGTCGACGATGAACGATATCGGATTATTGGATTGCCGTTTTATAATGATAAATTAACAAAGAAAGATGTTGAAGAGAAACTTCGGGGATTATAAAAGGAACAAGGGTTCTAATTTTACAATAAAGAAAATGAGGAGTGGGAGAAATTATTACGATGAGGTTAAAAATATTAAAAGAAAAAATAGTTGGCGTTGATAAATTTTCAGGTATTATTATTAGACTATTTGAAAATACCTGGAAAATATTAGGTGGCTCGTTGTCCTTAGCTGCCTTACTTATTTCTTTTTTTTCTTATAGAGCAACAGTGAAAGAAAAGGAGTTAACAACTAAATTAGCCGAATTAGAACAATTTTATGAGGCTGCGGTAGCATTGCCTGATGAGATATCATATTTCCCATTATTAATGACATCCGATTATTTCAATACAAGCAATCAAGATCATCGGAAAGAGGTTAGTACTCAAAATAAAATAGATAAAATCAAATTTGTTATTGAAGATAGTTTAAATAAAGATAATAAATTTTACGAAGATTTTAATAGAGAATTTAATAGTCTTTTTGAAAAAGAAGAAAGTATTAAAAAGTATGTAGATTTGAAATACCGTTATTTAGTTTATTTGGAAATGAATCGAGAAAGAGCAGGTTTTAGTTACCATGATGATACTCTTCTTATGGATGTCAAAAATGAACTTGATAAAAAAGCTGTGGAATTTAACAGTTTATCTATAAATAGTAAAGAATACTATCACTTTTTAATTTCCTATTATAAAGATGAAAAACAATCACTACAAAATAAATATGAAAAGCTTTGGTAATATGTTCTACTGTCTATTTTTTTGACAAATTTAGTTTTTTAAGAGGCAACTGTTAACAGTTACCTCTTATTTTTATATATTTATTGGTTTAAAATTAGGATTTTAAAACTAAAATCCACGATTATATAATTCTTCTTGAAGTTTAAGTCTAATTTTCTCAAATCTAGCTTTAGCTGTTTTATCACTGATGCCAAACTCTGTGGCCAATTGTTTAAATGACTTATTATTCTCAACTCGATCTACAAAAAGTTTATATTCGTTAGAGCTTAAGCTCATCAATTCTTTATATAACATTTTATTTCTCTCTAGTTCAATTAAATTATCTAATGGATTAAAAATTTCATTAGGAATTAAGTCTATTAATTCAGTGTATTTTCCATTATCTGAAACGATTTTATTCAGACTAGTTAAATGATAACGAGAATCTTGTCTAAGTAAGTTGTCAAATTCCTGATCCAAGAGTTTCAGTAATGTATCCCAATTGTTTTGCTTTTTTGCTTGAAGTATTTTTTCTTCTCGTTTATTAATAATTTTTGACATTTTCTTGTCCTTTTCATGAGTGGTATAAAACGACGAAAAGAAACAAGAAAACATTGACCTTATATGACGGAGGAACAATGAATTTCACATGTCTCAATCCGCCTTCAGTAGTGGGTCAAACTTAAAATAATGGAGAAAGCCTAGCTTAATCTTTTTTCATAAGTACAAACCTCCTTTCTTTAAACGGTATTGATCATTAAAATTTGACACGAAAAAAAGGCCAACAATATTTCTTTTGTTAGCCTTTTTTCCAATTTCATTGAAGATTTGAGAGCGCACTAAAAACACATCCAATAGAGATTTTAAACAATTGGTTGTTGTTTTATGCATTATAATTGTAATAACTCTTAAAATCTTCTCTGACTTTCCTCCAGCTCTATTCGATAGAGCTATATTTTTTAAAATTCCTACTACTCTTATACTTGAGATTTCACTGTAAGCATATAATCTAAAAAATTATATACAAAAAAGACCGATAATCTGTTCTTATCGGTCTTTTTTTCCTTACTTATAGAAACATAAAAGAGGGTACACAAAAAACACATCTAACAGTCACTTTTTTGACTGAGATTTAGTAATTTTGGGGCACAATACAACAATTAACTAGCTGTAATAGCTCTCTATATATTTCTATATTTCCTCCTGCCCTAGATGGAAGAAGCCTAGGGTTTCTTATAGATTCATTATATCAAAACTTATAAGAATTGCAATATAAAACAGTTGCAAGCTTGATGATATCAAAAAATAATTTAAAAGAATTTTTCTAAATTCCTCCGAATTTTATTAGAAATTGTCCCTATAGATAAGGAGGTGATTGCTATGATTGTTTAATTAAATAAATAGAACTACACAACTGAATTACGTAAAAAAGAAAGAGGTAAATCACATGAAAACACGTAATCGTAAAAATGGCTATTCAGCAAACACAGCTAAACAATATGTTGATCAGAAGCAAGCGATTCATTGCTTGAGTACTGAATTCGAAGCACAAATTAAGTTCGAAGATGGTCAACCTACCGGAGAGATTATCGGGCACAAGGCCTGGTTTTCTCAGAAAGGTTTGCCACCTTTTCAGGTCAAATTTGAATCTGAAGTTGCACTTCCGTCTTATTTAGCAATGGTCGATTTTGACAATCTTGAAGCTTGCGAAGTTGGTTATAATGTTTATTTCCGAGCTAATAATCTTAAAGAGGTTAAATAATGACTGATAAAGAGCTTGCTCAATACTTGCTCCAAGCTCTGAACATGGGGCTTGGGAGCATCATGCAAGGGGAGACTAGCTACACTAATAGTTTTGATATTAAAATTTTGCAAGATGGTTTTCTATTTATCCCACGATTGCCAGCTGGGTACATTATTGATGATGATCTTTATCAGAAGATTTTTCTGATTGCTAATGCAGCTCTCTTTCCAAGATATACGGTATTAAAACAGAACTCAGCTTACTTTCTTGCCCTTGAAACGGATGATATACATGTACAACGAGGCTTGTTTTTTCCCTGGAAAGAAGGAATTTCTGAAAGACTTGTAATTTCAGATTTAGATCAATTTGCGTTGGAACGAGAAAAAAATATTATTCCGATCATGAAAAATTTAACTCTGGATTTTAATAAAGTAACTTCTGTAGCTATCGCAGGAAATAGTGGGTCTGGAAAATCTTATGCTTTGACGTACTTTTTAAGCTTGCTGAAAAATTTTTCGGATTTAATTATTGTGGATCCAAAATTTGATACACCTTCCAGGTGGGCACGTGAAAATGGTATTTCAATTATCCACCCTAAACGTAATCGTTCAAAGTCTGATTTGTTTCAGAGATAAATGAAAATCTAAGCTCATGTTTGAATCTTATCCAAGTACGTCAAGAAATTCTCTATGACAATCCTGATCAAGAGTTTAAGCATTTAACTATTGTAATAGACGAAGTTCTCGCACTTTCAGAAGGTGTCAATAAAACGATAAAAGAGTCTTTCTTTTCACTCTTATCACAAGTTGCACTTCTCGGGCGAGCGACCAGAGTGCATCTTTTATTAGTTAGTCAGCGTTTTGACCACAATACAATCCCTATTTCTGTTCGAGAACAACTGAATGTACTTATTCAAATTGGGAACATTAATAAGAAGACAACACAATTTCTGTTCCCAGATTTGGATCCAGAGGGGGATAGTCATTCCAATTGGAAAGGGTACAGGCTTGATCCAAATCATTGATAATGAGCATCCTTATCAAGTTCTTCCCTTATTATGTCCAACTTATTACACTAAGAAAGGTATTTTATGAATGACAAAAAGAATTTCTTTCAGAGAACTTTTAATTTTACAGTAACGTTACTTATATATGGTTTGTTTTTCCTTTGTTTGACAATTGGTCTCAGATTGCTACAGAATTTGATGGCAGATGCTCAAAGTACATACTTATCTCATCTGTTTGAGATGATGAATCAATGGGCTAGTAAAGGTGAATACTATACAAAAACTCTAGCAATTTTATTGCCGTTAATCGCCTTATTTTTAATCATAATTGAGTTGGTTCTACGTGCTATTTATGACAAGCCGTCTAATTATTTTAGATCCGCTTATCAAACGATTCGCCTCATTCAGTTTTTGAGACAAGATGAGAATTCTCAACTAGCATTTTCAATTGATAACTCTTCTACTGTGACAAGATTCAATCCTATTTTAAGGAAATTTAATAGAGCAACATCTAAGTGTGTTGTTGATGTAAGAAATGATTCTGTGACGATTTTGATTAAGTATCCGAAACCCAGCAGTCTCAGAAATTACTAAGAGAAATGGAAAACTATATCAAAGAAGAAATTTCTAGTCGCAATCCAGACTATTATTTTTCTGCACCAGACAGGAAAGGAAATAAGCTCTGGTTTAAATCTACAAAAAGATAATAAATTGGCAGTGCTTGGTTCACGTAGTGAAGACCAGAAGTACTGCCTTGTCATGAAATCTAATTGGCAGATACACTGGGGCTACTACGACCCCCAGTGTATCAGTAATCAATAATCACATGAATTGCAAACAATTTGAAAATGCTATTTGAAGGGAGGTATTCATGGCTAAAGATAAACGTTCGAATAAGTGGGCATTCCTGATTTATCAAGAAAGCGCGCTGGAAAATTATTTAGACGTCCTTGAAGAAATGCATATTCCATTTGTCTTGAGTCCTTGGCATGATAAGGATATAAATAAAGAAACTGGAGAATTTAAAAAAGCACACAAACATGGGGTTCTATTTTTCGAATCACTTAAAAGCTATACGCAAGTTTCAGAGTTACTAACTGAAAAACTACATACACCTTCGCATGTAGAGATAGTTATGTCTCCAAAAGGTATGTATGATTACTTTATCCATGCTGAAAATCCTGATAAAACACTCTACAATATCGACGAAATAGAGTCAGGTTGTGGTTTTGAATTAGATCAATTTCTAATCACTAATAATAACGAACAATTTCTTTCAACTGTGATTGATATTATCGAAGAACACAACTTTATTGAGTTTAACAATCTTGTTAGATATGCACGAGTTGAGAATCCTTTGCTTTTAAATATAATCATTAATAAAACATATTTCTTCGCAAAATATCTCGATTCACGTAGACACTCAAGTCATAAAAAGGGAAGTGAAGAATGACGAATAATGAACTTATAAAATTGAATCAAATTGAACAGATTTTGAATTGTTTGCTTGTCCTGATGCAGAAACAAGAAGCTACTCAAAAGCATGTAAGTATACTTACTCAGAAAGAGCTGCTCTCGATACTTAAGATTTCTCCCAATACGTTGAAGTCATGGGAGAACACAGGACTCAAGCGTTTAGAACCACCAATCGAGGGGACTCGCACAGTCTACTATAGAATGGAGGATGTACTGACCTATTTAACTCCTTAATTCTAAAAAATGTGCTAAAATAGTAATATCACATGAAATATGTGAGGTTGTTATTTAGCCTTTTATATCCGAACGTGAAAGGCTACTATGCAGAAAGAGACTATCATTCACAACAATCGAAAAGTCATTAAAACTACCAAGAGTAACGGAACTATTAGCTATACGCAACGTGGTGTGTATATTGGAGTAGACGTTAAAACTGGAAAAAAAGTTACATCATCTATAACTGCTAAAACTCTAAAAAGTCTTGATAGGAAAATCATTCAAGCTCGGATTGATTTTGAAGCGAAGGGTTCAACTTTGAAAGAAACCTTGTTGATTAATAATTTCGAGGAGTTAGCTGAAGCCTGGTTTGTCAGCTTTGTAACTTGGGTGACTTCTCAGAATACAATCAACCGAGTTCGAAGCTATCTTGATACCTATATCATCCCGAAGTTTGGAGAATATAGACCTGAAGAGATAAAATCTGCAGATATTCAGATTTGGGTCAATAAGTTAGCCCAACAATCTAAAAAGTCTGTTGAATCAGGTGTTAAAAAATCCAAAAAGGGACACGCAAAAGATTTCGGTGCAGTTGTCTATAAGCTCAGTGATATTTTCGATTATGGGATTACAAATTTTGAACTTTCTCATAATCCAGCTCGGACAGTAAAAATCCCTCCAAAACCGAAGGTGGTAAAGGAGAGAATTATGGTATTGCATGGAGAGGACTTGGCTACTTGGCTGAACTATCTTGATACTCGAGCAAATCGAAGATTTAAGGTCATCTGCGACACACTACTGGCTTCTGCGCTTCGAATCAATGAACTTCTTGCTTTATCGATTCATGATCTTGATTTTGATTCCAATGAAATTATCGTCAATAAAACGCTAATGTGGAAAGTTGGAAATAAGAAACTTGGGATTAAGGGCGAGATTGTTTGTAAGAACAGTGCCAAAACTGATTCTGGTAACAGAAGAGTTGCAGTCCCGAGACAAGTCTTAGATTCTTTAAAGCTTTTCATGCTGAGATGAGTGATTACTTTGTGAGTCATGATTTACCAACTGTGGACCTAATTTTCCCAACAATTTACGGGAACTATATGTGTGACAGAAATGAACGTGCAACGCTTAAAAAGCGTTTGACTGAGTTGGGACTACCAAACTATGGTTTTCACCTTTTCCGTCATACACATGCTTCTTTGATGCTGAATGCTGGTGCGAACTGGAAAGAACTCCAGATAAGAATGGGACATAAGTCGATTAAAACGACTATGGACACTTATGCTGAATTGGCACCGAAAAAGAAAGCAGAAGCAGTTGAAATCTACCTCAAAGAAATTGCAAAATTGACGGCTTAGCAAAATGACTACATTTATGACTACATTTTCTATAGAACAATCTAAAAACGTTGATATAACGGCGTTTAAAGAGTGCTAAAATAACATTCACAACCTTTACAGAAGTTAAGTAAGCATTCAATACGAATCAATACAGAAGAAAAACGCTTGATCAGCGTTTTTTCTTTTTGTTAATTTCACTATATTGCAAGGGAAATCATTCGAATCACTACCTTTTTCACTACCTTTTTTTGAAATAAGAATATTGATTCGGACGATTAAAAGCAAGAGAAACTTCATTATGAGGTTTCTCTTTTTTTATATTTTCATTCCTAAAAATTTTTGAAATAGAGTAATCTTTTCTAAAATTTTTGGAATCCAAAACGCAGTTCAATAATATGCACTATTTTTTCTTGAATAAGCGAATGTAATCCTGTTTGCTATGAATAATATCTGATACAAAGACAGCTTTTCTGTCCTCTAAAATATGATAGAAGGCTAGGTAATCTCCTAAAATGATGCATCGAGTTTTGTGTGGTGGATATATAATATCTCCTACTCTCTCGTCAGCATCAAATCCCGCTTCTGGGAAGACCTCAAGACGCGCTAATCCGTAAAGAATATTTTTAACTGTGTTTGCTCCTGCCTGTTCTGAAAAGTAGTTAGCTGAGATATAATCTTTAATACCTCTTAGCTGTTCTTGTACCGTTTCGGAGATAATAAGGCTATATACGTTCTCGTTAAATTCCAAGGTTAGCCCTCACTTCATCAAGGCTGTAAGTTCTTCCATGTTCTAAATCGTCAAAGCTACGGGCAATTTCAGCACGCAACCCTGATAGAAGTTCTTCTCTTTCTTTATCTACTTGAGTTTCAAATGGCAAAGCTTTATTTTCTACAATGTGTTCTAAAAACAAGTTAAAACTAGCTGTCATATCAAGATTTTGCGCTGTGATAATAGCTTTAGCCTTCTCTAACAAGTCTCTGTTAGTCTTAAAGTTTACCTGTGTATTTTTTTCTAAAACATTCATAGTAGTACCTCCTTTTAGACTATTATATCACTTTAAACTATACAGGTCTAGTCGCGTATAGATACTTATAGCTGTATGCTTAAAAGCTATTGTAAAAACAAAAAAAGCACTAAGGGAAAGCGCCCCAAAGTGCTTAATATCAAGGCTCTAAAGCCTATCTGATTCAATAAAATATTACAACATTTTGTTGTAGAATTCAACGACAAGTGCTTCGTTGATTTCTGGGTTGATTTCGTCGCGTTCTGGCAAGCGAGTCAATGAACCTTCCAATTTTTCAGCGTCGAATGATACGAATGCTGGACGTCCAAGAGTAGCTTCTACTGCTTCAAGGATAGCTGGAACTTTCAATGATTTTTCACGAACTGAGATCACTTGACCTGGAGTTACGCGGTATGATGGGATATCAACGCGTTTTCCGTCAACAAGGATGTGACCGTGGTTTACGAATTGACGAGCTTGACGACGAGTAGTTGCAAGACCAAGACGGTAAACAACGTTATCCAAACGACGTTCCAAAAGAAGCATGAAGTTGAAACCTAGGATTCCGCCTTTGATTTTTGTAGCTTGTACGAACAAGTTACGGAATTGTTTTTCACCTACACCGTAAGTGAAACGAAGTTTTTGTTTTTCAGCCAATTGCAAACCGTATTCTGACAATTTAGAACGGTTGTTTGGTCCGTGTTGTCCTGGTACGTAGTTACGACGTGCCAATTCTTTACCTGTACCTGTAAGTGAAAGGCCAAGGCGACGAGCTTGTTTCCAAGATGGTCCTGTATAACGTGACATGTGAATGTCCTCCTGATATAAATAATATTTCGGTGGAAATAGTCACTTAGAAAGCCCTGATTCGTGCAGATGCTCTTCGCCTAAACAGCCAAGGTTACTTATCATAAGACACCTGTTGACGAGCTTCATGCTTTCCTGCTGATATTTCACACAAAATCCATTCTACCATGAATGGCTAGATTTGTAAAGGGGTTTTAAGCTTTATTTTCATTGCCAGAGAGGTTAAGAACGAGGGTAAAGGTGCTTCCGAGGCCGTACTGGCTGCTGACTGTAATTTCTCCACCCAATTGATGGGCCAATTCACACGCAATCGCAAGCCCTAAGCCATGACCACCTGTTTTCATATTGCGCGAAGTTTCGACACGGTAAAGGCGTTTGAAAATATTCTCCAAATCCTCTGGGGCAATCCCCTGTCCCTCATCGGTCACACTGATTGAAAGCTGGTTCTTCTCCAGCTTAGCCACCACTTCCAGCTTGGTTCCTGGGGCTGAGTATTTAAAAGCGTTATTGACCAGATTCACCAAGATACGAGAAAGCTTGGCATAGTCCCCTTCAATCCGGGCAGACTCTGGGATCACCTGCAAGTGGACATCTCGCTCCTCCTGCTCAATCAAGAACTGAAATTCACTCATGCATTCAATCAAGAGCTGATCCAGAAAAATGCTGTCTTTGCTGGTAGTTTCTACCTGATTTCTAGCTGTGTTTAGGGTCAAAAAATTCAATTCTTCAACCAGTTTATTAAGTCTTTCTGTCTGGCGTCCAATGGTTGCTAGATAATGGGCTTGTTCTCCTTCCTTGATAACCCCGTCCAAATCCCTTCTACCGTCGCTTGGATTGAAGTGATGGGGGTCTTGATATCATGCGAAAGCTGGGCAATCATCAAGCCCTTTTCTCGTTCGCTTTCTTCCAAGGAATTAAAGGTGGCCTGCAAATCATGAGACATTTCATTGAAAGCTTGGCCTAATTGCTGAAATTCTACAGGTCCTTGAACCTCCAAATTTGCAGGAAAATCCTTATCCGCTACCCGCTTGGCATGTTCCTTGAGTTTGCCCAACGACGTAAATACCGGCGACAGGAGAAAGAGACTAATCCCAGCACCGACAAAGCTTGCGATTAAAGTCATGCCAATCAGGAAATAAATCTCACTTTCTTCAATTAACATTCGCTGTATTGCCCAAAAAACCACGATAATCGTTAGGAGTGTTGAAATGATATACCCCACTAAAAATATAACTTTTTTTAATTTCATTGACTACCTCGTGATTTCTCAATTTTGTAGCCCAACCCCCAGACGGTTTTGATAGTGGGCGTTTCTGAACTGGCATGTTTAGCCAACTCCTGTCGAAGAGCATGAATATGAACATTCAAGGTATTGGTATCATCTACATAGTCTTCCTGCCAGACCTTTTCATAGAGGTCTGTCTTAGAGAAAACTCGCTCTGGATTGCTGGCTAAAAGCCATAGAAGTTCGAAGGATTTGACTGTCAAATCAAGCGCCACATCTCCGACTTGGACCTCATGACTACCGTGATTCACCCGTAAATCCCCGAGACTGACGACCTCTGTCTCACCTCCACGATGAAGGCGACGCAAGATATTGTGGACACGCAAAACCAGCTCACGTGGGCTAAAGGGCTTGGCAATAAAGTCATCTGCCCCCAAACTCAGACCGTAAATCTTATCCTGCTCGCTAGTCTTAGCTGTGATAAAAAGAAAAGGCTGATCTGGAGATTGATACTGGACCTCACTAATCAAATCATAACCATCCATCCGAGGCATCATGATATCTGTAATAATCAAATCAATCGCTTTTCGCTTGAAGATTTCCAAGGCCTCTACTCCATCATGAGCCACCAAAACCTGATAACCTGCCTGAACTAGATAGCGTTGATGAATATCTGTGATTTCTACCTCGTCGTCAACGAGTAAAATTGTCTTTCCCATCTGTCTCTCCTTTGAAAAAAACAGTGCTATACCACAATAGTATAACACTATTTTTATCTCTTTACGAACATTCTAAACGATATCTGGATTTTTCAAATCCTAGATAGAAAGTCTGTAGCTAGACTAGTCATTTTCCTCTTTTTTAGCTTTCAATCCGAGTCCACCTAGCAGTCCTGCCAAGGCTAATCCAAAGAATCCAAGAGTAGCCATTGATGTTTGGGCTTCACCAGTATATGGAAGCATGTCTTTTTGGTCTTTCATTTGAGCAGCCATCACCGGACTTGATACCTTGTTAGTAGACGCCATCTTGCTTTCATCAGACATTTTGCTTGGGGTTACCATAGGCTGGCTAGCATTCATGGTTTTATCCTGCTCTTTGTTAGGCATCATCTTATCCTGACTAGTAGCTGGCATTTTGGATTTCATCTCATTGAGGGACTTATACCCATTCAAGTTGACTGTCAAATCCTTAGTCGCTACGAGATTAGTCAAATCGGCCTTGCCGTCCTTCGCACCGTACACCTTGATGGTTGCCTTGTAGCTTTGTGTACCATTTTGTTTCAAGAGGTCAAGAAGCTCTTTGTCAGATTTGCCTTGGGTACCAGCCAAATCCACTTCATAGAAGTAAATGCCTTTGCCTAATTTTTCTACTGGTGGGAGAGCGGGATTTTTAGCTGAACCATTATCTGACCATGGAGCCTTGTCGGAGGCTTTCAAGATAAGGCGAGTCAACATACCGTCACCAGCAAAGAATTCGTATGGAATGACTTGGTTGACGCCGGCGGTGAATGGGCCTGGGAAATTGGCTTTGTCCAAGTAAGTAGCTGGGACATCCACTGTGTCTTTGGTGTTGTCAGCCACACCTTTCTGAACTTCGGCTGGGGTGGTCAAGCCATTCAAGTTGACTGTCAAATCCTTAGTCGCTACGAGGTTGCTCAAGTCTGCCTTGCCATCTTTTGCACCGTACACTTTGATGGTAGCTTTATAGCTTTGAGTGCCATTTTGTTTCAACAAGTCAAGAAGTTCTTTGTCTGATTTACCTTGAGTACCTGCCAAGTCCACTTCGTAGAAGTAGAGGCCTTTGCCCAATTTTTCTACTGGTGGAAGAGCGGGTTTTTTAGCTGAACCGTTGTCTGACCATGGAGCCTTGTCGGAGGCCTTCAAGATAAGGCGAGTCAACATACCGTCACCAGCGAAAAATTCGTATGGAATAACTTGATTCACACCGGCTGTAAATGGGCCTGGGAAGTTGGCTTTATCCAAGTAAGTTGCTGGAACGTCCACTGTGTCTTTAGTATTATCAGCTACGCCTTTTTGGACTTCAGCTGGAGTAGTTAAACCATTCAAGTTGACATCCAAATTTTTAGTCGCGACGAGATTTGTCAAATCAGCCTTGCCATCCTTCGCACCGTACACCTTGATGGTTGCCTTGTAGCTTTGTGTACCATTTTGTTTCAAGAGGTCAAGAAGCTCTTTATCTGATTTACCTTGAGTACCTGCCAAGTCCACTTCATAGAAGTAAAGGCCTTTGCCTAATTTTTCTACTGGTGGAAGGGCGGGATTTTTAGCTGAACCGTTGTCTGACCATGGAGCCTTGTCTGATGCTTTTCAAAATCAGACGAGTCAACATACCGTCACCAGCGAAGAATTCATATGGGATGACTTGGTTGACACCAGCTGTGAATGGGCCTGGGAAATTCGCTTTATCCAAGTAAGTGGCTGGAACATCTACTGTGTCTTTAGTGTTGTCGGCTACGCCTTTTTTTGAACTTCAGCTGGGGTGGTTGCTGGTTGAGCTTCACTTGCTTCACGGTCTTGTCCAATAACTACAGGCGCAGGATTTGTCGCAGGTTTAACCGCATCTTCTGTTTCTTTCTTAGATTCTGGTTTTGCTTGCACTTCTTCTTTTGGCGCTACCACTTGGTCTTTATCAGCTACATTCACTTTTTCTGGAGAGTTTGTAGCATCCAAGCTTGCTTTAGGTGTTGAGTCTGCTTTCTCTGAAGGAAGAGCTGTATCAACTGCTTCTTTGAGAACTTCTACTGGTAAGTCGCTCTTTTCACTCACCGAAGTGGCATCTGGCACAACTTGAGCAGGGGTAGGATTGACTACATCGGCACGTACAGAACTTGGTTGACCAACTAGGACAAAGAAGCCACTGGCCACAACAACTGAGGCAACACCGACACTAAGACGGCGGATAGACCAACGAGTATATCTTTGATTTGGATTGAATTTCATAGGATTCTCCTTAGAGTTTTTCTTTATTTGATGACTCTAGTATAATCTCCTAAAATTAAAAAGGATTAAGAAAAAGTTAAAATTTTTCTTAAATCCCTCTTATAAAATACTTATATTAATTAAATCCATAAACAGATTTGGTAATTTGATAGACGACATTGGACAGTTTGCGGGCTGGCAGGACCGAATGTTTGGTCAAACGACTCAACATGGTCTTACGAATGGCCTGAAAAACCTCTGGATTTTCCTGCTGAATATAGGTCCACAGCTCACGTTTTTTGGCCAGATGCTCCGTTGTTCCAGCTCGGTTGAGCAGGGCACTGGAAATCACCGTCGTAATCTCAATATGATTCAACAGATATTCTCGCATTTTGGGGTGGCTCACTTGGGACAAATCAAGCTGGTCTACCAAGAGTCGATTGACCTTTAGTTGCTGGTCAATACGCTTAATCATCACTTGCTCATTGACTGACTGGTCCTCACGCCCAATCAAATAACGATAGAAATCAACAGGTAGATAGTACATGGTCTTGACCTGCTGAAGGGGGGTAAAGACGAAGAGATTATCGACATAAAAGGTATGCTCAGGCAGTTGGAACTGACTCGCTCGCAACAAATCTGTCCGATAAATCAGCGAGTGCATCATGATATACTGACCTTTTGAGAAATTTCCGACCTGATCCCAGCCAAAAATCTGCTGGACAGGCAAGACTGACTCGTAACTCATACTCTTCTTACGAGACTGGCCTTCCTTTTCATAGACAAAATTGGTCACAAAGGCATCCACCTCTTGCCCCTCACTCTCTAGTTCCTGCAAGGTTTCCAAAATTTTCAGGTAAGCACGGGGATCCACCCAGTCATCACTATCAACCACTTTAAAATAACGCCCAGAAGCCTCTGCCAAGCCACGATTGACCGCACCCCCATGGCCTTTATTTTCCTGATAAATAGCTCTAACGATGCTAGGATACTTGCTGGCTAAACGCTCAGCGATTTCCTGAGTTTGATCCTGAGAACCGTCATTGATAATCAAAATCTCAACTTGCTCACCACCAATCACTAGCGACTCCACGCAGTAATGAAGATAGGTAGCGGCATTATAGCTAGGAATGGCGATAGACAATAACTTCATAATCTACTCCTTTAGGGGACTGATTTTTTCTTATACTCTTCGAAAATATCTTCAAACCGCGTCAACGTCTCCTTGCCGTAGGTATGGTTACTGACTTCGTCAGTTCTATCCACAACCTCAAAACAGTGTTTTGACCTGACTTCGTCAGTTCTATCCACAACCTCAAAACAGTGTTTTGAGCAGCCTGCAGCTAGTTTCCTAGTTTGCTCTTTGATTTTCATTGAGTATTACTCTCTCTTGTCACTTCTTTCTATTTTACCATAAAGTCCAGCTTCTGAAGGACTTTTATTAGAATATAGTTAATTGAAACAAGAACAAGACAAAAAGAGCCTCAAAAAAAGTATTACAACTTGGTAATACCTTTTTGAGGTGCTTTTTGATATGAGCCCATGTTTTCTTAATAGGATTGTACTCAGGTGAGTAGGGAGGAAGTGGTAAAAGTTTATGCCTAAATTCTTCACATAAGAGCTCTAGCTTACCCATTCTATGGAATCTTGCATTATCCATAATAATAACTGATGGTGTGTTTAATGTTGGTAAGAGGAACTTCTGAAACCAAGCTTCAAAAAAGTCGCTCGTCATCGTCTCTTCGTAAGTCATTGGAGCGATTAACTCACCATTTGTTAGCCCTGCAACCAAAGAAATCCTCTGATATATTCTTCCAGATACTTTACCTCTTATTATCTGACCTTTTAATGAGCGACCATATTCTCGATAAAAATAAGTATCAAATCCTGTTTCATCAATATAAACAGGTGCTAAGTACTTCTCTAAAACAATAAGGTAAACTTTTGAGTGCTTTGAAACATTGATATAATCGTATTGATTAACATTTTGAGGCAACCGACCTTGTCAGGTTGTAGCCACATTTGTAAGCGACTAAAGTCGCAACAACTGTGTCAATTGCACCAATTAAGTAAGAAAGTATAAAAAGAATACACCGAAAGGTGCTCTGTATAAGTATAGTAATTCTTTCGAATTAACGTTTACTAAATTGTGATGCTTTACGAGCTTTTTTAAGACCTGGTTGGGGCACCACTTATTTCATCTAATTTCAAAGTGCTTTAAAACCAATGTTTTCATTAGTTTTCGGAAAATAAAACTTCAACCAATTTCAATCACTTTCATTAAAATAAGGTAAACTTTCATAAAAAAATAAGCAAAAATCGAACCAGAATATCAAAAGTTTCCCTTATATAAAATTTTTCCATATATACTAATTTGTTTCCATTCATTAGAAAAGAGAACCACTGCTCTCTTTCTTTTTATCTATTATATTTTCGTTTCCCTACCAAAGCGAGAAGACCAAGACTTGCCCCAAGTAATGATAGGAGATTCGATTCTTTCATTCCAGTGTTTGGAAGTTGTTTCTTAGATTCTGCTTTGCATTTGTAGCCTGTGCAGGAGCTTGATATGTTTTATCGTCTTTAGTTCCTACCGTTACTTTCTCTGCTTTGTAATCCACAACATTCCCTTTACCATCTACAACTGGTACTGGTTTATACCCCAAGGATTCAAGCTCTTTACGTTTTACTTCAAGGTCAGCTAAACGTTTAGCTTCTACTTGTGCGCTATACAAGGCAAAGAGTTTGTCATAAGCCTCTTGGTCGAGTTTCTGTTCTTTCAACAACTCGTCAAGGATAGCTTGTGCCTCTTTCAAAGCAGTTACTTTCTCTTTAAGAGTAGTTTCTTTTTCAGAAAGGACTTTCTTAGCTTTAGCAAGGTTAGGCTCTGCATTGAGCAAGTTTTCAAGGTCAGCCTTGGCTTGTTCAAGCTTCTTAGTAGCTTGTACTACTTTTTTTCTTTAGCAAGTTCAAGATTATTTTTCAGCAGTCTGCACCAGTGCTTTGAGTTCAGCCAATTTATCTTGTTCAGTTGCTAGGTTGTTCTTAGCATTAGTAAGGTTAGCTTCTTTTTGAGCAAGGACATTCTTAGCATTAGTAAGATTTTCTTGTTTTATTTTCACATCAGCAGTCAAAGCCTCCAGTGCTTTCTCAGCACTTTCTAAGCGCTTGTTAGCATTAGCAAGGGTGTCTTGTGCCTTTTCAAGATTGCTTTGAGCAGTCGGTGTTTTCAAAGGTGTGTCTTTAAGAGCATCCAATCGTTTTTGAATTGTTTCCTGCTCACCTTTAGCTCTGATATTTGCAATCGAAGCACTTGTCTTTTCACGCTGTGCCTGAGAGTTTTCAGTCTGAGCAGTCAATAAGGCAGAATTTGCAGCATTATAGGCTTTTACAATGCTTTCTGATGTATTATTGTTAGGTACTTCAGTCTTATCTAGCTTGTTGCCAGATACTTGTTTGTCTGATACAGTAAAGAAATGAGCGCTAGTTCGTCCAGTACTACTAGACAGTCCTAATGCAAAATACTCTTTGTTTGCCCCTTGGCTAGTCAATCCCGTAATACTTTGAGCATGTAACCACTCCCAACCATTAAATAGCAATCCAGAAATACTTTCATAAACCCATTTTTTAGCATCATCCATTGTATGAATTTTATCACCATTATTGATACTACTTAAATTTTCTAAAGCTTGTCCAGATTCATCATCAATAGCAGGTAAGCCATACTCACGTGCAATCCGATTAATAAGCTTGTTATGATGTCCTGCTTCGACTCGCCAATTATCTACCACATATCCTGCAGTAATTTTGTCTGAGACATCAATCATTCCCTTAGTTACAACTGTTTTTTTGGAGTTCCAAAAACGTTCACGAATTTGGTTTATTAGACTATTTGCAAAATTTGAAAGTTCTATCTTTTTGCTCATTTGTCAAATGATTAGTATCTACAGCAATTGTTTTATCACTAGGGTTGGATTTAAAATTGTTTAAATCAATATTAGATTGATTAACTTTCTTCAAATTTTCTTTAGCTTTCTCTCTATGTTCTTTCCACTTAGCACGTTCATTTGAAATGTTATAAGGATTATTTACATAGGATTTCAAAGCATTAACATAGTCATCTGTAACTTGGAAAGTGTTAATTGATTTATAGCGACCTTCAGCTAAGGTAAATGTATCCTGTGCTTTTTCAAGAGCAGTTTGTGTCTGACTTGCTTTATTTGTTGCGTTTGTCAAAGCAGTTTGAGTGCTTGCTACTACCTTACTAGCTTCTGTCAACTCTTTCTGAGCGCTTGAAATTGCGTCTGCACGTTTCTTGTCATCAGCCTTGGCTTGTGTCAAAGAATTTTCAGCGTTTGATACACTAATTTGTGCTTGTGCTTGCGCTTTTTCAGCGTTATCCTTTTCAGCAATAACTTTCGTTTGTCCTGTACCGTCAAGGATAGCTTGTGCGTTATCTACATTAGTCTGTGCGTCCTTAACTTCTTTTTCAGCACTTGCTACTTTGTCCTCAGACTTCTTAACTACGTTTTCTTGGTCTGCGACAACTTCTTGTGCTTTAGCAAGGTCATTTTTAGCATTTATCTCTTGCTTTTCTGCATCAGATTTACCATTTTCAGCACTAGCAACCTCTTGCTTTTGCTTTTCAATGTTTTCTGGTGTAGCTTTATCCTTGATTTCTTGTGCCTTATCTACTTCTGACTGAGCATTATTCTTCTCAGTCTGTGCTTGGTCTTTTTCGGTCTGTGCTTGGTCTTTCTTGGCTTTGCTTCTTCTACTGCTTGGGTAGATTTATCAAGTTTATCCTTAGCCACGTCAACTTGTTCTTTAGTGACTTCCTTAGTAGGAACTTTCACTTCAGTTTTCTTAGGCGCTTCTTTCTCTACCAAAGCTGGTTCGATTTGAGCAGTTGTAGGTAATGGAAGCTCCACTGTATCTGCTTGAGCAGTTCCGATTGTTCCGACAAGACCAGTGGTTGCGATGGCAGAAATAACCGCACCCGTATACAATTTTTTAGCAGTACCATGACTATTTTCCGTAGTTTTTGACATCTATAAACTCCTTTGTATAATGCCCTATGCATTTTATTCAATATAGTACTATTCTACCATACTTTTCTCATTTTTGGATAGTTTATTATACTTATTTTTCAAGAAAATAGATAGTAAAATGGTACATAGTATGGAATATAATAAATTACAAAAGCATATCGCATTTCGAATACGTGAATGCAGAAAAGACCAAGGTTTAAGTCAGGAGAAATTATCTGAAATAGCTGGTCTAGGTGTTAAAGCGATTCAAAATATAGAAAACATGAAGTATGATTTTAAGATAAAAACTCTTGAATCCGTAATCAAAGCCCTAAATCTAACGGTCGAGGAGTTCTTCAATCTACAATCATTTGAATCAGATCGAGAAGATTCTTCTGAAGTACTTTTTGAAAACTTAATAAAATTACCCAAAGATAAGCAAGGAAAAATTATATCTTCATTTAATGAGATTGTAAAGAATATCAAATAAACCCAGCCAAAATAAATTTTGGTTGGGTTTATAGTAGATTGAAATAAGATTTGAACAAATCAATTAGAAAAATTAAATTAATTTCTAAAAATGTTTTAGCAGCTGTGGTGTACTATTCTAGACTCAATATGCTATAGTCAATTGAAACAAGAACAGGACAAAAGAGCCTTGTAAAAGGTATTGCAAGTTGGTAATACCTTTGAGTTGCTTTTTGATATGAGCCCATGTTTTCTTAATAGGATGGTACTCAGGTGAGTAGGGAGGAAGTGGTAAAAGTTTATGCCCAAATTCTTCACATAAGAGCTCTAGCTTCCCCATTCTATGAAATCTTGCATATCCATAATAATAACTGATGGTGTATTTAATGTTGGTAAGAGAAACTTCTGAAACCAAGCTTCAAAAAAGTCGCTCGTCATCGTCTCTTCGTAAGTCATTGGAGCGATTAACTCACCATTTGTTAGCCCTGCAACCAAAGAAATCCTCTGATAGCTTCTTCCAGATACTTTACTTCTTATTAACTGACCTTTTAATGAGCGACCATATTCTCGATAAAAATAAGTATCGAATCCTGTTTCATCAATATAAACAGGTGCTAAGTGCTTTAAACTATTAAAATTTTTCAGAAATAAGGCTACTTTTTCTGGGTCTTGTTCATAGTAGGTGTGATTCTTTTTTTTCGAGTGTAGCCCATAGCTTTAAGAGCATAGTGAATGGTAGTTGGGTACCAGCCAAATTCAGAGGCTATTTCAGTCAAATAAGCGTCTGGATTGTCAGTAAGATAGTTTTTAAGTCTATCTCTATCAACCTTTCTTGGTTTTGTTCCTTTTACTTGATGGTTTAGCTCTCCTGTTTTCTCTTTTAGCTTTAGCCAGCCATAAATGGTATTACGTGAGATTTGGAAAATGTGTGATGCTTCTGTTATACTACCTGTTCGCTCACAATAAGAGGGAACTTTTCTACGAAAATCTATTGAATATGCCATAAGAAGGTTATACCACATCATGTACTATTTTTGGTTCATTTTACTATATAAGGGTTTCTACCTCTATTTGCTATCTTGAACATCAAAAAAAGAGGGGATTCCCCTCCTTAGGAATTTAATTCTGCCAAGTCATCTAGATACTGGTTGTTAATGACTGCCAAGATATAGGAATCTGCTTTCAAGAGGTCATTAGGACCAAACTGGACATCCAAGGGTGAATTTTCTTGTTCACGAAATCCTAGGACATTGAGGTTGTATTTACCACGTAGATCCAGCTGGCTTAGGCTTTGACCTGCCCAAACACTCGGAATTTTCATCTCCACGATAGACACATTTTTATCCAGTTGAAAGACATCAACATTGTTATGAAAGAGAATGGTCTGCGCTAGGGACTGCCCCATTTCATACTCTGGTGAGATCACTGAGTCGGCACCGATTTTTTCCAGCACTTTCTTAGCTGTCTGGCTTTTGACCTTGGCAATAACCCTTGGTACCCCCAAACTCTTACAGTGCATGACTGCAAGCACACTCGATTCCAGATTTTCCCCTGTTGCCACTACAACCGTATCACAGGTATCAATTCCTGCAGTTCTGAGGAGTTCCTCATCTGTAATATCGCCAACAACTCCACGCGCCAAAACTGGCTCAAACTGATTGATGTGCTCGGCGTGGTCATCGATGGCAATGATATTCATATCTTGCTTGGCTAGGGCCATTAGGACACTACTCCCGAAAATCCCCAAACCTAAAATTCCAATCGTACGATCTGACATAGTTCTTCCTTTCTTATCCAATACTAATATCTGCTTTCATATACTGAATCAAATCTTTCTTATCAGGCTGGTAATCCGCTAGACTAACCAACAAGGTCAAGGGACCGATACGGCCAATAAACATGAGCACCATGACAATGCTGAGAGCTAGCTTGCCCAGTTCTGGCGTCAGATTTGCCGTTACCCCAACTGTCGCAAGAGCTGAAATGGTCTCAAACATGAGGTAGATAAATCGCGGTGTTCCTTCTGCCGTAATTCCCAGCAACATCAAGCCCAACAAGAAGGTCATCAAAAAGATAATAAAGACACTAAAGGATTTTTGGACTGTGCGAGCCTCAATGGTTCTCTGCGCAACATTGGCATGAGGTAAGCCCAGCAATTCACTACGTGCAAAGACCAGTAAGACGAAGAAAGTCGTAATCTTGAGCCCCCCAGCCGTTCCTCCAGGCGCCCCACCCAAAAACATCTGTAGGATATAGATAAACAAGGTCACAGGCCGAGCTTGGGTATAGTCAATAGAAGCAAAGCCAGCCGTTCTCATGCTGACGGTTTGGAAAAAGCTAACCAGCACTTTCTCTGGAACACTGAGATTGCCAATGGTTCCTGGATTGTGCCACTCCGTAAAGAGTGTGGATACTGTCCCAAACAGCAAAATTCCTGCAGTCAAGAAGAGGACCAACTTGGTGTGGAAACGCAGACGGCGTTTTTTCTTCTTGTCAAACTGGGTTGCCAAGTCAAACCAGACCATAAAGCCAAGACCACCTGTGATAATCAAGCCAGCAATGACCAGATTGATCAAGGGATCCGTCTGAAAAGCCACTAAACTGCTACTGCCGAAATTATCAAAACCAGCATTACAAAAGGCTGAAATAGCTAAAAAGATAGAGGTGAAAATGCCTCGTCCCCAGCCAAACTCAGGAATAAAACGGAAACTTAGTAGAAAGGCACCCAAACCCTCCACCAGAAAAGTCGTCAAAAAGATGGACCGCATAAAGGCCTTCAGCGAGCGAGTCTCCCCATAACTAAAGCTCTCCTGAATGGTTTCACGACTGCGAAGACTAAGCTTTTGCTTCCCCTGAATGTAAAAGACCCCGATAAAGGTCATGAGCCCCAGACCACCGATCTGTATCAAGAGCATACAAATCAACTGACCCCAGACATTATAGGTAGTAGCCACTGGTTGCGTAAAAAGGCCAGTCACACAGACCATAGACACCGTCGTAAAAAGATGGTCAAAATAAGTAGCCTGCGAACCACTTGCCTGAACAAAAGGTAAACTCAAAAGAAGAGAGCCTATAAAAATAACTCCAGCGAAACTCAGAAAAATCCGACGAGCTGGCGAAAGTCCGCCCAAGGCTCTTTCAATTTTTTTAACAAATAATTTGAATAACATACATCCATTGTACCATAAAAAGAAGGAGAGTAGCTATATCTGAGAAGTTATCTCAAGGCAGAGTTCCAAGGCCTTCTCGAAAGCTTCTGAACCCCAGTCACGACTGTCGTACTGGTCCAAGTCTGCTAAGGAATCAGCTGTGAACAACAACTCTCCCCAGAGAACCCCACGCAGCTGAGCTACTGCCGCAAGCGCAGAACACTCCATCTCCACAACAGCACAGCCTTCTTCCTTACGATAAGACACCTTTTCAGCCGTTTCTCGGTAAAAACCGTCTGTCGTCCAGGTCATGACTTCTTCATAAGGAATCCCTCTGGCTTCCAAAAACCTGCTCAATGGCAGTAATAGCCTCTGGCTGCATTTCCATATAACGAGAAGCTGCCACATAGTGATAACTAGCTCCTTCATCTCGCAGAGCCCGAACAGGTACTAGAAAGGCATTTTCCTCTATATCAGCTAGGACACCACAGGTCCCAGTCGAGATAATCTGCTCCACACCATAGCCAATCAACCAATCCATAAACTGGGCTGCTGGAGCTGAACCGACAGGAGACTGAGCCAGACAAATCTCCTCGCCCTTGTAATTGATAACATAGACTGGATAGGACTTAGTAGCAGAAACAAATTCGCCAACACAGTCCGCCCCTACTTCCCTTGCATAGCGGTCAATCTCCTCACCTAAAAAAGCATAGACACACTTCTTGGGCAAGTGCAAGTCCAGCCCCTCGTGATTAGGCATGATGACCGCCTGAGGGTTGTCATCAAACTCTAAAATAGGAATCGCATGTTTCTGAATCATAACCTACCTCCTCTAATTTTGTACTATTGTATCAAAAGCAGACAGAGTGTCAAGTAGGGGGCTGATAACTTGAGTCAGTAAACAAAGACGGGTAGCCTAACAATTGTAACTTTGAAAGCTACAATTGTAAAATCACTCGTAATATATCAATCTATCACCGATATAAAAAGGATAACATTTCTCTTAAAATGCTATCCTTTTTTGTTTATCCTCGTCCACCAGGGGCTGGACCGCCAGGACCACCATTTCCTTGAGGACCTCCATTCGGACCTCCGCCTCCAGGCATAGAATTGACAATATCTGTTTGTTTTTCGCCGTTGATGTAGATATCCCCACCTGTATAGGTTGCTGTTCCATCAAAATCAAAACCTGTTTGACCAATCATTTTAATGCTTCCGCCTGTGACAGTGATATTGCCGTTTGAATCAATTGGATCTGTATCCCCTTGACCGACTTCTACAGTTAGATTACCCCCTGTCATGGTAAAGTAAATATCACTTTGCTGGGCATTTTTATTGGCTGCATTGACCCCATCATCTGTCGAGTAGACATTGATGTCGCCACCATTAATCGTAATGGTTTTCCCTTCAATTCCTTCTGTGGAATTCTTGACTGTGTAAGTACCACTATCAATCACTAGATTTCCAGAAGCGTGAATGCCATCCTCACCTGCTGTGACTGTTATGGTATTGTTCGCCAAATACATATTTCCGACAGTCATATCGTCATCATTGTCAACTTTGATACCATCTTCCTTGGCATCGATCGTCATGGTCGCACCAGTAACATTAAGTTCATCATTGACATTAAAGGCATCGCCAACTGATGTGATGTTAAAGGTTCCACCTGTGATGTGGAGGGTGTCGTTGACCTTGATCGCATTGCTTTTCTTGCCATCTACATTGAGAGTTCCTGAGCCATTGATGGTCAAATCAACCTTAGAAAAGAGAGCGGCATTTGCCTTTTCATCACTGTTAGAGCTTGAGTCAGAGAGACTGTTGGTGGTCCCCCTCTGCTAGAGTGAAGTAGACATGACCTGCGCTTGTAGCCGAAATAGCCGCATCTGTGTTGGTCATGGTCGCGCCTTTTAGGACTAGGTGAACATCTGCAGACTTACCTGCCTCGACCTTGATCTGTACTCCGTCAGACTGACCTGAAATCACATAGGTTCCAGATTTTGTGATGGTCACTGTTGAATCAGATACTGTCACACCGTCTCCAGAGATGTTCGCAGACGAGCTAGATAGCTCAATCTTAGAAGCTGTACTTTCATCATAAGAAGTATCATAGTCCTTTTCTGTAAAGTAAGAAGATTGACTGTTTTTAGTTAAAGTTGTAATAGCAGTGGTATCTGCCGCTGCAGTTGTACTTGACTTGGTCGTTGACTGCCCACAAGCTGCCATCAAGGTCAGAGCTGTTAAACTGGTTAAGATTAGATTCCATTTTTTTGATTTCATACCTTTTTCCTCGCCTTCCTTTAGCTTGAGCTTAGTTTACAGGGAAAGTCTAAAAGAAATCTGAACTTTTTCTGAAAGTTTTCTTAAGTTCAGTTTCAGTTAAGGTATCTTTAACAAAAGTTTTAGAAAAATCCCCTAAACTAATTGCAAGCAAGTCCAACTTACCCAGACACGTATCTTCCAAGAAGATAGGATACTAAAATGATAAAGGAGACAGGATTTATGAAACCAATTGAAACCAGCTTTAAACGAATTGAAACCAAATATGTCGTTGCCAAGGGTGACTTGGCTAATTTAATAGAGGACTTAAAAATATACCTTGTAGAGGATGATTATCCAACTTCGACCATTTCCAACATCTACTTTGATACAGAGCAATTTGATATGATTCAAGACGATGGCCAAGCTACCAAGCACAAAGAAAAGATTCGGATGCGAACCTATCTCAGTCAAGTCCAGCCTGATAGTCAGGTGTTTTTAGAAATCAAATCCAAGGACAGAACTGGTGTCGGACGAAAATATCGTCTCTTGTCGACTCCCCAGTCTATCACCCAGTTTATGACCAAAGGACAGCTGGATAGCAGCATCAAGGACCAAATGATGATTGAAAAAATCCAGCAACTCCAAGAGGAATATCAGCAAGCCATCATCCCTCGTATGTATATCTACTACGACCGCTTTTCTCTCAAGGAAAAGAAAGAAATTAGCGGATTTCCCTACAATAAAATTCGTGTCACCATTGACCAAAATCTAACCTATCGTGATGAGAATGTCAGTTTATTTTCAGGAAAGGACGGCTTCCCTCTACTAAACGAGGATATTGTCATCATGGAAATCAAAGCACCGGGCAGAAAACCCCAATGGCTACAAGATATTCTCGACCAATATGGACTGGTAGAGCAGAAATTTTCAAAATACAGCTGCGCCTACCACAAGTCTCAAGGGCTGGACTATAGCCCACGACCAAGCACAGAAAGTGTAGGTACTACTTATGTCTAATCTTTAATTCTATTTTCAACGATACAACTGCCACTGCCAATCCTATCCAGCTCTTTCTGGCTCTCTTGGTCAGCCTGATTTTAGGTTTGGCGCTGACATGGGCTTACAAACACCGTACCCTCTATACACGGGAATTCGCTGTTAGTTTAACCCTACTCCCCTGCTTGATGACCTTGGTCATCTTTCTGGTAAATGGTAGCCTAGGAACCTCTATCGCCGTTGCAGGAACCTTTAGCCTCATTCGTTTCCGTTCAGCCACCAGTGGCTCACGGGAACTAATTGCTATCTTCCTTGCTATGATTATTGGGCTGGCGGCAGGGACAGGCTACCTAGTTTTAGCGATTCTCTTCACTGTCTTTATCTTAGCAGTATGGCTTCTTTTAGAGAAGCAACAAAGCAAGAGCAACCACCAACGTCGCAGACTATTAACCATCACAATTGCCAACCAAGAAAATCAACTTCAACCTATCCAATCTGGGCTATCACAATTCTGTACTGAGTTAGACCTCATCTCCATTGATACCAGCAATGATGGAGAACAAGTCACCACTGTCTATGAAGTGGATTTCAAGGCTCAAACCGATGACTTCCAAATCATCCATTACCTCACTAAAGAACAGAATACTTACCAGGTTTCCCTGACCAAAAATGCCAAGAAGAGAAAGAATTTGTAGAACTTCTAGCGTAAGACCTAGCAAAAAGCTAGGTAAACACTCAATTGCAAGAAGAAAAAATTAACCTGATTTATGATAAAAGGCATCCTATCAACGTTTTTTAAACACTTGATAGGATGCCTTTTACTAAGTTTAGCAACTTTTCGCCCAATCACTTTATTTCACAGGTATCTCCTTAATCACGCGCGCAGGATTGCCAGCTAGGACAACATTGTCTCCGAAGGACTTGGTAATCACAGCCCCTGCTCCAGCAACAACATTATTACCCAATGTCACTCCAGGAAGGACAATAACACCACCTCCAGCCCAGAAATTGTCTCCGATAGTGATGGGTTTTCCGTATTCGACCCCCTGAATTTCGTTCCTGCGGATCTAGTGGATGGAGGGGAGTCAAGAACTGACAGTTGGGGCCAATCATAGCATTGTCTCCGATACGAATAGGACAGACATCCAGCATGGTCAAGTTCCAATTAGAATAAAAATTTTCCCCTAGATGGATATTAACACCATAATCCACTACTAATCGTGGATTGATATAGAGATTTTTCCCAGTCGAACCAAACCAAGTCTTGATAATCTCCGCCCCCTTCAAGGGCTCTTCTTCCTTGTTAAAAGCAGCCTGTTTTTGACGAGAAGCTTGAGCCAAGGTCCGCAACTCAGGATCAAACGGATGATAGGGTTCTCCTGCAATCATTTTCTGGTATTCACTGGTCATTGTATTCTTCTCCTTATTCCCTACTATCATATCAAATTTTCTATATATCCGACTAGGATAAGAAGTGCTTTCTACAGTTTATACTCTGGTTTTCATCACATACGGTCTATCTTGCTAAGCGAATACGGGTCACGATTCCGTCTGGGTCTGTGATTTCCAGCTGGCTAGATGTCAGCCACTTGATTAGTGCATCAACTTCTTGTGCTCGCTGGACAATCGTTAACAATTCTTCTTTATGTGCGACTTCAATGACATAAAAGGCTAAGCCTGGCAAGCCTTGCTTACGCGGAGCCAGATCTTTTCCTCCCCATTCGTTGACTGCTAAATGATGATGGTAGTCTCCAGCTGCAATCCAACTAGCGCTAGGCACACTGAATTTATCCTCTAGTCCTAAGACCTTTTGATAAAACTGGCTGGACTTTTTACTATCCTTGACGGAAAGATGAATATGCCCCATTCTCGTACCTTCTGCTAGGATAAAGGGCTCTACTCTTTCTCCCAACTCATAGATGTCCTGCGCCGCAAGGGCCTCCGTCACCCCGATAATACGACCGTCTTCTCGAATATCCCATGTGGAAACAGGTTTATCTCGATAGAGTTCAATGCCATTTCCCTCCAAATCCTCTAAGTAAAGGGCCTCACTGTAACCATGGTCTGCACCACCGACAAGAGGAATCTGCAAATCCGTCAGGTGTTTCAAGACATCAGCCAAGCCTTTCGTGTCGGCAAGAGAATAGCCAGATGATAAAGGCCATAATGTTCCCTTCCTTGTCCCTCTTCTTGTGCTTGAATCAGCTGTACCAAGGCTTTTCCACCAAGTCCTAGAATGGACTCTGTCTCAGTTTGAGATAAGATTTCTAAACCAAGCACTTGCTGATAAAAGGCTGTTTGACTTGCCAAATCCTTTACATTTAAAACTGCCTCTGCTAAATAAATGTGGCTCTTATATTCATAGGTCATAAATGATCCTCTTCTTATTGTAATATTTGTTATTACAACTATTATATAATTTCCATCAAGAAAGTCAAGCCAGACAACTCAAAAACAAAGCCATTTCAGGATAAGATAGCGTAAATCTTTCCATAATAAAACGCATATTATCAAACTTTTCAGTACCTGACAATATGCGTTATTTTAATTTTAAAGACTTTTTGCCCAGCTTTTTTTATTTCACAACAAGCTCATAACGTGTCTTACTAGTGAAGGTTTGACCGGCTTTAAGAATGACTTGGTCTTTGAGATCACTGTGAATGGCATCTGGTAAAGCTTGCGCTTCAAGGGCAATCCCATTGTGCTGTACCATTGGCTGACCTCTTATGATGACACTTTCATCCACAAAGTTTGCTGTGTAGACTACAAAGCAAGGAGCCTCTGTCTTGAAGAGCAGGAAGCGACCTGAGTTTGGTCATAAAGGAATCCAGCATTGTCATGACCTGCAGGAAGGGCAAATGGATGATCCAAACCAGATACCAGCTGGATTTGCTCATCTTCTTCTGCAAAGATATCCTTCAACAAAGCACCATTGTAGATGTGTTTGACCACATCACGAGTAGCATCTGGAGTTTTGGCAGGAACACCGTCGGGAGCGATTGGGTAAATGCCCTCTGTGTTTAGTTGGAAGACATGACGGTCAATCGTCTGCGTGAAATCACCAGACAAGTTGAAATAGCTGTGGTTAGTTGGATTGACCAGCGTATCCTGATCTGTCGTTACCTTGTAGCTAATTTCATAGGCACCAGTTTCTTCCAAGTGATAGCTGATCCAGATTTTGAGATTGCCAGGAAATCCTCCTGTTCCATCTGTACGCTCTGTGTAGAGAGTCAAGCCATGATCGCTTACTTCTTCAACTTCAAACAAGCTAGAATCCCAACCAGTTGAACCACTGTGATTACAGTTACTAGCATTATTAACCTCAAGGTCATAGGTCTTGCCATTGAGCTCAAATGTCGCGCCTGCAATACGGCCTGCTACAGGACCTACGCTAGCTCCATGCTTGGGACTATTGCCTACATAGCTATCAAAGTCATCAAATCCCAAAATAACATTGGCAAAATTTCCATCTTTGTCAGGCGTGACATAGCGCAAGATGGTCGCACCATAAGTCATAACCTCAAGCTGGTAGCCACCGTCTGTCTCAAAGCGATAGGCCAAGACATCCTTGCCCTCAACATTTCCAAATACACGCTCTGTATATGCTTTCATTCTCTTCTCCTTTTGCTATTTCTCTCAAGCAAACAAACCATAGAAAGCGCCTTGACAATCTATGGTTTGCCTGATGATATACAAATCCTCTTGTCAAGAATTCATAAACACTGTCTTACTTTTGATATTCGTGGATGATCACACCTTGTACCACACGGTTTACGGTACCAGTAGGAGACGGCGTATCTGGTTTATTTTCTACCTTAAGTGAAGTCAATAGGGCAAAGAGTTGGGCATAAACGATGTAAGGGAAGACACGGTAAATATCGTTCAAGACACCACCACAGCCAAGGGCTACTTCTTTGACATTTTCAAGACCAAAGGCTTGATCACTCAAGAGCACAACACGACGAGCAATCTGGTCACCAGCCACTTCACGAACCAAGTCCAAATCGTACTTGCGAGTGTAGTCTGTCGTTGTACCAAATACCAAAACAACTGTATCTTCGTTGATCAATGATTTTGGACCGTGACGGAAGCCAACTGGGCTTTCATACATGGTCGCAACTTGACCAGCTGTTAATTCCAAAATCTTGAGCTGAGCTTCATGAGCAAGTCCAAAGAAAGGACCCGCACCAAGGTAGATGACACGGTTAAAGTCTAAATCAACAAGCTCTTTGACATCTTCTGCATTGTCTAAAACTTTACGTGCAAGACTAGATACAACTTCAAAACGTTCAGCTTTCACAGCAAATTCTGTAGGATCAAAGACCAAGAGAGCTGTTAGCATCATAGAGGTAAAGCTAGAAGTCATGGCAAAGCCAGCATCATTAGAGACAGCTGGCTGCAAAAGTAAGAGATTGCGGTCATCTCCATGAGCTTGAAGAGCCAATTTACCATCTGCTGCGCAAGTAATCGTCACTTGATAAAGCTCATCCACCAAGACTTTGGCCAAATCAACAGTAGCCACACTTTCAGGTGAGTTCCCACTACGAGCAAAAGATACAAGGACAGTCGCCACATCTTTTTTCAAATAAGTTTCTGGATTGGCAACAATATCTGTGGTCGCAATAGCATTGAAATTCCATTTGCGTTCATCGTAGACTTCCTTAAAGTAAGGTACCAAGGTATCTCCCACATAAGCAGAAGTCCCAGCACCTGTCAAGATAACCTTGATATAGTCATGTTTATCAGCAATTCCTTGTAGAAAGGCTGCAATTTCTTCACGTTTTGCTTGATAAGATTCAAAAGCTTCTTTCCATACATCAGGTTGTTGGTAGATTTCACGTGTAGTGATTTCTGCACCCAATTCAATCAAGTCTTCTTTTGTATAATGTAACATCGATTCCCTCTTTTTCTATTAAATATGGGAATGGGAGTAAGCCCCATTCCCATGTATATTCTATATAAAATGCTCTAACGATTTTCACGTTGTCACATCGTATACTCAATGAAAATCAAAGAGCAAACTAGGAAACTAGCCGCAGGTTGCTCAAAGCACTGCTTTGAGGTTGCAGATAAAACTGACGAAGTCAGCTCAAAACACTGTTTTGAGGTTGTGGATAAAACTGACAAAGTCAGTAATCATACCTACGGCAAGGCTATACTAGTATGGTTTAAAGAGATTTTCGAAGAGTATTATTCATCTTCGTCATCATCGAAGCCCGCTAACAGGTCATTGACTTTCACAATGCTTTCTGCAGCACGGCTCTTGTAGTCCGCATCTGCGCCTGTAAGGCTCGCATTGATAAATTCAATCACCATTGGAAGATTCATTCCTGCATAAAGTTCGATGTCGCGACCTTCCATAATCAAACGGCTTACCACGTTACATGGTGTTCCACCAAGAAGATCCGCAAAGACTAGGAAATCATCCAATCCTTCAATAGCAGCTTCAAATTTTGCGGTAAAGTCTTCTGGGCCATCTTCTGGAAGAAGAGCCACTGTATGAATATTGTCTTGTGGACCCATGATCATTTCAGTGCTACCTTTAAGTTCTTCACAGAAGCGACCATGACTCACCAAAATTAATGATTTAGCCATAAATTATGCGCCCATTCCAAGTACAAATTTACCAAAGGCAGAAAGAGCCAAAGCAAGTACGATAATAATACCGATAGCTTTAGTAGAGTTCATACCTTTCTTACCAAGCAACCAGAAGATAAAGGCAGTAAAGATTGCTGGAAGCAAGCGTGGGAAGATTTGGTTCAAGATGTCTTGGAAGTCAATCATCTTCTCACCGATTGCCCATTTGTAAGAAATTTCAAAGTTGATCATTGTTGCTACAAGAGCACCCATCATGAAGACACCAAGTACAGATGCAGCGTCAATCAAAGCTGTCAAAGTACTTGCATGTTGTTGATCAGGTTAACCCCTTCTTTGTAAGCAAATTCCAACTGTTTCCAACGGAAGATGTCATACGCTACTGCAACTGCAATCCAAAGGAAGATACCCCATGGTTGGCCAGCGATAGCCATAGTTGCTGCGATAGAACCCATGATAGCAGGTACAAGTGAACCAAAGATAGTATCTCCAAGAGGAGCGAATGGTCCCATCAAACCTGTCTTGATACCGTTAACGGCATCTTTTGAACCTACACCATCTTTTTCTTCCATGGCAAGATCAAAACCAGCGATAATTGTATGGAAGAATGGTGAAGTATTGAAGAATTGAGTATGAACTTTCATCATTTCTTTCAATTCAGGAGTTCCATCCCCATACATTTTACGCAATTGAGGCAAGATCATGTAAAGGTAACCAGAAGCTTGCATACGTTCGTAGTTCCAACCCAATTGGAAAGTAAACAAGCTACGTTTGTTGATTTGATTAAAATCTTCTTTTGTAAGTTTGTAATTAGAATTCGTCATCTTCGATTTCCCCACTTTCTGATGGTGTAGAAGGTGCTACCACAGCTACTTTTTGGCTATTTTTGAAGTGAAGCACTGCAAGGAAGATACCTACGATAGAGATACCAATCATAGACAAACCTTTAAAGTTGTTGACAAAAGCAATTTTTCAGCAACATCTTTAGGTAGAGTACCTAAGATACCAGCAACAGCGCCACCAAGACCTGTTACGTATGAGTAAAGAACAGTCAACATAGCTGTCAAACCAAATCCCATAGCAAGGTAGTGAAGGTTACGTTTAACTGGAAGGTAACGAAGCAAGATTGCAAATCCAAGACCTGGAAGCATACGTCCTGCAAGTGTCAAACCATCTGCAACCCATTTGTAGGCTTCAACAAAGTCTACGACTGATTGTACAAAGGCACCACCAAAGGCAAGAGCGAAGAAGACTGGAAGGGCACGAGATAGAGCCCAAGGAATCGCACCAAGTAGGTAGTTGCGTTCAATACCTTTGTAGTCAAAGCGTTCGATTGCAGCATCCACACGGTGAGCGAAGAAAGTAGTTGTCATACGTCCAAGAACGTCGAAGTAAGTCAAGAGAGCTGCTACTGGCACAGCGATTGTTGTAATCGCAAGTGCTGTATCAATTCCTTGTGAAACAGAGAAGGCTGTCGCAAGAACCGCACCAGAAGTTGCGTCGATACGAGAAGCACCACCGAAGGTACCAACCCCAAGAACGAACAGTTGCAAGTTACCACCGATAAGCAGACCAGTAGTCACATCTCCCATGATTAAACCAGTAATGAAACCAGCAAATACAGGGGAACCTGCAGATGAAACGATCGTCAACTCATCACAGATTTGATAAGCTGAGTACAAAGTGAGAAGTAAAATTTGCCACCATTGTATCATAACAATGACCTCCTAAAAATTTTTTCCTATTTTAATAAGCTCAAAAAGTCTGAAACTGGATCATTTGGAACCATTTGAGCAGTAAGTTTAACACCTTTTTCTGCCAGTTTGTGGAAGTCTTCCACATCCTTATCCACTACGTTGATAGAACGTGTGATGGCGCGAGTTTCTGGTGTTTGAGACATATTCCCAACATTGAGAGTTTCAAGTGGTACACCTGCTTCTACCAAACCAAGGAAACGGTCTGGTTTACGAGCCACGATAAAGAGACGTTGGCTATCGTATTTACCAGCAAGAATATTGGCTGCCGCTTTCTCAATTGGCAAAATACTCAATTTCACACCTGGTGGTGTCGCAAGTTTCAATCCACTCTTTCAACGTCGTTGTTGACAACTTCGTCATCTACAACCATAATACGTGAAACATTTAGTTTCCCAGCCCAAAGATTGGCTACTTGTCCGTGGATCAAACGTCCATCGATACGGCATCCTACAATTGTCATAAGTTTTCCCCCTTTATGTGTTTTAGTGTAGGTTTACGAGTTAAATGAATCTCTTCTTTATATTCACCTTCTGTTTCAAAGATAATGATGCGGTTGGCACCTTCCTTGAGATAGCTATGAGGAATATAAAGCGAGAGGGTTGGGCCGACGTTCCAAAAACGTCCTAGATTCTGCCCATTGACAAAGGCAACTCCCTTACCAAACTCAGACAAGTCTAGGTAAGTATCTTTTGGCTCTTGGACTGTAAAGTCATAAGCGTAAAAGGCTGGTTGTCCTTCTGTCCATCCTTTTGAAAAATCAATTTTCTCAGGATTATCTAGTGGGAGTGGATAGTGTTTCCAGTTTAGTAAGAAGTGCAAATCCTTACAAACCCCTGTCCGAATTCCCTTACGTTGCGTATCCGCTAAGAACTTGTGCCCATAGTTGACACGCCCCATATTTTCTACCAAGATATCCAGTCTAGATAGCGCTTTCTTTTGACCTTGATAAAAAATATCTTCCCCAATCTCGGTTTGATATTGGGTTTCAACCCACTGACCATCGATATAAAGCTGAGCCCTATCCCGACCATCAATGATACGAAGTCTTTCTTCTTCTGCATCCCAGTTTGTTTCTGTTCGATAGAGTAGATAGCCATAACTTTGTCCCAACTCCTCCATCTTTTGAGGATAAAGGCTTTCTACTGGACTAGATAAGCTATCCAAGGTTTCAAACAAGGAAACTTTTTCAACTAGTGGAATAGCATTCACTTTCATACTTTCCTTATAGAGCGGTTCCAACTGCGGATACTCTGGAAAATGTGTTGCCATCATCTTCTTGACTGCCAAGTACTTAGCCGTTGGATTTCCTTCTTCATCCAGAAGGGCATCGTAATCATATGATGTGACTTGTGGCAAGTCCAAGGTCCCTCGAGCCGAGCAACCATTCATGAAGCCAAAGTTTGTACCACCATGGAACATGTAGAGATTGATGGAGCCTTGTTCCAAAACCTCTCGAACTGCATCTGCTAATTCTTTGGATCCCGTGTGATAATCGGTTCTTTCCAACGGTTGAACCAGCCATCCCAGAACTCCATACACATGAGTGGCCATTTCTTGCCATGCTCATCAAAGAATTCCTGCATCTGTGAAAAGTTGTAAGGTGCCTTAGAACCAAAGTTGCCTGTTACAAAGAGGTCATCTTCAATTAAGGTTCCCGCTTTCAGAGTAGCTCTCCAAGGCCCATCTGATGTAAAGAGGGGACAGGTTACGCCACGATCTTCCATCAACTGCCGAATGGCTCTCAGATAAGCCTTATCTTCTCCGTAAGAACCATACTCATTTTCAACCTGCATCATGAGGATATTGCCACCATTGTCCAATAAATGTGGAACCAATCTTGGCAATAATTGATCATAGTAATGACCAACTGCCTCGATATATGCTGGGTCGGATGAGCGAATTCGCATATTCTTGGTTAAAAGCCAAGCTGGTAAGCCACCGAATTCCCACTCCGCACAGATAAATGGTGACGGACGTACAATAGCATAGAGGCCTAAATCTTGTGCTGTTTGGAGAAATCTCTCCAAACCCAGAGCTCCTTCAAAGTTAAACTCACCTTCACGAGTTTCATGTAAATTCCAAGCTACATAAGTCTCTACCGTATTAAAACCAAGGGCTTTCAAGTTGTAGAGCGAATGATACCAATCTTCTGGAGGAATCCTAAAATAATGAATGGCGCCGGACAAAATCTTGAACGGTTCCCCATCTAAATAGAAATCGTCCCTAATCTCAAATCGTGTCATTTTACTACCTTCTGACAATTAAAGTTCACGCTTTCATTTGTTGATATAGTAAATATATCTCAATATCCTGCATTTGTCAATAGGTTTTCACAATTTTTTTCATTTTTAACTAACTTTTACACAAAAAACTTATAAAAGTCTCTAATTTATAACAATAGTATCCTTTAAAACCATGTATAAAAATGTATGTTTTTCTATTAATTTCGATGTAAATTAACCTTATACCCTATTATTCTAATTTTTTTATTCAAAACTCTACTATTCTTTTCAATTTTATGGTAAAATTTTTAGTGGAAAAGGAAAATCGAGGTGAAAACATGGCAATTCCAAAGTATCAATATATTAAAGATGAGTTAAAGAACAAAATCATTTCTGGTCAATTTGCCAGTGGAGATAAATTCTACACTGAAGCTGAATTGATTGCAATGTATGATGTAAGTTCTATAACCGTTGTCCGCGCCTTAAACGATCTTGCCAAAGATGGCTATATTGTCCGTCAACAAGGAAAGGGTACATTCGTTTCACGCGCGCGCAAACATAAACTCGTGGAGTTTTCAGATGTAGAAGTTTTTGAAACTAAAGATGATAAAGTTACTGTCCTTTCTATTGAGCGCGGTAATAAATTAAACTACTTAGAAAAACTTGGACTACGTGGTGACCAGTTCTACTACAAGATTGAACGCGTACGCGAAACGAATGGTGTTGTATACATCTACCACACATCTTACATTCCAGAACAATACATCAACGCAAATTATCCAAATCTTGAATATTATAGTTCTATCTATAACCGTTTCAAATCAGATTACCACATTCACATGAATGATGAACATTTTGAAGAAATCAATGAAATAACATTTCCAACTCCAGAACATGCGGCTTCGGCCCTCGGAGTCGATGAGCAATTCCCAACAGTTTTACAAACCAAGACTACTAGGCTAGAGTCTACTGGACAAGTTCTCGCATACAGCGAAACTTATAAACGAGCGGATTATTACAAAATCAAATTCATTTCATGTGACCGTGATCATTAAGAAGAAGGCCTGAACTGCACCCCAAAAGTTAGACAGAAAAAATCTAACTTTTGGGGTATTTTTATTATGAAATTAACTTATGATGATAAAGTTCAGATCTATGAACTTAGAAAACAAGGATATAGCTTAGAGAAGCTTTCAAATAAATTTGGGATAAACAATTCTAATCTTAGGTACATGATTAAATTGATTGATCGTTACGGAATAGAGTTCGTCAAAAAAGGAAAAAATCGTTACTATTCTCCTCGTTTAAAACAAGAAATGATTGATAAAGTCCTACATGAAAATTGGTCTCAAGATAGAGTTTCTCTCGAATATGCTCTCCCAAATCGTGGTATGCTTCCAAATTGGATGGCACAATACAAGAAAAACGGGTATACTATTGTTGAGAAAACAAAAGGGAGACCATCTAAAATGGGACGTAAACCAAAGAAGAAAACCGAAGAGATGACAGAGTTAGAACGCCTTCAAGCAGAAAATGAGTACCTGAGAGCGGAGAATGCCATCCTAAAAAAGTTGAGAGAACTCCGATTGAAGGAGAAAAAAGAGAAAGAAGAAAGACAGAAATTGTTCAAGAATTAATGACTGAGTTTTCGTTAGATATTCTTCTAAAAGCCATTAAACTAGCTCGTTCGACCTACTACTATCATTTGAAACAGCTAGACAAACCAGATAAGGATCAAAAGCTTAAAACTGAAATTCAAGCTATTTTTACCGAACACAAAGGAAATTACGGATATCGTCGGATTCATTTAGAATTAAGAAATCGTGGTTATGTGGTCAATCATAAAAGAGTTCAACGCTTGATGAAAGTGCTCAATTTACAAGCTAGAATCCGCAAGAAACGCAAGTATTCTTCTCATAAAGGAGATGTTGGCAAGAAAGCAGACAACCTTATTCAACGCCAATTTGAAGCAGCTAAACCAATGGAAAAGTGCTACACAGATGTGACAGAATTTGCCATTCCAGCAAGCGCTCAAAAGCTTTACTTATCTCCAGTTTTAGATGGTTTTAACAGCGAAATCATCGCTTATAATCTTTCTTGTTCGCCTAATTTAGAACAAGTAAAAACGATGTTGGAACAGGCATTTACAGAGAAATACTATGAAAATACCATTTTACACAGCGACCAAGGTTGGCAATACCAACACGATTTTTATCATCGATTCCTAGAGAGTAAGGGAATTCAAGCATCCATGTCACGTAAGGGTAACAGTCCAGACAATGGCATGATGGAATCCTTCTTTGGGATTCTGAAATCGGAAATGTTTTATGGTTATGAGAAGTCATTTCAGTCGCTTAAGCAATTGGAACAAGCTATTGTAGACTATATTGATTACTACAACAATAAACGAATTAAGGTAAAACTAAAAGGACTTAGCCCTGTGCAATACAGAACTAAATCCTTTGGATAAATTAATTATCTAACTTTTGGGGTGCAGTTCAGTTCCACAATTGGAAATCTCTAGCTTTTTTGTAGTCGAGAACTATTTTGTCTCAGGCTCTTATATTTTAATTAATCACCCAGTCCTAGACGTTCAAAGATATCATCCACTCGTTTGGTGTAGTAAAGAGGATTAAAGATTTCGTCGATTTCTTCTTGTGTGAGTCGTGATGTTACTTCTGGATCTGCCTCAAGAAGTGGTTTAAAATCTACTTGGTTGTCCCAAGAGTAGGCTGTTTTTGGTTGTACCAAATCATAGGCTTGCTCACGGGTCATCCCTTTTTCAATCAAGGTCAACATAGCACGTTGGCTGAAGATAAGACCGAAAGTTGAGTTCATGTTGCGGATCATGTTTTCTGGGAAGACCGTCAAGTTCTTGACGATATTTCCAAAACGGTTGAGCATGTAGTCAATCAAAATGGTCGTATCTGGTGTGATGATACGCTCAGCTGATGAGTGAGAGATGTCACGTTCGTGCCAGAGAGCCACGTTCTCATAGGCTGTCACCATGTGACCACGAATAACACGCGCCAGACCTGTCATGTTTTCAGAACCGATAGGATTGCGTTTGTGAGGCATTGCTGAAGACCCTTTTTGCCCTTTGGCAAAGAATTCTTCTACTTCGCGTTGTTCTGATTTTTGCAAACCACGAATCTCCGTTGCCATACGCTCGATTGAAGTCGCTATGCTGGCAAGAACCGCAAAGTACTCAGCGTGAAGGTCACGAGGAAGCACCTGTGTAGAGATTTCTTGGGCACGGATACCCAACTTGTCGCAGACATATTGCTCTACGAATGGTGGGATGTTGGCAAAGTTCCCAACCGCACCAGAAATCTTACCAGCTTCCACTCCAGCAGCCGCATGCTCGAAACGCTCGATGTTGCGTTTCATTTCGCTATACCAAGTTGCCAATTTAAGACCAAAAGTTGTCGGCTCAGCGTGCACACCGTGTGTACGACCCATCATGATGGTGAACTTGTGCTCCTTAGCCTTGTCAGCGATGATGTTGGTGAAGTTTTCGAGGTCACAACGGATGATGTCGTTGGCCTGCTTGTAAAGGTAACCGTAGGCCGTATCCACCACGTCGGTAGAAGTCAAGCCATAATGGACCCACTTGCGCTCTTCACCAAGAGTTTCAGAAACCGCACGTGTAAAAGCCACCACATCGTGGCGAGTCTCTTGCTCAATCTCCAAAATACGGTCGATGTCAAAGTCCGCTTTTTCGCGAATCAAAGCCACATCTTCCTTAGGGATTTCCCCCAACTCAGCCCATGCCTCGTCAGCCAAGATTTCCACCTCAAGCCAAGCACGGTATTTATTTTCTTCACTCCAAATATTCGCCATCTCAGGGCGTGAATAACGTTCGATCATATTGTTAATTTTTCCTTTCTTTTGATGTTTCACTTAAGTGAGGCGGACGTCAGCAGCTTCCTTTGGAATCTCATGACTAAATCTTGAGTCCAAGGCCTCAAGATTTCCGTCGCTCACGCTCTTCCCACGGGGTGAAACATTGAGTAGCGACCTTTGGTCGCAAGATTATTCTCTATTCCTTCCTGTTTATTTCTTATATTCTTCTGAGTATATCTCTGAAAAATTATCTGTTTTTAAATTGTGGGTTACTAAAAGCTGATCTAATGTATCTATATGCAATTCTGAAAAATTATATTGGGCAAGTTCTCTTATAAACCCTAATATATTTCTCTTTAATTGTTCCAGTTTTCCTTTTCTAATTATTTGAACATCATGCGTAAAATTACTTTCATACGAAATTTTATGCGTTGGACTAACTATAAATCTTCGCACTAGAACTTGCGTTCCATATTCGTCATCAAACCATCCACAATGATTATTAAACTGCCCCACCTCAGTCTTGTGAAGAGAATCTCTACTTTCTTTTATCTCTGATTTACATTCAAAAAAGAAGAATTCATTATTTCGAACACACCATAAATTATCTGGACCTTTTCGAATTTTTTTATCTGGCCTTTCGGTGATATAACCTAACAAGTTCCCAATATAATCTAAAGAAGTTTCAAATTTTTCCGCCTTCTGCCCAAAACTTAAGTAATTTAATTGAAGCTGAACTTCTTGTAGTAGTTTCTCATGGCTTCTATAACCTCTAATAAAGTCAAGTACTCTTTGATTTCTGTTTCCATCTATATATTCTATCTTTTCATATTTTATTATTTCATTAGGTAATAATAAATTATTGTTGTACTTATGTGCTATTCTTTGTGTTTCAATTGATTTTATCTTGTTTTGACTAAATTCAAATCTTGCTTTGGATTGAAGATACCAACCTTTTTCAGATAAATTTGAAATTTTGTCTGCAAGAATTTGAATTTTTTCTATCGCTCCTTGATAGTTATCTCTGTAAAATTCCCTCTCAGCTTCATATTCCAAAACCATAAAATCAAAATAATCTTTAGTCTTCGTTTGAGTAATATTAATTTGGTCCATTGACTCACGATAATAGTCTTTCCAACCTTCATCACGTTCAAAAGATTGCTTTATAACAGATACAATATGATCTCTAATACCTTCATAAGAATTAGATGTTTCATCTTTGCTCAGTGACATAATAGTTTTCCCAATTTCTATCTGTCGCTGAGTTTCTGAAGAAAAATATTCTTTAGTTTTTGTATTTGTAACAAAATCAACTAAATCATTCCCCATTAAAATTATAACACTGTAATCTTTTTCACCGCGAACACTTCTCCCTAGTCCTTGCTCAATCTTTTGGGCAAGTTTCTTTTGTATGAGGTCTCCACTAGATCGAACTCTTTCCTCATAACTATCACTTAGATTCTCAAAATATGGGAGTGAGTCAAATATCAGTAATCTACATGCGTTATCTGGCAAATCAATACCATCATATTTATTACTAATAACAGTTAACTGAACTCCTTCTTTAAAACTATTACTTTTTAAGTTGTTAACTTTCTCAAGTAAACTTTCTCGATCTATAAATTCTGCTCCATTCACAGTGTAAATTTTCGATTTATTGTTAGAAGAAACTATGGCTAGTGCTCCAAATGGATACCGTAATGCAGCAAAATAACTTCTTAAAAATTCGGAAAAAGCCGGATCTGAGTTAATCAGCTCAGGAATAATAAGCATCTTCTCGCCAGACCATTTTAAAGAGGTATCAATTAGTGGTTGTGAAACAGTTTCTTTCTTAAAACCTAACCCTTGAATCAAAAAAGCATCATTTTGCGTAGTTGCCGACATAAGAATTTTATTTTTCGCATTCTGAAATGCTGGAAACATCTCAATTGGAACATAGTAGGGAGTTATCTCAAGTGACTGCCCAGAGATAAATGCCTTGCACTTAGGAATAATATCTCTTAAAAGATTCCATGAAAATTTTATTTCATCTATATCTTTATTCTTAGATAAAATTTCAAGAACTTCTGAACTTTTTTCCATCCAACACCAATATGGAATTTGCATCAAAGTATCGTATTCATTTTCACAAAGATCAATAAAACTTCCTTCTCCTTGCTGTTTTAAATCTGGTGTAAATAGGTTCAATAATTCTTGATAAGCATCTGTACTTTTATTCAAAGTAATACTGAATGCATTATTAACAACATCAATACATGCATGAGAATCATCTAAAATAATGCTGCCAATTTCAATATGACGTGCATCTAAACCAAACACAGTCATTCCATTAAAAAACTTATGCGCTGTTGTTATTAAAATTGCTTTTCCGTCTAAAAACTCCATGGGTGGTTTTGTGTTCTCAAAAACACAAATATCAATACCAAATCTTTCTGCCTCTAATCTTGCTTGATTAGCTAGATAATTATTAGGACAAACATACAAACATGGACCTAATCCCGCATTTAATTTTGACTTCAAAATTAACAATCCAATTAATGTTTTACCAGCACCTGTGGGGAGTTTTATTATTAATTCTTTATTATCTTTTCTATTTTTATACCACTCCGTCAATATATTTACCTGTACTGGGCGTAACGGACCAACAGAGGCACTTCTGTCTAAATCTTCATAAATTTCAATTGGATTTTCCGATAATTTCTTTATTTTTTTCTTTAATTGCTTTGTAAAATCAATACCCATTTTGTTCCTCCCTATTTACTAGACATTCTATACTTTCAACAAAAATAACTTAAAACTCCTCTACCTCATCAGCTTCATCACTAAACACTGTCACATGCCCTACCCTACGGTTGTGCTCGTCTTCTATAATCATTTATTTACCGCCCACTCCGCTGCTTTCTCCGCATGGATCACTGTTGTGTCATAGAGAGGCAGGTCAGTATCGAATTGTTTGATGAGAAGGCCTATCTCGGTACAACCCAAAATAACAGCTTCTGCGCCTGCTTTTTTCAAATCATCTATAACGGCAAGATAAGTCTGCTTTGAGCTTTCTTTGATGTTCCCTAGGCAAAGTTCGTCATAAATGATTCGATTGACCTCTGTAATACCAGCTTGGTCTGGAATCAGCACTTCTAACCCAGACTCTATTAATCTCTCCTTGTAAAAATCTTGAGTCATGGTGTACTTGGTCCCTAGGAGGCCGACTTTTTGAATACCGTCAGCCAACAAGACCTGCGCAGTTGCCTGCGCAATATGCAAGATTGGAATCGTAATCTGCTCCTGTATCTGCGAAGCAACCTTGTGCATAGTGTTGGTACAAATAACGATGAAATCTGCACCAGCTTGCTCCAAACGCTGAGCAATATCTGCCAAAAGTTGACCGCTTTTCTCCCAGTCTCCGACTGCTTGATAATGCTCAATCTCTGCAAAATCAACACTATAAAGTAGAATCTTAGCTGAATGCAAGCCACCCAGCTCTTTTTTGATGGTTTCGTTGATGATTTGGTAGTAAGATGTGGTGCTTTCCCAACTCATACCACCAATCAGACCGATAGTTTTCATAGGTTAATTAAACTCCTCCTTGCTTATCGCCACCGATGGATAATGCAGCAAGCTACTTAGATCCGTATCCAATGGCAAATCATAAATAGCTAGATAATTGTCTGGATATTGAATCTTTAATTCATGATATTTAGCTTTTACTTTTTCATGGTCGTCACTGGCAAAGAGCACTTCCACAACGGCAGTTTCTTTGCCTTCTTCCACAAAAGCATTAACGATGATTTGAATCATAGTCTTCACCTAAAAATCAATCCCTTCCCCAAACTCAGCCACACTATCCGGCACATCACTAAACAGGGTCACATGCCCCATCTTGCGGTTGTGCTTCGCTTCTATTTTACCATACATGTGGAGGTGGGCGCTTGGATTTTCTGTGACATATTTTTCAGCGGCATCGACATGTTGGCCAAGAACATTGAGCATGACGGCTGGAGCATATAGTTGGATAGCTGGCAATGGTGCTCCCAGAACTCCTAAAACATGGGTGTCAAACTGCGAGAAGTCGCAGGCTTCGATTGAGTAGTGCCCTGAGTTATGTGGTCGTGGGGCAATCTCATTGACAATGATATCGTCAGCGGTCGCAAACATTTCCACGCAAAGAGTTCCAGACAAGTTGAGCTGTTCTGCGATTTGCACTGCCATGGCTTTAGCCTTGTCAGCTAAACTTGCTGAAATACGTGCAGGAACGATGGTTTTTGAAAGAATGTTATTGCGATGGATATTTTCCTGAACTGGGAAAACCGTCACGTCCTTGCCATTTCCTGACACGATGACAGAAATTTCAATATCGAAGTTGACAAATTCTTCCAAAACGCAGTCGGCTGAATCGGCTAGTGCATAGGCTTCTTCCAAATCTGCTTCTGAACGAATAACCTTCTGACCATGTCCATCATAACCACCTGTCGCAGTCTTGAGGACATAATTTTTGGACAAGTCGATATCTGCCAAATCTTGGCTAGAGGTCACAACCTTGTAGGGTGCCACGGTAACTTGTGCCTTGTTTGAGAGGAAGTCCTTTTCAAAAATACGATTTGGGAAATGCGGAGCAGGTCTGTCCCTTGAGGGAGCTGACCATCCTTGATGACAGCATCTAGTCCGTCGGCATCGACATTTTCAAACTCATAGGTGAGGACATCACAACGCTCCGACAATTGACGCAGAGCATCCACATCGTTATAAGGCGCCACAATGATTTCCGCTACACGAGAAGCTGGGCAATTCGCCGCAGGATCCAGCGCGATAACCTTGTGCCCCATGTAGATAGCAGAAATGGCCATCATCTGCCCCAGCTGACCACCACCGATAATTCCGATTGTTTTAGATGAGCTCATTTGTAGACTCCTCTGCGATTTTTCCTTGCTCCTCTGCGAAATCCGCTAACGCTGTCGCAATATCCTGATCTTCTACTGAGAGGAGACGGAGGGCAAAGAGGGCAGCATTAGTCGCACCAGCTTCACCGATAGCCATAGTAGCAACAGGCACACCGCCCGGCATCTGAACGATAGAGTAGAGCGAGTCCACGCCACTAAGAGCGCGCGACTTGACAGGTACCCCGATAACAGGCAGGGTGGTTTTAGCCGCTACCATTCCTGGCAAATGGGCTGCACCGCCTGCACCTGCGATGATGACCTTTATACCACGGCTGCGGGCTTCTTCGGCATGTCTGAACATGAGGTCTGGTGTCCGGTGGGCAGAGACAACCTTCTTTTCGTAGGCTACACCGAAGCGGTCCAGGACTTCAGCGGTTTTTTGCATGGTTGCCCAGTCGGATTTTGAGCCCATGATGATGGAAATTACTGGTTTCATTTCTTCTCCTTTTTCTTCCTTTCAACAATCACCTTAGGTTGTGAGGGACGGCAGCAAACCTTCGGTTTCATTCCTAAACTTTGAGCCTAAGGTCTCAAAGTTTCCCCCCGACCAGAACATCCACTGTGCTGGTCTTTTCACCACGGCGACCATTACCTTACTTTGGCTCGCTTTCGCTCACCATGATAATTTTTGTGTCTGTTAATCTTTTATGGCCTTGCTTCCGATATCTGTTCGGTAGAAGAGACCTTCTGTGTTTTGTTGGGATAGTTCTTGGTAGATGGTGTTTTGGGCTTCTTTGACGGTATCTGCTGTGGTGACAAGCATATAGACACGTCCGCCATTTGATAGCAATGCTCTGCTATTTTCCGCAAACTTAGCCCCTGCATAGTAAGTGATGATGTCGCCCTCGGTCTTGGCTGGCAACTTGACACCTTTTTCATAGTCTAACGGGTAGCCCTTGGATGCGACAACCACACCAAGAGTCACACCCTTGTCGGTCCAAGTGATGTTTGGCTCCTTGCCATCGAGAATATCCGTGATATTTTGCGCAAAATCAGATGTCAAACGAGGCAAGATAATCTGAGTTTCGGGATCTCCAAAACGAGCATTGAACTCGATAACCTTAGGTCCATCAACTGTCAAGATGAGACCCGCGTAAAGGACACCAAGATACGGACGACCTTCTTTGATCATCCCTTCAAGAACTGGCTTGACAATGGTGTCAACCGCTGTGTCAACCACGCTCTGTGGCAAGTGAGGAACTGGCGCATAGGCGCCCATCCCACCAGTGTTAGGTCCCTTGTCGCCATCGTAAGCACGTTTGTGGTCCTGAGCCGTCGGCATGATGTAGAACTTGGCCCCATTGACAAAGGCAAAGAGAGAGAACTCTTCTCCGTCAAGGAATTCTTCGATGACCACGCGCGCACCCGAGTCACCGAACTTATTGTCCAAAAGCATCTCGTGAGTGGCTTCTACTGCTTGCTCGACTGTCTCGGCAACGACGACACCTTTCCCAAGAGCCAATCCATCCGCCTTGACAACGATAGGAGCGCCCTGCTTTTCGATATAGTCCTTGGCTTCCTCAAAATCTGAGAAGGTCCCATAGGCTGCTGTCGGAACGCCGTATTTGACCATGATTTCCTTAGCAAAATCCTTGGACCACTCCAGCTCCGCTGCAGCCCTAGTCGGACCAAAGGCTTCGAGACCAGCTTTGTTAAAATCATCTACAATTCCAGCAGCAAGGGCATCATCTGGCCCGATGAAGGTCCAAGCAATATCGTTGGCCTTTGCAAATTCAATTAACTTAGAATGTTCGGAAATAGAGATATTTACCAATTCTAGACCATCCAGAGTCATCCCATCATTTCCTGGAGCTACAAAGACTTTCTCAACGTCCTTAGACTCCAACAACTTTTTGGCAATCGCATGTTCACGACCACCCGAACCGACAACTAACAGCTTCATCTCTCAACCTCTTTTGCGAATTATTTACTAATATTATATCACAAACGTTCGTTTTAATCTCGTTCCGCTCCGCGTTTTAGGCAAAAAAAGGAAAGAAACTGTTTTCTTCCCTTTTGTCTTCTTAATGTCTAAAATGTCTCACACCTGTGAAGACCATAGTCAAACCGTATTTGTCAGCAGCTTCGATAGATTCTTGGTCACGGACTGATCCACCCGGTTGGATGATCGCTTTAATACCTGCTTTGGCGATTTCTTCCACGTTATCTGCAAATGGGAAGAAGGCGTCGGAAGCAAGAACAGCGCCATCAAGGCGGTCTTTGGCTTGTTCAATGGCGATGCGAACAGAAGCCACTCGGTTGGTTTGACCTGGCCCAACGCCAAGTGTCATGTGGTCGTTGGTCACGATGATTCCGTTTGATTTGACGTACTTGATAGCCTTCCAAGCGAACTCAAGAGCAGTTGCTTCTGTCTCGGTTGGCTGGCGTTTGGTCACCACTTGCCAGTCAGCTGGGCTTTCCTTGACCACGTCTTGATTTTGCACGAGAAGTCCACCTACTACACCTGTGTATTCTGCCTCTACCTCACTAGCATCTTGAGCATCAAATGGCAAGGCAAGGATACGCAAGTTTTTCTTTTTATTGGTTAAAATGGCTAGCGCTTCATCCGTATAGCTCGGTGCGATGATGATCTCAAGGAAAACGCCGTGCATCTTCTCAGCTGTCGCAGCATCCACCTCACGGTTAAGGACGACGATACCACCAAAGATAGACACTGGGTCAGACTCATAAGCATAGTCCCAAGCAGTTTCGATGTCATCAGCTTGACCGATACCGCACGGGTTCATGTGTTTCAAAGCCACAACGGTTGGACGGTCTTTGAAATCACGGATAATACGGATAGCTGCATCCGCATCGCGGATATTGTTGAAGGACAATTCCTTACCGTTGAGCTGTTTCGCTGAAGCAATCGAGTAGTCAGTCGGCAAAGCTTTTTGGTAGAAGTCCGCATCCTGCTGAGGATTTTCCCCGTAACGCATAGCTTGCTTGAGGTCATAGGTCAAAGTGAGCTTTTCTGGTTTTGATTCACCCACTTGCGCTGTGAAGTATTCCGCAATCAAGGCGTCATAAGCCGCTGTGTGACGGAAAACCTTGGCTGCCAAACGTTGACGAGTTTCATAAGTTGTTTCACCATTGGCTGCCAATTCGTCCAAAACCACAGCATAGTCAGCAGGGTCTACCACAACCGTCACGCTGGCGTGGTTTTTAGCTGCTGAACGAAGCATAGATGGCCCACCGATATCGATGTTTTCAACTGCGTCAGCGTACGTCACATCTGGTTTGAGAATCGTTTCCTTGAAAGGATAAAGATTGACCACTACAAGGTCGATAAGCTCGATCTTATTGTCCTTAGCCGCTTGAAGGTGGCTATCCAAGTCACGACGAGCGAGGAGCCCACCATGGATATTTGGGTGAAGGGTCTTGACACGGCCATCCATCATTTCTGGGAAGCCCGTCACATCATCGATGGCAATGGTCTCCACACCAGCATTATCAAGGGTAACCTTTGTCCCACCTGTCGAGATAATCTCCCAACCAAGTTTTTAAGTTCTTGGGCAAATTCAACAATGCCCACTTTGTCTGAGACGCTGATTAAGGCTTTTTTCGTCATTCTATTCCTCTTTCTTTAGTTCTAAGCGCATAGCGACTTCGTTATTTTCTTCTATAAATCCTGTTTCCTGAAAACCCAGACTAGTCAGCAGGTGCTTCATTTTTTCATTTCCAACCACATAATCTGCAACAATATGAGTGCAAGCTCTATCCATCCGAGCCTCTTTGATTAGGACTTCCAAGGCTTTTCGACCATAACCTCTTCCTTGGTACTGCTGACCAATCATTATCCGCCAAATAAAGTATTCCGCTTCATCCTCGTCTATTTCCAGCAGGAGAAAGCCAACCACTTGCTTATCCCAATAGATTGCCCTCGGAAATACATCTTCATTTTTCCGGTAGAGCCATGCGTCAGCTAAAGAGCGTACATTTGGAGCCACGAAACGTGCTCGTTCATCAGCTTCAGATATTTTCAAATCCAGCACTGCCTGAAAACTGCTCTCATCTACTAATTTCATCTCAATCATTTTTCTCCTAGCAAGATTGCGCAATCAAAACTTGACTTACTTCTTACCTTCTCTCTACTCCCAAACTATCCAGCACCTCTGGATATAACTTGTACTCTGCCTCATGGATGCGTTCTTCAAAGCTGGCTATGGTATCATCAGCTAACCGTGGCACACGGACTTGTTTGATAATCTTACCAGTGTCCACACCAGAATCTACCCAGTGAATGGTCACACCAGACTGATCCACATCAGCATTCCAAGCGTCCTCAATCCCATGAGCTCCTGGAAATTCTGGCAAATAGGCTGGGTGAATGTTGATGATTCGTCCTTCATAAGCCGCCAATAAGGTTGGCCCAACGATTTTCATGTAGCCTGCTAGACAAACCAAGTCAATCTGGTGTTCTTCCAAGAGTTCGACAAGCGCTGCTTCGTAGTCTGCCTTGCTCTCAAACTCCTTGAGTTCAAAAGCATAGGACAGAACGCCGAGCTGCTCTGCACGCTCAAGCACATAGGCATCACGATGGTCTGAAAAGACAAACTCTACTGGAAATTGTTCCGCTATCACCTGAAAATTTGAGCCATTACCAGAGGCAAAAACCGCTATTTTTTTCATTTGATGATGACACTTTCGTTTTCTTTTTTGACGATGCGACCAATTTCATAGACTGGTTCATCCAACAATTCCTTGACACGACTTACATTTTCAGTGCTAACTGCAAACATAAGCCCCACACCCATATTGAAGATTTCAAACATTTCTTCGTGTTTGATCTGACCGTATTTTTCAAGGGCTTTGAAAATCGGTAAAACTGGAACCTTGTTTTCCTCAATCTCAGCAGCCAAGTCAATTGCAAACATACGAGGGACATTTTCGATAAAGCCACCACCAGTGATGTGGGCAATGCCGTTGACCAACCCTTCCTTGATAAGTGGTAAAACAGCCTTGACATAGATACGAGTTGGCTCAAGAAGAACGTCCTTGAGTTGCTTGCCTTCCAATTCTGGCAAGATTTCCTCACCTGTGTAATCCGCAAAGACACGACGGACGAGAGAGTAACCATTGGAATGAATCCCACTTGAAGCAAGTCCGAGAAGAATATCTCCTTCTGCCACTTTTGAACCGTCAATGATTTGAGATTTTTCAGCCACACCGACCGCAAAACCAGCCAAGTCATAGTCATCTTCGCCGTACATGCCCGGCATTTCAGCCGTTTCCCCCCCCCAATGAGGGCAGCGCCTGCCTGCACACAACCTTCTGCCACACCAGCGACAACTTGTTCTAGCTTAGCTGGTTCATTCTTCCCTGTCGCTACGTAGTCAAGGAAATAGAGGGGCTCCGCACCTGCAGCAATGATATCATTGACACACATGGCCACACAGTCCTGACCGATGGTATCGTGCTTGTCGTACTTGATAGCCAGCATGAGCTTGGTTCCGACACCATCAGTTCCTGAAATCAAGACAGGTTCTTTAACCCCAGTCTTTGAAAGGTCAAACATACCACCAAAGCCACCAAGAGCTCCCATGACACCTGCACGCTCCGTACGAGCCACGTGCTTTTTAATCCGTTCCACAACTTCATAACCCGCTTCAACATCCACACCAGATTGAGCGTATGCATTTTTATTTGCCATTTTATTTTTCCTTTCTTTAATGGAGAATCTGTCATCTATTTGTAAAAACTGGTCTTTTCTTCCAAACTTCGACGATAGTCTTCTTCGTAGTCGTAGAGAGGCGTTGGGTAATCACCGTCAAAGTAAGCGACACAGAGACCACCATTTGGCGCATCTGTTTCAATACCAATCGAATCAATCAAACCTTCAACAGAGAGGTAAGTCAGACTGTCCGCTCCAATGATTTGACGAGTTTCTTCGACCGTATGATTGGCTGCAATCAGCTCCTGACGGGTCTGGATATCAATCCCGTAGAAGCATGGATAAGCTAGCGCTGGACTACCAATGGCAACGTGAACCTCAGTCGCACCCGCTTCTTTCAAGAGCTGAACGATACGACGAGAGGTTGTCCCACGAACGATAGAGTCATCAATCATAACCACACGCTTGCCTTTAACAACACCAGAAACAGCAGAGAGTTTCATCCGCACCCCTTGCTCCCGCAATTCTTGAGTCGGTTGGATAAAGGTACGTTGGGTGTATTGGTTCTTGATAAGACCCATTTCATTTGGCAAACCAGATTCTTCCGCAAATCCCATAGCTGCGCTAAGTGAGGAATTTGGCACACCGACTACAATGTCTGCCTCATGCTTGAATTCACGCGCTAGTTGAGCCCCCATTCTCTTACGTGCCGTATGAACATTGACACCGTGGATATTAGAATCAGGGCGAGCAAAATAAATATACTCCATAGAACAGATTGCTAACTGAGTATCGTCTGTATAGCTATCATACTGGATTCCCTTGTCATCAATGATCACAATCTCACCTGGCTTCAAATCGCGAATCCATTCTGCACCAATGACTTCAAAAGCGCAAGTTTCAGAGGAAACAACCACCGCTCCGTTGGCCATTTTCCCGATAGAAAGAGGACGAAAACCATTTGGGTCAAGAGCAGCAATCAACTTGTCCTCAAACAACAGGATATAAGCAAAGCCACCTTTGACAAGGCTGAGTGCTTCCTTGATTTTGCCCATCAAGTTCGGATTATGGCTGCGACGAATGAGATGAGCCAAGATTTCCGAGTCCGAAGTCGCGCTGAAATCGCTCCTCTATCTTCCAATTCTTTCTTGAGAGAGGTCGCATTAGTCAAGTTTCCATTATGAGCCAAACCAAACTGCATATCGTGAAAACGGAAGAGGAAGGGCTGGATGTTATCTACAGAAGCTTCGCCAGCAGTCGCATAACGCACGTGACCAATCGCACCAGTTCCTGTCAATTTATCCAAATTAGCAGGATTTCTGAAGACTTCTGATAAAAGCCCCATATCGCGATGGCGCTTCAATTGTCCCTGATCATTGGAGAGGATTCCTGCCCCCTCCTGACCACGGTGCTGAAGACTATGGAGACCAAAATAGGTCAATTTAGCAGCATCTGGATGCCCCCAAATACCGAAAACACCACATTCTTCATTAAGAGATTTTACTTCGTATGTCATTTTATATACCTAATTTTTATTTGTGTAGCACCAAGAGCTAAATCTACATGACTTTTACATTACTGATACTATCTATTAGAAAATCTGTAAGTCTTATTTTCCAGTGAAATATTTAACCGCTGACTCGAACAGGTGCTGGTCTTTATTTCCTGGGATATTTTGGAAAAGACCGTCTTCATAACGTTCTGAGTGTCCCATCTTACCGATGATTTGACCGTTCTTGCTGGTAATTCCTTCGATGGCATGGACAGAACCATTCGGATTGTACTTAGAGTCCATACTTGGTTTGCCATTAAAGTCAACATATTGGCTGAAATTTGTCCATTGTCACGGAGCTCAGCGAATTCCTCAGCCGTCACGACAAACTTCCCTTCACCGTGCGAAACAGGAATAGCATGAATCTCACCAACTTCCACTCCAGCAAGCCATGGTGAGTTAGTATTGGCAATGCGAGTTTCCACCATCTTGGCCACGTGTTGGTTGGCATCATTGTAGAAGAGGGTTGGGCTAGTACTGCTGGCATCCTCGAAGTTTCCGTATGGAAGAAGACCTGATTTGACGAGGGCTTGGAATCCATTACAGATACCGATAATCAATCCACCACGGGCGATAAAGCTATCAATAGCTACACGCACTTTTTCATTGAGCAGGATGTTGACGATAAACTTGGCTGAACCATCTGGCTCATCCGCAGCTGAGAATCCACCTGCAAAGAAGAGAATGTTAGCCTTGCCGATGTTGTCAACCATGGTTTCAACTGACTTGACAATGGCTTCTTCATTCAAGGTCACAAATGGCACCAAGTTGACCTCTGCACCTTCTTTCTCAAATGCCTTAGCTGAGTCATATTCTGAGTTGGTTCCTGGAAAGACTGGGATGTAAACCACAGGTTTTTCAACCTTTTCTTTGGCTTTAATCACAACATCTGATGCCACAGCTGGTACTTCAGCCAGTTCTTTCGCTTGAGTAAATTCTGTTGGGTAAACTTCTTCCAGTTTTCCTTGGAAGGCACTGTCAAGTTTCTGTCCATCTAGATTCACACCATTGACAGTTAGTGTAAAGTCTGCTTTTGTTTGTCCAATCTTCTCTACTCCAGCAATTTCTTCAGGCGATGTGAAGACAAATCCGCCCAATTGTGCTGTCAAAGCAGTTTCAAGTTCAGGCAAGATTACCTCGGCACCAATATGATTGCCAAAAGTAGCAAGAGCCAAACTTTCAACCACACCACCGTATTTAACAGCTGACGCAGATGTCACTTTGTAGCCAGCTTGGATGTCTTCAAACTGGGCAAAATTTTTCTTAATCAAATCAAAATCAATCTCTGTTGAAAGGGCTTGACCCAGGATGTAGTAGATGTTTTCACCAGCATTCTTGAACTCTGGCGAAAGCACCTTACGGCTATCTGCCGTTGTCACCCCAAAGGCTACCAAGGTTGGTGGCACCGTCAATTCTTCAAAGGTACCAGACATGGAGTCCTTACCACCGATAGATGGCAAGCCAAGCTGAATTTGAGCTTCAATAGAGCCTAGAAGGGCGGCTACTGGCTGACCAAAGCGCTCTGCTTGCTTATCCATGCGCTCGAAATACTCTTGGTAAGAGAAGCGAGCCTTAGACCAGTTGGCACCTGTCGCTACTAGACGAGCCGTAGCTTCGATAACTGCATAGGCAGCACCGTGGTATGGAGACCATTCTGCCACATATGGATTGAATCCTTGGGCCATGACAGACGCAGTGTGAGTCACACCGTGCTGAACTGGCAATTTGCACAGAAGCCTCAGTTGGTGTGAGTTGGTAGCGACCGCCAAGCGGATGATTGACTGTTGAACGACCGACCGAACAATCAAAGATGGTCTGCAAGCCTTTTTGACTCGCATGGTTCAAATCAGATAGAACCGCAAGGGTATCAGCTTCAAGTGTTTCTACGCTTGTTGTACGCTCTTCTGGGAGTTTGACATCCTTGTCCACAACCTTGGCATCAACGACCACGCGCACACCATTGGTGTCAAGGAAACGGCGTTCCAAGTCTACAATCGTTTCGCCATTCCAGTGCATAACCAGATTTGGTTTTTCACTCACTGTCGCAACCACAACAGCGTCAATATTTTCTTTATTACATTCTGCAACGAAGGCATCTACATCCTTAGGACGAACCACGACCGCCATCCGTTCTTGTGATTCAGATATAGCAATTTCGGTACCATTCAAACCTTGGTATTTAAGAGGTACTTTGTTGAGGTCGATTTCAAGACCATCTGCCAATTCACCGATGGCTACACAGACACCACCAGCACCAAAGTCATTAGACTTCTTGATAAGACGAGTGACATCGCCATTACGGAACAGACGTTGAATCTTACGTTCTTCGATGGCATTTCCTTTGAACCTCAGCACCAGCAGTCTCTACAGACTCAACTGTTTGAACCTTAGAAGAACCTGTCGCACCACCGACACCATCACGTCCAGTCTTACCTCCAAGGAGAATAATCACATCACCTGCTTCTGGTTTTTCACGGACCACATTGCCCTTAGGAGCCGCACCGACAACTGCACCTAGCTCCATGCGTTTGGCTACAAAACCTGGGTGGAAGTACTCACGAACGTAAGTCGTCGCAAGCCCAATCTGATTCCCGTAAGAAGAATAACCATGAGCCGCTGTCTTAGAAATGACTTGTTGTGGCAATTTACCAGCACGCGTTTCAGAGATTGGTGCTGTAATATCACCAGCACCCGAGATTCTCATAGCTTGGTAGACATATGAGCGACCTGACAATGGGTCACGAATGGCTCCACCGATACAGGTAGCAGCACCACCAAATGGCTCAATCTCAGTTGGGTGGTTATGAGTTTCATTTTTAAACATGAGAAGCCATGGTTCTTTCACACCATTAACGTCCACTTCGATTTCTACTGAGCAGGCGTTTATTTCATCAGACACTTCCATATCGTCTAAACGTCCATTAGCACGCTCATATCGACCGAAAATAGTAGCCATATCCATCAAGGTTTGTGGTTTTTCCGTACGTCCCAACTCATCACGCATGGCAATATACTTGTCATAGGTCGCCTGCAATTGCTTTTGGAATTTAGAAGCTGAAAAGTCGATGTGCTTCAACTCAGTCTCAAAAGTCGTGTGACGGCAGTGGTCAGACCAGTAAGTATCCAAAACCTTGAGTTCCGTCTCAGTTGGCACGCGCCCGATTGACTTAAAGTAGTCTTGGATAAAGAGCAAATCATCCACTTCCATGGCCATCCCTTGCTCGGCCTTGTAGCGGGCAAAGTCTTCTGCTGTATAGCTTTCAAAGAAAGTCAATTTGGGAATGGTCTTGTCTGACTCTGAAAATTCCTGCTTGGCAATTCCTATAGTGATGTCCTTGAAACGAGAATCAACTGGATTGAGCAAGTAGTTTTTGACTGCTTCTAACTCCGTCGCGTCAATATCTTTATTGACCAAGTACAATTGTGCTGTATTGACTGTCACGTCACTAGAACTTCCCAGCAAAAGCAAGGCTTCTTGTGAAGAAGCTGCACGCTGGTCAAATTGGCCAGGCAGGCTTTCAATGGCAAAGAAAGCATAGTTGGCAAGATCCGCTTGCACAACCGCTTCGTCCAAAACATGGTCTGTCACCTGCTCAGAGAAGATGTGTTTCTCTGCAGGCGCAAACAAGTCCTCAGCTAAGTTAAAGACATCATACACTTGCACGATGCGAATACTTTTCAAGCTTGAAAGTCCCAAGTTATGCTGGAGTTCTCTAACCAAACTCTCTGACTTGACCTGAAAATCAGCCTTTTTTTCAACAAAAATACGTTTATCCATCAATTCTTATTCCTTTATTTCAGCTCTTGCAATATTCCTAAACAGCCTTGAGGCTGTTATTTCAATTCCTGCAACTTTTCCCAAACAATCTCGTAAACGTCTGTTAGTTCTCCTAATCCTCTACGGAGTGAAAAGGTCTGGGGGACCTTTTCAGCCTGAGTCCTTTTAGTTGAGAGACGAAGGTTTTCCGTTGCTAACAGATTATTTCAATCCCTGCAATTTCTCCCAGACAATCTCGTAAACGTCGGTTAGTTCTCCCAATCCTCTACGGAAAACATCCTTATCCATGTGGTTGCCATCCGCATCCCACAAGCGGCAGTTATCTGGTGAAAATTCATCTGCTAAGATAATCTTGCCATCCTTGTCAAAACCGAACTCTAGCTTAAAGTCAATCAACTTAAGCCCAATCTCAGCAAACCAGGCTTTCAAGAGTTCATTGATACGACGGGTTTCTTCCTTCAAGTAGGCGATTTGCTGGTCATCCGCAATCTGTAGGAATTTCACATGCTCGTCATTGATAAATGGGTCATCCAAATCATCATTTTTATAGTAAAATTCGACAATCGGAGTCTCAAATGCGATACCTTCGTCTACGCCAAAACGTTTTGAAAAGGAACCAGCCGTGTAGTTGCGAAGCACAACCTCGAGAGGAATAATCTTAACCTTTTTATTGAGTTGTTCCGTGTCTGAAAGTTTCTCCACAAAGTGAGTCGCCACACCAGCCGCATTTAATTTCTCAAAAATAAAAGATGAAATCTGATTATTCAACACTCCCTTACCCGCAATCTGCTCCTTCTTGACACCATTGAAAGCAGTCGCCTGATCCTTGTAAGTTGAAATAATAAGATTTTCATCCTCAGTTGTATAGATATCTTTAGCTTTTCCCGAATAGATTAATTGTTTTGACATTTTAAAGTTCGCCTTTCGTATTACTTGAGCACATTCTACCATAAAAAACCTAAAATTACAAGAATTTAAACGAATAAATAGTAAATGTGTTTCAAAAATCATAAAGAAAAAAACTGCAAGAAGAATCTTTCTCACAGTTTTAAAATCATTTAACTCTGAAAACACGAACATTACTCTTTGTTCAAAAATTGATCCAAATAATAACGTAGATAACTTTTCTTGCCCGTAATCATCTGCAGGCGACCTTCCACCCCGTACCGAAGTTTTTCAGCCTGCTCCGAAGTTAGATTAGTCTCCGCCTCAATTTTAAAGAAATTCCCTTTTTCAGTCTTGGTAGCTGTCGCATCGATGCTGGTAATAGTAGAATCTAGGAAAATTTGATTCTTGGCATCATGAATCGTCGTATAGCGAACAGAATCACCTACCTTGATCCTTGCTACATCTTTTGAACTAAGATAGGCTGTAATTTTGGCTTTCCCTTCTTTTTCCAAGGACGGATAAAGTTGGGCTAGTAAGGCACCTTCTGCTACCATGGTAGAAGTACTGGTCTCAGGATTAAGGTGAAGCACCCCATCCTCACTCGCCGTAATTTTCCCCTTGTCTAAAAGATTTCCCTGTACCTTCTTACCTGACTCTGCCTCCAAGATTTTCTGGTCTAGAAGGGTCAATTCCTGACCAACCTTTGCCAAGTGTTGGGATTTGAGAGACTCCAATTGACTGCTTAAGCCTGACGCATAGGCTTGCTGGGTACCTGAACCTGCATACTGAACACGGTAAGTAGCAAGACTAGATTCTAACTGAGAAAGCTGTGCTTCTACCTGCGAAATTGCCTGAGCCTTAGCTTGCTGATTTTCCTCACCCTGAGACTTGTAGGACTGGTAGAGAGAGTAGGCTAGATTCTGACTGGCCAAGGAAGCACCTGTTTCAATAGCTGACTTAGCTGTCTGGTAATCGCGAATTTTAGCCTCTGTTTGACTGATGAGGTTCCCGATTTCAGCTTGGGTTTGACTAGCTGCTGCATTCTGGGACGCGATGGTCTCGTTTTGTTGCGATGTACTAGCCCTAAGACTGCCTGCTTGGCTGAGGTAGTCGCGAAAGGTTGCTTGGTAGCCAAACTTATCCTCCTCTGGAAAGTGGTTCTCCCCTTCTTGCAGGCTCTTTTGCAAATACTCCAATTGCTTTTTTTGATCCTTGAGCATGTCCAACTGACTGGCATAAGACTCCACTTGGACACCCTCTACCCCTTCCTGATATTGAACCAGAAGCTCCCCCTTTTTGACCAGCTTATTTTCTTCCAAATGATTGACAAGAATACGATTGTTGCTAGTAGACTGGATACTTGCAAGAATACGACTAGGTTCGACAGTCGCTCTAGTGGACAAACTCATCTCCTTCTCTGCAACAGTTGCAAAGCCAAGCAAAAACACGAACAGAAGGGACATGGGTACAATCACCCGACTGGAAAAATTATGGTAACGACGATTATAAAACTCCGCACTTTCTAAAAATTCTGGTTTCATCCTCTCCTCTTTCTAGCTATTCACCAAATGGGCGTAAAAGCCACCCTGTGCAAGCAAATCAGCATGCTTTCCTTCTTCGACAATCTTGCCCTGATCCAAGACAACCACCTTCTCTGTCCGCTCTGCAATGGTCAAGCGGTGAGCAATGAAAATCAAGGTCTTGTCTAAAGCCATAAGATTATCGACAATTCGCTTCTCTGTCAGAATATCCAAACTGCTGGTCGCCTCATCCAAAATCAAGACCGGCGCATCTGTCAAGAGAGCACGCGCCAGAGCGATTCTCTGCCGTTGACCACCTGAAATCCCTGCCCCATCCGAAGTCAATTCTGTCTGGTAATTCAGGGGCATGCGCTCAATGTCCTCCCGAATCTCTGCCAATTCGACCGCCCGTAAGATATCCTCTTGAGTCGTCCCTTCCTTTGCTCCCAAAAGAAGATTCTCCAAAATCGTTCCGTTAAAGACATAGGGTTGTTGAGGCAGATAGTTGATGTACTGGCGTAAGGTTTTTTTGTCAATCTGATTGAGATTGACACCACCCAGACTAATCTCCCCTTGACTTGGGTCGTAAAAATTAACCATCATCTTGGCCAAGGTCGTCTTACCTGACCCTGAAATCCCCACAAAAGCCACCTTAGAGCCTTGGGGAATGGTCAAATTGATAGACGACAAGACATCTCGACCATAGCCATACTTGTAGGAAACCTGCTTGAAGGTCATATCTCCCTTCATCAAGCTCAAATCCTCAACTGTTTTCTTCTCCTCAAACTCAGAAGCTACCAGATAAACCTCATTCAGACGGTTATTGGCAACCTGCGCTGTCTGAAGCTTGGTTTGCAGATTGATGATATTTTCCAAAGGATTGGTAAAGTAAACCAGCAAGGTATTATAGGTAATCAACTGCCCCAAACTCATCTTGCCATCCATGACCAGAACAGCCCCCATCCAGAGAATGCCGACATTGAGCAAGAGATGGGCAACCTTTTTCAGAGCCTTTTGCTGACTCTCTGCCCGACTATAGGTAAAGGATTTTTTCAGATAATCCACAAATTCCTTGTCAATCTTTTGGTAACGCTGACTTTCACTGGTCAAAGACTTGATAGTCTCAATACCGTTGATGTCTTCGATGATAGAAGAAGACAGAACCGCATTGGCTTCCATGGTATCCCGATTCATCTTTTCAAAGGGCTTCATAAAGGCAAAGATAATCACTGTATAGATAGGAAGCGCCAATAAGGTCATGAAAAAGAGATTGGTATTTTGTGAAAATAAAACAAGAGAAATAATGACAACCGTTGACACATCTAGGAAAATCGAAAGAATAGTCGAAGCCAGCGCATCAATGATACTGTTAGCATCCGTGAAACGAGACACGATTTCCCCTGTCCTGCGTGTCGCAAAGAAAGACATAGGCAGGTGAAAAACATGCTTGATGTAGGATAAAATCACATCAATCGACAAGCGTTGCCCCAAAACAAGCAAGAGATACTCCTGAGCGTAAGACAAGACCTGCTGGAGAATATAGACGATAACCAGCCCAATAGAAATAATCCCCAGCGTCGAACGCATCTGATCTGGCACATAGGTATCAATGATAGACTGCAGATAGTAAGAACCCACAATGTTAATCAAGGTTACCAAGAGTGTTGCCAAAACGATATTGGCAATCAAGCCACGCTGCTTCACTAATATAGGGATAAAAGATAGCAGACCATTCTTTTGATCCTTATGAGGCTTGTAGTCTGGACTAGGTGCCATAAAAAGAGTCACTCCTGTCCATTCTTCCGCAAAACGCTCACGTGGTAGTTTGGTCAACTTCACCCCAGGATCTGGATCGGCAATATGAATGCTATCCTTGTCCTGTCCAGTCACCACATAGTAGTGGAGCAATTTCCCTTCCTTAAGCACATGGGCAACAAAAGGAAAGGTCAAATCTGGCAAGTCAAAGAGCGTCATATCCGCCTTAATGGCTCGCGTCTCAAAACCAATCTCCTCTGCCACCTTGACCAAGCCCAAAGCCGTCGTCCCATCCATGGTCGTCTTAGCCAATTCTCGCAAGTGAGCCAAAGAATAATAGCTACCATAGTAGCCAAAAACCATGGCTAATGAAGCTACACCGCAGTCCATCTGATCCACCTGCGGACGATAGTGACGTTTCCCAAATTTCATATTCATCTCCTTTTCCTAAACTCATCTGATAATAACTATCTTACCCCAATCCCCAAACAAAAACTGGACTTCCTCCCCAAATGCGCCTATCTCCCTCCCAACTGCACTTTTTGGATAAAAAAATAGGCAGAACAAACGTCCTACCTAGAAAATATAAGAATTCCAAGTTAATAAAACCGAAATGATTTCGTGTCATTATTAAGTAAAGAAAAGAAATTTTAGTATTTCTAAAAACTATTTATAATAGACACTATAGCATTAAATAAAAATGGTACAGAAAATACTACTGTCAATCTTAAATTTTTAAATCTCGCATAATTTGTTATCCCAATTAGTAATACTGTCAATATGCTGAAATAAGCAAACTTTATATCCGATGGATTAAATAAGTAACAAAGTAAAATGCTAAAACTTAAGGTTATATTTTTAGATAAAAGAACATCTCCAAAGTTCCTCTTATCCTTATCAAAAAATAATGTAATCAGAAAGAGAGAAAATCCATATTCAATAAGAGTTGCTATAAATGTGAAAACAACAGAAATCACTGTCAATATTGTTTCTATTTTAATTGTAAAAAGATTAGATAGTTCAGATAATTTATCAATTTGTTCATTTAAAATTCCCGACTTCATCAGTAAATCAATAAACAGATATAAAAGAAAAAGATAAATAATCAGATTCATTAACTTGTATAAACTATTATTTGTTTGAAATTTCATAAACCCGTCCTTCCTCTATTAAAATCCTTTGAGATTTGCTAATCAATTCTTGATGCAATAAATTATGAGATACATATATAATAGTAGAGCTTTCTTTCATGGAAATTAAGCGATTAGCAATCATATCAATACTTCTTGCATCCACTGTTGATAAGGTCTCATCAATAAAAATATAATCCCAATTTTTAGCAAAAATTAAGGATAAGCCTAATTTGAATTTTGTTCCAGTAGAGGCTGTCATATAGTTATCTCCGATTTTGTTATCAAAAAAAGTATTAATTTGTTCTTTATCCTCAAATGATAGATGAATTTGAAAAGAATCACACAATAACTGCAAATTTTCTTCTATAGTGAATGGAATAACCCCAAGCTGATTGGTATCAAGGTATAGTACATCTTTGGAGACACAATTCTTTAAACCACTATCAAAAGTCTCTAGCCCAGCTAAAAGTTGTAGAAGGGTGCTCTTTCCTGAACCATTCTCTCCTTCAACTCTGTAAATTCCCTTATCAATCTCGAGTGATATATTTTTCAGTATACATTTATCATAACTTTTGGATTCATTTTCAATTTTCATAATTTAATTCCCTCTATCAACGCTGCTAAAATTAATAAAAGATAAGAAATGATATACCATTTTAAATTGCTTTTTATATAAATAAGTATATTTTTAATTCCCCTATCCTTCAATAATCGGTATAAAAGATACTGACTCATACCTTGATACCAAATAAAATTCGGTATTTCAATAAGACCATGAGGTAATATTCCTTTTATTGTAGCTACTATTCCAATCATCTGACCAGATATACCCAATTGTATTCCTAAAGATAGCAAATCAAAAAGTTGCAATAAGGGCGAAATCGGAAAACAGAATAGATATAGCAAAAAATTTGTAGAATTTGCCTGTAAAACTGTCAATGTAAATTGTAATTCCAGTTTCGGAGGTATAGTAGCAAAAGTCTCACTTTTTAATATAAAGCTTAAAAGTAAACCTAGTGAAAAACAGACTATACAAAATAACACATAGTAAATCAGAAAACCACTTTTTCTCATCTAATGCCCCCTACTAAAGTTAAAAATATTATCAGAAAACAATATAAAACCAGAAAACTCCATCTCAATAAACTAACTGTACCTTTAATTAAAAATAGAGCTTTCTTATAGTAGACATAGGCTATAAAATAATTGAATGGAATCAATAACAAATTCAACAAAATACTTTTTATATCATTACTATAACTTGTCACCGGAATCAAACATAACAACAATGAAAATTGTAAGAAAGAGATTAAATGCGTCAACATCATTAGTTGTGCATTCTTAAAAAAGAAATTCATTTTAGAATGATTGAGAGCAGATAATTGGAGTAAAGCTAGATCTACCCCAATTGAGGATTTATGATTCCCTATTATTGCCTCCATTAATGTGATATATATTGAGGTATAAAGAAACAATATTGGTATTTTTGTGCCATCAATTGATAATATCGTCATCATATACCAAAAATAGATAGGAAAGGAGAATACTAATCAAAAATAAAAGAAAAAAAGTTAACCCTTTATTTAACCAACAAAAAAACGAAGCAATATAAATAGACTGCTACGAAATCTTTTTTTGGCTCATTCGACTGCTTTTTAAAAATAGAAATTACTCGCATGATTATCTAATATCCCCATGACTAAAAATAAAAATAATTGAGTAGTATGGCATAAATTACAACTTGTCCTTGTTCTATAGACAATAGTCCTATAGAGAAAAAAATAAGAACAATTTACTTATAATTGAAAAACAAACTAGGTAGAATTAAAGAAATAATTTGAATAACTATCAAACAAAGAGTAATGGATAAATAAAAAAATATCCAATAATGTCTAGAAAAATACAAAAACAAATAAATAAATGAATGATTGTAAAATTTGGAAAGAATAATATTTCTTGACAATGGCAAGAAGATAGAGAAAAATGTAGTTTTTCCTTATATAGAAAGTATTTATTTTTTTACTTTGAATAGGCAGTTTCATATTATAACGATTCAAAGTAGCGTAATCTACTACCAAAAAAAGTAAAAATAATTTCCCTTGAAAAGGAAGATAGCTTTTAAAATAGATTGACAAACTTATGATAACAACAAACAAAAGGGTTATCCCAATAAAATTAAGATAACCTAAAATACTTTCACATTCTTTTTTAGAAAGTATTTTCATCTAGTTCTACCATAGAGCTGCTTTAGCAGCACTTTTCTTTTTCAACATATAAAGAACTGTTGCTGCAATACCCGAACCAATAGAACCTACTCCTGTGATTGCACCTACAATTGAAATTACTGCTGTAACTGTACTATAAGCACTAATCAAATTGACTACAGTAGCAGCAGATCCTGTCGAAATTCCTAATGTCCCAGCCAACATAGGAAAAGAAACAACACCTAAGCTTAACCAACTAATGACTGCTAACATTACTGAAACAATGAGAAATTTATTATGAAATTCCATTCTTTTAGATTTCATTTTAGTGTACTCCTTTTGTATATTATTTATGTTTTATTGAGAGTTAATTCGCACATGTTGTATTCCTAACTCTCTTCAAATGTTCGTCTATATTTTATACTACTTTTATTAACATATCTATAATAAATAAATTACTACCTCTTTTTAGTTGACACTTCCTACATCATAAATAAACATACTCAACCCTCACAATCTCCAAATCACTCTTTTTTATATCATTGAAAATTAAGTTTCATCCTCTATACTAATGTAGGAAACCTATTAAAACATTCCTTTAATCCAATATAAGAATACTTTATTCCATTAACCTCTACCTGATATTATAGATAGAACCAGACTCCTATACTTAAAAGGACAAATAACGTTCCAACCATAATAAACCTCCTTTCTTTTTGGAATCGCTTTCTTTATGAGTTTAGTATAACAAAAACATGAAAAAACAACATGACTTAGAAGTCAGGTTGTTGGGAAATCTATTTGTTTTTCTGCTAAGATTCTCTGAACTAATACCTGATCGTCTAGCAATTCTGCTAGAGAAATCGCTTTTTCATAGAAACTTTCTGCCTCTAAAATATTCTTTTCTACAAATAAAGCATATTTTGCCTTTAGCAAAAATAGATGAGGTCGGTAAAAAACATGTCTTGTTTTAGCAATAATTTTCTCAAATGTTTGAATATATATCAGACTATCTTCTGTCTGAATTTGGATAAATAGGCTCAGAAGAACTTTTTCCATCTGAGCTAGGCTAGCCTTATCTTCATATTCTGAACATAGCAATACTTTTTGAGCTAACTCCTCAAAATGTTCTTTATCTTCTAATCCCATAGCACAACAAAAGAAATACAATTCAATAATCAACAAATCATTTACAGAAAAATATTTCTTTTTTAATAACTGCTGGAAATATTCTTCCACCAATCCTAAACCGTAGGTCGCATCTGAACTACCATAAATATCAAAACGAGCTTGTGTCACATCCACAATTAACTGCTCTTCCTCAGGCAAATTCTCATAATAGTTTTCATATATTTCCTCAAGTATAGCTTCTTTTCGTTCGATTCTTCTCTTATCAGCGTAGGTTTGAGAATGAATCAGCTCATCTTTTAGTTTTAGGAATGCTTTTGGAATCTCTATAGCCTTAACATCTACAATATTCTGTAATGATACTCCAAGTTTATCCGCAATCAATAATAATTTAGGAAGTGTTGCTAAAGCTTGCCCATTTTCAATACGTGCTAGCTGACGAATCGTCAACTCTGATTCATCTCCACAAATATCTATCTGAGTTTTTCCACGAGATCGCCTAATAGTTTTGATTTTATAACCAATTTCACGTTTCAACTCATCCATAGTAATACTCCTTCAGTTGATTACAAAGATCTCTTTTTCTTCCTAATTCTTTTGTCAATCATGTACAAAACGATAATCGAAAACAGCGGTGGTACAATATAACTCTTTTCACTCATTGTCAGCTGAAATCCCAGAGTTGCTAGTATCTTAAAGATGAAAACATTCATCAAAAATAGAAAAATAAATACTAAAAAATATCTTAAAATCTTCTTCATTTCTTTTCTTCAACTTTCCTAATTTCTATACCTATTTTATCAAAAAATACATATAAACTCCAAATAAACTCCAAACGATATAAATAAACACCTAAACTGCACTTTTTTTGCAAAAAAATAGGCAGAACAAATATCCTACCTACTAAAAATATGGTATGAAAGGAAATTGATGTTTTACTGTCACCCTAGGCAAGCTTGGGACAAATAAATCATTGATAGCAACATTTACGACATCCTATTTAAAGTTTCTTCAATTTCTAATGTCCCCGCTATTTCTAAGCTACCTCTGGTATGATCTATTCCTAGTCAGAATAGATAACACCGTTCTAAATTACGATTCATAGTTTTTCTTACATTCTTTAATAAAATATGTATCAAATTGTTAAAATTAACGTCTGCTTCCTAGATGACGACCGTACATATAGGCAACAACTCCTAAAACACCCCAAGCGATAGCTGTAGAAGTAGTAATAATAAGTCCACCCTCGGTACTAGCCAAATCTGCTTCTGCCATGATCTCAAATTTTTCTTCTAATTTTTTCATATCCCACCTACTCCTTTAAATATATTAACCAAACGTACGAGATAACCAATAACCAGCTACCCCAGCTCCACCTGCAGCAAGTAATGAGCCTCCGATAACAATCAATAAACCCACTCCGCCTTGTACTTGCTCTAATTCATTTTGCTTTACGATTTCAAATTGATTCAAATTTTGCATGATATACTCCTTTTTAAATAATACTAGCTAATCCAATAGCTACTCCTACTAATAAACCCACTATTCCTGAGGCTGATATAATAACAGCCGCAAATTCGTTTGAAAACTTCATTGATTCTCTCATTATCTCTTGTTTCGACTAATTCCAATAGCTACTCCTGCACTTAAACCAGCAAATGCTGAACCTGCAATAATACTAGCTGCTACTGCTATCGGAATAATTCCCCCATCTACATTAATCAACTCTTCTTCTGTAAGAGCTACAAAGTTCTGTTCCATTTTGTCAAAATTTGTCATCTTTTTTTCTCCTTAATTTTTATATATTTTTATATGTTTAGACTCTAAACTACTTTTTATTGACCTTATATCCTAGATAAAATAGCCCAAATAAAACAGGGTAAATTTCTGGATAAAATAGGGTATTGATTGGATTTTTCAAAATCAAATACGTTGCGATGTAGATTATAAGCGATACGGTAAAATACCCCTCAGCAAAACCTAATAAAAATGTTTTCATGTTAGACTCCTATTTGCCTGACAAGAATGGCGGAAAAACACTACCATTCATATACACAAAATCCTTTTGATTCATATTCTTCATTTATAGTTTTGATTATTTTTTGACAAATCTTTGCGAAAAATACCAAAATATCCTGCGAAAAGCAAACCAACCAAAGTCCATTGCCAATTAAAGGATACTAACGAACCTGTACGAATCACATGAAGCGCGACATTAAGAGTTATTCCCAACAAAGGAAATATCGTGGCTAGTTTAGGTAACAATGTATTGAGATTAAGGTTGCGATTATTCATTATCTAACGCCCACGACGAGCCAAATCTGAACCAAATGTGTAACCAGCCCCAAATGCGCCAAATGCAATAGCACTTAGGCCAAATATAATCGAAATAGGTTCAATTCCTCCTTCAATTACTTGCAAATCTTTCTCATCAACTACTTGAAATTTATCCATTCTTTTCTCCTTTACTTCTATATAATAAAATGAATACCATTAAAAACAATGAAATTGTTGGTATATTAAAATCATCAAACCATGTAGGTAAGGGTAGCTTATTCACATCAGCTACCAACCTGATAATTGTATAAGATATTGAACTAAGTAATACCATAAGCTCAGGCCAAATCTTCAACATTAATTTAACAAATTTCATATATATCTACAAAATTATGGTCGATTAGCATAATATCCTGCAGCTATGCCCGCACCTGCTGAAACTGTAGCAAGCGCAGCTACACCTCCAATTAATTTCCAACCAATAACTACACCACCAATAATAATTGGTGCAATTCCCCCATCTACATTCATCAACTCTTCTTCTGTAAGAGCTACAAAGTTCTGTTCCATTTTGTCAAAATTTGTCATCTTTTTTCTCCTTTATTTCTATTTTTTAGTTTACGATTTCTGGCTCTTAAACCATTTTAAAAACCAGAATAGATAAATTACTGAATTCCTTTTCGTCTCACTTATCTATTTGAGAAGTGATTTAAAATGAACAGGTAAATTTCATTTATTTTAAATACCATTTGATAAACCATGGCAATAAGATTGGTAAATACATCGCGTAGTCTCCTTTCTTTTTTCCTCTCACTTATTTATTCGAAAAACAATTCAAAAATGTACAACTAAATTAAATTTATTTGAAAAATAATTTAGTAAACCATGGGTAGAACATTGATATAAACATGAATCAGACTCCTCTCTTTTTCCTCTTACCTATTTATTCGAAAAAGAATTCGAAAACGTACAACCAAATTAAATTTTATTTAAAAAATAATTTAATGAACCATGGATAAAAACCGGTCACATACATAAATATTCCTCCTTTTCTTCCTTATCTATCTATTCGTAATTCCCACTAAAAGTTCTAAATTTTTTATTTTTCCTGACAATAAAAAAGCAACACGACTTGCATGTTGCTTCTTACTATTCTTTACTTTTGACGACTTCTACCACATCTCCTACACTTTGGAGTTGGTCAATTTCCTCATCGCTGATTTCGATATTAAATTCATCTTCCAGTGTCAAGATAAACTCCATCAAGTCAACTGAGTCCGCATCCAAATCGTCTTTCAGACTCAAGGATTCTGTCACGACAAAGTCCTCTCCCTGTCGCTCTTGGATAATGGTCACAATACGGTCAAAAATTTCTTTTTCTGTCATCTCTTTTATTCTCCTGAAAATTCACGCGCAGTCTGGGCAACTACGTCTGTTTCTAGCATGGTACGAATCTGGCGAATCGTACTATAAACAGCCTTGGCATCGCTTGAGCCATGAGTCTTGACAACTGGTGCCTTGACACCAAACAAGACTGCTCCACCAACATCTGAGTAGTTGAGCTGTTTTTTCAAACCTCTGAGGCTATCCTTGAGAAGGAGGGCACCTAGTTTCGCTCGAAGACCACCACCTGTAATAGCGGTCTTGAGCAAGTCCATGATTCCCATAGCTGTCCCTTCGATGGATTTGAGTACAGCGTTTCCCGTGAAACCATCTGCCACGACAACATCCGCAACGCCATTCATCAAATCACGCGCTTCCACGTTTCCGATAAAGTTCAAACTTTCATCAGCCGCCAGCAATTCATAGGTTTCCTTACGAAGCGGGTCGCCCTTACTACTCTCTGTTCCGTTGTTAAGCAAGCCAACGCGTGGTTGCGCAATTCCACGGACATTTTTAGCATAGAAGGAACCTAGGACAGCGTATTGATGGAGGTGCTGGGCTGTATTTTCCGCATTGGCACCGAGGTCCAGCATGTCAAAACCTTTTCCATCTACAGTCGGCAAGGTCGACATAAGCCCAGGTCGATCGATATTCTTGATACGACCCACGATGAAAAATCCTGCTGCTAGTAAAGCACCTGTATTCCCAGCCGAGAGTATAGCATCTGCCTCTCCATCTTTGACAGCCTTGGCCGCCAAGACCATACTGGCATTTTTCTTCTTCCGAATAGCTCTTGTAGGTTCATCGTCCGAATCAATCTTCTCATCCGTATGGATAATGCTAACGCGCTCTGTCGCTGTCAGATATTGCTTGATTTTAGCTTCATCTCCGTAGAGTTGAACCTCGATATCTGAAAAGTCAGCTAGGGCTTGATTGACACCCTCAACGATGGCTTGGGGTGCGTAATCGCCCCCCATGGCATCTACTGCGATTTTTTTCATTTCTTTTCCTCTTTTAGTAATTGTCCCCAGTCTGCTAGGGAATCAATAAATTTCTTTGATTTTAGGTGAATCCCAACGTACTCTTCATAGAGTTGATCTATAAACTGGCGTAGTTCTTGTTTGATTTCGTGCTTGAGCGAAATGGTCTCCAAGGTTTCAAAATCAATGGCTTGAAATTGATTGAGCAGATAAGGGATATTAGGGTTTAGATGGCAACGTCTTTCATCTTCATGGTAATGATCTGGACAGAGGCAGGCGCCATATTTGAAAGAAAAGTCAAAAGCCTGACCGACCCGATGGCAAAAGGTACACTCATTAAAATTGAGGCTGATCCCAAATCGAGTCAAGATTTGGATTTCAAAAATATTGGTCAAAACCTGATAATCCAAACCCGCTTCCATCAACTCCAAAGTCTTTTGCAAAAAAGCAAACAAGGGAGCATCCTGCTGATTGTCCTGCAAACTAGCATCTGCAAGAGCAGCCACGTAGGTCGCATAGGCCATGACAAAGAGGTCACTATTAATCTTGGGAAAGGTCATGACCTCATGATAGTCCTCGATGTAACTGAGCCCATCATCATTGATTCGCAAGAGAAATCGTGCCAGCACCAAGGGCTGAATAACAGGGGCCAGCTTAGACTGACCAGCGTGTTTGACGAAAAACATCCTCTTGCCTGCCTGCTCTGTAAAGATTTTGACAAGTTTGTCATCCTCCCGAAAGTTGCGATTGTAGAGCACCAAACCTTGACTCGTGATAGACTGAATCATGCTTCTCCCATATACTCCTCAAGTCGTTTCATGGCTTCTTTGATAGTCTCCATGCTAGCTGCATAAGACAGACGCACATAGCCTTCTCCGTAACGCCCAAAGGCAGCTCCAGGGATAAAGGCAACGGCCTTCTTCTGAGCAAAATCCTTTAGAAAAGCAAAGGAATCTTGATTGTAGCCCGCTGGAATCTTAGCAAAGATATAGAAGGCACCGTCTGGTTTGATAATCTCAAAACCAAGAGCAGTCATTTTCTCGATAATATAGTCCCGACGCTGAATGTATTCCTTCTTCATAGGCTCCGCATCGTTTTTACCAGCTGTCAAGGCTTCCACCGCAGCATGTTGAGCCATGGTATTTGCAGCAGTAACCAAGTACTGGTGACTCTTGATTAACTGGGCTGTGAAGGCCACAGGAGCAAAAATCAGACCCAAACGCCAACCGGTCATGGCATGCGATTTAGATAGACCATTGATAATAATAGCCTGATCTCTCAACATGGTTCCCAGAGACACATGGGCTTCGCCTGTGTAGGTCAATTCTGAGTAAACCTCATCACAGACAACAAAAATTTCGTACTTGCGTAAAACAGCTGCCAAGGCCTCCAATTGTTCCCGACTATAGGTAATTCCTGTAGGATTAGCTGGATAGTTAAGAATAACCGCCTTGAGCTTGTCACCCTGCTCCAAAATGGCCTTCTCCAACATTTCAGGAGTCAAGACAAACCCATTTTCAGTTGTATCAATCTCGACAATCTCTGCCCCAACTAGATTGACAATCGGTTCATAACCCGGATAAGCAGGAGCTGGCAAGAGCACCTTGTCTCCCTCTTCCAAAATAGCCGTCAAAGTAGCAGATAAAGCCTCTGTCGCCCCAATTGTAACCAAGATTTCATTTTCAGGAGCATAGTCCAGTTGGTACTTTTCCTTAACAAAGTCACTGGCCGCCTGACGTAGAGTCAGCAGACCACTCATCCCTGTATAGTAGGATTGGTTCTGATCAATCGCTCGCTTGGCCGCCTCCTTGACATGATCTGGCGTTGTAAAATCAGGTTCCCCCAAGGTCAAACGCAAGACCCCAGGAATCTCCGAAATAGCCTGGTCAAACTGACGAATCAACGAAACTTGAATCTTATCTAACTGTTTATTAAAGCGCTTAGTTAAGTCCATAGATACCTCCTACTTTCAAAACGTATCTCTATTATACTACAAAAGCCCCCCGACCGCAAAAATACATGATAGAATAGCTTTCCACTTTCTATTTTACTTTTCCTGTTTATAGGTCTATAATAGTAACAGATTCTATTTGGAGGTTTTTATGTCATTTCTATCAAAAAATGGAGCAGGCATCTTTGCCTGCCTTCTCATTTCTATCGTATCTTGGTACTTAGGAGGATTCTTCCCTGTTATTGGCGCGCCCGTTTTTGCCATTTTCATAGGCATGCTCCTACATCCCTTTCTCTCGTCCTATAAACAACTGGATGCTGGGTTGACCTTTAGTTCTAAAAAATTGCTCCAATATGCCGTTGTCTTGCTTGGTTTTGGTCTCAATATCTCGCAGGTCTTCGCAGTTGGCCAATCTTCGCTCCCTGTCATCCTGTCCACTATCTCAATAGCTCTGATTATTGCCTACTTCTTCCAGCGCTTCTTTGCACTGGATACAAAACTGGCTACCTTGGTTGGAGTAGGTTCTTCCATCTGTGGGGGTTCTGCCATTGCGGCGACAGCGCCTGTTATTGATGCTAAGGAAAAGGAAGTAGCCCAAGCCATTTCCGTTATCTTTTTCTTCAATGTCTTGGCTGCGCTCATCTTTCCAACCCTCGGCACCTGGCTTCATCTATCCAATGAAGGCTTCGCCCTCTTTGCAGGGACTGCGGTCAACGACACTTCCTCTGTAACGGCTGCCGCCAGCGCTTGGGACAGTCTTTACCAAAGCAATACCCTCGAGTCTGCAACCATTGTTAAACTCACACGTACTTTGGCCATTATCCCTATCACGCTCTTTCTATCCTACTGGCAAAGTCGCCAACAAGAAAACAAGCAAAGCCTACAACTGAAAAAAGTCTTCCCACTTTTTATCCTTTACTTTATCCTTGCCTCTCTCCTCACTACACTACTCACCTCTCTAGGTGTGTCCAGTAGTTTCTTTACCCCTCTCAAACAACTCTCTAAATTCCTTATTGTCATGGCCATGAGTGCTATCGGTCTCAAAACCAATCTGGTCGCTATGGTCAAATCCAGTGGAAAATCCATTGTTCTCGGAGCTATTTGCTGGATTGCCATCATCCTCACTAGTCTTGGTATGCAGACCCTTATCGGCATTTTCTAATACTCTTCGAAAATCTCTTCAAACTACGTCAACGTCGCCTTGCCGTAGGTATGGTTACGGACTTCGTCAGTTCTATCTACAACCTCAAAGCAGTGCTTTGAGCTGACTTCGTCAGTTCTATCTACAACCTCAAAGCAGTGCTTTGAGCTGACTTCGTCAGTTCTATCTGCAACCTCAAAACAGTGTTTTGAGCAACCTGCGGCTAGTTTCCTAGCTTACTCTTTGATTTTCATTGAGTATAACACAAAAGGTAGCCCATCAGCTACCTTTTCTTATGCTTCCTCAATCAATCGAGTATGTTCTCTCTTGATACAACGATTCATCACGATGTCATCACATCCACCAGCACGCAAAATCTCTTCCGCTTCTAGACTTTCAAGTCCTAGCTGTGCCCAAAAAATCTTGGCATCAGCTTTGAGAAAATCACGCGCCACATCGGGCAGAAACTCACTGCGACGGTAAACATTGACAATATCTACAGGAAAAGGAATCTCAGCGAGGCTAGCATAAGCCTTTTCACCCAAGATTTCGCCACCTGCCGCCTTGGGATTGACTGGGATAATTTTATAACCCCGATCCTGCATTTCCTTGGTCACTCGATTGCTAGTTGTTTCTTCACGGTCTGACAAGCCCACCACAGCAAGGGTTTTACTCGTTGCTAGATACTGACGAATCACGCCATCACTTGGATTGATAAATTCTTGACTCATAGAAATCCTCCTTTTTCATCAGTATAGCATATTTTGAAAAGGCTTGCATAATTCTACTACAAAAAAGGAGGACTAGCCCCCTTTTTATTTAGCCTCGTACCAGGTTGCTCCCTCATTCTCATCTGCGATGAGGGGAACACTGAGTTGAATAGCTTCTTCCATGGTTTGTTTGACCAATTTTTTCATCTCTGCCAGTTCAGATTTAGGAACTTCAAGGACAATTTCATCGTGCACTTGTAACAGCATCTTAGTCTGATAACCACCTGCAACCAATGCTTTATCCAGCTGGATCATAGCAATCTTGAGAATATCTGCCGCCGAACCCTGGATAGGAGAGTTGATAGCAGTTCGCTCCGCAAAACCACGAATGTTAAAGTTGCGCGAATTGATATCTGGCAACTCACGACGACGTTTAAAGAGGGTCTCCACATAGCCCTTATCACGCGCCTCACGCACCACTTCATCCATGTAATTTTTAATACCTGGGAAGCGTTCAAAGTAGGTATCAATGTAAGCTTTAGCTTCCTTACGGCTAATGCCCAGATTATTAGACAAGCCAAAGTCTGAAATTCCATAAACCACTCCAAAATTAACCGCCTTGGCATTGCGACGGTCGTTTGCAGTCACATCCTCAGGACGTTCAATGCCAAAGACCCGCATGGCTGTCGAAGTATGGATATCTGCCCCCTCTTGGAAAGCCTTAATCAAGTGCTCATCCTTAGAAATATGCGCCAAAACGCGCAATTCAATCTGTGAATAGTCCGAGCTGAGCAGCACACTATCCCCCCACTCAGGCACAAAAGCCTTACGAATGAGACGGCCTTGCTCCAAACGCACAGGAATGTTTTGCAAGTTAGGATCCACACTAGACAGACGCCCAGTCTGGGTCAAATCCTGCACATAGCGAGTATGAATCTTGCCATCAGCCAAAATCCAGTCCTGCAAGCCAATTACATAAGTCGATTGAATCTTGGCAATCTGACGATAGTCGAGAATTTTCTTAACGATTGGTGCAATCGGAGCCAAACGCTCCAATACATCCACCGCTGTCGAATAACCTGTCTTGGTTTTCTTAGTGTATTCTAGAGGAAGAGCCAATTTTTCAAAGAGAAGGACACCCAACTGCTTAGGCGAGTTGATATTAAACTCCTCACCAGCCAACTCGTAAATCTCCTGAGTCAGTTTTTCAATGACAAGCTCATTTTCAGCCTGCATCTCAAGCAAGGTTTCTTTTTTAACCTTAATCCCAGCAATTTCCATCTTAGCAAGGACAAAGGCTAGAGGTTGTTCTATATCATAGAGAAGGGCCAACTGCCCATTTTCGCTGAGTTTTTCAAGCAATATAGGCTCTGTTTCGACCAAAACAGCAAGCTTACGAGCCAAGTGTTCCAAGAATTTCTCACGTTCAGGAATGGCTCTCTTGACACCCTTACCGTAGAAAGTTTCATCATCAACCAAATAAGTCTGACCATAAAGACTAGCGATGGTCGCAATTTCATTGTCCTCCACAGTCGAAAGGAGGTATTTAGCCAAGCGACTGTCAAAAGCAGGCGCCTGCAAATCCACACCAAAACGATTCAAGAGAACTTTGGCCTTCTTAAAGTCATATACTCTCAGAGGTGTTTTTTCTAAAAAGTCCTTGAAAATCGGCTCTTGCAAAGCTCAAGCTTGTCTGTAGCATAGAGCTTATCGCCACAAGACCAGGCAAAACCAACCAAATCATCCGTATGGTAATTCTCACCAAAAAGCTCAAAATGGAAGATAGACTCTTCACTCAGCATATCTTGACTGACTTGGTCAACAATAGTAAAATCCAAGCTCTCAGCCACATCAGCTGACGACACATTTAAAGCCTGCTTGAGCTGTTTGAAGCCCATCTCATCGTAGAATTTTCCGAGATTTTCCACATCTGGACCCCTATAGACCAAATCCTCCAAACCAATCTCAATCGGTGCCTTGATATCAATGGTCGCTAGTATTTTAGACAAAAAGGCCTGTTCCTTATCATTGATAAGATTTTCCTTCATCTTAGAAGCCTTCATCCCATCGATATTTTCATAAATCCCCTCGAGTGAGCCATGCTCCAGCAAGAGCTTGATACCTGTCTTTTCACCAATTTTGGTTACTCCAGGGATATTATCCGACTTATCACCCATGAGCGCCTTGAGATCGATAAACTGAGTCGGTGTAATGCCCATCTTTTCCATAAGATATTCTGGCGTAAAAGCCTCAAACTCAGCCACACCTTTCTTGGAAATCTCAACCACCGTATGCTCATCCGTCAGCTGAATCAAATCCTTGTCCCCACTGACAATGGTAATATCAAAACCATCCTGCTCTGCTAGTTTATCCAGTGTCCCAATGATGTCATCAGCCTCATACCGAGCCAACTCATAGTGACGAATCCCCATATGATCCAGCAACTCACGAATAAAGGGAAATTGCTCACGAAACTCATCAGGAGTCTTAGCCCGACCACCCTTATAGTCCGCAAACATCTCTGTCCGGAAGGTCGTCTTCCCCGCATCAAAAGCCACCAAAATATGACTCGGCTCCACCCGCTCCAATAAATGGCTCAACATCAACTGAAAGCCATAAATCGCATTGGTATGTAAACCAGCCGCATTCTTAAAACGGTCCAACTGCTGATAGAGCGCAAAAAACGCCCGAAAAGCAACAGAAGAGCCATCAATCAATAACAATTTTTTCTTATCCATACACCCATTATAAAGGAAAGCACAAAAAAATACCATTGGGAAGAGCTAGACCAAGTATTTTTCATACTTTTCCCTAATATAATCATTTAGTTTTAAAAAATCGCTCCAAACATTCAAAAATATTTGGGACTTCCCTTAATAAATCTGTTACTTTCTTTTTCAAGATAGCCCAAGCTTGCTCAATAGGATTCAAATCTGGTGAATAAGGTGGTAGAGGTAAGAAAAAGTGTTTAGCTTGAATGCAAAGTTCATCCAAAATGTTCTTGGGATGAAAACTAGCATTGTCCATGACAATAATATGAGATGTCTTCAAAGCAGGCAGGAGTTGCGTTTTGAACCACTTTACAAAGAAGTCACTCGTCATGCTTTCCTTGTAAATCATGGGAGCTATAAACTCTCCGTCTACTTGTCCTGCAACAATTGAAGTCCGCTCAAAACATCGTCCGCTAATCTTTTCATAGACTTTCTCCCCTCTAGGAGCCCGTGCATAAGGACGATAGAGGTAGCGTTCGATTCCCGTTTCGTCAATATATACGATTGGTAAATCTTTTAGGCTATTCAAAATATCAAGAAACTCAGCGACTTTCTCTGGATCTTGTTCCTTAAAGCTAGTCGTCCTTTTTTAAAGTGACCTTAATCTACTTTAAAGTTGCCCATACTGAAGGGACAGCACAAGCAAAATGTGCCGCAATTTCCCGTAAAAAAGCGTCTGGATGAGCCTCTACAAAGGCTTTCAGTTCCATCTTTCTCTTTTTGACGACTCGCTTTTTCCGCTCTAAGTGTCCTTGTTCACGTAATTTCTTTTCCCAAGTGAAGAGAGTTCTGACGCCAACATCAAAAACTTTGGTTGCCTCGACATGGCTATGTCCTTGTTTGATGTAATCTAATGCTCCTTGTTTAAAATCTGTACTATATGCCATAGCTTTATTGTAACATGCCCGTTTAAAACTAAGCAGCTATAATTATAAACCATGACATAAGAAAAGGAGCATCTCCAACTACGGAAATGCTCCTTTTTTTGATAGTTAGAAGCGAGTTTTTACCCAGCCTCTTGGTCATTAAATCTTTTTCTCAATACTGAAAAGTGGAGAAAGTGGGCGTTTTTCATGGATACGTACGATAGCATCCCCCAAGAGATGAGCGATTGAAATCTGTTCAATCTTATCAATCAAACGCTCTTCTGGCAGATAGATTGTATCCAAAACAACCAATTTTTTAATAGCTGATTTTTGGATATTGTCCATAGCAGGACCAGAAAGAACTGGGTGTGTACAGCTCGCATAGACTTCAACAGCACCAGCTTCTGCAAGGGCATCTGCCGCGTGACAAATCGTTCCAGCCGTATCAATCATATCATCAATCAAGATACAAGTCTTGCCTTCGACCTTACCGATGATATTCATGACTTCACTGGTATTCATCTTATCAACGCTACGGCGTTTATCAATGATAGCGATAGATGTTTTCAAATTCTGCCAATTTACGGGCACGAGTCACCCCTCCATGGTCTGGGCTGACAACCACATAGTCAGAACCAACCATGCCACGACGCTCAAAATAATCCGCAATCAGAGGAGCTCCCATCAAATGATCCACAGGAATATCAAAGAATCCTTGAATCTGCGCAGCATGCAAGTCGATAGTCAACAAACGATCCACTCCAGCTACTTCAAGCATATTTGCGACAAGTTTTGAAGTGATTGGCTCACGCGCTCTCGCCTTTCTATCCTGACGTGCATACCCATAGTAAGGCATGACAACATTGACAGATTCTGCACTCGCACGCTTCAAAGCATCTACCATAATCAAAATTTCAAGCAGATTGTCATTTACAGGCGAACTAGTTGATTGTAGGATAAAGACGTGTTTCCCACGGATTGATTCTTCAATGTTGACCTGAATCTCTCCATCTGAAAATTGACGAACACTTGATTTCCCCAACTCTATCCCAATCTCCTGCGCTACACGTTTTGCCAATTCTTGATTCGAAGAAAGGGCAAACAGCTTTAAATCAGAAAAAGACATGATTTCCTCCGGTATATATGTATCGCTTGTGTTTTTCACAAGATTTTTCCATCTACCATTGTAGCGCTTTTTGCACTATTTTTCAATCAAAAATAAAAGAAGGGCAACATATTTGTGCCCTTGTATCATTCTTTTGAAAAATATTCTAGTTCATCAACTCATTGTGCTTCTCAACAAAGCGATAAGCCTGATAAAAACCATAAAGAGTAATAGCCGTAACTACTGGAATCGCTAGTGGCAACTCTGTATCTAACTCCACAAAAGGAGAATTAAACAGGAAGTGAGTTCCCAAGGCTAAACCTAGGAAAATAAGCCCCTCTTTCTTGTCAACCTTCTGCCCTTTATAGGCTCTGTAAAGCAAGTAAACACCTACTACAGCTAGACCTGAAAAAGTCCAGTGAGAGGCAATTCCTGAGATGATACGCTCTAAAATTCTCGAAATAGTAAAGTCAAAGCCCTCTGGCAAATCCGTACGAATGTAGCCAATATCCTCAATCATTTGAAATCCCAAACCAGAAGCAATTCCAAGTAAAAACAAAGATTTTAATTTTCGCACAGGAATCAAAGCCAAAACAAAGACAAGTGGCAACAATTTCAACGGTTCTTCTACCAAAGGAGCCACAATAGCACTTTCAAAGGCATTTAAAAATGCACTATCTGGGAAAAGAATACCCAGCAAATCATGGATATAGGTATTAGAAAAGCTAGACAACCAGCCTGAGAGGAACATCCCACCCAATAAAGACAAGATCAAGGCATTCTTTGGCAATTCCCATTTTTTCCCAGTACGGAAGAGGAAATAAAGAGCCGGAATCATGTAAAAGAGAGCTAGAAAGATAGAAACTCCCATTAGTCCATATTCCGCACCTGACATCGAACCATCCGTATAGTAGATAGTTTCATACTGCAAACCAATACATAGCAATAAAATAAAAATAAATAAAATACTGTTTCTTCATACACTTTCTTTCTAAATGAAGTATTTACAATTCTACGACTGTCATACTTCCTGTATCAACATCGTAAATGGCACCAGAGATAATGACATCATCTGGTATTAGGGGAGACTCGATAAGGAGTTGCATATCCTCGCGTACACTCTCCTCTATATCTTGGAAAGGTAAAAAGTCCTGATCTGACACATCAACACCTAGTTCCTCTTTCAGATACTCCTGAAAAGGACCATTTTCAAAAGTTTGAGCACCACAGTCTGTATGGTGCAACACCACAATCTCTCTTGTCCCCATTTGTTGCTGGGAAATAACCAGCGAACGAATCATGTCCTCAGTCACTCGACCACCTGCATTCCGCAAAATATGAGCATCCCCAAGTGCCAAGCCCAGAGCTTGCGCAACGTGCAGACGAGAGTCCATACAGGTTACAATGGCTACTCTAGTTTTGGGTTTAAGTGGCAGATTTAACTGCCCATGTAGGGCAACATAAGCCTGATTGGCTTGCATAAACTGTTCAAAATACGACACGATTCCCTCCTTGAAAATTTGATAGTCAAATATTTCTCCTATCTTATCATTTTTAAGAGGATTTGTCACAGATTAAGCAAAAACCTTTTTCAAAACTTCCTGAATCGTTGTCACTCCAATTACCTGAATTTCCTTAGGCGGAGTAATTCCTGTCAAGGAATTCTTAGGTACATAAATCTTAGTAAATCCTAGTTTAGCAGCTTCATTGATGCGTTGCTCGATACGATTTACGCGCCGAACTTCTCCAGTCAAACCTAGTTCTCCTACAAAACATTCCTGAGGATTGGTTGGCTTGTCTTTATAGCTCGAAGCAATGGCAACCGCAACAGCTAAGTCAATCGCAGGTTCATCCAATTTGACACCGCCAGCAGATTTGAGGTAAGCATCCTGATTTTGCAAGAGAAGACCTGCCCGTTTTTCCAAAACAGCCATAATCAAGCTAGCACGATTAAAATCAAGTCCTGTCGTTGTACGCTTGGCATTTCCAAACATGGTCGGTGTCACCAAAGCCTGAACCTCCGCCAAAATCGGACGCGTCCCTTCCATAGTTACCACGATTGATGAACCAGTTGCCCCATCCAAACGCTCTTCTAAGAAAACTTGACTCGGATTGAGAACCTCAACCAAGCCACCTGACTGCATCTCAAATCCCAATCTCATTAGTGGAGCCAAAACGGTTTTTGACCGCTCTCAGAATACGGAAGGTATGGTGACGTTCCCCTTCAAAGTAAAGCACCGTATCCACCATATGCTCCAACATACGAGGCCCAGCCAAGGTTCCCTCCTTGGTCACATGCCCTACAATAAAGATGGCAATGTTATTAGTTTTAGCCAGCTGCATAAGTTCAGCCGTCACCTCACGCACTTGAGAAACAGACCCCTGCACCCCTGAAATTTCAGGAGACATAATGGTCTGAATAGAGTCAATAATGAGGAAGTCTGGCTGAATTCTTTCTACCTCTGCGCGAACACTCTGCATATTGGTCTCTGCATAGAGATAAAACTCGCTATCAATATCTCCCAAGCGCTCTGCTCGTAGTTTAATCTGCTGGGCAGACTCTTCCCCACTTACGTAAAGAACCGTTCCCACTTGAGACAGCTGGGTTGAGACTTGTAGGAGAAGGGTTGATTTCCCAATTCCAGGATCCCCACCTATGAGGACGAGACTTCCTGGTACCACTCCGCCTCCAAGTACACGGTTGAATTCCTCCATCTCTGTCTTGGTTCGATTGACGTTGATCGAAGTCACCTCAGCCAGTTTCATGGGCTTGGTTTTCTCACCTGTCAAGGACACGCGCGCATTCTTGACCTCGACAACCTCAACCTCTTCTACAAAAGAAGACCAAGACCCACAGTTGGGGCAACGCCCCAGATATTTAGGTGAATTATACCCACAATTTTGACATACAAATGTCGCTTTTTTCTTTGCGATGATAAACCTCTTTCTATATCTCTAATTCACACTCAACCACTTGGCAAAAATCAATCTTCTCATTTGGCACAAACTGACGCATGAGCATGTTGTGAGTTACCACTATCACGGTCTGGTAATCTCGATACTTAGCCATGCATTCTAGAAAACGAGACTTCATCTCCGTAGCTGTCTCATATTGAATAGGACTATTAGGAAGTAACTCCCCCTTATTTTCTAGAAATAGTCTTCTAGCTTCTTCAAATCTATCTATGCCACTTTCATAGACCTGCCATTCATGCAATAATGGCTCCACTCTCAAAGGAAGTCCCGTAGCACAAGCCACATAAGAAGCCGTTTCTAAAGCTCTTGTGACTGCAGAAGACACCAGGATATCAGCTGAGCCAAACAAAGGATTTTTGCAAAGTTCCTGAGCTTGTTGTCTTCCTTTCTCAGATAAGGGTGCCAAATCTATCCCGAATCCAGTATAGGAACGCTCCTCTAACTCACGGTAATTTGGCTCTCCGTGACGGATAAAAATAATTTTCATATTAAGATCCCCATAAAACTATCCAATCTTGATTCCGCAATCTTGCCACTGCTTCAGTGTTTTAGTGAATTTCTTCTGGTTGGTAACTCCGACAGCAAACAAATCGACAGAAAGCTGATAATTCTCCTTGGTAGCTGCCAAAACGGAAGCCTTAACACAGCCATTGCCATCTACCACTATAAACTCTATGCTTTTAGCACCGTTTTCCTCTAAAAAATCTTTTAAATCTGGATTAGTAAAGCAAGAAGTCCGACGCTTCTCAAAGATACGAGAAGAGACAAGCAGCAAGCCGGTCGCAAATTTCTTCTTTCTTTCTTTTCTCACCTGTCAAGGACACACGCGCATTCTTTACCTCGGCAACCTCAACCTCTTCTACAAAAGAAGACCAAGACCCACAGTTGGGGCAACGCCCCAGATATTTAGGGGAATTATACCCACAATTTTGACATACAAATGTCGCTTTTTTTTGCGATGATAAACCTCTTTCTATATCTCTAACTCACACTCAATCACTTGGCAAAAATCAATCTTCTCATTTGGCACAAACTGACGCATGAGCATTCCGTGAGTTACAATGATAATAGTTTTATAATTTTTATATTTTTCCAAAGTTCTTAAAAAACGATGACGCATCTCCAGAGCTGTTTCATAGCGATAAGGAGAATCTTCAGGTAAACTTCCTTGATGTTTTAGATAATATTCATGAGCTACCAATACACTAGTTAAATCAGAGTTAGTACCATCTAAGTCTGGACGCCACTCATGAAAAAACGGCTCCACAAATAAGTCCAATCCTGTTTCAACTGCTATATAATGGGCTGTTTCTAAAGCCCTCGTCACAGACGATGAAATAATAATCTCTGCCTTTCCAAAACATGCAGTTTTAGCAACTTCTTTTGCCAGACTGCGACCTTTTCCTGTCAATGGTGCTAAATCACGACCAAAACCACTATAGAGTTGCGGATTTTCAAGTTTATCAAGCATACTATAATCTGGCTCTCCATGACGTACAAAGATAATCTTCATTCTAGTGCCCAGTCGATCCAAATCCACCAGTTCGCACGCCATCAGCTGCATCTCCATCTGCAATTAAGAAAGGAGCAAAGACAGCCTGGACCACACGTTCCCCAACTTCAAGAACAACCTCTTGGTCTGTGATATTCTTCATCTGAGCAAAAATATGCCCTTCATTCCCAGGATTTCCATAATAATCCCCATCAATGACACCAACCGAGTTAATCAAGACCAAGCCCTTCTTACGAGGGTTTGAAGAGCGATCATAGAGGTAGAGAACCTCAGTCGGTTGCATATAAGCCTTAACCCCTGTCGGAACCAAGACAATCTCTCCTGGTGCAATCACAGTCCGTTCCGCAACCTTTAAGTCGTAACCAGCCGCATGCGCTGTCTCACGCTTGGGTAATAAATTTTCATCTGTAAAAAGTCGAAACCAATTCAAAACCACGAATTTTTCATCATCTTCTCTTTTCTATTATCATTTATTCTAGATTATTCTATCTTATTTATTCGGAAAAAGCACGAAAAAAAGAGCACACGATTCAAATCGCTTAGGGCTGCTGGATTCCTCCCCTGACCCGCTTCACGCAGAACTGTTGCTCCACTATTTATTATATCACATTCCTCTTCATTTTAAAAAGCAAAAATTATTTTTTTCCGTCTATTTCTAAAAAAAGTTCTGCATAATAGCTGCGCATTCATCTTCCAAAATTCCCTGTTTCAACATCCACACGATGGTTGAGACGCTCATCTGTCAAGATATCGTACAAACTCCCAGCAGCGCCAAATTTCTGGTTTTTAGCCCCATAGACCACGTTTGGAATGCGGGCAAGTCCAATCGCCCCACTACACATGACACAAGGCTCAATAGTCACAAAAAGCGTGCAATCCAGCAAGCGCCAACTCTCCTCACTCAAGTTCGCATTCTCTATGGCCATAATCTCCGCATGCATAACTGCTCGTTGCAACTCTTCACGCGCATTATGCCCACGGCCAATGATTGCTCCGTCCTTGACAATCACACAACCAATTGGAATTTCATCGTGTTCAAGAGCAATCTCAGCCTCTCTCAAGGCCTCTCTCATGAAGACTTCTTTTTCTTCAACTGTATAATTCATCCGTTTCTCTTTTCCTACTTATCGATTTTATTATTATATCATGAATCCCAACACAAAAAAAGCCACCGAATGCGGTGACTTTATAGGGAGATTATTATGAAAAAGAAAAGTTTATATTTGTTACAACAAGTTAGGAGGTCTTCTTGTAACTGTTTATAGTATACCCGAACTATCTTAAACAAATCTTAAAAATCTCTTAGGACCAAACACTTTCTAAATATTTGTTTGTTCACGACCAGGACCTACTGAGAAAGTAGAAATACGAACGCCAACCAATTCACTCACACGACGAACGTAGTTACGCGCATTCTCAGGAAGATCTTCCAAATTACGAACTCCAGTAATATCTTCTGACCAACCTGGCAACTCTTCATAGATAGGCTTGCAACGTTTCAATTGCTCAAGACTAGCTGGATAGTAGTCAATACGTTGACCATCAAGATCATAGGCCACACAGATTTTCACAGTATCCAAACCGCTCAAAACATCGATAGAGTTCAATGAAAGATTAGTAATACCAGAAACACGACGACTATGACGCATCACAACTGAGTCAAACCAACCCACACGACGTGGACGACCAGTTGTTGTACCATACTCATGACCAACTTCACGGATACGTTCTCCCACTTCATCAAACAACTCAGTTGGGAAAGGACCGTCTCCTACACGACTCGTATAGGCTTTACATACACCTACAACCTTGTCAATCTTACTTGGACCAACACCAGAACCAATCGTAACACCACCAGCCACAGGGTTTGATGACGTAACAAATGGATAAGTACCTTGGTCGATATCTAGCATAACACCTTGTGCACCTTCAAAAAGCACACGTTTACCATTATCAAGCGCATCGTTCAAGATAACAGATGTATCTGTTACATATTTTTTGATTTGTTGACCATATTCGTAATACTCTTCAAAAATATCATCGAAATCAATCGCTTTACTGTCATACAATTTTTCAAAAAGACGATTCTTCTCAGCAAGGTTACGTTCTAAACGCTCACGGAAAATATCTTTATCCAAAAGATCTGCGATACGAATCCCAACACGAGCAGCCTTGTCCATATAAGCTGGACCAATTCCCTTAATTGTCGTACCAATCTTATTGTCGCCCTTAGCTTCTTCTTGCAAGCGATCCAACTCGATATGATAAGGCAAAATAACATGCGCACGATCAGAAATACGTAAGTTATCAGTTGTCACACCTTCCTCATGAAGATAGCTCAACTCTTTTACAAGAGATTTAGGATTTACAACCATACCATTCCCAATAACAGAGATTTTTTCAGGGAAGAAATTCCAGATGGAATCAAGTGCAACTTAAATTTCTTACCATCGATCACAATCGTGTGGCCTGCATTATCACCACCTTGGTAACGTGCAATCACTTCTGCATTCACTGAAAGGAAGTCTGTAATCTTCCCTTTACCTTCATCACCCCATTGGGTACCTACAACAACAACTGAAGTCATAATCTTGTCTGAGCCCTCAGGCTCTTCCTTTCTCACATACATGGCAGGACTCTCACCTGCAATTATATCTTACAATTTATTATAAGAAAAAATCGCCTTTTTATCAAGAAGAAACAATAGAAAGATTTGCTATTTCCAACTATTAAAAAATGATTTAGAAAAATAACCAGCTATTTATTATTATTTTTCTATAAAATAACAAATTTGTTCGGAAATTTACTCAAAACATCTCAACAAGCAACAAAACCTTGTTTCATTATCAATTTTTCAAGATACAAACGATAAGCAACACGATAATGGTAAACAATAAAATCCCTACGACACCCAATGCCATATCTAACTAAATAATAAATTAAAAATTTAAAATGAAAATATTCCCAGTCCCAACTATTACCAAAGAAAGTAGCATACTCTTCTTCGATACTGTTATAGAAATCTGTCATCTGATCATAAATACTTTTGTAGCATAAATATATACTCCTTTTTCTTTTTTTATGACCTTATTCTAACAAAAAAATTTTTAATTAATCATTAATAATTCCTGAATTGTTAAAAATACCAACCTCAACAAGAGAAAAAAATAGGAAAAGTTGACAAAAATAGAAACAAATATCTTACATCAAAAAAACAAACTATTAAATCCCTAAAAAAATAAAAAAATTTCCTATAAATGATTTACAAAAAAATTATCCTTATTACAAATCATCCTGTACGATTACCATTGCATTGAATCTTTCTCAGTTTAAGCTATAAAGTGATTGAATAGAAATGAAGCACTTTATAATTATTAAAAAGAAAAGTAACTATAATATTTGTGGCTCTATAATATTTGTAGTGGGTAAATCCCCTATAGATATTATGGAGCCTATTTTGTTGTAGAAAAAAAGTCCCATATGACCTATAATGAAAAACGACAAAACAACTCATTAGAAAGAATCATATGGAACAATTACATTTTATCACAAAATTACTAGACATTAAAGACCCTAATATCCAAATTATGGATGTTGTTAATATGGATACCCACAAAGAAATCATTGCTAAACTAGATTGTGAGGCTCCATCTTGCCCTGAGTGCGGAAGTCAAATGAAGAAATATGATTTTCAAAAACCTTCTAAAATTCCTTATCTTGAAACGACTGGTATGCCTACTAGAATTCTCCTTAGAAAGCGTCTATTCAAGTGCTATCACTGTTCAAAAATGATGGTCGCTGAAACCTCTCTCATCAAGAAAAATATCTCGCTTTGTTAGGTGCGAGATAGATTATTAATTATATAACAAAAAAAGAGGTCAAAACCTCCTTTAATTAACTACTCCGCCAGTAGGACTCGAACCTACGACATCATGATTAACAGTCATGCGCTACTACCAACTGAGCTATGGCGGATTAAAGCTAAGCGACTTCCATATCTCACAGGGGGCAACCCCCAACTACTTCCGGCGTTCTAGGGCTTAACTTCTGTGTTCGGCATGGGTACAGGTGTATCTCCTAGGCTATCGTCACTTAACTCTGAGTAATACCTACTCAAAATTGAATATCTATTCAAACCAAGAAAACCTCTCGCTTTCATATTCTCAGTTACTTTGGATAAGTCCTCGAGCTATTAGTATTAGTCCGCTACATGTGTCGCCACACTTCCACTTCTAACCTATCTACCTGATCATCTCTCAGGGCTCTTACTGATATAAAAATCATGGGAAATCTCATCTTGAGGTGGGTTTCACACTTAGATGCTTTTCAGCGTTTATCCCTTCCCTACATAGCTACCCAGCGATGCCTTTGGCAAGACAACTGGTACACCAGCGGTAAGTCCACTCTGGTCCTCTCGTACTAGGAGCAGATCCTCTCAAATTTCCTACGCCCGCGACGGATAGGGACCGAACTGTCTCACGACGTTCTGAACCCAGCTCGCGTGCCGCTTTAATGGGCGAACAGCCCAACCCTTGGGACCGACTACAGCCCCAGGATGCGACGAGCCGACATCGAGGTGCCAAACCTCCCCGTCGATGTGAACTCTTGGGGAGATAAGCCTGTTATCCCCAGGGTAGCTTTTTATCCGTTGAGCGATGGCCCTTCCATACGGAACCACCGGATCACTAAGCCCGACTTTTCGTCCCTGCTCGAGTTGTAGCTCTCGCAGTCAAGCTCCCTTATACCTTTACACTCTGCGAATGATTTCCAACCATTCTGAGGGAACCTTTGGGCGCCTCCGTTACCTTTTAGGAGGCGACCGCCCCAGTCAAACTGCCCGTCAGACACTGTCTCCGATAGGGATCACCTATCCGGGTTAGAGTGGCCATAACACAAGGGTAGTATCCCAACATCGTCTCCTTCGAAACTGGCGTCCCGATCTCATAGACTCCTACCTATCCTGTACATGTGGTACAGACACTCAATATCAAACTGCAGTAAAGCTCCATGGGGTCTTTCCGTCCTGTCGCGGGTAACCTGCATCTTCACAGGTACTAAAATTTCACCGAGTCTCTCGTTGAGACAGTGCCCAAATCATTACGCCTTTCGTGCGGGTCGGAACTTACCCGACAAGGAATTTCGCTACCTTAGGACCGTTATAGTTACGGCCGCCGTTTACTGGGGCTTCAATTCATACCTTCGCTTGCGCTAAGCACTCCTCTTAACCTTCCAGCACCGGGCAGGCGTCACCCCCTATACATCATCTTACGATTTAGCAGAGAGCTGTGTTTTTGATAAACAGTTGCTTGGGCCTATTCACTGCGGCTGACGTAAAGTCAGCACCCCTTCTCCCGAAGTTACGGGGTCATTTTGCCGAGTTCCTTAACGAGAGTTCTCTCGCTCACCTGAGGCTACTCGCCTCGACTACCTGTGTCGGTTTGCGGTACGGGTAGAGTATGTTTAAACGCTAGAAGCTTTCTTGGCAGTGTGACGTCACTAACTTCGCTACTAAACTTCGCTCCCCATCACAGCTCAATGTTATAGAACTAAGCATTTGACTCAGTTCACACCTCACTGCTTAGACAGACACTTCCAATCGTCTGCTTTAGTTAGCCTACTGCGTCCCTCCATCACTACATACTCTAGTACAGGAATATCAACCTGTTGTCCATCGGATACACCTTTCGGTCTCTCCTTAGGGTCCCGACTAACCCAGGGCGGACGAGCCTTCCCCTGGAAACCTTAGTCTTACGGTGGACAGGATTCTCACCTGTCTTTCGCTACTCATACCGGCATTCTCACTTCTATGCGTTCCAGCACTCCTCACGGTACACCTTCTTCACACATAGAACGCTCTCCTACCATACCTATAAAGGTATCCACAGCTTCGGTAAATTGTTTTAGCCCCGGTACATTTTCGGCGCAGGGTCACTCGACTAGTGAGCTATTACGCACTCTTTGAATGAATAGCTGCTTCTAAGCTAACATCCTAGTTGTCTGTGCAACCCCACATCCTTTTCCACTTAACAATTATTTTGGGACCTTAGCTGGTGGTCTGGGCTGTTTCCCTTTCGACTACGGATCTTAGCACTCGCAGTCTGACTGCCGACCATAATTCATTGGCATTCGGAGTTTATCTGAGATTGGTAATCCGGGATGGACCCCTCACCCAAACAGTGCTCTACCTCCAAGAATCTCTAATGTCGACGCTAGCCCTAAAGCTATTTCGGAGAGAACCAGCTATCTCCAAGTTCGTTTGGAATTTCTCCGCTACCCACAAGTCATCCAAGCACTTTTCAACGTGCCCTGGTTCGGTCCTCCAGTGCGTCTTACCGCACCTTCAACCTGCTCATGGGTAGGTCACATGGTTTCGGGTCTACGTCATGATACTAAGGCGCCCTATTCAGACTCGGTTTCCCTACGGCTCCGTCTCTTCAACTTAACCTCGCATCATAACGTAACTCGCCGGTTCATTCTACAAAAGGCACGCTCTCACCCATTAACGGGCTCGAACTTGTTGTAGGCACACGGTTTCAGGTTCTATTTCACTCCCCTCCCGGGGTGCTTTTCACCTTTCCCTCACGGTACTGGTTCACTATCGGTCACTAGGGAGTATTTAGGGTTGGGAGATGGTCCTCCCAGATTCCGACGGGATTTCTCGTGTCCCGCCGTACTCAGGATACTGCTAGGTACAAAGACTATTTTAAATACGAGGCTATTACTCTCTTTGGCTGATCTTCCCAAATCATTCTTCTATAATCTTTGAGTCCACATTGCAGTCCTACAACCCCGAAGAGTAAACTCTTCGGTTTGCCCTCCTGCCGTTTCGCTCGCCGCTACTAAGGCAATCGCTTTTGCTTTCTCTTCCTGCAGCTACTTAGATGTTTCAGTTCACTGCGTCTTCCTCCTCACATCCTTAACAGATGCGGGTAACAGGTAGTACCTGTTGGGTTCCCCCATTCGGAAATCCCTGGATCATCGCTTACTTACAGCTACCCAAGGCATATCGTCGTTTGTCACGTCCTTCTTCGGCTCCTAGTGCCAAGGCATCCACCGTGCGCCCTTATTAACTTAACCTTATTTTTTGACCTTTCAGTCATAAACTCTTATTAATACTACAGCGTTTTCGGTTTATTTTCTTGTTACTATTTGATATAGATATTCAATTTTCAATGTGCATTACTTGGTGATCTCTCACCAATGGAGCCTAGCGGGATCGAACCGCTGACCTCCTGCGTGCAAAGCAGGCGCTCTCCCAGCTGAGCTAAGGCCCCACAAGACCTCTCAAGACTAAACAAGACCAATGTGCAGTTCCTTATCCTTAGAAAGGAGGTGATCCAGCCGCACCTTCCGATACGGCTACCTTGTTACGACTTCACCCCAATCATCTATCCCACCTTAGGCGGCTGGCTCCTTACGGTTACCTCACCGACTTCGGGTGTTACAAACTCTCGTGGTGTGACGGGCGGTGTGTACAAGGCCCGGGAACGTATTCACCGCGGCGTGCTGATCCGCGATTACTAGCGATTCCGACTTCATGTAGGCGAGTTGCAGCCTACAATCCGAACTGAGACTGGCTTTAAGAGATTAGCTTGCCGTCACCGGCTTGCGACTCGTTGTACCAGCCATTGTAGCACGTGTGTAGCCCAGGTCATAAGGGGCATGATGATTTGACGTCATCCCCACCTTCCTCCGGTTTATTACCGGCAGTCTCGCTAGAGTGCCCAACTGAATGATGGCAACTAACAATAGGGGTTGCGCTCGTTGCGGGACTTAACCCAACATCTCACGACACGAGCTGACGACAACCATGCACCACCTGTCACCTCTGTCCCGAAGGAAATCTCTATCTCTAGAGAGGTCAGAGGGATGTCAAGACCTGGTAAGGTTCTTCGCGTTGCTTCGAATTAAACCACATGCTCCACCGCTTGTGCGGGCCCCCGTCAATTCCTTTGAGTTTCAACCTTGCGGTCGTACTCCCCAGGCGGAGTGCTTAATGCGTTAGCTACGGCACTAAACCCCGGAAAGGGTCTAACACCCAGCACTCATCGTTTACGGCGTGGACTACCAGGGTATCTAATCCTGTTTGCTCCCCACGCTTTCGAGCCTCAGCGTCAGTTACAAGCCAGAGAGCCGCTTTCGCCACCGGTGTTCCTCCATATATCTACGCATTTCACCGCTACACATGGAATTCCACTCTCCCTCTTGCACTCAAGTTAAACAGTTTCCAAAGCGTACTATGGTTAAGCCACAGCCTTTAACTTCAGACTTATCTAACCGCCTGCGCTCGCTTTACGCCCAATAAATCCGGACAACGCTCGGGACCTACGTATTACCGCGGCTGCTGGCACGTAGTTAGCCGTCCCTTTCTGGTAAGATACCGTCACAGTGTGAACTTTCCACTCTCACACTCGTTCTTCTCTTACAACAGAGCTTTTACGATCCGAAAAACCTTCTTCACTCACGCGGCGTTGCTCGGTCAGACTTCCGTCCATTGCCGAAGATTCCCTACTGCTGCCTCCCGTAGGAGTCTGGGCCGTGTCTCAGTCCCAGTGTGGCCGATCACCCTCTCAGGTCGGCTATGTATCGTCGCCTTGGTGAGCCGTTACCCCACCAACTAGCTAATACAACGCAGGTCCATCTGGTAGTGATGCAATTGCACCTTTTAAGCAAATGTCATGCAACATCTACTCTTATGCGGTATTAGCTATCGTTTCCAATAGTTATCCCCCGCTACCAGGCAGGTTACCTACGCGTTACTCACCCGTTCGCAACTCATCCAGAGAAGCAAGCTCCTCCTTCAGCGTTCTACTTGCATGTATTAGGCACGCCGCCAGCGTTCGTCCTGAGCCAGGATCAAACTCTCATTAAAAGTTTGAGTTCTCACTCATTTCTGTCACTGACAGATTTATTGTTTTTTCATTGTTCAGTACTACAACAATTGTTGTAGTGCCCTGCACATTGGTTCGTCTTGTTCAGTTTTCAAAGGTCTTTGTCACTTGCTTCTCTCAAGCGACAACTATATTAGTATATCACAGTCGCTTTCGCTTGTCAACACTTTTTTGAAACTTTTTTTATTTTTTTCAATCAGTATTTCATCTGCAACATACCATAGTCCGTACGGGATTCGAACCCGTGTTACCGCCGTGAAAAGGCGGTGTCTTAACCCCTTGACCAACGGACCTGAGTTGGTGTTTTCAACTCTTACTATTATACCGACTTTTTAAACTTTGTCAACTACTTTTTCTAATTTTTTTCAATTTTTTTACATGGGTAACTTCCACTTGCCCAACCGAAGTGGAAATTAGTCTAAAACGGATTTTTATGGTGAAATTAAGTGTGAGACGTTTGAGTTAGAAATGAGGTCCACTATGACAAAACATAAACACCTTACCCTTTCAGACCGTAATGATATCCAATTAGGCTTAGAGCGCGGTGAAACCTTCAAAGCTATCGGCCAACTTATTCTAAAAGACCCGACTACTGTTTCTAAAGAAGTCAAGCGAAACAAACAAGTCCGAGAGTCTACCTCTAATAACCTTCCCTGCCCTCTACTTGCTAAAGCTCCCTTTGTCTGTAAGTGGCTATCAGAAAATCTTCTATCTCGCTAAACAAGCTCAAAAGCAGTACGAACAAACTCTTGTCGAAGCTCGTGAAGGAACTCCTCTTAATTCTCAGACTTTCTGGGACATGGACAAAGTCATTTCTGATGGGGTTAAAAAGGGACAACACATCTATCATATCCTCAAAACTCATAACCTTGATGTCAGCTCCTCAACTGTCTATCGACATATCCGAAAAGGATACCTATCTATCGCTCCTATTGACCTAGCCAGAGCCGTTAAATTCAAAGAAAGACGGAAAAGTAAGCTACCTTCCATTCCTAAAGAAGCTAAAAAAAGGACGTTCCTATGAGGATTTCCAAAATTATTTATCCCTTAACCAACTGAATTCTTGGCTGGAAATGGACACCGTTATAGGGAGGATGGGAGGTAAAGTCCTACTCACCTTCAATTTATCTTTCTGTAACTTTATCTTCGCTAGGCTTCTCGATAATAAAACTGCCCTTGAGGTTACCAAACACCTCTATAATATCAAGAACACCCTTCACCAAGCGGATAAAGATTTCTGTCAACTCTTTCCTGTCATCCTCACAGATAATGGTGGAGAGTTTGCTAGGGTTGATGACATCGAAATGGATGTTCGAGGAGAGAGTCCTAAACTTCTTGGCATTTCTAAAATACCTGCAGAAGACGTCTGTCAGTCTTCTACATTACTCCAACATAAGTTCTAAAAACTAACCTAAAAACCCATTCAAACGTCTCACACTAACTTCCACCATAGCGGAACTTAATCTGAAACGCTTTCAGATGAGGGGATTTTGTGCTCTCTTTTTTTCGATTCATTTTAGTTACAAAAGCGATGAAATCAAGCATTAGTAAAACCAGTGGAACTTACCCTGACACGGAATTCTACTGGTTTTTATGATTTTTATCAGACTAACTTCTACTTGGATTAGCGGTGGAACTTAGTTTGGGAATTTACCCTTTTTTGCATGACTTCCTAGTGGGTACGAATATCAAACTCTTTAAACACAATACGTAAGTCTCTTAGGACTCTTTGACGACCTCGGAATCGTTCATTCCTTAAGACGCGTTCTAACTCTTCTTGCTGCTCTTTATTTTGTTTACTTCTATAATCTTTTAATGTTTCATGAAAGAGATAATAATCATCTAGCCAGAGTCCTCCCTCGCTTATACGATGACTGATCTCACCTACTTCTTCATACGGTTCTTTATCATATCTCCGTTTGACTTTCTTGTTTACGGATATAGTCTAAGATTCGATTCCGAAACTTGGTCTTAAAATATTTCCTTAAACGAGGAATATCTTCTACTATTCCTTCTTCTCTACTAATCAATTCATGTAAGCAAATCATTCCCTCTTGGTCCCAATCCGATAGCTCCCATAAATGAAGGTAATATTCATTTCTACACTTGTACACAATCCCTTGGACTTCTTCATACATTTTTTTAAGCATAATCTTCCCCTTTCTAGATACAGTCTAACAGATTCAGATACACTTTTGGCACATTTCATCCATTCTGCACCCTTTAGTTCCTCAACTGCACAAAAAAAGAGAGGACATGCCTCTCTTGGGGTTATTTTTCATCATTCATTTTTGACTTTACTTCATCATAAGATAATGCATGAGATTCCTCTTCTACGGTTTCAGGCATCTTTCCTGTTTCGTAAAGAGCTTTAATTTGTGTACTATCCAATGTTTCGTATTTCAATAATGCTTCTGCAATCAACTTGTGAGTTTCACGATTTGATTGGATGATTTCAGCAGCTTTATTTCGTGCTTCATTTAATAATGAACGAACTTCTTCGTCAATTTCATAAGCTGTTTGTTCTGAAATTGATTTTTGAGGACTCTGTGCACCAAACATAGCATGATTTCCTTCATATTGTACTGGGCCAAGTTTTTCACTCATACCGTACTCTGTAACCATTGCACGCGCCATTTGTGTCGCTTGTTCAAAATCGTTTGAAGCTCCTGTAGTTTGGACATTAAAGATAATTTCTTCAGCTACACGTCCACCCATTAATCCAGCCAATTGCTCTTTCATATCTTCTTTAGAAAGAAGCATTTGATCTTCTTTAGGAAGTGCAATCATGTATCCGCCTGCACGTCCGCGTGGTACGATAGTAACTTTATGAACAACACGGGCATTCGACAAGACTAGACCTACAATGGTATGTCCTGCCTCATGATAGGCACCAATTCACGTTCTTTTTGTGAAACTGTCTTATCTTTCTTAGAAGGTCCAGCAATAACTCTATCTTCTGCTTCATCAATATCTGAGGCATCAATGATTGATTTATTACGACGAGCAGCAACTAAAGCTGCTTCATTCAAGACATTCTCTAAATCAGCACCAACAAAGCCAGGAGTTTGTTGAGCCACTAATTTCAAATCAACATCTTCTGCTAAAGGCTTGTTCTTAGCATGAACTTTCAAGATTGCTTCGCGCCCCTTAACATCAGGACGGCCAACCAATACTTTTCTATCAAAACGTCCTGGACGCAGAAGGGCTGGGTCAAGTACATCTGAACGGTTTGTAGCAGCGATGACGATAATCCCTTCATTTCCCTCAAAACCATCCATCTCAATCAAGAGTTGGTTCAAGGTTTGTTCACGTTCATCATTTCCTCCGCCAAGACCAACTCCACGTTGACGTCCAACAGCATCAATTTCATCGATAAAGATGATAGCTGGTGCTGCTTTTTTGGCATCTTCAAAAAGAGAACGAACACGACTTGCACCAACCCCGACAAACATTTCTACAAAGTCAGAACCTGAAATACTAAAGAATGGAACACCTGCTTCTCCGGCGACTGCTTTAGCAAGCAAAGTCTTACCTGTTCCCGGAGGTCCCTCCAAAAGAACACCTGCTGGAATCCGAGCTCCAAGTTTTGTAAATCGTTTTGGATCTTTTAAGAATTCAACAACTTCGACTAGTTCTTGTTTTTCTTCTTCAGCTCCAGCAACATCTGAAAATCTTACTTTAATATCTTCTTTATTTGCGGCTTTAGCCTTACTTCGTCCAAAACTCATTGGGTTACGGCCATTATTTCCTCCCATATTTCCCATCATAGAGAATAGGAAGAAGAAAAGAATACCGAATGGCACAATGGATACAAGAATATTAATCCACATACCACTTGAACTTTCATGCTTAACAGTTACTTCCGCCTTATGGTCAGAAGCAAGTTTTTGCAATTCTGATACTGTAGTATCTGAAGGAAGAATAATACTTGAAAATTTCTCTACTGTTGTAGCAGAAGGAGAAAAGAACTGGATACCTGTTTCTTCTTTACTTGTTTTAGGATTTTTATAAACACCTGAAACTTCGATAACACTGCCATTTGGTTGGTAAGTCAATTCTTTTACATTGTCATCGGTAATTTCTTTTACCAATTCTGTATAATTAATTTGCTCACTTTTCCCTGCAACACTACCTGTACTAAAATACTGGTAACCTGTAACTAGGAGAAAAATAAGTAATAACCATAGAAAAGGATTTTTAATTAAACCATTATTTTGTTTTTTCATTAAAAATTGTTCTTTCTAATTTGAATACACTTCTTCTTTCAATACTCCAACATAAGGAAGGTTACGATAATTTCTTTGTAATCTAAACCATAACCTACTACAAACTCATTTGGAATAGTAAAGCAGGTATAGTCTGCCTCAATTTCTACAACACGACCCTCTGGTTTATCCAACAAGGTTGCAATATTAACAGAAGCAGCTTCTCTTTCAATAAACATATCTCGCAAATTCTTCAAAGTTTGTCCTGTATCAATGATATCCTCTACAAATAGAACATGTCTTCCTTTGATATCTTGAGTCACATCTTGCTTGATATTGATGACACCACTACTTGCTGTTCCACCATGGTAGCTAGAAACCATCATGAAGTCCATTTCAATATGTGTGTCGATATGTTTAACCAATTCAGCCATAAAAGGGATAGATCCTTTTAAAATCCCAATTAAAATCGGATTTTTTCCTGCATAGTCTTTAGTTAGTTGGGAACCTAATTTTTTAGCAGCTTCTGTAATTTCATCGTGTGAAACGAGAATTTTTTTAATATCGTTTTCTAACATTTTTTTACCTATCTATTTTTTCTATATAAAGTACAGTGTTCATTATATCATTTTTCGTGTTTTTACTCAAATTACTGGTCGCAATTCCCAAAATTGAGACGATTTCACCAAATTGCTCAATAATCAGAGCAGATTTTCGCTTTTCCATAGGAATTTTCAAATCAATAAATAGACGTCTGAGTTTTTTTCTATGCCCATTTTGAATCAAAACATCTCCTGGTTTTCGATGACGAATGTATATGGATGTTTCGCGTGAAACAGGTATTTGTTGAATTGACTCACCTTCTAAAGGAAGTCCAAAGGAAAATAAATATCCTTGATAAGTAACCTGATTTTGATAGTGTAACACAAATTCATCTTCCTTTTCATCAGCCTGCGGACTGATTTACAAATCTGAAACTTTTGATACTCTTTTATCAATTCATAGCCATTTTTAAGCAGATGACGATACTGGCTTTTAATTTTTAAAATCTGCCGAACTTCTTCAAACTGAGCTTTTGTAAGATTCAAATCTGGAAAACGATTCAGATAAGTTTGAAGTAAAACTCTTTGTGTCGACTCAGAGTAAGACAATAGTTGCTCTAAATTTTCTACATCAATATTCTTTGATAGTTCAGCTATTGCCAAATCATAATCTAAAATTTCATTGCCGAGACTTAAGATTGCATCCCTAAATCGAGGATTTTCTTTTTCCAATTCTGGTAAATAAGAGTTTCGAATACGATTTCGAAAATAATGATTTTCCTGATTTGATATATCTTCAAAATGAAAAATTGATGGAAAGTCTTTTTTATGAAATTGCAAGAAGGGACGAATCATTTCTATATCCCCGACTACTTGCTTCTCCTTAATTCCTGATAGATAGCGCAAGCGAGTGCCTCGAATCAAACGCATCAAAATCGTTTCCACCTGGTCATCAGCATGGTGGGCAGTGACCAAGGCTGTAGCACCTGTCTTTTTCATGACCTCTTGAAAAAAATCATAACGAAAATCTCGAGCACGCGCTTCTGAAAATTCTCCTGAAAAATTGCTGATATAAATAGGAAGCTCTGCTTCAGCAGCTAACTTCCTTAATTCCTTTTCTTCCCAATCTGATTCTACTCTCTGCTTATGATTCACATGAGCTAGAATCAATTCAATTTCTAACTCTTCTTGATACGTAGACAATACCTTAAATAGAAACATAGAATCTAATCCACCAGAAAGAGCTAGCACCACCTTAGTATGTTTTTTAAAATATCCTCTCTTGAGAAAATGATTTAAAAAATCCTGTTCCCTCATTTTAGAACCTCATAAACATCTTTAGCTATCTGAGAAATCGTATCATAATCAGAATTTTTAGTGAAAATAGAAAGAACAAATGGAGAATCTGCATAGACAACACCCGTATCATGCTCAAATTCGTCCGCATCCCCAATTTTATGAGCTACCTTCACAGAAACACCTTTGGCAATTCGCTCATTATCAAAATCTGTTTTTGTTAAAGACTCCAATACAAATCCATTTTGATTATAAATAGCTTCCATGACTTTCCCAGCCATTTTAGAAGAAATCAATTTTTCTTTCGTATCCCAATCATCTCCCATAATAGCAGATATCTTGGACTTAAATGTTGTATCAGATTGATTTGAAATGTAATATCCCAATAGATTATGAGCTACATTGTCCGATTCTTTAGCTACTTTCGTAATTAAATCTTTTAAAGAATACTCTTTATTATCCTCTTTTTTAGGGAGACTACCACTTCCCTCTGGTTTATAAGAACCTGGAAAATCATTAACTGCTGATACGTATTTTACAGTCGTATCTAACTGATATAGGCCCTCATTTATTTTTTCTTGCGTATAGTAGAGATAAGGGAGTTTTAAAACACTAGCTGCATACATCTTTTCATCTTGATTGATACCAGCTTCTTTTCCAGTAGTCAATTGCTTAACATAAATAGAGAAAGAATCTTTTTGATATTTTTCAGATAACATTTCTTGGACTTTACTCATCCGATTATCTTCTTCAGAAGTTGACTCTTTATCCACCCATCCAGCCTGATCAATATGTAAAAATTCTTTTCCTTCTACAAACATGGTCTTATCAATTGATACCTGCGAATAAGCTGATAAGGATGATTTCACCTCTTTTAAATCATAAGGACTATTATACAGTTTAAAACCTGATTCTAACCATACTTTTTTTATTGTTGGAGTTACCTCTGACTGATCATATAAAAATCGTTTGTCTGCAGCTATAAATTGATGGTTGGATAACTTAAATACTGGAATTCCTTGTTTATTTAAGCGCCACTCGGTTATTTGAAAACTTGTTTTAAGAGTCAATTTTCCAGATTCTACCACTAAATCTTCATTTGCATAGACAGGAACTTCTCCATAAACCATAGGAGTACTTAGCTTTTCTCTAAAATAAATACCAAAGTCAGATTGTGAAAGGTAATAAATTTCTTTCGAAGTATAGACAACTTCTTTTTCTGTGCTAACGACTTTTGAAATGGTCAAAAAACTCGGTAGCAACAAAATAATTAAGAACTTACGCATTCTTCCTTTCCTTTTCTTCTTGTAAACGCAATAATTGATTTTTATCAGCTAGCTCTTCCAGCTTTTCATCCGATAGACTCAAAAATTGCTCAATTACATCTAATAAATTTTCCATCTTATCACCTTGGAAGCAAGTCAGGAATCGTATAAACAGTTTCCCGATTCTTAGAATAATAATATTTTGCACGCATGTATTTAGCAGCGTAATCTTCATCTTTCAACTTTGTGGCAAAAGCTGTCTCCTTCTCCTTTTCATCACTCAAGGTTTGATACTGAGTTTGCAAGTCTGATAACTGTTGACGTCTTTGGAGTAATTGGTGATAGCTTTGAGCAAGGTTATAAGTTGGTAAAATGAACAATAAAATCATCAAAATCAGAACCCAACCCATGAAACGATTACGTTTGTCGTTCTTTCATCAGATAGCGACGACGTTGGTGCTCATTTTGAATAAAAGAATTATTCAATTGTACGATATTTTTAGACATTTTCTTCTACCCGTGTTTCACTGATAATTTCATACATACCTGCTGCATCTTCTTTTTTTGTACTATCTTTCATCTCTAGTACTTTGACAAGTAGCAACTTATTGCCAAAACGAATTTCAACTTGATCATTAACTTTCAAATCCGTTGAACTTTTGGCCAAGATTCCATTCACCTTGATTCTACCTTTATCAGCTACTTCCTTTGCGACTGTACGACGCTTGATAATTCTTGATACTTTTAAATATTTGTCTAATCTCATTTTTATTACCTCAAATTATTATTGTACCATTTTTATCCATTTTATAGAAGAAAAATGTTAAAGGGAATTGCTTTCTTTTGACTCTTTTATCTCTAATAAACTTTCTCCAAAAATGAGCAGACCTTCTAAAATTTCATAGTCCTTCTTGTTTCGGACATCAAATACAACTTCCATTAGTCCCTTATTCTCAGCTATGGCTGCTTTTAAATTCGTTGCGGATAAAGATTTAAAATAATCTTGAGCCAAGAACAGTCGCTGAGTAATTTTTTCAAATTGAACTGTAATCTTATTTTCTTTCCTTCCCACACGTTCTACAAAGACCTTATCCAAATATGACTTGACTAGACCAATTTCTAAAAGATAGGCTACAACGTCTGGGTACTCTCCAAAACGGTCCATCAACTCCTCTTGTAACTCTTCATAATTGACACGGTTGTCAATTTGACGAATTTTCTTGTAAATTTCGATTTTATGTCTTTGATCAGAAATATAAGTATCAGGAAGATAGGCATCAATTTGCAAAATCAATTCGGCATTCCCTTTGGTTCTTGTGTTAGTGTTAGCATTACCGTTTCTTATAGCAATAGCTTCCTCTAGTAACTGCGAATACAATTCAAAACCAACAGAATCAATGAAACCAGACTGGGATTTTCCTAAGAGGTTTCCTGCTCCACGAATAGAAAGATCTCGCATAGCAATCTTAAATCCTGAGCCCAATTCTGTAAATCCTTTAATTGCCTCTAATCTCTTTTCAGAGACTTCACTGATAGATTTTTCTGGACGATACATGAAATAGGCATAAGCAATGCGGTTACTACGACCAACTCTTCCTCTTAATTGATACAAGGTTGACAAGCCCATATGGTCCGCATTTTCAATAAATAAAGTATTGGCATTTGGAATGTCCACCCCTGTCTCAATAATGGTAGTTGTTACCAAAATATCATACTGACCTTCAATGAAATCCAGTAGAGTATTTTCTAACTTAATTTCACTCATTTGCCCATGAACATAACCAATCGAAGCCTCTGGAATCAACTCCTGTAATTCTGAAACCTTCTGATCAATTGTGTCAACTTTGTTGTAAAGATAGTAAACTTGACCTCCACGCTCCATTTCACGCAAGACCGCATCACGAATGACACTATCATTCTTTTCCAAAACATAGGTCTGAACAGGATAGCGATTAGTCGGCGGAGTTTCAATAACAGACAAATCTCTGATTCCCAGCATAGACATGTGAAGGGTACGAGGAATTGGAGTTGCTGTCAAGGTCAGGACATCTACTTGTGTTTTCAGTTCTTTCAAGGTTTCCTTATGCTTGACACCAAATCGCTGTTCCTCATCTATAATCATCAATCCCAAATCAGCAAATACAACATCTTTTGACAAAACACGATGGGTTCCAATCAAAATATCAACTTGACCCTTTTTCAATTTTTCAAGTGTTTCAGTCTGCTCTTTTTTACTTCTAAAACGACTTAACACATCAATATTAACTGCAAAATTTTGGAATCGTTCCTTAAAATTCGTATAGTGCTGTTGCGCTAAACCGTCGTCGGAACTAGAACGACAACCTGTTTGTGATCATTGACTGCCTTAAAGGCTGCACGCATAGCAACTTCAGTCTTTCCAAAACCAACATCCCCAACTAAAAGTCGATCCATTGGATGAGAATCCTGCATATCCCTCTTGATTTCCTCAATACTACGAAGTTGATCCTCCGTTTCAACATAAGGGAAGGCATCATCAAAAGCATGTTGTTCTTCATCATCAGCTGAGAAAGCAAACCCCTTCAACTGGCTGCGTTCAGAATAGAGTTTAATTAAATCGTCAGCTATATCCTCTACCTGATTCTTAACCTTTTGCTTGGTCTTTTTAAAATGACCGTCATTTAATTTATTGAGTTTAGGTGCTTTACCGTCACTTGAAACGTATTTGGAAAGTAGATGAATCTGTTCCACTGGGATGGAGATTTGATCCCCATTTTGATACTGGACACTGACATAATCGCGGTGGATTCCTTTTATTTCAATTGTTTCAATTCCTAGATATTGACCAATTCCATGAATATGGTGAACAACGTAATCTCCTTTTTCAAGTTCATTGTAATCTTTTAATCTCTCTGCGTTTGAAACATGTTGTCTTCGAAAACGACGTTTCAATTTCTTTTGAAAAATCTCATGTTCAGTAATCAATAAAATCTTTTCATCTACAAAATGAAAACCATGTCTGAGATTACCCTCAATTAAGTTTACAGATTCTTTACAGATATTTGACTTATCTCTAGAATCCAATTTAATCTGGTATTCCTCTAAAACATCCTCCAATGTTTTACTTCCCATTGAATTGCTAGACTGCAGAATAATAGTGTAATCCATTTTTTTGTATCGTTCAATTTCTTCTTTTAGAAAAGAAAACTGATTGAAAAACTCCTGCATAGGATATTGATTAAATTGATAAATTTGGTCAAACTTGAGATTTCCTAGTCCCTTTTGAAGATTAGAGAAAAAGGTCACCGGACTTTGTTTTTTATAGATTTGTTCAATATCAGCAAAATACTGCATATCAGAAAATGCTTTACTATTCTGTAATTCTTCTGTAAAGTACTGCGCTAATTCTCTTTCAAAGACTTCATACTGATTCATCAATTTTTGATAATCATCAAAGAATATTGGGGTATCTTTTTCAATATAGTCAAAAACAGTCCATGTCTTGTCATAACACAAAGATAAAAATTTCCGTGAATCAGAATGAATTTGTTTTTGGTGAAAAATTGAAAAAATTTCTTCTAAGTATGATTTTAAAATAGGTGATAAAGTTTTTGAAATCTGTTTTTCTAAAACTGACTGACCTCGTTGATAATCCTTTTCTTTCAAAAGAATATCACTAGCTGGAAATATGGTGAGTTCTGTCTGATTTTTTTTCGATAATTGTGTTTCGACTTCAAATGACCTGATACCATCAATTTCATCACCAAAAAACTCAATTCGGCAAGGTTCTAACTGGGATATTTCAAAAATATCTAAAATGTCTCCTCGCAGACTAAATTCGCCTTGAGTTTGTACTTGTGTTACTTTTCGATAGCCTATTTCCTTTAACTGATGCATAAGCGCGTGTTGATCATATTCTTCACCAACTGAGATTTTTACAATACTATCTTTGAATACATTGGGAGACGGTAAAATCAAGCGACTTGCTGCGATATTACAAACTAAAATCCCTTTCTTAGACGGATCAGTCAAAAAGCGCAAGGCTTCAACCCGTGAAATGATTTTTTCTTGTGAAGACATCAAAAACTCGACTATAGGGGAGTCATCTACCAAAAATGGATAGACAAGTTCCTCACCCAAGATAGAGATAAGATCACTAACAAGTCCTTCTGCTTCTCCATAAGTTGACGTCAACAACATAATCTTATCTTCTTTTTCTAAACTGCTTGCAATTGCAAGAGCCTTAGTAGACGTTGATAAACCAAGTATTAGTTGTCTTTTCTTATCTGTTAAACTTTGATGCCATTTTTTAATCTGATCATTTTCTGAGAATAAATCTAATAAGGTCACCATTTATCCGTTATACCTCTGCATTGTTTTCTCAAAATTTTTCTCTTGTAAATAGTAGTTTACAGAATCGTCAACTTTGTCAATAGACTGTAAAATACCAATATAATCATCCTTGTCAAACTTACTCAAAACATGGTGAACAACTGACATACCATTTTTAGGTCTTCCGATTCCAATCTTAACACGGTTAAAGACCTGAGTTCCAATATGTTGAATAATAGACTTAATACCATTGTGACCACCTGCAGAGCCCTTTGCTCTTAAACGAATCTTTCCAACTTCCATGTCAAGATCATCGTAAATGATAAGTAAATCTTCAATATCCAAACCATAGTAAGTCAATAAAGCATGAACTGCTTTTCCACTTTCATTCATAAAGGTCGTTGGTTTGACCAGATAAATTTTTTCTCCATTGAAGAAAAAAGATGCTAGGTCAGCTTGAAATATCTTATCGTGTGTAAAAGTGACATTTTGTTTTTTCGCTAGTTGATCAATCAGCATAAAGCCAACGTTGTGTTTGGTTTCAAAATATTTATCTCCTGGATTTCCCAATCCCACAAGTATTTTTGTCATTTATTTTTCCTTTCAAAAGCCAAAAGGGTTGGAATTATTTTCCAACCTAATTGACATTATTTTTAATATTGATTAAACGTTAAAGCGGAATTCCATAATATCGCCATCTTGCACGACATATTCTTTTCCTTCTTCACGCAAGCGTCCAGCTTCTTTTACGGCTTTTTCAGATCCGTATTTCACTAAATCCTCATATGACATGGTTACTGCACGAATAAAGCCTTTTTCAAAGTCTGAGTGGATAATACCAGCTGCTTGAGGAGCCTTCATACCACGCTTAAAGGTCCAAGCGCGAACTTCTTTTTCACCAGCTGTGAAGTAAGTTCCAAGTCCAAGTAAGTTGTAAGCTGCACGAGTCAACTTGTCAACGCCTGATTCTGTCAACCCAAGTGCTTCAAGAAACTCTTGCTTGTCTTCTTCGTCTAACTCAGAAATTTCTTCCTCAGCACGCGCAGAAATAACGACTACTTCAGCATTTTCTGTTGCTGCGAATTCACGAATTTGTTTAACATAGTTGATAGAGTCAGGTTCTGAAACCACATCCTCGTCCACATTGGCAACATAGAGCACTGGTTTAGTCGTCAACAGGAAGAGACCTTTGACAACTTTTTGTTCTTCATCTGTAAACTCGATTGTACGAGCTGATTTTCCATCTTCAAGGACTGGTTTAATCTTTTGAAGAACATTAAATTCTGCTACAGATTCTTTATCTTTTTGCGTACGTGCCATCTTTTCTACACGCGCATAGCGTTTATTAACTGATTCTAAGTCAGCAAGAATCAACTCCAGGTTAATGGTATCAATATCTGCAAGTGGGTCTACAAAGGCATCTTCACGCCCTTGCTCACGCATGACATTTTCATCATCAAAAGCACGAACTACATGAACAATCGCATCTACTTCACGGATATTGGCCAAGAATTTATTCCCTAGTCCTTCTCCTTTTGAAGCTCCTTTTACAATCCCTGCGATATCTGTAAATTCAAATGTTGTTGGCACTGTCTTTTTAGGAGTAATCATTTCCGTCAATTTTTGTAGACGTTCATCTGGAACTTCTACCATTCCAACGTTTGGATCAATCGTCGCAAATGGGTAATTTGCTGCCTCTGCTCCTGCTTTTGTAATTGCATTAAATAGTGTTGATTTACCAACGTTTGGCAAACCAACGATACCTGCTGTTAAAGCCATATTTTCTCATTCTCCGTTTTCATTTCAATCCCTAATATTATAACACAAAAAGGGAAAACTTGCTAACCCTCTAACTAAGGCTTCTTAGTCAATAATTTTATTCATTTTTCGATCAAAATCATAGCGTCCCATCATGACAACATGGTCACAATTACTGCATTTTATTTTGATATCTGCTCCTACACGGGTAATTTCCCAACGATTAGCTTTTTTTCCTGTTGATTTGATTGTGCAAGCATGTGGTTTTTTCATTTCAACAAAATTTCCAACTTGATACATACTACTCTCCTTTTCTTTTTCGATTATATCATAAAAGAGGCGAGCCAGGCTCAACCTCTTTCACTTAATTTGTACGAACTGGTGTAATGAGCTGCATGAAGTCCTCATCAGTATCCGCTGGCACAAGTGTGAAGGGACGAACTGCAGAAATAAAGCTGATTGTAACCTTTTCGCTATTTAAAGCTTTAAGGGAATCAATCAAATAAGTTGGGTTGAAACTAATAGTCAAATCTTCACCAGTCACCTGATTAGTATCGATTTCTTCGTTTACTTTACCAACTTCTGGAGAGTGAACATGGGCGCTAACAATACCACCTTTAATTTCAAGCTTCACAGTACCATTTTGAGTCGCACTTGATAAAAGACGAGCACGTTCCATTGACTGGCGTAAGTTTACAACATCAAAAGTAATAGTAGTGTTAAAGTCTGTTGGAATCAAACGATCTGTATCAGGGTAGTTTCCTTCTAGGAGACGAGTATAGAAGCTAATATTTTCGCTTCTAAATAGAATTTGGTTATTGGCAAAGAAAATCTCTACAGTTTCAATATCATCTGTAAATACCGCTGAGAATTCGCGTAGAGAACGGCTAGGAATCACGACATCAAAATCATCACTATTTTTCTCAAGCGTTAATTTTTTCTGGCTTAGACGATGAGAGTCTGTTGCAACTGTTTTTAACTCTTTGTGTTGGCTCAATACAAAATGAACACCTGTTAAAATCGGACGACTTTCTTGTGTACTTGCAGCAAATGCTGTTTCATTGATAATTTTCTTGAGTAATTTTGTTTCAAGAATTAAAGGAGTGCTTGCTGAAATTTCTTGGATTCGTGGGTACTGTTCGCTATCTTTTCCTTTTAGGGTAATTTCTGATTTACCGCTGGTTAAAACAATTTGATTTTGTTCAATTTCTTTAAATCAAGAGTCACATCAGGTAGACTAGATACCACATTGATGAAGAAAGAAGCTTCAAGAAGGATCGAACCTAAAGAAGTAATTAACAAACCAGCATCTTCATTTTTTTGAGAAATAAAATTTTCAATTGAAATCTGACCATTTGAACCAATTAAAGTAACACCTTCATTGGTTACGTCAATTTTTACGGTTGATAAAATAGGAATAGCATTTTTAGAACTAATAGCTCTCTTAGTAGTATTTAATGCTTGTAGAAATAAGTTTTTATTAATTGAAAAATGAATCATGGATTCTCCTTTATTTATTTTTAGTATTAGAAGGATAATAGTAATAATAGAGTCTGTGAAATCTGTGGAAAACAGACTTAAAGCAAGTCATATCAAGATTTTTGGATTGTTTAAAAAATGTGGATAAAAAAGATAAAAATGCGAAAGTTATCCACAAGTTATTTAATTTTCTTTTTGATTGATTCGATTTCTAAACGTAAATTATCGTCTTCATCAATCAAAGATTTAATTTTTGCATGGGCATGAATGACTGTTGTATGGTCTTTTCCACCAAATTCCTTTCCAATTTTTGGAAGACTATTATCTGTTAGTTCTCTAGATAAATACATGGCTACTTGACGGGCTAAAACAATATTTTGAAGGCGTCTGCTTCCCTTCATTTCTTTGATACTGACACCATAAAAGTTACCAACTTCATTTTGGATTTTGTCAATTGGGATGACGAGCATTTGGCTAACATCTTGTTTGCGAGCTCTAATAGCTTCTGCAGCAATATCAATAGTGATATCCTTGATTTTTTTTTTACTCTGGCAATTAAAGTGATGTCGTTGATGGCTCCCTCAAGATCTCGAACATTTGAATCAAATTGCCCAGCTAGGTATTCTAGAGTATCACTTTGGAAATTGTAGCCTAAATGTTCCGTTTTACTTTGTAAAATGGCAATACGTGTTTCAAAGTCAGGAGGTGTGATAGTTTGGGTTAACCCCCAACTAAAGCGCGTGACAAGCCTTTCTTCGAGCCCTTCTAAATGTTTTGGACTACGATCACTCGTTAGGACAATCTGTTTTTGCTTGTCATGAAGGGCGTTAAAGGTATTGAAAAATTCTTCCTGAGTTGCGACTTTTTTTCCGCTGAGTGACTGGATATCATCGATTAACAAAAGATCAAGGCTACGGTATGTCTTTTTAAACTTTTCCATTTCCCCTAGTCTTAAGTGATCAAGAAAGTCATTAATAAAACTTTCAGCAGGTATATATTTGACACGTGCATTCGGAATATTTTTTAGAATTTCATTTCCAATAGCGTTTAATAAGTGAGTCTTACCAAGCCCAGGTCCTCCATAGATAAAGAGGGTTATAGGTCAGAGCCAAATCTTCAGAGACAGCTAAAGCGGCTGATACAGCCCAAACATTTCCATCCCCTTGGATAAAATTATCAAAGGTATACTTCTCTTTTAATCCAGTATCCGAATAAGGAATAGATGCCAACTTTGGACTATAGTCATAAAGAGTTGAATTGGTAGCTTCTTCAACTTGTGAGATAGTCGTATCTTGAGGTTTAGTGAAAATATAGTGGGGAGTAATCTCAGCATCATAAATTTCAAATCCAGCAACGACAATAATATCTTTTAGTTGTTTTTCCCAGACCATTTCCATTTCAGATCGTGGTAAAAATATAGTAGCAACATTTTCCTCTACCTTGATGAGTTCAGCTTGAATAGCATAGAAATCATACATGGATCGAGTCAGTCTTTCTTGCGCAAATTCTAAGATACGATTCCAAAATTGTTTTTCTTTCAATTCTTTCTCCTCCTTTACTATTTAAAAGTTTAATACTAGACCTATTTTACCATAGAGAGCAAGAATTTTCCACAAGCTGTGAAAAATAATCCACAATGTTACCAAGTTTTATCCACAGGTTGGGGATAAAACCAAAAACTATTGACTTTTTAAGCTTTTTATTGAAAAAAAATAGTGGATAACCTTGTGAGATAAAAAAATAAAAGAACAGCCTTATTTCAGGCTGTTGATAATTCTACTGTATTCTTCTTGATTTGAAAAAGAAATAATGATTTTTCCACTATCTTTTTTAGACAGTTTGATTTCTACATCTAATCCGAGTAGTTTTTTTAATTGTTCTTCCTCATTTTGTATGAAATGATTCGTTTTTTGAAGTTTCTTTTGTTTTTTCTCTGTCAGAAGAGCTTCTAACTTCCTTACAGAAATATCTTCCTCGATGATTCGTTGAAAGAAATAGTCTTGTTGTTCCTTATTCAAACCAACTAGCGAACGTGCATGTGCTTGTGATAGTTTGCCATTTTCTACTTCTGAGAGGATCTGTTCTGGCAAGGAAAGCAAGCGAATGGAGTTGCTGATGTAAGGACGAGACTTGCCCATTTTATCTGCAATTTCAGCATGGGTAAATCCTTTCTCTACGAGAGATTCATAGGCGCGTGCTTCTTCTATTGGATTTAAATTTTCTCTCTGTAAATTTTCAATGATGGACTGAACCATCATCTCTTGGTCTGAAAGCTGCTTAACAACAGCTGGGATAGACGTTAGACCTGCTAAAAGTGAAGCCCGATAGCGTCTCTCTCCTGCAAGGATTTCATAACCAATTACAGGAGATTGACGAACAATAATCGGTTGGATGACCCCATTTTCTTTAATAGACTGTGCTAGTTCATGTAATTTTTCTCTATCAAATTCTTTTCGGGGTTGATAGGGATTTTTTTGTATATCTGTGATAGAAATCATTTCAAATTTTTCCATGATTCTACACTAACACATCTTTTCTCTTATGTAAAGCTTTCTTTACATAGATGTCAATTAAGATTCTAAATCACCTGAACTCTTGTCAAGTTTGATAGATGTAGTTTCTTCTTTACCGTTACGATAGTAAGTTATTTTAATAGTATCTCCGATAGAATGATTGTAAAGAGCACTTTGTAAGTCTGTTGATGAAGCAATCTCTTTGTCATCTACTTTTGTAATAACATCATATTTTTCAAGGTGACCATTTGCAGGCATATTACTTTGCACAGAACGAACAACTACACCAGATGTTACATTACTTGGAATATTCAATCTTCTAATATCACTTGTATTAATATTTGAGAGATTGACCATTTGGATGCCCAAAGCTGGACGCGTCACTTTTCCGTTCTTTTCTAATTGTTCAATAATATTGATAGCATCATTTGCAGGGATTGCAAAACCAAGACCTTCTACAGAGGTTCCTCCATTTGTGGCAATTTTACTTGAGGTAATTCCGATAACCTGTCCTTGAATATTGATCAGTGGGCCACCAGAGTTACCTGGGTTAATAGCAGTATCAGTTTGGATGGCTTTGTAGAAATGGCTTGTCCATCTTCAGATTTTAAAGATACATTTCGATTAAGACTAGATACGATACCTTGAGTAACAGTATTTGCATATTCAGAACCTAACGGGCTACCGATGGCAATAGCAGTTTCTCCTACGGTTAACTTGCTAGAATCACCAAACTCAGCTACTGTTGTCACTTTTTCTGAAGAGATTTTGATGACAGCAATATCAGAGAAAGTGTCAGCTCCGACAATTTCTCCAGGTACTTTAGTTCCATCTGACAAACGAATATCTACTTTGCTGGCACCATTTATAACGTGATTGTTGGTGACAATGTAAGCTTCTTTGTCATTCTTTTTATAAATAACTCCAGATCCTTCACTAGAGATTTGTTGAGAATCTGTATCAGTCTCATCATTGCCAAATACGCTATTTTGTCTGTTTGCTGAATAAGTAATAACAGAAACAACGGCATCTTTTACTTTATTAACAGCCTGAGTTGTTGAATTTTCGTTCTTATAGGCAGTCTGTGTAATAGTACTATTGTTGTTAGAGGTACTTACAGTACTTTTTTGAGTTAGTTGAGCTATTGAAAAACCACCCAAGGCTCCACTAAAAAAGCTAATGACGATAACGACTAATAATTGAAACCCTTTTTTGTAAATGTTTTTAGATGTTTCATATTTGCCTCCATTTATTTGAAATTACTGAAAGTATAAACTGACTAGCTTAATTATAACTTAAACACAAAAGTTTTTCACAGATTGTGGATAACTTTCAAAAATCTGTGATTTTCTCGGCTAAAATTAACCTTTTATTTTGTGAATAAGATGTGAAAAAATAGAGAATATGTTAGAATAGAGTCATGAAAATTAAAGTTGTAACAGTTGGGAAACTGAAAGAGAAGTATTTAAAAGATGGTATTGCAGAGTATTCAAAACGAATTTCTCGATTTGCTAAGCTTGAAATGATTGAGCTAGCAGATGAAAAAACACCAGATAGGGCTAGTGAGTCAGAAAATCAAAAAATTTTAGAAATAGAGGGTCAGAGAATTTTATCAAAAGTTGGTGATCGTGATTTTGTTATTGTGTTAGCCATTGAGGGGAAAACACTTTCTTCAGAAGAATTTAGTAAGCAGTTAGAAGAAGCTTCTATAAAAGGATTTTCTACTCTTACCTTTATTATTGGAGGGAGTCTGGGGTTAGCACAGGATATAAAAAAGAGAGCAAATCTTTCTGTTAGTTTTGGCCGCTTAACCTTGCCCCATCAGTTAATAAGACTAGTCCTTGTTGAACAAATCTATCGGGCTTTTACAATTCAGCAGGGATCACCCTATCATAAATAGAAAATTGACTTTTAATTGAATTTTTGGTAGAATAATTGTGTTAGGTCTCATAGCTCAGCTGGATAGAGCATTCGCCTTCTAAGCGAACGGTCGCAGGTTCGAATCCTGCTGGGATCAATATAGTAGCAAAGCTGGGAATTTTCCCAGCTTTTTTCTTAAAAAAGTACACTTGGGGAGAAAAAAATGACAGTTGAGAGAATTTTATCTAAAACGAAATTCCATTTTGTATAATAGTTTTTGTAAGTTAGCTTACAAGAAAAAAATATTGAGGAGATTTTATTATGAAAAACACAGTTAAATTGGAACAGTTTGTAGCCTTGAAGGAAAAAGACTTACAAAAGATTAAAGGTGGGGAAATGAGAAGAATAGATAGAATGTTCATTAATTTTCTTAAAAGAAGATAAGGGAGTGTCAGAATGAATTTTTTCTTAGTAGTAGATTTTATATTATATTTTTTTATTATTAGTCACAGTTACAGTTTAATTTGCAAAGGTCAAATAAAAGCAAAGGAACTATACGTTTTTGGTGCTTATACATTACTAGTAGAAATAGTACTTAGCTTTCCCTTTTATCTTCTAAATTTAGATGGGTTAGGGATTGCAACATTTTTATATCCTTTGGGTTTATATTCCTATTTTCGATGGATTAAACAGTATGAGAGGGATAGAGGACTATTCCTAAGTTTACTACTATCTCTTTTATATGAGAGCACTCATACATTTCTGTCCGTAACTTTCTCCTCTATAACAGGAGACAATTTTGTTTTACAATATTATGACCCATTCTTTTTCGTTGTAACGGTGTTGACTTATGTTGTTGTCTTAAAAATCATTCATTATTTCCATTTGGAACTAGCCTATTTTGACAAGGACTACCTTTACCCTTTCTTGAAAAAAGTATTTTTTGCCTTACTATTGCTACATATAGTATCTTTCGTTTCAAATATGGTAAGTACGATTAAACATTTGAATAGTTTTGGAAGTATTTTATCATCTATTGTCTTTATTTCTCTCCTTTTGACCTTCTTTGCAATGAATTCGCATAAAGAACAAATGGAAAAAGAGATTGCTTTGAAGCAGAAGAAATTTGAACAGAAACATTTACAGAATTACACAGATGAAATTGTTGGCTTGTATAATGAAATCCGTGGTTTTCGACATGACTATGCTGGAATGCTTGTCAGTATGCAGATGGCAATTGACAGTGGTGATTTACAGGAAATTGACAGAATTTACAATGAAGTTTTGGTCAAAGCCAATCATAAACTGCGTTCAGATAAGTACACTTACTTTGATTTGAACAACATAGAAGATTCAGCTTTACGAAGTTTAGTTGCTCAGTCCATTGTCTATGCTCGAAATAATGGTGTAGAGTTTACACTGGAAGTAAAAGATATAATTACTAGACTACCAATAGACCTGCTGGATTTAGTTCGTATCATGAGTGTCTTATTGAACAATGCTGTCGAAGGATCGGCTGATAGCTATAAAGCAGATGGAAGTAGCAGTTATTAAGATGGAAACTGAAACAGTTATTGTGATTCAGAATTCATGTAAAATGACGATGACTCCTTCAGGAGATCTATTTGCGTTAGGATTCTCCACTAAGGGAAGAAACCGCGGAGTCGGCCTAAATAATGTGAAAGAACTACTAGATAAGTACAACAATATTATTTTAGAAACAGAGATGGAAGGCAGTACATTTAGACAAATTATTAGATTTAAGAGGGAATTTGAATGAAAGTTTTAATTTTAGAAGATGTTATTGAACATCAAGTGAGACTAGAGAGAATATTGGATGAAATTTCGAAAGAATCCAATATTCCAATATCATACAAGACAACGGGAAAAGTCCGTGAATTTGAAGAATACATTGAAAATGATGAAGTAAATCAGCTTTATTTCCTAGATATCGATATTCATGGAATTGAGAAAAAGGGATTTGAGGTTGCTCAGCTCATTCGTCATTACAATCCTTACGCTATTATCGTCTTTATCACCAGTCGATCAGAGTTTGCGACTCTGACCTATAAATACCAGGTATCAGCTCTAGATTTTGTTGATAAGGACATCAATGATGAGATGTTTAAGAAGAGAATTGAACAAAATATTTTCTACACGAAGAGCATGTTACTTGAAAATGAAGATGTGGTAGATTATTTTGACTACAATTACAAGGGAAATGATTTAAAAATTCCTTACCATGACATTCTGTATATTGAAACGACAGGTGTCTCTCATAAATTACGCATTATTGGTAAGAATTTTGCAAAAGAGTTCTATGGAACAATGACAGATATTCAGGAAAAGGACAAACATACTCAGCGATTTTATTCTCCTCATAAGTCATTTTTGGTAAATATAGGCAATATTAGAGAAATTGACCGAAAGAATCTAGAAGTTGTTTTCTATGAAGATCATCGCTGTCCTATTTCAAGGTTAAAAATTAGAAAATTAAAAGATATTCTAGAGAAAAAATCTAAAAAGTGATTGACAATTAGTAAGAAATTGATATAATGGTTATATCTGCTACAGATAGAAGGTCCGTTGGTCAAGGGGTTAAGACACCGCCTTTTCACGGCGGTAACACGGGTTCGAATCCCGTACGGACTATTTTATCCGCCATAGCTCAGTTGGTAGTAGCGCATGACTGTTAATCATGATGTCGTAGGTTCGAGTCCTACTGGCGGAGTATAGATAAAAGGGAACATAGTGTTGTTCCCTTTTTTGTATCAATTTGTATCACCAAGCATCTTCATAAGGAAGTCTGTTATTTCTTGAGGACTTTCTTTTTTTCCATGTGCAATCCAAGTTTGGCAGACACCAAAAAGTGCGTGAGTTAGATAGATGCTACTATATTCTAATTCAGTGGTATTGAGATTCAGTTGCATAAAGCGTTTTTGTAAATCTGTGCTGAGCATGATATGAAGTTTATTTCTTAAGAAATTTTGGATTTCTTTGGTACCATTTTCAGAAAGCAGAGCAGCCAGAAGTGGTTCTGACTCTAGATATTCAAATACTTCTAAAATAGCATCTCTTTTGTGCTGAGCATGTTTTTGAAAAATATATTCAAATGTATGAAATAGCTTGCTTTGATAGTGCTCAATCATATCATACTTATCCTTATAGTGAGTATAGAAGCTGGAACGACTAATTCCGGCTTTTTCTGCTAACTTGACAGTAGAAATTTGATCAAATGGCTGTTCCATCAGTAGTTGTACCATAGCATTTTCAATAGTTTGCTTTGTTTTTAAGCGTTTGTTACTTTCTTGCATACTTCCTCCTTGTAAACAAATTAGACTATATGTCTAAAAATAGATTTTTTTATCTTGTAATTTAGATTTTTTAATGTATAATCTATTATATCAAAATTTTAGACAATATGTTTAAAAAAGGAGAAACTATGTTTAAAGAATGGAAAGCAATTTTTAAAAAACCAACCTTTATTATTGTCATGATAGGAATTTCTCTTGTTCCAGCTCTGTACAATGTCATATTTTTGTCCTCAATGTGGGATCCATATGGGCAATTGTCTGATTTACCTGTGGCAGTTGTCAATAATGATAAAGAGGCTTCCTATAATGGTAATAGCATGTCTATAGGAAAAGACATGGTGTCCAATTTAAAAGAAAATAAAACTTTGGATTTTCATTTTGTAGATGAAGAAGAAGGTAAGAAGGGCTTAGAAAATGGTGATTACTATATGGTAGTGACTTTACCAAGTGATTTATCTGAAAAAGCAGCTTCTATTTTAACGGATCATCCAGAGCAAATGCAAATCAATTATCAGACTTCAAGTGGTCATAGTTTTATTGCTAGCAAGATGAGCGATTCTGCTATGACACAATTAAAGCAGAATGTTTCTACTAATGTAACCAAGACCTATACCAAAGCTTTATTTAACAAAATGATTGATTTAAAGGATGGTATGAATCAAGCAGCTTCAGGCAGTGAAAAATTAACTGATGGAGCGAATCAGTTAGTGGCAGGAAGTCAAACATTAACAACTAACCTAAACTCTTTAGCAGATTCAAGTTTAACATTTTCAAATGGAACGGAGCAGTTTACTAAAGGATTATCCTCATATGTCTCTGGTGTTGAACAACTTCATCTTGGCTTAGGGAATTTTAATAGTGGTTTAGTTACATATACTGGTGCAGTGAGTCAGTTATCTAGTCAATCAGCTACCCTTCGAATGGGTGTGGAGCAATTAAGTGAAGGGATTCAACAACTTTCTAGTAAGTTAGATGCTTCGTCTGGGCAAAAAGATCAAATTAATCAATTATCTTCTGGTCTGAATCAGTTAAATCAAGTTATTCAAAATATTGATGTTGGAGATACAAAACAGTTAGATTCTGTTTTATCAAGTATAGTATCTCTTTCTAATCAAATGCTAGTAAGTGCTCAGTCTGAAAAAGCAACTACATTAGCCAATATTCAATCAACAGCAGCTTATCAATCCTTGACAAGTGAGCAACAAGCTGAGATAAGTGCTTCTGTATCTCAAAATTCGACTGATAGTATTCAATCGGCTCAGTCAATTATAGCTTTAGTACAAGGTTTACAGGGAAGTTTAGAAAACTTACAAAATCAATCTTCTAATCTTTCGACGTTAAAAAATCAAGCTAATCAAGTATTACCGCGTGCTTCTACTTCTTTGACAGGATTGTCAAGTGGATTAACAGAGATACAAGGAGCTGTTACTAGTAAATTAGTTCCTGCCAGTCAGTCAATTGCATCAGGTGTAAACGCATATACTACAGGTGTTGATAAAGTTTCTCAGGGCGCAAGTCAACTAAGTGAAAAGAATTCCACCTTGACAGGTAGTTTGGATCAACTAGTTTCAGGCTCAACTACCTTGACACAAAAATCTTCTAACTTGACAGCAGGAGTTGGTCAATTAGTTGAAAAAACTCCAGAATTAGTGTCTGGTATTGAAAAATTATCAACTGGCTCTAACCAATTGAATCAAAATAGCCAAGAATTAATAGCAGGAGTTGATAAATTGCAGTTAGGATCGGGCCAATTAGCTGATAAATCCAGTCAGTTACTTTCAGGTGCTTCTCAATTAGAGAATGGAGCTAATAAATTGGCAGATGGAGCTGGGAAACTAGCAGAAGGTGGAACAAAGTTAACTTCCGGATTGGAAGGTCTACAGACAGGACTTGCTTCTTTAGGACAAGGATTGAGTAATGCTAGTGATCAACTCAAATCAGCATCTACGGAATCTAAAAATGCAGAGATTTTATCAAATCCTCTCAGTCTTTCTAAAACAGACAATGATCAAGTTCCTGTAAATGGAGTTGCAATGGCTCCTTATATGATATCAGTTGCTCTTTTTGTTGTAGCAATATCAACGAATATGATCTTTGCGAAGCTGCCTTCAGGACGTCATCCAGAGAGCCGTTGGGCTTGGTTGAAATCTAGAGCTGAAATAAATGGTATTATAGCTATTTTAGCAGGGATTTTGGTATATGGAGGAGTTCATCTTATTGGTCTAACTGCTAATCATGAAATGAGAACATTTATTCTCATCATCTTAACAAGTTTAGTATTCATGTCTATGGTGACTGCTTTAACAACGTGGAATAGCCGTATAGGAGCTTTCTTCTCTCTTATCTTGCTTTTATTACAGTTGGCATCAAGTGCCGGTACTTATCCACTTGCTTTGACAAATGATTTCTTTAGAGCTATTAATCCTTGGTTACCAATGAGTTATTCAGTTTCGGGATTACGACAAACAATCTCTATGACAGGAAATATTCATCATCAAGTCATTTTCCTTGCTGTGATACTAGCTCTATTTATTGGTTTAGGTATGCTAGCCCATCAATCTAAGAAAATGGAAGAAGATTAAAAAAATCGACCGCTTAACTGGTCGATTTTTTATGTCTTAGATGACTTTCGTTTGTGATTATAGATTCCAAATAGTAAGAGAGAAGTAAAGGAACAGATTGCTCCAACAACAAACCCATTAGGAATAAAGGAAAGTGTAATAGTTCCTTTTCCCTTAGGAACGTCAACTTTCATAAAACCAGTTTGAGCTTGTTTAATTTCTATTTTCTTACCATCTTGGTAGGCAGACCAGCCTTTGTCATAAGGAATGGTGAAGAAAATGGACGTATCTTGTTTAACATTATATCTAGCAAAGACCTTGTTTTTAGAAGTTGATACTGTTACAGGTTGCTCTTTAATTTTTTGAATGGCCTCAGTTAAAGTTTGGGGATCTAAACGATAGAAGGTAGGAGGTTCAAATGATACTTGTGAATTTCCAGGGAAACTAACATGAATATTGAAAGTTTTTTTCTCTTTAGTATATCCTAGATTAAAGAAGGAGAAGACATTATCAGTTGTAAAAGTTTTCTTTTCCCCATTTACAAGGATGTCAACCTTCTTTTGTTTGTCATTAGAAAAGTGAAGGTTTGTGAAAGAAAGATAAACTTGGCTGTTTTCTGGCACTTCAATTTGATACTGGATTGCTACATCTTCATTTGAAGAACTTGTAAGACTAATCAAATCATCAGTATTTTCAGTTTTTTTATAAGGTATTGGAGAAAAATAATTAAAATTGACGTTAGCAAGTTGATTTAAAAACGAGGCCTGATTATCCAAGGTATGTTCATTGAACTTGACATCATTGTAAACAGATTGACTAGCAAAGGCAATCGGAAGAGAGAATTGATTTTCATATAGGGCAAGATTATCTTTTTGATATACAACTTGGAAACCATACTTATCAATAGGGTTTTCTGAGATATTGTACTGAATTCCAAATAAACTATCAGCTAAAATGCTATTATTGGCATAACGGAGATTGAGATTGGTCCCAGAGGATTTAAACCCAAGTTTATCTAAAGTAGAGCTTGCTGAACGATTTCGAACAGAAGAAAATTGAGAGATTCCATTGTAATTGAATTTCATACTGTCATTTCCTGTCTGAGTCTCTAATTTCTCAGTACGAGTAAATTGATTTCTAATATATGTTGAGAAAGATTCCATAGCTGGGATATCTTGATTATAAGCACTTCGAGAAGCAAATCCCCATTCCTTAGCAATTCCGTCCATTTGAGATGAGGCATTTAAACTCATTTCAACCATTATAAATAAAGAGATTAGAATGGCAAATAGATTTACAGTGATAAACTTTTTAATAACTGCAAGGAGTAAAATAGAATAGACAACCAAAAATTCAAGAGTCAGTAGAATATTCAAATCTGTTAAAAAAGAATAATGCGATTTGAGATAGATGGTAGCTAAAAATCCTGTTACTGCAAGAAAAAGCGAAGATAAAAAATTCCATACTTTAAGTTCTTTCAGACGATTTAAGACTTCTGCTGCTGTGTAAATTAACAAGGTAGAAAAAATCCAAGCATAGCGATGTAAAAACATATTTGGAGTATGCATGCCTTGCCAAAATAAATCAAGCACTTCTATATAAAAGCTTGCAATTAGAAATGTAAAGAAAATTGCATAGATAAGTTTCACGTGAAACTTAATAGATTTCAGTGTAAAAAATAAAATGGTCAAAATAAAGGGAAGTAGTCCGACAAAAATCATTGGAATAGCCCCATACTTTGTTGTATCAAAGGAACCAATGAATTGCTTAGCAAAGAGATCAAGATACCAGCTACTTTCAGTTTGAAACTTTGTAACTTCAGTTAATTTTTCTCCATGTGTCTGTAAATCAAATAGAGTAGGAAGAGTCAGAATCAAACTAGCCATACCAGCTAAAAAGGATGTGACTATGAAATCAAGAACCGATGATTTTCGAGTCTTAAAGTCCCAAGAAATTTGGCAGAGATACCAGAAAATAAGAAACAATGCTGTCATATAGCCAAAATAATAATTTTGAATAAACAAAATTGACAGACTTGTAAAGTACAATAGGAATTTCTTTTCAGTGATAAGCAGGTATAAACCAGTTATAATTAAAGGAATTAAGATAAAAACATCTAGCCAAGTTTTTATCTCTAGTTGACTGACAGAGAAACTCATCAGAGCATAGGAAGTAGATAAAGCTAGTTTTAAAGGCTTAGGAATCGATTGAAATAATTTATTTAAACTAAAATAGGTTGACAGTCCAATCAATCCAAATTTTAAGAGAGTTGTCAGATAGACAGCATCTGGCATATTCGACAGATTAAAAAAGTAAACTAGAGGTGAAAGGAAACTTCCCAAGTAATAACTAGATAGGGCATAGAAATTTAATCCGAGGCCACTTGTAAAGGTGTAAAACAGACTACCATTTCCATGTAGGATATTTCGTAAAGCTACATCAAAAATAACGTATTGATGAAACCCATCTCCTAATAGTGGAGATGTATCGCTATTCCAGTAGATACCTTGAGATAGATATACTCCTGTCATAATGACTACGGGAATGATGAAAGAAACAAAATAGGTCCAATATGTTTTAAAAAATAATTTCATGTTACCTCATAAAATGTTAGAAAACTCAGCTGGTTAACCCAACTGAGTTTTGAATTTTTTTAGTCTTTCCAAAGTTCTTTAACTTTTGCTTGTACTTCTGCATTCTCTAGGAATTCATCGTAGGTTTCATCGATACGGTCAATGACGCCATTTTTAGATAAGACAATGATATGGTTGGCTAGAGTTTGAATAAACTCGTGGTCATGGCTGGCAAAGATGATTGATTCTTTAAAGTTTTTCAATCCATCATTCAAGCTTGAGATAGATTCCAAGTCCAAGTGATTGGTTGGATCATCAAGTACAAGGACATTTGATTTTAAGAGCATGAGTTTTGAAAGCATGACACGAACTTTTTCCCCCCCTGACAAGACGTTGACAGGTTTGTTAACCTCATCTCCAGAGAAGAGCATACGGCCGAGGAAGCCACGTAGGAAAGTATTGTCATCTTCTTCTTTACTTGCGAATTGACGCAACCAGTCAAGGATTGACTCTCCTCCTGCAAAATCTGCTGAGTTATCTTTTGGCAAGTAAGAACGGCTAGTAGTTACTCCCCACTTGACAGTTCCTTCATAGTCAATGTCTCCCATGATTGCACGAATCAAGGCAGTTGTTTGGATATCGTTTTGTCCGATAAGAGCTGTCTTATCACCTGGACGCAAGATAAAGCTAATGTTATCTAAAATAGTCTCACCATCAATCTTTACAGTTAGATTTTCTACTGTCAAGAGATCATTACCAATCTCACGTTCAGCTTTAAAGTTGATAAATGGATATTTACGACTAGATGGCACAATTTCTTCTAGCTCAATCTTATCAAGCATTTTCTTACGCGATGTTGCTTGTCTTGATTTAGAAGCATTGGCAGAGAAACGAGCAACGAATTCTTGCAATTGCTTAATTTTTTCTTCTGCTTTAGCATTACGGTCTGCTAGCAATTTAGCAGCGAGTTCAGAAGATTCCTTCCAGAAGTCATAGTTTCCGACATAGAGTTTGATTTTTCCAAAGTCAAGGTCGGCCATGTGAGTACATACTTTGTTCAAGAAGTGACGGTCGTGGGATACTACAATAACGGTGTTATCAAAATCAATCAAGAAGTCTTCTAACCAAGTAATCGATTGGATATCCAAACCGTTGGTTGGCTCGTCCAAAAGAAGAACATCTGGTTTACCAAAAAGTGCTTTGGCTAGGAGAACTTTTACTTTTTCACCGTTGGCCAATTCGCTCATGTTTTGATAGTGCAATTCTTCTGGAATGTTTAGGTTTTGAAGTAGTTGAGAGGCTTCACTCTCTGCTTCCCAACCTCCAAGCTCGGCAAAATCTCCTTCGAGTTCGGCAGCACGCACTCCATCCTCATCTGAGAAATCTTCCTTCATGTAGATGGCATCTTTCTCTTTCATGATGCTATAAAGTTTTTCATTTCCCATGATAACGACATCAATGGCACGTTCATCTTCATAGTCAAAGTGATTTTGACGAAGCACAGAGAGACGTTCATCTGGACCAAGAGAAATATGACCAGTAGTAGGTTCGATATCTCCAGCTAAAATTTTTAAAAAAGTTGATTTTCCGGCACCATTAGCACCAATTAATCCATAAGTATTTCCTTCTGTAAATTTGATATTGACATCATCAAAAAGTTTGCGATCACTAAAACGTAGTGAAACATCAGATACTGTAAGCAATATTTTTCTCCTATATGTGTAATATATTTATTCTACTAGAAAATACAGAAATATTCAAATTTTTATCTGTCAATTTTGTGTAAATCAGATTTACAACATCCTTTACACAGATCCGTAAATAGCAAGGTTGATTTATTTTAATAAATTGCGGCTATTTCATTAAAAAAATGCTATAATTGAAGGGACCATATCGAAGGAGAGTAAAATGACTAAACCCATTATTTTAACAGGAGACCGTCCAACAGGAAAATTGCATATTGGACATTATGTTGGCAGTCTCAAAAATCGAGTATTATTACAGGAAGAGGATAAGTATGATATGTTTGTGTTCTTGGCTGACCAACAAGCCTTGACAGATCATGCTAAAGACCCTCAAACAATTGTAGAGTCCATCGGAAATGTTGCTTTGGATTATCTTGCAGTTGGATTGGATCCAAGTAAATCAACAATCTTTATTCAAAGTCAGATTCCAGAGTTGGCTGAGTTGTCTATGTATTATATGAATCTAGTTTCATTAGCTCGTTTGGAACGAAATCCGACAGTAAAAACAGAGATTGCTCAGAAAGGCTTTGGAGAAAGTATTCCGACAGGATTCTTGGTCTATCCAATTGCTCAAGCAGCTGACATCACAGCTTTTAAGGCTAATTATGTTCCTGTTGGGACAGATCAGAAACCAATGATTGAGCAAACTCGTGAAATTGTTCGTTCGTTTAACAATGCATATAACTGTGATGTCTTGGTAGAGCCGGAAGGTATTTATCCAGAAAATGAGAGAGCAGGGCGTTTGCCTGGTTTAGATGGAAATGCTAAAATGTCTAAATCACTCAATAACGGTATTTATTTAGCTGATGATACGGATACTTTGCGTAAAAAAGTGATGAGTATGTATACAGATCCAGATCATATCCGCGTTGAGGATCCAGGTAAAATTGAAGGAAATATGGTTTTCCATTATCTAGATGTTTTTGGTCGTCCAGAAGATGCTCAAGAAATTGCTGACATGAAAGAACATTATCAACGAGGTGGTCTTGGTGATGTGAAGACCAAGCGTTATCTACTTGAAATATTAGAACGTGAACTTGGTCCTATTCGTGAGCGCCGTATCGAATTTGCTAAGGATATGGGAGAAGTTTATAATATGCTTCAAAAAGGTAGTGAAAGAGCGCGTGAAGTTGCAGGTCAAACCCTATCTGATGTTAAAGGAGCAATGGGACTTCATTACTTTAACTAAGTTTATTTTACAAGAAACTATCATTTCTATCTCGAAGAAAAGATAGTTTTTTATTTAACCCTGTATCATTTGACAAATTTTTATAGAATGGTATGATAGATACAATATAAAAAGAGTCAAGCTCAAAAAGAAAGAAAAGAGGAAACTTCGAATGTCTAATTGGGACACTAAATTTTTGAAAAAAGGTTTTACCTTTGATGATGTATTGCTTATTCCAGCTGAAAGTCATGTGTTGCCTAACGATGCAGATTTAACAACTAAATTGGCAGATAATTTGACTTTAAATATCCCAATTATTACCGCTGCTATGGACACAGTTACAGAGAGTCAAATGGCCATTGCTATTGCTCGTGCAGGCGGTCTCGGAGTTATCCATAAAAACATGTCAATTGCTCAACAAGCAGAAGAGGTTCGTAAGGTAAAACGTTCTGAAAATGGAGTTATTATTGATCCGTTCTTCTTGACGCCTGAACATACAATTGCTGAAGCTGACGAGCTTATGGGACGTTACCGTATCAGTGGTGTTCCAGTTGTTGAAACACTTGAAAATCGTAAATTAGTTGGTATTTTGACAAACCGAGATCTTCGTTTTATTTCAGATTACAATCAACCAATCTCAAACCATATGACCAGTGAAAATCTTGTTACTGCTCCTGTGGGTACAGATCTTGCAACAGCTGAGAGTATTCTTCAAGAACACCGTATTGAAAAGCTTCCTTTGGTAGATGAAGAAGGTCGTCTTTCTGGTTTGATTACTATCAAAGATATTGAAAGTTATTGAGTTTCCAAATGCCGCTAAAGATGAGTTTGGTCGTCTACTAGTTGCAGGTGCAGTAGGTGTTACTTCAGATACATTTGAACGTGCAGAGGCTCTTTTTGAAGCAGGAGCGGATGCGATTGTTATTGATACTGCACATGGTCATTCTGCAGGTGTCTTGCGTAAAATTGCTGAGATTCGTGCTCACTTCCCAGATCGTACTTTGATTGCTGGAAATATTGCTACTGCTGAGGGAGCGCGCGCACTTTACGAAGCAGGTGTGGACGTTGTCAAGGTTGGGATTGGACCAGGTTCAATCTGTACTACTCGTGTGATTGCTGGTGTCGGTGTTCCGCAAGTAACAGCTATCTACGATGCTGCAGCTGTTGCGCGTGAATATGGTAAAACGATCATTGCTGACGGTGGAATCAAGTATTCTGGAGATATTGTAAAAGCCCTTGCTGCAGGTGGAAATGCAGTTATGCTTGGATCAATGTTTGCTGGAACTGATGAAGCTCCAGGCGAAACTGAAATCTTCCAAGGACGTAAGTTTAAGACTTACCGTGGTATGGGATCAATCGCTGCTATGAAGAAAGGTTCAAGCGATCGTTACTTCCAAGGTTCTGTCAATGAAGCAAACAAACTTGTTCCAGAAGGAATTGAAGGTCGTGTTGCTTATAAAGGTGCGGCAGCTGATATTGTCTTCCAAATGATCGGAGGTATTCGCTCTGGTATGGGTTACTGTGGTGCAGCTAACCTTAAAGAACTACACGATAATGCTCAATTTATTGAAATGTCTGGTGCTGGTTTGAAAGAGAGCCATCCTCATGATGTACAAATTACTAATGAAGCACCAAATTATTCTATGTAAAAAACAATGAAAAGAACTCCCGTGGGAACAGGAGTTCTTTTACAATGTTGTCAAGTTTTGTTTACAATAACTTTACCACCCTGAATAGTGAAGATACTTAGATTTTCTGGTAGATTTTGAAGATGGTCTAAGCTTGTTGTTGTGATAAAGGTTTGGATTGAATGAGAAATCGTTTCTAATAATTTTAGTTGCCTAGTGTTGTCAAGCTCGCTCATAACATCGTCAAGTAGTAATATTGGAGATTCCATAGTAATACTTTCCATTAATTCAATTTCTGCTAATTTTATCGAGAGGACGAGACTACGATGTTGACCTTGACTTCCAAAATTAGCATCCATCCCATTTATATAAAAAGAAATGTCATCTCGATGAGGACCGACACCAGTATTCTTTTTAAATAAATCTCTGGACCTACTTTTTTCTAAAGCAATTTTGAAAGATTCTGATAAGTCTTCTTTGTCAGTTAGCTTGACAGAAGATTGATAGGATATTGACAGCTCTTCAATCTGATTAGAAAGTTCAAAATGTTTCTTACGGCCAAAATGTTCTAGTTTTTTTATGAAATCTAAGCGGTGATTCATTACACGACATCCATAATCAACTAGCTGTTCATCTAACACTGAAAGGAAGGTTTCATCTATTGTTTGAGTTGATTTTAGGTAAGTGTTTCTTTGCTTTAGGATGTGGTTATAATTGGTTAAGTCAGATAAATAAATTGGCTTGATTTGTCCAAGTTCCATATCAATGAATTTTCGTCGAACCGAAGGTGCTCCTTTAATTAGTTGTAGATCTTCAGGAGCAAATAAGACAACATTCATGTGTCCTACATAATCTGAAAGGCGTGCCTGTTTTAAGTGATTAACTTTTGTTACACGGCCTTTTTGTGTTAGTTTGATTTCGAGAGGAACGGATCCCGTTTTTTTCTGAACAAGACCTGAAAGATGAAGTTGTTCCTCATCAAAATGAATGAGATTTTTATCTGTTCGAGTTCGATGACTACGGGTTAAGGATAAAAAATAGATAGCCTCTAACATATTTGTTTTACCTTGAGCATTACGTCCTAAAAAGACATTCAATTTAGGATTAAAGTCTATTTTCGTCTCTTTATAATTACGAAAAGTTTTGAGAGATATGTGTTGTAGCCACATGATTATCTACCAGGGAATCGTGGAGCTTGTTTGCTTTTTGGTGATGAAGTAGGTTTAGAGTTGTCTTTTTTTACTCCCTTATTCATCTCTTTAACAAGCTTAGCAATTCGTTCTTTTTCAACTTTATCAGCTTGGTATTCCTCTTGCTCCTCAGAAGTAGGTTGTGTCAACAAGATGTCAATATTCATGTCAGGGATGTCAACTTTATCACCAATACGAAGTTTTTTACCACGACGATTCTCTAATTCCCCATTAAAGTAAACAGAATGTTCAGAGAGAAATGATTTGATAGCTCCTCCGCTATGTGTAATTCCAAGTTCTTTGAATAGTGCTTGGAGGGTAATAAATTCTTCAAATAATTTGTATTCCATAATTCACCTCAATCTTTGGTATTATACCATATTTTCCTAAAAATAGTGAGAGAAATTGGGAAAATGTAAGCGATTTTTATTTCAAAAGTGTTACAGGGAACAAGAAAATTTCAGGTTTTCGTGATATAATAGAAGTCTGTATATAAGGAGGTAAATCATGGAGTTAGTGCATGGAATTTCAACACATTTTATCCAATCAAAAAAGTTTAAAACGAACAAAATCACCGTGCGTTTTACCGCTCCATTATCCCTTGATACGATTGCAGGTCGCATGTTGAGTGCGAGTATGCTAGAGACTGCTAATCAGGTGTATCCCACTTCTCAAAATTTGAGAAGACACTTGGCCAGTCTATACGGTACAGATATGTCAACTAATTGTTTCAGAAGAGGGCAAAGTCACATTGTAGAATTGACATTTACCTATGTTCGTGATGAGTTTTTAAGTAGGAAAAATGTTCTAACTTCACAGGTTTTGGAACTTGTAAAAGAAACTCTTTTTTCACCTGTAGTAGTTGATAATGGGTTTGAATCGGCCTTATTTGAAATTGAGAAAAAACAATTGCTAGCAAGTTTAGCAGCTGATATGGATGATTCTTTTTATTTTTCACATAAAGAATTAGATAAATTATTTTTTCATGATGAACGTCTCAAATTGGAATATAGTGATTTACGAAATCGTATTTTAGCTGAAACTCCACAAAGTTCTTATTCTTGTTTCCAAGAATTTTTGGCCAATGATCGAATCGATTTCTTTTTCCTAGGTGATTTTAATGAGGTTGAAATTCAAAATGTATTAGAATCATTTGGCTTTAAAGGTCGAAAAGGAGATGTGAAGATTCAGTATTGTCAATCTTATTCCAATATCCTTCAGGAAGGTATGGTTCGGAAAAATGTGGGACAATCCATTTTAGAGTTGGGCTATCATTGCTCTGTTGAATATGGTGATGAGCAACATTTACCCATGATTGTAATGAATGGTTTACTTGGTGGATTTGCTCATTCTAAACTATTTACAAATGTCCGTGAAAATGCTGGATTAGCTTATACTATTTCAAGTCAGCTCGATTTATTTAGTGGATTCTTGAGGATGTATGCTGGTATCGATCGAGAAAATCGGAACCAGGCTCGTAAAATGATGAATAATCAACTGCTTGATTTAAAAAAAGGATATTTTACAGAGATTGAGTTAGAGCAGACCAAAGAAATGATTCGTCGGTCTTTATTACTTTCTCAAGATAATCAAGGTTCATTGATTGAACGTGCTTATCAAAATGCCTTACTTGGAAAATCTTCAGCAGACTTTAAAGGTTGGATTGCAAAACTCGAGCAAGTTGACAAAGATGCTATTTGTAGAGTAGCTAATAATGTGAAACTACAAGCGATTTACTTTATGGAAGGAATAGAATGACAAAGGTTATTTTTGAAGAAAAATACTATCCAGCTGTAAAAGAAATGGTTTATCGAACCCGTTTATCAAATGGATTGACAGTTGCTCTTTTGCCTAAAAAGGAATTTAAAGAGGTTTATGGGAGTGTAACTGTACAGTTTGGTTCGGTAGATACGCTTGTCACAGAAGTTGATGGAGATGTAAAACAATATCCTGCAGGAATTGCTCATTTTCTTGAACATAAATTATTTGAAAGAGAAGATTCTAGCGATTTGATGTCGGCTTTTACGAGTCTAGGTGCAGATAGTAATGCCTTTACAAGCTTTACAAAAACAAGTTATCTTTTTTCAGCAACGGATCATTTTTTGGACAATTTAGACTTACTTGATGAATTGGTAACATCAGCACACTTTACTGAAGATTCCATTTTAAGAGAGCAGGATATTATACAGCAAGAACGAGAAATGTATCAGGATGATCCAGATTCGTGTTTATTCTTTTCAACTTTAGCGAATTTGTATCCTGGTACACCTTTAGCAACTGACATAGTTGGAAGTGAGGAGTCCATTTCCCAAATCAATCTAACTAATTTGCAAGAGAATTTTACAAGGTTTTACAAACCTGTAAACATGTCTCTGTTTTTAGTTGGTAATTTTGATGTGGAGCTAGTTCAGGGATACTTTGAAAGAAAAGAACGGAAAGATTTAGATGTTCAGGAAGTAGTAAGAGAAAAATTTGTTTTACAGGCTGTAAAGCAAACAGACAGTATGAGAATGGAAGTATCTTCTCCCAAACTAGCGATTGGGATTAGAGGTAAGCGAGAAGTTGCTGAGGCGGATTGCTATCGACATCATATTTTATTAAAATTATTGTTTGCAATGATGTTTGGTTGGACTTCGGATCGTTTTCAAAAATTATATGAATCAGGTAAAATTGACGCATCCTTATCTCTTGAAATTGAAGTAACAAGTCGCTTTCATTTTGTCATGTTGACAATGGATACAAAAGAGCCAGTTGCTTTATCTCATCAGTTTAGGAAGGCTATTCGTAATTTTGCAAAGGATTTAGATATTACAGAGGATCATTTGGATACTATCAAAAGAGAGATGTTTGGAGAATTTTTCAGTAGCATGAACTCTCTTGAATTTATTGCAACGCAATATGATACTTATGGACAAGGTGAGACAATCTTTGATTTGCCGAAGATTTTACAGGAAATCACTTTAGAGGATGTCCTTGATGCTGGACATCATTTAATAGATGATGGTGATATAGTTGATTTTACAATATTCCCATCGTAGTAACCTATCATAATTGATACTAGAAAGAAGGAATGACAAGTATGAGGAAAAAAAAACAATTGGTGAGGTTTTACGTTTAGCTAGAACCAACCAAGGGTTGACTTTAGAAGAATTACATAAAAAAACAGAAATTCAGTTGGATATGTTGGAGGCAATGGAAGCTGATGATTTTGATCAACTTCCTAGTCCATTTTATACTCGTTCTTTTTTGAGAAAGTATGCGTGGGCAGTTGAGCTAGATGAGCGAATTGTCTTGGATGCTTATGATTTTGGGACCATGATTACTTATGAGGAAGTAGATGTTGATGAAGACGAGTTGACAGGCAGGAGACGTTCCAGTAAGAAAAATAAGGCATCATTTTTACCTTTATTTTATTTTATACTCTTTGCACTATCGATTGTTATTTTTGTGACCTATTATGTTTGGAATTATCTCCAGACTCAGCCGGAGCGTTTATCTGCCTCTAGTTATAGTGTAGTTCAAGCAACAAGCTCAACTAGTTCTGTAACTTCATCTTCAAGTAATAGTTCATCAAGTAGCTCTTCGAATATTGAACCAACTATAAGTGTATCAGGTGAGGGAAATCGAGTAGAAATCGCTTATAAAACAAGTAAGGAAACTGCAAAATTGCAATTATCGGTTTCAGATGCTAGAAGTTGGGTTAGTGTTTCAGAAAGTGAGCTTGAGGGTGGTGTGACCTTATCACCGGATAATAAAAGTGCGGAAACAACAGTTTCAACAAAAATCCTGTCACCATTACTTTAGGTGTTGTCAAAGGTGTTGCCTTAACAGTAGATAATCAGACTGTTGATTTATCGAAATTAACAGCTCAGACTGGACAAATCACTGTAACCTTTACTAAAAATTAAGGAAAAACGAATGAAAAAAGAACAAATTCCAAATCTCTTAACAATAGGTCGAATTCTCTTTATACCTATTTTTATCTTTATTTTAACGATAGGAAATTCGATAGAGAGTCATATAGTGGCAGCTATTATCTTTGCTGTTGCCAGTATTACAGATTATTTAGATGGATATTTAGCTCGTAAATGGAGTGTGGTTAGCAACTTTGGGAAGTTTGCGGATCCAATGGCGGATAAGTTGCTAGTTATGTCGGCTTTTATTATGCTGATTGAGTTAGGTATGGCTCCAGCTTGGATTGTTGCAGTGATTATCTGTCGTGAGTTGGCTGTGACAGGTTTAAGGCTTTTATTGGTTGAAACTGGTGGAAGAGTTTTAGCAGCAGCAATGCCTGGAAAAATTAAAACTTTCAGTCAGATGTTTGCCATTATTTTCTTGCTATTACATTGGAATTTGCTTGGTCAAGTTCTACTTTATGTAGCCTTGTTTTTCACTATCTACTCTGGCTATGATTATTTCAAGGGTAGTGCCTATGTATTTAAAGGGACATTTGGTTCGAAATGAAATCAATAATTGATGTAAAAAATCTTTCTTTTCGTTATAAGGAAAGTCAGGAATACTATGATGTGAAGGATATTACGTTTCACGTGAAACGTGGAGAATGGCTTTCGATTGTAGGGCATAATGGTAGTGGTAAATCAACGACGGTTCGCTTAATTGATGGCTTACTGGAAGCAGAATCCGGAGAGATTGTAATTGATGGGCAACGTTTGACTGAGGAAAATGTTTGGAATATACGTCGTCAAATCGGTATGGTTTTTCAAAATCCAGACAATCAATTTGTTGGAGCGACTGTTGAAGATGATGTTGCCTTTGGTTTGGAAAATCAGGGACTTTCTCGTCAAGAAATGAAAAAGAGAGTGGAAGAAGCTCTGGATTTGGTTGGCATGTTGGACTTTAAAAAGAGAGAGCCGGCACGTCTATCAGGTGGCCAAAAGCAACGTGTGGCCATTGCAGGTGTTGTAGCCCTAAGACCAGCTATTCTAATCCTGGATGAGGCAACGAGTATGTTGGATCCTGAGGGCCGTAGAGAACTGATTGAGACAGTAAAAGAAATTCGGAAAGACTATGATATGACGGTCATTTCCATCACACATGATTTGGAAGAAGTTGCCATGAGTGATCGTGTATTGGTCATGAAAAAAGGGGAAATTGAATCAACTAGTAGTCCAAGAGAACTTTTCTCTCGAAATGATTTAGATCAAATTGGATTAGATGATCCTTTTGCTAATCAATTAAAAAAATCTTTGAGCCAGAATGGCTATGATTTGCCTGAAAATTATTTGACAGAAAGTGAGCTAGAGGATAAGCTATGGGAATTGCTCTAGAAAATGTGAGTTTTACATATCAAGAAGGGACTCCCTTAGCTTCAACAGCTTTGTCAGATGTTTCTTTTACGATTGAAGATGGTTCTTATACGGCTTTAATTGGGCATACAGGTAGTGGTAAATCAACTATTTTACAACTATTAAATGGTTTATTGGTGCCAAGTCAAGGGAGTGTGAGAGTTTTTGATACCTTAATCACCTCGACTTCTAAAAATAAAGATATTCGTCAAATTAGAAAACAGGTTGGCTTGGTATTTCAGTTTGCTGAAAATCAGATTTTTGAAGAAACGGTTTTGAAAGACGTTGCTTTTGGACCGCAAAATTTTGGAGTTTCTGAAGAAGATGCGGAGCAGATTGCGCGTGAGAAACTGGCTCTGGTTGGAATTGATGAATCACTTTTTAATCGTAGCCCGTTTGAGCTGTCAGGTGGACAAATGAGACGTGTTGCCATTGCAGGTATACTTGCCATGGAACCAGCTATATTAGTCTTAGATGAGCCTACGGCAGGTCTAGATCCTTTAGGGAGAAAAGAGTTGATGACCCTGTTCAAAAAACTCCACCAGTCAGGGATGACCATCGTCTTGGTAACGCATTTGATGGATGATGTTGCCGAATATGCGAACCAAGTCTATGTGATGGAAAGGGATGTTTAGTTAAGGGTGGTAAACCAAGTGATGTCTTTCAAGATGTTGTCTTTATGGAAGAAGTGCAGTTGGGAGTACCTAAAATTACAGCCTTTTGTAAACGATTGGCTGATAGAGGTGTGTCATTTAAACGATTACCGATTAAGATAGAGGAGTTCAAGGAGTCGCTAAATGGATAGTATGATTTTGGGGCGTTATATCCCAGGGGATTCGATTGTTCACCGGTTGGATCCACGTAGCAAATTACTGGCTATGATGCTACTGATTTTAATCGTTTTTTGGGCTAATAATCCCTTGACGAATTTAATTCTTTTTATAGCGACAGGGATCTTTATTGCCTTGTCAGGAGTATCTCTTTCATTTTTTATTCAGGGCTTGAAGTCTATGTTTTTCTTGATTGCCTTCACAACTATTTTTCAATTGTTTTTCATTTCTAATGGGAATGTTTTATTTGAGTTTTCGTTTGTGAGAATCACGGATTATGCTTTGCAACAAGCTGGAATTATTTTTTGTCGCTTTGTATTGATTATTTTCTTTTCAACTTTGTTAACCTTAACGACTATGCCCTTAAGTTTGGCATCAGCTGTCGAAGTTTTGTTAGCACCTTTAAAGCGTGTGAAAGTTCCAGTTCATGAAATTGGCTTAATGCTGTCCATGAGTTTGCGCTTTGTCCCAACCTTGATGGATGATACGACGCGGATTATGAATGCACAGAAAGCGCGTGGAGTGGATTTTGGTGAAGGAAGCATCGTTCAAAAAGTAAAGGCGATGATTCCCATTTTGATTCCTCTTTTTGCGACAAGTTTAAAACGTGCAGATTCCTTGGCTATCGCCATGGAAGCGCGTGGTTATCAGGGTGGAAAAGGCAGAAGTCAATACAGACAATTGAAATGGACTCGAAAGGATACGCTGACCATTCTTGTTGTTCTCGTACTTGGTTGTTGTTTATTTTTCTTAAAATCTTAGTAGCATTTAAAGAATTGATTAAAAGTTACTGTAACAGTTTTTGATATAAAGGTAGGGATATGAACCGTTTTAAAAAATCAAAATATGTCATTATTGTTTTTGTCACTGTTCTGCTTGTGTCAGCTCTTTTAGCGACGACTTATTCAAGTACAATTGTGACAAAATTAGGAGATGGAATCTCATTGGTTGACAGAGTTGTACAAAAACCTTTTCAATGGTTTGATTCTGTCAAATCAGATTTAGCTCATTTGACACGAACATATAATGAAATGAAAGTTTGAAGAAACAGATTTACCAATTAGAAGTTAAATCAAATGAGGCGGAAAGTTTAAAGACGGAAAATGAACAATTACGCCAATTACTTGATATGAAGTCCAAGTTGCAAGTAACAAAGACTTTAGCAGCGGATGTTATTATGCGTTCTCCAGTATCTTGGAAACAGGAATTGACCTTAGATGCAGGCAAATCAAAAGGAGCTTCTGAGAACATGTTAGCTATTGCAAATGGTGGCTTGATTGGGAGCGTTTCAAAAGTAGAGGAGAACTCTACTATGGTCAACCTTCTGACAAATACGGAAAATGCTGATAAGATTTCTGTTAAAATTCAACATGGTTCTGCTACAATTTATGGGATTATTGTTGGCTATGACAAGGAAAATGACGTTCTCAAAATTAGTCAATTAAATAGTAATAGCGATATTAGTGCAGGCGATAAGGTGACAACGGGTGGATTAGGAAACTTTAATGTTGCTGATATTCCTGTTGGTGAAGTGGTTGCCACAACGCATAGTACGGACTATTTGACACGAGAAGTAACTGTTAAATTGAGTGCAGATACTCATAATGTGTATGTGATAGAATTAGTGGGGAATTCATAATGAGACAGCTGAAGCGGGTTGGAGTGTTTTTATTGCTTCCTTTCTTTGTTCTAATTGATGCCCATATTAACCAGCTTTTGGGATCATTCTTTCCCCATGTGCAGTTAGCTAGTCATTTTCTATTTTTGTTTCTCTTATTTGAGACGATTGAAGTATCAGAGTATTTCTATTTAGCCTATTGTTTTGTAGTGGGTTTGGTTTATGACATCTACTTTTTCCACTTGATAGGAATTGCGACTCTGTTGTTCGTCTTGTTGGGGGTATTTCTCCATAAATTTAATAGTGTTATTTTATTGAATCGTTGGACGAGAATGTTGGCAATTATTGTCATGACTTTTCTATTTGAGATGGGGGCATATATACTTGCAATAGTGGTAGGTTTAACTGTGGATAGTATGTCTTTGTTTATAGTCTACAGTTTAGTACCATCAATGATTTTAAATCTTATATGGATGATTGTTTTTCAGTTTATTTTTGAAAAATTTTATCTATGAGAAGAAATACAAATGTAATAAAGGCGTAATATTTATTATGTCTTTTTTTGGTATACTAGTATTGTCTTAAATAGAAGGAGTATCTACGTAATATGAAGAAAAAAATCTTAGCGTCACTTTTACTAAGTACAGTAATGGTTTCTCAAGTTGCTGTTTTAACAACTGCGCATGCAGAAACTACTGATGACAAAATTGCTGCTCAAGATAATAAAATTAGTAATTTAACAGCACAACAACAAGAAGCTCAAAAACAAGTTGATCAAATTCAGGAGCAAGTATCTTCTATTCAAACAGAGCAATCAAACTTGCAATCTGAAAATGATAGACTACAAGCAGAATCTAAAAAGCTTGAGGGTGAAATTACAGAACTTTCTAAGAATATTGTATCTCGTAATGATTCATTGCAAAAACAAGCTCGTAGTGCTCAAACAAATGGAGCTGCAACAAGCTACATAAATACAATTGTAAACTCAAAATCGATTACAGAAGCTATTTCACGTGTAGCTGCAATGAGTGAAATCGTATCTGCAAACAATAAGATGTTGGAACAACAAAAAGCAGATAAAAAAGCTATTTCTGAAAAACAAGTAGCAAATAATGATGCAATTAATACAGTTATTGCAAATCAACAAAAATTAGCTGATGATGCTCAAACATTAACTACAAAACAAGCTGAATTGAAAGCTGCAGAATTGAATCTTGCTGCTGAAAAGGCTACAGCAGAGGATGAAAAAGCAAGTTTACTTGAGAAAAAAGCTGCAGCGGAAGCAGAAGCTAAAGCAGCAGCAGCAGCAGAAGCTGCTTATAAAGCTAAACAAGCAAGTCAAGAACAAACAGTTGTTGCTTCTGGGAATACAACTTTTACAGCAGAAGTTCAAGCAGTCTCTGAATCATATTCAAGCTATACTCCTGCACTAGTGAAACATCATCCAACATATAGCACAAATGCGTCAAGTTATCCAACTGGTGAGTGTACATGGGGAGCTAAGACATTGGCACCTTGGGCTGGAGACTACTGGGGTAATGGAGCACAGTGGGCTACAAGTGCAGCTGCAGCAGGATTCCGTACAGGATCTACACCTCAAGTTGGTGCGATTGCATGTTGGAATGATGGTGGCTATGGACACGTAGCCGTAGTTACAGCGGTTTCATCATCAACAAGTATCCAAGTTTCTGAATCAAACTATGGTGGAAACCGTACAATCGGAAATAAACGTGGATGGTTCAATCCTACTACAACTTCAGAAGGTTTTGTAACATATATCTATCCAAACTAATGAATGAAACGAAGAGGCTCTATTCGAGTCTCTTTTATGATGATTTATGTAGTGAACTATAGTTAACTTACTTTAAAAATCTACTAAAAATAGCTTGAAAAATATTGGAAAAGTATGGTAGAATGAAACTTGTCGTGTGAACGATAATACTCATTCTTGATGAATTGTGAAGCAGTTGCCCTTGGGTCGTTTTGCGAGTTGAAGTCAAGAAGAGGAAAAAAACAAAAAGGAGAAATACTCATGGCAGTAATTTCAATGAAACAACTTCTTGAGGCTGGTGTACACTTTGGTCACCAAACTCGTCGCTGGAACCCTAAGATGGCTAAATACATCTTTACAGAACGTAACGGAATCCACGTTATCGACTTGCAACAAACTGTAAAATACGCTGACCAAGCATATGACTTCATGCGTGATGCAGCAGCTAACGATGCGGTTGTATTGTTCGTTGGTACTAAGAAACAAGCAGCTGATGCGATTGCTGAAGAAGCAGTACGTTCAGGTCAATACTTCATCAACCACCGTTGGTTGGGTGGAACTCTTACAAACTGGGGAACAATCCAAAAACGTATCGCTCGTTTGAAAGAAATCAAACGTATGGAAGAAGATGGAACTTTTGAAGTTCTTCCTAAGAAAGAAGTTGCACTTCTTAACAAACAACGTGCACGTCTTGAAAAATTCTTGGGTGGTATCGAAGATATGCCTCGTATCCCAGACGTAATGTACGTAGTTGACCCACATAAAGAGCAAATCGCAGTTAAAGAGGCTAAAAAATTGGGAATTCCAGTTGTAGCGATGGTTGACACAAACACAGATCCAGATGATATCGATGTAATCATCCCAGCTAACGATGATGCTATCCGCGCTGTTAAATTGATTACAGCTAAATTGGCTGACGCTATCATCGAAGGACGTCAAGGTGAAGATGCAGTAGCAGTTGAAGCAGAATTTGTAGCTTCAGAAACTCAAGCAGATTCAATTGAAGAAATCGTTGAAGTTGTAGAAGGCGACAACGCTTAATTAATATAAATAGTAATTACCTAGGAGGGCGGGGCTTAGCCCAGCTCTCCTATTTTTAAAAAATATAGGAGAATCAAAATGGCAGAAATTACAGCTAAACTTGTAAAAGAGTTGCGTGAAAAATCTGGTGCTGGTGTTATGGACGCTAAAAAAGCGCTTGTAGAAACAGACGGTGACATCGAAAAAGCGATTGAATTGCTTCGTGAAAAAGGTATGGCTAAGGCAGCTAAGAAAGCTGACCGTGTTGCTGCAGAAGGTTTGACTGGTGTTTATGTTAACGGTAATGTTGCAGCAGTTATTGAAGTAAACGCTGAAACTGACTTCGTTGCAAAAAATGCTCAATTTGTTGAATTGGTAAATACCACAGCTAAAGTTATTGCTGAAGGAAAACCTGCTAACAATGAAGAAGCTCTTGCTTTGACAATGCCTTCAGGTGAAACTCTTGAAGCTACATACGTATCTGCAACAGCAACTATCGGAGAAAAAATCTCATTCCGTCGCTTTGCATTGATTGAAAAACAGATGCACAACACTTCGGTGCATACCAACACAACGGAGGACGTATCGGTGTTATTTCAGTTGTTGAAGGTGGAGACGAAGCTCTTGCTAAACAATTGTCAATGCACATTGCAGCGATGAAACCAACAGTTCTTTCTTACAAAGAATTGGATGAGCAATTCGTTAAAGATGAGTTGGCACAATTGAACCACGTTATCGACCAAGACAACGAAAGCCGTGCAATGGTTGGTAAACCAGCACTTCCACACTTGGCATACGGATCAAAAGCTCAATTGACTGATGAAGTGATCGCTCAAGCTGAAGCTGATATCAAAGCTGAGTTAGCTGCAGAAGGAAAACCAGAAAAAATCTGGGACAAAATCATCCCAGGTAAAATGGACCGTTTCATGCTTGATAATACTAAAGTTGACCAAGCTTATACACTTCTTGCACAAGTCTACATCATGGATGACAGCAAGACAGTTGAAGCATACCTTGAATCAGTTAACGCTTCAGTAGTTGAGTTTGCTCGCTTTGAAGTTGGTGAAGGTATCGAGAAAGCTGCAAACGACTTCGAAGCTGAAGTTGCAGCTACAATGGCAGCAGCCTTGAATAACTAATAATAAAAAGGAAGCCAAATCGCTTCCTTTTTATTATGCAGTAGATTCCTATAGGGAGATTTTCCTATTTTCAAGGTATAAATAAAAAGCCCTATAAGGGCTACGTGCATTTAGGAGACTACACTTCAAATTCATAGAGTGCTGTAGACAAATAACGTTCGCCGTTATCTGGTGCTAGAGCAAGGACTTTCTTACCTGTGCCTAATTTCTTAGCAACTTCAATTGCTCCGTAGATAGCTGCAGCTGAAGAAATACCAACAAGGAATCCTTCTTTTCCGCCAATCTCACGGCCAAGTGCCAGAGCGTCGTCTGATGTTACACGAACAATACCATCATAGGCGTTTGTATCAAGTGTATCAGGAATAAATCCAGCTGAGATACCTTGAATTTTGTGAGGACCAGGTTTTTCACCAGATAGAATAGCAGATTCGTCTGCCTCTACTGCAAAAACTTGAATGCTTGAATTTGCTGATTTGAGTGCATGAGAAACACCAGAAATTGTTCCACCGGTACCCACTCCAGCAACAAAGGCATTTAGTCCATCTTTACCGAAAGCAACTAGTATTTCAGCTCCTGTTGTTCTTTCGTGTATTTCTGGATTAGCTGGATTGTCAAATTGAAGAGGAAGGAAACCATCGCGTTCAGCAGCGATTTCTTGAGCCTTAGCAATAGCACCTTTCATTCCCTCACTACCAGGAGTTAGGACGAGTTCAGCACCATAAGCCTGGATAATCTTACGTCGTTCTACACTCATAGTTTCAGGCATAACGATGACAACTTTATACCCTTTAGCAGCACCTACCCATGAAAGTCCAATACCAGTATTTCCACTTGTTGCTTCAACAATAGTAGAACCTGGTTTCAGAATACCGTCTTGTTCAGCTTTCAATCATGCTAAGAGCAATACGGTCTTTTACAGATGAACCAGGGTTAAATGCTTCAAGCTTTACATAAACGTCCGCAGCACCTTCTGGAACAATGTTGTTGAGTTTAACGATCGGAGTTTGACCGATTAATTCAGTAATGTTGTTATAAATAGACATATGAATACCTCTTTGTATAAGATATTTCTAGTATAACGCTATCTATATCATTTGTAAAATATAGAAATCCTATCGAAGTGATAGGATTTTTTTATATCATAGGTCTAAGCCATTAATTTTCAAGCGATTGTGATAAGCTAATTCTAGTAAATATGTATACAGAGGAACGATATCTGTTTTCTTAGGAAATTCAAATTTATGAGCATTAAAATGCTCATTATGTGCTTTTAGAAAAACATTTTCTAGATAAGTAATCGTTATTTCACTATCATCTATACCTGCCCCTGCAGTTTCCATTTCAACGTTAACAATATTCATCAAAAAAATAGATTTAACGGACATCTTACGACCAGTAGCGCCTTGTTTATCTGTAAAGATAATACGGATATTTGTAAATATAATTGAGTCACGAATCAGTTTATATCCACTTTGAATTTCTTCATTTTCTAGTAGATATTGTCCATATTCTTTGATAAGAGTTTCTTTGTTTTGCTCGCTAAGGTTACCAGCGAGTCCCTGAATGAATTTTCCAAATGCCATATTTTTCTCCTTTGTTTACACTAAGTTTACAGGAACTTCAACTTCTCGTAAACCTTGATCAGTTAAAGTGACTTTTCCATTAAAAAACTCCACAAGTGCAGCTTTAATAGTTTCTTTTTCTTCTTTATCAACATAAATCATCGTATCAACTTGATCTGTAAAGTTTGTCTCAAGTTCCATGAGCTCATGTTCTTTAAGAAAGTTACTGTACTCTTGGTACTGAGCGTAAGACATTTGAATAGCAATGCCAGCCTGTTCCTTTATTTCAATGATGCCAATTTCTTTGACAGCTAAGGCAACACTGCCAGCGTAAGCACGAATCAATCCTCCAGCGCCTAGTTTAATGCCACCAAAGTAGCGTGTCACTACCACACAGACATTAGTAAGATTGTGATTTTCTAGTACCCCAAGCATGGGAATGCCAGCAGTACCACTGGGCTCACCATCATCACTTGTACGTTTGATTTCACTACGTTCTCCAATAATGAAGGCAGAACAGTTATGTGTAGCTTTGTAGTGTTCTTTTTTGATGGCAGTAATGAAGTTACGAGCCTCTTCCTCATTATAAACACGCTTGGCATGACAGATAAAGCGGGATTTTTTGATTTCTTCTTGGACTTGACCGTCCTCTTTAATTGTTCTAAATTCCATGATTTAATTGTACTAAAAAATCATCTAAAGCGCTAGGTTTTTACGAATAAAGAAGTATGAAAGTAAATCCAAATTATCTCGGTCGGTTGTTTACTGAGAATGAATTAACAGAAGAGGAACGTCAGTTGGCGGAGAAACTTCCAGCAATGAGAAAGGAGAAAGGGAAACTTTTCTGTCAACGTTGTAATAGTATTATTCCAGAGGAGTGGTATTTGCCTATCGGTGCTTACTATTGTCGAGAGTGCTTGCTGATGAAGCGAGTCAGGAGTGACCAAGCTTTATACTATTTTCCGCAGGAGGATTTTCTGAAGCAAGATGTTCTTAAATGGAGTGGTCAATTAACTCCTTTCAAGAGAAGGTATCAGAGGGACTGATTCGAGCAGTAGACAAGCAGGAGCCAACCTTGGTTCACGCTGTAACAGGAGCTGGAAAGACAGAAATGATTTATCAAGTTGTGGCTAAGGTGATTAATAGGGGTGGTGCAGTGTGTTTGGCCAGTCCTCGCATAGATGTTTGTTTGGAGCTGTACAAGCGCCTGCAAGATGATTTTGCTTGCGAGATATCTTTACTACACGGAGAATCAGAGCCGTATTTTCGAACACCACTAGTTGTTGCGACGACCCATCAGTTATTGAAGTTTTATCAAGCTTTTGATTTGCTGATAGTGGATGAGGTAGACGCCTTTCCTTATGTTGACAATCCCACGCTTTACCATGCTGTCAAGAATAGTGTAAAGGAGAATGGACTGAGAATCTTTTTAACAGCGACTTCTACTGATGAGTTAGATAGGAAGGTCCGTTTAGGAGAATTAAAACGATTGAGCTTGCCTAGACGATTTCATGGAAATCCGTTGATTATTCCAAAACTAGTTTGGTTATCGGATTTTAATCGCTATTTAGATAAGAATCGTTTGTCACCAAAGTTAAAGTCTTATATTGAAAATCAGAGAAAGACAGGTTATCCGTTACTCATTTTTGCTTCAGAAATTAAGAAAGGGGAGCAGTTAAAAGAAATCTTACAGGAGCAATTTCCAAATGAGAAAATTGGCTTTGTCTCTTCTGTAACAGAGAATCGATTAGAGCAGGTACAAGCTTTTCGAGATGGAGAACTGACAATACTGATCAGTACGACAATCTTGGAGCGTGGAGTTACCTTCCCTTGTGTGGATGTTTTCGTAGTAGAGGCTAATCATCGTCTGTTTACCAAGTCTAGTTTGATTCAGATTGGTGGACGAGTTGGACGAAGCATGGATAGACCGACAGGAGATTTGCTTTTCTTTCATGACGGGTTAAATGCTTCAATTAAGAAGGCAATTAAGAAAATTCAGCAGATGAACAAGGAGGCAGGCTTATGAAGTGTTTGTTATGTGGGCAGACTATGAAGACTGTTTTAACTTTTAGTAGTCTCTTACTTCTGAAGAATGATGTCTCCTGTCTTTGTTTAGATTGTGATTCTACTTTTGAGAAAATTGGAGAAGAGTACTGTCCAAACTGTATGAAAACAGGGTCGTCAACAAAGTGTCAAGATTGTCAATTTTGGTGTAAAGAAGGAATTAAGGTCAGTCATAGAGCGATTTTTACTTACAATCAAGCTATGAAGGATTTTTTCAGTCGGTATAAGTTTGATGGGGACTTTCTTTTAAGAAAAGTGTTCGCTTCATTTTTAAGTAGGGAGTTGAAAAAATACAAAGAGTACCAATTTGTCGTCATTCCCCTAAGTCCTGAAAGATTGCTTGAGAGGGGATTTAACCAGGTTGAAGGTTTAGTTGAAGCAGCAGGATTCTCTTTTCAAGACTTACTAGAGAAGAGAGAAGAGCGGGCCAGTTCTTCCAAAAATCGTTCAGAACGCTTGGCAACAGAACTTCCTTTCTTTGTCAAAAGTGGAGTCACTATTCCTAAAAAAATCCTACTTATAGATGATATCTATACTACTGGAACAACTATAAATCGTGTGAAGAAACTGTTGGAAGAAGCTGGTGCTGAAGATGTAAAAACATTTTCCCTTGTAAGATGAGGAAAAAATTTGCAAAAATAAAATGAAAGCGTTATAATGAAATCAGAAAAACAAAAATGTTTAGAAAGAAGGTACTCATATGATTAAATATAGTATCCGTGGTGAAAACCTAGAAGTAACAGAAGCAATTCGTGATTATGTAGTTTCTAAACTCGAAAAGATCGAAAAGTATTTTCAAGCTGAACAAGAGTTGGATGCTCGAGTTAACTTGAAGGTGTATCGTGAAAAAACGGCTAAAGTGGAGGTAACGATTCCACTTGGATCAATTACTCTTCGTGCAGAAGATGTGTCTCAAGATATGTATGGTTCAATTGACCTTGTAACTGATAAAATTGAACGTCAGATTCGTAAAAATAAAACAAAAATCGAGCGTAAAAATAAAAATAAGGTAGCAACTAGTCAATTATTTACAGATGCATTGGTGGAAGATCCAAATGTTGTCCAGTCTAGAGTTGTTCGTTCAAAACAAATTGATTTAAAACCAATGGATTTGGAAGAAGCTATTCTACAGATGGATTTGTTGGGACATGATTTCTTTATCTATGTGGATGTTGAAGATCAGACAACCAATGTGATTTATCGTCGTGAGGATGGCGAGATTGGCTTGTTAGAAGTTAAAGAATCTTAATTTCAATATGTGTCAAGGTAGGTTTACTGAATTGTAAACCTCCTTTTTCTTACAATGGATGGAATTACTGATTACACTTTTAAAAAGTCGCTTTTTGGTGGTTATTATGGTATAATGGGTGCCAAGAGGTTTGGAATGAAAAAATTTTATGTAAGTCCTATTTTTCCCTTAATATTAGGAATAGTGGCGTTCGGAGTGCTATCTGTGCAACTTGTTTTTGTAACGAATACACTGGTAACGCTATTTCTTTTGCTACTTATTTTGGGTTCATATATTTTACTATTCATCCATCAGAGAGACTACTACTCAAAGAGTGAAGTAGAACAAATCCAGTATGTAAACCACCAAGCTGAAGAAAGTTTGACAACCTTGTTAGAACAGATGCCGGTTGGAGTTATTAAATTAGACTTGTCGTCAGGTGAAGTTGAATGGTTTAATCCTTATGCTGAATTGATTTTGACTAATGAAGTGGGCGAGATTGATGTGGCATTAATTCAAACAATTATCAAGGCATCGGTAGGAAATCCAGGTTCTTATGCGACCTTGGGTGAGACCCGCTATTCGGTTCATATGGACAAGGTATCTGGAGTTCTTTACTTCTTTGATGTGTCTGGAGAATATGAAGCGAATGTTGAGTTAGTAACGAGTCGACCTGTGATTGGAATCGTCTCTGTTGACAACTATGACGATTTAGAAGATGAAACATCGGAGTCTGATATCAGTCATATCAATAGTTTTGTAGCTAATTTTGTTTCAGAATTTGCTGGTAAACATGCCATGTTCTCCCGTCGAGTGAGTATGGATCGTTTTTATCTATTTACGGACTATACGGTGCTTGAGGGACTAATGAATGATAAATTTTCTGTTATCGATGCTTTCAGAGAAGAGGCGAAACAGAGACAGTTGCCATTGACCTTAAGTATGGGATTTTCTTATGGTGATGGAAATCATGATGAAATAGGGAAAGTTGCTTTGCTCAATTTGAACTTGGCTGAAGTACGTGGTGGCGACCAAGTGGTTGTCAAGGAGAATGAGGAAACGAAAAATCCAGTTTATTTTGGTGGTGGGTCTGCTGCCTCAATCAAGCGTACACGGACCCGTACGCGCGCTATGATGACAGCTATTTCAGATAAGATTCGAAGTGTAGATCAGGTTTTTGTAGTTGGTCACAAAAATCTAGATATGGATGCTTTGGGTTCTGCTGTAGGTATGCAGTTATTTGCCAGCAATGTGACTGAAAATAGCTATGCTCTTTATGATGAAGAACAAATGTCGCCGGATATTGAACGAGCTGTTTCATTCTTAGAAAAAGAAGGAGTTACGAAGTTGTTGTCTGTTAAGGATGCAATGGGGATGGTAACCAATCGTTCTTTGTTGATTCTTGTAGACCATTCAAAGACAGCTTTAACTTTATCAAAAGATTTTTATGATTTATTTACCCAAACCATCGTCATTGACCACCATCGAAGGGATCAGGATTTCCCAGATAATGCAGTTATCACTTATATCGAAAGTGGTGCAAGCAGTGCCAGTGAGTTGGTAACGGAATTGATTCAGTTCCAGAATTCTAAGAAAAATCGTTTGAGTCGTATGCAAGCAAGTGTTTTAATGGCTGGTATGATGCTGGATACTAAAAATTTTACCTCACGAGTGACCAGTCGGACATTTGATGTTGCTAGCTATCTCAGAACGAGAGGAAGTGATAGTATTGCTATCCAAGAAATTGCTGCGACAGATTTTGAAGAATATCGTGAGGTCAATGAACTGATTTTACAGGGGAGTAAATTAGGTTCAGATGTACTAATAGCAGAGGCTAAGGACTCGAAATGCTATGATACAGTTGTTATTAGTAAGGCAGCAGATGCCATGTTAGCTATGTCAGGTATTGAAGCGAGTTTGTTCTTGCGAAGAATACACAAGGATTTATCTCTATCTCAGCTCGCAGTCGTAGTAAGCTGAATGTACAACGGATTATGGAAGAGCTGGGAGGTGGAGGCCACTTTAATTTGGCAGCAGCTCAAATTAAGGATTTAAGCTTGTCAGAAGCGGGTGAAAAACTGACAGAAATTGTATTAAATGAAATAAAGGAAAAGGAGAAAGAAGAATGAAAGTAATCTTTTTAGCAGATGTCAAAGGAAAAGGTAAAAAAGGCGAAATTAAGGAAGTACCAACAGGGTATGCGCAAAACTTTCTTATCAAAAAGAATCTAGCCAAAGAAGCGACTGCTCAAGCTGTAGGTGAACTTCGTGGTAAACAAAAATCTGAAGAGAAAGCTCACGCTGAGATGATTGCAGAAGCAAAAGCAATTAAAGCCCAACTTGAAGCAGAAGAAACTGTTGTAGAATTTGTCGAAAAAGTTGGTCCAGATGGCCGTACTTTTGGTTCTATTACCAATAAGAAGATTGCAGAAGAATTGCAAAAGCAATTTGGAATTAAGATTGATAAACGTCATATCCAAGTGCAAGCTCCGATTCGAGCGGTTGGTTTGATTGATGTGCCAGTGAAAATCTATCAAGATATCACAAGTGTAATCAATCTTCGTGTGAAAGAAGGATAAATTTACACCTTCTTGACAAGATTGTAAAAGGAAGGGAAGTCTGATGGCAGAAGTAGAAGAGTTACGAGTACAACCTCAAGATATCTTAGCTGAGCAATCCGTTTTAGGGGCTATCTTTATTGACGAGAGTAAGCTTGTTTTTGTGCGAGAATATATTGAATCTCGGGACTTTTTTAAGTATGCCCATCGTTTGATTTTCCAAGCTATGGTCGATTTATCTGATCGTGGCGATGCTATAGATGCAACAACGGTTCGTACCATTCTTGACAATCAAGGTGATTTGCAGAATATTGGTGGCCTGTCTTACTTGGTTGAGATTGTCAATTCTGTGCCAACTTCTGCTAACGCGGAGTATTATGCTAAGATTGTTGCAGAAAAGGCTATGTTACGGCGCTTAATCGCCAAGCTGACAGTGTCTGTCAATCAAGCTTACGAGGCTTCGCAACCAGCTGATGAAATCATTGCTCAGGCAGAAAAAGGACTGATTGATGTCAGTGAAAATGCTAATCGAAGTGGATTTAAGAATATTCGAGATGTGTTGAATGTCAACTTTGGAAATCTGGAGGCTCGCTCTCAACAAACGACAGATATTACAGGGATTGCGACAGGTTATCATGATTTAGATCATATGACGACGGGTCTTCATGAGGAGGAGTTGATTATCTTAGCAGCTCGTCCGGCGGTTGGTAAGACAGCTTTTGCCTTGAATATTGCTCAGAATATTGGGACTAAGTTGGACAAACAGTTGCTATCTTTTCGCTCGAGATGGGTGCAGAAAGTCTAGTAGACCGTATGTTAGCTGCAGAAGGTTTGGTAGAGTCTCACTCTATCCGTACGGGTCAATTGACCGATGAGGAATGGCAAAAGTATACCATTGCTCAAGGCAATTTGGCTAACGCAAGTATCTATATTGATGATACGCCAGGGATTCGGATTACAGAGATTCGTTCTCGTTCTCGTAAACTGGCTCAAGAAACTGGAAATCTTGGTTTGATTTTGATAGATTACTTGCAATTGATTACAGGTACAGGCCGAGAAAATCGTCAACAAGAAGTTTCAGAAATTTCACGTCAGTTGAAAATTTTAGCAAAAGAACTGAAAGTTCCAGTAATCGCTCTAAGTCAGCTTTCTCGTGGTGTAGAACAACGTCAGGATAAGCGACCAGTCTTGTCAGATATTCGTGAATCTGGGTCTATTGAGCAGGACGCTGATATCGTAGCCTTTCTTTATCGCGACGACTACTATGAGCGTGGTGGTGAAGAAGAGGAAGGCATACCAAATAATAAGGTAGAAGTTATTATCGAGAAAAACCGCAGTGGAGCTCGTGGAACGGTGGAATTAATTTTCCAAAAAGAATACAATAAATTTTCAAGTATCTCAAAGAGGGAGGCATAAGATGTCAGATGCATTTACAGATGTAGCCAAGATGAAAAAAATCAAAGAAGAAATCAAGGCACATGAGGGACAAGTCGTAGAAATGACTTTGGAGAATGGTCGTAAGCGCCAAAAAAATAGATTGGGTAAGCTAATTGAAGTTTATCCATCCCTATTTATCGTTGAATTTGGAAATGTTGAAGGAGATAAACAAGCTAATGTTTTCGTTGAATCCTTTACTTATTCAGATATTCTTACAGAAAAGAATTTGATTCATTATCTTGACTAAAGTGAGAAATTTTCTCACTTTTTCTTTTTTCTCCGAATAGTTTAGGTGAAGGCAATCTTCGATTTATATTATTTTCAAGGAGGAAGAATGAAAGTTTTACCATTCAAAGTAACAGAGATAAGGTTTTCTTTTAGAAAATCAGTTAAAAAGGTTGTTCCTTTTTTAGTAGTAGGATTGATGCTAGCAGCGGGTGATAATGTATATGCCTATTCCGGAGGAAATGGATCGATTGCACGTGGGGATGATTATCCTGCTCATTATAAAAATGGGAGCCAGGAGATTGATAAGTGGCGCATGTATTCTCGTCAGTGTACTTCTTTTGCAGCCTTTCGTTTGAGTAATGTCAATGGTTTTGAGATTCCGGCAGCTTATGGAAATGCGAATGAATGGGGCTATCGTGCTCGTCGTGAAGGATATCGTGTAGACAATACACCAGCTATTGGCTCCATTGCTTGGTCTACTGCAGGGACTTATGGTCATGTTGCTTGGGTATCAAATGTAATGGGAGATCAGATTGAGATTGAAGAATACAACTATGGAATAAGGGAATCTTATAACAAGCGTGTTGTGAAGACGAATACTATGACTGGTTTTATTCATTTTAAAGATTTATCTGGTGGCAGTGTTGGGCACAGTCAATCCTCGGCTTCAACAGGAGGAACACATCATTTTAAGACCAAATCTGCTATCAAAAAAATCAGCCTCTAGCTAGTGCAACTGCGATTGATTACTATTATCCTGGGGAGAATGTTCATTATGATCAAATTCTCGAAAAAAAGATGGATACAAGTGGTTGAGTTATACAGCTTATAATGGAAGCCGTCGCTATGTTCAGTTGGAGGCTGTGAATACAAATCCTCTTGATTCTCACGTTCTAAATGATTCTCGTATCTCTTCCACAGGAGGAACACATTTTTTTAAGGCTAAATCTGCTATCAAGACTCAGCCCCTAGCTAGTGCAACTGTGATTGATTACTATTATTCTGGGGAGAATGTTCATTATGATCAAATTCTTGAAAAAAAGATGGATACAAGTGGTTGAGTTATATATCTTATAGTGGAAGTCGTCGCTATATCCAGCTAGAGGGGGTGACTTCTTCACAGAATTATCAGAATTAATCAGGAAATAGCTCTAGCTATGGATCCAATAGTAGTTTAACTGTTGGTTGGAAGAAAATAAATGATAGTTGGTATCATTTCAAATCAAATGGGTCTAAATCAACGGGATGGCTGAAAGACGGTTCTAGCTGGTATTATTTGAAATCATCTGGTGAAATGCAGACAGGATGGTTAAAGGAAAATGGTCTGTGGTATTATCTGGATGATTCAGGGGCAATGAAAACGGGCTGGTATCAAGTATCTGGTAAGTGGTATTATTCTTACTCTTCAGGTGAGCTAGCTGTTAATACGACTGTGGATGGCTACAGAGTAAACAGTGATGGAGAAAGAATATAGAAAATTGGGGCAGGAAAAATTTCCTGCTCTTTCCTGTAAGCAGTTTCCTTGACTTTTTTTTTGTTTTACGCTATCATATGTCCATATAATATATGGGAGTCTGTGTACAGTCTGAGAGGAAGTGTTAAACTTCGACCGCACCTGATCTGGGTAATGCCAGCGTAGGGAACGATACTTAGTCTATTCTTGACCTTTTCCATATATGGTAAAGGTTTTTCTTTTTGTCAAAGGAAAACGAGAAGAGGAGGTTTTTATGAAAGCAAGCATCGCCTTGCAAGTTTTACCCCTAGCACAGGGGATTGATCGGATTGCTGTTATCGATCAAGTCATTGCTTATCTGCAAGCTCAAGAAGTGACCATGGTGGTGACACCATTTGAAACGGTCTTGGAGGGGGAGTTTGATGAGCTTATGCGCATTCTCAAAGAAGCGTTGGAAGTAGCAGGACAGGAGGCAGACAATGTCTTTGCCAATGTCAAAATAAATGTAGGAGAGATTTTAAGTATTGATGAGAAACTTGAAAAGTATACTGAGACGACACATTAGTTTATTGGGCTTTCTGGGAGTCTTGTCAATCTGGCAGTTAGCAGGTTTTCTTAAACTTCTCCCCAAGTTTATCCTGCCGACACCTCTTGAAATCCTCCAGTCTTTTGTGCGTGATAGAGAATTTCTCTGGCACCATAGCTGGGCGACCTTGAGAGTGGCTTTGCTAGGTCTAATTTTGGGAGTCTTGATTGCCGGTCTCATGGCTGTACTCATGGATAGTTTGACTTGGCTCAATGACCTGATTTATCCTATGATGGTGGTCGTTCAGACCATTCCGACTATTGCCATAGCTCCTATCCTGGTCTTGTGGCTCGGTTATGGGATTTTACCCAAGATTGTCTTGATTATCTTGACGACTACCTTTCCTATTATCGTCAGCATTTTGGACGGTTTTAGGCATTGTGACAAGGATATGCTGACCTTGTTTAGTCTGATGCGGGCCAAGCCTTGGCAAATCCTGTGGCATTTTAAAATTCCAGTCAGTCTGCCTTACTTTTATGCAGGTCTGAGGGTCAGTGTTTCCTACGCCTTTATCACAACGGTGGTATCTGAGTGGTTGGGAGGCTTTGAGGGTCTTGGTGTTTATATGATTCAGTCCAAGAAACTGTTTCAGTATGATACCATGTTTGCTATTATTATTCTGGTATCGATTATCAGTCTTCTCGGTATGAAGCTGGTTGATGTCAGTGAAAAATATGTTATTAAATGGAAACGTTCATAGAATTAGAATGTTTCAAAAAAGAAAAGAGGAAATCAAAATGAAAAAAACATGGAAAGTGTTTTTAACGCTTGTGACAGCTCTTGTAGCTGTTGTGCTTGTGGCCTGTGGTCAAGGAACTGCTTCTAAGAACAACAAAGAAGCAGAACTCAAGAAAATTGACTTTATCCTAGACTGGACGCCAAATACCAACCACACAGGACTTTATGTTGCCAAGGAAAAAGGTTATTTCAAAGAAGCTGGAGTGGATGTTGACTTGAAATTGCCACCAGAAGAAAGTTCTTCTGACTTGGTTATCAATGGTAAGGCACCATTTGCAGTGTATTTCCAAGACTATATGGCTAAGAAATTGGAAAGGCGCAGGAATCACTGCCGTTGCAGCTATTGTTGAGCACAATACATCAGGAATTATCTCTCGTAAATCTGACAATGTAGCTAGTCCAAAAGACTTGGTTGGTAAGAAATACGGAACTTGGAATGACCCAACTGAGCTTGCTATGTTGAAAAACCTTGGTAGAATCTCAAGGTGGGAGACTTTGAGAAGGTTGAAAAAAAGTACCAAATAACGACTCAAACTCTATCACACCGATTGCTAATGGAGTATTTGATACTGCATGGATCTACTACGGATGGGATGGTATCCTTGCTAAAATCTCAAGGTGTAGATGCTAATTTCATGTATTTGAAAGACTACGTTAAAGAATTTGACTACTACTCACCAGTCATCATCGCAAACAACGACTATTTGAAAGATAACAAAGAAGAAGCACGTAAAGTTATCCAAGCCATCAAAAAAGGTTACCAATATGCTATGGAGCATCCAGAGGAAGCGGCAGATATCCTCATTAAGAATGCACCTGAACTTCAGGAAAAACGTGACTTTGTCATCGAATCTCAAAAATACTTGTCAAAAGAATACGCAAGCGACAAGGAAAAATGGGGTCAATTTGACGCAGCTCGCTGGAATGCCTTCTACAAATGGGATAAAGAAAATGGTATCCTTAAAGAAGACTTGACAGACAAAGGCTTCACCAACGAATTTGTGAAATAATGACAGAAATAAGACTAGAACACGTCAGTTATGCTTATGGCGAAGAGAGGATTTTAGAGGACATCAATCTGAAAGTCACTTCAGGTGAAGTGGTTTCTATCCTAGGCCCAAGTGGTGTTGGTAAGACTACGCTTTTCAACTTAATTGCTGGGATTTTAGAAGTTCAGTCAGGGAGAATCGTCCTTGATGGGGAAGAAAATCCCAAGGGGCGCGTGAGTTATATGTTGCAAAAGGATTTGCTCTTGGAGCACAAGACGGTGCTTGGCAATATCATCCTGCCCCTCTTGATTCAAAAAGTGGATAAGGCTGAAGCTATTGCTCGCGCGGATAAAATCCTTGCGACCTTCCAGTTGACAGCTGTACGAGACAAGTATCCTCATGAACTCAGTGGCGGGATGCGCCAGCGTGTAGCCTTGCTTCGAACTTACCTTTTCGGGCACAAGCTCTTTCTCTTAGACGAGGCCTTTAGCGCCTTGGATGAGATGACCAAGATGGAACTCCACGCTTGGTATCTTGAGATTCACAAGCAGTTGCAGCTCACAACTTTGATTATTACTCATAGTATCGAGGAGGCCCTCAATCTCAGCGACCGCATCTATATCTTGAAATCGCCCTGGGCAGATTGTTTCAGAAATTAAACTAGATTGGTCCCAGAGCGAAGACAAGGAAGTCCAAAAGATTGCCTACAAACGTCAAATCTTGGCAGAATTAGGCTTAGATAAGTAGAAAAATAGGGAGTTGGTGAAGATTATCCTTTACCAGCGCCCTTTTTCTTTTAAAAATGAGAAAATTTCGGTATAATAGTCAAAGATAGTCAAGGTTTAAAGAGAGAGGTGGGTTTGTAATGAGATTTAAAAATACATCGGATCATATTGAGGCCTACATCAAGGCGATTTTAGATCAATCTGGTATTGTGGAGTTGCAACGGAGTCAGTTGGCAGATACCTTCCAGGTTGTTCCTAGTCAGATCAACTATGTGATCAAGACACGCTTTACGGAAAGTAGAGGCTACTTGGTTGAAAGTAAGCGTGGTGGTGGTGGCTACATTCGTATAGGACGGATTGAGTTTTCTAGTCATCATGAAATGCTCAGGGAGCTGCTTTACTCGATTGGTGAGCGGGTCAGTCAAGAAATTTATGAGGATATTCTCCAGCTTTTGGTTGAGCAGGAATTGATGACCAAGCAGGAGATGGATTTGCTGATGACAGTAGCTTTGGATCGCGTTCTAGGAGAAGAAGCTCCAGTTGTTCGTGCAAACATGCTACGACAGGTCATACAAGAGGTAGATAGAAAAGGGAAGTAAGATGAATTATTCAAAAGCATTGAATGAATGTATCGAAAGTGCCTACATGGTTGCTGGCCATTTTGGAGCTCGTTACCTAGAGTCTTGGCATTTGTTGATTGCTATGTCTAATCACAGTTATAGTGTGGCAGGGGCGACTTTAAATGATTATCCATATGAGATGGACCGTTTAGAAGAGGTGGCTTTGGAACTGACTGAAACGGACTATAGCCAGGATGAAACCTTTATGGAATTGCCGTTTTCTCATCGTTTGCAGGTTCTTTTTGATGAAGCGGAATATGTGGCGTCAGTGGTTCATGCTAAGGTGCTGGGGACAGAGCATGTCCTCTATGCGATTTTGCATGATGGCAATGCCTTGGCGACTCGTATCTTGGAGAGGGCTGGTTTTTCTTATGAAGACAAGAAAGATCAGGTTAAGATTGCAGCCCTTCGTCGAAATTTAGAAGAACGAGCAGGCTGGAATCGTGAAGATCTCAAGGCTCTACGTCAACGCCATCGTACAGTAGCTGACAAGCAAAATTCTATGGCTAATATGATGGGAATGCCCCAGACTCCGAGTGGTGGTCTTGAGGACTACACACATGATTTGACAGAGCAAGCGCGTTCAGGCAAGTTAGAACCAGTCATCGGTCGGGATAAGGAAATCTCGCGTATGATTCAAATCTTGAGTCGGAAGACCAAGAACAATCCTGTCTTGGTTGGAGATGCTGGTGTCGGGAAAACTGCTTTGGCGCTTGGGCTCGCTCAGCGTATTGCGAGTGGGGATGTGCCTGTGGAAATGGCTAAGATGCGCGTGTTAGAGCTTGATTTGATGAATGTCGTTGCAGGGACACGTTTCCGTGGTGACTTTGAAGAACGCATGAACAATATCATCAAGGATATTGAAGAAGATGGCCAAGTCATCCTCTTTATCGATGAACTTCACACTATCATGGGTTCTGGGAGTGGGATTGACTCAACTCTAGATGCGGCCAATATCTTGAAACCAGCCTTGGCGCGTGGAACTTTGAGGACGGTTGGTGCGACAACTCAGGAAGAGTACCAAAAGCACATTGAAAAAGACGCAGCTCTTTCTCGTCGTTTCGCCAAAGTGACGATTGAAGAGCCAAGTGTTGCAGACAGCATGACCATTTTGCAAGGTTTGAAGGCGACTTATGAGAAACATCACCGTGTGCAAATCACAGATGAAGCAGTTGAAACAGCCGTCAAGATGGCTCATCGTTACTTGACTAGTCGTCACTTGCCAGACTCTGCTATCGACCTCTTAGATGAAGCAGCAGCAACAGTGCAAAATAAGGCTAAGCATGTAAAAGCAGACGATTCAGGTTTGAGTCCAGCTGATAAGGCCCTGATGGATGGTAAGTGGAAACAGGCAGCCCAGCTAATCGCAAAAGAAGAGGAAGTGCCTGTCTACAAAGACTTGGTGACAGAGTCTGATATTTTGACCACCTTGAGTCGCTTGTCAGGTATTCCAGTTCAAAAACTGACTCAGACTGATGCCAAGAAATACCTTAATTTGGAAGCAGAACTGCACAAACGTGTCATCGGTCAAGATCAAGCTGTTTCAAGCATTAGCCGTGCCATTCGCCGCAATCAGTCAGGGATTCGCAGTCACAAGCGTCCGATTGGTTCCTTTATGTTCCTAGGACCGACAGGTGTCGGGAAGACTGAATTGGCCAAGGCTCTGGCAGAAGTTCTTTTTGACGACGAATCAGCCCTTATCCGCTTTGATATGAGTGAGTATATGGAGAAATTTGCAGCCAGCCGTCTCAATGGAGCTCCTCCGGGTTATGTGGGTTATGAAGAAGGTGGGGAGTTGACCGAGAAGGTTCGCAACAAACCATATTCCGTTCTCCTTTTTGACGAGGTAGAGAAGGCCCACCCAGATATATTTAATGTTCTCTTGCAGGTCTTGGATGATGGTGTCTTGACCGATAGCAAGGGCCGCAAGGTCGACTTTTCAAATACCATTATCATCATGACGTCAAACCTTGGTGCGACAGCCCTTCGTGATGATAAGACTGTTGGCTTTGGGGCCAAGGACATTCGTTTTGACCAGGAAAATATGGAAAAACGCATGTTTGAAGAGTTGAAAAAGGCTTATAGACTTGAGTTTATCAACCGTATTGATGAAAAGGTGGTCTTCCATAGCCTGTCTAGCGACCATATGCAGGAAGTGGTGAAGATTATGGTTAAACCTTTAGTAGCAAGTTTGGCTGAAAAGGGCATTGACTTGAAATTACAAGCTTCCACACTGAAATTATTGGCAAATCAAGGATATGACCCAGAGATGGGAGCTCGTCCACTTCGCAGAACCCTGCAAACAGAAGTGGAAGATAAGTTAGCAGAACTTCTTCTCAAGGGAGAATTAGTGGCAGGCAGTACACTTAAGATTGGTGTCAAAGCAGGCCAGTTAAAATTTGATATTGCATAAAAATGGAGAATCAGGAGCAATCTTGATTCTTTTTTCTACTTTTTATAAAAAATGATAAAAACTATTGACAAAACAAAAATATAATTTATAATAAAAACATAGATAACAAAAATATCAAAAACCATAAAAAGGTAATAGGTTTATGAAAAAGAAAACAGCAGTGGTATTTGGAACCTTTGCTCCGCTTCATCAAGGTCATATCGATCTGATCCAGCGAGCCAAGCGGCAGTGTGACCAGGTCTGGGTTGTCGTTTCTGGCTATGAGGGAGACCGAGGGGAGCAGGTAGGCTTAAATCTTCAAAAAAGATTTCGCTATATCCGAGAGGCCTTTCGTGATGACGAGTTGACCTCTGTCTGCAAGTTAGATGAAACCAATCTTCCCCGTTACCCTATGGGCTGGCAGGAGTGGTTGAATCAGATGTTTGCAGAGATTTCCTATGATGAAACCCAGCAAGAACTAATTTTCTTTGTGGGAGAAGCAGACTACCAGCAAGAATTATCAAATCGTGGCTTTGAGACTGTCTTGCAAGAAAGAAAGTTTGGTATCTCAGCGACTATGATTCGAGAAAATCCAAGCAAATATTGGAAATATATCGCTCAACCCTTCCGACGTCAGTTTACAAAGAAAGTGTTGATTATGGGAAGTGCCAGTAATGGGAAGACCACTCTAGCCAAGGATTTGGCTAGGTATTACGATGCACCCGTCAGTCTGGAATACGCACGTGAGTACCAGATCAAAAACAATGTCCGCGACGATGAATTGACTCCAAAGGATTACTATTATCTCCTGTTGGGGCAGTATGACCAGACCTCTAAGTTAATTGACAGTAATGCCAATAGGGGACTGGTGATAGCAGACACCAACTCCTTAGTAACCAAGGGCTACTATGATTATTACATGGAGTCAGAGGATCAAGGGGACTTATCGGGAGAGACTTTTGATAATCTCTTTGCCTCGATTTTGGCTAAGGAAAAATGGGACTTGATTCTCTTCGTGCAACCTGTCGGCTCCTATGTCAATGACGGATTTAGAGATATGACCATGGCAGAAGACCATATTCGTCATAGTTTTTCCCAGCATTTGGACCAGATGAGAGAGCGATATTTAACCACCATTCCACTAGTTTATCTAGCTGAGGATTACCTAGGCAATTATGAAGCAGCAAAAAGTGGCTATTGATGCCATTTACCAAGCAGATTAGGAGAAAAATTATGAAAAAAATTAACTGAAAAAAATCACACAATTTATCGAAAACTTTAAAAATGTCCATGCGGAAGCCCGCAAGATCGGTTTTGCAGGAATCATGAACCTGCTCTGGAAAGATCTCTTTGTCGGCCGTAGCCTCTTCCAGTGGTTGTATCTCATCGTCCTGTCAAGTGTTCCCTTGATCTTGGAATTCACGCAAAATACAGAAAGTCATGACTGGATGAGCTTGTTTGCCTCTTGGACTGGGATTGTCTGTGTTATCTTAGTTGCAGAAGGGCGTGCAAGCAATTATCTTTTTGGGGCCATTAACTCTGCTATCTATTTGGTTTTGGCCATGAATGCGACTTTTTATGGCGAAGTTTTGACGACAGTTTACTTCTTTGTCATGCAGCCGATTGGTCTCTATGCTTGGCTGTCCAACCGTATTAATGACCAAGGAAAAGTAGAAGAATCTCACTTTGAAGCTAAGAAATTATCTGTTATTGATTGGTTCAAGTACTTGGCTTTGACTGCTATCATCTGGATTGGTATGGGCTTGGCATACCAAAGTATCCATAGTGCTCGCCCTTTCCGTGATAGTGTTACTGATGCGACCAATGGTGTTGGCCAGCTCTTGATGACTCGTCTCTACCGTGAGCAATGGATTTTCTGGATTGCGACCAATCTCTTTAGTATTTACCTCTGGTGGGGTGAAAATATCCACATCCAAGGGATGTACTGGGTTTACACTCTCAATAGTCTAGTAGGTTGGTACCAATGGACCAAGGCAGTTCGTAAGGAGGCGTAAAATGACGGACACGATAATTCCATCCGAGATGACAGAAAAAGAATATTATGAAATTCATGCCAGTCAGGAAGAGTTTTTGGATTGGTACTACAAGCAGGAACTCCCTCAATATGAAAAGCCTAGTGTGACGGTGGATATGGTAGCTTATTGCTTTGTTGAAGGAAAGATCAAGCTCTTATTAATTCGTCGCAAAGCTCACCCTTATCAAAATTGTTTGGCTCTGGTTGGAGGCTTTATGGACAAGGGTGAAGATGCTGCACATGCCTGTCAGCGTGAGGTGAGAGAAGAAGTCAATCTCGATCTTCCTTTGGAAAAAATTGAGCAATTGATGACCGTATCGACTCCCCGGCCGTGACCCACGGGGCTGGACAGTGACCATTGCCCACTTGGTTTATCTGCCTAGTCGTGCATTAGAACTTGTTCAAGCAGGAGACGATGCTAGGGATGTGGTTTTTGTAGATGTGGATTTTCAGACGGGCAAGTGCTTCTTAGAGGGAGTAGAGTTGGAGGAGCAAGCCTTCGCTTTTGACCATTATGCCATTATCCAAGAATCCATCAAACGAATCCAAGGCCGTCTCGACTGGAATCCGACCTTCCTCTATCTGCTGGAGGAGGAGTTCACTGTCTATGAAGGGACTGAACTGGTCAATCTTATCAACCCCGGTCGTCCCATCGTCAGCAATAACTTTCTCGTAAAATACGGAGAATATGTAGAAGAAGTTGGACTCAAACGAGTGCCTAAAAAGAAACCAAGAAAAACCTATCGATTGAAATAAAAAGCGAGGTCGGGACAAAGTTCCTGACCTCTTTATGTACCATCATGAAATGGTTTTGCTGTTGCGACTGTTTTTAGGTGTGCCTATCTTTCTTAGGATTGCTCAACATGTGAGTAAAGAAGTCTTTGTATCGATACTTGAGATAGTTCTCATGTAAAAATAACAAAGCGATATAAACAATCAAAAAGATTGTAGTCAGATAAAACACATCAAATGCAGTTCGCGCATAGTGAGTGGCTGACTGATAAGAGCCAATAGCTCCCAAAATGATACTTGTAATACTTATTTAGCATAAGAGTGCACCTCCTATATTCTATTTCAATGTTATTATATTCCTTTGACAAAAAATACAAGCGATTACACAAAAAAACAAATTCAAATTTTTAACAGGAAAATATCCGGTTTTTCTGTTTTATTACGAATAGAAGAGTAGGAGGAGTAAATGTATCTAAAGTATTTAAGATTTTTAAAATAGTTTAGATAAATTGTTGACATATTTAAATCCTAATATTACAATTATATTACAAAAAGATTTCTTTATATTTCTAAAATATTACAAATGAGTAGAAAAATGAAAAAGAAAACCTATATCAAATTGATGACAGCAACTGTATTGGCTTATACCTTGCTATTAGGAGCTTGTGGAAATAAAAAGGAAACAACTCAAGCAAGCAGTTCTGCTAAGACAAGCCAATCATCAAGTTCTAAAGCAGCTTCTGCTAGCAAAGAAAGCAAGACTCAGAAGTCCTCAAGTTCAGCTTCATCTGAAAAGGCCAAGGCGTCTACTGATCAATCTTCAGCAACTGCAAGGTCATCACAAGCGGCACCAGAACAAAGACAAGGTCAAGAAGTGGCTAATCAACAGGTAGCTAGTCAACAAACTCCTGCTCAGGCTCCTTCAACTCAACAAGCTCCTCAAGCCCAGTCTAACCAATCAAGCTATGATCCTACAACTGACCGCAAACTTCAAGACAAGCAAGCAGAGCAAAATAAACGCTACAAGGGTGTTTTAACCATGGTAGATGGTGATTTCTCAGCAGCAGCTGGCAACTGGAAGGGAGCTAATGGCGAAACCATTACAGTTTCATCAGGAGGTCAATTCACAGTAGAATCTTCCGATGGAAAGAAAGAAAATTATTCTATCAAAGGCTATTCTTATACTCTTGATGATGGTAAGTATAATGCCAAAATCGGTGGAGGAAAAGTCATCCAAATTACAACAGGAGCGGATGGTAAAGTTTCCAGTGTTGCTTTGAGTCAATAATAGCTCTCAGTATTTGAATTTTCACAATCAAAGAAAATCCGTCAGCTCAATAAGAGTTGACGGATTATTTTATGCTTGTACTTGGGTTAAAAATTCTTCTGTAGTAAGAATTTGAGCAAACTCATCTTGTAGAGAAAGGAGATTAATCTCATGGATAGTCTTAGGAGAGATGGCTTGACCGTTTTTGTTAGATAGGGTAAAACTGGCAGTAGCATCTGCTAGTAAAGTGACTCTAAAACCAAGATTTGCTGCCATTCGTGTTGTCGTAGATACACAATGAGGCAGCGTCAGACCAACAACGATTAAATGACAAATCTGATTTTTTCGTAAATAGGTTTCAAGATTTGTTCCAATAAAGGCGCTATTAACCGTTTTTTGAAAGACAGGTTCTGAAGCAAATGGTTCAAATCCACTTTTAAACTCCTGATTTTGTTTGTTATGAAATTGCGACTGGGGATTGTCAGATATGTGTTGAACATGTAAGACTGGAAGAGCGTGTTTACGGAAGTATTCCAGTACCCTCAATGCCTGGTGTTCAGCTTGAGGGTTGTTCCGTTCTCCCCAGATAGGGTTATCAAATGCTTTTTGCATATCGATAATCAGTAGAGCCGTATGAACCATTTTATGCCTTATCCAATTGCAAGAGGGCTTCAATCTCTGCTAGGGTGCTAGCTTGTGAAATAGCTCCACGAAGTTTGCCAGCGCCAGATGTTCCACGGAGGTAGTGAGGAGCGAGGCCACGGAATTCACGAACTGCGACATTTTCCCCTTTGAGGTTAATCAAGCGTTTCAAGTGCTCGTAGGCGATTTTCATCTTGTCTTCAAAAGTCAAATCAGGGAGGATTTCTCCTGTTTCAAAGTAATGGTTGATTTGGTTAAAGAGGTAAGGATTACCCATGGCAGCACGGCCAATCATGACTGCGTCAGCACCGACTTCTTCGATGCGTTGTTTGGCTTCTTGAACCGTACGGATGTCACCGTTGGCGATGAATGGAATCTTTGTCAGTGCTTGAGCGACCTTATGAAGGGTCTCAAGGTCTGCGTGACCTGTATACATTTGCTCACGGGTACGGCCATGCATGGCGAGGGCAGAAACACCTGCAGATTCAGCAGCGAGAGCATTCTCAACTGCTAGAGATGGGTCAGCCCAACCTGTACGCATTTTGACAGTGAGGGGGATATCAAGGACAGATTGGACCTTGTTGATGATAGAGTAAATCTTATCTGGGTCCTTGAGCCACATAGCGCCAGCTTCGTTCTTCACGATTTTGTTAACTGGGCAGCCCATGTTGATATCCACGATATCGGTTTTGGTGTTTTCTTGGATGAATTCTGCTGCGCGTGCTAGGCTATCTTCATCACTACCAAAGAGTTGGATAGAGACAGGGTTTTCGCCTTCATCGATATGAAGCATGTGCAGTGTTTTTTCGTTGTTGTATTGGATTCCCTTGTCAGAGACCATTTCCATGACAACGAGTCCAGCACCGAGCTCTTTTGCGATGGTACGAAAGGCTGAGTTGGTCACGCCGGCCATGGGTGCTAAAACGGTACGATTGGGAATCTCAACATTGCCAATCATAAAAGGTGTATTAAGATTTGTCACGAATGAGTTCCTCCAGGTCGTTTTCATCAAAGTTATAAGTTGTTTGGCAGAATTGACAAGTGATTTCTGCCCCGTGGTTTTCCTCTTTCATTTCCTGCAAGTCTGAGCTTGGAAGGCTGGCAAGAGCGTTCATAAAGCGTTCATGACTACAGTCACATTGGAAACGGATTTCTTCTTCAGATAGACGCTTGTAGGCCTCGTCCCCGTAGATAGCATTGAGGAGGGCTTCGATATGGTCTTCACTTTCGAGAAGCGTTGAGATAGCTGGCATTTCTTGGATGCGTTTTTCAAAGCGGGCAATCTCTTCTTCCTTGGCTCCTGGCAAGACTTGAACTAGGAAACCACCTGCAACCTTGACCTTGTCTTCTTCGTCTAAAAGGACATTGAGGCCGACAGCAGAAGGGGTCTGTTGGCTTTCGGTCAGGTAAAAGGCCAGGTCTTCACCGATTTCTCCAGAGATAAGGGGAGTCATAGAGTTGTAAGGATTTCCAATGCCGTAGTCTGTGATAACGAGGAATTGACCGTTTCCCAATAAAAGGTCCGACTAGAACTTCACCAGTTGCAGTCTTTTTGATATCGACACCGGGATTTTGAACATAGCCTTTGACATTCCCCTTGGTATCAGCGACGGTGATGATGGCACCTAGGGAGCTAGATCCCAGCACCTTAACTGTAAGTTTGGTATTTCCTTTTTCATTGGCTGCGAGAATCTGGCTAGCAATAAGAGTTCGACCAAGCGCGACTGTTGAGCTAGCTTGGGTTTGGTGTTTTTCTTGAGCAGTGCGGACGGTTTCTGTACTATCAAGGACAAAAGCACGAAAGGCTCCGCTTTCTGATATAGTTTTAATAATTTTATCCATAGCTACTATTTTAGCATAAAAATGCCCAAAGGGGGAGCCGTGTGTTTGCTGATTTTCAGGATAATGGACTAGGAAATCTACATGAAAATAAAAAGAGAAACAGATTATTTCAGCATTTGTAAGATTTATGCTATGCTTAAGGTAGAAAATGAAAGGGGTAACAAATGTATTTAGGAGACTTGATGGAAAAGGCTGAATCTGGCCAATTTTCAATCCTTTCCTTTCTATTACAAGAGTCTCAGACGACCGTCAAGGCTGTAATGGAGGAAACAGGATTTTCAAAAGTAACCCTAACCAAATATGTCACCCTGCTCAATGACAAGGCTTCGGACAGTGGCTTAGAGCTGACAATCCAGTTAGAAGATGAAAATCTGCGTCTATCGATCGGTGCAGCTACCAAGGGGAGAGATATTCGGAGACTGTTTGGAGAATGCTGTTAAATATCAGATTCTTGTTTATCTCCTCTACCACCAACAGTTTCTAGCCCATCAGCTGGCTCAAGAATTGATGATTAGTGAGGCAACGCTTGGTCGCCACTTGGCTAATTTAAATCAGATTTTGTCAGAATTTGATTTGTCTATTCAAAATGGACGTTGGCGAGGTCCAGAGCATCAGATTCGTTATTTTTATTTCTGTCTTTTTCGCAAGGTTTGGTCCAGTCAGGAGTGGGAAGACCATATGCAGAAACCAGAGAGAAAGCAGGAAATTGCTACACTAGAAGAAATCTGCGGTGCAAGCTTGTCTTCGGGGCAGAAGTTAGACTTGGTTCTCTGGGCTCACATCAGTCAACAACGTCTCCGAGTCAATGCCTGTCAGTTTCAAGTCATAGAAGAGAAAATGCGAGGGTATTTTGACAATATTTTCTACCTTCGTTTGCTCAGAAAGACCTCGTCTTTTTTTGCTGGGCAACATATCCCTATAGGAACTGAGGATGGTGAGATGATGATATTCTTCTCTTTCCTCTTGTCTCATCGCATTCTTCCTCTTCATACTATGGAGTATATTCTTGGTTTTGGAGGGCAATTAGTAGGTTTACTGACGCAATTGATTCAAGAGATGAAGAAGGAAGAGTTACTGGGCGGTTATACAGAGGACCATGTCACCTATGAACTTAGTCAGCTTTGTGCTCAAGTCTATCTATACAAGGGCTATATTTTACAGGATCGCTACAAGTACCAGTTAGAGAATCGTCATCCTTATTTGTTGATGGAACATGATTTTAGGGGAACGGCAGAGGAGATTTTTCATACCTTGCCCACTTTTCAGCAGGGGACGGATTTGGATAGGAAGATTCTCTGGGAATGGCTCCAGTTAATCGAATATATGGCTGAAAATGGTGGCCAGCATATGCGGATTGGCCTGGATTTGACATCTGGTTTTCTTGTCTTTTCAAGGATGGCAGCTATTTTAAAACGGTATTTGGAATACAATCGTTTTATTACCATTGAAGTCTATGACCGAACTCGACATTATGATTTGCTGGTTACAAATAACCCTATTTATAAGAAGGAGCAGACACCAGTCTATTATTTAAAAAACGACTTGGATATGGAGGATTTGGCAGGGATTCGTCAGTTATTATTCACTTAAAAGACTTGGTGCTTCCAGGTCTTTTTTGTGAAATTTACACAATCTCCTCACATTTTTTTAAAAATTAAAAAAAGTTGATAAACAAGAAAGCGCTTTATTTTGTATACTAGTTAGTGTAAAGAGGAGACATCCTCAAGATCTTTATGAGGAGGACATCACATGTCACAAGAAAAATACATCATGGCTATTGACCAGGGAACAACAAGTTCTCGTGCCATTATCTTTAATAAAAAAGGAGAAAAAGTTAGCTCTAGTCAAAAAGAGTTCACTCAAATTTTCCCTCAGGCAGGTTGGGTAGAACACAATGCCAATGAAATTTGGAACTCTGTTCAGTCAGTTATTGCGGGTGCTTTCATCGAAAGTGGTGTCAAGCCAAGTCAAATAGAAGCAATCGGGATTACTAACCAACGTGAAACAACTGTCGTCTGGGATAAGAAAACAGGACTTCCTATCTACAATGCAATCGTTTGGCAGTCTCGTCAGACAGCGCCTTTGGCTGAACAACTAAAAAAACAAGGTTATGTGGAAAAATTCCATGAAAAGACTGGCTTGATCATCGATGCTTATTTCTCAGCTACTAAGGTTCGCTGGATTTTGGACCATGTAGAAGGCGCTCAAGAGCGAGCTGAAAAAGGAGAATTGCTCTTTGGTACGATTGATACTTGGTTGGTTTGGAAATTGACTGACGGTGCGGCTCACGTGACGGATTACTCAAATGCAGCCCGTACTATGCTTTATAACATTAAAGAACTCAAATGGGATGATGAGATTTTGGAAATCCTCAACATTCCTAAGGCTATGCTTCCGGAAGTTCGTTCTAACTCTGAAATCTACGGCAAGACAGCTCCATTCCATTTCTACGGTGGAGAAGTGCCAATCTCAGGTATGGCTGGTGACCAACAGGCAGCCCTCTTTGGACAGTTAGCCTTTGAACCTGGTATGGTTAAGAATACTTATGGAACAGGTTCTTTCATCATCATGAACACTGGGGAAGAGATGCAGTTGTCTGAAAACAACCTCTTGACAACCATTGGTTACGGAATCAACGGCAAGGTTTACTATGCCTTGGAAGGTTCAATCTTCATCGCAGGAAGTGCTATTCAGTGGCTTCGTGACGGTCTTCGCATGGTTGAAAATTCACCAGAATCTGAAAAATACGCTCGTGATTCTCACAACAATGATGAAGTTTATGTCGTTCCAGCCTTTACAGGTCTAGGTGCTCCATACTGGAACCAAAACGCTCGCGGTTCTGTCTTTGGCTTAACTCGTGGAACAACTAAAGAAGACTTTATCAAGGCGACTTTGCAATCTATCGCTTATCAGGTGCGTGATATCATCGACACCATGCAAGTGGATGCGCAGACAGCTATCCAAGTCTTGAAAGTAGACGGTGGTGCAGCTATGAACAATTTCCTCATGCAGTTCCAAGCTGACATTTTGGGAATCGATATCGCACGCGCCAAAAACTTGGAAACAACAGCTCTAGGGGCAGCCTTCCTAGCAGGTTTGTCAGTTGGTTACTGGAAAGACTTGGATGAGTTGAAGCTCTTGAATGAGACTGGGGAACTTTTTGAGCCATCTATGAACGAATCTCGCAAGGAACAACTCTACAAGGGCTGGAAGAAAGCTGTGAAAGCGACTCAAGTCTTTGCGGAAGTAGATGACTAATATTGGAAGAATAAAGCGACTCAGTTAGAAAGTGTGTAAATATGGAATTTTCAAAGAAAACACGGGAATTATCAATTAAAAAAATGCAGGAACGTACCCTGGACCTCTTGATTATCGGTGGAGGAATCACAGGGGCTGGTGTAGCTTTACAGGCAGCAGCTAGTGGTTTAGATACTGGTTTGATTGAAATGCAAGACTTTGCAGAAGGAACATCTAGCCGTTCAACAAAATTGGTTCACGGAGGTCTTCGTTACCTTAAGCAATTTGACGTAGAAGTAGTATCAGATACGGTTTCAGAACGTGCAGTGGTACAACAAATTGCTCCACACATTCCAAAACCAGATCCAATGCTCTTGCCAGTTTACGATGAAGATGGAGCGACCTTTAGCCTTTTCCGTCTCAAAGTAGCTATGGACTTGTATGACCTTTTGGCAGGAGTTAACAATACGCCAGCTGCTAACAAGGTCTTGAGCAAGGAAGAAGTCTTGGAACGTCAACCAAACTTGAAGAAAGAAGGCTTGGTAGGAGGTGGAGTTTACCTTGACTTCCGTAACAACGATGCGCGTCTCGTGATTGAAAATATCAAACGTGCCAACCAAGACGGTGCCCTCATTGCCAACCACGTGAAGGCAGAAGGTTTCCTCTTTGACGAAAGTGGCAAGATTACAGGTGTCGTAGCTCGTGATTTGTTGACAGACCAAGTCTTTGAAATCAAGGCCCGTCTGGTTATTAATACAACAGGTCCTTGGAGCGATAAGGTACGTAATTTGTCTAATAAGGGAACCCAATTCTCACAAATGCGTCCAACTAAGGGAGTTCACTTGGTAGTGGATTCAAGCAAGATCAAGGTTTCTCAACCAGTTTACTTTGACACAGGTTTGGGTGACGGTCGTATGGTCTTTGTTCTCCCACGTGAAAACAAGACTTACTTCGGTACAACTGATACAGACTACACAGGTGATTTAGAACATCCAAAAGTGACTCAGGAAGATGTAGATTACCTACTTGGCATTGTCAACAACCGCTTCCCAGAAGCCAACATCACCATTGATGATATCGAAAGCAGCTGGGCAGGTCTTCGTCCATTGATCGCAGGCAATAGCGCTTCTGACTACAATGGAGGAAATAACGGTACAATCAGTGATGAAAGCTTTAACAACTTGATTGCGACTGTTGAATCTTATCTCTCTAAAGAAAAAACGCGTGAAGATGTTGAGTCTGCTGTCAGCAAGCTTGAAAGCAGTACCTCTGAGAAACATTTGGATCCATCTGCAGTTTCTCGTGGTTCGAGCTTGGATCGTGATGATAATGGCCTTTTGACCCTTGCTGGTGGTAAAATCACAGACTACCGTAAGATGGCTGAAGGAGCTATGGAGCGCGTGGTTGACATCCTCAAAGCAGAATTTGACCGCAGCTTTAAACTGATTAACTCTAAGACTTACCCTGTTTCAGGTGGAGAATTGAACCCAGCAAATGTGGACTCAGAAATCGAAGCCTTTGCGCAACTTGGAGTGTCACGTGGTTTGGATAGCAAGGAAGCTCATTACCTAGCAAATCTCTACGGTTCAAATGCACCGAAAGTCTTTGCTCTTGCTCATAGTTTGGAACAAGCGCCAGGACTCAGCTTGGCAGATACTTTATCACTTCACTATGCAATGCGCAACGAGTTGGCTCTTAGCCCAGTTGACTTCCTTCTTCGTCGTACCAACCACATGCTCTTTATGCGTGATAGTTTGGATAGCATCGTTGAGCCAGTTTTGGATGAAATGGGACGATTCTATGAATGGACAGAAGATGAAAAAGCAGCTTACCGTGCTGATGTCGAATTAGCTCTTGCTAACAACGATTTAGCAGAATTAAAAAATTAAGAAAAAATAAAAGAGGTGGCGGGCAGGACTCCTAGTCTACCCTCTCCTCCTTTTTAATGGAGACAGAAAGATGATGAATGAATTATTTGGAGAATTTCTAGGGACTTTAATCCTAATTCTTCTAGGAAATGGTGTTGTAGCAGGTGTGGTTCTTCCTAAAACCAAGAGCAACAATGCAGGTTGGATTGTGATTACTATGGGTTGGGGGATTGCAGTTGCGGTTGCAGTATTTGTATCTGGCAAGCTCAGTCCAGCTCATTTAAACCCAGCTGTGACAATTGGTGTAGCTTTAAAAGGTGACTTGCCTTGGGCTTCCGTTTTGCCTTATATCTTAGCCCAGTTCGCAGGGGCTATGCTGGGTCAGATTTTGGTTTGGTTGCAATTCAAACCTCACTATGAGGCAGAAGAAAATGCAGGAAATATCCTGGCAACCTTCAGCACAGGACCAGCTATCAAAGATACTGTATCAAACTTGATCAGCGAAATCCTTGGCACCTTTGTTTTGGTGTTGACAATCTTTGCTTTGGGGCTGTACGATTTTCAGGCAGGTATCGGAACCTTTGCAGTGGGAACTTTGATTGTCGGTATCGGTCTATCACTAGGTGGGACAACAGGTTATGCCTTGAACCCAGCCCGTGACCTTGGACCTCGTATCATGCACAGCATCCTTCCAATTTCAAACAAGGGAGACGGAGACTGGTCTTACGCTTGGATTCCAGTTGTGGGACCTGTTATCGGTGCAGCCTTGGCCGTGCTTGTATTCTCACTTTTTTAATCTAGAAAACAATTATGTTGATAAGAGCTTGAGATGAAAATCTCAGGCTTTTTTATGTGAAAACCATCACTTTTGTTTTCTGCTATTTTATGCTAAAATATTAAAAATCAAATTTTAATTCCAAAGTTGGAAATAAAGATGGGAGAGCTACATGTCTAATTCATTTATCAAGTTGTTAGTCTCTCAATTGTTTGCAAATTTAGCAGATATTTTCTTTAGAGTAACAATCATTGCTAACATATACATTATTTCAAAATCAGTAATTGCCACATCACTAGTTCCCATTTTAATAGGGATATCCTCTTTTGTTGCGAGTCTTTTAGTTCCTTTGGTTACTAAAAGGTTAGCGCTAAATAGGGTTTTATCTTTATCCCAATTTGGAAAGACTATATTATTGGCGATACTGGTAGGAATGTTTATCGTAATGCAATCCGTAGCGCCTTTGGTGACCTATCTATTTGTTGTTGCAATTTCCATATTAGATGGTTTTGCCGCACCCGTTTCCTATGCTATTGTGCCACGCTATGCGACCGATTTGGGCAAGGCTAACTCAGCCTTATCAATGAGTGGTGAAGCTGTTCAATTGGTGGGTTGGGGATTAGGTGGACTCTTATTTGCAACAATTGGTCTTTTACCTACCACGTTTATTATTTTAATCTTGTATATCATTTCTAGCTTTCTGATGTTATTTCTTCCTAACGCTGAAGTGGAGGTGTTAGAGTCAGAAACTAATCTTGAAATTTTGCTCAAAGGTTGGAAGTTAGTTGCTAGAGATCCTAGATTAAGACTTTTTGTATCAGCAAATTTATTGGAAATTTTTTCAAATACGATTTGGGTTTCGTCTATCATACTTGTCTTTGTAACGGAGTTATTAAATAAAACGGAAAGTTACTGGGGATATTCTAATACAGCATACTCTATTGGGATTATAATTAGTGGCTTAATTGCTTTTAGGCTATCTGAAAAGTTCCTCGCTGCTAAATGGGAAAGTATTCTTTTTCCTCTTGTAGCCATGGCAATAGTGACACTGACTATTCTATATTTTCCAAATGCACAGATGTTTTTAGTATTTTCAGCTCTAGTTGGTATGTTATCACAGCTAAAAGAAGTTCCTGAAAGTGTATTTCTTCAGGAAACAGTAGAGGAAAATCATTTGGTTAATGTCTATTCCGTTCTTGAAGTGATTTCGACATTAGCATTTTCAGTATTTGTTTTGCTAATGAGCTATATTACTGAGAGTTTTGGTATTAGCATAAGTTTTTGGCTATCAGCCATTTGTCTGATGATAGAAGCTATTTTAATTTATATCAGACGAGACTATTTTAAATGAGAGACCAGGTAAGAAGTCTTTAAAAATCAGAAAATCGCATAGTATCAGGTGTTGAAAAAACTTGATATTGTGTGTTTTATTATGGGGATATTTACTTCACTTTCTACTGAAATGGAGTTTTTACCTAGACTTATCTATTTAGAATATTCATAGAAAAACCGCATAATCTTTAAAATTAGCTTAAATATAATGAAAATCTACGGCAAACAATTGAAAAATTACCCTAGAAAGTGGTACAATGGTAGAAAAATACTATAGTAAGAGTTCATCTTATTTAACAAAAATTACAGAAATGAATGGTTTTTCTTGATGAAACAGAGAAAAGAATGGTACCTCTTTCTTGGTCGGACAGCCTTGTATTTTCTTATCTTTCTAGGGCTGCTTTACTTCTTTAGCTATCTTGGTCAGGGTCAAGGAAGCTTTATCTATAATGAATTTTAACTTGAAGGAGAATTCCTATTGTGTCAAATAAACCAATAGTAGATATGATTGAAACCATTGAGCATTTTGCTCAGACACAGCCTAGCTATCCTGTTTACAATGTTTTGGGCAGGAACATACTTATGGAGATTTGAAAGGCTGATTCGGATAGTTTGGCTGTAGCCATTGATCAACTAGATTTGCCAGAGAAAGTCTCCCTGTGGTTGTTTTTTTGGAGGCCAAGAATATGAAATGTTGGCAACTTTTGTAGCACTGACTAAGTCAGGACACGCCTACATTCCCATTGATAGCCATTCGGCTTTGGAGCGAGTTTCAGCTATTTTAGAAGTAGCAGAGCCAAGCTTGATTATTGCCATCTCAGATTTTCCATTGGAGCAGGTTTCGACACCGATGTTGAATCTAGCTCAGATTCAAGAAGTCTTTGCTCAAGGGACAAGCTATGAGATCACGCATCCAGTCAAGGACGATGATAACTACTACATCATCTTTACTTCTGGTACGACTGGTAAGCCTAAGGGAGTGCAAATTTCACATGATAACCTCCTCAGCTTTACTAACTGGATGATTACGGACAAGGAATTTGCGACACCGAGTCGTCCGCAAATGCTAGCTCAGCCACCCTACTCTTTTGACTTGTCTGTCATGTATTGGGCACCGACCTTGGCACTGGGTGGTACGCTTTTCGCTCTTCCTTCAGCTATTACTCAGGACTTTAAGCAACTTTTTGCAACCATCTTCTCATTGCCAATCGCTATCTGGACTTCAACGCCTTCTTTTGCGGATATGGCCATGTTGTCTGAAGACTTCAACAGTGAGAAAATGCCTGGAATCACGCATTTTTACTTTGATGGTGAAGAATTGACGGTCAAAACGGCTCAAAAACTACGCGAGCGTTTCCCAAATGCCCGTATTATCAATGCCTACGGCCCAACAGAAGCGACAGTGGCCCTGTCAGCAGTTGCCGTGACAGATGAGATGCTAGCGACTCTCAAACGCCTACCAATCGGCTATACCAAGGCTGATTCTCCAACCTTTATCATTGACGAGGACGGCAATAAATTGCCAAATGGCGAACAGGGAGAAATCATTGTTTCTGGACCAGCCGTTTCAAAAGGTTATCTGAACAATCCTGAAAAAACGGCAGAAGCCTTCTTTGAGTTCGAAGGATTGCCAGCCTATCACACAGGCGATGTGGGAACCATGACAGATGAAGGCTTGCTTCTCTACGGCGGACGCATGGACTTCCAGATCAAGTTTAACGGTTACCGCATTGAGTTAGAAGATGTCTCTCAAAACCTCAATAAGTCTCGCTTTATCGAGTCTGCTGTTGCAGTACCGCGTTATAACAAAGACCACAAGGTACAAAATCTGCTAGCCTATGTCATCTTAAAAGACGGTGTTCGTGAACAGTTTGAGCGAGATATTGATATTACCAAGGCTATCAAGGAAGACTTGACAGATATTATGATGTCCTACATGATGCCATCTAAATTCCTTTATCGAGACAGTTTACCGCTGACTCCAAATGGAAAAATTGATATCAAAGGATTGATTAACGAGGTGAATAAGAGATGATGGAGTTCTTTCAACAGCTTCCTCATTTAGAGCCATACGGCAATCCTCAGTATTTTGTCTATGTGATTGCTGCAACCTTGCCCATCTTTATCGGTCTCTTTTTCAAGAAACGCTTTGCCTGGTATGAAGTGCTAGTTAGTCTCTTCTTTATTGTCACCATGTTGGTAGGTGGGAAGACCAATCAGTTGGCTGCCTTGGGTATTTATCTGTGCTGGGAAATATTGCTCCTGCTTTTCTACAAGCATTATCGAAAAAGTAAGGATGGCAAGTGGGTTTTCTACCTAGTTAGTTTTCTATCCCTTCTTCCGATTATCTTTGTCAAGGTGCAGCCAGCTATCAATGGAACACAGTCTTTGCTTGGATTCTTGGGAATTTCTTACCTGACCTTTCGTTCGGTTGGGATTATCATTGAACTGAGAGATGGGGTGATTAAGGATTTTACCCTCTGGGAATTCCTCCGTTTTCTACTCTTCATGCCGACTTTTTCAAGTGGGCCCAATCGATCGCTTTAAGCGATTTAATGAAAATTATCAGACCATTCCTGAGCGGGATGAGTTGATGGATATGCTGGAGGAGTCTGTCAAGTATATCATGCTTGGCTTTCTATACAAGTTTCATCCTAGCTCATGTTTTAGGAGAAACCTTACTCCCTCCTCTGAAGAATCTAGCCCTGCAGTCAGGTGGTTTCTTTAATCTCTATGCCTTGGCAGTTATGTATACCTTTGGTCTGGAGCTTTTCTTTGACTTTGCAGGTTACTCTATGTTTGCCTTAGCCATTTCAAATTTGATGGGAATCCGTAGCCCTATCAACTTTAACAAGCCCTTTTTATCAAGGGATTTAAAGGAGTTTTGGAATCGTTGGCACATGAGTCTTTCTTTCTGGTTTCGTGACTTTGTCTTTATGCGAATGGTGATGGTATTGACCAGAAAGAAGGTCTTTAAGAATCGCAATGTAACCTCAAGTGTGGCCTACATTGTAAATATGCTGATTATGGGATTTTGGCATGGAGTGACCTGGTACTATATCGCCTATGGCCTTTTTCATGGACTGGGCTTGGTCATTAATGACGTTTGGATTCGCAAGAAAAAAGCGCTCAATAAAGAACGGAAAAAAGCAGGGAAGGCTGCTCTACCTGAGAATCGCTGGATTCAGTTGCTTGGCATGGTTGTCACCTTCCATGTTGTCATGCTGTCATTCTTAATCTTTTCTGGATTTTTGAATGATCTATGGTTTAAAAAATAAAAGGAAGTAAAATATGGATATCAAATCAGAAGTTATCGAAATTATTGATGAGTTGTTTATGGAAGATATTTCTGACATGATGGATGAAGATCTTTTTGATGCAGGTGTCTTGGATAGTATGGGAACGGTTGAATTGATTGTAGAGATTGAAAACCGTTTTGACATTCGTGTCCCTGTAACAGAGTTTGGTCGTGATGACTGGAATACAGCTAATAAAATCATAGCTGGTATTGTGGAGCTACAAAATGCTTAAACGCTTATGGATGATCTTCGGGACCGGTCTTGATAGCTGGTTTGTTGGTTTTACCTGCTCGATTTTCTTTCTTTATCCCTACTGGTAGATGCGTCATGAGATCATAGAGCTGAAAAAGCGATCGGCAGCAGCATACTACAATCGATAGTTTTAAGAGAAAGATTTCAAAAAGTTAGAGCTCTGTCAGATCCAGATTTACGATTTTGTTCCTTTTCTTTGGATCGAGTGAGTGGCTACGTTTTGATAGTGCTCATCCTTCAGTATTGGCGGAGAAAATACAATCGTTCCTATAGACCTTATCTTTGTTAGGACAGAGAGGAGCTGCATCTCTTAATCAGTATTTTGGGATGCAACAGATGTTACCAGCAAATAGAAAATAAACAAGCTGTCTTTGTTATTTCACCTCAGTGGTTTAGTAGAAAATGGATTATGAACCTGCAGCTTTTTCAACAGTATTTTCAACGGAGATCAGTTAACTAGCTTTTTTTAGAAAATCAGTCAGGGAGATCATAGTGAGTCAATATGCAGCTAAGTCGACTTTATTACAAACAGTATCCTCATGTAGCCAATAAAGACATAGTCATAAAATTGCTAATAGGAGAATCTCTTTCAGAAACAGATTATGATTTAGTTGCTTATAATTGTCTCGTATTCAATCAGAGACAGTCGATACTCTTTGGTCAATTTTCTTTCAGAGGTTATGTCAACTACGATAAGCATGTAGTTAAGTATTTGAAAACCTTACCAGACCAGTTTTCTTATCAAGCCATAGAAGATGTTGTTAAGGCAGATGCAGAAAAGAATACGTCTAATAATGATCTTGGAATGGAAAATTATTTCTATAATACGCAGATCAAGAAGGATTTGAAGAAATTAAAGGATTCTCAGAAAACTTATACCTATCTCAAGTCTCCAGAATATAATGACTTGCAGTTGGTCTTAACCCAATTTTCCAAATCTAAGGTAAACCCGATTTTTATCATTCCGCCTGTTAATAAAAAATGGATGGATTATGCTGGTTTACGAGAGGATATGTACCAAGAAACGGTGCAAAAGATTCGCTTCCAGTTAGAAAGTCAAGGTTTTACTAATATAGCAGATTTTTCTAAGGATGGTGGGGAGCCTTTCTTTATGAAGGATACCATCCATCTTGGTTGGATGGGGTGGTTGGCTTTTGATAAGGCAGTTGATCCTTTCCTATCCAATCCCACACCAGCTCCTACCTATCATCTAAATGAGCGCTTTTTCACAAAAGACTGGGCGATTTATGATGGAGATGTCAAGGAATTTCAATAGATAATAATATGGAAGAGTTCGAGAATGAAACTAGTTTTCACGTTTTTTCTTGACTCTTTTTTTGGTTGTGATATAATTAACCAGTAAATAAAATTTCAAAGAATAGTATTTTTCTCTTAAAAAAGAGAAGTCCAAAAGGAAAGGAGTAACACATGAGACAGCTAGCGAAGGATATCGATGCCTTTTTGAATGAGGTGATTTTGCAGGCAGAAAATCAGCATGAAATCCTAATAGGTCATTGCACTAGTGAGGTGGCCCTGACCAATACTCAGGAGCACATTCTCATGCTTTTATCAGAAGAATCTTTAACAAATTCAGAATTGGCCCGTCGTCTCAATGTCAGTCAGGCGGCAGTTACCAAGGCCATTAAATCTTTGGTCAAGGAAGGGATGTTGGAAACATCTAAAGATCCTAAGGATGCGCGTGTGATTTTTTATCAGTTGACTGATTTGGCTCGTCCAATTGCTGAGGAGCACCATCATCACCATGAGCATACACTTTTAACCTATGAAGAAGTGGCGACTCAGTTTACTCCAAATGAACAAAAAGTGATCCAGCGGTTTTTGACTGCTTTAGTAGGAGAAATCAAATAATGAGATATATTACGGTAGAGGATTTATCCTTCTATTATGATAAGGAGCCCGTTCTTGAACATATCAATTATAGTGTTGATAGTGGAGAATTTGTTACCTTGACAGGGGAGAATGGGGCAGCTAAGACGACACTGATCAAGGCCAGTCTTGGAATCCTCCAGCCACGCATTGGCAAGGTGACTATTTCAAAGACAAATACGCAGGGTAAGAAATTGAGAATAGCTTACCTTCCTCAACAGATTGCCAGTTTTAATGCAGGTTTTCCAAGTACGGTTTATGAATTTGTCAAGTCAGGTCGCTATCCACGAAAGGGTTGGTTCCGTCGTTTGAATGCTCATGATGAGGAGCATATCAAGGCTAGTCTGGACTCAGTTGGCATGTGGGAACACAGAGACAAACGCTTGGGTTCTCTATCTGGAGGACAAAAGCAGCGGGCGGTAATTGCGCGTATGTTTGCTTCTGATCCAGATGTGTTTATCCTAGATGAGCCGACAACGGGGATGGATGCAGGAAGTAAAAACGAATTTTACGAACTGATGCACCACAGCGCCCATCATCATGGCAAGGCTGTTTTGATGATTACCCATGACCCTGAAGAAGTTAAGGACTATGCGGACCGCAATATTCATCTAGTTCGTAACCAAGACTCGCCATGGCGTTGTTTCAATGTTCATGAGAATGATCAGGAGGTAGGCCATGCTTAGTTTATTATCTTATGACTTTATGCAACGTGCTTTTCTGGCCGTTATTGCCATGAGTCTTTTCTCGCCGGTATTGGGAACCTTCCTTATCTTGCGTCGTCAGAGTTTGATGAGTGATACCCTCAGCCACGTCTCGCTTTCGGGTGTAGCCTTTGGTCTGGTACTAGGATTTCTCCGACTATTTCAACTATTGCTATTGTCTTGATTGCGGCGGTCTTTTCTGGAGTATCTCCGTACGGTTTACAAGAGCTTTATGGAAATAGGGACAGCTATCCTCATGTCAACAGGGTCTGGCTGTTTCTCTGATTGTCATGAGCAAGGGGAAAAGCTCCAGTTCAATGAGTTTGGACCAGTATCTTTTTGGTTCAATCGTGACTATCAGCGAAGAGCAGGTTATTTCTCTCTTTGTCATTGCGGCGGTTGTTTTGATTTTGACCTTCCTCTTCCTTCGTCCAATGTATATCTTAACCTTTGATGAGGATACGGCCTTTGTGGATGGTCTGCCAGTTCGCATCATGTCCATTCTTTTTAACATGGTGACAGGGGTGGCCATTGCCCTTATGATTCCAGCTGCAGGAGCTCTTCTAGTATCGACCATTATGGTCTTGCCAGCTAGTATTGCCCTGCGTCTGGGGAAAAACTTTAAATCGGTTATGTTGCTAGCCAGTGCTATTGGATTTTTGGGAATGGTGGCAGGACTCTACATTTCCTACTATGCAGAAACACCTGCAAGTGCAAGTATTACCATTATTTTTGTAGCTGTCTTTTTACTCATTAGTTTAGTAAGACGTTTTATCAAATAGGAGACGAACGTGAAAAAAATTAGCTTATTGCTAGTCAGTCTATGTGCCTTGTTTTTAGTGGCTTGTTCCAATCAAAAGCAGGCAGATGGCAAACTAAATATTGTGACAACCTTTTACCCTGTCTATGAATTTACCAAGCAAGTCGCAGGAGATACGGCTAATGTGGAACTCCTCATCGGTGCTGGTACAGAACCTCATGAATACGAACCGTCTGCCAAGGCAGTTGCCAAAATCCAAGACGCAGATACCTTCGTTTATGAAAATGAAAACATGGAAACTTGGGTTCCTAAATTGCTAGATACTTTGGATAAGAAAAAGGTCAAAACCATCAAGGCGACAGGCGATATGTTGCTCTTGCCAGGTAGTGAGGAAGAAGAGGGCGACCATGACCATGGAGAAGAAGGCCATCACCATGAGTACGATCCCCATGTTTGGTTATCACCAGTTCGTGCCATTAAACTTGTAGAGCACATCCGTGATAGCTTATCAGCAGATTATCCTGATAAAAAAGAGACCTTTGAGAAGAATGCTTCTGCCTATATCGAAAAATTGCAAGCCTTGGATAAGGCTTTATGCAGAAGGCTTGTCTCAAGCCAAACAAAAGAGTTTTGTGACTCAACACGCAGCCTTTAACTATCTTGCTTTGGACTATGGACTCAAACAAGTCGCAATCTCAGGCCTCTCTCCAGATGCAGAACCATCAGCTGCTCGTCTGGCAGAATTGACAGAGTACGTCAAGAAAAATAAAATTGCCTATATCTACTTTGAGGAAAATGCCTCACAGGCCCTTGCTAATACACTTTCAAAAGAGGCAGGTGTCAAAACAGATGTCCTCAATCCTTTAGAAAGTCTGACAGAAGAGGACACCAAGGCTGGAGAAAATTACATCTCTATCATGGAGAAAAACCTCAAGACTTTGAAACAAACAACAGACCAAGAAGGGCCCAGCAATCGAGCCTGAAAAGGCAGAGGATACCAAGACAGTTCAAAATGGTTACTTTGAGGATACAGCTGTCAAGGACCGCACCTTGAGTGACTATGCAGGTAACTGGCAATCAGTTTATCCTTTCCTTGAAGATGGCACGTTTTGACCAAGTCTTTGACTACAAGGCTAAGTTGACTGGTAAGATGACTCAGGCTGAGTACAAGGCCTACTATACAAAAGGCTATCAGACAGATGTGACTAAGATTAACATTACTGATAATACTATGGAATTTGTTCAAGGTGGACAAAGTAAGAAATATCACCTACAGGTATGTTGGTAAGAAAATCTTGACTTACAAGAAAGGCAATCGTGGCGTGCGCTTCCTCTTTGAAGCCACAGATGCTGATGCTGGACAGTTCAAGTATGTTCAGTTTAGTGACCACAATATCGCCCCAGTTAAGGCAGAACATTTCCATATTTTCTTTGGAGGCACAAGCCAAGAAGCACTCTTTGAAGAAATGGATAACTGGCCAACCTACTACCCAGATAACCTATCTGGCCAAGAAATCGCTCAAGAAATGTTGGCGCATTGATGAGAAACCGACTAGTTCATAGGAGCTAGTCGGTTTTTGAGATACTAGATGGCTAACTTCATTATAGACCTTTCCAGAACTGTAAAAAATAAATAAAGCTCTTGAAATATCTGGACCTGTATGTTAGAATAAACTCGATAGGCAAGGTTCATTAGAACACCAAAGCCCCTAACTATGCCAGTAGTTAAGGGCTTTTTTGACGTATCTTAGAGATTTAACGGGTGTTTGATAGGCTAGTCACTCGGTCTACTTCTTACCATCTAGCCATTTGCAGACGAAATACAAGATAATTCCTGCGATGACGTCCGCTATAATAGTAAGAACGAGCTCTGGGGCAAGGTTCATTAGTTTCACCTCCTCTCACGAACCGTAAGGAACGTAATCGGTAACCGATGACAAAAATAGTATACCACAATAAATTTAGATCATCAACCTCACTTAATGCTTGAAATACAGGGGCTAGGCGACAAAGTCTTTAAAATCAGAAAACGTATAGTATCAGATTTATAAAATCTTGATGTTATATCATTCATAAAAGTGGATAGGAAAGTTTTCTGATTATCAGAATTCCTTCCTATCCACTTTTTGAAGATTGTAAGTTAGCTTTATTTTATATAGAATCAGCTTATTTGTTTTATTTATCAAAACCTTGTAAGGCTTTTTGGCGTTCTTCTACTTGACCTTTAGCATCTAGTTTGTTACCACCGTATACAGCTGATTCCCATGACCCGTACATTGGATTTGGGAAGATGATGAATTTTTCACCGAATTCTTTTTGCAATTCTTCAAGTTGTTTATCACGGTCAGATTCAGAAGTCTTAGAAAAATCTGCAAAGTCTACGAGGTTATCACCAAACAATAAGATAAGATTTGTTTTTTCTTGAACTTTTTGGCGACGACCTTCTTTGGATTTTACACCACTTTCTAAGAACATGAGATGATCACGTCCTTGAACAGGAATTCCTTCACTTTCAAGATTTTTAATGGTAGCATCTACTTGATTAGCTGAGCGATCAGAAATATAGTAGATTTGGACACCGTTTTGATCGGCAAACTGAAGAAAATCTTTTGCACCTGGGACGGCTTTTCGCTGCAGCTTTTTGAACCCAAACATCCCAATTTTCAGGGTGTGAATGCTGTACCATCTTTGACATTTTGTACTTGATAAGGGCTATTATCTAGGACAGTTTCATCCAAGTCTAAAACGATAGAGTAAGGTTTGTCTGATTCTGTTTTGAGCAATTCCTTTTAGGTGATTTGTTGCAACGTTATAACCCTGTATGTATAAAGCTTTAGTTTCAGCTGATTTTTGGTACCAAAGGGTTGACATAGTGTTTTCTCTTGACCGTAGTTGGTCATATGTCATTGTAATTTGATTATCAGATGAGCTATTATTGCTTGTCTGTGTTTCTGTAGACTTTGTTGCACAACTAGCTAATAAGACGACAGAAGCAAGTGCAGAAAGGATTGTAACAGTAGTTTTTGCTGTTTTCATGAAATATCTCCCATTATTAATTTCAATCACTAGTATAGCACGAAGGAAAAGTTAAGGCAAGTTATTCCCTGACTATTGATGTAGATTCTATAGAAGTGAACGTAATGAAAAAAGCGATTACTAACTTGAAATGTAGTTTCACCTCTAATTATTGACATTTCAGGAAAAATTGCAGTAAAAACTGCACAACCTTCTTTAAATGTGCTATAATACAGGAAAAAATAATAATGGAGGTCACGATAATGGCAACATTTTTGATGATTTTTGTGGTGGTTTGTGTGCTCCTATTGGTGATAGTCACACTGAGTACAGTTTATGTGGTTCGTCAGCAGTCGGTGGCGATTATTGAACGCTTTGGGAAATACCAAAAGGTTGCCAATAGCGGTATTCACATTCGCTTGCCTTTTGGGATTGACTCGATTGCAGCGCGGATTCAGTTGCGCTTGTTGCAAAGTGATATTGTGGTTGAGACTAAGACCAAAGACAATGTGTTCGTTATGATGAATGTAGCGACTCAGTACCGTGTCAACGAGCAGAGCGTGACAGACGCCTACTATAAACTCATGCGTCCAGAATCTCAGATTAAATCTTATATCGAAGACGCCCTTCGCTCTTCTGTTCCCAAATTAACCTTGGATGAATTGTTTGAGAAAAAAGATGAGATTGCCCTTGAAGTTCAACACCAAGTAGCAGAAGAAATGACAACTTATGGTTACATTATCGTGAAAACCTTGATTACCAAGGTCGAACCAGATGCAGAAGTTAAGCAATCCATGAATGAAATCAATGCGGCACAACGTAAGCGGGTCGCAGCGCAAGAATTAGCGGAAGCTGACAAGATTAAAATCGTCACTGCAGCTGAAGCCGAAGCAGAAAAAGATCGCCTTCATGGTGTCGGGATTGCTCAACAACGTAAGGCCATTGTGGATGGATTGGCAGAGTCTATCACAGAACTCAAGGAAGCCAATGTTGGCATGACAGAAGAACAAATCATGTCCATCCTCTTGACCAACCAGTATTTGGATACCTTGAACACTTTTGCTGCAAAAGGCAATCAAACCATCTTTTTACCAAATACGCCAAATGGTGTTGATGATATCCGTACACAAATCTTGTCAGCCCTACGTGCTGAGAAGAAATAATAGATTAAAGAGCTTGGTTTCAGGCTCTTTTTGTATTACCCTTGTAGCTGTGAGGACTAAATTCTCCTCCACAAATTATAGAATCTTTTCTGAGGATTTAGGGAGTGATGGAGGAAGTCTTGAAAGCGCTTTTGTTTTGTGCTATAGTCAAGTAAATCGAGTTGTTTAAAGAGGAATGCCTGTATGAGAAGAGAAGAAGTTTTGCGAAATCACTGGTTTTTTAGTCAAGAGGTGGGGAAAGAAGAGGCCTTGGCGCCAGATTTTCATAGGGAAAATTGGCAGGCTATTCAAGTGCCACATGACTGGAGTATTTACAATGATTTTGATCAGTATTCGCCAGCGCAAAATGAGGGTGGTCAGTTAAACGGGGGTCAAGCCTGGTATCGGGCACAGTTTTACTTGGAAGAAGATGTCAGTCTTGTATCGGTGCGTTTGTTGTTTGACGGAGTTTACATGAATGCCCAAGTCTATATCAATGGGCAAGTGTTGGGCTATTATCCCAATGGCTACACACCCTTTTCTTATGATATCACACCTTATCTAAGAAATGATGGGACGGCCAACCAGCTTGCGGTTTTTGTGGAAAATCAGCAACCTAGCAGTCGTTGGTACTCTGGTAGCGGTATTTACCGAGAAGTAAAATTGTTGATGACAGATTCGGTCCATCTGGATTTGTATGGGATTAAGATAGAAAGTCCCAAGCTCGAGGAACAAAGAGATGGATGGGTTGAAACTCAGCTTGAAAGTAAGGTTTCAAATGATGGATCTCAGGCCGTGTCGGTGTATTTGGAACAGAGTATTTGGTACAAAGGACAGCAGCTGTCAGACTGGCAGGTGACAGATTCTGTAGTGATTGAATCTGGGGAAATACGTCATTTCCAACAAGCCATATCAATTTTTCACCCTTTACTTTGGGATATTGACTATCCTCACCTTTACCAATTGAAGACTCGCCTTTACAAAAATGGCATTTTGGTTGATGAGGAAGAGGAGACCTTTGGTTACCGCTATATGGATTGGCAAGCGGATAAGGGCTTCTTTCTAAATGGTCGCTGGTTGAAGATTCATGGGGTTTGTCTGCACCATGACTACGGAGCGCTGGGAGCTGTGGAAAACAGGTCAGCTGCTGAGAGACGATTGCGCCAGATGAAGGACATGGGTGTCAATGCGATCCGAATCACCCATAATCCAGCAAGTAGTATCTTGCTGGATGTGGCTGCCAAAATGGGATTACTTATCCAAGAAGAAGCCTTTGATACCTGGTATGGAGGCAAGAAAGAATATGACTATGGTCGCTTTTTTGAGGAAGAAGCGACTCATCCAGAAGCGAAAGCAGGCGATTTCTGGTCAGATTACGATTTACGCACCATGATTGAGCGTGGCAAGAACAATCCAGCTATCTTTATGTGGTCCTTGGGAAATGAAGTTAGTGAAGCAAATGGCGATGCTCATTCACTTAAGACTATCAAACGCTTGCTAGAAAGGGTTAGGGAGGTGGATGATAGTCGTTTTGTGACCATGGGAATGGATCAATTCCGCTTTGGAGATGGTTCTGGAGGTCATGAAAAGATTGCCGATTTGCTGGATGTGGTGGGCCTGAATTACTCGGAAGACAATATTGATGGGATTCGCAAAAGACATCCCAAGTGGCGACTTTATGGATCTGAAACCTCATCAGCTACACGGACGCGTGACAGCTATTTTCGACCAGATAAGGAATGGGTTGGAGATAATCGTCGTGTGCGGAATTTTGAACAGTCAGACTATGGCAATGATCGAGTCCCTTGGGGGAAGACAGCGACGGCTGCTTGGATAGCAGATAGAAATCGATTGGACTACGCCGGTCAGTTTATCTGGACAGGAGTGGACTATATTGGTGAGCCGACTCCTTGGCACAATCAAAATGACACGCCTGTCAAGAGTTCCTATTTTGGGATTGTGGACACAGCAGGGATTCCTAAAAATGACTATTATCTCTACCAAAGTCAGTGGTTGGACGTAAATCAGCATCCCATGGTTCATATCTTACCTCACTGGAATTGGGAAATCCACAAGAGTTATCAACAAATTGTGGATAAGTATGGGGATATCCCTGTTAGAGTGTATTCAAATGCCCGTTCTGTAGAGCTATTTCTCAATGGAAAATCCCAAGGTAGGAAGACTTTTCAGGAAAAATGGACTTCAGATGGTAGAAAATACCAAGAGGGAGAAAATTCTGCCCAACTCTATCTCGAATGGCGTTTGGCTTATCAACCAGGAGAATTGCATGCTGTGGCCTATGACCATCAAGGTCAGATTGTAGCAGAAGATAGGGTGGTGACTGCAGGTAAGTCAGCCAAAATCGGGTTACATGCTGAGAAAACACAGCTTGCGCCAGATGGACAAGACCTCCTCTATCTCTATTTTGATGTATTGGACAAGGATGGAAATTGGGTGCCGACTGCTTCCACTCAGCTTCATTTTAAAATTGAGGGCCCTGCTCGCATTGTGGGTGTGGATAATGGCAGACAGGCCAGTCGTGAACGTTACCAAGCCCAGAAAAATGATCGTTTTAAGAGGAAAGCCTTCCATGGCAGGGGTGTCCTCTTAGTTCAGAGCTTGGAGCAGGTAGGTCAAGTGAGAGTAAAGGCCAGTGCCAGAGGGCTAGAGCCAGCAAGTTTTGATATCTTAGTGGGAGAGGATTTGGCTACTCAATCAGTAAAAAATAAGCGCTTGTTTGAGATTCGAGTGGACAAGCAGGCAGGTTTGCAAGAAGGAGATTCCCCAGCTATTGGACTTTATCCACAAACTGTGGATAACCCTGTGAATAAGGTGGGGAATAGTGAAGTGATTTGGGAGACGAGTGGTAGTGCCCGCGCCATTATCAATCAGGGAGTGCTTCATTGCTTGTCTGCAGGCGACTTAGTTATCAGTGCTATTTATCAAGGGAAGACCTATCAAATGCATTTGCAAGTTGCAGAAAATACCTCACTAGGGCAGGCAGTTTCTGTACGACCTCTTCGCTTGTATACAGATAAGGGTACTTATCCACAGTTGCCATCTTCAGTTTTGGTGGACTATGAGTTCGGTGTTGCAAAAGGAGTCAAGGTTGTTTGGGAGGAGATTCATGAAGAAGATTTGGAAAGCTTTCATGAGTTTACGGTATCTGGTCAGCTAGAGGGTCTTAATTTAAAGGCTTCTGCTCAGGTTTGTGTCCAAGGGATTTGCGCTCTTGAGCCTGAAAGGGTTTGGACACTTGTCAAAGAAGCTCCACACTTACCAGATCGAGTTAAGCTAGTCTTATCAGATGGTAGACGAGATACGGCCAAGGTGACTTGGGATGAACTAAATTCTCAATTCTATGCTCAGGTAGGAGAATGTGTGCTCACAGGGCAAGTAGCGGGCTGTGAGTTGCCAGCAACAGTCACCATTCATGTGACAGATGCAAGTGTAGATGGGGAAGTCATTTCCAATCAATGGACAGGGTCCAATCTGCCTCTGGTCTTTGCTTCTCACTCAGAACCGAATCACCCAGCCTCATATCTCAATGACAAGGTCATTGCTCGGAAGAAATCGACAGCCAATACTTGGATTGCTAAGTCAGAGAAAGCCAGCGTCGGCATTCTTTTTGGAGATGCAGGGATTTTAAAACCGCGATTTGTGGATAATGTGACCTTGTATTATATTGAAAATCAAGAATATGTGGCGGTGGATCCTACCCATATTGATTATTACATAGGGAATGAGCCTGCCTTGCCTCGGACTCCAAATCATTTGGATAAGAATTCCCTGCTCAAGCAAGAGGAGAATTGGCGCCCTGTATCAGCTATCCGAAAAGTTTCAAGCGACAAGGATGAAGAGCTTCGTTTTGAATTTGACAAGGTGGAAACCTATGCCCTTCGTCTTCGATTTGAAGGCTTGGCAAGCCCTCTAGCGTTAACAGAATTGCAAGTACATGCCAAAAAAGTAAAGAAAAATGTAGATAGGAAGTAGTATGGTAAGAGAAATAAAACCGCATGGGCCCTTGCCTAGTTCGACCCAGCTAGCTTATTTAGAGGATGAACTAGCAGCCTTTATCCATTTTGGGCCTAATACTTTTTATGACCAGGAATGGGGGACAGGTCAGGAGGATCCTGAACGCTTTAACCCGATAAGGTTAGACGCGCGTGAATGGGTTCGCGTGCTCAAGGAAACGGGCTTTAAGAAGTTGATTTTGGTGGTCAAGCACCACGATGGCTTTGTCCTCTATCCGACGGCTCATACAGATTATTCGGTTAAGGCCAGTCCTTGGAGGAATGGAGAAGGGGACTTGCTCCTTGAAGTATCCCAAGCTGCCACAGAGTTTGATATGGATATGGGGGTCTACCTGTCACCGTGGGATGCCCACAGCCCCCTCTATCATGTGGACCGAGAAGCGGACTATAATGCCTATTATCTGGCACAGCTGGAGGAAATCTTATCAAATCCTGCCTATGGCAATGGAGGGAAATTTGCTGAGATCTGGATGGATGGTGCCAGAGGAGAAGGGGCTCAAAAGGTCAATTATGAATTTGAAAAATGGTTTGAAACCATTCATGAACTGCAGGGCGATTGCTTGATTTTTTCAACAGAAGGCACCAGTATCCGCTGGATTGGCAATGAACGAGGGTATGCAGGTGATCCTCTATGGCAAAAGGTGAATCCTGACAAACTAGGAACAGAAGCAGAGCTGGACTATCTTCAGCATGGAGATCCCTCAGGTACGATTTTTTCAATAGGAGAGGCAGATGTTTCCATCCGGCCAGGTTGGTTTTACCATGAGAACCAGGATCCTAAGTCTCTTGAGGAGTTGGTCGAAATCTATTTTCACTCGGTGGGTCGGGGAACTCCACTCTTGCTCAATATTCCTCCGAATCAAGCTGGGCTATTTGATGAAAAGGATATTGAACGCCTATATGAATTTGCGGCCTATCGCAATGAGCTCTATAAAGAAGATTTGGCTCTGGGAGCTACGGTATCTGGTCCTGCTCTTTCCGCAGACTTTGCCTGTCACCATCTGACAGACGGCTTTGAGACCAGCTCTTGGGCAAGCGATGCAGGCTTGCCAATCCATTTAGAACTCGACTTAGGGTCACCTAAAGCTTTTGATGTAATTGAGTTAAGAGAAGATTTGAAACTAGGGCAACGAATCGCTGCTTTTCATGTGCAAGTAGAGGTGGATGGTGTCTGGCAGGAATTTGGCATGGGCTTTACAGTTGGCCATAAGCGCCTCCTGCGAGGGCCGCTAGTAGAGGCACAGAAGGTGCGCGTGATCATTACAGAGGCACAGGATTTACCTGTACTGACCAAAATCTCACTCTATAAAACTCCTAGCTTATCAAAACAAGAAGTTGTTCAGAGACTAGCATTTGCAGAAAAAAGTCTAGCTGTAGCAAAGGGAGAGACTCTTCATTTTAGGATTGAACGTAGCGAAAGTCATACTCCTTTGGAAGCTAAGATTTCGGTTCAACCGGGGACTGGTGTGCATGGTGTCGCCTATCAGGACGAGATTCAAGTCCTTCAATTCCAAGAAGGGGAAAGCAAAAAAGATTTGACCATACCGACCCTGTATTTTGCTGCTGATAAGACCTTGGATTTCTATCTGAATCTGACTGTTGATGGACAGCTGATTGATCAAGCTCATATTTTAGTTGAAACGAGATAAAATATCTTCACAATTCATTTCCTTTCCGAATAAATAGATAGAACCATTGAATCTAGTGAAATTAGATTTAAAACTGTGGTATAATAAGAGGAGGAAATGGATGACTTTAAGACATCCGGGCATTAGCCCGACCAATGATTTGGTAGCTAAGAAAATTTTCAGCAATCCAGAAATCACTTGTCAATTTATTCGTGATATGCTGGACTTACCAGCAACAAATGTAACCATTTTGGAGGGAAGCAACATTCACGTCTTGCCTTCCCTGCCTTACTCGGCTCAGGATTTTTACACTAGTATAGATGTCTTAGCGGAGTTGGACAATGGCACCCAAGTTATCATTGAAATTCAGGTACATCATCAGAATTTTTTCATTAATCGCCTGTGGGCTTACTTATGCAGTCAGATCAATCAAAACTTAGAAAAAATTCGCCAACGAGAAGGTGATACCCACCAGAGCTACAAACACATCGCACCAGTATACGCTATCGCAATTGTCGATAGCAATTACTTCTCGGATGACTTGGCTTTTCACAGTTTTAGCATGCGCGAGGATACGACAGGTGAGGTTTTAACCATCACCAATAATGGGCAAGAAAACCATCTGGTCAAGATGGCATTCTTGGAACTAAAAAAATACAGAGAAACCAGCAAAGACAAGGTTCGCAAACCGTGGTTGGAGTTTTTTGGGAATAAACCCTTTACCCAACAACCCGAGCGAGCCATCAGCCAGGCAGATCAACTGCTGGACTACAAGAGCTGGTCCGAGGAGGACAGGAAGATGTTTAGCCAACTACGTATGCGAGAAGAACAAGCCTTGTTAGCGCAGGACTATGCCTTGGAACAAGCTGAAGAAAAGGGCTTAGAACGTGGTCGTGCAGAAGGTATTGAACAAGGTTTAGAGCGTGGGAAAGCTGAAGGACAAATCTTTACCTTTATTGATTTAGTACGCCAACATGTTTTAACTTCCGAATTTGCGAGTGAACAATTGGGTATGGCGGTTGCTGAGTTTGAGTCACTATTGAAAGACCATTATAAATAAGACCTAAAATATAGAGAAACCAGCAAAGACGAGGTTCGTAAGCCGTGGTTGGAGTTTTTCGGGAACAAACCTTTTACCCAGCAACCAGAGCGAGCCATCAGCCAGGCAGATCAACTGCTGGACTACAAAAGCTGGTCCGAGGAGGATAGGAAAATGTTTAGTCAACTACGTATGCGAGAAGAACAAGCCTTGTTAGCGCAGGACTATACCTTGGAAACAGCTAGAGCCGAAGGTATTGAACAAGGACTGAAAAAAGGGTTACTAAACCTCGTTCGCCAAGGTCTTCTGACACCTGAGGTTGCCAGCCAACAATTGGGTATGACTGTTGCTGAGTTTGAGGCTTTACTATAAATGAGAATGGGGACATGTTATCAAATTAGATAGCATGTTTTATTTTTGGGCAATAGTCAATGTTTGTTTTCATTTTTAAAACTTACTCGAATTATAATGATATATATGTAACATTTTCTGCAATTATGTATAAATTGAACAAAAATACAATAGTATAATATAACAATTAAATATATATTTAGGCGTAAAAAAATGCAAATTCAAATTGTCCGAAAATTCCTTACTTTCCCAAAACGTTTTTTTTTTTTGCAAAAATTTGAAGTCAAAAAGTTTGCATATATATTGAAAATAGGATAGAATATGAGTGTAGGTTTCTGCATGCATAAGAGAATATTGCTTATTCGTTTTAAGTAATAAATTTTGTTATGTAGAAGCTAAATCAACTAATTCCAAAAGGAGAATAAAATGGAACACAAAAATCCCATGAGTCGTGTTGAACGTTTGCACCGTGAAAAGGTCACGCGTTATTCGATTCGTAAATATAGCTTTGGAGCGGCTAGTGTAGCGGTCGCTGCTCTTTTCATGTTCTTAGGTAATGGAGCTGTATCAGCTAATGAGCTAAGCAAACAAGATACACCATCTGTAGAAGCTTCAGCGCCAGCCTCTGAAAACAAAACAACTTCGGAAGAGGCTACTGCTAAACCAGTAGAAGCAACAACTCCAACTTTGGACAAGTCAGAGTTGACAAATTTAATTTCAGAGATTGAGACAAAACTTTCTAACGGTTCTTACGATAACAAAACGGAAGAAAGTGTTGCAGTATTAAAAGCTGACTTAGAATCTGCAAAAGCTACATTAGCGAATGCAACTACTCAAGCTGAACTAAAAAAAGCTTACAGCAAACTTGTCACTACAGCTAATACTAAATTAAAAAATAAACCTGTAGAGAAAAAAGAAACTCCAGCAGTAGACACTACTAACGGAAAAGAAACTGTAGGTAAAAAAGCAGAAAACACTGAGAAAAAATCAGAATCTAACTCTATCGAAAATACCGGTTCAAAAGACGAACGTAATGGACAAGCATTAGACAAAAACAATGCTTTCCGTGCGGAAACACCTGAAATTCAAGGTAACTTTACTTATTCTATGGAATATTCTAATTCTAATAAAAAAGAAATTTACCTTTATAATGAAGAAGACGCAGACATCGATATCACAGTTAACTCAACGGCTGGAGATATTACTAAAGCAACAGTTAAAAGTGGAAGTGGTCAGTTCTTACTAAAATCTAAGAGAGATGCAGTAAAAGCTGGTACGAAACCTCAACCTGTTGAAGAAGAAAATGAAATAGATGGTTTTGGTTGGACTTATCGTCAGACACTAACTCCAACTAAAGGTCCAGTAACAATTAAAATAACTGGTAAACCAAATGATGAATTTAAAGGACTTACAGCTTACAAAAAAACTGAAGATCAAAACGCAGTATTAGGAGCAAGATATTTACAACTTGAAAATTCTAATGGTGAAAAGCTGGCTGCAGGTAGCAACTTAAAAGCTCCTGGTGGGTTCAACTTAGTTGTTAAATCTCAAACATATAAATACGATATTCAACCAGTAGCAGAGGAGAATAAAGTTCCTGTTGCTGATATTAACAACTTGACTGCGCCTGAGATTACTAAAATCAAAGAGAAAATTAAGATTCAATATTCTGATACTGCAACGACACAAGATGCTCGCCTAGCGTCTCACAGAGGGGAAGTCTTAGCAGATAGATCTTCAGTAGTGAAAGATGTCGCTGTTGCAAATGGAACAGTTACTGTTACCTATAATGACGATTCAGTAGACACTACTCCAGTTGCAAATGTAGCGCGTGTAAACGCAGCGCCAACAGTTGAAATTCCTTTCTCTGTAGATGGTAAAAAAGACGTTTATGTATATGCTAATGAAGACTTCGATATTCCGATTAAATTTAAGGATGATAATGGAAAAGTAGCATCAGCAACAATAACCCGCGGTGGAAATGTAGAACAACCACCTAAAGATGCATCAAATCCAAATATTTTAAATAATGAGTTTAATACAACAGTTGAAAAAATTTCAACTGAAACAGTAGCAACAGCTGAGACCCCTGCTATTGTAAAAATTAAAGGTAACATTTCAAAAGACAATTCTGGAATTCCTGCAAGTTCATTCCCTAAAACAGCAGAAGGAGAGCTGAAAATTGTAACTCGCTATGCAACGGCTACAGATACTGATGGTGCCTATATCAAAAATACTGCAACAGAGCAGACATATGCAAGTGATCCAGGATCATTCACTATCAAATTAAAAGCTCAAACAGCAAAATATGATATTAAAGATCCAGAGACAAAAGTTACTGTAGCAAATGCTAATAATATCACAGAAGACGAGTTTAACCAGATTAAAGACAGTATTAAGATTCAATACTCTGCTACAAACCCAGATAAAAATCTTCTTGATAAACAAGGAAAAGACGTTGAAAACCAAACTGATCGTATTGAAAGCATTACTAGAGAAGGAAATAATGTTGTAGTAACCTATAAAGATGGTTCTAAAGATACAAAAGCATTAGCAGATTTTGTAAACGTAGCTCCAAAAGTAGAAGTTCCATATTCAAATCAAACTGAGAAACAAGTCTACGTTTATACAGGCGAAAACAATGATTTAACTTTCAAAGGTACAGATGAAAAAGAAATTAAAGATCTTTATCTACGTGGACCTGGAGATATTACATGGAGTAATGCAGGAGATTATGGATTTGCAACAGGTAAAGTTGAAGATGGTGCAGTGACTGGAGAAGGTTCAGTATCTGAAGATAAGACATCAGCTACTATCAAGATGACTGGGAAAACTAAGCTAGCAGCTGGTAAAGAGTGGACAAGTTTCGTCGTTTCTAAAGATAATGACGGTAAACTTTCAAACACTGATTATAGAGCGCTAGATAAAGATCCTAAGGCCAAAGAAAAACCAGGATATGTTCGATTCGTAGTTAAAAATCAAACATCTAAATATGACATTGCAGCTCCAACTGAAAAAGTTGCTGTAGCAGACCCAGCTAACGTTACAGAAGCAGAATTAGATAAAATCAAAGAAAAACTACAAATTGAGTACTCTAATAACAATGATGATGCTAACTTAGCTGACAAAAAAGGTAAGACTGTAGATGCTGCAGATGCTAAGACTAAGATTAAATCAGTAGAAAAAGATAACGCTGGAAATCTTGTAGTAACATATACAGATGATTCTACAGATAAAAAACCATTGTCAGAATTTGTAACTCTTGATAAACAACCAGCTATTGAGGCAGTAGAAAAAGCAGCAGAAGCCCAAATTGCTGCCATCAATAAAACTCCAAATGCTACTGATGACGAGAAACAAGCAGCAATCGATAAAGTAAATGCTGATAAAGAAAAAGCATTAACAGCAATTAATGATGCTAATGTAACAACAAAAGATGCATTGGACAAAGCGAAAGAATCTGGTACAACTGCAATTGCAGCAGATAACCCAGTAGTAGCGAAAAAAGACGCAGCAAAAGCAGATGTTGAAGCAGCTCGTAAAGCGAAAGAAGACGCTATTAAAGCAAATCCAAATCTAACACAAGCAGAAAAAGACGCAGCAATTGCGAAAAATAATACGGCAGCAGCAGAAGCAACTAAAGCTATCGACTCTGCAACAACAAACGATGCAGTAGATGCAGCTAAAACTGCTGGTACTGGCGAAATTGCGAAAGTAAATCCAGTAGCTAAAGAAGCAGCTAAGAAAGCAGTTGCGGATGAATTAGCTGAGAAAGAAAAAGCAATCGATGCACGTACTGACTTAACTGACGCAGAAAAAGCAGCAGCTAAGGAAGATGCAAAAGCGAAAGCCAAAGCAGCAACAGACGCTATTAATGCACAGCCAGATAACGCAGAAACACCAGAAGCAGCAGTAACAGCTCAAACAGCAGTAAATGATGCTAAAGATAAAGGTGTAGCAGACGTTAAATCTGTAAACCCAGTAGCTAAAGAAGCAGCTAAGAAAGCAGTTGCGGATGAATTAGCTGAGAAAGAAAAAGCAATCGATGCACGTACTGACTTAACTGACGAAGAAAAAGCGCGCAGCTAAGGAAGATGCAAAAGCGAAAGCCAAAGCAGCAACAGATGCAATCGATGCTCAACCAAGCAACGCAGCAACACCAGAAGCAGCAGCAGAAGCACAAACAGCAGTAAATGGTGCAAAAGATAAAGGTGTAGCAGACGTTAAATCTGTAAACCCAGTAGCTAAAGAAGCAGCTAAGAAAGCAGTTGCGGATGAATTAGCTGAGAAAGAAAAAGCAATCGATGCACGTACTGACTAACTGACGCAGAAAAAGCGCTAGGGACGATGCAAAAAGCGAAAAGCCAAAGCGAACAGATGCAATCGATGCTCAACAAGTAACGCAACACCAGAAGCGGCAGCAGAAGCTCAAACAGCAGTAAATGGTGCAAAAGATAAAGGTGTAGCAGACGTTAAATCTGTAAACCCAGTAGCTAAAGAAGCAGCTAAGAAAGCAGTTGCGGATGAATTAGCTGAGAAAGAAAAAGCAATCGATGCACGTACTGACTTAACTGACGAAGAAAAAGCGCCAGCTAAGGACGATGCAAAAGCGAAAGCCAAAGCAGCGACAGATGCAATCGATGCTCAACCAAGCAACGCAGCAACACCAGAAGAAGCAGAAAAAGCACAAACAGCAGTAGATGGTGCAAAAGATAAAGGTGTAGCAGATGTTAAAGCTGTAAATCCAGAAGCGGCTAAGAAACCAGCAGCTAAGAAAGCAGTTGAAGATGCTCTTAAAGCTAAAGTAGATGCAATTGACGCTCGTACAGACTTGACAGATGACGAGAAGAAAGCAGCTAAAGATAAAGCAGCAGCAGAAGCTAAGAAAGCAACAGATGCCATCGATGCAGCAACAACAGACGCAGCGGTAGATACAGCTAAAGAAGCAGGAACTGGTGAAATTGCAAAAGTTAACCCAGTAGCTAAAGAAGCAGCTAAGAAAGCAGTTGCAGATGAATTAGCTGAGAAAGAAAAAGCCATCGATGCGCGTACTGACTTAACTGACGCAGAAAAAGCAGCAGCTAAGGAAGATGCAAAAGCGAAAGCAAAAGCAGCAACAGACGCTATTAATGCACAGCCAGATAACGCAGCAACACCAGAAGCAGCAGCAGAAGCTCAAACAGCAGTAAATGATGCAAAAGATAAAGGTGTAGCAGACGTTAAAGCTGTAAACCCAGTAGCTAAAGAAGCAGCTAAGAAAGCAATCGCAGATGAATTAGCTGAGAAAGAAAAAGCCATCGACGGACGTACTGACTTAACTGATGAAGAAAAAGCAGCAGCTAAGAAAGATGCGCAAGATAAAGCTAAGGAAGCAACAGATGCAATCGATGCTCAACCAAGTAACGCAGCAACACCAGAAGCAGCAGAAAAAGCACAAACAGCAGTAAATGGTGCAAAAGATAAAGGTGTAGCAGATGTTAAAGCTGTAGATCCAGCAGCGGCTAAGAAACCAGCAGCTAAGAAAGCCATCGACGACGCTCTTAAAGCTAAGGAAGCAGCAATTGACGCTCGTACAGACTTGACAGATGACGAGAAGAAAGCAGCGAAAGATCTAGCTAAAGCAGAAGCAGATAAGGCTAAAGCAGCAATTGATGCAGCAACAACAGATGCAGCAGTAGATACAGCTAAAGACGCTGGTACTGGAGCAGTTGAAGCAATCAATCCAGAAGCCAAAGCTAAACCAGAAGCTAAGAAAGCTATTGATGACGCTCTTAAAGCTAAGGAAGACGCAATTGACGCTCGTACAGACTTGACAGATGACGAGAAGAAAGCAGCTAAAGAAGCAGCTAAAGAAGCAGCAGATAAAGCTAAAGTAGCAATTGATGCAGCACCAAGCAATGCAGAAGTAGATAAAGCTAAAGAAGCAGGAACTGGTGAAATTGCAAAAGTTAACCCAGTAGCTAAAGAAGCAGCTAAGAAAGCAGTAGCGGATGAATTAGCTAAGAAAGAAGCAGAAATCGCTGGCCGTAACGATCTCACAGATGAAGAGAAAGCTAAAGCCAAAGAAGAAGCTCAAGCAAAAGCTAAGGAAGCAACAGATGCAATCGATGCTCAACCAAGCAACGCAGAAACACCAGAAAAAGCAGCAGAAGCGCAAACAGCAGTAGATGGTGCTAAAGATAAAGGTGTAGCAGATGTTAAAGCTGTAAATCCAGAAGCCAAAGCTAAACCAGAAGCTAAGAAAGCAATTGATGACGCTCTTAAAGCTAAGGAAGCAGCAATTGATGCTCGTACAGACTTGACAGATGACGAGAAGAAAGCAGCTAAAGATGCAGCTAAAGATGCAGCAGATAAAGCTAAAGAAGCAATTGATGCAGCACCAAGCAATGCAGAAGTAGATAAAGCTAAGGAAGCTGGTACTGGAGCAGTTGAGGCAATCAATCCAGAAGCCAAAGTTAAACCAGAAGCTAAGAAAGCAATCGATGACGCTCTTAAAGCTAAGGAAGCAGCAATTGATGCTCGTACAGACTTGACAGATGACGAGAAGAAAGCAGCTAAAGATGCAGCTAAAGATGCAGCAGATAAAGCTAAAGAAGCAATTGATGCAGCACCAAGCAATGCAGAAGTAGATAAAGCTAAGGAAGCTGGTACTGGAGCAGTTGAAGCAATCAATCCAGAAGCCAAAGCTAAACCAGAAGCTAAGAAAGCAATCGATGATGCTCTTAAAGCTAAGGAAGCAGCAATTGATGCTCGTACAGACTTGACAGATGACGAGAAGAAAGCAGCTAAAGATGCGACTAAAGATGCAGCAGATAAAGCTAAAGAAGCAATTGATGCAGCACCAAGCAATGCAGAAGTAGATAAAGCTAAGGAAGCTGGTACTGGAGCAGTTGAAGCAATCAATCCAGAAGCCAAAGCTAAACCAGAAGCTAAGAAAGCAATCGATGATGCTCTTAAAGCTAAGGAAGCAGCAATTGACGCTCGTACAGACTTGACAGATGACGAGAAGAAAGCAGCTAAAGATGCAGCTAAAGATGCAGCAGATAAAGCTAAAGAAGCAATTGATGCAGCAACAGACGATGCAGCATTGAATAAAGCTAAAGAAGCAGGGACTGGTGAAATCGCCAAAGTTAACCCAGTAGCTAAAGAAGCAGCTAAGAAAGCAGTAGCGGATGAATTAGCTAAGAAAGAAGCAGAAATCGCTGGCCGTAACGATCTCACAGATGAAGAGAAAGCTAAAGCCAAAGAAGAAGCTCAAGCAAAAGCTAAGGAAGCAACAGATGCAATCGATGCTCAACCAAGCAACGCAGAAACACCAGAAAAAGCAGCAGAAGCGCAAACAGCAGTAGATGGTGCTAAAGATAAAGGTGTAGCAGATGTTAAAGCTGTAAATCCAGAAGCAACTAAGAAACCAGAAGCTAAGAAAGCAATCGATGACGCTCTTAAAGCTAAGGAAGCAGCAATTGACGCTCGTACAGACTTGACAGATGACGAGAAGAAAGCAGCTAAAGAAGCAGCTAAAGATGCAGCAGATAAGGCTAAAGAAGCAATTGATGCAGCAACAGACGATGCAGCATTGAATAAAGCTAAAGAAGCAGGAACTGGTGAAATCGCCAAAGTTAACCCAGTAGCTAAAGAAGCAGCTAAGAAAGCAGTAGCGGATGAATTAGCTAAGAAAGAAGCAGAAATCGCTGGCCGTAACGACCTCACAGATGAAGAGAAAGCCAAAGCCAAAGAAGAAGCTCAAGCGAAAGCTAAGGAAGCAACAGATGCAATCGATGCTCAACCAAGCAACGCAGAAACACCAGAGAAAGCAGCAGAAGCTCAAACAGCAGTAGATGGTGCTAAAGATAAAGGTGTAGCAGATGTTACAGCAGTAAATCCAGCAGCAACTAAGAAACCAGAAGCTAAGAAAGCAATCGATGACGCTCTTAAAGCTAAGGAAGCAGCAATTGACGCTCGTACAGACTTGACAGATGACGAGAAGAAAGCAGCTAAAGAAGCAGCTAAAGATGCAGCAGATAAGGCTAAAGAAGCAATTGATGCAGCACCAAGCAATGCAGAAGTAGATAAAGCTAAGGAAGCTGGTACTGGAGCAGTTGAAGCAATCAATCCAGAAGCCAAAGCTAAACCAGAAGCTAAGCAAGCAATCGATGACGCTCTTAAAGCTAAGGAAGCAGCAATTGACGCTCGTACAGACTTGACAGATGACGAGAAGAAAGCAGCTAAAGATGCAGCTAAAGATGCAGCAGATAAGGCTAAAGAAGCAATTGATGCAGCACCAAGCAATGCAGAAGTAGATAAAGCTAAAGAAGCAGGAACTGGTGAAATCGCCAAAGTTAACCCAGTAGCTAAAGAAGCAGCTAAGAAAGCAGTAGCGGATGAATTAGCTAAGAAAGAAGCAGAAATTGCTGGCCGTAACGACCTCACAGATGAAGAGAAAGCTAAAGCCAAAGAAGAAGCTCAAGCGAAAGCTAAGGAAGCAACAGATGCAATCGATGCTCAACCAAGCAACGCAGAAACACCAGAGAAAGCAGCAGAAGCTCAAACAGCAGTAGATGGTGCTAAAGATAAAGGTGTAGCAGATGTTAAAGCTGTAGATCCAGAAGCCAAAGCTAAACCAGCAGCTAAGAAAGCCATCGAAGATAAATTAGCAAAACAATTGGAAGACATTGCTAACACTCCAGATGCTACAGATGATGAGAAGAAAGTTGCAGCAGATGCAGCTAAAGCTCTAGCAGAAGGAGCTAAGAAAGAAATCGATAAAGCTGGAACAGATGCAGAAGTTAAGCAACTTCAAGAAGAAGCTGAAGGTGAAATCGAAAAATCTGTACCTGTTGTAGAAGATAAGCCAAATGCACGTAAAGCAATTGAAGATGAAGCAAAAGCTAAGAAAGAAGCAATTGATGCACGTACAGACTTAACTCCTAAAGCTAAAGAAGATCTTAAAGCTCAAGTAGATGCAATCGCAGATCAAGCTAAGAAATCTGTAGATGCAGCTAAAACATCAGAAGCTGTTGATGGAATTGAAGAGTCAGATAAAGCGGCTATTAAAGCTGTAGGTGAAGTGAATATTCCGGCTGATAAAGTTCTTGTAAATAATCCAAGTGCTTTAACAGATGATGAAAAAGCTAAGGTCTTAGAAGCTGTTAAGAAAGTAAATCCAGATGCTAAAGAAATTACTCAAGACGCAGATGGAAATGTTACTGTTACAACTCCAGATGGGCACAAAGAAATCATCACTCCTGAGCAAGTAGTGAAAACTGCAGCTACAGCAAATGATCCAAAAGCAGGCAACGATATCGTTAAACCAGCGGATAAAGTAGTTGTAAATGATCCAGCTAAGTTGACAGATGCTGAGAAGGAGAAAATTAAAGCAGCAGTTGAAGCTGTAAATCCAAACTCAATTGTAGTAGTTGATGACAAAGGAAATGCTAAAGTTTCAACTCCAGATGGTCAAACACAAGTTATTCCTGTAGAAGAATTAGTACGTACTGTTGAAGATACTAAGAAACCAAATGCAGGTAACGACATCGTTAAACCAGCAGATAAGACTGTAGTAGCAAATCCAGAAAAACTTACAGATACTGAGAAGAAAGCAATCGAAGATAAAGTTAAAGCTGTAAACCCAGATGCAACAGTAGTTGTAGATGACAAAGGAAATACGACAGTCACAACCCCAGAAGGTAAGACAGCCGTAATTCCAGCAGCAGACTTGACGAAAGATCCAGAAACTGCAACTAAACCAAATGCAGGCAACGACATCGTTAAACCAGCAGATAAGACAGCAGTTAAAGATCCAGCTAACTTAACTCCAGAAGAGAAGAAAGCGATCGAAGATAAAGTTAAAGCTGTAAATCCAGGTGCAACAGTAGTTGTAGATGATAAAGGAAATGCGACAGTTACAACCCCAGAAGGTAAGACAGCCGTAATTTCAGCAACAGACTTGACGAAAGATCCAGAAGCTGCAACTAAACCAAATGCAGGCAACGACATCGTTAAACCAGCAGATAAGACAGCAGTTAAAGATCCAGCTAACTTAACTCCAGAAGAGAAGAAAGCGATCGAAGATAAAGTTAAAGCTGTAAACCCAGGTGCAACAGTAGTTGTAGATGATAAAGGAAATACGACAGTCACAACCCCAGAAGGTAAGACAGCCGTAATTCCAGCAGCAGACTTGACGAAAGATCCAGAAACTGCAACTAAACCAAATGCAGGTAACGACATCGTTAAACCAGCAGATAAGACAGCAGTTAAAGATCCAGCTAACTTAACTCCAGAAGAGAAGAAAGCGATCGAAGATAAAGTTAAAGCTGTAAACCCAGGTGCAACAGTAGTTGTAGATGATAAAGGAAATACGACAGTCACAACCCCAGAAGGTAAGACAGCCGTAATTCCAGCAGCAGACTTGACGAAAGATCCAGAAACTGCAACTAAACCAAATGCAGGTAACGACATCGTTAAACCAGCAGATAAGACAGCAGTTAAAGATCCAGCTAACTTAACTCCAGAAGAGAAGAAAGCGATCGAAGATAAAGTTAAAGCTGTAAACCCAGGTGCAACAGTAGTTGTAGATGATAAAGGAAATGCGACAGTTACAACTCCAGAAGGTAAGACAGCCGTAATTCCAGCAACAGACTTGACTAAGTCACCAGCAGACGCAGCTAAAGCAAATGCAGGAAATACAGTAAACACACCAGCAGCTAAGGTAGAAGTTAAAGATCCAGCCAAATTAACAGATGAAGAAAAAGCTAAAGTTAAGGAAGCAATTGAGGCAGTAAACCCAGGATCTAAAGTTGTAGTAGACGATAAAGGAAACGCAACAGTCACAACCCCAGAAGGTGATGTAGTAGTAATTCCAACAACAGACTTAACTAAATCACCAGCAGACGCAGGTAAAGCAAATGCAGGAAATGCAGTAAACACACCAGCAGCTAAGGTAGAAGTTAAAGATCCAGCCAAATTAACAGATGAAGAAAAAGCTAAAGTTAAGAAAGCAGTAGAGGATGTAAACCCAGGATCTAAAGTTGTAGTAGACGATAAAGGAAACACAACAGTCACAACCTCAGAAGGTAAGACAGCAACCATTCCAGCAGCAGATGTAACTAAGTCAGCAGCAGATGCAGGTAAAGCAAATGCAGGAAATGCAGTAAACACACCAGCAGCTAAGGTAGAAGTTAAAGATCCAGCTAACTTAACAGACGCTGAGAAGAAAGCAATCGAAGACAAAGTTAAAGCTGTAAATCCAGGATCTAAAGTTGTAGTAGACGATAAAGGAAACGTAACAGTTACAACTCCAGAAGGTAAAACAGCAACCATTCCAGCAGCAGATGTAACTAAGTCAGCAGCAGACGCAGGTAAAGCAAATGCAGGAAATGGAGCAAACACACCAGCAACTAAGACAGTAGTAAAAGATCCAGCTAAGTTAACAGATGAAGAAAAAGCAAAAGTTAAGAAAGCAGTAGAGGATGTAAACCCAGGATCAACTGTAGTAGTAAATGATAAAGGTGATGTAATCGTTACTAAAGGTGATGGAACAGTATTAGTAATCCCAGAACTTGACTTAGTAATTCCAGAAGATAAATTAACTGATCCAACTCAACAAAATGGTGTGAACACACCAGCAACTAGAGTGTTAGTTGGAGATAAAGCTAAATTAACAGCTGATGAAATTGAAAAAGTTAAAGAATCAATTAAAGCAGTCAACCCAGGATCAACTGTAGTAGTAGACGATAAAGGAAACGCAACAGTTACAACCCCAGAAGGTAAGACAGCAACAATTCCAGCAGCTCAATTAGTTAAAGATGCTAAAGATGTTGCAGCTAAGAACAATGGTGAAAACATCAATGTTGACTTCGAAAAAGAAACAGTAGCAGACTTCAATAACTTAACGGATGCAGAAAAAGAAGCTGCAAAAGCTAAGATTAAAGGAGCAAATGCTGATGTAGTAGAAGTTATCTTCGACAAAGCAGGAAATGCAACTGTAATTACTAAAGATGGTAAAGTTTACACAATCGTAGCTAAAGATATCTTCAAACAACGTCCATATGTACCATCAAATGGTGGCGGCAATAACAGTGGTAACGGTAACGGAACTTCTGGCAATAACGGAGCTACTAACACTGATGCAAAAGTGGATAAAGCGAAGTTAGAAGGTGCTATTCGTCAATTGGATGAATTAATCATTAAAGAATCAGCTAAGCTTGATGCAGAAACTGCAAAAGAAGCGAATGCATTATCAGCAGATGCTAAGAAAGTATTTGCCAATGCAGATGCAAGTCATGCAGAAGTGGATGCAGCTAAACCAAACGCAGGCAACGACATCGTTAAACCAGCAGATAAGACAGTAGTAGCAAAATCCAGATGCGTTAACTCCAGAAGAGAAGAAAGCGATCGAAGATAAGGTTAAAGCAGTCAACCCAGGTTCAACTGTAGCAGTAGACGATAAAGGCAATGCGACAGTCACAACGCTAGAAGGTAAGACAGCAGTAATTCCAGCGTCAGACTTGACTAAGTCATCAGCAGATGCAGCTAAACCAAACGCAGGCAACGACATCGTTAAACCAGCAGATAAGACAGTAGTAGCAAATCCAGATGCGTTAACTCCAGAAGAGAAGAAAGCGATCGAGGATAAAGTTAAAGCAGTAAATCCAGGTTCAACTGTAGTCGTAGACGACAAAGGTAACGCGACAGTCACAACGCCAGAAGGTAAGACAGCAGTAATTCCAGCGTCAGACTTGACTAAGTCATCAGCAGATGCAGCTAAACCAAACGCAGGCAACGACATCGTTAAACCAGCAGATAAGACAGTAGTAGCAAATCCAGATGCGTTAACTCCAGAAGAGAAGAAAGCGATTGAGGATAAAGTTAAAGCAGTAAATCCAGGTTCAACTGTAGTCGTAGACGACAAAGGTAACGCGACAGTCACAACGCCAGAAGGTAAGACAGCAGTAATTCCAACGTCAGACTTGACTAAGTCAGCAGCAGATGCAGCTAAAGCAAATGCAGGAAATGCAGTAAACACACCAGCAGCTAAGGTGGAAGTTAAAGATCCAGCTAACTTAACAGATAAAGAAAAAGCAAAAGTTAAGGAAGCAATTGAGGCAGTAAACCCAGGATCTAAAGTTGTAGTAGACGATAAAGGAAACGCAACAGTCACAACGCCAGAAGGAAATACAGCGGTAATTCCAGCAGCAGACGTAACTAAGTCAGCAGCAGATGCAGCTAAAGCAAATGCAGTAAACACACCAGCAGCTAAGGTAGAAGTTAAAGATCCAGCTAACTTAACAGATGCTGAGAAGAAAGCAATCGAAAACAAAGTTAAAGCAGTAAATCCAGGATCTAAAGTTGTAGTAGACGATAAAGGAAACGCAACAGTCACAACGCCAGAAGGTAAAACAGCAACAATTCCAGCAACAGATTTAACTAAGTCAGCAGCAGATGCAGGTAAAGAAAATGCAGGAAATGGTGCAAACACACCAGCAACTAAGACAGTAGTAAAAGATCCAGCTAACTTAACAGATGAAGAAAAAGCAAAAGTTAAGAAAGCAGTAGAGGATGTAAACCCAGGATCAACTGTAGTAGTAAATGATAAAGGTGATGTAATCGTTACTAAAGGTGATGGAACAGTATTAGTAATCCCAGAACTTGACTTAGTAATTCCAGAAGATAGATTAACTGACCCAACTCAACAAAATGGTGTAAACACACCAGCAACTAGAGTGTTAGTTGGAGATAAAGCTAAATTAACAGCTGATGAAATTGAAAAAGTTAAAGAATCAATTAAAGCAGTAAACCCAGGATCAACTGTAGTAGTAGACGAAAACGGAAATGCAACAGTAACGACACCAGAAGGTAAGACAGCAACAATTCCAGCAGCTCAATTAGTTAAAGATGCTAAAGATGTTGCAGCTAAGAACAATGGTGAAAACATCAACGTTGACTTCGAAAAAGAAACAGTAGCAGATCTCAATAACTTAACAGATGCAGAAAAAGAAGCTGCAAAAGCTAAGATTAAAGGAGCAAATGCTGATGTGGTAGAAGTTATCTTCGACAAAGCAGGAAATGCAACTGTAATTACTAAAGATGGTAAAGTTTATACAATCGTATCCAAAGATATCTTTAAACAACGTTCTTCTACAGACAATGGAAGTTCAGCTAATACTGGTCAAATAGTATCAGAACACACAAATGCACGTAAAGGAGCGAAAGAATTACCATATACAGGTACAGCAGATTCTACTGTAGCTATGGTAGCAGCAGCCGCAAGTGCCTTACTTGGTCTTGGTCTTGCAGGCCGTCGTCGTAAAGAAGACGAAGAAGCTTAATTGGTAGATTATTTGATAAAGATCAGATGATAAATCCGATTTTCAGAGCTTAAATAAGTACCTTTTATAAGAAAATCTCCTAGCAGGAAAGTATGCTAGGAGATTTTTTGCATTTCAGGAAGTGGACGGATGACTTGGTAACCAGCTGAGGGTGAAAGTTAGTTGTTCAGCTTTTAAGAGGTCTTGGTGTTGAATAGTTGATACTAGTTTTTTGTCCAGTCGGCATTCTTTTACAAAGTTAAAATGGCTGTGGTTTTGTTTAGTATGGATATCCAACCATTTATCTTCTTTAGCCAGGTAGATACGGAGGTGGTCAAAGAGAGGGATTCCGAGGTCATAGCTTGGTTTTCCTGGACAGGTCGGATAAAATCCGAGAGCTGACCAGATGTACCAAGCAGAGAGACTACCATTGTCTTCATCGCCAGGATAGGCTTGCCAGCTTGGGTGAAAGGCTTTCTGACGTAAGGTCTTGATAAGAAGGGCAGTGTAGTCAGGGTAGTTGCTGTAACGGAAGAGGTAAGGAATGTGGAAGCTCGGTTGGTTGGAAATAGCGAGTTGTCCAAAAGGAGCAGTAGCCATCTCGCTCATTTCGTGAATTTCGTAACCATAGCCTGTTGTCTCAAAGAGAGGAGCATCTTGACAGGTTTTCAAAAGATAGTTGCTGAAGGCTTCTTTTCCACCCATAAGCTGAATCAAGCTTGGGATGTCGTGGAGGACGCCCAAAGTTGCTTGGATGGCTGAGCATTCGGCATAATCACGCCCCCAACTATAAGGAGAGAAGTCAGAGCGGAAGTTGCCTTGATTGTCTCGCGCTCTCATGTAACCTGTCTCAGCGTCAAATAGATGGTGGTAATTTTGTGATGTGGCCTTGTAGGTTTCAGCGATTTCTATTTTCCCTAGTTTCTCGGCACAGCTGGCGATACAAAAGTCACTATAGGCATAGTCTAGGGTGTGGCTGACGCTTTCGTGGTGGTCGGTAGAGAGATAGCCTAGTTCTTGGTATTGGGCTAGTCCGTGACGACCATTGATGCCGAGAGGGTCGGACTTGGTGGCTGTTTCAAGCATGGCTTGGAGGAGTTCTTCTTCTAGGTCAGGGACCATGTCCTTGCAGGCGCTATCTGCGATCATACCGTCTAAAAGTGTACCTGGCATCATACCACGTTCATCTGGTGCCAGCCATTTTGGAAGGTAACCAGTTTCGTGGTAGCTATTGAGGAAACCTTCTAAAAAGCGGTGATAGTGTTCCGGTATGATAAGGGCAAAGAGGGGAAATGTAGTGCGGAAGGTATCCCAGAAACCATTGTTGCTGAAAAGGACACCAGGTTTGACAGTGCCAGTGGACAAATCCATGTGGATGGCTTTCCCTGATTCATCAACCTCATAAAAAGTCTGCGGGAAAAGGAAGAGTCTGTAGAGGCAGTGGTCAAAGAAGGTTCGGTCAGCCTCCCCTGTCTCCATAACGTCAAAACGATGAAGGAGATTTTCCCAATCCGCTTGAGCATTTGCTTTACAGCTTTCAAAATCTTCTTGAGGTAGATTGATTAGAGCTTGAGAAGGAGAGATGAAAGAAGTCCCTAGTTGAATCTCAGCATGGCTATCTGCCAGGTCGATTCGCCAGTCTTCCTCTTCTTGACTGACAGCAAGAATATCCGTATTCATTTGAAGGGCAGTGAAGAGTATCAGTGGATTTTTGTTGGTCTCAGTTTCCTTCTTGTCGCAGAGCAAGATTCCTCTTATCTACTTGCTCTACTGTCAGATCATCTGTTGCGTGAAGATAGAGGGAGAGGGATTTGCCTTGCTTTTGTTCCAAACGAATAGAAGCACCGTAGCAAGTCGGTGTGAGCTGGCTTTCAATCTGATAGGGTAGGGAGAAAATCTTCAGATAATGGGGTTGGAAAGAGGCCTTATCCATATCATAGGAAGACTGACGGTGAAAGAGGCTGTCTCCACCTAGCTGACCTGTGACAGGTGTCAGAAGGAGCCAAGAGTAGTCCCCAATCCAAGGGCTGGGCTGGTGGGTTAATCGAATCCCCTGAAAGATAGGCAGATGCGGATCGAAAAACCAAGATCCATCCTGATCACTGGTCTGGGGTACAAAGTAATTCATCCCAAAAGGCACGCTTGTATAAGGCAGGGTATTTCCCCGAGAAAAGGCATACTTGCTGGCAGTTCCAAATCGGGTATCGATGGTTTCAAGTAGTGGTTTCATAGTCTTTCCTTTCGCTGTTTTTCTACATTATATCAGAAAAAGAGCTCCTTTAGAAAAGGAGTTTCAAAGATAACTATTTTGTAGAAAAATGACTATCATTTGTGTATGTATTTTCTGTCTCAAAAGCTATATACTGAAAATGAAACTTGTTTGAAAGAGGATACTGCACGATGATTTATTCGAAAGAAATTGTTAGAGAATGGCTAGATGAAGTAGCGGAGCGGGCTAAGGAGCATCCAGAGTGGGTGGATGTCTTTGAACGTTGCTACACAGATACCTTGGACAATACGGTTGAAATTCTAGAAGATGGTTCAACTTTTGTCTTGACTGGGGATATTCCTGCTATGTGGCTTCGGGATTCGACAGCCCAACTCAGACCCTACCTGCATGTGGCTAAAAGAGATATCCTCCTGCGCCAGACCATCGCAGGTTTGGTCAAACGTCAGATGACCTTGATTCTCAAGGATCCTTATGCCAATTCCTTTAATATTGAGGAAAATTGGAAGGGACACCACGAGACTGACCATACAGACCTTAATGGCTGGATTTGGGAGCGCAAGTATGAGGTGGACTCGCTTTGCTATCCTTTGCAACTGGCTTATCTCCTCTGGAAAGAGACTGGCGAGACTAGTCAGTTTGATGAGACTTTTGTCGCAGCTACTAAGGAAATCCTCAATCTGTGGACGGTAGAACAGGATCACAAGAACTCTCCTTATCGTTTTGTCCGAGATACGGACCGTAAGGAAGATACCTTGGTAAATGATGGCTTTGGACCTGACTTTGCAGTAACAGGTATGACTTGGTCAGCCTTTCGCCCGAGTGATGACTGCTGCCAGTATAGTTACTTGATTCCGTCCAATATGTTTGCTGTGGTAGTCTTGGGTTATGTCCAAGAAATCTTTGCAGCATTATACCTAGCTGATAGTCAGAGTGTTATCACAGATGCTAAGCGTCTCCAGGCTGAAATCCAAGAAGGAATCGAAAATCATGCCTACACCACCAACAGCAAGGGCGAAAAGATTTATGCCTTTGAAGTGGATGGTCTAGGAAATGCTAGCATCATGGATGATCCAAACGTACCAAGTCTGTTGGCTGCGCCTTATCTGGGCTACTGTTCGGTCGATGATGAAGTTTATCAAGCAACTCGTCGTACCATTCTGAGCCCTGAAAATCCATATTTCTACCAAGGAGAATACGCTAGTGGTCTCGGAAGTTCTCATACCTTCTATCGCTATATCTGGCCCATTGCCCTCTCTATCCAAGGCTTGACAACAAGAGATAAGGCAGAGAAGAAATTCTTGCTGGATCAGCTGGTTGCTTGCGATGGAGGCACAGGTGTCATGCATGAAAGCTTCCACGTGGACGACCCAACTCTCTACTCTCGTGAATGGTTCTCTTGGGCCAACATGGTGTTCTGTGAATTGGTCTTGGATTACTTGGATATCCGCTAAGGAACACGCTTTAGCGCAACTGATTCTTGGAAAGAATCACAAATTTATATTTAAAACGTTAACAATAAAAATTTAAATTTAGAATGAGGTTTTACTTCATGGAAAATGTTGTCGTACATATTATCTCACATAGTCACTGGGATCGTGAGTGGTACTTGCCTTTTGAAAGCCACCGTATGCAGTTGGTGGAATTGTTTGATAATCTCTTTGATCTCTTTGAAAATGACCCTGAGTTCAAGAGTTTCCACTTGGATGGACAAACTATTGTCCTTGATGACTACTTGGAGATTCGCCCTGAAAACCGTGATAAGGTGCAGCGTTATATTGACGAAGGAAAACTCAAGATTGGTCCCTTTTACATCTTGCAGGATGATTACTTGATTTCAAGTGAAGCCAATGTCCGTAATACTCTTATCGGTCAGCAGGAGGCTGCAAAATGGGGCAAATCCACCCAGATTGGTTACTTCCCAGATACCTTTGGAAATATGGGGCAAGCTCCTCAAATCCTTCAAAAATCAGGTATTCACGTGGCCGCTTTTGGTCGTGGTGTGAAACCGATTGGATTTGACAACCAAGTCCTTGAAGATGAACAGTTTACCTCTCAATTTTCTGAGATGTACTGGCAGGGCGCGGATGGTAGTCGTGTTTTAGGTATTCTCTTTGCCAACTGGTACAGTAACGGGAATGAAATCCCAGTTGACAAAGATGAGGCCTTGACCTTCTGGAAACAAAAATTGTCAGATGTGCGTGCCTACGCTTCGACTAACCAATGGTTGATGATGAACGGCTGTGATCACCAGCCTGTACAGAAAAATCTGAGCGAAGCCATTCGTGTGGCAAATGAACTCTTCCCAGATGTGACCTTTGTTCACAGTTCTTTTGATGAATATGTCCAAGCCGTGGAAAGCGCCCTACCAGAGCAATTATCAACGGTTACAGGTGAGTTGACCAGTCAGGAAACAGATGGCTGGTATACACTTGCTAACACTTCTTCATCTCGTATTTATCTCAAACAAGCCTTCCAAGAAAATAGCAACCTCCTAGAGCAAGTTGTAGAACCCTTGACAATTATCACTGGGGGTCACAACCACAAGGACCAGTTGACCTATGCTTGGAAACTCTTTTGCAGAATGCGCCGCATGATAGCATCTGTGGCTGTAGCGTGGACGAAGTCCACCGCGAGATGGAGACACGTTTTGCCAAGGTCAACCAAGTAGGAAACTTTGTTAAAAGTAATTTGCTTAACGAGTGGAAGGGCAAAATCGCTACGGTTAAGGCTCAAAGTGATTATCTCTTTACTATCATTAATACGGGCTTGCATGATAAGGTTGACACTGTCAGCACAGTGCTTGATGTGGCGATTTGTGATTTCAAGGAATTGCACCCAACCGAAGGCTACAAGAAGATGGCAGCCTTAACCTTGCCAAGCTACCGTGTGGAGGACTTGGATGGTCGTCCTGTAGAGGCTAGAATCGAAGACCTCGGAGCTAATTTTGAGTACGATTTACCAAAAGACAAGTTCCGCCAAGCTCGTATCGCTCGCCAAGTGCGCGTGACTATCCCTGTTCATCTAGCACCACTTTCTTGGATAACTTTCCAATTGCTGGAAGGAGAACAAGAACACCGTGAAGGCATTTACCAAAACGGAGTGATTGATACGCCATTTGTAAGGGTGAGTGTGGGTAAAAATATCACAGTTTATGATAAGACGACTCACGAAGCTTATGGAGATTTTATCCGCTTTGAAGACCGTGGGGACATCGGAAATGAGTATATCTATTTCCAACCAAAAGGAACAGAGCCAATCTTTGCAGAGCTTAAGGGCTACGAGGTCTTGGAAAACACAGCTCGCTATGCTAAGATTTTGCTCAAACATGAATTGACTGTGCCTGTCAGTGCGGATGAAAAGCTAGAAGAAGAGCAAAAAGGCATCATCGAGTTTATGAAGCGTGAGGCTGGACGTTCAGAAGAGTTGACAAGTATTTCTCTGGAAACTGAGATGACTGTCTTTGTTGACAATCCACAAATCCGTTGCAAGACTCGCTTTACTAACACTGCCAAAGACCACCGTATCCGTCTCTTGGTTAAGACTCATAACACGCGTCCAAGCAATGATTCTGAAAGCATCTATGAGGTGGTGACACGACCAAACAAACCAGCTGCTTCATGGGAAAATCCTGAAAATCCTCAACACCAACAAGCCTTTGTCAGTCTGTATGACGATGAAAGGTGTGACTGTATCTAACAAGGGATTGAATGAATACGAAATCCTTGGAGACGACACCATTGCAGTGACTATTTTGCGTGCGTCAGGTGAGCTAGGTGACTGGGGTTACTTCCCAACACCAGAAGCACAATGCTTGCGTGAATTTGAAGTCGAGTTTGCGCTTGAATGCCACCAAGCCCAAGAACGCTTCTCAGCCTATCGTCGTGCTAAAGCCTTGCAGACACCATTTACCAGCCTTCAGCTTGCTAGACAAGAAGGCAGCGTGGCTGCGACTGGTAGCCTCTTGAGCCATTCTGTTCTCAGCATACCGCAGATCTGTCCAACAGCCTTTAAGGTAGCTGAAAATGAAGAAGGCTATGTGCTTCGTTATTACAATATGTGTAGTGAAAATGTACGTGTACCTGAAAGTCAACATCTCTTCCTTGACCTACTTGAACGACCACACTCAGTTCATAGAGGCCTCATTTCACCACAAGAAATTCGTACAGAATTTATCAAAAAAGAAGAAATTTAATTTCAAAAAGTAAACATAAAGAGAAAGGAGGGGCGAAAAGGTAAGAACTAACTGCTGATTCGCCCCTTTTTATGGTAAAAACAATGACCATTGCAACGATTGATATCGGAGGGACTGGAATTAAGTTTGCTAGTCTGACTCCTGATGGGAAAATATTAGATAAGACAAGCATTCCAACGCCAGAAAACTTAGAGGATTTACTAGCTTGGCTAGATCAGCGCTTGTCAGAACAGGATTATAGCGGGATTGCTATGAGCGTTCCAGGCGCGGTCAATCAAGAGACAGGTGTGATTGATGGCTTCAGTGCGGTGCCCTACATTCACGGATTTTCTTGGTATGAAGCCCTTGCTCATCATCAACTACCTGTCCATCTGGGAAAATGATGCCAACTGCGTTGGGCTCAGTGAATTACTGGCTCATCCAGAACTTGAAAATGCAGCCTGTGTCGTGATTGGGACAGGGATTGGCGGAGCTATGATTATCAATGGCAGACTTCACCGAGGTCGCCACGGTCTGGGTGGGGAATTTGGCTACATGACAACTCTTGCTCCTGCTGAAAAGCTCAACAACTGGTCGCAACTAGCGTCAACTGGAAATATGGTACGATACGTGATTGAAAAATCTGGTCAGACTGACTGGGACGGTCGCAAGATTTACCAAGAGGCCGAAGCAGGAAATGCCCTTTGCCAAGAAGCTATCGAGCGCATGAACCGTAATCTGGCGCAAGGCTTGCTCAATATCCAGTATCTGATCGATCCAGATGTCATTAGTCTGGGTGGCTCTATCAGTCAAAATTCAGATTTCATCCAAGGGGTAAAGAAAGCTGTCGATAACTTTGTCGAGACCTACGAAGAATACACGCTTGCACCAGTTATCCAAGCCTGCACCTATCATGCAGATGCTAATCTTTACGGTGCCCTTGTCAACTGGCTACAGGAGGAAAATCAATGGTAAGATTTACAGGAATTAATTCCAAACAAACTCAGGCAATCGACTTGCTAACAAAGCATATTTCTTTGCCAGATGTGGAAGTGGCAGTTTTTCAGTCTGATCATACCTCTATCTCTATCAAGGGTGAAAGTGGATACTATCAACTAACCTATCGCAAACCTCACCAACTTTACCGCGCCTTATCCTTGTTGGCAACGGCTCTAGTAGAAGCTGACAAAGTAGAGATTGAGGAGCAGGCGGCCTATGAAGATCTAGCCTACATGGCTGACTGTTCTCGAAATGCGGTGCTGAATGTGGCTTCTGCCAAGCAGATGATTGAGGTCTTGGCTCTCATGGGCTACTCAACCTTTGAGCTTTACATGGAAGACACCTACCAGATTGAGTGGCAGCCTTACTTTGGCTATTTCCGCGGAGCTTACTCGGCTGAGGAATTGCAGGAAATCGAAGCCTATGCCCAGCAGTTTGACATGACCTTTGTGCCTTGTATACAGACCTTGGCCCACTTGTCAGCCTTCGTTAAATGGGGTGTCAAGGAAGTGCAGGAGCTCCGTGATGTGGAGGATATCCTCCTTATCGGCGAAGAAAAGGTTTATGACCTGATTGATGGTATGTTTGCTACTCTATCTAAACTACAAACTCGCAAGGTCAATATCGGGATGGACGAAGCCCACTTGGTTGGTTTGGGACGCTACTTGATTCTGAACGGTGTTGTGGATCGTAGTCTCCTCATGTGCCAACACTTGGAGCGCGTGCTGGATATTGCTGATAAATATGGTTTCCACTGCCAGATGTGGAGTGATATGTTCTTTAAACTTATGTCAGCAGATGGCCAGTACGACCGTGACGTGGAAATTCCAGAGGAAACTCGCGTCTACCTAGACCGTCTCAAAAACCGTGTGACCTTGGTTTACTGGGACTATTATCAGGATAGCGAGGAAAAATACAATCGTAATTTCCGTAACCATCACAAGATTAGCCATGACCTTGCCTTTGCAGGTGGTGCTTGGAAGTGGATTGGTTTCACACCCAACAACCATTTTAGCCGTCTCATCGCTCTTGAAGCTAACAAGGCCTGTCGTGCCAATCAGATCAAGAAGTCATTGTGACGGGTTGGGGGGACAATGGTGGTGAAACTGCCCAGTTTTCTATCCTACCAAGCTTGCAAATCTGGGCAGAACTCAGCTATCGCAATGACCTAGACCGTTTGTCTGCTCACTTCAAGACCAATACAGGTCTATCGGTTGAGGACTTTATGCAGGTTGACCTAGCTAATCTCTTGCCAGACCTACCAGGTAATCTCAGCGGGATCAATCCTAACCGCTATGTCTTTTATCAGGATGTTCTCTGTCCGATCCTTGACCGACACATGACACCTGAACAGGATAAACCCCACTTCGCTCAGGCTACTGAGACGCTTGCTGCCATTAAAGAAAAAGCTGGGAACTATGCCTACCTCTTTGAAACGCAGGCCCAGTTGAACCGAATTTTAAGTAGCAAAGTGGATGTGGGACGACGCATTCGTCAGGCTTACCAAGCAGATGATAAGGAGAGTTTGCAAGAAATCGCAAGACAAGAATTACCAGAACTCAGAAGCCAAATCGAAGACTTCCATGCGCTCTTTAGTTACCAATGGTTGAAGGAAACAAGGTCTTTGGCTTGGATACGGTCGATATCCGCATGGGCGGACTCTTGCAACGCATCAAGCGCGCAGAAAGTCGCATCGAGGCTTATCTGGCAGGTCAGCTTGACCGCATCGATGAGTTAGAAGTGGAAATTCTGCCATTTACTGACTTCTACGCAGACAAGGACTTCGCAGCTACAACAGCCAACCAGTGGCATACTATTGCGACAGCTTCAACCATCTACACGACTTAAAAACAAGAACATTGTGTCTTATACAGGGTGTTTCGCGTGAAACATTCCTTTCTTCAAAAGTACTCCACATAAAATAATTTGTGGAGTTTTTTCTATAATTAGTAGTTTAACCTAACCTGTAAATAGGAGTATACTAATAATGTAATCGTTATCAAAAATCTAAAAAGGAATTTTTAGATGGATATCAAAATAAAAAAGGGAGGAAATTATGAATAAGTTTTCAAAAACCTTGAGAGACAACTGGATCTTTCTCTTGATGGTTTTGCCAGGGGCACTCTGGTTGATTCTATTCTTCTACATTCCAGTATTTGGGAACGTGGTTGCCTTTAAAGATTACCACATGACCAGTAATGGTTTCATAGATAGTATCATGAATAGTAAATGGGTCGGACTCGATAATTTCAGATTCTTATTTAGTTCAAAAGACGCCTTTATTATCACACGAAATACTGTCCTCTACAATCTCGGCTTTATCTTTATTGGTTTGATTGTATCTGTAGGGATTGCCATTATCCTCAGTGAACTCCGTTCTAAGAGAATGGTTAAGATCTTCCAAACTTCCATGTTGTTCCCTTACTTCTTGTCTTGGGTTATCATTAGTTTCTTTACAGATGCTTTCCTAAACATTGATAAAGGTGTGTTCAACCATTTCCTAGAATCTATCGGAATGAAGGAAATCAATTTCTACGCTGACTTGGGTATCTGGCCATACCTTCTCCTTTTCCTAGGTATTTGGAAAGGCTTTGGATATAGCAGTGTCATGTACTATGCGACAATCATGGGAATTGATCCAACCTACTACGAAGCAGCGACAGTGGATGGGGCCAGCAAATGGCAACGAATTCGCAATGTAACCATTCCGCAGTTGACACCATTGGTAACCGTATTGACTATCCTGGCAGTCGGGAATATTTTCCGTGCAGACTTTGGTCTTTTCTACCAAATCCCCCACAATGCTGGTCAGCTTTATAACGTAACCAATGTCTTGGACGTATATGTTTATAACGGTTTGACTCAGACAGCGGATATCGGGATGGCTTCAGCGGCAGGTCTCTACCAATCAGTTGTCGGCTTGATTCTGGTTATCCTATCAAACTTACTGGCAAGACGAGTTGATCCAAACTCAGCCTTGTTCTAGAAAGGAGGAGAATATGGCAGAAAAGAAAATTAAAAAAGAAAAAATTGATAATGTCGGCATTCACTCCTTCAGTAAGAAAGCAGATATCTTCTTCAGTACCATTTCTGGTTTGATTGCCCTCTCTTGTATCCTACCCTTCATATTTGTTATTGTTATCTCTGTGACAGATGAAAAGAGTATCCTCCAAAATGGATATAGCTTCTTCCCATCTCAATTTGGATTAGACGGTTTTGAGTTCTTGGCACAATTTAAGGATAAAATTCTCCAAGCCCTCTTCATCTCAGTTTTTGTAACAGTGGTGGGGACTATCACAAACGTTTTTATCACAACAACCTATGCCTACGCTATTTCACGGACAACCTTTAAGTATCGCAGATTCTTTACGATTTTTGCCCTTCTTAGTATGTTGTTCAACGCTGGTTTGGTACCAGGCTATATCGTGGTCACTCGTTTGCTTCAACTTGGTGATACAGTTTGGGCCTTGATTGTTCCAATGCTTCTTTCACCATTTAACATCATCTTGATGCGTTCCTTCTTCAAGAAGACTATTCCAGAAGCCATTCTAGAATCCGCTCGTATTGATGGTGCTAGTGAGGCCCGGATCTTCTTCCAAATCTGTTTACCATTGTCACTACCAGGTATCGCAACCATCACGCTCTTGACAGCTCTTGGTTTCTGGAATGACTGGTTCAACGCCCTTCTTTATATCAAGAGTGACAACTTGTATCCATTGCAATATTTGCTCATGCAAATCCAACAAAATATGGACTACATTGCAAAAGCAGTCGGTCTATCTGGTCAGCTGGGAGTTGCTCTACCGAAAGAAACAGGACGTATGGCCATGGTTGTGGTCGCAACCCTTCCAATCGCGATTCTGTATCCATTCTTCCAACGCTACTTTGTAAAAGGTTTGACTATCGGTGGTGTGAAAGAATAGTGCTTATTGAGAAAAAAATTCTCGTTTCCAAACTTCCCTTGTGTGAAGTTAATACTCTTCGAAAATCAAATTCAAACCGCGTCAACGTCGCCTTGCCGTACCCAAGTACAGCCTGTGGCTAGTTTCCTAGTTTGCTCTTTGATTTTCATTGAGTATAATATCATTACATTGTTTATAAGTTTAAAAATAAAAAAAGGAGTTTTTGTCATGAAAAACTGGAAAAAATATGCTTTTGCATCTGCTAGCGTAGTCGCTTTGGCTGCTGGTCTCGCTGCTTGTGGAAACCTTTCAGGTAACAAGAAAGCTGCTGACTCAGCTTCAGGTGATAAGACTGTTATCAAAATGTACCAAATTGGTGACAAACCAGATAACTTGGATGAATTGTTAGAAAATGCCAACAAAATCATCGGTGAAAAAGTTGGTGCTAAATTGGATATCCAATATCTTGGATGGGGTGACTATGATAAGAAAATGTCAGTTATCACATCATCTGGTGAAAACTACGATATCGCCTTTGCATCTAACTATGTTGTAAATGCTCAAAGGTGCTTATGCTGACTTGACTGACTTGTATAAGAAAGAAGGGGCAGAGCTTTACAAAGCACTTGACCCAGCATACATCAAAGGGAACAGCATTAACGGTAAAATTTACGCAGTTCCAGTTGCAGCCAACGTTGCATCATCTCAAAACTTCGCCTTCAACGGAACTCTTCTTGCTAAATACGGTATCGATATTTCAGGTGTCACTTCATACGAAACACTTGAACCAGTCTTGAAACAAATCAAAGAAAAAGCTCCAGATGTAGTGCCATTTGCGGTTACTAAGAACTTCATCCCATCTGATAACTTTGACTACCCAGTTCCAAATGGACTCCCATTCGTTATCGACCTTGAAGGAGACACTACTAAGATCGTAAACCGTTACGAAGTACCTCGTTTCAAAGAACACTTGAAGACTCTTCACAAATTCTATGAAGCTGGCTACATTCCAAAAGACGTAGCAACAAGCGATACTTCATTTGACCTTCAACAAGATACTTGGTTCGTTCGTGAAGAAACAGTAGGACCAGCTGACTACGGTAACAGCTTGCTTTCACGTGTTGCGAACAAAGACATCCAAATTAAACCAATTACTAACTTCATCAAGAAAAACCAAACAACACAAGTTGCTAACTTTGTCATCTCAAACAACTCTAAGAACAAAGAAAAATCAATGGAAGTGTTGAACCTCTTGAACACTAACCCAGAACTTTTGAACGGTCTTGTTTACGGTCCAGAAGGCAAGAACTGGGAAAAACTTGCAGGTAAAGAAAATCGTGTTAAAGTACTTGATGGCTACAAAGGAAACACTCACATGGGTGGATGGAACACTGGTAACAACTGGATCCTTTACATCAACGAAAACGTTACAGATCAACAAATTGCAGATTCTAAGAAACAATTGGCCGAAGCTAAAGAATCTCCAGCGCTTGGATTCATCTTTAACACTGACAATGTGAAATCTGAAATCTCAGCAATCTCTAATACAATGCAACAATTCGATACAGCTATCAACACTGGTACTGTAGACCCAGATAAAGCTATTCCAGAATTGATGGAAAAATTGAAATCTGAAGGTGCTTACGAAAAAGTATTGAACGAAATGCAAAAACAATACGATGAATTCTTGAAAAACAAAAAATCATAAGATTCATTGATTTCGTGTATTCATTCCTAATTCCTAAAAAATGAGATCACTGCCTTCCTTAATTTTCTAAGGGAGGTAGTGATTTTTTGAAATAAGAGATAGGTATCTATGTTTTCTCTTGTCCCTATTTAACCATTCAGGAAATCTCAAGTACCATTTAGGATTTGGAGTAAAGATTTAGGAAAATATAGCTTATATTAGAGATGTCTCGAGTTTACAAAGGAGAGTTCATATGAAGAAGTATCAGCTTGTCTTCAAAATAAGCGCAGTTTTCTCTTACTTATTTTTCGTATTTGGTCTTTCTCAGCTGACGCTTATTGTTCAAAATTATTGGCAATTTTCTTCCCAGATTGGCAATTTCGCCTGGATTCAAAATCTCTTGAGTTTGCTATTTAGTGGAGTCATGATTTGGATTCTGATTAAGACAGGCCATGGTTATCTCTTTCGCATTTCGAGAAAAAAATGGCTTTGGTATTCGATTTTGACAGTATTAGTGGTAGTGCTCCAGATCTCTTTTAACGTTCAGACAGCTAAACATGTTCAGTCAACTGCTGAAGGTTGGGCTGTATTGATCGGTTATAGTGGGACCAACTTTGCTGAGCTAGGTATCTATATAACTTAGTTCTTTCTGACTCCACTTATGGAAGAGCTAATCTATAGAGGATTACTGCAACACGCCTTTTTTAAGCATTCGAGATTTGGCCTTGATTTGTTTCTTCCGTCAATTTTATTTGCTCTTCCTCATTTTTCAAGCCTGCCTAGTTTGTTAGATATCTTCGTCTTTGCAACATCTGGCATCATCTTTGCTAGTTTGACCCGCTATACCAAGAGCATTTATCCATCTTATGCGGTGCATGTGATCAATAATATTGTCGCGACCCTACCATTTTTGTTGACTTTTTTACAGAGGGTGTTTGGGTAAATACTGGCGAGAGAGTTAGGAAGGAACGTTTTTCAATTTAAGGAGGTAAATGAGTATGACACCATTAAAATGGTTTGCTGGAGGAAGTGAAAGACGTTGTGAGGCGATGACTATCATTGATGATCTGCTGGAAGGTATAAAGGATGCGCTTCAACTAACTCCTCTGAAAAATCAGCTAGTGATGTATAAAAAACGATTAAAGGACGATGGGACTTCTGCTCCATTTATATTGAGCCAAATGAATGTTGACATCTCACGTGTGTTGATTGACAATAAGCTGATGTTATCAGAAAGTCAAGCTAGGCAAATCAAAAAATTGAGAGAATTGTCGGCGATTCACTATGGTTACTGATGAAGTGTAGGGACAGGTCGCTTTCTAAAAATTTCCAGTCAAATAAATTGCATTCGTTTTCTTAAGCAGGTATACTGGTATAGTCAGATGAAAAATTCTGAAAATTTAAGAATAGAAAAGAGAACAAATCTTATGGCAAAAGATATTCGTGTCTTACTTTACTACCTTTATACTCCAATTGAAAATGCAGAGCAATTTGCTGCAGACCACTTGGCTTTCTGTAAATCAATCGGTCTTAAAGGCCGTATCCTAGTCGCTGACGAGGGAATTAACGGAACAGTTTCAGGTGACTACGAAACAACTCAAAAATATATGGACTACGTTCATAGCCTCCCAGGAATGGAAGACCTCTGGTTCAAGATTGACGAAGAAAATGAACAAGCCTTCAAGAAGATGTTTGTTCGCTACAAGAAAGAAATTGTCCACCTTGGTTTAGAAGACAACGACTTTGACAACGACATCAACCCACTTGAAACAACAGGTGCTTACTTGTCTCCAAAAGAGTTCAAAGAAGCTCTTCTTGACGAAGATACAGTTGTCCTTGACACACGTAACGATTATGAGTACGACCTAGGACATTTCCGTGGGGCTATCCGCCCAGACATTCGCAACTTCCGTGAGTTGCCACAGTGGGTTCGTGATAACAAAGAAAAATTCATGGACAAGCGTGTTGTGGTTTACTGTACAGGTGGCGTTCGCTGTGAGAAATTCTCAGGCTGGATGGTCCGTGAAGGCTACAAAGATGTAGGCCAATTGCACGGAGGAATCGCAACTTACGGTAAAGACCCAGAAGTTCAAGGTGAGCTTTGGGATGGGAAAATGTACGTCTTTGACGAGCGTATCGCAGTAGATGTCAACCATGTTAACCCAACCATCGTAGGAAAAGACTGGTTTGATGGAACACCATGTGAACGCTATGTCAACTGTGGAAATCCCTTCTGTAACCGTCGTATCTTGACATCAGAAGAAAATGAAGACAAATACCTTCGTGGATGCTCACACGAGTGCCGTGTTCACCCACGTAACCGCTATGTTTCAGAAAATGAATTGACACAAGCTGAAGTTGTCGAGCGCCTAGCCGCTATCGGTGAAAGCTTGGATCAAGCAGCTACTGTATAAGATTAAACAGTCCTTAGGGGCTGTTTTTTCTATGCTTTTTACTCAAAAATCTAATACTAAATGAAAATCAAAGAGCAAACTAGGAAGCTAGCCGCAAGCTGTACTCGAGTACGGCAAGGCGAAGCTGACGCGGTTTGAATTTGATTTTCGAAGAGTATAAAGTTTGTTTTTGTATCTTTCAGAAAAATAAGGTATACTATGTGTAAACGATTTCAAAGGAGTCCAGTTATGACGAAAACATTTTTAATTCCAAACAAACAGAGCATTTTAGGAGAACAGGAAATTTTGACTGCCAAGTCGATTTTGGCCTTGGTAGATGGTTTGGAGTCACATAGCTATGATGCAGTCTATCTCCGTCAACCTCTTAACCGTCTCGAGTATATCGAGTGTGCGATAGTGGGGCAATCACAATTTCTCTTTAAGGTTAGTTATGCTGATGATCAAAAGGCTTACCGTATCGATATTCCTGACCTACTAACGAAGACAGACTGGCAGATTATCAAGTCATTTTTAGATGCTTTGCTTGCTTATACAGGAACTGAGATTGAAGGACTAGATGGTTTTGACTTGCAGCTTATTTCCAAGCAGGTATTCAAGCTCATCTAGCAGATACTGCAGCTCGTTTTACGATTTGCCAAGGAATTTTTAATCCTGTTTTCTTTAGTCATGAGGACTTGAAAAGCTTTTTAGAAGAAGATGGCTTGGCACAGTTTGAAGCGCGTGTGCGTGCGGTTCAAGAGACAGATGCCTACTTTGCAAAAGTTTCCTTCTATCAGGATGGAGAAGGACAAGTTCACGGTGTTTACCATCTGGCTCAAGGGGTCAAGACCGTTTTACCGAGAGAACCATTTGTGCCTGCAACCTATATGGAGCAATTGCTGGATAAGGAAGTCCAGTGGGAGATTGACTTGGTTCAAATCACAGGAGACGGCTCTAAACAAGAAGACTATGAAGCCATTGCCCGCTTGAACTATGCAAAATTCCTAGAGTCACTACCATCAGCATCTTACCACCAACTAGACGCCAATCAATTAGAAGTGCAACCCATCTTAGACAAAGATTTTAAAACATTAGCACAAGAAGAGTAAAGCAGAAGCAGGTCAATTGACTTGCTTTTTGATATATAAAAAATCCTGCCATGAAAGACAGGATTGCTACTCAATGAAAATCAAAGAGCAAACTAGGAAGCTAGCCGCAGGCTGCTCAAAACACTGTTTTGAGGTTGTAGATAAGACTGACAAAGTCAGGAACATATATCTACGGTAAGGCGAAGCTGACGTGGTTTGAAGAGATTTTCGAAGAGTATGAAGTTTAAAGAAAGGTCAAGATACGAAGGTAATCTCCAATCAGTGCGACTTCAGCTACAAAGAAGAGGAGGATAATGACTCCGTTCACAAGGACAGACAAGAATAATTGATAGAAGGAGTCGGTTTCACTTGCTTGACTTGGTCTTGTAATGATATGGAGACTGGCAAGCAGAATGATTCCCAATGCTAATCACACACAAGAGGGCTGTAAATCGTAGGCTATCAAAGAAGGCAAAGAAACTAGCAATAGCAGTGAGGAAGATTGGAATTGCCAAGGTGTAGTAATAGTTGAACTGAAATTTATGTCATAACACAAAGATAGTTATATATATTTCAAATATTGCTTATCTCTATAGAAAATAGTAAAATATATACAGGAAATTTATTTTTCATATGGAAATAGTTGTCAGGAGAGTAAACAAATGGATATAAAAATAGAAGTAGGTAAAAGAATCCGAATGTTGCGAGAGATGAAACATATCACTCGTGAAACTCTTTGTGACGATGAAACTGAGATAACGGTGCGCCAATTAGCACGGATTGAATCAGGCCAGTCTTCCCCGAGTTTATCCAAGGTAGAGTATATAGCTTACAAACTAGCTGTTCAATTTCACATATAGTAGATATGGATCATATGATTTTACCCTCCGAGTACTTGATATTAAAGGATAAACTCATTAAGTTTCAAACTTATGGAGATGATGATAGAATCCAAGTTAAGGAAGAGTTGTTTGAAAGAGTTTACGAACACTATTATGACAGTCTACCTGAGGATGAGCAGATTGCAGTTAGTGCCTTACAAGCTAGTTTTGATGTCTTTGTAAGTGAAGATGCAGGTTTTGGCGATGCTTTGCTGGATGAATATTTTGAACAAGTAAAGATAAGGAAAAACTATTCGGTGAATGATTTGCTTCTGATAAAATTGTACTTTGTTTCGTGTTTAGCAAGACCGATTGGGTATCATCATGAACTGTTTTGGATGCTTTCTAAAAAACTTATAAGAGAAACAAATTCATCCGATTTAGAGACAGCTTATATGTTAAAGAGAACAGTGCTTGATTCTTTAGCTGTTCAATGGATGGAAAAATCTTACTCCACTTTTGAGCCTTATGTTAAGGCGATGAACAGGCTGATGATTTTATCGCAGGATTTTCAAAACAAACCAATTGTTGATATGCTTGAAGCTATGTGTACCTTATTTCATAAACGGGATAAGGAAAAAGCCATCCGCTTATACGATAGAGCTATTATTTGTGCTCAAGCATTTGGAGACCAAGTATTAGAAGCGCGTATATTGGGAGAAAAAGAAAAAGATTTAAAAACTTTTGAGGAAATGGAGAGCTAACATGACATTTTTGTCATGTTTTTTATTTTTGAAAGCGCTATACTATGATCATAAAGAACAAGAGATAAGGAGGAAAGAAGCATGTTTGGATTTGAAGTATTCTTAAGTCTTAGTTTTTGGTTTTCTGGATAGGAGATAGAAATGGAAGATTTTAGTATCTCGCTAGAGACGTTTACACAAACTCGCCACAGTTTGCTGTTTCGAAATAACACGGCGGAGCAAAAGTTGGTACAAATAGAGTTGAATAAGGAACCATTCCGTCTAGCTATTTTAGATGCAGCGAAGAGCGAGTTTTAATCTTACCAGAAGAATTATCTATTATCGAAAGTTTTAGAATTTCAGAAGTGGAGGACGATCCATGATGTCAAAAAAACATGTTGTAGAGACAATGGTTCTTCTTGTGATAGCATCTTTATTTTTAGCAGGATTTTACTATCAAAACCAGGAATCTCATCATCAAGAAGAAACAGCGCAAGAACTCCTCTTAAAAAAAGAGGAGGAAATAAAACAATATATTTCAAAAACTAAAAATACAACATTCAAGAATGCATTGTTAACCTCTAATGAGGGAGCACAGGTTCAACTATCAGATTATAAGTTTAGACCAAAGGTTGTGGTATTCTGGGCTAGTTGGTGTCCTGATTGCCAAAAAGAGCTCCCAATTATTCAGCACCTTTATGATAAATACCAAGATAAAGTTGATTTCTTTATGGTGGATATAGTTGATGGAGAACGTGAAACACTTGAAACCTCTCATAAATTTTTAAGGAATCAGGGTTTTACCTTTCCAGTTTATATAGATCAAGATTTACAAGCTTTTAAGTTTTTTGATGTAAAAGCTATTCCAACAATATTTATAGTGGATAAAGATGGGATAGTGAAACAAATTTATGTAGAACAAGGAAGCGAAGAAATCTTGTCTAAAGATTTAAAACAGTTAATAAATGACTGAAATGAGAATCTCATTTGGTTATTATAAAAAATTTTTTAAAAGGAGGGTTTTCTGATGAGAAAACTAACTGGACGTGTCAAAAGACACATTGTAGCAGGTCGCTTTTGTATTATAGGTCTTCGATATGGAGTAGGCATATTTTGTTGGGATTAAATAGGAGGATGAAGTAGTGAAAAAACTAAGTAACAAAAATAAAAAGCACATTGTAGCAGGTCGCTTTTGTATTATAGGTCTTCGATATGGAGTAGGTATATTTTGTTGGGATTAAAAGGAGGGTTAAGTAATGAAAAAACTAAGTAATAAACATAAAAAACACATTGTGGCAGGTCAATTTTGTGCTGTTTCACCACTCGGTATTTATGGAATGCTCACAGGTATTGGATTCTTCTGCTGGAGTTAACGTAAGCTAAAAATCTCTGGCAGGGTTCATTCCTTGTCAGAGACTTTTTAATATAATGAACGGAGAGAAACTATGAATCGTGTGATTTTAAGTCTTAAAAATATTGATAAAACATATGGGAAAGAACAGGTTCTACATAATATTTCCTTTGATATTGAGCAAGGGGAAATATGTGGTCTTATCGGAGAGAATGGTGCAGGAAAGACAACCTTAATGAGAATTCTTCTAGGACTAATTCAATCTGATAAGGGAGAAATCAAGAGTGTTTCTCAGCATAAGATTGGCAGTATTATCGAATCACCTGCCCTTTATCCAAACTTTGACTGGACATCAACACTTGCAATATTATAAAACAAGATTTGGTTTAAAGACAGATATCACAAAAATGTTGGAATTGGTTCGCCTACCCAAACCATCATGGGACAGAAAAGTAAAAAACTATTCTCTTGGAATGAAGCAAAGATTATCGATAGCAATTGCCCTTTTGGACAATCCAGAGCTTATTATCCTAGATGAACCAGTAAATGGTTTAGATCCTCAAGGAATTTCAGATTTAAGAAAAATGATTTTGAATTTAAGGGATCAGTTGGGAGTTACCTTTTTGATTTCAAGCCATATCCTATCGGAGTTGGAGTTTATAACAGATAAGTATATCATTATGAAAAAGGGGAAAATTCTAAATGTGATGAGTTCAAAAGAGCTAGCAAATGATTTGTCGGAAAAGCTCTTTCTTAAGACGAGTGCTAATCAGATTCTAAAAACGTTTTTAAAAGAAGAGGGCATTGTTCATTTTGAGCAGGATGACTATCTGGTTGTGCCAGAAAAGGAAAAATTAATGGTTATCTTGGAATATAGTATTGCTTCAAATCTAGTGATACAGGATATTTATATTAAGAAGGAACGCTTTGAGGACTACTATTTGCGTAACATTATCTGATGATTTAAGAAAGGAGGAGAGTCATGAATTCTCTTAAAGCAGATATGTATAAATTTTACTGGGAAAAAAGAGGAGTACTTCCTAGTTTGTTGATAGGATTATTGATTTTGTTATTCTCCTTATTTTTTAAGTCATCGAATGAAGATGAACCAGCATTTCGAGTATTGATTTCAAATGTGAGTGGTTTTATTCCGTTACTTTTCATCTCGACTAATTTATTTTTCTGGGGGGAAGATTATAGTTTCCGTACGATTAATATTCTCCTCACAAAAGAAAAACAACGATGGAAGTTATTTTTATATAAAACTTTGGGAGCCTTTTGTTTGTCTTTCCTATATGTAACTATTTTTTATAGTTTAACAGCCCTCGTCTATTTGGAGGGAGACTTGGTGTTGATTATTTCGACATTTTTACACCAGCTACCATACTATTTGGTTATTATCAGTATCTCGTTATTGATTTTTCAAATATTTGATAAGGTTTATGAATCAAGTATAATTTATATACTCTATATTTTACTGTTTGATAACCTATTGGTTTATGTCCTTCCAAACTCTGGTGAGAGTGTGAGAGACTATTTATTAATGACTTTAAATTTGAAAACTTCCCCTGGGGTAAGTCAATTTACCCTTACGAATGCAGGCTATCCTATATTGGTAAGTATAGCAGTGATTGTACTTGCGTTTGTTGTATTCAGTAAAAAAGAATTTAAGTAGGAGTACTAATGATGAAAAAAATAGGAATTGTAATTGGGCTGTTGTTACTGTTTGTAGTGGCTGGAATTTTATTAACCTTAAAACGAGGAGAGACGACAATCAGTGTGAAACAATCATGGGCTCTTTCTTCTAAGAGTATTAAAACGTTAGAGTTTTATGGTTCAAAGCAAGCAATTGATGTTAAAGTTGTCAAGAGTGAATCAGATGAAACAAGTGTTCAAATAGAAGGAAAAGTTTCCGAAGAATCAGTGAATAACATAACTAAAAACGTTAAAATGAGTTCAGATAGTCTATATATTCCATTTTCACAACATGGCTTTAATTTGGCTTTGAGTTCACAAGGGAAAGATAAGTTATATGTAACCATTTCCTTAGGGAAAAATGCAACTTTCGAAAAAATATTTATAGATACTCTTGTTGGTGATGTATCTATTACAGTTCCTGAAGACTTTGATGGAATCTATACTTTACATACAAATAATACAGGAGAAGTTTTAAGGGTTCCTACGACAAATCAAACTTCGAATAGCGTCATTGAAGTTGATGGTTATAGTAAGATAAGTGTTGAAAAAGGAGAAAATAATGGTTAGTCACTATAAACAAGCAACTTTGCTGGATTGTGGAATGGCTTGTGTAAAGACAATCATTTCTTACTATTTCCCAAAATTAGAACATTTAGATAGTCTACAATTTGATAACAATAACCACCAAGGACTGTCTTTGTTTGATATAGAAGATATACTAAAAAGCTATGGTATTGATGCGGACTCTTATCAAATTGAGACTCCTAGTTTGTTAAACAACGTATCATTTCCTTATTTACTGGTAGTAGAAAGAGCTAGCTTGCCTCATTATATCGTCGTGTTGGATGGAGACAGTAGTTCATTGATTGTTTCTGATCCTGCAAATGAGGAAATTGAGAAAATTTCAAGATTAGAACTTTTTAGTCAGAGTGTAGGAATTGTTTTAATTCCTCAAAAGAATGAGAATGTTAATTCAGAAGATAGAAAAGATATTGTTACGATAAGCTATGTAGATAAGTTATATCATAGATTTCTAGCTTCACTTGGTTGGAAGAGAAAATTGGCAATCTTTTTCTTGGGATTAGCTAAAATTAGTTTACCTATTGCTATTGCTTTTTTACTACAAATAACAATGTCTGGTCTACTTAACATTCAGTTTAGTATTCAACTATTTACCCTAGCTTCAATAATATTAGCTTCATATTTGTATTGGCAGTTCTCTATATTAGAAACGAGATTAAAAGGAAAGATTGAGAATGATTTTTTAAATGATATTCTGTCCTCTTTTTATAAGAACCAATTAAATGATTTTTCTTTAACTAAGAATTATGAGTATGTTAGTAGTTATTTTTGGAATTTGTTGTTATCAGCAACAGGTATTATGCAAAAATTTTACTTAAAGGTACAGCTTTTAGTGTTCTGTTTGCTACTGTTATTGCTATTAAAATTGAATATTATTATTTTCGCAGTTACATGCGTATCTATAGCTATTCTTGGTTTATATGTCAATTTTGAGATACGAAAAGTTGTAAAAAATCAGCGAGAATTTATTGCTAATAGTTCTAACTTTAGTTCTCTTGTAGAAAATACAATTTATGGTTTGCAAGATATTATAAGTTTCCAAAAATCTAGCGACTTTATCAAAGAATTTGATGAAAGACTCAATGAACTGTTGGGAACGAAACTAGATAGTACACATATTACCAATAGATTATTAGCTTCTACGCAGATATTTATTGGTTTAACTGGTTCATTTTTGCTTGCTACTGTGAATATTATTAGAGATTACGCACATATATCAGAGTATGCAAATAGTATTTTGATTCTATTACTGTTATCCAGCATTTTAAATTCTTTAATTACATCTTGGGTAGCATTGAAAAAAAGTCAATATTCCTTTGAGTTTATTGGACTAGAGGAAGTAGGGATGGAAAGTAATCTTGCTACCATTCCAGTATCTAAAATTGAACAATTGTCATGTCGGAATTTATGTAAAAAATGGGATGAAAGATTGGTGTTTAATAAATTAGATTTCGAGTTTAATAGTGGTGAATTAACCATTATTACAGGCGGCAATGGAACTGGGAAATCATCCCTTTTGAATATTATTCAGGGATTATCTTCTCCAACAGAGGGTGATATTGTACTGAATGGAATGGAAAGTTTTTCTACTTTAGAAGAGACTAATATTTTGGATTATTTGAGCGTGTATTCATCTGAATTTCATGTATTTCCTGGAAGTGTTTCAAAAAATATTAATTTCACCCTATTTAATAAGGAAAACTATGAATCAAATAATCTTGATAGTCTGAATCTCAATATAGCTCTGAGTCATCAGATTGATGGGAAAGCGACCAATATTTCGCAAGGTCAGAAACAAAAAATTCTACTCATGAGGAGTTTATCGCAAGAAAAGGACATCTATCTATTTGACGAGCCTACAGGAAATTTGGACAGAAACTCAACTGAATTATTTCTAAATGAGGTTGAGAAATTAGTGAAAGAGGAAAAGATTGTTATTGTCGTGACTCATGATAAGGATGTTATTGCTAGAGCAAGTAAAGTTATTAACATGGACGAATTTCATTAAAAGTTAACAACTGGAGATTGGTGGTTTCTAATCTTAATTTTACATATAACTAGTTTGCATAATATTTGGAATAACGAACTTCATAGCAACGTTATCATACTACTGAACTATAGAAATAAAACCCATCTTAGACAAAGATTTTAAAACATTAGCACAAGAAAAGTAAAGCAGAAGCAGGTCAATTGACTTGCTTTTTGATATATAAAAAATCCTGCCATGGATGACAGGATTGCTATTCAATGAAAATCAAAGAGCAAACTAGGAAGCTAGCCGCAGGCTGCTCAAAACACTGTTTTGAGGTTGTAGATAAGACTGACAAAGTCAGGAACATATTTCTACGGTAAGGCGAAGCTGACGTGGTTTGAAGAGATTTTCGAAGAGTATGAAGTTTAAAGAAAGGCTAAGATACGGAGATAATCCCCAATTAGTGCCACTTCAGCTACAAAGAAGAGGAGGATAATAACTCCGTTCACAAGGACAGATAAGAATAACTGATAGAAGGAGTCGGTTTCACTTGCTTGACTTGGTCTTGTAATGATATGGAGACTGGCAAGCAGAATAATTCCAATGCTAATCACACACAAGAGGGCTGTAAATCGCAGGCTGTCAAAGAAGGCAAAGAAACTAGCAATAGCAGTGAGGAAGATTGGAATTGCCAAGAGTTGACTATATTGTTGGAGAATCTTTTCTAGCGTCCAGTCCTTTTCTTGGTAGATAAATCGTCTCACAACGAAACTACCCAAGAGGAATGAAAAGAAGAAGAGTGTTGTTGCTACTAGGATAGAGATAATCGAAAAGAGATTTAATGAAGCAAATTGTTCAGGGAAGTGATTATGCATAGTTGCTATATGTCCATAGTAAGCATGTTTGATGTGGTAGATACTAAAGAAAAAGGAGGATGCAGAAAACAGAATGAGCAAGAGGAAGGCTGTATAACTGTGTGTGCTACTTGTTTCAAGACTGCTTGTAGGAGATTTGATTGCCTCCACTAGCCAAGACCAAAAATCAAGCGCTTGCTCTTTCCATCTATCCGTAGATTTTGGAGTTTGGTCGGGAATATAAGGACTTTCTAAGGATTGACTGAGAAGAAGTAGCTCTTTCGTGGTTGGTTTTTGCTGAGGAAGTGCTTCTTGACTCTCTTCAGCTATAGTGACTTTTTCTGTTTCTTTAGAAAGGTCTGGCTCTTCTTCAGTAGAATCTAATGCTTTCTTTTCTTCTATTTCTGTTCTTGCTTCACTGTCTTCAGGAGTTTCAATTTTCTCTTCTTGCTGGCTTTCCAGTTCAACTTCAGCTTGAGAGACTTCCTCCTCTACTTGAGTATTTTTTTCAATTGGTGTATCAAGATCGACTATCGTTTCTTCAGCCTTGTCTGCAACCTCTTGAGCTTGCTCTTCAGGTTTGTTCTTGCTTGTTGTTTTTACAAAATCATTACTTTCAAACCATTCTTGTTTCATGGTAGAACCTCCTTTTTAGTTAGATAAATATGCTTCCATAGTAGCAGATGTAAGCGCTTTTGTCAACGATTTCTAGAAGAAGACTCGTGTTCCTCTGATTTGAGTAGATAGATATCCTGTTCTGCTCTTGCCATGAGTTGATCTTTTGCATCTGCTTTTTCTGTCTTATAAGGATTGCTTAATCGTTCATCTTTGTTTTTTTCGTTTTTAAACGGACGTCTTCCTTCTCTCACAAAATGAAGAATAGAACCATGTTTTGTTGAAAGATCTAAGTTGATTCTTTGTTTTTCTTCTTCAGAAAGTAGGAGTTGTAGGTCTGTTTTCGCTGCCAATTCCACCTTACCATGTACTTGGATATTTTCAGCGTGGAAGTGATTCTCTGTTGACTCTAGCTGACTATCTGTCAGTTCTGTGCTAAAGATATTGATGATATTTGGTGTTTTGAATTTGCTGTTTTTGATACGACTTCCTTCAATTCGGAGGAGATAACCATTTGTATTGAGAGTTGCATTTTCAAGGCTAGCATTTATGATGGTGGTTTGTCCACGATTGGTTGACACGTTGATCCCTTTTAGACTTCTTCCTTTTGGAACTTGGAGAATAACTTCTTCAAAACGACGAGAGTAGCCACTTGCGATATGGAGAATCCCGCCAATTCCAGAAGAGAGAAACGGAGTTTCAGACAGTTTCTTATCAGTGAGACTCAGAGTTTTGTCGTTTTGATTTGTGACAAGATCATGGTTAGCAGAAATAGATGGATGATAAGAAATGTGGATTTGATCATCGAAAGAGTCTGTGATGGTCAGTGCGTGTTGGTGGAGCGTGATTTCTAGGTTTTCGACTTCCTTGCCAAAGGTCAGCTCTTCCATCCGACTATCATAGACAGGCTCCTTGGACATGGCAAGTAGGCTCTTGATTCCGTCAGATTGGATACCTACAAAAAGAAGGATAAAGCCGATAACGGTAGTCACTACACCAAAAATGAGAAATCCTTTTGTCCATTTACGCATGCTGGTCACCTCTCTTTCCTTTTTTGAGAACAAATTGCACCAGGCGAACAATGAGTAGGCCGAAGAAGCGGGCTACATAGGAAATACCTAGTAAGACTAGTGAAGAAGCACCGATAGCCAGTAAACCAGAACCGAAAATCAAGATAAAGGCTGATTTAGCTTGGGCTAAGACAGTGAAACTTTCAACTAAAAATAGGAATCCGCCGATGATACCAAGTATAGAAACCGCAAAGAAAGCTAGAATGACAGTCAAGGCTGCCACAAGGATTGCGAACAGGGACACGAGGATGGCGATTCCCAGAGGAATACCGATGGGTGCTGCAAGGAGGGCTAACAAGGCGATGTGCAAAATTTGTCGGTTATTCTTTTGAGCGGGTGCCTCATTGATTTTTTTATCGAGAAGATTAGAGAGAACTTCGTGGGCTGCTTCCTTAGGAGTTCCCAAACTAGCGATGAGTTCTTCTTCTCCTTCAACTCCAGCATCGTCAAAGAGTTCTCTGAAATAGTCCATGGCTTCGATGCGGTCAGCTTCAGGCAGTTTCTTGAGATAGAGTTCTAGCTGAGTCAGGTATTCAGTTCTTGTCATGGCGGATACTCCCTTCTATGATGCCATTAATGGTGTCTGTATAGAGTGCCCATTCATCTTTTAGGGTCACGAGCTGTTCTATACCACCATTTGTCAAGGAGTAGTATTTGCGCATGCGACCTTGGAACTCTCTAGAATAGGTTGTCAGAAAGCTATTGCCCTCCAATTTTTTGAGAATGGGATAGAGTGTAGATTCTTTGATATTAGCGATCAGCTTAATGGTTTGGCTAATCTCATAACCATAAGAATCATCCTGCTCCAGTACAGCCAAGATGAGAAATTCAATCAAGGCAGAGGATGTTGGAAAGTACATGGGGAACCTCCTTTTCTAATGTGTAAGATTTTTATATATAATTTTTCTACACATACATTGTACATCTAAATGAAAGCCCTGTCAAGAGAAATGTGTAAAATTTTTATATATAAAAAACTTCTAGGCAAAACTAGAAGTTTAGAGGATTTTATCAGCTTTGTCCACTGTAAAGAGGGCCACAGTCATCAGGATATCGACGAGCAAGAGGGCAGCTACAGCTGGTACCCAAGAGTGGAAAAGGTCAAAACTGTAACCAAAGAGGGTTGGCCCAAAGGCTGCTAGGATATAGCCTCCTGTTTGAGATAAACCAGACAATTGGGCAGTCTTTTCAGGGGCGCTTGTCTTTAGTGAAAAGTTGACCATGAGATAAGGGAAGAGGGCGCTGGTTGCGGTTCCGATGAGGAGATGGATGGCAAGCCAGTAAAAGAAATTACCGATTGGGAAAAAGAGCATGGAAATACCGACCACACCAGCTAGTGAAACCAGAGTGAGCATGAGCTGACGGTTGCGAGTAGACAAGCTGGTTGTCAGGCTTGGGATGGTCATTGAAAAAGGAATGCTAATCAGAGAGAAGATAGAGGTCAGTAAGCCAGCTTCGTGACTGGATAGGCCTGCATGGATAGCCATGGTCGGTAACCAAGTCATAGCGGTGTAAAAGAGCAAGGATTGAAAACCTGCAAAGACAATAACTGCCCAGACCTGTTTATTACGCATAACCTTTGTTTGGCTTTTTTGTTTGGTTTGTGGAGCCAGTCTGTGATTATAGCGGTGATTTGGGAGCCAGACCAAAAAAGTTGCTAGACAGAGCAGGGTGAGGAGGATGATAAGTCCTTTCCAAGAACTGGCTTGTGTAATAGGTACAGCCAGATAGGAAGCCAGAGCCGTCGCAATCCCCATAGAGGTTACATATAAGGTGGTCAGAAAACCAATTTTCTTTGGTTGATTGGCTTGGATAAGACTAGGAAGCAGCACATTGATGACTGCGATACTTGCCCCAACCATCAAGGTTCCTAGATAGAGCAGGGGCAGATTGATTAGTCGAATGAGAGAACCGATGGTCAAGAAGAAAAGGCTGTAGGTGAAGAGATGCTCCAAGCCAATTTTCTGAGCCAGTCGGGTAGAAAAGAGCGAGAAGAGGGTGAACATGAGGAGAGGAAGGCTGGTCAAGACACCAAGTGAACTAACTTCTACTCCCAGCCCTTGCGAAATATCTCCTAAAATAATGGGTAAAACAGTAAAAGGAGTCCGCAAGGAAACACCAATCAGGATAATACCTGGAACAAAAAAGAGTGATTGCTTTTTCATAAAATACCTCTTCTAGCTGATTTTAATAACAGCTTATTTTAAGGCTTTTTCCCTATAATGTCAAGTAAGGTTTCTGGCTTTCAAGATAAAAATGGGAAAGTCTTGAAAATTATGATAAAATAGTGGAAGGAAAAATTCAGGAGAGTAGTAGTGACTCAAAATGTTGAAAGTCTTCTCGTATCCATTGTAATCAGTGCATACAATGAAGAAAAATATCTGCCTGGTCTAATTGAAGACTTAAAAAATCAAACCTATCCTAAAGAAAATATTGAAATTCTATTTATAAATGCTATGTCTACAGATGGGACAACAGCCATCATTCAGCAATTTATAAAAGAAGACACAGAGTTTAACTCAATCAGATTGTATAACAATCCTAAGAAAAATCAAGCTAGTGGTTTTAACCTGGGAGTTAAACATTCTGTAGGGGACCTTATTTTAAAAATTGATGCTCATTCAAAAGTTACTGAGAGTTTTGTAATGAATAATGTGGCTGTTATTCAACAAGGTGAATCTGTTTGTGGGGGACCTAGACCGACGATTGTTGAAGGAAAGGGAAAATGGGCAGAGACCCTGCATCTTGTTGAGGAAAATATGTTTGGTAGTAGCATTGCCAATTACCGAAATAGTTCTGAGGATAGATATGTTTCTTCCATTTTTCATGGGATGTATAAACGAGAGGTTTCCAGAAGGTTGGTTTAGTAAATGAGCAACTTGGCCGAACTGAAGATAATGATATTCATTATAGAATTCGAGAACATGGTTATAAAATCCGCTATAGCCCAAGTATTCTATCTTATCAGTATATTCGACCAACATTCAAGAAAATGCTGCATCAAAAGTATTCAAATGGTTTGTGGATTGGCTTGACAACTCATGTTCAGCCTAAGTGTTTATCACTATTTCACTATGTCCCTTGTTTATTTGTTTTGAGTCTTGTGTTTAGCCTAGCATTGTTACCATTCACATTCTTATTTATAGCTTTACTATTAGGTGCTTATTTTCTACTTTTATTACTGCTCACTTTTCTGACTTTATTAAAACATAAAAATGGATTTCTAATTGTGATGCCCTTTCTTTTATTTTCCATTCACTTTGCTTATGGTCTTGGGACGATTGTAGGTTTAATTGGAGGGATTAAATGGAAGAAGGATTATAAGGGAACAGTTATTTATTTGGAAAAATAAGCCAAATAAATTAAAATGTGCTACAATAACAATATGGTAAAACTCTTTTAAGGAGGAGTAAACTTCTATGAATAAAAAACTCACAGATTATGTGATTGATCTGGTGGAAATTTTAAATAAACAACAAAAGCAGGTTTTCTGGGGAATATTTGATATTTTGAGTATGGTGGTTTCCATCATTGTATCTTATATTTTATTTTACGGCTTGATTAATCCAGCACCTGTTGACTACATTATCTATACGAGTTTGGCCTTCCTGTTCTATCAATTGATGATTGCATTTTGGGGGTTGAACGCTAGTATTAGTCGTTACAGCAAGATTACGGATTTCATGAAAATCTTTTTTGGTGTGACTGCCAGCAGTATCCTGTCATATAGTATCTGCTATGCCTTCTTGCCACTCTTCTCCATCCGTTTTATTGTGCTCTTTATCTTGTTGAGTACCTTCTTGATTTTATTGCCACGGATTACTTGGCAGTTAATCTACTCTAAACGCAAAAAAGGCAGTGGTGATGGGGAACATCGTCGTACCTTCTTGATTGGTGCTGGTGATGGTGGTGCCCTCTTTATGAACAGTTACCAACACCCAACCAGTGATTTGGAACTTGTTGGTATTTTGGATAAGGATGAAAAGAAAAAGGGTCAAAAACTTGGTGGTATCCCTGTTTTGGGCTCTTATGACAATCTGCCTGAATTAGCCAAACGCCACCAAATCGAGCGTGTGATCGTTGCGATTCCGTCGCTTAATCCGTCAGAATATGAACGTATCTTGCAGATGTGTAATAAGCTGGGAGTCAAATGTTACAAGATGCCTAAAGTTGAAACTGTTGTTCAAGGCCTTCACCAAGCAGGTGGAGGCTTCCAGAAGATTGATATCACAGACCTTTTGGGTCGTCAGGAAATTCGTCTTGACGAATCGCGTCTGGGCGCAGAACTGACCGGTAAGACAATTTAGTCACAGGTGCTGGAGGTTCAATCGGTTCTGAAATCTGTCGCCAAGTTAGTCGTTTCAATCCTGAACGCATCGTCTTGCTCGGTCATGGGGAAAATTCAATCTACCTTGTTTATCATGAATTGATTCGTACATTCCAAGGGATTGATTATGTACCTGTGATTGCGGATATTCAAGACTATGATCGCCTGTTGCAAGTCTTTGAGCAGTACAAGCCGGCTATTGTTTATCATGCGGCTGCTCACAAGCATGTTCCTATGATGGAGCGCAATCCAAAAGAAGCCTTCAAAAACAATATCCGTGGAACCTACAATGTTGCTAAGGCTGTTGATGAAGCTAAAGTACCTAAGATGGTTATGATTTCGACAGATAAGGCGGTTAATCCACCCAATGTTATGGGGGCAACCAAGCGAGTGGCTGAGTTGATTGTCACTGGCTTTAACCAACGTAGCCAATCAACCTACTGTGCGGTTCGTTTTGGGAATGTTCTTGGGAGCCGTGGTAGTGTAATTCCTGTCTTTGAACGTCAGATTGCTGAAGGTGGGCCTGTAACGGTGACAGACTTCCGCATGACCCGTTACTTTATGACCATTCCAGAAGCTAGCCGTTTGGTTATCCATGCTGGTGCTTATGCCAAGGATGGAGAAGTCTTTATCCTTGATATGGGCAAACCAGTCAAGATTTATGACTTGGCTAAGAAAATGGTCCTTTTAAGTGGCCACACCGAAAGTGAAATTCCCATCGTTGAAGTTGGGATTCGTCCAGGTGAAAAACTCTACGAAGAGCTATTGGTATCAACCGAACTGGTTGATAATCAGGTTATGGATAAGATTTTCGTTGGTAAGGTTAATGTCATGCCTCTAGAAGCCATCGATCAAAAGATTGAAGAGTTCCGCACTCTCAGTGGAGATGAGTTGAAGCAAGCCATTATCGCCTTTGCCAATCAAACAACCCATGTTGAGGCGGTAAGTTTGCTAGTCAAGGAGTAAAACGACGAAGATTAGCATTTACTTCCGCCCATGCGATAGCTGTCCGTGATTGACAAGTGCTAGCACGCAGACAGAACGGAGATAGCGAACCGCTGAGTGTGTCGCTCTGCTCGTAAAGCTTAGAAACCTTTGAACGAAAGGGATAATGAAAGCCTTGATTGCAAGGCTTTTTGCTTTATGGTGGGTAAGTATCAGAGTGAGAAAATTTTTGGAATGAGTAGAAGTGATAGCTAGAAATTATCAGTTTCTATTTCCATTTACCCTGTGGGTACGTGTTTGTTTCCATTGACAAGGAGTTTGTGGGAATAGAAATGTACCCACCTTGTTTGAATCAAGTGAAGTGTAGTTGAAGGAAATCTGTTGAAAGCAATACTTCATTTTACCGAATAAGTAATAATTTAGGCAACTTCAAATCGATTAAAAAAAACTATTTTAAAGGTTAAGAGTAGACAAAAATTGTCCACTCTTTTTTGCAAACTCAATTTATCAATAAATGAAATGAGGGAATGTAAAATGAAATATTTTTGAGGTTGAGTTAGAAAAATCCTGATGAATTTTTTTAAAACTACAAACAGAAGATTTTGTGAAAGCTAATCGCTTGCTACTAAGGAAGATAATCCAGAGCGTTACAGTCTATGAAGAAAAACTTCGTCATATCCTTTAAATCTGGCATCGAATTGGAAGTATGAGTCTCATTCCATAACTTTTTATATTGAACATATCATCTTTTTGTGTTATACTATAAATTGATATAAACAAAGATGTAGGGAGGAACCGAAACTATGACAGCCTCAATGCGTTTAAGATAAGCTGGCAATAAAAAAAGCAGAATCTATACCCGATGATAGGCTTTTTGTTGTGCTTATTTATACGATATTGAGCATTCATTAGTTACAGTGAGGATATTGTTATTTAACTATACCTTTATTTAACTATGTCTTTAATATGAATGTTTCCAAATTGTATGTATGCAGACCAAAAAGCCACATTGTGGGGTTTTGGCCTGCATTTTTATTGCCTAGAATGCTATTCAAAAATAGAAATTCAAGCAAAAATAATATGCAGGAGATAATATAAATGGAAAAAAATACAACAATTGGAAACGAAAATTTTTATGCAATATGGGCAGGGGCAAGCAGTATCATTAATCACTAGTGCCATCCTGCAAATGGCGATTATTTTTTTTACCTTACAGAAAAAAACAGGATCTGCGATGGTCTTGTCTATGGCTTCATTAGTAGGTTTTTTTACCCTATGCGATTTTGGGACCCTGCCATTGGTGTGCTAGTGGATCGTCATGATAGGAAGAAGATAATGATTGGTGCCGATTTAATTATCGCAGCAGCTGGTGCAGTGCTTGCTATTGTTGCATTCTGTATGGAGCTACCTGTCTGGATGATTATGATAGTATTGTTTATCCGTAGCATTGGAACAGCTTTTTCATACCCCAGCACTCAATGCGGTTACACCACTTTTTAGTACCAGAAGAACAGCTAACGAAATGCGCAGGCTATAGTCAGTCTTTGCAGTCTATAAGCTATATTGTTAGTCCGGCAGTTGCAGCACTCTTATACTCCGTTTGGGATTTAAATGCTATTATTGCCATCGACGTATTGGGTGCTGTGATTGCATCTATTACAGTAGCAATTGTACGTATACCTAAGCTGGGTAATCAAGTGCAAAGTTTAGAACCAAATTTCATAAGGGAGATGAAAGAAGGAGTTGTGGTTCTGAGACAAAAACAAAGGATTGTTTGCCTTATTACTCTTAGGAACACTATATACTTTTTGTTTATATGCCAATCAATGCACTATTTCCTTTAATAAGCATGGAACACTTTAATGGAACGCCTGTGCATATTTCTATTACGGAAATTTCCTTTGCATTTGGGATGCTAGCAGGAGGCTTATTATTAGGAAGATTAGGGGGCTTCGAAAAAGCATGTATTACTAATAACAAGTTCATTTTTTTTATAATGGGGACCAGTTTAGCCGTTTCAGGGAATACTTCCTCCAAATGGATTTGTAATATTCGTAGTTTGCTGTGCAATAATGGGGCTTTCGGTGCCATTTTATAGCGGTGTGCAAACAGCTCTTTTTTTCAGGAGAAAATTAAGCCTGAATATTTAGGACGTGTATTTTTCTTTGATCGGAAGTATCATGTCACTTGCTATGCCAATTGGGTTAATTCTTTTCTGGATTCTTTGCTGATAAAAATCGGTGTAAATCATTGGTTTTTTTACTATCAGGTATTTTTAATTATTGGCATTGCTATAGTTTGCCAAATGATAACTGAGGTTAGAAAAATTAGATTTAAAAATAAACAATATTGGAGGAATATTTATGTATCTTATTTTTCATGTAACTCTTCCTGCTAAAAATCGCAGGGTTTTCCCTGCATACAAGCAAATGAAAGCATGCGATTATAGACAGGAGGAAATGTTATGGAATTAATATTAAAAGCAAAAGACATTCGTGTGGAATTCAAAGGACGCGATGTTTTAGATATAAATGAATTAGAAGTATATGATTATGACCGTATTGGTTTAGTAGGAGCAAATGGTGCTGGAAAAAAAGCACTTTACTCAGGGTACTTTTTAGGAGAATTAACTCCCCAGGATGTAAAAATGAATCGTCTGGGTGAACTTGCCTATATTCCCCAGTTGGACGAAGTAACTCTGCAGGAGGAAAAAAAGATTTTTGCACTTGTAGGCAAGCTAGGTGTTGAGCAATTAAATATACAGACTATGAGCGGTGGTGAAGAAACAAGGCTTAAAATAGCACAGGCCTTATCGGCACAGGTTCATGGTATTTTAGCGGATGAACCTACGAGCCATTTAGACCGTGAAGGAATTGATTTTCTAATAGGACAGCTAAAAATATTTTTACAGGTGCACTGTTAGTTATTAGCCATGACCGCTATTTTCTTGATGAAATAGTAGATAAAATATGGGAACTGAAAGATGGCAAAATCACTGAGTATTGGGGAAACTATTCTGATTATCTTCGTCAGAAAGAGGAAGAACGTAAGAGCCAAGCTGCAGAATACGAACAATTTATTGCGGAACGTGCCCGATTGGAAAAGGGCTGCGGAGGAAAAAGCGAAAAACAGGCTCGTAAAAATAGAACAGAAGGCAAAAAGGTTCTTCAAAGAAAAAAAGTACTGAAGACGGAGGGCGTTTAGCTCATCAAAAAAATCAATAGGAAGTAAGGAAAAAAAGATGTATAATGCTGCTAAAACCCTAGAGCACAGGATTGCGGCCTTAGGAAAAGTAGAAGCTCCGGAAGGCATTCGCAGAATTCGTTTCAGGCAAAGTAAAGCATTGGAGCTCCATAATCCATACCCTATAGTCGGTGCAGAAATTAATAAAGTATTTGGGGATAAGGCTCTGTTTGAAAAATGCATCTTTTCAAATTCCGTTAGGAGCAAAAGTGGCGTTAACTGGTGGTAATGGAATCGGAAAAAAACAACTTTAATCCAAAATGATCTTAAACCATGAAGAAGGAATTTCTATTTCGCCTAAGGCAAAAATAGGTTACTTTGCACAGAATGGTTACAAGTACAACAGTAATCAGAATGTTATGGAGTTTATGCAGAAGGATTGTGACTACAATATATCAGAAATTCGTTCAGTGCTAGCATCTATGGGGTTCAAACAGAACGATATTGGAAAAAGTTTATCTGTTTTAAGCGGTGGAGAAATTATAAAATTGTTGCTTGCTAAAAATGCTCATGGGTAGATATAACATCCTAATAATGGATGAACCCAGTAACTTCCTTGACATACCAAGTTTAGAGGCTTTGGAAATACTAATGAAGGAGTACACTGAACTATCGTGTTTATCACCCACGATAAACGATTACTCGAAAATGTAGCAGATGTAGTTTATGAAATTAGAGATAAGAAAAATAAATCTGAAACATTAAATTTAAGGTAGTCGCTGGTCAGTATAGTCTGTTCTGGTTGGCGACTCCATTGTTAAAAGAGTATAAAGACTTTAGATTTTATGAATATTAAAAAAATAGGAACAGTCAATTGAACTGCTCCTATTTTTTTCTGCTAAATATATTGTAGTTTTTCTTATATGTATAATGATAGATTAGCGGATTCTCATCTACGGTACTTACTTCAAATATGAAGAAGTGATCGCGGTTATCTCTGGACTTTTCCTTATTGAGGACAAAGTAATTCTTACGTGAAGTCGCCATTGTTTTTTTAGGATATCATCAGTTAGGAAGGTCAATGGAATATTCATGTTAGAGTAGCGGTAGAAGTCACGTTCAAAAATCTTGGTAGCTCTCGCTATAATAGTCCATTTGTAGGTGATTACGCTGAAACTCAAGCTGATTCATAGAGCACCTCCTCGACAAGTTCAATACTAATAATGTCTTTTTAATTTCAAATTGATGTGACCTGTTGTAGTTTTTTTATCAAAAATGAAATCTTTGGTCAGACTTGGTATTGTTCCAGTGTAGGAAACACGCTTGTTTTTTTCAATCACTTGAATGCGTGTGCGTAGCTGCCCGGCGTATACTTGACTGAGGAGTAATAATTTCTTCTCTAGTGATAAGTCAGACATGTACGTTACTTTGTTTGTATCATCAGAGAGTGCTGATGCATGTTCAGATAGGAAAAAAAGCCCATCCATTTTTTTGCATCTTTGTATCCTGGTACTCTCTTGCTGATTGAAATGGTAAATATGAACGGTCAATCATATCAAATCCTTTTCTATGCAGAGGCAAGGGTATTTTTTTATCAAATTGAATCGTAAAACCTTGAATTTCCCCCACCTGTGTAACATTCTTTAAAAGCGATTGATTACCTCAGTATAGATTATCACAGATGAGCTTGTTGGCTTAATGCTAAATGTAAATTCCAATGGTAATCGGTTTTTCAGATTTAGCATGTACTAGTCGTATCGATATTTCAGTTGTTTTGAGTTTTTCTCTGACGAAGTTTTGAAGTTGCTGTTTCAACGATTCCATGTAAAAAAATCTTTCAAGCATTTCAATATCATTACATCCTTTGCTACGGATTTCTGAAAAATTGTACTGTATTTTTTTCTTGTTTCATTTTAATCCCTCCAATCCACCCGCGGAATGACCACCGATAAGTTTACTGCGTTCAATATTTCTGGAACCTTCAGTTAGGACGGTTCCTTTTTGTATGGCTAAAAAACCAAACTGTTCTCTGACAACATCAATAGCTGTCTGAAGTCTATTATCTTTTTCAATTTGTTCTACATCATCAAAGAGTGATAGTAGAGTATAGCTTTCATCTACGAAGCCACTATAAGATACACCAATTTGTCTCACTGCACCAGAGGTGTATTTTTTCGGAATAATACAAGTACATGACTCACCATTGTTTTGGGGAGATTTGCGGGTTCAATTTTATTCTGAGCATTTATAGATTTTTTCATCTCAGTCCTAGAATAGCCAATATGAATAGAAACGACAGTAGTCAATACTAGGGCTACTGTTCCGTTCCACAGTATCATTTAAAAATCATTTTCACACCCTTTCGTCTATTAGTATAGAAGAAAGCTCTCAGCACACGTTGAATAAAAAAGAAAAACGCATATTATCAGTTCTGAAGAACCTTGGTAATATGCGTTTTGTTATGTAGAAACTTGCTCCATTTTCTTCTGAAATAGAGTTATTGCCCAGTCTATGTTATTGAAAATACTCCAAAATTTCTAAGGGTTTGTGAGCGATAAAATCAGGATGATAGTTTAGCAAGTCTGCTTGCTCTCCAAATCCCCAAGTGACGGCCAATTTCTGAATGCCTGTTTCTTGAGCTCCTAGCATATCAAACTTGGTATCTCCGATGATGATGGCTTGTTCTGCTGCTAGTTGATGCGTCTGTAAGGCTTGGCGAATGACATCTGCCTTATGGGGTGCTTCAGGGCTGGAACCATAAATGCCATCAAAGAAATGATGGATTCCCAAGTTTTTAGTCATATCCTGAGCGGTTGGAGTATTCTTTGTAGTGGTGATATAAAGAGGGTAATTGCTCGATAACTTCTCAAGCAAGTCTACAATCTGAGGGAAGAGCTGAGCTTCATAGATGCCTTTTTCCTTGTAGTAAGATCGGTATATCTGCACAGCCTCAGAAATTTGTTCTTTAGGCAGGCAGGTCGCAAAACTACTTTCGAGAGGCGGTCCCATAAAATCACGAATCGTTTTGGCATCAGGACTAGGAACCCCCAGCTCCTTAAAGGTATGGGTAAAGGCATTGTGAATCCCGATAGAACTGTCAACGAGGGTCCCATCTAGGTCGAAAAAGATAGCTGTGATAGAGGTCATGATTTCTCCTATTTGATAAGCTTATTCTCCGAAAATTTGTTTTTGGAGACGACGACCAGTAGGGGTGGCAGCGAGCCCACCTTCAGCTGTTTCACGAAAGGCAGTTGGCATGCTTGCTCCTACTTGGTACATGGCATCGATAACTTCATCCACAGGGATTTTAGATTCGATACCTGCCAAGGCCATATCTGCTGCGATGAAGGCAAAGCTAGCTCCCATGGCATTGCGCTTGACGCAGGGAACTTCGACCAAGCCGGCAACAGGGTCACAGATGAGGCCTAGCATATTTTTAATGACAAAGGCAATGGCCTGACTGGCCTGATAAGGTGTTCCACCGGCAGCTAGAGTCAAGGCTGCAGCACTCATAGCAGAGGCCGAACCAACCTCGGCCTGACAGCCACCTTCAGCACCTGAGATAGAGGCATTATTTGCGATGACTAGTCCAAAGGCACCAGCAGCAAAGAGGAAATTCAGCTGTTGCTCGTGGCTGAGGTCTAATTTTTCAATAGCAGCTGTTAGAACGGAAGGCAGACAGCCAGCACTTCCTGCGGTCGGAGTGGCACAAACCAAGCCCATTTTGGCATTGTGTTCATTGACTGCAATGGCATTTCGGGCAGCAGAGAGTATCGTGTAATCTGACAGAGTTTTTCCGTTTTTGATGTAGTGATCCAATTTGGCAGCATCTCCACCTGTCAGACCACTACGAGATTTATTTTCATTGAGGCCAAGTTGGACAGAGGCTTTCATGACTTCCAGATTGCGTTCCATGAGAAGGAGAACTTCTTCTCGTTCGCGACCGGTCAATTCAAACTCTGTTGTAATCATTAGTTCTGCGACATTTCCTTGAAAGTCCAGATTTGCTTGCTCGACCAATTCTTTGATAGAATAAAACATGCTTCCTCCTATTTAAAGAAATTGACATTGTGGAGATGAGGGATTTTTCGAATTTCTTCGATGGCCTCATCACAGTTGCGACTGTCAACTTCGATAATCATAATGGCTTTTTCACCGGCTTTTTCACGAGTAACATTCATCTGGGCGATATTGATATCATAGCGGGAAAGTGCCTCTGTAACAAGGGCAATCATACCTGGAATATCTTGATGAACGATGATGATAGTTGGTGTATTCATATTAAGAGAGACGGCAAAGCCATTGAGTTCGGTGACCTGAATATTTCCTCCACCGATAGAAATACCAGTCACGCTGATGGTCTTGTGAGCATTTTTGACGGTAATTTTAGTGGTGTTTGGATGAGGGGCATTACTGTCTTTCTGAATGGTCCAGACAATCTTAATGCCACGCTTGTGGGCAATTTCCAGGCTGTTTGGGATTTCAGGATTATCTGTATCCATGCCCAAAATACCAGCAACAAGGGCTAGGTCTGTCCCGTGGCCACGATAGGTCTTAGCAAATGAGTTAAATAGTTGGAATTCGACTTCTGTCGGAGTATCATCAAAAATGGAAGAGACAATCTTCCCAATACGCACAGCACCAGCGGTATGACTACTAGATGGGCCAATCATAACTGGTCCGATAATATCAAAGACAGATTGAAAACGAAGTGATTTCATCAGTTTCCCCTTATAAAAATTCTTATCTCTATTATATCAAAGAATGGATGTCTTGACTTTAATTGTGGATGAAAACCTTTTTAATGCCATAAACAGCATAAAATAGTATCCTTTATGACAAAAAATAGCTTATTTAGGGAAATAAAAAATAATTTTGTAATATTTCTACATAAAAGTGTCAAGAAACGGTAATATTTAAAGGGTATGATAGAACTATAGAAAGAAGGAGAATTTTCAAATATGAAATCAACAACTAAAAAGATTAAAACAACTCTTGCAGGAGTAGCTGCCTTGTTTGCAGTATTTGCTCCATCATTTGTATCTGCTCAAGAATCATCAACTTACACTGTTAAAGAAGGTGATACACTTTCAGAAATCGCTGAAACTCACAACACAACTGTTGAGAAATTGGCAGAAAACAACCACATCGACAACATTCATTTGATTTATGTTGGTCAAGAGTTGGTTATCGATGGTCCTGTAGCACCTGTTGCAACACCAGCGCCAGCTACTTATGCAGCACCAGCTGCTCAAGATGAAACTGTTTCAGCTCCAGTAACAGAAACTACAGAAGTAGTGGAAGAAGCTCCAGTAGCAAGCGAAGCAGTAGTAGAAGAAACAGTTGCTTCAACTGTAAGCGGATTTGAAGCAGAAGCTAAAGAATGGATCGCTCAAAAAGAATCAGGCGGTAGCTACACAGCTACAAACGGACGTTACATCGGACGTTACCAATTGACAGATTCATATTTGAACGGTGACTACTCAGCTGAAAACCAAGAACGTGTAGCAGATGCCTACGTTGCAGGACGTTACGGTTCATGGTCAGCTGCGAAAAACTTCTGGCTTAACAACGGCTGGTATTAAGAAATAACTAGCAGAATAAGATGTAAAGAGGTTGGGCAAAAAGCCTTTAAAATTAGAAAAACGCATCATATCAAGTGTTCAACAAAAATCTTGATATGATGCGTTTTTTTTGTGGGAAGATTTACTTTATATTCTCCTGAAATTGAGTTTTTGATAGTCTATGGTAGTTTTTATAACTTGGTGCAAACTACCTATACTCTTCGAAAATTTCTTCAAACCACGTCAGCTTTATCTGTAACCTCAACGCTGTACTTTGAGCAACCTGCGGCTAGTTTCCTAGTTTGCTCTTTGATTTTCATTGAGTACTAGTAAATATTCAGATGATGAGCTTGAATTACATGTGTTAAATGTTGGTTGGGCTGTATGTTGAGCAGCAGTATACTAGTGAGAGCAAGGACAGAACTTAGCTTCTATTTGATTCAAGGAGATAGTTTTTATAAACCCTTTACTTATCAAAAATATAAAAAGGATTAATCAGTAATTTATTCAATTAATTTTCAAGGAGTAATTTGTTATTTTTTATATTACTCTTTTTTATTTCTTTGATTTTCAAATTCTGTAAAATTGCCCATAGAAATTTCTATTTGATTATTTTCAATGAAAGCAATTCTTTGTACAATCAAATCGAAAAAGTAGTGGATGATGGCATTTACATCAAGATCAAGTTTGGTATTCGTCAGGAGGGGCTTTGTCTTTGTACCTAACATGGAGCTAGATATGGAAGAGGATAAGGTGAAGGTTTTTATCAGAGAAACTAGCGCCTACTATGTCTATCACAAAGATGACGCAGAGAAAAATCGCTATATGAAAGGTAGAACGTTGATTCGCCAATTCAGCTCTGAAAATCAAACAATTCCATTCCACAGAAAAACGATTGTGGAGATGATTGAAGAAAAGATTGAATAAGTGGATGCTTTGATTAAGCTGGATGTGGAAAATCAATCTTATATCACGATTAAAGACGAGCTAGTGCGTGAACTAGCAGCGTCTGAATTGAGAATTAATGTTTTGCAAGAAAGAATATCAATATTAAATCAAGTAGCAAAATATTTGCTGTCTTCAATTGAAAACAAGCAAGAAATGAAGTTGAATCTTTCAAAATTGAATATAACTGAAAAAATTGGCATTGATGTTGTTGAGAAGGAGTTGAATGAGTTAAGTATACAGATAGCATTAGAGAGCGATAGATATGAGAATATCGTATTTAAAGTGAATAAGTTTATCAATCGTTTGAGTAAGAAAATTTCAAAAGAAGAAGAGATAGGTTTTCAAAAATAACCTATCTAGTCATTGTTTATAGTATAATCTGTATCTTTTGGTTTATTAATTTGTATTTAAAATTTCATCATGTTACAATTGAAATTATCAAACAGTTTTATTCTTATGCTCAGGAAAATGGATTTCAAAAACTAAAAGAAAGTAAAGTTGTTAGACCTAGAGGGTCAGATCCTATTGTTAATATGTCTGCTATTTCAGAGCATATTAGTTTATTTAAAATACCATCTGAAACTGGTTGCGTGGAAAAATATGTAACAAAAAATCTATCATGTTTTTCAAATAAATTAGATGGCGTCGGTAAATCAAGTAGCAGAACATTTACTGGTTTCAGTTGAAAACAAGCAAGAAATGAAGTTAAATCTTTCAAAATTGAATATAACCGATAAAATTTGCATTGATGTTGTTGAGAGAGAGTTGAATGAGTTAAGAATCCATATAGAATTAGAGGGCGATAGTTACGAAGAGGTAATATTTAGATTTGATAAGTTTATTAATTGCTTAAATAAAGAAAAATTTGTGTATCTAAATAGCAGAGATATTTAAAAAGTGCACAAATTACTCATTTTAAATGTTCTAAAATTTGTTAAAATTATGGAAAAAGGAGGAATACATTATGTGTGATATATCTAAAACTAGCTGAAATTTTTTAGTGATAATATTAGTGTTGAAGAGCAGTTGAATAGGTTCGTACTTTTTAATTCAGGAGATAGTCTCTTAGATTGGAAAATGTAGTCGATGCTTTACATGTTCTCATGGATGTACTAGAAATCATGTTCACTGTTAGAAACTAAACATAGGTTTCCTTTGTTTATTATTAAAAACATAGAACAAAAAATATTAACAGATGTAAAGATATTATCAAGCCAGCTAAAAGAAGAGTTATTAAAAGAGGTTGATTGAACCTTGATAAAGGAGGAACGGATGGAAGGAATTATTGGAACGCTTGAATTTTATGCTCCTGTACTTGTACTAGGAGTAGTCATCATTGGTATTGTATACTTTATGAAAAAACGAAATGATAAAAAATAGTGTATAGATTGGTTTTATCACTATTATTTCTAACCAATGCTCTTGAGGAGTATTGGTTTTTATTGTTCCTTAGAAAAAAGACAAGAAGCCTCAATTACGACTCAATTCTGCACGAAATACTCATGAAATAGATTTTTCTACAAGCTATAATAATTGTATAAAAGAAATGGAGGAAACGATGATGCCACAACTAGTAGTAACAGGATTAAATAAGACATTTGGAGAGGGCGAAAGTTTAGTTCATGCCCTATCTGATATTTACCTTTCAGTAAATAAGGGTGAATTTTTAGCCATCATGGGGGCGAGTGGTAGTGGAAAGACAACTCTATTGAATTGTATATCCACTATTGATAAACCCGATTCGGGTAGTATTGTTTTTGAAGATTTTGATATGATTCAAGCAAAAGAAAGCCAATTAGCCGATTATCGCGCTAAGAATATCTCTTATATTTTTCAATCTTATAATCTGGTAGAGACCTTAACAGTTTATGAAAATATTATTTTACCCCTGCAAATTCAAGGGAAATCCATTAGAAAACATCAGAGGAAAATTGATGATATTATAGAGAAATTGGCTATTCAAAATCTAAAAAATAAATTTCCAAATCAATTATCAGGTGGGCAACGCCAACGTGTCGCAACAGCTAGAGCGTTAATAGATGATTCCAAACTCTTGATTGCAGATGAACCGACAGGAGCTCTTGACTCTGCTAACTCAGAAAATCTCATGTCCCTCTTACAAGAAATTAATCGAATGTTTGAAATAACTATTCTACTTGTTACTCACGATCCTGCTGCTGCTAAATATTCGTCTCGAATGGTTCTTCTCAGTGATGGACAGATTATAGATGATATTGAGCGGAATGGACTATCAAACGACTTATACCTAGAAGAAATATACAGACGAATAAGATAGGAGGGGAGCTATGTACCCAAAGTTAATTTTACGCAATGTGTTTAGAAACTTACAAACCTATACGATTTATTTTTTTTAAGTCTTGCTTTGATTTATAGTCTTTTGTACGCCTTTTAATGCTCTTCCAAGTCATCCTGTCATGCAGAGCTTATCGGGTGCGAAAGAAATGCTGACGACAGTTATGACCCAGTACATGGGCTTGTTATCTTATTTGATACTAGGCGCCGTTGCCTTTCTCATCGTTTACTCAACGAATTTTGTTTTTAGGGAGACGGAAAAAGAGCTTGGACTCTATGCAACGCTTGGAATGAAAAAAAGCACCAGATTATCGGAACACTCTTCTTTGAAACCATGTTGGTAAACATCTTTGCTTTAGTTCTAGGATTTGCTTTTTGGGCCTTGTCTTGCTTGTTTTGCTTGCTCATATTGCCTCTGAGTTTTTCATGGCAAATTATTTTTGGAAATTTACTCTTTTTGGATCCTAAATCAATTTCTCTTCTTGGGTTACTCCTATTTGGTAGCTAGTTTAATAGTTGGTTTAATGGACATTTTTGAAATTTAGAAAGAAAAACAATCATTAGCTTAATTCAAGAAAACGGCATTGAAAAAAATCACGAATTATTAAAGAAAATTCTATTCTACAATTGTTAATTTTTCATTATTTCAAGTATTGTTATCATCTCTGGTAGTATTTATTTTTTTCTGATTATCATCACTTATCCATTTTGAAAAACTGGGGAGTTTTATTAGTATCTATTTTAGTGATCTTTGTCATTTTATTTTACAACACCTTAAGTCATTTCTTACTTGGAGTTGTTAAGAAAGTATCTTCATTCTATTATAATAAATTAAACTCATTTAAAATCCGCCAATTTTCCAAACAAGCGGACAGCAATTCTGTAACGCTAGCAGTACTATCTATGACCTTGACTTTGGCTCTTAGTTTACTAGTGTTTGGTGGCAGTTCATATACAACCATGAACCATGATTTGAATCGTTATGCCCCTTATGATTTACAAGTCAATTTATATAGAGGTAATGAGTTTCATTATGGAAACGAGAGTGTAAAAGATCGATTAAAAGCGGATGGTTTTGATTTTGATGTCGTAAAAGAAGAATATGTTTATTCAACTTTTACGAGTGATTTGACTTATAAAGATATAATAGATACTAGTCAGTTATGGGAGCACGATAAAGAGTTACCCGATTCAAAAGTCCATATTTTAGGGATTTCAACTTATAATCATCTAAGAAAACTACAAGGCAAAAAAGATATTGACTTAGCTGATGATGGCTATCTAGTAAATGCCAATTACAAAGGAACCATTAAACAAATCCAAGAATTTTTACTACAAACAAAAGATTTATCGATTGGCGGTTATTCTTTAAAATTGGCATCGCCCCAACCATTAGATACTGTTTATTTTCTTTCTTCAGTAGGATTAAATGATGCGGGAACTCTTATTGTACCAGATAGAGTTATTAAAGAATTGAACGAAGACTTTACAACTTATGTGGTTAAATATAAAGAAAATATTGATAAAAGAAAAATTGAAACATTTTTGAAAGAGTGGGTTGATAAGCATTACTTTACGGTGGATGGTGCAGAACTAAATGACTTCACTTATCAAACTAAGGTGAGAATATCTGAGATTTATATAGGATTTATGGGAGTCATTGTACTAGCATTGATATTTATTAGTGTTGTGTTTATTATTATTTCACTTAGCATTTTATCTCTACAAATCTCAACTAGTGCACTAGACAGCATTAATGATTATCGTATCTTATATCTATTAGGAAATAAGAAAAAACAAAATAAGAGAATACTGATTCAGCAAATTATGAGTTACTTCCTTGTTCCCTTGATACTTGCTGTTCCATTAGCTATTTCTCTAAGCAATTCCTTATTAGGTTACTTTGAAAACTTTGCCAATACAACTATCACAATTGATGTGACCTATCTTGGAGTGGCAGCTCTTCTCTTTCTCGTTTACTTAGTTATAACTTATAAAGTAAGTTGGCATATTCTTGATAAAAATTAGCATAAAACTAGGATACTGTTAAATAGTATTCTAGTTTTATGCTATACTATACTTATAAAATAGAGGGAGATGATTATGATGAAAAAAATTGTAAAAATCATTTCTAATCATTCATTATGGTTGTGGCAATTAACTTTGCTGAATCACTTGATCTTGATGTTCTACATATACTATAGAGTTCCTATTTATTATGCAAGTGGTCTCATGCAAAAGTTCTCCGTAATACTTGTGATTTTGTTGATTGTGTCCAGCTATGTTTGTAACTTTACTACCTTTCGACATAGTGAATTAAAATTATGGACTATCTTTTTGCTAGCTTTGGTCAGTTGGCAAGCCATCTTTCAACAAGGAACAAGTAACACTTTGTTGCATTTTTTTGACATACTGAATCCCATCAATTCATTTTTATTGGTTTATAGTTCTCTTTCAATTATTTTATTAGGAGAACAGGTTGGAAAAGAATTAGTGGATGTTTCATTAGCATTAACTGTTATTACAGTTTTTTCTTACTTTATTTATTTTCCGTTATTTTTATTCCTATCACTTTTCACTACTTTTTTTCTTACATTTGTTCCTTTGATTTTATTACTCTTGTATCGAAAAGAGTTGAGAAATGTACTAGCTTTCCAAAGGCGAAATGTAATAATCCTTTCGGTTGTCTTACCTATTTCATATATTGTATCGTATGTTAATACGACAGGAGCGGGTGTTTTAAATTTAGTTTGGTATGTTGAAGTATTGTCTATCCTAACTTTTTTACATTTCAAGACAATATTTACGTCCTTTAAAAAGAAGATTGCTGAATTGAAATTATCCTATTTAAAGGCTTTTATACGCTTATTTTTTGTAGTAGGAGGATTGTTACTGCTTTCGTTTATTGTCTTTCAATTAGATTTGAATGTGAGTGTATTAATCCTAAATCTAGTCTTGCTTATCATGGGAATCGTTGCCGAAGAATGCATTCGCTTGTTTCATGTATCGAATATGAAAGATGCGAAAGATTATCTGGAGATTCTATTTTTGAAGCGGAATAGAATGGTTAACAATCTTCTTTCTAACGAGGTTGTGGAGCAGCAATTTTCAGAATTTCTACACAATGAAATTTTACAAAGTGTGATGGCTATTAAGAATTTCAATACTTACAGTAATAATGAGATGTTTGGTAATCAAATAAATCTTGTTACCGAAGAACTAGTGCAACGAATCAGAGAGCGAATGGATTATTATCAGCCCATGAGTGAGATAGATGAGCCGCTGGCAAAAAAATATCAGGCACTCATTGATAGAATAGAGAAAAGATATAAGAAAGAAAGTTCAGTGGTGGTACACTTTCCACCTAAATTTTCTTTAATGACTCCCTATGATAAACTTGTCTACCGTTTTGTTGAGGAGTTAATTACCAATGCGGTCAAATATTCACAAGGAGGAGAGATTTCTTTGGAAATCGAGGTGAAACAGGATACTATTTTTCTAGTTTCTAAAAATAAATCTGTCTCTACTAAAGAACCTTCTCTGGGATACGGACTGAAAAATATGGCAAATAAATTAAATGTTTTAGGTGGTAAGATGGATACTTTAGATGAGAATGGTATTTTTCGTGTTATTATTGTATTACCGATTGATAAGGAGCTATGTTATGAAAATTTTGTTGGTTGATGATCATAAATTGTTTAGCCAGAGCATCAAACTGATTTTGGAATTATCAGAGGTCATTGAAAGGGTGGATTTGATGGATGATTTTTCTTCTGTCTTGGACTTTTCTTATGATGATTATGATATTGTGCTCATCGACATAAATTTGACGAGTTTGTATCAGGAGGATGGGTTGTCTTTAGCTCAAACGATTATTGAAAATGGTTGCTCCGCTAAAATTGTTATCTTGACAGGATACAGCAAAAGAATGTATGAGTATCGTGCCAAGATAATGGGGGCCTGGGGATTTTTGGATAAGAGTATTGGTCCAGAGGAATTACTTCAAAACTTGCTAAGGATTTATCAGGGAGGAAAGATTTTTTCAGATGAAGTAGTGGTAGATGTCTTGACTTCCCGTGAAATAGAGATGTTAGAACTAGTCCGAAATGGTCTGACCATAGATGATATTTGTGAAAAAGTCTATGTGAGTAAGAGAACTGTTTCAAATCATCTTGCAAATATCTTTTCAAAATTAGGAGTATCCAGTAGACAGGAAGCTATTCATGTTGCGGAGCAACTGGGTTACTTCTCGCCCGAATAATTGATAAGTTATTGTCCTATTGTTTAGAAATCTTTAATCAAATTTGAGTGAGGATGGTTGCGAAAGTGATTATTACTTACCCCTTTTTAAAAAATCCTTTACATAGAAATAAAAGTTTATATAGGTTGGAAAATCAAGATTATGCCTCTTTGAAATATGCTTTTGAGGGAGAAAGAAAGCAACAGACTTCCTTATCTTTTGATGAAAAGATTTATCTGGACTGGGTAGATGCTATTCTAACCTATCAATGTAAACATCAATTAAAACTAGCTATTTCAAAAATAGAGGACATCCTCAGTAGGATTAGTATTGATAAAGTGGATTATTTGTATATTTTGAATACCCTGCTGATTTTCTTAGGCTATGATGAGGATAAGGAGAAATTTGAGCAACTATATGATCAGGTTTCCGTAGCCCTTTCAAAAATTGATACCAGTGTGCGTGAACAAATTGAGTTGTATATCAAAATAAAATACAATTATTGTTACCACCTTTGGAAACAGGAGGAGATGGACAAGTCCAGAGCGCTATTATTGGAGATGATTGAATTTTGTAACAAGTATCATAGTAGCTTTAGGCTAGCAGATTTATATTGTTTGTTGGGAAATGTAACAGAAAATCTTGCTATCTCTGTTGCTAAGGACTATTATATGAAAGCTAAGGTGCTCGATCTAATTGAAAATAATGAAGTTATGGCACTCAAGGTAGAACAATATCTGATGGATAAGTAGTCAGAGAATGTATAAGGATAGCAGAAGCTATCTTTTTTATGTGCAAGATATAACTATAATTCTTCTTTTTAAAAATATCTAGTATGTTGCTTTAATTTCTTGACAGGTTATATATGTTGATTTATAATATAGGTGAAATGAATTGTGTAAACGTTACCAAAAAACGGTATTCTTAACTTTGTATTTGTTCGAGAATTATGATGTAACTAGAAAAGGGGTGGAAAAATGTTTAAAAACAAGGAACTTTTTCGAGTAGTCATGATATTTGTGATAGGAATCATCCTCATTTTGATGACACCCGTCTTATTTAAAGTTGTGATGGCACTATTTTAAAAATAAATATGACTCTTCTGCTTTAGGTGGAGTAGTGAATCAGGAGGTTAAGCGATGAACTACAATTTAAAATATCTCTTATCAGGAATATTTATTATAGTCTTTATAGGTTTTCTAGTCTGGATGCGTTATTTTAATCAGAAGAAGGAAGAAGCGCATTCGGATGTGTCTTTTGAAGCGAGGTTAGATAGTGAGGTCAAGGCCTTATATAAACAACTAGGATTGGGTGAGGAGCCTCATTATTTCTTAGCCTATCGCTACCTACATCCCTGGTTTAATTTGGCGATTTTACCACCAACAGTTGAAATTTTCTTAACTAAAATAGCGCTGGTGATGGTGACTCCAGATGAACTACTGATAAGAAATCTTGGGAATGGGATGACTTTCACAAGTGAGCACCATCGTGATTTGCGACAAGGACTTATCCGCATTCCAAAATCAGAGATGAAAGAATTTGAGATTCGCAACTGGAAAAGAGTTTTTATATTTGGCGATTTTTTGACAATTAAAACAAGACAACAGAGCTATTATTTACAGGTTAGAGATGATGGACTTCAAAAAGGAAGTCTTTCTACCAAACATTTCTCAGACTTGAAACGACAAGATTTTCTAGGATTATTGACAGATAAAAGAACATTCTGATAGACAATTGTTCAAAAAACTAACCTCTAAACATTCAAAAACCACACAGTGTTTTCAGCATTGAATATAATCAAGCTGAGAAAATCACTGTGTGGCTTTATTGGAAAGTTAGTTTTTCCCAGTTTAGTCTCTTCACGGGAGGTATCTCTATGAAAAAAATCAGTCATCTTTGTATGTTTCTGCTGTTGCTGTGTACCACTTTTTTTGTTTTTAATGTAAACTACACACGTGAAGCGGTTCGGATTCGGGAAATGGGAAAGACTGTAGATTCTTTGGATTTGTATTTGAAAGATATTAACGAACCTGCAGCGTCTGTTCTTCGATTTTTTGAGGATGTATCAAAGGAGTACAAAGTCTCTATCATCAAAACAGACAGTGGTGATGAGGTAATCAAGTCTGGTGTTTTTGATAAAGATACCTTCCCCTACCAAGAGTTTGGGATTTCTTCTCTTGATTTTACCACAGATGGTGAAGGAGTCTACAGTAATAAAGAAATTTCTAATAAACTTGGTACGATTCCGACCTTTCTAAAAGCCAAGCCTATTCAGCTTATGACTTTTCAAACCTATATCAAGGATACATCTCGTAGTTTAAATGGTCGCTATACGATAACTTCTACACAAGAGATGGATAAGGATAGGATTGTACAGAAATGGAGCGATTTTTTCAAGATAGACCAGGCTACCTTGCTAGAGCCTACCTATAAAAGTGCAGTGGAAGTCATAAATCGAGATTTGCTTTTATCTGCCATTGTTTTTGTCTTGGCTATTTTACTTCTTGTGTTAGTAACAGTTTATCAGCCGATGATGGAGATGAAACGAGTGGGGGTTCAAAAGTTACTTGGTTTTCAAAGCGGAGCGATTTTAGCTGGTTTTGTAAAGACTAATTTTTATCTTCTCTTGGGTGGAAGTCTTGTCATTGACTTGGGACTATTTTTAGTGCTGGACTACAGGCCAAAACTTCTGTTCCCAAGTTTACTCTTATCCCAATTTCTGCTTTTACAGTTGTATTTGTTCATCAGTTGGCTGACCTACCTGATGATTCAGAAAATGACAGTTAGTTCCATGTTGAAAGGTTTTTCATCTGTCAAACTTGGTCTCATCTTCAATTATGTGATGAAAATAGGGACAACTATTTTACTGACGGCCTTACTGATTGGGGTGGGCAGAAGTCTAGAACAAGAAAACAAAGAACTTGCTTATCAGCAACAGTGGGTAAGCCAAGGGAATTACTTGACCTTAGAAACCTTCCAACTCAATGATAACCTGTGGCAAGAAGAGCTAGCAGGGTCAGGGAAATCTACAGATTATTTCTACCAATTTTATCAAGATTTGCTAGCAAAAATACAAGTAAATTATGTGCGAAGTGCGAGTCTTCCTATCAAACCAGTCATCAAAGCTGAACAAGTACAGCAGTACCAACTGCCTGATAAGGTAGATGTTTACTATGCTAATAGCAATTTTCTAAAGAGCAAGGGATTCAAGTTACCAGATAACAGCACTAAAAAAGTTATTTTAATGCCAGCCAGTGATAAAGGACAAGAAGGTAAGAATCAGTTCTTGGGAAAATCCATCGCCTATCTTTCTATGAGGTATGAAGATCAGCAAAAGCAAAGGATAGAAGATATGGATGTAGAAATTGCCTACTATGAAGGAGATTGGTCTTTCTTCCCTTATAATAATGAGCGAAAGGAAAATCTCCACAATCCAATTATTAGTCTGGTAAATGATCAAGACATGATGTGGGAAGAAAAGACTCGCTTGTCAACGACAGGTTTAAACAATCCTATGAAAGTTGAAAATACAGAACAAAATCAAAAAGTGATTACGGAGTTAGTTGAGAAATTATCAGATGGGAATTATTTAAAATTTTCATCGCTTCAAGCCATTCAACAAGAGAAAGTAGATTCTTATCGAGATGCAGTTCGAAATCTTAATATACTCTTTGCTTTGTTTGGTCTCCTTAGCATGATGATTTCCTACTTCTTACTAGTAACAACTTTCTTATTGAAGCGCAGGGACATTATTACCAAGAAATTTATGGGGTGGAAACTGGTCGATCGCTACCGCCCTCTTCTAGTTCTGCTCTTGCTGGGCTATAGTCTCCCTCTTCTAGTATTGATTTTCTTTGCCCATGCGCTCTTGCCACTTCTGCTGTTTGCAGGCTTTACATGTCTGGATATACTATTTGTGCTAGTCTTGGCTTCTAGGATGGAGAAAAGAAGTCTAGTAGAATTATTGAAAGGGGGCATCTTATGATTGAGTTGAAAAATATTACCAAAACCATTGGGGGAAAAGTGATTTTGGATCACTTGTCTCTCAGGATTGATCAGGGAGATTTGGTTGCCATCGTTGGAAAAAGTGGTAGTGGTAAGTCGACCTTGTTAAATTTATTAGGTTTGATAGATGGTGATTATAGCGGACGGTATGAGATTTTTGGTCAGACAAATCTAGCGGTCAATTCTGCTAAGTCACAAACAATAATCCGTGAACATATCTCTTATCTGTTTCAAAATTTTGCCCTGATTGATGATGAAACGGTCGAGTACAATCTTATGCTGGCGCTGAAATATGTGAAATTGTCTAAGAAAGACAAGCTCAAAAAGGTGGAAGAGATTTTAGAGAGAGTAGGTTTGTCAGCTACTTGCATCAAAAGGTTTCCGAGTTGTCTGGTGGGGAGCAACAACGAATTGCAGTTGCTAGAGCCATCTTAAAACCCAGCCAGCTGATTTTAGCCGATGAACCTACAGGTTCTCTGGATCCTGAAAATAGAGATTTGGTCTTGAAGTTTCTCTTAGAGATGAATCGAGAGGGGAAAACAGTCATTATTGTGACCCACGATGCTTATGTAGCCCAACAATGTCATCGGATCATTGAATTGGGAAAAGGGATGTAGCTATGTTGTCAAAAATCTTCTAACTTGACTTAAATTATAAAAGGTAGTTAGTGAAAGAGAATATCAGAGCTTGGTCGATTATCAGCCTCTTTCTTG